>JGI12316J15309_10000031_pt1 | contig 666051 bp, 618 predicted proteins | sample MarCyaLeptolynsp_FD_15309 | JGI IMG/M metagenome (IMG submission 15309)
TTTTCCTTATTCCCGGTCGCGCCTGCGGCGCTCCTCGCCTCTTGTTGGTTTTCCTTATTCCCGGTCGCGCCTGCGGCGCTCCTCGCCTCTTGTTGTCCCATCGCAAAGACAGCGTCCACAAGATCATGGCGAGCGCCCTCCTCGTGAAGCTGGACCTTCAGGCGGTCGGCGAAGAAGGCGAGCAGGTCGTCGGCGATCGCCGGGACCTTTTCCACGTCGGGGCGATGGGTCTTTGATATCTCCTCTCCGATCAGCTCGTGGATCTCCGCGCTCAGGCCCAGATTCCGTGTCGAAATCACATTGTCTATCGCCTGCGCCAGGGCGGCATCGGACGCCATTTCCGCCTCGATGCGATGCACGAGCGTTCCCAGGATCGAGCGCAGGCGCAGGCGCTGCCTGTTTGCCAGCACGATCCGGATGATGCCCAGCGCCGCCCGCCGGAGCGCAAACGGATCCTTCGAGCCGGTCGGCTTCTCGTCGATCGCCCAGAAGCCGCAGAGCATGTCGAGCTTGTCGGCGAGCGCCACGGCGATCGAGACCGGTGCCAAGGGCACGTCATCGCCTGCCCCGGCCGGCTTGTAGTGGTCGCGGATCGCGTCGGCGACCTCGATATCCTCGCCCTGATCAAGCGCGTAGTAGCGGCCCATCAGGCCCTGCAGCTCCGGGAACTCGCCGACCATCTCGGTGACGAGATCGGCCTTGGCAAGCCGCGCGGCGCGCTCGGCCTTGGCCTGATCAGCGCCGATCAGGCCGCTCAGGTAGCTCGCGATCTTGGCGATCCGCTCGACACGCTCGGCCTGGGTGCCGAGCTTTTCATGGAAGACGATGGCGCCAAGCTTCTTCGCCTGGTCTTCAAGCGGCACCTTCTTGTCGGTCTCGAAGAAGAAGCGGGCATCGGCCAGCCGGGCGGCGATGACGCGCTCGTTGCCGGCGACGATCTTCTTGCCGCCATCCTCGGCGACGAGGTTGGAGACGAGCAGGAACCGGTTCGCGAGCGCCCCCGCGCCGTCCTTCAGCACGAAGCACTTCTGGTTGGCGCGGATCGTCAGCCGCACAACCTCCGGCGGGATCTCGAGGAAGGCCGGATCGAAGGACCCCATCAGCACGACCGGCCATTCGACAAGGCCCGCGACCTCGGCAAGCAGCCCCTCGTCCTCGATCACCTCCAGCCCTTGCGCGAAGGCGAGGTTGCGGGCGTCGGTCGAAATGATCTCACGCCGCCGCTCGGGGTCGAGCACGACGAAGGCCTTTTCGAGCTTGGCGACATAGTCCTCGAAGCGCTTCACCTTAAAGGCGTCCGGCGCCAGGAAGCGGTGGCCACGCGTCTCGCGGCCTGATTTCAGGCCGTCGACTTCGAATTCAACGATTTCCGTGTCCTCGGTCTCCGGCCCGAAGACGCAGAGGATCGATTGCAGCGGCCTGACCCAGCGCAACGATCCATCGCCCCAGCGCATCGATTTCGGCCAGGGAAAGCGGCGGATCACATCGGGCACGATTTCCGCTATGACGTCCTTGGCGTCGCGGCCGGGCTTCTCGATGACGGCGACGTAGAAATCACCCTTCTTCGGATCGCTCTGGACCGTCGCCTCCTCCACAGAAGCAAGGCCGGCGGCTTTCAGGAACCCGGCGAGCGCCTTCTCCGGCGCGCCGACGCGCGGGCCCTTGCGCTCCTCGCGCGTATCGGGGCTGCGCGGCGGCAGGCCGGAGACGTTCAGCGTCAGCCGGCGCGGCGTCGAATAGGCACGGGCGGCCTCGTAGACGAGGCCTGAATCGACCAGCGCGTCGGTGACGAGCTTGCGCAGGTCGTCGGCCGCCTTTGCCTGCATGCGGGCGGGGATCTCTTCGGAAAACAGTTCGAGCAGAAGATCGGGCATCGGTCAGGCTCCGCCGGCTTCGGTTGCAAGCCAGGCCTCGCCGCAGCCCTTGGCGAGCTCGCGGACCCGCAGGATGTAACTCTGGCGCTCGGTGACCGAGATCACGCCGCGCGCGTCGAGCAGGTTGAAGACATGGCTTGCCTTGATGCACTGGTCATAGGCCGGGAGCGCCATGAGATGGCGCTTTTCTTGTGTCCCTGTCGCGCCTTCGGCGCTCCTCGCCTCTTGTTTGATCCCGGTCGCGCCTGCGACGCTCCTCGCCTCTTGTTTGGTCCCAATCTCCCCTTCGGTGTCCACCCCCCGGGTGTCCCAACCCGCCTCCAGATAGCGCTGGCAGGCGGCTTCGGCGTCACGGAAGTGGCGGAATAGCATGTCGGTGTCGGCGTATTCGAAGTTATGCCGCGAATATTCCTGCTCGGCCTGTAAAAAGACGTCGCCATAGGAGACGCGCTCGGCGCCGTCGCGGCCGTTGAAGTTCAGGTCATAGACGTTGTCGACGCCCTGCACATACATGGCAAGCCGTTCCAGCCCGTAGGTCAGTTCGCCGGAAACCGGCGCGCAGTCGAAGCCGGCGACCTGCTGAAAGTAAGTGAACTGCGAGACCTCCATGCCGTCGCACCAGACCTCCCAGCCGAGCCCCCAGGCGCCCAGCGTCGGGCTTTCCCAGTCGTCCTCGACGAAGCGGATGTCATGGTTCTTCGGATCGATGCCGATCTCGTAGAGCGAGCCGAGATAGAGCTCCTGTAAATCCGGCGGCGAGGGCTTCAGGATCACCTGGAACTGATAGTAGTGCTGCAACCGGTTCGGGTTCTCGCCATAGCGACCGTCCTTGGGCCGGCGCGAGGGCTGGACATAGGCCGCGTTCCACGCCTTCGGCCCGAGCGAGCGCAGGGTGGTCGCCGGGTGGAAGGTGCCGGCGCCGACCTCCATGTCGTAGGGCTGCAGGATGACGCAGCCATAGGCCGCCCAATAGCGCTGCAGGGCGAGGATCAGCCCCTGGAAGGACCGGGTCGGGTCAAGCGGATCGGCGGACGTCGCCATGATAAATCCTATCGGGGTGGGAGGCGCCTGGGGAAAGGCCGAAGTAAGTCAGTATTGACTGATTGCGCGGACGCTATCGGCGCCCCCAGTCAAGGTCAAGCGCAAGGCCTGCATATTCAAAAAGTCCTACAGCCCGAACCGCGACCAGAGCGACCGGGCTTCCACCGCGGAGATCAAATCATCGGCAAGGCCCGCGCCGAGACCGGGCAGTCCGTCCGCGATACTGTCGGCGGACGCCCCGGGGCGCAGGCGGCGCAGCAGACCGCCGCGGCCGGTCGGGATCGCCACCAGACGCACCTTCTCGCCGTAGCGCTCTTTCATCACGCCGTTGATCTCGCCGAGCCGGTCGACGAGGCCCAGTTCCAGCGCCTTGCCGCCGGCCCAGAACTCGCCGGAGAACAGCAGCCGGTCCGACCCCTTCAGTGCCTCGCCGCGACGCGCCTTGACCATGTCGATGAAGACCGTGTGGATCTCCTTCTGAAGCGCCTTCACGCGCCGCACGTCCTCCGGCTTTTCTTCCTGGAAGGGATCGAGGGTCACCTTGCGGGTGCCGGAGGTATAGACCCGGCGGTCGATCCCGAGTTTGTCGATTGCCTTGTCGAAGCCGAAGGTCGCAGCGACCACGCCGATCGAGCCGACGATCGAGGTCGGATCGGCGACGATCTCGTCGCCGGCAAGCGCCAGCATGTAGCCGCCGGACGCCGCAACATCCTCGACGAAGACGAAGACCGGCTTGCCGTGCTTGTCGGCGAGGTCGCGGATGCGCCGGTAGATCAGCCGGCTCTGGGCGGGCGAGCCGCCGGGCGAATTGATGATGATCGCGACGGCTGCCGCCCGCTTGATCTTGAAGGCCCGCTCCAGCGGCGCGGCAAGAGCGGCGATCGACAGGCCGGGACGCAGCGGCGTCGCCATGCCGATCGGACCGGTAAGCCGCAGCACCGGGACCAGCGGATGACGCTCGCGAAAGCGGGCGGGCAACAGATTACGCAGCGGATCGATCAGGCTCATGGACAGGCCTCCCGCCCTTCAGATGTGCCATCGGGCGGCGCGGCGCAAGGCCATGGGGCCGAACGATCGAGCGAAATCGGTCATCGCGGCGGCGAATGCGGGCTGATTGGCGCATCGAGGAGAGGATCAGTGCTCGCATTTTCGAAAAAATGCAGCGGCGCCCCCCACCGCGTCGCCAGTTGCGTCGGAACCGGAAGAAATCAGCCGACACCGATATTATAGAACCAGATCGCAAAAAATCGATGTTTGAGCCGCCTCAATTTATAGCATGTCGGAATATTGCCCAATTTCCGGCATGCCCTGGTCTCCGATTGCCCTAGTCCCCCATACGCAGTGCCGCGCCGGAGCGCAGGACGGCCTCGATCTCCGGCCGAAAGCCATGGCCCGTCTCGTCGTGCAGGACGAGGCCCGGCAGGAGTCCTAGCGGCGCACGGCTGCCCTTGCGGCCCCGGACGATGACCCGCGTGGCAGGCGCGTCCCGGCGGGGATGGACCGGCAGGACGGCCAACCCGCCGAACCGGCGTTCGGCCGCCTGGAGAATGAGACCCAGCGCATCGGCACGGTGGACGAGCGTCAGGCTGCCGCCGGGGCGCAGCACGGCGGCGGCAAAGCGCAGCCAATCATCGAGCAGGTCCGCGGGGGCGGCATGGGCGTGTGCCTTGGCCGGCGAAATCCGGTTGGTGGCTGGGTCGTAGAAGGGCGGATTGGCAAGCGCGTGGTCGGCGGTTCCGGTCAGGCCGGCGTGGTCGGCCGCGCCGCGCGCGGCGATATCGATAGTGTGGACGGCGACCCGCTCGGCCATGCCATTGCGCCCGGCATTTCTGCGGGCAAGGTCGACGCTGTCCGGATCGGCCTCAAGCAGCAGCGCCTTCGTATCGGCGACCCGCGACAGGGCGCACAGGCCGGCGACACCGACGCCAGAGCCGATATCGGCCACCGTCTCCCCCGGCTCAAGCGGCGAGGCGGCTGCGATCAGCACCGCCTCGATGCCGGAGCGATGCCCCCTCTTCGGCTGCAGGATCGACAGCCGGCCGCCGAGGAAGGCGTCTTCGCTGACCGCCTCCGAGCCTAGCGAGCCAGCCATGGGGTTACTTCAGATTGTCGCCGAGACCGGCGTCGATCATCAGCCGGCGGGCCTCGTCCGCGCGGTCGCTGTCAATCAAGAGCCGGCGCGGCAGCACGCCGAGCGAGCCTTCCATGATGCTCATGTTCTGGTCGACGATCGCGCAGGCAATCCCCGCATCCTTGAGCAGCGCCTCGGCGTAGCTTAAGGCAACCATGTCATTCGTGCGCATCAGTTCGATCATGAAGGATCCTGCCTGTCGGATTCGCGCCGGTTATTCCGAAAATCATAGCCGTTGCCGGAATGCCATCCGATCAAAACCGCGTCAATTCCGCAACGCGCCATCGTATAGGCCAATCCGTCGCGCACTGCGCTATTGCCCAGACCCTTGCGCGAACCTAATGTCTCGGCAACCTGACTGCGGCAAGCGGAGTAGATCGTGGGGACCGTCGTTTCAATTCAACAAAAGCCGGATCGCGACAGCGGGATCGAGCGCCTGGTCGGTCTCGTCGCCAACGACATGAAGCGGGTCAACGAGATGATCCTGTCGCGGACCGGGTCGGACGTGACGCTCATTCCCGAGGTCGCAGCCCATCTGATCGAATCCGGCGGCAAGCGCCTGCGCCCGATGCTGACGATCGCGGCAGCCCAGATGTTCGGCTATGACGGCGACGGGCATATCCGGCTGGCGGCCAGCGTCGAGTTCATGCACACCGCGACGCTCCTGCATGACGACGTGGTCGATGAAAGCGACATGCGGCGCGGCAAGGCGGCCGCGCGCATGGTCTGGGGCAACGAGGCAAGCGTGCTGGTCGGCGACTTCCTGCTCGGCCAGGCCTTCAAGATGATGGTCGAGGTGCGCTCGCTCGATGCGCTGGCGGTGTTGTCGGACGCGGCCGCCGTGATCGCCGAGGGCGAGGTGATGCAGCTCGTCACGGCCCAGAACACAGCCACCACCGAGGACGAATATCTCGCCGTCATCCGCGCCAAGACCGCGGCCCTGTTCTCGGCCGCCGGCGAAGTCGGCGCGATCGTCGCCGACCGCAGCGCCGCCGAACGCGGCGCGCTGCGCTCCTACGGCACCAATCTCGGCCTTGCCTTCCAGCTCGTCGACGACGCGCTCGACTATTCCGGCGCCCAGGCCAAGCTCGGCAAGAATGTCGGCGACGATTTCCGCGAGGGCAAGGTGACGCTGCCGGTGCTGCTCGCCTATCGGCGCGGCGACGAGGAGCAACGCGACTTCTGGCGCCACAGCCTGACCGAGCGGCAGACCGATGACAGCGGTCTCGACCGGGCGATCGCACTGATGGCCGAACACCGGGCGCTCGAGGATACCATCGCGCGGGCCCGCCATTATGGCGCCATGGCGCGCGACGCACTCGAGATCTTCCCGGCCTCCGACCACCGCACCGCGCTCAACGACGTCGTCGACTTCTGCGTCAACCGCGAATTCTGACCGGCCGGCTAGCCGGCCTTTCCTGACACTCTGCGTAACACCGGGGCGGTAGCCGCCGGGATCGGCGAAACGGGAAGCCAGGCATTCCTGCCGGCTCCGCTTCCCTCAAGCGTCGCGCGCATGCGGGCGCCCTGCGGCGACCCACCACTCCGGATGCCGTTCCAACACCGCCCCGGCGCCGGCCCGCGCGGCGGCCACGTCCGGATAGACCGCAAAGCAGGTCGCGCCCGATCCCGACATGCGCGCCATCAGGCAGGCATCGGTCCGTCGCAGGGCGTCGAGGGCGGCGGCGATATCGGGGGCGAGGGTGAGCGCAGGCGCTTCGAGATCGTTGGCGGTTTCGCCCAGGTAACGCACCAGGCCGGCGACATCGGCGAAGACGGGCGGCTCCGGTAGCGGCGGCGAGAAGCGGCCTGCCAGCGCGCGAAACACCGCCGGCGTCGAGACAGCCGTCCCCGGATTGACGAGCACGAGGCCGAAATCGGGCAGCGTGTCGAGCGTCGTGATCCGCTCGCCTATCCCCTGCGCCCGCAACGGGCGGCTCGCCAGACACATCGGCACGTCGGCGCCAAGCCGCAGGCCGATCCCGGCAAGGCGTTCATCGGGCCAGTCAAGCTGCCAGCGGCGGTTCAGCGCGCGCAGGGCAGCCGCCGCATCGGCCGAGCCACCGCCGAGCCCGGAGGCGATCGGCAGGACCTTGTGCAGGACCATGGCCGCGCCGGGCGCAGTGGCGGCGCCGCCAAAGGCCTCGGCGCGCAGCGCAGCAGCCGCCTTGAGGACGAGATCGTCCCGCGGAGCCGGCAATGCGGACGCAAATGGCCCGGTTATCCTGAGATCGAGCGTCTCTGAGGGTGTAACAGTCAGCCGGTCGCCGATATCGGCGAAGGCCACAAGCGTATCGAGCCGGTGATAGCCGTCGTCGCGACGGCCGGTGACGTGCAGTGCCAGGTTGATCTTGGCGGGCGCGAACTCCGCGACCGCCGCGCGCGTGCAGTCGGGCGCCCCAGACCCCGGGCTGCCCCCGGCAGCAGCCACTAGCCGTCGTTGCGGCGCAGCTCCAGCGCGGCGCGGTCGGGGGCGTCGTTGAGGCCGTTTTCGAGCTTGTCGAGGATCTTGGCGAGATCGTCAGGCTCCGGATCGAGCGCCTTGGCGTGGCTCCACTGGAACTGCGCCTCGAGCTTGCGCCCGACCTTCCAATAGGCATCGCCGAGATGGTCGTTGATGATCGGATCGTCCGGCTTCAGCTCGACGGCGCGCTCGAGCTCGCGGGCGGCTTCCTCGTAGCGCCCGAGCCGGTAATAGGCCCAGCCGAGGCTGTCGACGATATAGCCGTCATTGGGCCGAAGCTCGACGGCGCGGGTGATCATGTCCAGCGCCTCGTCGAGATTGAGGTTCTGATCGACCCAGGAATAGCCGAGGTAATTGAGCACATGCGGCTGCTCGGGATTGAGTTCGAGCGCCTTCTGCAGGTCGAGCTCGGCCAGCGGCCAGCGCTTGTCGCGCTCATAGGACATGCCGCGGAAATAGAACAGCGCCCAGTCGCGCTGGGTCGGCCGACCGATCTGGTCGACCGCGCGGGTGTAGACCTTGGCCGCCTCGCCGAAACGCTCGCGGCCGCGCAGCACATTGCCCAGCGCGATGATCGCCTCGTAATCGTCGGGCGCGGCCTCGATCACCTGTTCGAGGATCACGATGGCCTCGTCGGTGCGCTCCAGGTCATCGAGGTTGAGGGCCTTGTGAATATCGGCATTCGGCCGCAGCGGCGAATCCGGCGCGATCCGGTCATAGACCCCGATCGCCTCCTCCGAATCACCAACCTTCTCGTAGTAGTCGGCCAGCGACAGGAGTGCGAGCGGCTGGGTGGGAGCGAGATGCAGGCCGAGCCGGAGATAGAGCGCCGCATATTCCTCGCCGCTGTCACTGCCGAGCGCCGAGCCGATGCCGTAGAGAACCTCGGCGGCGCCCTCCTGGGCGGACTTGACGATCGGCGCCGGGGTCCTGCCCTCGTCGATCTCGCCGAGCGCTGCAACCGTCAGCGGGTGGTCGGGCACGACGGTGCCGAACCGCTGGAACACGGTGGTCGCCTCCTCGATCCGGTCGGTGCGCGCCAGGTGCCGGCCCCAGGCCTGGACGATGCGAATCGCATCCGGATCGGCCGTATAGGCGGCCTCGAAATAGGCACCGGCGGCGGTCTCGTCGCCGCCCACGGTGGCGATCAGGCCGGAATGATAGGGCTTGAACACCTCGTACCACTCGGGACCGCTGAGCGAATCGACCGTTGCGAGCGCCTGTTCGATATCGCCGATGCCGGCCTCGGCCCAGGCGCGCAGAAGCGTCGCCGTCAGTTCGGCGAGCGGTCCGTTGCCGGCATTGTCGAGATGGCGTTCGGCAACCGCGTATTCGCGCGCGCGGATGCCGTCGACGGCAAGCGCCAGATGGGCGACCCGGTGTTCGGGATCGAGTTCGACGAGCCGTGTCGCGGTGTCCACGGCCCGGTCGTAGTCACCGTCGATCAGCGATAGGGTGAAGCTGCGGTCGAGCAGCGCGAGATTGTCGGGGTCCTCGGCAAGAGCCGCGTTGAAATAATGCGCGGCAGCGTCGGAATCGCGCAATCCCCCCGCCATGCGCCCGGCGAGATAGCTGCCGGCCAGCGATCCGGAGACATAGGCGTCCTTCTGCGCTTCCGCATGGGCCGGGGTCCATACTGTCAGACCGAAAGTCGTCGCAAAGGTAAGGGCCAAGGCGGCGGAAGTGAAACGGATCGGGCGAAAGGCCCGGCCCAAGACGATCAGACTTGTGGCGATTGAACGTATAGACTGTATGGTCAAATGTTCAGCCCCTCGAAGGCCCCGCAAAAAGGTGACCAAGCCACCCCTAACCGCACGACTGCCACAGGATGATGGACGAATTGCGGCGGGGCGGCAACCAAAACCGGTTTTCAACATGAGCGCCTGTTCGGGCCCGCCTACATGTTCGGATAGTTCGGGCCTCCGGCGCCCTCCGGCACCGTCCAGTTGATGTTGGCGTTCGGGTCCTTGATGTCGCATGTCTTGCAGTGGACGCAGTTCTGCGCGTTGATCTGGAAGCGCGGCGCCTCGTCACCCTCCTCGACCCATTCATAGACGCCGGCCGGGCAGTAGCGGTTCGACGGCCCGGCGAAGACATCGTGCTCGCTTGATTTCTGCAGCGCCTCGTCGAGCACTTTGAGATGGATCGGCTGGTCTTCCTCGTGATTGGTGTTGGACAGGAACACCGAGGACAGCTTGTCGAAGGACAGCTTGCCGTCGGGCTTGGGATAGTCGATCCGGCGGCACTGGGAGGCGGGTTTAAGGGTCTGAGAATCCGGTTTGCCGTGGCCCATCGTGCCGAACAGCGAAAAGCCGAGCGTGTTCGTCCACATGTCGAGGCCGCCGAGCGCGATGCCGGCATAGAGACCGTATTTCGACCACAGCGGCTTGACGTTGCGCACCGCCTTCAGGTCGCGACCCACCGGCCCGGCCCGCAGGTCGGCGTCGAACCCCTCGATCAGATCGCCCGACCGGCCGTCCTTGAGCGCGGCATGCACCTTTTCAGCGGCAAGCGCGCCGGACAGCATGGCGTTGTGCGACCCCTTGATGCGCGGCACGTTGACGAGCCCCGCGGCGCAGCCGATCAGAAGTCCGCCCGGGAAGGTCAGTTTCGGGATCGACTGGAAGCCGCCCTCGGTGATCGCACGGGCACCGTAGGAGAGCCGCTTGCCCCCCTCGAACGTGTCGGCGATCGCGGGATGGTGCTTGAAGCGCTGGAACTCGTCGAACGGCGAGATCCAGGGATTTTCGTAGTTCAGGTGAACGACGAAGCCGACCGCGACCTGATTATCCTCCAGGTGATAGAGGAAGGAACCACCGCCGGTGCGCGCATCGAGCGGCCAGCCGAACGAGTGCTGGACGAGACCGGAATTGTGCTTTTCCGGCGCAACCTCCCAGAGCTCCTTCAGCCCGATGCCGAATTTCGCCGGCTCGCAGCCCTTGTCCAGCTCGAACTTCGAAATCAGCATCTTGGCGAGCGAACCGCGCGCGCCCTCGGCGATCAGCACATATTTGCCCAAAAGCGCCATCCCGCGCATATAGGCGTCCTTGTGCTCGCCGTCGCGGCCAACGCCCATGTCGCCGGTGGCGACGCCGATCACCTGGCCATCGTCGCCGTAAAGCACCTCGGCCGCGGCGAAGCCCGGGTAGACCTCGACGCCAAGCTCCTCGGCCTTGGTTGCGAGCCAGCGGCAGACATTGCCGAGCGAGACGATGTAGTTACCGTGATTGTTCATCAGCGGCGGCATGGCGAAATTGGGCAGGCGGACGCTGCCCGAGGGCCCCAGAAACAGGAAATGATCGGCTGTGACCGGGGTCTTGATCGGCGTGTCCTCGTCGCGCCAGCCAGGCAGCAGCGTGTCGAGGCCGATCGGATCCATCACGGCGCCCGACAGGATATGCGCGCCGACCTCCGAGCCCTTCTCCAGGACGACGACGGACAGCTCTTCGCCCGCCTCGGCGGCAAGCTGCTTCAGGCGGATCGCCGCCGACAGGCCGGCGGGACCGGCGCCGACGATCACAACATCGAACTCCATCGATTCGCGTTCCGGCAGGTCCTGCATCTCTTCGGCCACGTGTCTCCTCCGTCGGGGGCGTTGGGGTCTGCAAACGGGCGGCAATATGAACTATAATTCGTTACCGTCAAATTGTGGATCGATGCCGGGTATCAAGGGTGGGCTATCAAGGTGAGCGCGGAAACGGCACGCGATATCGACCAAGCGGCAGCACGCGCGCTTTTGGACTGGCAACTGGCCGCCGGTGTCGACGAGACGATCGCCGAGGCGCCGGTCAACCGCATGGACCTGCCGCGCCCTGACACGGCGCGTCCCGACATCGCCCGTCCTGACATGGTGGCCGCGCGGCCGCCCGGTCCCCCTCCCGACGGATCCGGACGAGACACCCCCACCGGCGGCGCATCGGGAAATGGCGCATCGGCGCCGCACGACGCCGATCCCGCGATGGCCGCCCGTACGGCTGCCCGCGGCGCCGCGACGCTCGATGATCTGCACGGGCTGCTGCAAGGGTTCGATGGATGCCCGCTCAAGTTCACGGCGAAGAACCTGTGCTTCGCCGACGGCAACCCGGAAGCGCGGGTGATGTTCATCGGCGAGGCGCCGGGCGCGCAGGAGGATATTCAGGGAAAGCCGTTCGTTGGCCGGGCGGGTGCTCTGCTCGACAAAATGCTGGCGGCGATCGGACTTGACCGGGACTCCGCCTACATCACCAATGTCGTCTACTGGCGGCCGCCCGGCAACCGGACGCCGACGCCGCAGGAGACCCAGGCCTGCCGTCCCTTCATCGACCGGCAGATCGAACTGGCCGATCCCGATATCGTCGTGTTTCTGGGTGGTGCGGCGGCAAAGGAAATGCTGCAGCGTTCGGAAGGCATCCTGCGCATGCGCGGCAAGTGGTTCGATTTCGACACAGGCGCGCGGCAGATCAAGGCGATCGCTACCCTGCATCCGGCCTATCTCCTGCGCCAGCCCGGCCAGAAGCGGCTTGCCTGGCGCGACTTCCTGGCGATCCGCAAGGCGCTTGGCGGTTAGCGCATATCCAGCCGAACAAGCCCGGCAATAATCGGTTGCCAAAGCGGAAATTAATCTTAACATACCGTTATCGTTGATTTTCTCGGCGCCGTAGCGCAGAAGAATCCACGGCATTACTGGGCTGATACGTGCGTGGAAACAGAACAGAACTCATATTTGTAAAGACGCGATTCCTCAAATCACGGCGGCCTGATACTCCGCTCATTTGATTGACATTTAAGGAGCATAGCAATGAACAGACCCGGGCAGACAAACTTCTCCTTTCGTATTCGCCATCTCGTCGCCGCCGCGATTACCGGCTTTTTCGCGTTCGGCCTTTTCACCATGGGCGCGCTGACGACCGCCGGCCCGGCGGCCGCCGAACTGTCGTCGACCCAGCAGAAGTTCTTCACCAAGGGCACCCGCACCAGCTATCACTTCCGCAAGAACGTTTCGAACGACTGCGAAGGTTCGACGTGCTCGATCGACATGAAGACGGCCAAGGACGGCAACTTCCTGATCATCAGGCGGCTGCAGTGCCAGGTGGATTTCGGCATCCTCGGCGGCGTCCCGCTCCATCTCCGGCTGCAGCGGATCGCAGCCAACGGCACGACGGTGAAGGAGGACATTCCCCTCGCCCTCACCGCCCTTCACTGGATTCCGCTTTTCGAAGCCGAAGGCATCTATACCGCCGTCGGGACGACCGAAATGCTGGTTCAGGCCGGCCGGACGGTTCGCGCCTATGCGAGTTCGATCGAGGGCAACATGGACTCGATGTCCTGCACGGTCATCGGCGAAGTCGTGAAGACCGACAAATAGCCCGCAGCGGAGCCGATGGAATTGATGAAACCGGGTGGTTCGCGCCGCCCGGTTTTTTCGTGTGATATGGTCGGTACCAACGACACCGGTCGGCCGGGACGGGACGACCGGTTGCAATCGCGACGAAGGCTCCCATCTCCCCTGCAACCCCGGCCGGAAAGCCGACCCACAGGCCCCACAAACCCATGACCGAACGCGCCTTCATTCCCCTGTCGATCGCCGTATTGACCGTCTCCGACACCCGCACCCTTGACGACGACAAGTCGGGCAAGACGCTCGCCGATCGCCTCGTCGCGGCGGGCCATCGGCTTGCCGACCGGGCGATCGTCACCGACGATGTCGAGGCGATCCGGGCGCGGGTGCGGGACTGGGTTGGCGATGACGGGATCGACGTCGTGCTGACCACCGGCGGCACCGGCTTCACCGGCCGCGACGTCACGCCGGAGGCGATAGAGCCGCTGTTCGAGAAGCGGATGGACGGGTTTTCGCAGGTCTTTCACATGATCTCGTATGACAAGATCGGCACGTCGACGATCCAGAGCCGGGCGACCGCCGGCGTCGTCAACGCCACCTATGTGTTCTGCCTGCCCGGCTCGCCGGGCGCCTGCAAGGATGCCTGGGACGGGATCCTGCGGCAGCAGCTCGACTATCGGCACATGCCGTGCAATTTCGTCGAGATCCTGCCCAGGCTGGACGAGCATCTCAGGCGCACGGGCGGCTGAGAGGCGCCGCAACGCCGTCAAACCCAACGCCAATTCGATATTTTTTCAATCGCCGCATTTTTTCTTGGACACGCTGCCCGTAACAGCTTCAAATCCGGCTATGCGATTTGGCAAAGGGAGGCCCGGGCATGGGCAAGCGATTGAACGGCCTCATATTGCGGCTGGGTCTGTTTATCCTGGCGGCGACGGTCGGTAGCGGCGCGGTCCTCGACAGCTCCGCTGCGGCGGCAGGTGTATGTCCCGACGGTGGTGGAAAACTTCCCAAGGAATGCGCCAAGGAAATCAGGGTCTACAACAACACGCCCAGAAAGATCTGGGTCGTCTTGCAGGCCAGCATTCAGCTGACCGATGCCGTGTCCTGCCCGCGCACCGAACCGGGCACAGGCGGCGACGTCTGGCTGCAGGCCGCACTCGGCAAATACGATGAGTGCCTCGCCGTCAACAGCAACTACTACGCGTTCATCAACGGGACGCGCGGCATCGAGGAAGACGGGTTCATTTCGATCGATGTCCCGTGGTGGTCGAAGCGTCAGAAGAGCGACAAGGGCGATCGCTACATCGATTGGTGGCGCGGCGCGCGCGTCATCATCTTCGATGACAAGACGGCCTTCAAGGAGATCTACGACGCGCTGAAAGACAATCCGACGGTGCCTTTCGTCTCCGGTTCGCCGAAACCGGCATGCGATTCGAACATGGACGGCAACAAATGTCAGAACGTGGCGATCTTCGAGGTCACGCCGGAGGCGGAGATCGCGCCGCATCTGCCGTTTCAGCTGAACGAGTTCACCTTCGCCGACGTCTGCCGTGTCCTGCCCAGCGGCGATTTCATCCTGCCCTGCGGGGATAACCATCCCGGCGGCTTCATCGATTTCAACCAGAACTACAACGTGTCGAATGTCGATCAGGTCTATCTGCCGCTGGCCATGGAGCCGGTGCGCAAACCAGCCAATGTCGGCTACATGGGCACGACGATGTCGGTGAAGAAGTTCAGGAACAAGCTGGCCAAGTTCACCAACGCCGACGACCGACCGGACAATCCGAGGTGGCCGATCTACAACAATCCGGAACAGGACGGCGGCGAGAATTTCTATCCCAAGGCGGGTATCAGGGTGCCGTCCGCCCAGTCGGTGATGGCTTACTACATGAACCCCACGAACTTTCCCGATGGAAAGACACCGACGATCATCCCGAAGGACAAGCCGAAATTCACCGATTTCATGATCGACCAGTGGAAGGACTGCACGTCGGCGACCCCGGACACCTGCAACAGGTCACAGGTGGACCTCTACACCTCCGTCGATGACGCGTTCAAGGCCAACTACAAGAAATACATCGATACCTGCCCGGACAACAAGGTTCCCGACTTTCTCAAACCGGTGGGCAACGGCAGCCGGCCGAAGATGACGACCTATCTGACCTTCATCTACGGTTGGGTGCCGTTCAACGTGGCGTGCGGCAACGACGAACTGCCGGTCGCCGGCACCAAGCCGCCGGCCAGCCGCGCCCTCCTCAACTATTTCGAGATGCAGTATAATTTCGAGGTCCTGAACAAAAGATCGGAATGGTTCAACCCCTACACGCAACTCGTTCACGCCGACGCCAAGGATGGCGGCCTCGCAGCCAGCGCCTACGCGTTCTCGATCGACGATCACGCCAGCTTCCTTAGCAACAATGGCGGATCGACATCCGGCGGACTGATCTTCACCGTCGGCGGCCCCAAGGGCCTCGCCAACGGCAAGCAACATGCGCCACCGGTTCCCTCGGTCTACAGATGGTATGATTTCTCGGTGGGTCTGGGCGCACCGGCCAAGGGCGGACCGTATTGGAAGAAGTACGGGATCTGCAGCGAGACCGCCGACACCCGCTTCCCGACGGAGGAAAAGGGCGGCTTCGTGTTCGGCATCGATCCGGCCCGGACAAAGATCAATGCGAACAATCCCTGTCCGATCACCCTGACGGACACCGCCGGCCGCAAGTATCAGTTCATCATCAAATCGGCTCAGGCGCCGGGAAGCACGCTGCCGCAGAAGCCGATCTGGCCGGAATTCTCGCCGCCGCCCGGCCTCCAGTACAATCCGGATATACTGGACTGTCCGACGAAGGCCGGGTTCGTATCGCCCGACAAATGGTGCCGGTTTACGGTCCAACTGGCCAAGCCCAATCCCAATGCGCTGGATAACCCGCTTCGCCAGTTCGAGATCGCCGTGCGGTCGCCATTGCCGGATTAGGCTCGAGCATCAATCCGGCGGTGGCGGGCACGATCGTGCCGACTGTGCCGCCGCCGGTGCTGGCTTTTCTTTGTGATTTGGTTGAACGCCGCGATGGGCGCGACTGCGTCCGCCGATACCCGGCATGAGTTGGTCGTCGCGCCTCCGAGCGCCGACGGTTCACATCAGTCGATTCAGCGCCGAAACAGGCCGCCAGCGCGGCAAATGACGGACTGTCGTGTCCGTGTCGCACCGATGTCGGGTTACTGACGTGGCAATCCGGTGTAGGGTTGCCGATGCTCGCCTTACCGACGTCAGAACAGGTCGAGGAGGCAAAAGGTGCTTATTCGCAAGCTACGCATCGAAAAGGGATGGTCGCAAGAGACGCTGGCCGACATCAGCGGCCTCAGCGTGCGCACGATCCAGCGCATCGAGCGGGGCGGAAATGCGAGCCTTGAGTCCCTTGGCGCTCTGGCTGCGGCGTTCGAAGTCGACATCGCAACCCTTGCAAAGGAGGCGGGCATGTACACGCAGAAGGATCTTCCCGAAGACGAGCGCGAGACGATCGAATACGTTCGCGACATCAAGGGCTTCTACAGCCATGTGGCGATTTACGTCGTCGCGACTGCCGCAATGGCGGCAACCAATCTCTATATGGGCCTGGACTATATCTGGTTCATCTGGCCGATGCTTGGCTGGGGCATGGGCGTGATCTCCCATGGCCTCGTTGTTTTCGAGGTCATTTCTCCGTTCGGGATCGAATGGGAACGGCGCCAGATCAAGAAACGAATGGATATGTTCCGGACCTGACCCAAAGTCGCGTCAGCTCACTGCAAAATCCGGTCGTTGCCCGGCTTCAACGGCAGTCCAGGCAACGATCGCAATCCGGACCCGCGATATCCTCAGCCGCCATCCTCAGCCGCCATCCTCAGCCACCGGGCTCGTCGGCCTGCGCGCGCGCCCCGCGCGTCCACGGCCGGTCGCGCTTCAGGAAATCATGCAGCGTCTTACCGGCCTCGTCGCGGAAGGTCTCGTTAAGACGCGTGAACGCATCGATCCGGTCGAGCCGGAAGGTGCGGAAGTCGACACGCAGCTCGCACCAGGCCGCCAGCAGCCAGACCGGGCCGAAATAGGCTAGCGACAAGGGCCTGACCGTGCGCTCGCTGTGCTTTCCCAAGACGTCGGTATAGCGGAAATGCACCTTGGTCTTCTGCCTGAGCGCTGAGCGCAGTTCGGCCAGGTCGAACTGCACCGGCTCCATGACGTGATGGTCGGGCGCGAGCAGCGCGGTATTGGCCATGTAGCCGCGCAGCCGGTCGGGGATCACCGCCTCGACCTTGGCGATGACGTCTGTCGCGGCCTGGGCGAGTTCGGCATCGGCCCAGGATTCGACGATGCGGGCGCCCAGCACCAGGGCCTCGATTTCCTGTTCCTTGAACATCAGCGGCGGCAGATCGAAGCCGGCGCGCAGGACATAGCCGACGCCTGCCTCGCCCTCGATCGGCACGCCGCTTGCCATCAGGTCGCGGATATCCCGGTAGATCGTCCGCTCGGAGACCTCCAGCGCTTCGCTGAGATCACGCGCACGGGTGGTGCCGGCGCCCTTGCGGCGCAGGAACTGGATGATCTCGAACAGGCGATCGGCGCGGCGCATCTTGGTTCCAGACTGGCGATTCGGGGCGACGGGGATCAGGGCAGCCCTTCCTAACCTACCGCTCCTGACACCACGCTGTCAGGAGCCCGCCAAACTTCCTGACAGAAGGCTGTCAGTGGCCCTCCCGCATAGTGCGTCCATCAGCTTAACGAAGCCGGTTCGCACGGCTTTCGGGACATCCCGGCCAGACAGGAGATCCGCCATGCAGTCCTCGCCCAACCTCCCCCTCATCACCATTCGCGAGACCCGTCTCGCCTCCCGGTTGCAGCGCCTTGCCATTACGGCGGCGGCGGCCGCCTGGATCTGGTTCCGGCGGCGCGTAACGGTCAACAGGCTTGCCGCGCTCGATGATCACCAGCTCAAGGATATCGGCCTCGGGCGCAGCGAAATCGACTCGATCGCCGACCGGCTGGCCAGGGACCGGACGCACCGGATGCTGGTCGAATTCGGCCAGCCCCGCATCTGATCGCCGCCCCCCTTCATCCCCGGCATTCCATCACTTCCGTGTGAAAAATGGCGCGGACGCGGGAAACCGCGAACGCGCCCACTACGTAAGCGGCTAAGGGTTCGCCGACCCGCCCCTTCAGCCGGGCCGGCGAATGGCGGCGAACAATGCCCATCAACACCGGATGCGGGGAGATCTCCCAATGACAAACGACACATCGAAATCACGACACTTTTCCCAGCCCCTTTCGCGGCGTTCCGCGCTGATGGCGGCGGCCGGCGCGGCCCTGGCGCCGGCGGTCGGCGGTCTTTTGACGGGCCGGGCGCAGGCCAAGGCGCCGATGCTCGGTGTCTCCGCGCCGGAAGTCCACCGCGTCAAGCTCGGCGATTTCGAGATCACCACGATCCGCGACGGCGCCGTTCAGCTCGACGGCCCGCATCCGATCTTCGGCCATGACCAAGCGCCCGAGGACGTTCAGGCCCATGCCCAGGCGAACTTCCTGCCGCCGGACCGGATGGAAATCTCGTTCACGCCGGTCATCGTCAATACCGGCGACGAACTGGTCATCTTCGATGCCGGCAACGGCGTCGGCCGCCGGCCGAATGCGGGTAAGCTCGCCGCCACGCTCGGCGCCGCCGGCTATACGCCCGATCAGGTCGACAAGGTGATCCTGACCCATTTCCATCCCGACCATATCGGCGGCCTGATGGAAGACGGCGCCTCGCTGTTTCCCAATGCGAGCTACGTGATGCCGGAGGCCGAATACGCCTTCTGGACCTCGCCCGACCGGATGGGCACGCCGGCGGAGGGCGTCGCCAAGCTGACCCAGTCGAACGTCGTGCCGCATGCGGAGAAGGCGACCTTCATCAAGGACGGCGCCAGCGTCGCCAAGGGCATCACCGCGATGGACACCTCCGGCCATACCCCGGGCCATACCGCCTATATGATCGAAAGCGGCGGCAAGCCATTCCTGTTGTGGGGCGATCTGGCCAATCACTATGTGCTGTCGCTGCAGAAGCCGGACTGGCATGTCGTCTTCGACACCGACAAGGACAAAGCGGCCCAGACCCGTCGGACGGTTCTCGACATGGTGGCCAAGGACCGGATCCCGGCGACCGGCTATCACATGCCGTTCCCGGCGATCGGCTATCTGGAGAAATACGGCGACGGCTACCGCTGGGTTCCGGCGAGCTATCAGCTCAATCTGGGCTGACGCACCCTTCGACATCCCGCGGGGGCGGCGTCGGCTCGCCCCCGCCTGCCTGCTCCCATCTGGCTGCCCTCGCCGCTTCGCCGCCATTTGACATGTAAACCGGTTCCCTGTTTTGTCCCCAACGGCCCTTCCCTTTCAGACCCCGCAGGTCTGACCCAACCTCGTTGGACAAGCCGTGCAGGATCCCGCTTTCGCCGAACTGAACGGTATCCGAATACCGATATGCCGAACCGTCATGTCGGATACCATGATCTCCAGGCTTGCGGCCGGGCGGTACGAACGGGCGGAGGCGCGGCGCGCGCCGAACATCACCCGGCCCGGCGACCGGGTTCTGGAGTTCGGATCCGCGATCGGCTACATCTCCTGCCTGCTCGCCCGGCAGGATGACGTGCGGTTCGTGCACGGATATGATGCGAATCCGCATATGGCCGCGCATGCAACGAAGGTCGCGGCCGCAAACGGCCTCGCCGCGAAGACCCGTTTCGAAACCGCGCTCATCAGCACCGACCACGACGCACCCGCGTCCGGCGACTTTCACCTGCACCGGGACTTCTGGGCATCGTCGACGCGAAAATCGGATGGCACCGTCGAAACGGTGCGCGTTCCGGTCCGCGATGCCAACGCGCTTATTATCGAGACGAGACCGACCCTGCTCGTCTGCGACGTCGAAGGCGGCGAAAAGGACCTGTTCGGCAATCTCGATCTTTCCGGCGTCGACCGTGTCATGGTCGAATTGCATCAGAAGGTGATCGGCCGGACAGGCATGAAGGACGTCTTCGACTGCTTTTCCAGCCGCGGATTTCACTACGACCAATACCTGTCGGCGGGCGCGGTGGTGGTGTTCTGCCATGTCGACAGCGACTGGCGTAGCGACGGCGCGAGGCGCGGCTAAAGGCTTCCGCCCGACCGGCGCCTCCAGGCCGACCAGTCCGCCGCATCGTCGATATCGCACAGTTCATCGCAATAGCCGACGCTGAGGCCCCGGCAATTCGCCACGGTGTCGGCAAGCGCATGGGCGGTCGACCAGCGCACGGGCGAAAAGACCGACGGGACGCGCGGAGACCGGCGCAGGCCGACCAGCCAGTATCCACCGTCGTCGGACGGCCCGAAGACGGCGTCGTGGCGGCCAAGCAGCGCGAAGGCGCGGGCGATGTGGGCCGGGCGAATGTCGGGAATGTCCGACCCGACGATTAAAGCCGGCCCCGGCGGCAGGCCGGCCATGACCCGCTGCATGCGGTCGCCCAGCGTCCCGCCGCCCTGCGCCACGAGCGCGACACCGCCGGGCCATACGGGATCACGCAGCGCGGTGCCGGGCGAGACTGCGAGAACCGCCTTCCAGCGCGGATCGCGGCCCACCGAGCGGACCAGGCCGGCAAGGGCTGTCCGGTAGAAGCGGGTCGCCTCGACCGCGCCGATCTCGGCGGCCAGCCGCGTCTTGACCCGGCCGGCGCGCGGCGCCTTGGCCATCACGACGAGCCAGCGCCGCATTTCTCTAGCCGTAGAACCGGGCGATGACGTGCGGCGGCACGCGCAGGGCGAACAGGGTCAGGCAGCCGGCATTGCGGGCCCAGCGGCGCCAGTAGCCATCGCGGCGATAGCGCACGGCGCTGGTGACCGCGCGGGTGCGCAGATAGCTGATTTTCCGCCGGCCGATGCGGCGAATGATGTCGACATCCTCCATCAGCGGGATCGGCTTGAAGCCGCCGAGCCGGTCGTAATGGCGCCGCGAGATCAGCAGGCCCTGATCGCCATAGGGCAGGCCGAACAGGAAGCAGCGCAGCCGCACCACCTGTTCCAGCAGGCGGGCGAGGAACGCGTAGTCGTCGAGCGCGAAGGTGAAGACGGCGGCGCGCCGATCGCCCTCGCCGCGATCCTCCGTCCGCTCGATGAAGGTGGACACCTCGCGGAACCAGCCCTCCTCGAGGATCGTGTCGGAATGCAGGAACAACAGCCAGGGCTGGCGGGCGGCCGCGGCGCCGGCGGCAAGCTGGGTGCCTCGCCCGCGCGGCGCAGAGACGATGTCGCAGCCAAGTTCGTCGGCGATCATCAGGGTTTTGTCGGCCGATCCGCCGTCGGCGACGACGACCTGCGAGACGACACCGGCGGCGGCGGCCGGGATCAGGGCGCCGAGCGCGCCGACCAGTTCGCGCTCGGAATCCAGCGTTGGGAGAACGACCGTGATCATCGCGCGCGTTATATCGGGCCGAAACCGCGATTGCCAATGTTGCAGTGCAAAAATCTCTGCTACACGATAAATGTTCTTGTTATGTTCACATCTCGACGCTATCTTCGAAACCATGATGAACCGGACGGCAACACGATATGGCGGCCAGGCTCGCCGCGAACGGAACGCGGAGACCGGCGGCGTCCCCGGCGAGCAGGCCATTGCGCGGGATCGCCGCCGCGGACGGGGCGCGACGTCGAACCGGTCCGGCCGCTTCGAGCAACTCGCCAGGACGCTGTTCGATGACGGCTGGGGCAGCGCCGAGGACCTGCCGGCCTTCGCGACCTCGGTCACAGTGGAACGGCCCAAGCGCATCATCACGCGCAATCAGTCGCCGGACCTGTCCTTCGAACGGTCGATCAACCCCTATCGCGGCTGCGAGCACGGGTGCACCTATTGCTTCGCCCGTCCCACGCACGCCTATATGGGCCTGTCGCCGGGGCTCGATTTCGAAGCGAAGCTGTTCGCCAAGCCGGACGCCGCCGAGATGCTGGAGCGCGAACTGGCCGAGCCGGGCTACACGCCGCGGACGATCGCGATCGGCACCAATACCGACCCCTATCAGCCGATCGAGCGGCGGCACCGGATCACCCGTCAGGTGCTGGAGGTGCTCGACCGCTGCAATCATCCCGTCGGCATCGTCACCAAATCGGCGCTGGTTCTGCGCGACCTCGATATCCTGAGCCGGATGGCCGACCGGGGCCTCGTCAAGGTGGCGATTTCCGTCACCACGCTGGACCGAAAGCTTGCCCGGGCGATGGAACCGCGCGCCTCGACGCCGCCGCGCCGGCTGGAAGCGCTGATGCGGCTGGCCGAGGCGGGCATTCCCACGGCGGTGATGGTCGCGCCCGTGGTGCCGGGCCTCAACGATCCGGAAATCGAATCGATCCTGGCCGCAGCGTCCGCCGCCGGCGTCGGCGAGGCCGGCTACATCCTTCTACGGCTGCCGCTGGAAGTGCGCGACCTGTTCGTCGAGTGGCTCGAAAACACGGTGCCCGACAGGGCCTCGCGGGTGATGTCGCTGATCAGCCAGACGCGCGGCGGCAAGGCCTATCAGGCCGAATTCGGCAAGCGAATGCGCGGCACCGGCCCGCTTGCCTGGACGATCGGCCGCCGCTTCGAACTGGCCGCCGAGCGCAACGGCCTCAATCGCATCAAGACCCGGCTCAGGACCGATCTGTTCTCAGCCCCCGTGCCGGAGGGCGGCCAGATGACCCTGTTCTGACGCCAGCCGGGAACCATCGGAGGAAGCCCCCTCAGGAGGAAGCAATGGACCAGCGCGTGTCCCTGATTACGCTCGGCGTTGGCGACCTTGCCGCCAGCACCGCCTTCTACGAACGGCTCGGCTGGCGACGATCGTCGCAGAGCAATGATGCCGTGACGTTCTTCGATCTTAGCGGCAGCGTGCTCGGGCTGTTCGGCGCCGATGCGCTTAAGGAAGATGCGGGGCTTGCCGATACGGCCGACGCAACCGGGTTTCGCGGCGTGACGGTCGCGCAGAACCAGCGCTCGAAGGCCGAGGTGGACGCGGTTCTGAAGGCGGCCGAGCGGGCCGGAGCGCGGATCGTCAAGCCGGCAGAGGATGTGTTCTGGGGCGGCTATTCCGGCTATTTCGCCGATCCCGACGGCCATCTGTGGGAGATCGCCTTCAATCCGTTCTGGCCGATCGACGATGAGGGCCGGATCACGCTTGCCGACTGAGGTTTCAAGCTTGCAGGTCGCCGCCGCCCATCCCGCGACCTGTGCCGCCGGCCGGCGCCCGCCCCCTCAACGCGCCGGCCGGCACCTGCCGTGCGCCGGATTTCTGCTTGAGCCCGGGTTTTGCCGGAGCGCGTTTTCGCTTGAGATTACCCGCCCGATGGCGTTTCGTTGACGTCATCGTTCAGGCTTTTTGAGGACGTCCCGATGCCGATACTCGTTGCGCCCGGGCCGGCCGACATGGCGGCGCTGCTGGCGCTCAACAATGCCCATGCGCGGGAAACCTCGCTGCTCGATCGCAACGGCCTGTCAGCCCTCGTTGCCGCTGCCTGGCGGGTTCGCACGACACAGGACACGGATGGCCTTTGCATCGCGCTCGACCAGGCGGCGGCCTATGACAATCCGAACTTCGCCTGGTTCAAGACCCGGCACGCCCGCTTCGTCTATGTCGACCGGATCATCGTCGCCGAGGCCGCCCGCGGGCAAGGCCTTGCCCGGGCCTTTTACGAGGATCTGTTCGACGCCATGCGCGCGGACGATCAGTGCGTGCTGTGCTGCGAAGTCAACCGCGAGCCGCCCAATCCGGGCTCCGACCGGTTCCACGCCGCGCTGGGATTCGAAGAGGTCGGCGAGGCCCGGCTTGTGGACCGGGGCAAGACGGTCCGCTATCTGGAGCGGCAGATCTTGAGTCGTCCCGTCCCCGAACATCCCGTCCCGAATGGCAAACGCCGCCGATTTCAGTCTTGAAGCCGAACTCCACACAGCCGGTCGCCGCGCGGTCGCCGGGATCGACGAGGCCGGGCGCGGGCCGCTCGCCGGGCCTGTCGTGGCGGCGGCCGTCATCCTCAATCCCGCCGCGATCCCCGATGGCCTCGCCGATTCCAAGACGCTGAGCGCCACGCGCCGCGAGACCCTGTTCGAGGCGATCCTTGCGACGGCGGATGTCGCCTTCGCCGCCGTTTCGGCGCGGGTGATCGACGAGATCAACATCCGCCAGGCGACGCTGCGCGCCATGGCCCGGGCCGCGGCGGGTCTGCTTAATCCGCCGGATTTCGTTTTGGTCGATGGACGCGACCTGCCGCCCGTGAATTGCGACGGCAAAGCGGTGATCGGCGGCGACGGCAAGTCCGTTTCGATCGCGGCCGCCTCGATCGTCGCCAAGGTCGCCCGCGACCGGATGATGGCCGAGGCCGCGCGCGCCTATCCGAGCTACGGGTTTGACTCCAACGCCGGCTACGGAACGGCCACGCATCGGGCGGCAATCGAGACGCGCGGCCCATGCCCGATCCACAGAATGACCTTTTCTCCCCTTAGACAATTGTCCCTGCCCGTCGATTAAGCCGGTCTTTACCTTAACGCGCGATGGTCCTGCCATCAGTTGCGTAAGGGTTGAGTAGCGTAATGCCTGCACGAGTACGGAACCGGGTGTCCGCGGCACCCGGTCCGGTTTCGACCGGACATATCGACCAGATCCTGGTCGGCGATTGCATCGCCATGCTCGAACGGCTGCCGGCGGGCTCCGTCGATGCCGTCTTCGCCGATCCGCCGTATAACCTGCAGCTTGAAAGCGCGCTGCACCGGCCCGACAATTCCAGGGTCGACGCGGTCGACGACGACTGGGACAAGTTCGAGTCGTTTTCAGCCTATGACGCCTTCACGCGGGCCTGGCTGCTCGCCTGCCGCCGGGTCCTGAAGAAGGACGGGACGCTATGGGTCATCGGCTCCTATCACAACATCTTCCGGGTCGGCACGATCCTGCAGGATCTCGGCTACTGGATCCTCAACGACATCGTCTGGCGCAAGACCAATCCGATGCCGAATTTCCGCGGCCGCCGTTTCACCAATGCCCACGAAACGATGATCTGGGCGAGCCGTGAGGCGGACAGTAAAAAATACACCTTCAACTACGAGGCGATGAAGGCGCTGAATGACGACGTGCAGATGCGCTCCGACTGGCTCTTGCCGATTTGCACGGGGGCCGAACGGCTGAAGGACGCCGACGGGCGCAAGACGCATCCGACCCAGAAGCCGGAAAGCCTGCTGTCCCGGGTGATCCTGTCCTCGACCAGGCCCGGCGACGTCGTCCTCGACCCATTCTTCGGCTCCGGCACCACCGGCGCGGTGGCGAAGCGGCTCGGCCGCCATTTCGTTGGCGTGGAGCGGGAGCGGGCCTATGCCGAGGTGGCGCGCACGCGCATCGATTCCGTCGAGCCGCTTGAAGATACGGCGCTTGCCATCACCCAGCCGAAGCGCAGCCAGCCGCGCATCCCCTTCGGCACCCTGATCGAGCGCGGCATGATCACCCCCGGCGACACACTGACCTGCGCGCGCGGCAAGCGCTCGGCGACCGTCCGGGTCGACGGGACACTTGTGTCGGGCGAGATGACCGGTTCGATCCACAAGGTCGGCGCGCTGGTCCAGGGGCTCGATGCCTGCAACGGCTGGACCTTCTGGCACATCGAGGACGAGGACGGGCGTCGGCCGATCGACGCGCTGCGGGCGATCATCCGGTCCGAACGCGCCGCCGCCTGAGCGCGACGAGCTTTTCAGCCTCCGGCCCGTGCAGGGCGCGCAGCGCGTGCTGGGCGGCCTTGCGCATCACCGTGGGAAGGCCGACCTCGGGCAGATCCTCCTTCGCCACCCAGCGGGTGTCGGGGGCGGCGAAACTGGTGACGTCGGTTGCGGTGTACACGGTCAGTTCCAGCCGGAAATGGGTGAAGACGTGCTCGACATGGCCGGCGATCCGGTGCCAGCGCGCCTTGAACGGGGCGTGCGAACGCGCTTCCGCCGGGTCGGTATCCTGTTTCAGCGGCGTCAGCCACAGCCCGTCCATGCCGCCGAGCAGGCCCTTCGGCGGCCGCTTGACGATCAGCACCGTGCCGTTGCCGCGTTCGGCCCAGAAGGCCGCGCCACGGCGCAGCGGCTTTTCCTTCTTCGGCGCCTTGACCGGTAGCTGTTCCTCGATGCCGCGGGCATGGGCGACACAGGCTTCCGTCCACGGACACAGGACGCAGGCTGGCCGCTTCGGCGTGCAGATCGTCGCGCCAAGATCCATCAAGCCTTGCGCGAAATCGCCGGGGCGGTCGGCGGGCACCAGGGCGCCGGTCTTCGCGCGGACCGCGTCCTTGGCGCCGGGCATCGGCTCATCGATGCCATAGAGCCGGGTGATGACCCGCTCGACATTGCCGTCGACGGCGGCGACCGGCCGGTCGAACGCGATCGCGGCGATCGCGCCGGCGGTATAGGCGCCGATGCCGGGCAGCTTGAGGAGTTCCTCCTCGGTCTGGGGAAAGCGGCCACCGCGCTCACCGGCAATCACGGTCGCGCAGGCATGCAGGTTGCGGGCGCGGGCATAGTAGCCAAGCCCCGCCCAGTCGCGCAGCACATCGTCGAGCGGGGCCGCGGCAAGCGCCTCGACGCTTGGCCATTGCGTGACGAAGGTCTCGAAATAGGGGCCGACGGCTGCGACCGTCGTCTGCTGCAGCATGATCTCGCTGAGCCAGATCCGATACGGATCCGCCACCTCGCCCGGCAGCGCCCGCCAGGGCAGGCGGCGGCGATGGCGGTCATACCAGGCGAGCAGGTCCGCCGCCTCCGCTTCGGATGCGCCTGATCCTGTCGATTTGCCTTGCCGCACGGCCATGGCCTAGGGATATAGAGATTCGCGGGTTCGCGTCGACGCATACGCTTAGACGATACACAGGACGCGGACATCCGTTTGACCGGGCAATCGCAGCGATGATCCGACGCAGACGCAAGACCGCAGGACCCTCCCGGCTCGACCGGCTGGCCGAAGATCTGCTCGGCCCGGTGGTCGCGCGCGCCGGGTTTTCCTCCACCCAGATCCTGGCGGCCTGGCCGGAGATCGTCGGGCCGGAGCTTGCGGGCCGGTCGCGGCCGGAGAAACTGCGCTGGCCACCGCGCCGCGACACGGAGGAAGACCCCGAAACGGCCAATCGCGCCACGCGGGCGGATGCGGCAACGCTGGTCGTACGCGCCGAGGGGGGCGACGCGCTGGAGATCCAGCATCTGTCCGACCGGATCATCGCCCGCATCAACGCGCTGTTCGGCTGGCGCGCCGTCGCGCGGATCACCATCCGGCAGGCCCCGGTCGCGGATCAGCAAGCCGATGCCCCGCCGCGCCCGACAGGCGGTCCGGGGGACGGCGAGCCACGTCATTCCGATACGCTCGATACCGCGCTTGCGCGACTCGGTTCCCATATCGGTGGCGGCGAGAACACAAAACCGTGACAAGCGCCGGCGCGGGCCTGCTTTCGCCACACTGTTCCCCGCTCTTGCCACATTCGGATTTATTACAAATTTGTCAGGGAACCACTTTATCGGTCGAACGTCTTGTAAATGCGATAGACTGTCGGTCATAGAGCGCCCAACAGGGTGCGCATGGCGGGACAACGACCGGTGATCGTGGGTGTCGAGTGGCCGTTCAGGGGCTGTTCAGCCGCTGTGGCGACGATCAGGGGACGTGAACGGAAACGCGAAGTCGAGGAATTCCAATGACACTGAGCCGTAGAAAAATCCTATTCGCCGGCGCGACCGGCGCCGCGACGCTTGCGGCCGGTGGCGCCTCCGCCGCGTGGTTCGGCAAGCCGACCATCGCCAGCGAGCCGGCCTACACGCTGGTCTCCAACCACGACAGCGCGTTGATGGAACCCGGGCCGCTCGGCGAAAAGGCGCTCGGCGACCCGAACGCGCCGGTGACGCTCATCGAATACGCCTCGATGACCTGCGTGCATTGCGCCACCTTCCATCGCGACACCTATCCGAAGCTGAAGGAAGAATATATCGACACCGGCAAGGTCTATTTCATCTTCCGGGAATTCCCGCTCGATCCGGTCTCGACCGCCGCCTTCATGCTGGCGCGCTGTGTGCCGGAGCAGCAGTATTTCACCTTCGTCGACGCGATGTTCAAGAATCAGGACAAGTGGGCCTTCACCGAGGACCGCATCGGCGGCATGACCGCGATGGCCAAGCAGGCCGGACTTACACAGGAAAAGTTCGAAGAATGCTTGACGAATCAGGAGCTGCTTGACGGGGTAACCTGGGTGAGGCAGCGCGGCGCGCAGGATTTCGACGTGTCATCGACGCCGACGCTGTTCATCAATGGCGAAATGGTTCGCGGTGCGGTGTCGTTTGAATCCCTGCAAGAAAAAATCGATCCGCTGTTGCAGAGCTGACCCGATCCCCGGGGGCGGGACCTGCCTGCCTGTCGCCGAGCCTTGCCGTCCCGCTGTCAACCGGTACCGCCGGTCTGAAAAGACCCAGTCGACCAGGGCGGGGCGGCCATGAAGCTGACCCGTCTGCGCATCGTCGGCTTCAAGTCCTTCGTCGACCCTTCGGAAATCCATATCGAGCCGGGGCTGACCGGTATCGTCGGCCCGAACGGCTGCGGCAAGTCGAACCTTGTCGAAGCGGTGCGCTGGGTGATGGGCGAGAGCTCGCACAAGTCGATGCGGGCCTCCGGCATGGACGACGTCATCTTCTCCGGCAGCGCCAACCGGCCGGGCCGCAACTCCGCCGAAGTCTCGATGGTGATCGACAACGTCGAGCGGCGGGCGCCGGCCCAGTTCAACGACGACGACGCGCTGGAAGTCACCCGCCGCATCGAGCGCGAGGCGGGATCGGCCTACAAGATCAACAGCCGTGACGTGCGTGCGCGCGACGTGCAGCTCCTGTTCGCCGACGCCTCGACGGGTGCTCATTCACCCGCGATGGTGCGCCAGGGCCAGATCGGCGAATTGATCGCCGCAAAGCCGCGGGCACGACGCAAGATCCTCGAGGAAGCCGCCGGCATCGCCGGCCTGCACAGCCGCCGACACGAGGCCGAATTGCGGCTGCGGGGAGCGGAACAGAACCTGATGCGGCTTGAGGACGTGATCGGCCAGCTGGCGATCCAGCTCGACGGCCTGCGGCGCCAGGCCCGGCAGGCGACGCGCTACAAGGTGCTGTCGGCTGATATCCGTAAGACCGAGGCGATCCTCTGGCACCTGCGCCACAAGGCGGCAAAACAGGCGATCGCCGAGCGGCAGGTGCTGGTGACGGAGGCGGTCGGGCTGGTCGCCGCCGCCACCCAGGCCGCCGCCGCCGCCGCAACGGCGCGCACTGAGGCGGCCGCCGCCCTGCCCCGCCTGCGCGACAAGGAAGCCGAAGCCGCCGCCCGGCTGCGCCACATGATCACGGTGCGCGAGGGGCTGGACCGGGAGAAGGCGGAGGCCGAGACGCGGCGCGCCGATCTCAACGCCCGCCTCGACCAGCTTGGCGCCGATGTCGAGCGGGAGAAGGCGACGATCGCCGCAACCGACGAGACGCTGGCCCGGCTGAAGGAGGAGGAAGCCGATCTCAACGCCGAGATCGCGCGGGCCGGCGGCAATCGCGAGGATCTCGAACGGCGCCTGTCGGTGACCGAGACCGCCCTGAAGGAGGCCGAGGCCCGGCTGTCGGAAGCGACGTCTGCCGCCGCCGACCTCGCCGCCCGGCGCCGCCAGTTCGAGCGCAGCCTGCGCGAGGCGACCGACAAGATCGACAACCGGCGCCGGCAGCTTGGCGATGTCGAGCGCGAGGCCGAGGGCCTTGCGGCGTCTGATCTCGTCCGCGAGATCGCGGCGCTGGCGACGAAGGTATCGCAGGCCCAGACCGCGGCGGATCAGGCCGAAGCACAGGCCAACGCCGCCGATCAGGCCCTTGCGGCGGCCCGCGAGGCCGTCGAGACCCGCCGCCCGGCAGTCGCGGATATCGAACGGGACCTGAAGGGGCTCGAAACCGAGCACGATACGCTTGCGCGCGTGCTGGCTGTCGACGAGGGCGCGCTGTGGCCGCCGCTGATCGACAAGGTCACCGTCAAACCGGGGTTCGAGGCAGCCCTTGGTGCCGCCTTCGGCGAGGATCTCGACCATTCCAGCGAAGAGGGCGCGGCGATCCACTGGCGCGACATGGCGATCCTGGCGGACGACCCGGCCCTGCCCGAGGGCGCGACGCCGCTGTCGTCGGTCGTCAAGGCGCCGCCGGTGCTTCATCGGGCGCTGGCGCAGATCGGGCTCGTTACGCCAGACGACGGGCCACGCCTGCAATCGACCCTGAAGCCCGGGCAGCGGCTCGTCTCCCGCTCCGGCGACCTGTGGCGCTGGGACGGGCTGACGGCGGCCGCCGACGCCCCGACGCCCGCGGCGAAGCGGCTCGAACAGCGCAACCGCATCGCCGACCTGGAGCGCGAGATTGCGGTTGCCAGGACCAGCCTCGATGCGGCGCGATCCGCGTTGTCCCAGGCCGAAATGGAAGCCCGGGCGGCAAACGAGGCCGCTGCCTCCGCGCGGCAGGCCTGGCGGGCGGCGCAGACGGAGGTCGCCCAGTCAAGCGACAAGCGCGCCGCCGCCGAGCGCAAGGCCGCCCGGGACACCGCCCGGTCAAGCGCGCTGGAGGAAGCGCGCACCCGGCTGACACAATCGATTAAGGAAGCCGAGGCCGCCCGCAAAGAGGCCGAGACCGGCCTGGCGGCGCTGGCCGGCGAGCAGGATCTCGCCGAGCGAATCGATACGCTCAAAGGCGCGATGGAAACGGCGCGCGGACGCTACGCCGAAGCCCGGTCGGCCGTCGAGACCCAGGCGCGCGAGGCGGAAATGCGCGCGTCACGGGCCAAGCGCATCGCGGCCGAAAAGCAGCGCTGGACCGACCGCATGGCCGACGGTGACAAGCACCTGCACACGCTGCAGGACCGGGAGGCCAAGATCCGCGCCGAATGGGCAAGCCTGGAAGCGGTGCCTGCGACGCTGGAGCGCAAGCGCGCCGCGCTGGCTGAGGAAATCGACGCCGCCGAAGCCGCCCGCAAGCAGGCCGCCGATAATCTCGCCGCCGGCGAAACCGGCCTCAACGACGCTGACCGGACGACACGCGAGGCCGATGCGGCGCTGGCAAACGCCCGCGAGGCAAGGGCGCGCGAGGAAGCGACGCTGGAAGGCCTGACCCAGCGCCTGAGCGATCTGGAAGAGGCTATCGTCGAGGCGCTCGACCGGCCGGCCGGCGAGGCGCTGGCGATCGCAGGCCTTGAGACCGATCAGGACCTGCCGGACGCCGAGACGCTGGAGGCCCGGCACGAGAAGCTGAAACGCGACCGCGACCGGCTCGGCACCGTCAACCTGCGCGCCGAGGAGGAAATGCGCGAGATCGGCGAGCAGCATGACGGGCTGGTCGCCGAGCGCACGGATCTGGAAGGCGCGATCCAGCGCCTGCGTCAGGCGATCTCCGGGCTCAACCGGGAAGGCCGCGAGCGGCTGCTCGGCGCCTTCGACACCGTGAACGGCCATTTCCAGGCACTGTTCACCCGGCTGTTCGGCGGCGGCGCGGCGGAATTGCAGCTCACCGAATCAGACGATCCGCTCGAGGCGGGGCTGGAGATCATCGCCCGGCCGCCCGGCAAGCGGCCGACGACGCTGACGCTTCTTTCGGGCGGCGAGCAAGCGCTGACGGCGACCGCGCTGATCTTCGCGGTGTTTCTCACCAATCCCGCGCCGATCTGCGTGCTCGACGAGGTCGACGCGCCGCTCGATGATGCCAATGTCGAGCGGTTCTGCGATCTGGTCGAGGAGATCGCCCGCAATACGCAGACGCGCTTCCTGGTGATCACCCACAATCCGATCACCATGGCGCGGATGGACCGGCTGTTTGGCGTCACCATGGCCGAACGCGGCGTCAGCCAGCTCGTCTCCGTCGATTTCGGCGGCGCGATGGAGTTGCGCGAAGCGGGCTAGCAGTGAATCACCCATAGCCATTTGGTCTATGGTGCGACGCACAACTTTCGAATTATTATAATAAATTCAAGGAATTAGACTGCTCGCGCACCTTCTTGACAGCGCATGGGGCGCAAACTATGGTGCGCGCGGCTTTGGGGGCGGTCGCCCTGGCCGTTCGCGAAACGCCGACATGCGCCGGTTTCAGGTTCCGTTTCAGGATCCCTTACCAGATATCGGGCGATGGAGGACAGCGTGCGGAAGCGGTCAGGTGCCGACGATCCCGATGCCAAACCGGCTGATCTGGACAGCCGCCGACAGGCGCTTGGAGACTTGCTCGAAGGCGCCCGCAAGCGGAACGATCCGCCGCCCGAAAGCACGGCGCGGGGAAGCGCTCTGGGAACCGCCTTCAAGGTGGCGACCGAGTTTCTCGCGGGGCTTCTGGTCGGCGGCGGGATGGGCTGGTACCTGGACAAATGGTTGGGGACGGGACCCTTCCTGTTTTTGCTGTTCTTCGCGCTCGGCGCGGCAGCGGGAATGCTCAACGTGATTCGGCACGCGATCCGGATGAACCGGGACGTGCAGGACGAAATCGCCAAGAGCAACGGTGAACACCGTCACGAGGCCGGTCGACGGAGCCGGTCGTGACGATGAGGCTTTAAGGAGCGCGCAGGTGGCTGCGGAAAATGCTAGCGGGGGCGGGCACGGGTTCGACCCGATGCACCAGTTCGAAATCCAGCGCATCCTGCCGTTGAATATCGGCGGACTGGACGTTTCCTTCACCAATTCGGCGCTGTTCATGGTGATCGTGGTGATCGCGGTGAGCCTGATGACGATCGCCTCGATGAGCGGGCGCGCGCTGGTTCCCGGCCGCATGCAGTCGATCGCCGAACTCTCCTATGAATTCGTCGCCAACATGGTGCGCGAGAACGCCGGATCGGCGGGAATGAAGTTCTTCCCGTTCGTGTTCACGCTATTCATGTTCATCCTGTTCGCCAACATGATCGGGATGATCCCGTTTTCCTTCACGGTGACCAGCCACATCATCGTCACCTTCGTGCTGGCGCTGGTCGTGTTCGTCGGCGTGACGATCGTCGGCTTCATCAAGCACGGCGCCGGCTTCCTGCGGCTGTTTGCCCCCTCCGGCGCGCCGATGGTGCTGATGCCGCTGCTGATCGTCATCGAGGTGATCTCCTACCTGACCCGTCCGGTGAGCCTGTCCGTGCGTCTGTTCGCCAACATGCTGGCCGGCCACACCATGCTCAAGGTCTTCGCCAGCTTCGTGGTGATGCTCGGCGTGTGGGGCGGCTGGCTGCCGCTGGCGGCGATGGTCGCCTTTACGGGCCTGGAGTTCCTGGTCGCCTTCCTGCAGGCCTATGTCTTCGCGATCCTGACCTGCATCTATCTCAACGACGCCCTGCACATGCATCACTGACGGCACGGCCGGGCCTATCGATCCACTCCCAAATTCCAGACACTTTCCCCAGACACTTTCCAAGGAGCTAGAGTACAATGGAAGCGGAAGCAGCTAAGTTCATCGGCGCGGGTATCGCCTGTATCGCTCTGGCCGGCGCCGGCCTCGGCATCGGTAACATCTTCGGCAACTATCTGTCGGCCGCGCTGCGCAACCCGTCGGCCGCCCAGTCGCAGTTCCCGAACCTGCTGCTCGGCTTCGCCCTTGCCGAAGCGACGGGCCTGTTCGGCCTCGTCGTCGCGCTGATCCTGCTGTTCGTCGTCTGACGACACGGGTAGCCTTAAGACCCGTTACGGCCTGTGGACGGCGGATTGCCGCCGCAGGCGGGCGTGACGGGATCTGATGCGGCGGAATTGGCGGCAAGGCCGCCGGCCCCTATCAGGCCATTCGCCGTCAGCGTGACCCTGCCAAGGAACGAGTCGATATGGTAAGCGATTCAGGCCAGTCCTTCGGTGCGGGCCAGATCTCCGGTGCAGAGCAACTCGCCGGTTCGGGCCCGACCTTCATTCTGGCGGCGTCGACCAATTCGCACGGCGATGACGACGGATCGGTTTCGCAGAACCTGATCCAGAGCGAGGACACGGAGATTTCCGAGGCCCTCGGCGTGGACGATCACGGGAGCGGCGGCATGCCGCAGTTCGATTTCACGACCTACTCGCCGCAGATCGTCTGGCTGGTGATCTGTTTCGTCGTGCTCTACGTGCTGATGGCACGGATCGCGCTGCCGCGGATCGGGACGGTGATCGAGCATCGCCGCGACCGGATCGCCAACGACCTCGACGCCGCAGCGCGGCTCAAGGAAGAGACCGACGAGGTAATCGCCGCCTATGAGGCGGAGCTTGCCGAGGCACGCGGCCGAGCCCACCAGATCGCCTCCGAAACCCGCGACAAGCTCGAAACCGAGTTGGGCAAGGAGCGGACGGAGACCGAGGCGGCGCTGGCCAAGAAGACCGAGGCCGCCGAGGCGCGCATCGCCGAGATGAAAGCCAAGGCGCTGGCCGAGGTCGATCAGGCGGCTGCCGACGCCGCCGGCGACATCGTCACCGCACTGACCGGGCTGACCGCGACCAAGGCCGAAATCGATCAGGCCATCGTCGATGCCCGCAGCGGCGACCGGGCTTAAGGGGATAAGGGCATGAGTTTCTTCAGCACACCCGACGCCTGGGTCCTGGTCTCCTTCATCTTGTTCTTCGCCCTGGTCCTCTACTTCAAGGTTCCGGGCCTGATCACCAAGTCACTCGACGAGCGCGCCGACCGCATTCGCAACGAGCTTGAGGAAGCGCAGCGGCTGCGCGAGGAGGCCCAGAGCCTGCTCGCCGAATATCAGCGCAAGCGCCGCGAGGCCGAGCGCGAGGCCGAGGAGATCGTCGCGCTGGCCCGCGAGGAGGCCGACCGTCTCAAGGTCGAATCCCGCCAGCAGATGGAAGAGCTGGTCGAGCGCCGCTCCAAGCTTGCCGAGATGAAGATCGCGCAAGCCGAGGAACAGGCGCTGGCCGATGTCCGCACCGCAGCCGCCGATGCCGCGGTCGCCGCCGCCGCCACGGTCATGGCCGGCAAGGTCACCGGCAAGACGGCCTCCGACCTGGTCACCGCCTCGATCGCCGAGGTGAAGGACCGACTGCAGTAGCTGCAGCGGTTTCAACGCAAGCCTACTGAAAGCCCCGGCGATGTCCGGGGTTTTCTTTTGATTCAGGGGCTTTCTGCTGCCGGGGCTTCTTTCTTGCTCGGGCCGCTATCCCCAGGTCTTGCCGAACCCGTCCGTTTCCGCGATCAGTGCATCGAGGATGCCCGGCTCGTCGAAGGCGTGGCCGGCATCCGGCACCATGATGAAACGCGCTTCCGGCCAGGCGCGATGCAGGTCCCAGGCGGTGCGGATCGGCGTGCAGACGTCATAGCGCCCCTGAACGATCACGCCCGGAATATCCTTCAACCGGCCCGCGTCGCGAATCAGCTGACCCTCGTCCAGGAAACCGCCATGGACGAAGTAATGATTCTCGATCCGCGCGAAGGCGCGCGCATAATCAGCATTACCGTGCTGGCCCTTTAGCGCCGGGTTGGGCAATAGCGTCACCGTCTGCCCCTCCCACAGGCTCCAGGCGCGCGCCGCCTTGATCTGCATGGCGGGATCAGGATCGGTCAGGCGCTTGCGATAGGCCGCGATCAGGTCGCCGCGCTCGTCTTCCGGGATCGGCGCGAGGAAGCCTTCCCACAGGTCGGGAAACAGCCAGGAGGCACCCTCCTGATAGAACCAGTGCAGTTCGGCCCGCCTGAGGGTGAAGATTCCGCGCAGGATCAGCCCCGACACGCGATCGGTATGGGTCTCGGCATAAGCAAGCGCCAGCGTGCTGCCCCAGGAGCCGCCGAAGACGAGCCACCGATCGATGCCAAGCTTTACCCGCAGGCGTTCGATATCCTCGACCAGATGCCAGGTCGTGTTGGCCTCAAGCGACGCATGCGGCCTGGAGCGGCCGCAGCCGCGCTGGTCGAATAGCAGCACGTTGTAGCGCTGCGGATCGAACAGGCGCCGGTGGTCGGGCGAACAGCCGCCACCCGGACCGCCATGCAGGAAGACAGCGGGAATGCCCTGCGGATTACCGCACAGTTCCCAATAGACGAGATGGCCGTCACCGACATCGAGATGACCGGAGGTGTAGGGTTCGATGGGCGGATAGAGGGGGCGTCGGTCAGGGCTCATGGGAGATGCCGAGGTTTGCCTTCCACCACCAAGCCCCTACTCCGCCGCGTCGCGCTTCGGCTCCGGTTCGGTCGGGGCGGGCGGTGTCCAGCGCAGCACCGGCTGGCGGGCGGCGCGGGTTTCGTCGAGGCGGCGGCGCGGGGCGTGGAACGGCGCTTCGGCAAACCGCCCGGTCTCGCCGCGCGAGGCGGCCATCGCCAGATCACGCAGTGTCGCAACGAACAGATCGAGGCTTGCCTTGGATTCCGATTCCGTCGGCTCGATCAGCAGCGCGCCATGGACGACCAGCGGGAAATACATGGTCATCGGGTGATAGCCCTCGTCGATCATCGCCTTGGCGAAGTCGAGCGTGGTGACGCCGGTGTCGTTCAGGAAGGAATCGTCGAACAGCACCTCGTGCATGCAGGGCCGCTCGCCGAACGGCAGGCTCATCAGGTCCTGCAGGCTGGCGCGGATGTAATTGGCCGAGAGCACCGCATCCTCGGCGGCCTGGCGCATGCCGTCGGCGCCGTGGCTGAGCATCCAGGACGCGGCGCGCACGAACATGCCCATCTGGCCGTGAAAGGCCGTCATCCGCCCGAAGGCGCTTGCGCCGCTTTCATCGTCCGCGTGCTCGACCAGGCCGTACCCGCCCTGATCCGGTGATGTCGGCGCCACCACCCAGGGCAGCGGCGCGAAGGGCATCAGCGCCTCCGACAGCACCACCGGGCCGGCGCCGGGACCGCCGCCGCCATGCGGAGTGGAGAAGGTCTTGTGCAGGTTGATATGCATCGCGTCGACGCCGAGGTCGCCCGGCCGGACACGGCCGAGAATGGCGTTCAGGTTGGCGCCGTCGCAATAGAAGAAGGCGCCGGCGTCGTGCACCGCCTCGGCGATCTCGATGATGTCGCGCTCGAACAGGCCGCAGGTGTTCGGATTGGTCAGCATGATGGCCGCGACCTGGTCCGACAGCTTTTCTTTGACCGCCGCGACGTCGACGGTGCCGTCGTCGCGGGCGGCGATCGCCTCGACCTTGTAGCCGAGCAGGGCGGCGGTCGCCGGGTTGGTGCCGTGGGCGGATTCCGGCACCAGCACGATCGAGCGGGCATCGCCACGCGCCTCGAGTGCCGCCTTGATCGCCATCATGCCGCAAAGCTCGCCATGGGCACCGGCCTTGGGCGACATGGCGATCCCGGGCATGCCGGTCAGTTCCTTCAGGCCTTCCGCCAGGAGGTCGATCAACTCAAGCGCGCCCTGTACGGTGGAGGCCGGCTGTAGCGGATGGATATCGGCAAAGCCCGGCAGCCGCGCCATCTTCTCGTTGAGGCGCGGATTGTGCTTCATGGTGCAGGAGCCGAGCGGGTAGAGGCCCGCGTCGATCGCGTAGTTCTTCTGGCTCAGCCGCACGTAGTGACGCATCGTTTCGGGCTCGCTCAAGCCGGGCAGACCCGGATCCTGGGCCCGCTCAAGCCCGCCCAGATGCGTTTCGGTCTCGGCATCGTCGTCGAGGTCGACGCCGGTCACGTCGGGCCGGCCGATCTCATAGATCAGCGGCTCCTCGATCATCAGCGCCTTGTTGCCGGTGAAGGTCGGGTGGGTTGCGTCCGCCGCTTCGCCCGGCGTGGTCGGCCGGCCCTGGGTATTCATGCTCATGCCAGCACCTCCTGAAGCGCCGCGGCGTAGGCCGCGCGGTCGTCATCCGAATTGATCTCCGTCGCCGCGACGACGATCAGGTCGTCATGGCCGGCCGCCGGGAACAGCCGGCGCGCCGGAACGCCGCCGAGCACGCCCTTCTTAGCCAGCGCCTCGATCACATCGGTCGCATTGCCGGGCACCCGGATCGTGAACTCGTTGAACCAGGCCGAATTCAAAACCGCGACACCGGGGACAGCGCCGAGCGCCTTTGCGAGCTTCACCGCGCTGGCGTGGTTCAGGCGCGCCAGCCGCTTCAGGCCCGCCGCGCCGAGCAGCGTCATGTGGATGGTAAAGGCAAGCGCGCAAAGGCCGGAATTGGTGCAGATGTTCGAGGTCGCCTTGTCGCGGCGGATATGCTGCTCGCGGGTCGACAGCGTCAGCACGAAGCCGCGCTTGCCCTCCGCGTCGACCGTCTCGCCGGCGAGCCGGCCGGGCATTTGGCGGACGAATTTCTTGCGTGTCGCGAACAGGCCGACATAGGGGCCGCCGAAGTTCAGCCCGTTGCCGATCGACTGGCCCTCGCCGACGACGATATCGGCGCCCATCGCGCCGGGCGATTCGACCAGGCCGAGCGATACCGCCTCGGTGACGACGGCGATCAGCAGCGCGCCATGGGCATGCGCCTTCTCGGCGATCGGTCTGAGGTCGACGAGATGGCCGAAGACGTCCGGCGACTGGACGACGACGCAGGAGGTCTCGTCGTCGATGCGGGCGAGCACGTCGTCCTCGCCGACGGGAACCGGCGGCAGCGGGTCGACCGCGTGGCCGGCCATCTGGGCGGTGGTCTCGACGACCGCGGTGTAATGCGGATGGAGGTTGCCGGCGAGCACCGCCTTGTCGCGGCGGGTCAGGCGATGGGCCATCAGCACGGCCTCGGCCGTTCCGGTCGAGCCGTCATACATGGAGGCGTTGGCGACCTCCATGCCGGTCAGTTCGGCAACCTGGGTCTGAAACTCGAACAACACCTGCAGCGTGCCCTGGCTGACCTCGGGCTGATAGGGGGTGTAGGAGGTCAGGAACTCCGAGCGCTGGATCAGGTGATCGACGGTCGAGGGCACATGGTGGCGATAGGCGCCGGCGCCGACGAAGAACGGGGTTTCGCCAGCGGCCGCGTTCTTGGCGGCAAGCGCGCCGAGCTGGCGCTCGACCGCCATTTCGCTCTTGCCGAGCGGCAGGGCGACGAGGCCGTCGCGCCGGGCGGCTTCCGGCACGTCGGCGAACAGGTCGTCGATCCCGGCAACGCCGATCCTGGCGAGCATTTCCACCCGGTCCGCGTCGCTCAGCGGCAGATAGCGCATGGGTCTTTCCTTCTTGGTTTCGAACTAACTGGTAATCACGGGCTCGCAGACGATCTCGGTCTTCACCGAGCTGGCGATGAAACAGAGGTGATGGGCCTCGTCATGCAGCGCCATCAGGGCGGCCTCGTTCGGCGCCGTCCCGGCGGCGAAGGTGGCCTTCGGCCGCAGCACCACCCGGTCGACCCACCAGCGCCGGTGTTCGAGCCGCGCCATGGTGCCCTCGGCGGCGTCCTCATAGGTCTCAACGACATGGCCGGCGCGCTGGGCAAGATCGAGGAACCACAGCATGTGGCAGGACGACAGCGAGGCGACGAAGGCCTCCTCGGGATCGATCGCGTCCTCCTTCGACAGCGGCAGCCGGACGACGCTCGGCGAGGCCGATCCGGGCACCGTCAGACCGTCGAAACGCCATTCATGGCCGCGGCTATAGGTGCCGGCGGCGAAATCGCCTTCGCAGGTCCAGGCAATCGTCGCCTTGTAGAGATGCGCCACCGTGAGGCTCCTTCGTCGTGCTTCGCGTCGTCGAATACGCCCTATTGCGCCTCGACGAACGCCTTGTAGGCGTCGGCGTCCATCAGTCCGCCGAGTTCGGCAGTGTCGCTCAGCCGCAGCTTCATGAACCAGCCGTCGGCCTCCGCCGATTCGTTGACCTTGGCCGGCGCCTCGGCGAGCCCCTCGTTGACCTCGACGATCTCGCCGGAAACCGGCGCGTAGACCTCGCTTGCCGCCTTGACGGATTCAACCACACCGGCCTCGTCGCCCTTGGCCACCGTCTTGCCGACCTCGGGCACCTCGACATAGACCACGTCGCCGAGCTGTTCCTGGGCGTAGTCGGTGATGCCGACCGTGCCGACATCGCCCTCGACCCGCACCCATTCATGATCTTCGGTGAAATAGACGCTCATTGCTTGGTTCCCCTGCTCTCTGGCTGTTTTTCAACCGGCTGAAACAATCCCGTCATCGCTTGTAGCGCTGCGTCACGAAGGGCAGCTTGGCCACCCGGGCCGGCTGTGCCTTGCCGCGCACCATCAGGTCGAGCGGCGTGCCCTCGGCCGCCTTGCCGCTCTCGACATAGCCCATGGCGACCGGTCCGCCGACGGTCGGGCCGAAGCCGCCGCTGGTGATGGTGCCGACCGGGGCGCCGTCTGAAACGATCTCGGTGCCTTCGCGGGCCGGCGCGCGACCATCGGGGCGGATGCCAACGCGGAGACGGCCGGGCCCGTCGTTGAGGTCACCGCGGACGCGATCGAAGCCCGGAAAGCCACCCTCAGCACGCCGACGCTTGCCGATCGACCAGGTCAGCGCCGCCTCGACCGGCGAGGTCGTTTCGTCGATATCGTGGCCATAGAGGCAGAGCCCGGCCTCGAGCCGGAGAGAATCGCGGGCACCGAGCCCGACCGGGGCGACCTCGTCGGCGTCGAGGAGCCTGTCCCACAGCGCGACGGCGCCGCCGGCTGCAACGGAAATCTCGTAGCCGTCCTCGCCGGTATAGCCGGAGCGGGAGATGTGGATGGCGATGTCGTCGAAGCGGCTTTCGGTGGCCGTCATGAAGGACAGCGCGGCCGCATCCGGGCAATGCCGGGCCATCACCGCCTCGGCGGCCGGTCCCTGCAGGGCGATCAGCGCGCGGTCCTCGATCGGTTCAAGCCGCACGGTCGTGGGCAGCCGATCGCGCATATGGGCGTAGTCGACAGCCTTGCGCGAGGCGTTGACGACCAGATAGAGCCGCCCGTCGCTCGCCGTGCGGGTCACCATCAGGTCGTCGATGATGCCGCCGTCGTCGGTCAGGAACTGGGTGTAGCGGATCGCGCCGGGTTTGAGCGCGGCGATCTCGCCCGGCACCAGGGTCTCCAGCGCAGCCGCCACGCTCGCGTGATCCGGCCCTGTGAGCCAGGCCTGGCCCATATGCGAGACGTCGAACAGGCCGGCCTTCTGCCGCGTCCAGGTGTGTTCGGCGATGATGCCGTCCGTGTACTGGACGGGCATGTCGTAGCCGGCGAACGGCACCATCCTGGCGCCGAGCGCGACATGGCGCTCATAAAGCGGGGTCCGCAAGATGGGCTGGTCTGATTGGCTTTCGCTCTGGTCGTTCATATCCGGTCCTGCGCACGACGTGAAAAGGCCCTTGATCGGGTCCTCTCGCGCCCCCTCTGTCGCAAGACCTGAGAGATTTCACCGCCCGTCCCGCCAGACTGCCCGGCCGGGACCGCAAACGGCTTACCCCCTTCGGTGAGCCCCCGGGCGATGGCGCCCGACGACTGCTTTCCAGAGTTTCATCCTCCTGCGGTCCCTTGTGCCTGAGAGTTTCCGGGGCCGGTTGCTCCTTCGGCGCCAGCACCTGATGCTGGTCTCTCCCGCAGGGTTCGACGAATGTGGGTAGGGATCATAGGGAGGCGGCCCGGGCTGTCAAGGTAAAGGGTGGCGGAGTAGAACACGCGCCGGAAACCGGAGGCCTGACAATGACTGTTCGCATCCTCAAGCCGACCCTGGACACGCTGCCCGGCTACCGGGCCGCGCTTGAGCGCGGCTGGTCGCCAGATACAATCCGCAGCGCGGAGACGGCAAAGGCGCAGATTGCCGCGATCGCCGACGATCCCGCCGGTTTCGTCGACAGGCTGGAGGACCGGGAGGCCAGACGCGGCCCGGTCCGGCTTCCCGACGGATCAAGCGTCAAGCGGATCCCGGGCTTTGCCCGCTGGATCTGGGAGGGCGGCCTTGATGACGGCGCCTTTTGCGGGTCTATCAGCTTTCGCTGGCAGAAGGGCACGACCGCCCCGCCGCCGCATGTGCTCGGCCATGTCGGGTATACGGTCGTGCCCTGGAAGCGCGGGCGGGGAAACGCGGCCAAGGCGCTACGTCTGCTGCTACCGGAAATCGCCGGTCTCGGCCTGCCGCATATCGACATCACCACCGATCCCGACAATGTCGCCTCGCAAAAGGTCGCGCTGTCCGCCGGGGCCCGGTTCATCACGCGCAAACCGAAACCGCCGGCATTCGGGGACGGTGAAGTGCTGCTCTTCCGGATCGATTTCGCGTCGCAGCAGGCGCCCGACTAGCGCCCGCCCTGCTCGTCGAAGCCGACATAGATAACGTAGTCGTTGATATGCGCGCCCTCGGGGAGCTCGTAATAGAGCTCCTCCTCGACATGGACGAACTGGGCGACGTTCTCGCCGGGGATCATCGCGACGTCGATCTCGTAGAGCTGGCTCCACACCGCCTCGCCGCCAGAGCGGACGAAAGCGGCGCGCATCGGCAGACGAACCGTGGTGGCGCCAGCCCATTTCGGCCCCGTAATGACCTTGCCGGCGGCCCCGAAGCTGATGTTGAGGGCGGTGTCGCTCAACACCTCGCATTCGCGCGCCACCTTCTGGATACCGCCCTGATAGATCACGGCGGCGGGATCGCCGTCCAGGCCGCGTTCATAGGAGCGGAAGGTCTCCGTGCCCTCGCGGATGACGACCGGCGGGCAACGACCCGGCGCCTCCGGCGGCGGGGCGTTCGGATCGATCTGCAACTCATCGGGCTCCTCGCCCGGCCCCGCCAGCATGCGGAACACGCCGATCGTCGAATCGCTGGCATCGCGGCCAGCCTGTGTGTCGCAGCCGGCAACGATGCCGGCCAGACCGAGAACCAAGACAATCCTGGCCAGCGAAACCTGGCCGAAATCCGGGCGGGACAACCGCATATGCCTGCAATCCTTCGTTCATGCCCCTCAAAGCGCCGCCGACCTGCCGCGCCCGTCGCCTGCCGGCGGAGGGGTGGGCGGACCGCAGCGCGCCCTTATATCAGGGGAGGAGGCAAAATCCCAAGGCCCTCTCGCACCCTTCCCCCGACGCTGCTTGACAGGGTCTGCGCCGGGCCGGATAAGGCCAGGGGAAACCGGCCGATGCTGATCCGTTGTCAGCGCATCGGCGGAACGGGACCCGGACAGCTATGAACGCGAAAGCAAAGCCGCCGCTCAAGATCCTGCTGTGCTCGCCGCGCGGCTTCTGCGCCGGCGTCGACCGGGCGATCCAAATCGTCGAACTGGCGCTGAAGCGGTTCGGCGCGCCGGTCTATGTGCGCCACGAGATCGTCCACAACCGCTATGTCGTCGACAGCCTGAAGGCAAAGGGCGCCGTCTTCGTCGACGAACTCGACGAGATTCCCGACACCGACGCCCCCGTGGTGTTTTCCGCCCACGGCGTCGCCAAATCGGTGCCGGAGGCGGCCGCCAAACGCAACCTGTTCCAGATCGACGCGACCTGCCCGCTGGTCACCAAGGTCCATCGCGAGGCGCAGATCCATCACCGCAAGGACCGCGAGATCCTGCTGATCGGCCATGCCGGCCATCCGGAGGTGATCGGCACGATGGGGCAACTGCCGGACGGGGCCGTGACCCTGATCGAGACGGTCGAGGATGCGCAGCGGCTTGACCCGGCCCGGCCCGAGGCGCTCGCCTATGTCACCCAGACGACGCTGTCGGTCGACGATACCGCTGCGATCGTCGCTGAATTGCAGCGCCGGTTTCCCGACATCACCGGCCCGCACAAGGAAGACATCTGCTACGCCACCACCAACCGGCAGGAGGCCGTGAAGGTCGTCGCGCCGCGCGCCGATGCGACCCTGGTCGTCGGCGCGCCGAACAGCTCGAACTCGATGCGGCTGGTGGAAGTGGCGCTGCGCGCCGGCTGCCCGCGCGCGGCCCTGGTGCAGCGGGCCGGCGATATCGACTGGTCGGTCCATGGGGATATCGCGACGCTGGCGATCACGGCGGGCGCCTCGGCGCCGGAGGTGCTGGTCGAGGAGATCATCGGCGCCTTTGCCGAGCGCTACGCGATCGATGTGGAGACCGTCTCGACGGCCGAGGAGACGATCGCCTTCAATCTGCCCAAGGCGCTTCGCGAGGACCGGGCCCCAGACCGGGGGCCAGACAGAGCCCCAGATCGGGCCGCGACTCGTCCCGCACGCGCCCCGGCGGCGGAATAAACGCTTCATGGCCGTCTACACGGAAGTCCCCGACGAGGACCTGAAGGCGTTCCTCGCCGGCTATGACGCCGGCACGCTCCTGTCCTTCAAGGGCATCGCCGAAGGCGTCGAGAACACCAACTACATCGTCCATACCGATCGCGGCTCCTATATCCTGACGCTCTATGAGAAGCGCGTCGATCCGGGCGACCTGCCGTTCTTCCTCGACCTGATGGCGCATCTGTCGGCCAAGGGCATGACCTGTCCGGTGCCGCTTAAAGATCGCGACGGGCATGCGCTCGGCATGCTGTGCGAGCGGCCGGCGGCGCTGATCAGCTTCCTGGAAGGCGTCTGGGTCCGCAAGCCGAGCGTCGAGCATTGCCGGGCGCTCGGCGATACGATGGCGGCGATGCACAAGGCGGCGCTCGATTTCGACGGTACCCGGCGGAACGCGCTGTCGGTCAGCGACTGGCGGCCGATCTTCGCAAGTGTCGCCGACCGCGCCGATACGCTGCAGGCAGGCCTTGCCGAGGAGATGGAGCGCGAGCTTACCTATCTGGAGGCGAACTGGCCCCGGGGCCTGCCGGACGGCATCATCCATGCCGACCTGTTTCCCGACAACGTGTTCTTCATCAACAGCCGGCTGTCGGGCCTGATCGACTTCTATTTCGCCTGCCGCGACGCGCTCGCCTATGACGTCGCCGTCTGCCTGAACGCCTGGTGCTTCGAGCCGGACCTGTCGTTCAACGTCACCAAGGCGCGCGCCCTGCTGACCGCCTATGCCGGACGGCGAGCGCTCTCGCAGGCCGAATATGACGCCCTGCCGCTGCTTGCCCGCGGCGCGGCGATGCGCTTTTTCGTCACCCGTCTCCACGACTGGCTCAACCACCCGCCCGGCGCCTTCGTCAGGCCCAAGGACCCGCTCGAATATGCCAAGCGCATCCGCTTCCACCGCTCCGTTGCCAACACACGCGAATACGGGCTCAACTGATGCCGGATAAGGCGCCAATTCAAATCTGGACCGACGGAGCCTGTTCCGGCAATCCGGGACCGGGCGGCTGGGGCGCGCTGCTGGTGTCAGGCGCCCATGAAAAGGAACTGTGCGGCGGCGAGCCCGATACAACCAACAACCGCATGGAGATGGTCGCCGCGATCAAGGCGCTGGAGGCGCTGAAACGGCCCTCGCGGGTCGATCTGCACACCGACTCGGCCTATCTGCGCAACGGCATCACGACCTGGCTGAAGAATTGGAAGGCGCGCGGCTGGAAGACGGCCGACAAGAAGCCGGTCAAGAACGTCGAACTCTGGCAGGCTCTGGAGACCGCGCTTGAGCGCCACGACGTGACCTGGCACTGGGTCAAGGGGCACGCCGGCGATCCCGGCAACGAGCGCGCCGACGCGCTTGCGCGCGCCGGCATGGCTCCATACAAGCCGAAGCGGAAACTGGCCGGTTAGAGCCCCTCCGGCCGGCTAAAGCGCAGCGAGCATCGCCTCGGCGCCGGAATCCTTGGCCGCCGACGGCACTTCCTCAACGTTCAGGACCTTGACGACGCCGTCGTCGACCATCATCGCATAGCGATTGGAGCGTAGGCCCATGCCGAAGGACGAGGCATCGATATCGAGGCCGATCGCCTTGGCGAATTCGCCATTGCCGTCGGCGAGCATCTCGAGCTTGCCGGCAGCGCCCGTCGACTTCGCCCAAGCGTCGAGCACGAACACGTCATTCACCGAGACGCAGGCGATCGCATCGACGCCCTTGCCCTTGAATTCATCGAAATGGGTGACGAAACCCGGCAGGTGATTGTTGTTGCAGGTCGGCGTGAAGGCGCCGGGCACCGCGAACATCACCACCTTGCGGCCGGAAAACACGTCGCTCGTCGATTTCTCGGCCGGACCGCCCTCGCCCATCACCACGAATTTCGCGTCCGGAAGCTTTTCGCCGACTTCAATCATCCCCGTCACTCTCCGTTCATTATGCCCGTCCAGGGCAAGCCAGGTTGAGGCCGGGAGTATAGGGCTGAAAACCGGCTAGTCGAGGGTGATCGACTGCTCGAAGGCATAGGCCGGCGAAACGCCGGTGATCCGCAGTTCAGTACCGCTCAGGACCGCGCCCTCCGGCGCGCCGTCGAGCGGCATACGGTAGATCTTCGCGCCCTCGGCAGACTGGCCGGCGCGGTCGGGCACCGGCAGATACCAGCCCTCCGGGCCCTCGACCACCGCGAAGGCGTCCTGTTCGGCGCCGGGCAGGCTCAGATGGATCTCCAGCACCGGCGCGTCGCCACCATGAGCGACGGCTGCGTGCAGGACGCCCGTCCCGGCCCCCTCGGCGACGCTTTCCGGCACGCGGGCGCGGTAGAAATCGATGCCGGAGCGGCGCGCCTTGGCGCCATCCAGCATCAGGCCCGCGCTCGCCTCGGCGGGGATGCAGACATCCTTGCAGACGCCGTATTGCAGGGCGATCTTCAGGTCGACCGGCTTTGCCGAGTCCTTGGCGCTGACGATGAGCGGAAAGACGACCGCGTCGGCATAGCCGAGCGACCAGGCATAGCCGTCCCAGAACAGTTCCGGCGCCGGATACTCGATCGCGACGGCGGCGAGATTGTCCGAACCGGTGAAGTCGAGCGTCGGCGGGATGCCGGAATCGCCTGGATTGCGCCAATAGGTCTTCCAGCCGGGGTCGAGCAGGATTTCCAGGCCGGCAAGGCGCGTCTCGCCGCCTTCCAGCAGCCCGCCGTCGAGAATGCGGACCTCGGCGGGATCCTCCCAAGCGCTTCCGCTGGCGCGGGCGCCGGTCGTGGCGGCAAGGCCGGCCGCAAACAGGATCGCCGCGGCACCGAGTATGCCGGTCCGCTGCGTCACAGCCCTACGCGTCATCACCACTCTCCTACTCAAGACCGCCCCGATTTCCGCCCGACTATGGCCCAGTGCGGCATCTGGCACACCATCACGTCGTTTCAAGGCTGTGTGACACATGTCGGGGCGATGTGACAGGGGGGCGACAGGGGGCACCAGGGGAACGACAGGGGCGCAGCACGGACACATCTCAGGCATTTGCAAAGCCCCCCGCAACCGCTACCATTGAGCGCATGGCATTTCAGGAATTCAAGGATTTTGGCGGTGGCGGCGGTCGGGGATTTCTCGACGGCCAGTTGCTGATCGCCATGCCGACCATGGGCGATCCGCGGTTCGAACGCAGCATCATCTATATGTGCGCCCATTCCGACGACGGCGCGATGGGCATCATCGTCAACCAGCTCGCCGACAGCATCGATTTCACCGAGCTTCTGCATCAGCTCGACATCATCGGCGAGGGCGAGGAAATCCGCCTTCCGCAGAATGTCGGCGAGATGCGGGTACATGTCGGCGGCCCCGTCGAGACGGGTCGCGGCTTCGTATTGCATTCAGCCGACTGGTTCGTCGAGAACGCGACGCTGCCTATCGATGACGGCATCTGCCTGACGGCGACGCTCGACATCCTCAAGGCGATCGCCCAGGGCGAGGGGCCGGAGAGTTCGCTGCTTGCGCTCGGCTATTCCGGCTGGGCGCCTGGTCAGCTTGAAAACGAGATCCAGGCCAATGGCTGGCTGCATTGCCGGGCCGATGTCGACCTGGTGTTCGGGCCGGACCTGGAGCAGAAATACGAACGCGCACTGCGCAAGCTCGGCATCGATCCGGGCCACCTCGCGCCGGATGCCGGACGGGCGTGACCGCCGGTAGACGGTGTGTCTGATTAGCTGGGGTGGCCGGTCAGGTCTGGGCTGCGTCTTAGAGCGCTTTTCGTTTCTCTGCGGAGTCATTGCCGGACTTGTCCCACTACTGTCCGGTTCAGCGATACCGCACTTTGGTTTTCAGCCTGGCCACCCCTCGGATGTCATGCCCGGACTTGTCCCGGCAATGACACGGAGGGTGAACGGCAGGCGATGCCAGACACCGCTTCCGTTGGGGACATCAGAATTGATGACGTCCGGGTTGATGGCTGAGAGAGGCCATGTCCAGCGACCATCGTTTGTCGAAAAATCATGTCCCACAAACGGTTAATCGACATCACCGAGATTGAACCGGACAGCAGTGGGACAAGCCCGGGGGGATGACCTTCGAGCTTGGCAGCAAGACACAAACCTCTCCCTCGTCATCCCGGAATTCGCGTAAGCGAACCTCCGGGATCGGGGAACCCGGGCGCCGAGTGTTGTCCTACCGGCATCGAGCCGGTCGAAGAGATGCCCAGCGCTCGAAGCCGGTCCTGTGTCGGTGCAACCGCCGTCCGGCGCTCGGCTCCCAGCGATGCGTTTGAACGCATCGCGTTTCCGCCCTGCGGAAGCAATGCTTCCGCTGCCGGCTCCGCCGGCACCGGGCTCCAACTCTCGCGCATTCGGCACTCGAAATGCTGTCGCATTTCGTCTGCTTGCGCGGACCGTGCCTCACCCTCAATGCCGCATCATCGCCGACTGGCGGGCGAGCAGATGACGGCACTGTTCGGGCGACATCGGTTCGCCGAACAGGAAGCCCTGCGCATATTCGCAGCCGAGCGCATAAAGCTCGATCGCGTCCTCGTCGGTCTCCGCCCCTTCCGCGACCACCTCCATGCCGAGATCATGGGCAAGCGACACCATCGAGCGCAGGATGACCGGCCGGGCGCCGTTGCCGTTCTGGCGGACGAAGGAGCGGTCGATCTTGATCGTGTCGAAGGGGAAGCGCTGCAGATAGCTGAGCGAGGAATAGCCGGTGCCGAAATCATCGAGCGCCAGGCCGGCACCCAGTTCGCGCACCTGTTCGAGCACCTGGGCTGCGTATTCCGGGTTCTCCATGACCAGCGATTCGGTCACCTCAAGCTTCAGCGTGCCGGGCAGCACCTCGTTGCGGGCAAGCACGGCGCGGATGTCGTTGATCAGGTCGTGGCGCAGGATCTGGCGGCTCGACACGTTGACGGAGGTGAAGATCGGCAGGTTGACACCCATCGCCCGCTGCCAGGCGCCGAGCTGGCGGGCGGCGCGTTCCAGCACGAACAGGCCGATCTCGACGATCAGGCCGGTCTCCTCGGCAATCGAGATGAATTCCTGCGGATTGAGCCGGCCGTGGCGGGGATGGTCCCAGCGCACCAGCGCCTCGAAGCCGGCGATCCGCTTGTCCTCCAGCCGCATGATCGGCTGGAAGACCAGCTTGATCTCCTCGCGCTCGAGCGCACGGCGCAAGTCGGATTCCAGCGCCAGGCGGTCGCCGCCGATCGAGCGCATCACCGGCTTGAACGCCTCGACCCGGTCCGGCCCGAAGCGCTTGGCGTGATACATGGCGATCTCGGCGTCCTCGAGCAGGTCCTCCTTGCGCTTGTCGGAGCCGTCGAACACCGAGATGCCGACGCAGGCGGTCAGGAACACCTCGCGGTCGCCGAAGGTGATCGGCGTGCGAACCGTCTTGCGGACGCTCTCGGCAAAGGCGGCGATCTGGCGCGGGTCGCTCTCGGACACGAGGATGATGCCGAACTGGTCGCCGGCGAGCCGGGCAAGCGTGTCGGCGGGCTTCAAGTGCCGTTGCAGCCGCCGCGCGATGGTCAGCAGGATGGAATCGCCGACCGCGATGCCGAAGCCGTCATTGACCTGGCGGAACCGGTCGATGTCGATGACGAAGATGGTCGGCCGCGCATCGGTGCCCGAGCGGGCGCGCAGGATCGCGGCCTCTAGCCGGTCGAGGAACAGTTCGCGGTTGGGCAGACCGGTCAGGTTGTCGTGGACGGCATCATGCAGGAGCCGCTCCTCGGCATTCTTGATCTCGGTGACGTCGACCAGCGTGCCGACCAGCCGCACCGCCTCGCCATCGTCGCCGAGGATCGGCCGGGCACGCATGCGGAACCAGAAATAGTGGCCGTCGGCGGCACGTAGCCTGAAATCCTGGGCGATACGGCCGCGGCGCTGCTCGACGACGGCGTCAAGCGAGGCGCGGAAGCGGTCGCGGTCGCCGGCATGCAACGTCTCGATCCAGCGCCGCACGCTGCCCTCCAGGCTGCCGGGCTTGAGGCCGAGCTTCTCCTCCAGTTCGGCGGAGACGAAGACCCGGTCGCGCTGCACCTCCCAGTCCCAGACAAGATCGCCGGCGCCGACAAGCGCCAGCGCCTTGCGGTGGAAGTCGCTCAACAGCCCCTGCGAGATCGCCCCGCCGGCAAAGGCGTGTTGCATGACGGTGAAGCCGACCAGCAGGACGAGAACGACGAGGCCGCCCGACAGGGCCGGCGCGACCAGATCGTTGGACAGACGCCCGGTCACCGTCATGCCGGCGGCCAGCAGCCAGGCGAGCAGCAACAGCCAGGTCGGGATCAGCAGGATCGCCCGGTCGAAGCCGCGGAAGGCCAGGAACAGGATCAGCGCCAGCCCGATCACTCCGATCATGCCGAGCGAGAAGCGCGCCATGCCGGCTGCAAGCGGGGCGTCGAACACCGCAAGCGCGACGACGCCGATCATCACGGCAAGCCAGAGGACCGCGACATAGAGCAGCCGGACGTGCCAGCGCATCAGGCTCAGGTAAGAGGTCAGGAAGATCAGCAGGGTCGCCGACAGGATCGCCTCGGAGCCGGCGCGGAATACCTGGTCGCCCTGTACGGGCAGATCGAAAATCTTGTTCCAGAAGCCGAAGTCGATCGACAGATAGGCCAGCACCGCCCAGGCAAGGCTCGCAGCCGCAGGGAAGATCAGCGTGCCCTTCACGACGAACAGGACGGTCAGGAACAGCGCCAGAAGGCCGGCGATGCCGATCACCATGCCCTGGTAGAGGGTGAAGGAGTTGACGTTCTCCTTGAAGGCGTCCGGCTCCCACAGGCGCAGCTGCGGCAGGGTGTCTCCCTGAAGCTCGACGACGTAGGTTACGACGGCGCCGGGATCGAGCGTGATCAGATAGGTATCTGAATCCGGACTGTCCTCGCGGTCGGGCCGGAAGCCCTGGCTCGGCGTGATCGCGCTGATGCGGGAGACGCCGAGATCGGGCCGGGTGATGCCGGAGCCGACCATGCGGAAATACGGCGCCACCAGCAGCCGGTCGATCTGCTGGTCGGAATCGTTGCGCAGCGCGAAGACGGCCCAGGAGGCGGCGCGGCCGGGATCGCGCGAGCGCACCTCGATGCGGCGCACGAAGCCCTCGTCGTCGGGCGCGGTCGAGACCTGGATGCGGTCGCCGTAGCGCAGATAGAGGTCGACCGTTTCCGTCAGGTCGACGGCGCCCGATTCCAGCGGAACCGGGATCGCTTCGAGCGCGCGCGCGCCGGACTGGGAGATTGCCAGAACGCTGAGGGTCAAGAGGGCAAGGGTCAGAACGGCCAGAGCCAGCCGTGTCATCGTTCCCCTTGTCGCATTCGTCATACGGTATTCCGTCTGTCGCGTTCCGGTTTCCAGGCCCTGCGGGCCGATTTCTTCAGGCCGACATCTCTTACAGATTGCGTCACGGCCTCTCGGGACGCGGATCGTCGCTCAGCATTGCGTAGAGGAAATGGTCTTGCCAGACACCATTGATACGCAGATACCGGCGTGCATAGCCTTCGCGCGAAAACCCGACTTTTTCAAGAAGCCGTATAGACGCCGCATTCGAGGGAAGGCAAGCCGCTTCGAGCCGATGCAGGCGCAACTGCTCGAAAACGAAGGGAATGATCGCCGCGACCGCGGCGCTCATATGGCCCTGCCGGGCATGGGCCGCCCCGACCCAATAGCCCAGCGAGGCCGACTGGGTGACGCCGCGGCGGATGTTCGACAGGGTGGCGCCGCCGAGCAGGGTGTCGTCTGAATCGAAGACGAAAAAGGGGTAGGCGACATCGTCACGAACATCCTGCACGTAGCGGCGGATGCGGCGGCGGAAGGCGGATCGGGTCAGGTCGTCGGCGGGCCAGGTCGGCTCCCAGCGGGTCAGAAAGGCGCGGCTGTCCTCGCGCAACGCCGCCCAGGCGGGAAAATCGCCCATCTGGGGGATACGCAGGAACACACCGTTGCCGTGGATTGCCGGTCCCGTATCAGCGGAAACCGACCGCAGGAACGCCATTGCTTAAGACCGTCTTCTCCTTCAGGCCGCCTTCTGCAATCTTGCCTGCAAATCGGCGGCAGATTCAAGCCGGGCGATCGGTCCGACGGCCGCAAGCGTCGGCGTGCCGTCCAGGATCATCCGCGCCAAGATGGATCTGACCGCGTCCGCGTCGACGGAATCGATGCGCGCGACAAGCTCGTCCATCGGCACGGTACGGTCGAGGAACAGGGTCTGGCGGGCGATCTGCTCGGCCCGGGCCGCACAGCTTTCAAGGCCCATCAGCAGGCCCGCCTTGAGCTGGGCGCGGGCGCGCGCCACTTCTTCGGCGCCGATATCACCGATCGCCGCGACAATCTCCGCCGACGTCACCGCCAGCAGTTCCTCGATATCATCCGCACCGGTCGCAGCCGAGACGCCGAACAGGCCGACATCGGAAAAGGCCCAGTTGAACGCATAGATCGAATAGCATAGGCCGCGCTCCTCGCGGACCTTCTGGAACAGCCGCGACGACATGCCTCCACCGAGCACGGCCGAGGCGATGCGGGCAGCGTAGAAATCATCCTCGATGAAGGACGGCGCTGGGAAGGCGACCAGCAGGTTGACCTCGGACAGGTCCTTCTCGATACGGCGTTCGCCGCCGGTATAGGTCGCCGATGTCGAGCCGTCCGCCGGCGCGGCATCGAACGTGTCGAACAGGGCCTCGACCTGGCCGACGATCGCCTCGTGATCGACGGCACCGGCCGCCCCGACGATCATCTCCGGCGCGCGGTAGTGCTCGTCGAGATAGCCGCGCAGGCCGGCGGCATCCTGGGCGACGACGGTTTCGGCGGTGCCGAGGATCGGCCGGCCGATCGGCTGGTTCCCGAAGGCCGCCTCCTGGAGCAGGTCGTGGACGAGATCCTCGGGATCGTCGAGGGCCGCGCCGATCTCCTGCAGGATGACATGCTGCTCGCGGCGCAATTCGTCACCGTCGAACAGGCTGTCGCGCAGGATATCGGAGAGGATGTCGAGGCCGAGCGGCACGTCCTCCTTCAGGACGCGGGCATAATAGGCGGTGGTCTCGTGGCTGGTCGCCGCGTTCAGGTCGCCGCCGACTGTCTCGATCTCCTCGGCGATCTGGCGGGCGCTGCGCCTTGCCGTGCCCTTGAAGGCCATATGCTCGAGCAGGTGCGACAGGCCATGCTGCTCGGGCCGCTCGTTGCGGGCGCCGGCCTTGACCCAGACGCCGAGCGAGGCGGTCTCGACATGGCTCATCTCAGCCGTCACGACCCGCAGGCCGTTGTCGAGCCGGGTGGTCCGCACACTCATCTACGCTTACTCCCTGGCGGCCGGCCCCGATACGCGGGTGGCCGATACGATGTGTTCGGCGACCGCGGCCTGCTCGGCCGGCAGCCTGGTGAACCGCTCCGGGCGCTCCTGCAGGTCCGACAGCCAGTCGGGCAGCGGCGGCCGGACGCCGCAGGCGGCCTCGACCGCGTCCGGGAACTTGGCCGGATGGGCCGTCGACAGGGTCACCATCGGGGTTTGCGTGTTGCCCGGCCAGCGCTCGGCGGCGGCGAAGCCGATCGCGGTGTGCGGATCGGCGAGATAGCCGGCCTCAGCGTGGAAGCGGCCAATCGTTGCCGCGCATTCGGCCTCGTCGACGCGCGAGGCGGCGAAGCGGCCGCGGATCGCCCCAAGGGTCTTATCGTCGAGCGTGAAGGCGCCGGACTGGCGCAGGCCGTCCATCCAGCGGCAGACCGCGCCGGCGTCGCGGCCGGATGCCTCGAACAACAGGCGCTCGAAATTGCTGGAGACCTGGATATCCATGCTCGGGCTTGAGGTCGGCACCACCGAATGGACCTCGTAGCGGCCGGTCTCGAGCGTCCGGGCGAGGATGTCGTTGACATTGGTGGCAACGACCAGGCGTTCGATCGGCAGGCCCATGCGCGCGGCGACGAAGCCTGCGAAGATATCGCCGAAATTGCCGGTCGGCACGGTGAAACTGACCGGCCGGCGCGGACCGCCGAGTGCCACGGCGGCGGTGAAATAATAAACGACCTGGGCAACGATACGGGCCCAGTTGATCGAATTGACGCCGCTTAAGCGCACCCCGTTTCGGAAATTGGTATCGGCGAACAGGCCCTTCACGATCGCCTGGCAATCGTCGAAGCTGCCGGCGAGCGCCAGCGCGTGGACATTGTCTTCGGCAGGCGTCGTCATCTGGCGGCGCTGGACGTCGCTGACGCGGCCATCGGGATAGAGGATGAACACGTCGACCCGGTCAAGGCCGCGGAAGGCCTCGATCGCTGCCCCGCCGGTGTCGCCCGACGTGGCACCGACGATGGTCGCGCGCTGATCACGTTCCCGCAGGACATGGTCCATCAGCCGGGCAAGCAGCAGCATCGCCACGTCCTTGAAGGCAAGGGTCGGGCCGTGGAAGAGCTCGAGCACCCAGTCGCGCGGCGACAACTGGACCACCGGCGCGACAGCCGGGTGGCGGAATTGCTTGTAAGCGTCCTGGATCATCGCGCGCAGGGCTGCCTTGTCGATCGCGTCGCCGACGAAGGGCGCGATCACCCGCTCGGCCACCTCCGCGTAGGGCCGGCCGGCGAGATCGGCGATCTCCTCGGCGCTCAGTTGCGGCCAGGTCTCGGGCACATAGAGCCCGCCATCGGCGGCAAGGCCGGCAAGCAGCGCGTCGGCGAAATCGAGGGCGGGCGCCTGCCCGCGTGTGCTGACATAGTTCATCGTGGCATGATCGTGCTGACGAAGGGTTTACTCAAGTCCCGTTCGGATCGGCCGGATCGCGCGGCCGGCGCGATTGCGTCACAGCCCATACCGCAAAGACCCCCGCCAAGGCCAGCGCCAATCCGAACCAGGTGACGGCGTAGCCCAGATGCTGGTTGCGGAAGGCGATCCGCGTCGTGCCGCCGAGCGGCAGGCCGCCGGGATTGGGCGCAGCATCCGCATCGACGAAGAACGGCGCCACGCGCTCAAGCCCGTAGGCGGCGGCGATTGCGTCGGGTTGGCGGATATACCAGATCCGGCCGGCGATATCCGGATCGGGGGTAAAGGCGCTGCCCGGATCGGCCATGCGGATGAGGCCGGTGATCGTCACCGGCCCGGCGACCTGGCCCTCCATGCGCGTCACCGCATCCTGCCTGCCATCGGGCACGAACCCGCGGTTGACGAGGACGGTCGACCCGTCGTCGCTGGCGAGCGGCGTCACGATCCAGTAGCCCGGGCCGCCGGTCGAAAACCGCTCGTCGTTGAGGCTGGTGAAGACGCGGACCTCCTCGTCATGCCGGAACCGGCCGCTTAAGCGTACCGGCCTGTATTCGTCATCGGCGTAATTGACGGACGGCCAGTCGCGCTCGGCGGGCAGCGGCACCGGCTCCATCACCGTACGCTCGGCGGCCATGGCGATCAGGCCTTCCTTCCAGGCAAGGCGCTGCAATTGCCAGGCGCCGAGGCCGCACAGGATGACGATGCCGATCCCGGCCAGGATGCCCGTCAGGAAAACGCTGCGCGAGGGCTTCATCTACTGATCGGCGGCATCGGTATCGAGCCGGCCTTCCTGCGCCTTGTGGTGATATTGCTGGGCGATCATCAGGCCCTTCAGCGGCCGCAGCAGCGCAAGCGACAGGATGAGGATCAGCGGAATCCACAGCAGCAGGTGCAGCCAGTAGGGCGGCTGGTAGGAGAACTCGACGAAGAAGGCCGCGCCGACCACCAGCGCGCCGACGATGAAGATGACGAAGACGGCCGGACCGTCGGCGGAATCGATGAAGGCATAGTCGAGGCCGCACGTCTCGCAGCGCTCCGGCAGGCCGAGAAAGCCGTCGAACAGCCTGCCCTCGCCGCAGCGCGGACAGCGGCCGCGCAGGCCCGTCGTCAGCGGCGATTGCGGCGGATAGTCGTGATCGTCAGCCATCTGAAACACGGATCAAAGGGGTTTAAACAATGAGGGCGGCCATTCGGCCGCCCCCAATTCCGTTATCTAGCCAGCCCGTGCCCGCTAATAAATCTCTGCGGCGCTGGCGCCCCAGATGTAGATGGCGGCGAACAGGAACAGCCAGACGACGTCGACGAAATGCCAGTACCAGGCGGCCGCCTCGAAGCCGAAATGATGGTCGGGCTTGAAGTGTCCGGCCAGCGCCCGGAACAGGCAGACGACCAGGAAGATCGAGCCGATCAGCACATGGGCGCCATGGAAGCCGGTCGACATGTAGAAGGTCGCGCCGTAGATCGAGCCGCCGAAAGAGAAATCGGCGTGGGTATATTCGAAGATCTGCACGCAGGAGAACAGCGCGCCGAGGATGACCGTGCAGATCAGGCCCCATTTCAGGCCGTTGCGGTCGCCATGCAGCAGGGCGTGGTGGGCCCAGGTGACCGTCGTGCCGGAGGTGAGCAGGATCAGCGTGTTGAGCAGCGGCAGGTGCCAGGGATCGAAGGTCTCGATGCCGACCGGCGGCCAGACCCCGCCCGTCGCCTCGACGCGGGAATACTGCTCGATCGCGTCGGGATAGAGGGCTGCGTCGAAATAGGCCCAGAACCAGGCGACGAAGAACATCACCTCCGAGGCGATGAACAGGATCATGCCGTAGCGCAGGTGAAGCTGCACGACCGGGGTGTGATGGCCCTCGACCTCCGCCTCGCGGATGACGTCACGCCACCAGGCCAGCATCGTGTAGGCGACGCCCAGGCCGCCGATGATCAGCACCCACGGACCGGCGTCATGCATGAGCATGACCATGCCGATCGCCATGATGAAGGCGGAGATCGATCCGATGATCGGCCACGGCGACGGGTCGACCAGATGATAATCGTGATGTTTCGCGTGGGCGTCAGCCATGTTGATCCCCTCGTCAAGCCACGCTTTCCGGAGTAGCGCGGCCCCTGCCCTCTGGCAAGTCTACAATGGTTGCCTGGCGGCAGGCGGTTCGGTTGCGCCTTCGGCCACGTCCTGCTCGACAGGGTAGAAGGCATAAGACAGCGTGATCACGGACACGCCCTGCGTGTCCTTGTCGCGGGCGAATTCCGGATCGACGAAGAAGACGACCGGCATCTCGGCGCTTTCGCCCGGCCCGAGCGGCTGCTCGGTGAAACAGAAGCACTCCATCTTGTTGAAATAGAGCCCCGCCGATGGCGGCGAGACGTTGTAGGTGGAGGTGCCGACGGTGGCCAGATCGCTGCCGCTTTGGGCGATATAGATCATCTCGGCGGTCTCGCCGACCCTCAGCGTGATGGTCTTTTCCTCCGGCTCGACCGACCAGGGCAAGCTCGCGGCAATGGTGGAATCGAAGCGGATGGTCACCGTCTGGTCGAGGATCTCGTCGGAGGCCGCCTCGGCGCGCTGCGTGGTGCCGCCATAGCCTGTGACGCGGCAGAACAGGTCGTAGAGCGGCACGGCGGCAAACGACAGGCCAACCATGGCGAAGACCAGCGCGACCAGCGGCAGCACCGTGCGGGCGCCTTTGGCCGTTCCAGAACGAGTACCTGTACTCATAGCGGACGCTCCATGATATCCGGCCCCATCCGTACGATCGTCACCAGATAGAGCAGCAGCACCAGTCCGGCGAGCGCCAGCCCGATCGCAATCGAGCGCATGCGGCGACGCCGCTTCTGTTCTTCCGTCAAGACGATACCGGGTTCGCCCATGCCTCACGCTGAAATCCCCGGTAGAGCCCACGGAAGAGCCAGGGAAGGCAGGCCGGCAAGGCGCTCGATAAGCAGCGCGGCGAACAGGCAGAACAGGTAGAGGATCGAATAGCCGAACAGACGCTTGGCGACCGGGCCTATCGCCGCAGCGCCATTCGCCTTCGACGGGCGGCGATAGAGCGACCAGGCAAGCCACAGGAAGCCGGCGCCGAGCAGCACCGAGACGGCCAGATAGAGCAGACCGGCAAAGCCCAGGGCGGCGGGCGCAATGCCAAGCGGCACCAGGATCAGGCTGTAGAGGAAGATCTGCCGGCGGGTCTCGTCGGCACCGGCGACGACCGGCAGCATCGGCACGCCGGCGCGCTGATAGTCGCCCGAACGCACCAGCGCCAGCGACCAGAAATGCGGCGGTGTCCAGAAGAAGATGATCAGGAACAGGATGATCGGCTCGAGCGTCACCGTGCCGGTTGCGGCCGCCCAGGCGATCACCGGCGGAAAGGCTCCGGCGGCGCCGCCGATGACGATGTTCTGCGGCGTCGAGCGCTTCAGCCACATCGTGTAGATGACCGCGTAGAAGAAGATCGTGAAGGCGAGCAGGCCTGCGGCAAGCCAGTTGGTGGCAAGCCCGAGAACGACGACCGACAGCACCGACAGGGTGATCCCGAAGGTCAGCGCCTCCTGCGGCTCGACGGCGCCGGAGGGAATGGGCCGCACCTTGGTGCGGCTCATCACCCGGTCGATATCGGCGTCGTACCACATGTTGAGGCAGCCGGCCGCGCCCGCGCCGATGGCGATCGCTAGGATCGCGGCAATCGCGATAACCGGATGGAGGGGAACCGGCGCGAGGCTGAGCGCGACCAGCGCCGTGAACACCACCAGCGACATTACGCGGGGCTTGAGAAGCGACACGTAGTCGCCGACACCGCCCCTGGCGACGCCGATCAGCGTTGCGTCGGAAGCGGTATCCAGATCGATGCGGGCGTCACTCATGTCGGTCGGGGGTCCGTTACGCGTCTTCAAAACGTCCGGCGGCACGGATCGCACCGCCGGAAAACCGGTCGATCACTTGATCTGCGGCAGAGTGTTGAACTGATGGAACGGCGGCGGCGAGGACAGCGTCCATTCCAGCGTCGTCGCGCCTTCGCCCCACGGATTGTCGGCCGCCTTGCGCTTGGCCATGAAGGCCTGGATGACGCCCCACAGGAAGATGAACACCGCAGCCGCCGAGATATAGGAGCCGATCGAGGACACCCAGTTCCAGCCGGCATAGGCGTCCGGATAGTCGACATAGCGGCGCGGCATGCCGGCCAGGCCGAGGAAATGCTGCGGGAAGAACAGCAGGTTCACGCCGATGAACGAGACCCAGAAGTGCAGCTTGCCGATCGCCTCGCTGTAGAGGTAGCCGGTCATCTTCGGGAACCAGTAGTACCAGGCCGCGAAGATGCCGAACAGCGCGCCCAGCGACATCACGTAGTGGAAGTGGGCGACGACATAGTAGGTGTCGTGCAGCGACCGGTCCATGCCGGCATTCGACAGGACCACGCCGGTGACGCCGCCGACGGTGAACAGGAAGATGAAGCCGATCGCCCAGAGCATCGGTGTGCGGAACTCGATCGAGCCGCCCCACATGGTGGCGATCCAGGAGAAGATCTTAACCCCGGTCGGCACAGCGATAATCATGGTCGCGGCAACGAAATAGGCCTGCGTGTCGACGCTCAGGCCCACGGTGTACATGTGGTGGGCCCAGACGATGAAGCCGATGCCGCCGATCGCCACCATGGCATAGGCCATGCCGAGATAGCCGAAGACCGGCTTGCGCGAGAAGGTCGCGACGATCTGGCTGACGACGCCGAAGGCCGGCAGGATGATGATGTAGACCTCCGGGTGACCGAAGAACCAGAACAGGTGCTGGTAGAGGATCGGGTCGCCACCGCCTTCGGGCGAAAAGAAGGTGGTGCCGAAATTGCGGTCGGTCAGCAGCATGGTGATGGCGCCGGCCAGCACCGGCAGCGCCAGCAGCAGCAGGAAGGCGGTGATCAGCACCGACCAGACGAACAGCGGCATCTTGTGCAGGGTCATGCCCGGGGCGCGCATGTTGAAGATGGTGGTGATGAAGTTGATCGCGCCGAGGATCGACGAGGCGCCGGCCAGATGCAGCGAGAAGATGGCCAGATCCATCGCCGGGCCGGCATGGCCGGTGGTCGATAGCGGCGCATAGACCGTCCAGCCCGCGCCGACGCCGTTGCCCGACGGCGAGCCGGGGACGAACAGCGAGACCACCAGCAGCAGGAAGGCTGCGGCCAGCAGCCAGAAGGAGATGTTGTTCATGCGCGGGAAGGCCATGTCGGGCGCGCCGATCATGATCGGCATGAACCAGTTGCCGAATCCGCCCATCAGCGCCGGCATGACCATGAAGAACACCATGATCAGACCGTGGCCGGTAACGAAGACGTTGAAGACGTGGCCGCTGCCGAAGATCTGCATCCCCGGCTCCATCAGTTCCGCCCGCATCATCACCGACAGGAAGCCGCCGATAATGCCGCCGATGATCGCCAGGATCAGGTAGAGCGTGCCGATGTCCTTGTGGTTGGTCGACAGAAGCCAGCGACGCCAGCCGCGCGGGTGATCGTCGTGGCCGTCATGTGCCGCTGCATACACCATGGATCCAATGTCCCCTTCTCAAATCCTGCCTGGCCGGGTCCGGTCGTCTCGCTCGATCGCCGGGCGGCTCGGTGGTCCGGCGGAGCACGCTCCGCCGGCTTGTGTTCCTACTGTTCGGTAGCCTGCTGTCCGGTGACTTGGGCGAGCTTCGTTTTATCGCCGCCCTTATCCAGCTTCGCGGTCTGCTCGCTGACCCAGGCGTCAAACTCCTCCTGGGTGACGACCCGCACCGAGATCGGCATGAAGGCGTGATCGCGGCCGCACAGTTCGGAGCACTGGCCGTAATACATACCGGTCTTGGTCGCCTTGAACCAGGTTTCGTTCATCCGGCCCGGCACCGCGTCGACCTTCGAGCCGAAGGCGGGAATCGTCCAGGCGTGGATGACGCCGAGCGGATCCGCCGTGACCAGCATCTTCACAACCTTGTCGACCGGCACGACAACGTCGTTGTCGGTGGCGAGCAGGCGCGGCTGGCCTTCCTTCAGCTCGTCATCGGTGAGCATGATCGAATCGAAGCTGATGTCGCCGTGATCGGGATATTCATAGCCCCAGTACCACTGGTAGCCGGTCGTCTTGATGGTCAGGTCCGGCTCCGGCGATTCGATCTGGTAGTAGAGCAGCCGGAAGGAGGGGATGGCGATGATCACCAGGATGATCACCGGAATGACCGTCCAGGCGACTTCCAGGAGCGTGTTGTGGGACGTCCGGGACGGATTGTCGTTGGCCTTCGAGTTGAACCGCACGATCAGGATCGTCAGAAGCGCCAGGACGAACAGCACGATCAGCGTGATGATCACCAAAAGGAAATTGTGGAAGCCGGCAATCCGCTCCATCACAGGCGAAAAGCTCGGCTGCAGACCCATCTGCCAGGGCACCGGCTGCTGCGCCAGGGCCGGCACGGCGCCCGCCAGGAATGCAATCGCGGCGATCAACGCCATGTGTAGTCTAGAAGCCATGTTGAGCACGCTCCCTTGCCTCATGCTTCACCCGGCTTGCGGCACGGACCACCGCACGTCACGGGGCCGGCGCTGCCGGTTTTCGCGCCCGGGTCGAGCCCGACCTATTCGCAGCCGACATCTCGGGGCCCCCTTAAAATCACATTTCTGCCACGTCCGGCAATGACCTTCCTGCATTAGCGGCGCGACAATTTTCCGCATGCGGGGATTGCCGCGACCGGCAGCGCCCGAAGCGCCCGGCCGGCGATACCGTGACCGTGGCTTGAACGATCGTTGCTTGACAGTCCGCCGCTGTCTGCTAGCACCCGGTAGGCGGCAAATGGCGGCACCGGCAAATCGATCGGCGCGGTCAGTGACGGAAAGGCGAAACGTGGCGATGGCAATGGGGTCAACTGGGACAACTGGAATCGGATCGGCCCGCGCGGCGCGCCTTTCGCGCGCGGGCAAGCGGGTCGCGGGCCTGATCGCGGCGTTGGGGATAGCACTGGGGATAGCACTGGGGATAGCACTGTCCGGGGCACCGTCCCTCGCCCTGGCGCAGGGCGCGGTCAAGGATGTTCACGGCGAATGGCAGATGCGCTGCGACACGCCGCCAGGCGCCCAGGCCGAGCAATGCGCGCTGGTGCAGAGCGTCACCGCCGAGGACCGCCAGAATGTCGGGCTGACCGTGATCTTCCTGCGCACCGCCGACGGCAAGGACCAGCTCCTGCGCGTCCTGGCGCCGCTCGGCGTGCTGCTGCCGGCCGGGCTCGGCCTGAAGATCGACGAGGACGATGTCGGCCGCGCGCCGTTCATGCGCTGCCTGCCGAACGGCTGCATCGCCGAGGTGATCGCCGATGCGGAACTGATCGAGAAGCTGGAGGACGGCGAGTTCGCCACCTTCATCATCTTCCAGACACCGGAGGAGGGCATCGGCATCCCGATGCCGCTTGCCGGCTTTACCGAGGGCTTCGCCGCCCTGGAATAGGCGTCCGGCAGGCCCGGAAGACTGGCGATCGGACGACTGACGACCGGACGACTGGGGAGACATAGGGGAAACGAGAAAATGGCCCATATCAAGACGCTGGACGCGCTGCGCGAGGTCTATGCGATGCCGCGCGACCTGGTTCAGGCCAAGCAGCTTGACCGGCTGGACGCGCATTGCCGCGCCTTCCTGTCGCTAGCCCCGTTCTGCGCGGTCGCGACCCAGGGCGCCGACGGGCTCGGCGACGTGACGCCGCGCGGCGACGCGCCGGGCTTTACCCTCGTCCTCGACGACACCACGCTTGCCCTGCCCGACCGGCCCGGCAACAATCGGCTCGACACGCTTTCCAACATCATCGAGAACCCGGGCATCGGCCTGTTGTTTCTGATCCCCGGCTTCGACGACACGCTTCGCATCAACGGCACGGCCGAGGTCCGCGTCGACGATGACCTGCGCGCGCGGTTCGAAATCCGCAACCGGCTGCCCGCCTCGGTGATTCTCGTTCGGATCAGGGAAGTCTATCTGCACTGCGCCAAGGCCTTCATCCGCTCGAAGCTTTGGGACCCGGACGCCCGCGTCGACCGGTCGCGGCTTCCCTCGCTGAGCCAGATGCTGAGCGACCAGATCAACGGCGAGATCACCGTCCCCACCGATCCGGAACTCGCCGTCCATTACGACAAGACGCTGTACTGACGCCGGCGAAGCGGTGCTCCAGGGGCGTCGATCCCGGACAATCGCTCATGCGATTTCCGCGGCGATGCGAGAGACGCAAAGTCCCGCCAACCAGCACCCTGAAGTCATTGCCGGGACAATCCGGGCTGACCACGGCGAGACTGTGGGCCACTGCCTCGCAATCGTCATCCCGGCCGGAGGCGAAGCCGGAGAGCCGGGATCGGGAAACCCGGACGCCCGCTAGTGTTTTGCATCGATGGATCGGTGGCGCCCCGATCCCGGATAATCGCCATGGCGATTTCCGGGATGACGAAGGAGAGGCATGGGGAACAAGCCAAAACCCGTGCCCGCCAAATAGGACAGGGCAATGCCACCGGTCCGGGCCCCGCACAAGGCGGACCCCGGACCGATTCCCTACCCCGTCGCGCTCCTTATCTCCTAGTTGATCGGAACCGAGCAGATCATCTGGGTGTGATTGCTGTTCAGCCAGCAATTTGCCGGCAGCGGGCCGCTGGGGATCGGATAGACGTAGTATTGCGGCTGCCCCGCCGAGGCGGCCGCGGCCCCGAGGACCGCTCCCGTCGCCGCACCGGCCGCAAAGGCGCCGGCCGGATAATACGGACGCGGGTAATAAGGCGGATAGTAGGGGTGATAGGGGTGGTAGCGGCATTCCGGCGCCTGCGGGTCGTGATAGCAATAGGGGCCGGGAAGCGGATGATAGGGATGGTACGGATAGTAGGGGTGATACGGGTGATAGGGGTGATAGGGGTGGTAGGGGTGGTAGCCGCCGGTGCTGACGGGATGGCTTGGATGGTAGGCCGGCACATGGCCGCCGCCATGGAAAGCCGGTGAGTGGGCCCCCGACAGACCGCCCGACATACCGCCCGACATACCCCGGGGCATCCCGATCGAATGCCCGCCTCCGATCGCGTGACCGCCATGGAAACCCGGCCCGTGATCGACGAACAGGGCGATCTCCTCGGCACTGTCGGGCAGCGTTCCCGCCAGCACCTTGACCCCGTAGGCAATCGTCGAGCCGTCGACGCTGGCCGTCGTCAATTCGACGATCGCCGGCGGCTCGTTGGGCTTGCCGAGAACGGAGACGGCGGCATTCGGCGGGTTCTGCATGAAGCTCCCGTTCGGCGTGTCCCAGAGGCTGGCGAACGTCTCGTTGCTGACCTGCCCCGTCAGCCGGTAGGGGCGGTCCGAAAAGAAAATCGTCGCCGGCGCCACGCCGCCAAGCGTCATGGTCTCGCCGTCATATTGCATCGTGGCGGCCTGCTGGATGTAGTCGAATTCGAGCGCCTGGCCGTAGATGGCGTTCTGCGGCTGGGTCGGCGGATTTGCCGGCTGTGCCAGACCCGCCGTGGCTCCGGCCGAAACACCGAGAACAAGGGCGCACGCGGCCGATAAAGTCAGTCGTCTCAACATAAGTCCATCCTCGCGTTGGTTGTCGATGACGTGTGACCGCGGTCCGCACCGGCACCGCGCGGACACCGCGCGGGGGGAGACCGCAGCATCAGGAATACCAGATCCGGCAAGCCCGCCGACAGGATTTTCGCAGGGACACGTCCCCCGCCGAGGCTCGACAGCCGCGCCGGCAATCTGTACGGACGGCTAAGTTGATCCATCCCGCAGTCCTCCAAACGCCTCTCACGCCCCCATGACGCAGGAACAAAAGTCCGAGACCAGCCCGCCGCTTGCCGATATCGAACCGACCGGCGGCACGGCGGCATCCGGACCGGCGCAGCCGGTGGGCCAGCCGGTGGCGATCCCGAAGACCTTCGTGGAAGGCTCGACCATGCGCCATATCGCCGTGATGACGGCGGCGGGCTCGTTCGGCCTGATGTCGGTGTTCCTGGTCGACCTGGCCGATCTCTATTTCCTGTCGCTGCTCGGCGAGGTCGCCGTCGCCGCCGCGATCGGCTATGCCGGCACGCTGCTGTTCTTTCTGATCTCGATCTCGATCGGCACGACGATCGCGGCCGCGACGCTGGTTTCCCGGGCAATCGGCGCTGGCGACGGGGCGCGGGCCCGGCGGCTTGCCACCTCGACGCTGATCTATGCCTCCATTCTCAGCGCGCTGTTTGCCGCCATCATGTTCGTCTATGTCGAGGAGTGCCTCGCCCTGCTTGGCGCGGAAGGCCGGGCCGACGAACTTGCGGCGAGCTATCTGCGAATCGTCCTGCCGTCGACGCCGCTGCTCGGCTTCTCGATGGTCGCCTCGGGCATCCTGCGCGGGCGCGGCGACCCGCGCCGCTCGATGTATGTGACGCTTGCCGGCGCGGTGGTGAACGCGATCTGCGACCCGATTTTCATCTTCGGCTTCGGTCTCGGGGTGGAGGGTGCGGCCGTTGCTTCCTTCCTGTCGCGCATCGCCATGGTGCTGGTCGGGCTGAACGGCCTGATCCGGGTGCACGACCTGCTCGCCCGACCTAGTGTCGTCTGCTTCTTCAAGGATATCCGGCCGATCACGGCGATCGCGCTTCCGGCCATGCTGACCAATATCGCGACCCCGATCGGCAACGCCTACATGACCTGGTCGATCGCCCCGTTCGGCGTTTCGGCGGTAGCCGGCTGGGCGATCGTAGGGCGCATCCTGCCCGTCGCCTTCGGCGGCATCTTTGCCCTGTCGGGCGCGATCGGTCCGATCATCGGCCAGAACTATGGCGCTAACCGGCTCGACCGGGTCCGCCGGGCCTATATCGACGGGCTGATCTTCATCACCGCCTATGTGCTGGTGCTCTGGGCCATCCTGTTTTTCGCGCGCGGGTTCATCGTCGAGGCGTTCTCGGCGACCGGCGAAGGGGCCGACCTCGTCCTCTTGTTCTGCACGCTTGTTGCCGGCAGCTTCGTCTTCGTCGGCATCCTGTTCGTCTCGAACGCCGCCTTCAACACGCTCGGCTATCCCTATCTGTCGACCGCCTTCAACTGGGGGCGGGCGACACTGGGGACGATCCCCTTCGTCGCGGTGGGCAAGTATCTGATGGGCGCCGAAGGCGTGCTCTGGGGCCAGGCCGCCGGCGGCATCGTCTTCGGCCTGCTCGGCGCGATCGTCGGCTACCGGCTGGTCACCCATCTGCACAACAAGCCGCCCGGAGACCCGCCGGCGCCGCTGTGGCGGATCGCCCTGTCGCCGATGTCGTCAGGCAAGGCTGCGGGGGTTTGATACGCCCATGCTGGAAAATCTCCGACACAGCGTCTATCTAGGGCCTGTGCAATGACTGACCCGACGACCGACACGAGCGTGCCATGAACCGCTACGAACGGCCTTCCGCCCAAGGGGAGGCGGCCATCCAGTATCTCGACGGCGACTACCGGATCCTGAAGCCCGGCGCCTTCGTCCTGTGCGCCGTGACGGGCCAGCAGATCCCGCTGACCGAGCTGCGCTACTGGAGCGTCGAGCGGCAGGAGCCCTATGCGGGGCCCGATATCGCCGCGCAGGTCTATCAGGGCATGCGCAAGCAAGACGGGGCTTAAGCCAAGGCCCGCTCCAGCAGGGCCTGAAACGCGGCCGCGCTCATCTCGTCAAACGCCAGTGTTACCGGCAGCGCGACGGAGGCATCGGCCAACGCGCGGACGCTGCTGCTGCGCGATCCCCTCAATCGCACCAGATCCTTTTGCGTCGTCACGGGGATCGCGCCGCTGCGCCGGTGCAGCGCCATCAGACCGCGCGCGTCGTGATCGCTATAGACATGATGGTCGGGGAAACGTCGTTTCTCGACGATCTGCGCACCGACGGCTTCAACCGTTTCGAAGACCTTTTCCGGCCGGCCGATCCCCGCATAGGCGATGACCGGCCGCCCGCCGATCGCAATCGCCATCGCCGGATCCGGGATCAGGCTGCCGGCCAGGACCGGCAGATCACCGCTCTTCGCGGCCCGGACCACGGCATCGGCGCGCGCGCCCTCCCCGATCACCACCACGCCGCCGGCGCGCGCGAGCTGGGGCTCAAGTGGCATCCGCAGGGGACCGGCGGGAAAGACAGCGCCATTGCCGAGGCCGGCGCCGGCATCGACGACGAGCAGCGACAGATCGTTGTGCAGGGTGGGGTTCTGGAAGCCGTCATCCATGACGATGACATCGCCGAGCGCTTCGGCCCGTTTCGCGCCGGCGGCCCGGTCCGGCGAGACAATCGTCGGGGCCGCGGCGGCCAGCAGCAGCGGCTCGTCGCCGACGTCGGCCGCCGTGTGCGTGTCTGGATCGACGTGAACGGGCTCCGCGACCCTGGCGCCGTATCCCCGGCTCAGGAAAACCGGCTTGCGCCCGAGTGCCTGAAGGCAACGCGCCGTCAGGATCGCCATCGGCGTCTTGCCGGAGCCGCCGAGCGTCGGATTGCCGATGCAAATTACCGGAATGGTGGATCGGTAGGCAGGCGCGCGCCTGAAGCGCGACAGGGCGATTGCGCCGTAGAGTTTGGAGGCCGGCCATAGACATATGGCCCGCCAGTCCGGCTTGTCCGCGCTCCAGAAGGCCGGGGCGTGCATGGCGCTAGCGTCCTGTGAGGGGCGGCAGGACCGGCGCGAGTGCCACCAGCGACCGGTCGAGCGCGCCGCCAAGCGTGGCGACCGCCTCTCCCGCCGCGACCGACATGCGCTCGACTTCCGCCGGCTCGTCCAGCAACGCGTCCACCCGTTCGGCCAGCAGGCCGGCATCCCCGACACGCTCGGCGCCGCCCGCCGCGTGCAGGGCGGCATAGACGGCGGCGAAATTGTCGACGTTCGGTCCGTGCAGGATCGCGGTTTCCAGCTTAGCAGGTTCGATCGGGTTCTGACCACCGTGCGGGATCAGCGATCCGCCCATGAAGACGATCGGCGCAAGGCGGTAGACCAGCCCCATTTCGCCGATGGTGTCGACGACATAGACGGCCGTTTCCGCATCCGGGGTCTCGCCGCGCGAGCGCATGGCGACGGCCAACCGATGGATCTCGACCGCGGCCGTCTCGATCGCCGGTCCGACGCTCGGATGGCGCGGCGCGATGATCGTCAGCAAATCGGGCCGGGCCTTCCGGAGGATCGCGTCGGCCTGAAGGATGGCGGCGTCCTCGACCGGATGGACGCTCGCGGCGATCCAGCAGGGCCGGCCGGCGATGACGCGCGCCAGCCGCTCCAGTTCGGCCTCGTCCACCGAAGGCGGTGGCGCATCGTATTTCAGATTGCCCGTGTCGCTGACATGGTCTGCCCCCAGTGCCGCCAGCCGCTCCGCATCCGCCCGCGACTGGGCCAGACACAGATCGAACCGCGCCAGCAGCGCGCGGACCATCGCCGGCTGGCGCTGCCAGCGCCGGAAGGAGCGGTCCGACATGCGGGCATTGACCAGCGCCAGCGGCGTGCCCGTCCTGGCGGTCTCGATGATGATGTTCGGCCAGAGTTCCGATTCGACGAATACCGCCAGGTCCGGCCGCCAATGCTCAAGGAACCGGCGCACGAAGCGCGGCCCGTCGAGCGGCACATATTGGTGGATCGCCGGTTGATGGTTCGCCGGGGTGAGACCCTCCCCGTCCTTGCCAAACCGCGCCTCGGCGATCTGCGCCGAGGTGACCGTGCCCGTCGTCAGCAGCACGGCGAGGCCATTATCGGCGCGCAGCCGGTCGATCAGCGGCAGGGCGGAGACGGTCTCGCCGACGCTTGCCGCATGGATCCAGACGAGAGGCCCGTCCGGCCGCGGCCTGCTCGCGATGCCCTTGCGCTCGCCGAGGCGGTCGGGGTCCTCCTTGCCGCGACGGGTGCGGTGGGCGAGGATCGCCGCGGCGACCGGATGAGAAACAGCCGTGATCGCCCGATAGAAGCCCAGAAGCGCCGATCGGGGCAGCACCGATCGGGGTACGTCTGCCCGCTCAGCTGCCATCGACGCTCTCGCCGTCAACGATTTGATACGCGCGGGCCTGGCAGGCGTTCAGCGCCGCCTCGACCTGAAGCCGCACGGCCTCCTGAGTCTCGCGGTCGGCATCGGCGGCAATGCGGATCGGATCGCCGGCAACGGCCGCGCCGCGGCTGAACGGCAGGTTGACCGACGCCTTGTCCCAGCTCTTCATGTCGATGCGCCGGCTGGTGGCGATCGCGACGGGAATGATCGGCCGGCCGGAGAACTGCGCGAGCTTGACGATGCCCAGCCCCGCCCGTTTGGCGATCTTCGGCACGTCGGCGGTCAGCGCGACGTTGGTGCCGTCCTCAAGGGTCGCGACCATTTCGCGAAAGGCCGCCGAGCCACCCTTGATGTGGTGGCGGCCCTTGGTGTCGCCGGAGCCGCGGATGGTGCCGATGCCGAGCCGTTCGGCCGCCTGGGCGTTGATCTCGCCGTCGCGGTGGCGGGAGATCAGCACCTTGGCGCGGTGATAGGGCCTTTTGATGAAGGGGGCGAGGAAATGCTGGCCGTGCCAGAAGGTCAGGATGACGGGCAGGTCGGCATCCATCGTCTCGTAGACGTCGGCGGGCTCGATCTCAAACCGGCTGGTGCGATGCACCAGTTTCAGATAGGCGGCGATCAGGGCGCCAAGCAAGACCTGCACCCGGCGCGAGGCGAAAAGGCGCTTCAGCATCGCTCAGGCTGAGGAGGCCTTGGCGGCGGTTTCCGCATCCGCCACTTCCGGTGCCGGCGGGACGATATCGTCGCCGCCGAACTGGGTGCGGTGCAGGCGGGCATAGGCGCCGTTGCGGGCGACCAGTTCGGCATGGGTACCGCTTTCGACGATCCGGCCGCGCTCCATGACGTGGATGACGTCGGCCTTCTTCACCGTCGACAGGCGGTGGGCGATCATCACCACCGTCCGCCCCTTCAGAAGGCCGTCCAGGGCATCCTGGATCTGGGCTTCGGATTCGGAATCGAGCGAACTGGTCGGCTCGTCGAGCAACAGGATCGGCGCGTCGCGCAGCATCGCCCGGGCAAAGGCGATGCGCTGGCGCTGGCCGCCCGACAGCATGCCGCCGGCCTCGCCAACCGGCGTGTCGTAGCCCTTCGGGAAGGCCATGATGAAATCATGGGCGACGGCGGCCTTCGCGGCCGCGAGCACCTGCTCCTCCGAGGCGCCTTCCGAGCCGTACATGATGTTGGCGCGGATCGTGTCGTCGAACAGCACCGGCTCCTGGGTGACCAGCGCGCTGGCGAGCCGGACGCTCGATATCGTGCAGTCCTCGATGTTCTGGCCGTCGATCGTGACGCGGCCGGCCTGCGGATCGTAGAAGCGCAACAGTAGGTTCAGCACCGTGCTCTTGCCCGCTCCGGAGGGACCGACCAGCGCGATGCGCTTGCCGGCCGGCACCGTCAGCGACAGGTCGCGCAGGACCGTCTCGCCGTCACGATAGGAGAAGGTGACGTCGTCGAAGCGGATCTCGCCGGCGGTCACGTCAAGCGGCTGAGCGCCGGGCTTCTCGACGATGCGGGTGTCCAGATCGATGATGCCGAAGACCCGGTTGGCGGCCGCGACGCCTTCCTGCAGCAGGGTCTGCAGGGCTGCGACCGATTTCATAGGCTGATACATCAGCATCGCGGCGGTGACGAAGCCCATGAAATGGCCGGCCGTCAGCGTGCCGTGGATGCCCTGATAACCGCCATAGAAGATACCGGCGGCAAAGCCGATGCCCGTCAGCGCCTCGACGATCGGGCCGGACGAGGCCTTGGTGCGCACCGCGCGCATCAGGAATTCCATCGTCCGGTCGATGATCCGCTTGGCGCGCTCGGTCTCATGCTGCTCGCGGTCATAGGCCTTGACGACACGGATGCCGGTCAGCGTCTGGGAAACGAGGATGCCGAGATCGCCGGTTTCCTGGAAGGTCTTGGTCGCCGAGACATGGACCTTGCGGCGCTGCCGGCCGAGAATGTGCAGGGCGCCTGGGATGGTGATGACGGCGAAGATCGCCAGGCGCCAGTCCATGTAGAACATCGCGCCCGTCAGCAGGATGACGTTAAGCCCGTTCTGGCCAAGCGCGACGATGGTCAGGCCGGCGGCCTCGCGGATCGCCATCACGTCGTTCATGAAGCTGGTGACGAAGCGGCCGGAATGGGTGCGCTGCAGCCAGCCGAGATCGGCCTGGGTCAGGCGCTCGAACATCTCGACACGCAGGTCGGCGACGATGCGGTTGCCGATATAGGCCTGGCCGACGGCGGAGAAATAGGACGCGCCGGCGCGCAGCGACACCAGCACCACGACCAGAACCGGCAGCAGATAGAGCATCATCTCGTTCTTGCCGAGGAAGACCTCGTCGGCGGCCTGCTGCATCAGGAAGGGCAGCGAGGCGGTCGCGAGCGCTGACAGGCCCATTGCCGCGAACGAGCTGAACAGCAGTTTCTTGCGCGGCATCAAGTGGTCGTGCACCAGCCGCCGGACCACCTGCCAGGTGGTCAGGTGCGTGACCTGCAAGCTGTCGTCGGCACGATCGATCGACGACGTTTCGGTAAAGACGTTGGAAACCACGCAGTCCTTCCTCAAAGCGCACCGGGCCTCAAAGCGCACCGGGCGGCCGGATCGCGCACGCCGTTCTGTTCCGCCCAGCCAGTTCCGCCCAGCCTCGGCCTTCTATCGCGGATTGGCGCCGCCGTCACGCGGCAATCCGACGGGGTCGGTCCGACCCGAGGCGGCGTCAGTCCGGCGCGGACGTCACGTCCGGGTCAAGCAGCCGGTGCATATGCACGATGAAATAGCGCATCTCGGCGTTGTCGACGGTGCGCTGCGCGGCCTCCTTCCAGGCATCGTAGGCGGTCGCGTAGTTCGGATAGATCCCGACGATGTCGAGGGCATCGAGATCGGCGAATTCGACCGCCTCGACATCGCTCAGCTCTCCGCCGAAGACGAGATGGAGGAGTTGCCGATTCGGTGCCGGTTCGGATGGGGTGTCGGACATGGTCGGTTCCTGATATCAGACGGTCATTTCGCCACAGGCGGCGGCGAGGATTTCGCCGTGCAGCCGCGGGCCGGCCGCGACGAAGGCGGGATGACGGATGGTTTGCTGGTTCAGACGCACCGGTTCGCCATTGAAACAGGTGACCCGGCCGCCGGCCTCCTGCACGATCAGCAAGGCGGCGGCAAGATCCCAGTCGGCGCTGTTGGCGGTGGCGAGCGCCGCATCGACCGCGCCGCCGGCGACCTGGGCGAGACGGTTGGCGAGCGACTTCATGAAACGTCGGTCGGCATGGATATCCGCCTCGGCAAGACCGGCCTGGCGTAGCGCCTTCTTCGAGGCCACGACGCGGGCCGTCTCCAGATCGGCCGCATTGCCAACGGTAAGCCTCGCCTGGCCGCGCCAGGCACCCCCTCCGGCCAGCGCGGTCCAGATTTCGTCGCGGACCGGATTGTACAAAACCCCCGCGACCGGGGCCTCGCCCGCGACCAGCCCGACCGAGACGACCCACTCGTCGCTGCCGTCGACGAAGGCGCGGGTCCCGTCGATCGGATCGGCGATGAAGGTGCGCGCGGCGCGCAGGCGCGAGCCGTCGTCGGGATGCTCCTCCGACAGCCAGCCATAGGCGGGCCGCGCCGTGGTCAGCCGCTCGATCAACAGCTTGTCGACGGCGATATCGGCTTCGGTGACGATCGAATCGTCCGGCTTGTTCCAATTGCGCGCGCCCTCGCGGGCATATCGCAGTGCCAGCGCCCCGGCCTCGCGCGCTGCCGCGACCATCAGTTCGAGATCGTCGCGATTGGTAACTGACACGATTGCTGGTTCCTCGCTCTTTTCGCGGTCAAAGCACGGCTCGCGGCCGCAGCGCCCGGCGAAGCGGACCGACTTCTACCGGTGACCGCCCTTTGTCGAGGCTTCTGTGTAGAGACCAGCGATGACGCATTCAAGTCACGCTTTTCCGGCAAGTCGCCCTATTCCGGTGATTAAGTTTTAACCCACCCGCTTAAGCCGATCCCAATCTTTGCCTGCCAGTCTCATCTGCGACGACGGGCACCAACAAAACAAACGGGCCCGGCAGGGAGACTACACTATGAGGCGTCAAACCGCGGGCACCGTTGAGGTGCCCGAGGGAGCGGGCTGTCGTGTGCGGCTCGACCCCTTCGAATTGCCGGCGCGGGTCGTCTATTCCGGTCGTGATCAATCCGGTCACGACCGGCACAGGCGGCCGGCCAGCCGGCAGCAGGTCGCGATCGTCGGCGAGGAAAGCGTGATGATCCGGCGCGAGACCGGCGCCGGCGTGCCGCTCTACATGACGGTGCCGCTTAGCGCCTATCAGGGCGTGCTCCTGCAGGTTCGTGATGCCGCGACCGCCGGTGACGAGGCGTTGGCGGCGCTGCACCTGCATCACGCCAATCCCGACCTCGCCGTGCCGCTGATGCAGGCCGACGACACCGATGACGTGATCGCCGACTGGCAGGCCTGGGGGCGAACGCTGCGCCGACCGCTGCTGATCCGCGGCGTCGACGGCTCGATCTGCGAGCCCTATGTGCGGCTCGGCGGCCTGATCGTGCGGCCGACGGCGGCGCGGCGCGCCAATACCTTCTTCAGGGAGCGCCGCCCGCGCTTCCTGAGCAAGCGTCAGGTGGGCGGGGCCTTTCCGGGCCGTGTTTACCGGGAGACCGAGATCATCGCGCGCGATACGGCGGATTGAGGTTTCCGTGAGGCGCCACGGATTGGGCGGATTGCGGTCATAGTCTGGTCGGCTGGCCGGGATAGGAGAAGCGTGACCCGGCGGTGCAGCCGGGCGACGCTCCTCTCGAAACGCCCCGACATGAAAGGCCTCGATATGACCCGCCTCTCCGCAGCCGTCCTTTCCGCCTCCCTCGCCTTCACCGCAACGGCGGCGCTTGCCGACACGCAGGCGGCCGATCAGTGCGCGGCCGGCTTGAGCGCGGATTCCAAGGTGATCTATGATGACGTGGCGCCCGGCGTGACGGCCGACACGGATCTGCGCAGCCTGGTGACCGAGCGCACCAAGGCGCTGGTGATGGACGGCAAGATCAAGATGGGCGACGCTCGCTCTTCTGCGGAAGCGGCCGGGGAATGCCTCGTCAAGCTGAAATCCTGACCGATCCGGGGTTGAACGCGTCCTGTCGCGGTGCCCGGACCCCTATTCGGAGCCCGTCGATGGGACGCCTTGTCATTACGCCATCGCTTTCGATGGACGAAAGCGAGATCGAAGAGCGCTTCGTGCTGTCGTCGGGCCCCGGCGGGCAGAACGTCAACAAGCTGGCGACGGCCGTGCAGCTGCGCTTCGATGTCGGCGCCTGCCAATCGCTGCCCGACGACGTGAAGGCGCGGCTCAGGACGCTCGCCGGCCGCAAGCTCACCGGCGAGGGCGTCCTCGTCATCGACGCCCGCCGCCACCGCACCCAGGAGCGCAACCGGACGGATGCGCGCGAGCGCCTGATCGCGCTGATCGCCAAGGCCGCCGAGCGCCCGACGCCGAGGCGGGCGACCCGGCCGACGCTTGCCTCGAAGAAACGCCGGCTCGACAGCAAGGCCGCACGCGGCCGCATCAAGGCGGCACGCGGCAAGCCCGCCATCGAATAGCGCGATCACGGCATCACCCGAACCGGTATTGCGGCCGCAGCCGCTCGGCGATCTCGGCTGCCGGCTCGGCGAGATCGGCAAAGGCCGGACGGTTCGACCAGTCCGCATCGATGCGAAAGGAATCGCCTGAAAAGCGCGGAAAGACATGCAGGTGGAAATGCGGCACTTCCTGGAACGCCGCCTCGCCATCGGCGACGAAATAGTTGATCCCCTCGCATTTCAGGCCGGAGGCGCGCAGCGCCGCCGACAGGTTGCGCCCGGCCAGGAACACCGAGGCATGCTCGGTGAAGGTCAGGTCGTCGAGGCGCTCGACGTGGCGCTTCGGGATGACGAGGCTGTGGCCACGCGTCACCGGGTTGGTGTCGAGAAACGCGATAACCAGGTCGTTTTCCAGGAGAATATGCGCCGGCGCCCGTTTTCGGGCGATCGCGCAGAAGGGGCAGTCTTCGATCGAGGTCATCATCCTCTCCATTTTCGTCAGAACGGAGAGGCCTGATCCGGTGTCGCCCCTGCCGTGTCCGGTGGGGCGTCGATGAGCGAAACGCTTTATCTAGCGCAAACGATCCCATCGCGACCGACCGGTGTCGATCACGTTCATGGTCATCGGAATCTGATAGCGCGTGCTCATGGGGCGCCGTTGTAGCGGATTTCGGCGGGACGTAAAGCCCGAAACTGTGATCCGGTCGCAACGATGTCTCGTTAAACCAAAGTCAGCCTGAAGCCCGCACCGGGAGATCATAATGACCCGCCTTGCCTTCGCCCTCGCCCTTGCCGTCGCCGCCACCGGCACGCCGGCGCTCGCCGCGTCCTGCAAGAATGGCGAGACCAAGGTGCGAAACAGCGTCCAGTACACCTGTTTCTGCAGTTCCAACGGCTCGTGCATGTGGCGCGCCGACTGATCGCGGCGGACGGGCCTCAGCCGATCGCCGCGGCGGCGACCAGGCCGGCGAACACGATCCAGCCATAGGGCCAGTTCGACCGGAACAGCATCAGGCAGCGGGCCGGATCGTCGTAGCGGAACAGGGCGACCTGCCAGGCCAGATGCGCCACGCCGAGGCCAAGCCCTGCCCAGGCGGCCCAGCCGACACCCGCCACATAGAAGGCAAGGCCGAAGAAGATCGTCGCGGCCGCATAGAACAGCGCGATCATCTCGCGGGTGTGATCGCCGAACAGCCGCGCGGTCGAATGCACGCCGATCAATTCATCGTCGGCGATGTCCTGATGGGCATAGATCGTGTCGTAGCCGATGGTCCAGGCGATGCCGCCCAGATAGAGCAGTACCGGCGCCCAGCCAAGCGACCCGAAGGCCGCCGCCCAGCCCATCAGCGCGCCCCAGTTGAAGGCGAGCCCCAGCACGAATTGCGGCCACCACGTCACCCGCTTCATCAGCGGATAGACGATGACGATCAGCACCGAGGCAAAGCCGACGGCGACGGCGAACCAGTTGAACTGCAGGAGCACCGCAAGGCCGATCAGGCAGAGCCCGGCCATGAACACGGCCGCCTGAAACACTGTGACCTGGCCGGAGGGGATCGGGCGTTTGCGGGTCCGCTCCACCTTGGCGTCGATATCGCGGTCGACGATGTCGTTCCAGACGCAGCCCGCCCCGCGCATGGCGATGGCACCGACCAGAAACAGGACCAGGTGCCAGAGGTTCGGATAGGTCTCACCGGCCGCGTTCGCCGCCAGCGCCACCGACCACCAGCACGGCCACAGCAGAAGCTGCCAGCCGATCGGCCGGTCGATCCGGGCCATGCGCAGATAGGGCTTCGACCAGGCCGGCGCGAGGCGGGCGACCCAATGGTCACGGACCGCGTCGAGGGTTTGCCCGGGATCTGACATTGGATCTGGCGTCGGATGCGTCATGCCACAGTGTCCGGTTCGAGCAAGCAGGTCATCAGGCGGGTCGGCCGCCTGTGGAAGCCGGTCCGCTCATAGAGGCGCGCGGCCCCGGCATTCTCCTCCATCACCTCCAGATGTAACGCGACGATCCCGTCGGCGATGGCGATCTCCTTCAGGCGCTCAAGCGCCCGCGACCCGATGCCGAGGCCGCGACAGGCCGGATCGACATAGATCTCGTCGAGAAACGCGTCGCGGCCGTTGAATTCCAATGAAAAGCCGTAGCACAGCGCGGCATAGCCCGCCGCCACGCCGCGATGACGCAGCATCACGACACGACCATGGAGCAGCGTGTCGAGCAGCACCTTCAGGGCACGTTCGTTGCCAGGACCGTAGGGATGGCCGTCCTCTTCACAGAAGGCGCGCATGAAGCGGACGAGCGTCTCCCAGTCCGCGTCGGTCGGGGTTTCGAAGGTCAGGTCGGTCACGGCCATCGGCGTATCGGACGATTTTTACGGTTTATGTCGCTGGGCGCGGACGTTAGACGAGGAGACGGACAAAATCGAGTGAGGGACATTGCCGCGTGAGCAAGCCGCCACGCCTTTTCCTGGAAGACGCGCTCGGGCCGGGCGCGACGATCGCGCTGAAGCCCGAGCACGCGCACTATCTTCTTACCGTGCTGCGGCGCGACACGGGCGATGCCGTGCTGCTGTTCAACGGCCGCGACGGGGAATGGCGCGGCGCGCTGCGGCGCACCGGCAAGCGGGCGGCCGAGATCGACATTGCGGAGAAGACCCGCGATCAGGCCGCGCCGCCGGACGTCCACTACTGCTTTGCGCCGATCAAGCGGGCACGGCTCGATTTCATCGCCCAGAAGGCGACCGAAATGGGCGCATCCGTGCTGCAGCCGGTCCTCACCCGGTTCACCAATGCCGAGCGCGTGAAGACCGAGCGGCTTGCCGCCAATGCCATCGAGGCCGCCGAGCAATGCGGTGTGCTGTGGGTGCCCCAGGTGCGCGCGCCGATCGCCTTTCAGGCGTTCCTCGACGCCCACGACACGGAGCGCGACCTGATCTTCTGCGACGAATCGGCACCGGTCGCGAACCCGATCGCGGCGCTGAACGCGCTTGAGCCCGGCCCGCTGACCGTACTGATCGGGCCGGAGGGCGGCTTTTCGGCCGAAGAGCGCGATTTGCTGCTGCGGCTGCCGAAAACAGTGGCGATCTCGCTCGGGCCCCGCATCATGCGCGCCGACACCGCCGGAATCGCCGCTATGGCGCTGGTGCAGGCGGTGTTGGGGGATTGGGGGTAGGGGGCGGGTAGGTTTTGCCGAGCCCGATCGAGTGTTTGCGCTGGGGCTGTGTCAAGCATTGTGACGCAGCTCTCCGCCGTCCAAACGACGACGGAGCTATGGTCCGAAAGGATATCCGGTACCCTGATGCGGGACACCGCAGGCATAGGGATCCGGTCCTGCCTTTGCGCTATTTGCAATGAGCTATTGGCTCTCCGTGCGAAATTCAGACGCTATTCGACCTGGAAAGTTCTCGCGTCACTGCTCTTCTTCCAGTTGCCGTCACCTAAAAAGGTCGCCTTGACCACATGGCTTCCGCTCGCCGGCCATACCCAATCCAAACTGGCCTTTCCATTCGTAAGGCCAGCGGTGCCCAGAACCGTCGAGCCGACCTTGACCTTCACGTCGCCGATTGGCATGCCCCTGGACGGCGAAACCGGATCGACTTTTACGGTAATACGGCCGACGACAGCCCCCGCAACAGGCGGCTCCGCCCTGATCCACTTGATCTTGGTGAAGCCTTTTTTGACCTCGAAATCGACCGCCGAGGACCTGCTGGCACCGTTGTAATCATCGCCGAGAAATTTCGCTTTTAGCCTATGCGTCCCAACCGGAAGATCGTCTGTCCTGAGCTTTGCAGCCGAAGGCAAAAACGCCGTCCGATCACCGAATCCAACAGGCATGGTCGGCGTATCACGATCAATTTCCGATCCATCGCCAATTTGGCTCGCATCGTTGCGTCCCCAACACGCGAGTGCTCCATTCCGCCGGATCACACAAGTGGTGTCTTTAATCAAAGATAGGCTCACCGCATCGCTCAGGCCGACGACATCGACCGGCAACAATCTATTGATCCTCGTACCATCCCCAAGGCGACCGCCGCCGTTGCCGCCCCAACACCGAACGCCGCCTGCGACTGTCCGCGCACAAGTGTGGATATGGCCGGCTGCGATTGCCGTGATTTCGGACTGCAGTCCTTGGACCGCGACCGGCCTCAACCTTCTCGTCTTCGTCCCGTCGCCAAGCTGGCCCCAGCCATTGTAGCCCCAGCAATAGGCACCGCCATTGTCGTCCAACGCACAGGTGTAGCTATTGCCTGTGGCAATAGCGGTGATGGTCGGGGGTAAGCCATCAACAGCACTCGGCGTCAAAGCGTCCTTCGTTGTGCCGTTGCCGAGCTGGCCACTACCGTTTCCGCCCCAGCATAAGACTAAGCCTGAATCGGCTAAGGCACAGCTGTGCTCATAGTTGACGGAAATGGCCACGACCCCAGAAGATAGCCCTTGAACCGTGGTCGGCGTGCGTTTGTTGACCGTCGTACCATCTCCGAGCTGGCCGTATTTGTTCCCGCCCCAACACAGGACAGCTCCGTCTTTGCTCAACGCGCAACTGTGACTTTGGCCGGCGGCAATAGCCGCTACATCAGTAGGCAAGCCTTTGACCGAGACAGGTACCAGGCTGCTCTCCAGGGTGCCATCGCCGAGCTGACCGCTTCCACCGCCCCCCCAGCAGTACACATCGCCGCCATGGGCAACCGCGCAAGTATGACCCCCGCCGGTTTCAATAGCTCGGATCTCAGACGGCAGGCTTTGGACGGCAACGGGCCAGGTTCGGTTGGTCGTCGTGCCGTCACCAAGTTCGCCGTAGCGATTGTAACCCCAGCATTTTGCGCCACCGTTACCGGTGACGGCACAGCTGTGATCGAAGCCGGCAGAAACCCCTCCCGAAAAACCCTCGAGTATTTGAAGCTCGCCCGTGTCGAGTAGGGTCGCGCCCTCTTTGAGATGCGCGGTCCCCGTCGGCGCGCTGCTATAGACCGTCGCTGTGAACTTGGCCCTCTGACTATAGCGCGCGCTGGCCGGTCCCTTCAGGTCCGTGCGTGTCGAAGTAAGCTCTGCTTGTTCCGAGCCCGCCAACACAGGACTGACCAGCGTTACCGTGGCCGCAAACGCAGCCGCAACAACAGCCGAACCCCGGCGCAGCGCCGAAAAAACCCGTAAACCATCATTTCCCAGAGTCATTCTATGCGGTCCTGATCAGGATTAATTGACAATCTCGCCCAAACATTAGTCAACCAAATATATCCGGATCTCTTTTGACATATTTGAGCCCCAATGCTGCTTACATAAATGAGGTTACATTTATAAAATTATTTGAGTCAACGTATTTTATGGCTAAAAATTTGATATCATCACCTTTTATTTTGACAACTAAACTTATGATTGATGATTATACTGTACGACACGCCGATTTGACTGAGAAACCATAGCGGCGAACACCAAACGAAAAGGCCATTCTCACGCGCGGAAGCCTCTGCCATCGACTTGGTCGTGCCCCCCGCATAGCGCCCATTTCATATCGGGATTTGTTCTTTCAACGCGGCTGTGTCAAAGCAGTGTCGCCACCAGACGACCCGCGAAGAGATCCGCATGGCACGAGACCTGATCGATACGACGCCGCTTGAGACCCGCGACGAACTCGTCGCCTATCTGGAATCGGGCTGCAAACCGAAATCCGCCTTCCGGATCGGCACCGAGCACGAGAAGTTCGGCTTCTACGAGGCCGACTGCACGCCGGTGCCCTATGGCGGCGATCGCGGCATCGAAGCGGTGCTGACCAATATGCAGCTGATGCTCGGCTGGGAGCCGGTCACCGACAACGGCAAGATCATCGGCCTGGTCGACCCGACCAAGGGCGGCGCGATTTCGCTGGAACCCGGCGGCCAGTTCGAACTGTCCGGCGCGCCGCTTGAATCGATCCACCAGACCTGCCGCGAGGTCCATTCGCATCTGGCCCAGCTGCGCGAGGTCGCAGAGCCGCTCGGCATCGGGTTCCTGGGGCTCGGCTTCTCGCCGAAATGGACGCGCGCCGAGACCCCGCGCATGCCCAAGCAGCGCTACGACATCATGACGGCCTATATGAAGACGGTCGGCACGCTGGGGCTCGACATGATGTACCGGACCTGCACGGTGCAGGTGAACCTCGACTTTTCCTCCGAAGCCGACATGGTGAAGAAGATGCGGGTCGGGCTGGCGCTGCAGCCGATCGCGACCGCCCTGTTCGCCAATTCGCCGTTCAAGGAGGGCAAGCCGAACGGCTTCCTGTCGCTCAGGAGCGAGGTCTGGAAGGACACCGACAACGACCGCGCCGGCATGCTGCCCTTCGTCTTCGACGATGGCTTCGGCTTCGAGGCTTATGCCGACTACGCGCTCGACGTGCCGATGTATTTCCTGAAGCGCGGCGACCACTATCATGACGTCTCCGGCAAGTCGTTCCGCGACCTGATGGCGGGCAGGCTGGAGGGCTTCGAAGGCGAGAAGCCGGTCCGCTCCGACTGGGTCAACCATCTGACCACGATCTTTCCCGAGGTGCGGCTGAAGAAATTCATCGAGATGCGCGGCGCCGATGGCGGGCCATGGCGCATCCTGTGTGGCCTGCCGGCGCTGTGGGTCGGGCTGCTCTATGACGACACCGCGCTTAACGCGGCCTGGGATCTGGTCAAGGACTGGTCGGCCGAGGAGCGCCAGGCGCTGCGCGACGATGTGCCGAAAACCGCGCTCAAGACCCCGTTCCGCAACACGACCGTCCAGGAGATCGCCCGGCAGGCCGTCGCGATCGCCCATGACGGGCTGAAGCGGCGGGCCTTCGGCCATGGCGGCGAGGCCGACGAGACGCGGTTCCTGGAGGAACTCGCCGAAATCGCCGAGACCGGCGTCACCCATGCCGACCGGATGCTGGAGAAGTTCAACGGCGCCTGGAACGGCGATATCGACCGGGTGTTCGCGGAGTACGCCTATTGACGGCGTCCGCGGATCCCGCGAACCCGCAAGGCGGGCCTGAGGGCTGCGAGCATGACACTTCCCGCCCCGCAGGCGCCAATGGCAGCGCCGATGGCCACTTCGGCACAACGGAGCTGACGCTCTACGCGCTGACCGTCGTCACCTGGTCGAGCAGTTGGCTGGCGATGAAGTTCCAGGTCGGCACCGTGCCGATCTTCCAGTCGGTGCTCTACCGCTTCGCCATCGCGGCGCTGATCATGGTCGCCTGGGTGCTGCTGACGCGCCGCAACTGGCGCTTTCCGCTCTGGCTGCACGCCCGCTTCGCGCTGATGGGCGTCTTGATGTTCTCGCTGAACTTCGTGCTGTTCTATGGCGCGGCGCAATGGCTGACCTCCGGCCTGCTGGCCGTGGTGTTCTCGCTCGTGACGATCCTCAACCCGCTCAACGCGGCGATCCTGCTGCGCGACCGGATCGAGCCGCGCGTGCTGATCGGGGCTGCCTTCGGCATCGGCGGCATCGCGCTGATCTTCTGGCCGGAAGTGTCGGCAGCGGAAAACGGCCGGCTGATCCTGATGGGGCTCGGCCTTGCCGTCTCCGGCGCGCTGTCCTTCTCGCTCGGCAATATCGTCGCCTCCGGCGTCCACCGGCACGGCCTGCCGGTCATCTCCGTCAATGCCTGGGGGATCTTCTACGGTGTTGTGTTCCTCGCCACGGTGGTGACGCTGACGGGCGCGCCGCTTCAGTTCGACACCGGCCCCGTCTATGTCTGGTCGATGCTGTTCCTGGCAACCGCCTCGACGGTCATTCCGATGGCGAGCTATCTCACCTTGATGCGGCGCATCGGACCCGGCCGCGCGGGCTACGCGACCGTGATGTTTCCGATCGGCGCTCTTGCCATTTCCTGGGCTTTCGAGGGATATCAGTGGACATGGCCGGCGCTAGTCGGACTTGCGCTGGCGCTTGTGGGAAACCTCTTCGTGCTGCGGCAACCGCGCCGGCGGCCCTAAAACGGGTCACTGAAGCGGGTTGGGGTGTTTCGGGGTTAAGACGATGAACATGCGTATTGTAACGGGTGTCGTGGCGCTGGCGGTGGGCGCTGCGGCGATATCGATGGCCGGGCCGGCAGCCGCCGTCTGGCGGGTCGTGGGGCCGGGCATGGCGGTCGGCGACGCGCGCGAGGGCGGCGCGACGCTTGCGGCCGAATGCCGGGCCGGCGCGCTGGTGCTCGGCATCTACAACCTTTCCTGGGAACACGATCACGGCGAGGAGCTCGACATCGTCATCAATGGCGAGACCTTCGTCCTCAACCAGTACCGTTCCGGCGAGGAGACGGTGTTTTCCGACGCGGCGGCGGACGCGACCGACCGGACGATCTCGCCGGCCCTGCGCACGGCGCTGAAGACCGGCAGCGAGGCCCAGCTCGCAGGACCGGCGGTCGGCCATATCGCGCCGCGGGAAATCGCCTTCGGCCTGGTGCGCTCGCGCGGCGCCATCGAGACGGTCGAAAAATTCTGCGGGTAGCGTCTGCCGCACATGGTTCGAGACGGCCGCCGCGTCGCCTCCTCAGCATGAGACCCGTGGGGCTGTAACGCAGAAGGACCTGCTCCTGAGGAGCAGCCGAAGGCTGCGCCTCGAAGGATGCCTTCGGGTCCCCTCCCATGGGTCTCCTCCCGGCCCTGCAGCCCGCTGCCCTATTCGGCGGCGTCCGAGACGGGAACGGCGAGATTACCGATGCGCGTCACGATATGGTGGGCGAGCGCGTCGTGGATCGCCGAGCGGGCATGCTTGGCGCGCAACATGCCGATATCGCAGGGCGGCAGCGCGGGAAAGCCGTCGCGCTCGGTCAGGATCCGCATTTCCTTGCGGATCGCGCTTTCCGGCAGGACGGTGACCGCGAGCCCGGCCAGCACCGCGCTGACCAGGGCGGCGGCGGCCGAACTGGTGTAGGCGACCCGGTAGCGCCGGCCGGCCGCGTCGAGCATCTCCTGCGAGACGCGCCGCCACGAGCAGGTCTGCGGGCCGACCGCCAGCGGCAGCGGATCGGCCAGATGCACCGCATGCTCGCGGGCGCCGACGAAATTGAGCGGCTCGCGGCGGATTACCTCGCTGCGATAGGCGTCGCAATGGGTGACGATCGCCAGATCGATCTCGCCGCTCTCGATCCGGTCGCCAAGACAGAAGGACTGTTCGCAGCGCACGACCAGCTCGACATGCGGATGGCTGCGCGCAAAGGCCGACAGGACGCGCGGCAACAGGCGGTCGGCATAGTCGTCGGGCACGCCCAGGGTCACCATGCCCTGCAGCTCGGGCTCGGCGAAGACGCTCGCCGCCTCCTCGCTTAAGGAAACGATACGCTGAGCGTAGTCGAGCAGGCGCAATCCGTCCGGCGTCAGCCGCACCGCGCGGGCGCCACGCTCGAACAGCGGCCGGTCGATCTGCTCCTCCAGCTTCTTCATCTGCATGGAGACCGCGGACTGGGTCCGCGCCACCTCATCGGCGGCCTTGGTGAAGCTGCCGGTTTCCGAAATCGCCAGAAACGTCTTTAGCAATTCGATGTCGAACGTGTTGGGCATGCGCGCACCATCAAAATATCTGATACCTACAATTAGAAACATTCGTTGGAATAATCAATCGCTTTCCACCATCTTGCCGTCATTCGCAGTCGCCAGCACCGACCCACGCCGGACAGCACCCGTCCGGCGCAGACATCCGGCTGGCTTCAGAGAAAGGACTGAGGCGATGCACACACAGACAATTCGTTCCGTCGAGACTTCAGCGACCGCGGCGAACCGGGTGCTGCGGACGATGGCCCGCCTCTGGAGGACCTGGCGCAATCGCCGGGACGTGGCGAAACTGTTGAACCTGGACGACTACATGCTGCGCGACATCGGCCTGACGCGTGGCGACGTAACCGGCGCGCTGTCGTCGCCGCGCACCCACGATCCGTCGGAGATCCTGATCGGCAAGCGGAACGAACGGCTGCGCAATCGGGCCATTTCGCGGCTCGGCTTCTAGAGCATATCCAATGACTGTAGGGTCATTCTGACGCGGCGTTTTCGGTGCAAGGTCAAGTCGGGCTCCGCAGGCCATGCTCTTGCTGTCGCGAACGTGCTATTCGCAGTCGCAAAAACGATAGGATGAATATCAGCTAAACCATTGATGCATAGCTGGATTTCTGAACGGGCATGACTCGTTTTCGCGCCCGGTCCTATATAGCGAATTACATCGTGAACAGGCGTCGCACCGGGCAATCGGGGCGGCGTTTTTTGAGGCCGGCAGAGCACGTCCGATTCCCATTGGGGGCATGCTCTGAAGGTCATCAGCACCCTGGACGAAACACGGTCGGTAGAACCAGAAAGGCATAGTCATGGATATGATCACCTATGCCGGCCATGCAGCCGGCGCCATCGAGCCACCGCACGCCTTCCGGCAGCGGATGAACTCCCTCTTTCGCCGGCTCGCCCGCACCTATCAGGCGCGGCGCGACCTCAAGGTGCTGCGCAACTCCGGCGACCATCTCCTGGATGATATCGGCATCAGCCGCAGCCAGCTCGACGCTGCCCTGAACGCGCCGTTCTGGGTCGATCCGAGCCACCAGCTCGCCCGCCGGACGCCCCTGTTCCGCAGGTAATGCTGCTCCGCCGGTGACACCGCGCTGGCGCGGGAAACGCCCGCCAGCCACCGCGACGAACGCCGACAGGCCGTGACGGGATCCCCCGCCACGGCCTTTCCCATTTAACACTCAATCCTCGAACAGGTTTGCCTGATCGCCCGGTGCCGTATCTTTCGGCCGTCGCTTCGCCGGCCGGCGGGCGGGCCTGTCGGATCCGTCCGCGCCGGCCGTAACCGGCAGTACGCCATCGGCGAACTGGATATCGAGTCGGGCGCCGTCGGCCTGCCCTTCGGCGCTGCGCACCATCCTGCCCTCGCCATCGCGCACCAGCGCGAAGCCGCGCTTCAGGGTCTGGGCATAACCCAGCGTGTTGAGCACCTGCGACAGCCGGGCGACCCGCTCGGCCATCCGCTCCAGCTTGCGTCCGATCCCTGTCCTGCCACGCTGATCGAGCATAGCGAGGCGCTCGCGCCCGCGCGCGATCCGGTCGCGGATACGCACCGGCGACAGTTTCGCCGCCGCCCGGGTCAGCCGCATGCCATGGGCGTTGGTGTTCGCCTGCAGCGCGCGCTTGAGCCGCCCCGACACGTCGTCGAAGCGCTGGCGCGGCAGGGCGAGCAGATCGGCAAGACGCGGCAGGCCGCGGACCGCGGCGCGCAACTGCGACTTGCGCTCCTGGACGAGGCGCATCAGGCCGGTGCGCAGCCGCTGGTCGCGGTCGGCGACATAGGCGGCGAGTTCGGCACGCACGGGCAGCGCCAGTTCGGCGGCCGCCGTCGGCGTAGGCGCGCGCATGTCGGCGGCATGGTCGATCAGCGTCCAGTCGGTCTCGTGGCCGACCGCCGAGACGATCGGGATTGCGCTGTCGGCGGCTGCCCGCACCACGGCCTCCTCGTTGAAGGACCACAGGTCCTCCAGGCTGCCACCGCCGCGCGCCGCGATCAGCACGTCGGGGCGCGGGATATCGCCGCCCGGCGCGATCGCGTTGAAGCCGCGAATGCCGGCGGCGATCTCGTCCGCCGCCCCCTCGCCCTGCACCCGGACCGGCCAGACCAGCACGTGGACGGGGAAACGGTCGGCGATGCGATGCAGGATATCGCGAATCACCGCGCCTGTCGGCGACGTCACCACGCCGACGACACGCGGCAGGTAGGGCAGCGCCTGCTTGCGCTCCTTGTCGAACAGGCCCTCGGCGGCCAGTTTCTTGCGCCGTTCCTCCAGCAGCGCCATCAGCGCGCCGACGCCGGCCGGCTCGAGCGATTCGATGACGATCTGGTAGGTCGAGCGGCCCGGATAGGTGGTCACCTTGCCGACCGCGACCACCTCCAGACCCTCTTCGGGCTTGAAGCGCAGCCGGCCGAACACGCCCTTCCAGATGATCGCGTCGATGCGCGCCTTCTCGTCCTTGATGGCGAAATAGCAATGGCCGGAGGAATGCGGGCCGCGATAGCCGGAGATCTCGCCGCGCAGGCGCACATAGGGAAAGGCGTTCTCGACCGTCCGCTTCACTGCGACGGCGAGTTCAGAAACGCTCAGTTCGGGCAGGTTGCCTGTTGCCTGGTCCGCCATGGCAATCCTTGTAGGCGATTGCGCCGGCTTGCGCGAGGGTGACGATCGGCAAATCGCATGGTAGTCGGAGTGTCCGACAGTCTGGCGGGCTCGTTCCGCCCAGGGCCACGTTCGCGGGCCAAGATCAAGCGGGGCGATATGAATGTGCTTCTGATCGGTTCGGGCGGGCGCGAGCACGCGCTTGCCTGGGCTTTATCGGCCAGTCCGATGCTGGCGACGCTCTATGCCGCGCCGGGCAATCCGGGCATCGCCGAGGTCGCGACCTGCGTCCCGCTCGACGTGGCTGACCACGCCGCCGTCGCGGCGTTCTGCAAGGAAAAGGACATCGCCCTGGTGGTGGTCGGGCCGGAGGCGCCGCTGGTCGCAGGCTTGGTCGACGATCTCACCGATGCCGGCATCCGCGCCTTCGGGCCGACGGCGGCGGCCGCGCAGCTTGAGGGCTCGAAGGCCTTCACAAAGGATCTGTGCAAGCGCTTCGGCATTCCGACGGCGGCCTTCGAGACGTTCCGCGAGGCGGCGCCCGCCAAGGCCTATGTCCGGGCGCAGGGGACGCCGATCGTCATCAAGGCGGACGGCCTTGCCGCCGGCAAGGGCGTCATCATCGCGCAGACGCTTCAGGAGGCGGACAGCGCGATCGACGACATGCTGGCCGGCGCCTTCGGGGCGGCCGGCGCGGAAATCGTCATCGAGGAATTCATGCAGGGCGAGGAGGCGAGCTTCTTTGCCCTGTGCGACGGCCGCATGGCACTGCCGCTTGCCACCGCCCAGGATCACAAGCAGGTCTTCGACGGCGATACCGGCCCGAATACCGGCGGCATGGGCGCCTATTCGCCGGCACCGGTAATGAGCGAGGACCTGTGCCGGCAGACGATGGACAAGATCATCACGCCGACGCTGAAGGCGATGCGGGCCGAAGGCATACCCTTCACCGGCGTGCTCTATGCCGGCCTGATGATCACCGATACCGGCCCCAGGCTGGTCGAATACAACGTGCGGTTCGGCGATCCGGAGGCCCAGGTGCTGATGATGCGGCTGCAGGACGATCTCCTGCTCCTGATCCTCGGCGCGCTCGACCAGATGCTCGACACGATGAGCGTGCGCTGGCGCGACGAGGCGGCGCTGTCGGTCGTGATGGCGACACGCGGCTATCCCGGCGCCTACGAGAAAGGCTCGGCGATCGGCGGCCTCGAAGCAGCTACCACGATGGACGATGTTGAGATCTTCCAGGCCGGCACGGCGATGAAGGACGGCGCGCTCATTGCCAATGGCGGGCGGGTGCTGAACGTCACCGCACGCGGCGAAACCGTCGCAAAGGCGCAGGCGCGCGCGTACTCCGCCGTCGATGCGATCGACTGGCCGGAGGGCTTCTGCCGCCGCGACATCGGCTGGCGCGCGGTCGCCCGCGAGGCGGAAACAGCATGAGCGACGAGACACTTGCCGACCTGTTTCCCGGCTTCGAGGCCCGCCGGATCGACACGGGCGAGGCCGAGATCTTCCTGCGCTGCGGCGGTAGCGGCCCGCCGCTCCTGCTGCTGCACGGCTTTCCGCAGACCCATGCCATGTGGCACAAGGTGGCGCCTGCGCTGGCAAAGCAGTTCTCCCTGGTGATCCCCGATCTCAGGGGCTACGGCCAGAGCGCCACGCCGCCGTCCGACTCCGAGCATCTGGCCTATTCCAAACGGACAATGGGACAGGACATGGTCCGGGTGATGGCCGAACTCGGCCATGAGCGGTTTCGCCTGGCCGGCCATGACCGGGGCGGCCGCGTCGCCTACCGGATGGCGCTCGATCATCCCGGGCGGATCGAACGGCTCGCCGTGCTCGATATCGTGCCGACCCACACCATGTGGACCACGATGGCCAAGGACCTCGCCATGCGGGTCTATCACTGGCTGTTCCTGGCCCAGCCCGAACCATTTCCCGAGCGGCTGATCGGCGGCGATCCAGACCTTTATCTGGAACATTCGATGGCGAGCTGGACGGCGAAGCGCTCGCTTGCCGATTTCGATCCGGCCGCGATGGCTGCGTACCGCGCCGCCTTCCGCCAGCCCGAGCGGATCCGCGCGGCCTGCGAGGACTACCGCGCCGGCGCGACCTGCGACCTTGCCCATGACGAGGCCGACGTCCAGGCGCTGCGCCGGATCGGCTGCCCGACGCTTGCGCTGTGGGGCGCGGTGGGGATCGCCGAAAAGGCCAAAAGCCCGTTCGAGGTCTGGCAGACCTGGGCGGAGGACCTGACCGGGGTCGCGGTGGATTGCGGCCATTTCGTCTGCGAGGAGCGGCCGGACGATACCGCCTCAGCGCTACTGGATTTCTTCAAGGACTGAGCCATGACAGACGCCTCCGACAAGACCATCGACCGCCAGGAAGCCTTTTCCGGCACCAAGCCCGTCGACCAGGCGCTGGCCTTCGACGAGGCGAAGCTGTCTGCGTGGCTTCAGGCCAATGTCGAAGGCTTTCGCGGGCCGCTGACGGCGCGCCAGTTCCGTGGCGGCCAGTCGAATCCGACCTACCGGATCGACGCGGCCTCGGGCGCCTATGTGCTGCGCCGCAAGCCGCCGGGCAAGCTGTTGCCGTCGGCCCATGCGGTCGACCGGGAATACAAGGTCATCTCCGCCCTGCACCAGGCCGGCTTCCCCGTCGCAAAGCCGCATGTCCTGTGCGAAGACGAGGACGTCGTGGGCACGATGTTCTACCTGATGGACTGCGTCGAGGGCCGCGTCTTCTGGGTGCCCGACCTGCCCGGCTGCGACAAGGCCGAGCGCGGCGCGATCTATGACGTGATGAACGAGACGATCGCCCGCCTGCACAGCTTCGACTTCGAGGCGCTGGGGCTCGGCGATTTCGGCCGGCCGGCCGGCTATGTCGCCCGTCAGATCAAGCGCTGGTCGCAGCAATACCGCGCCTCGCAGACCAGCGAACTCGCCGAGATGGAAAAGCTGATGGAATGGCTGCCCGGCGCGACACCGGCGGATTCGGGTGCCGCGATCGTGCATGGCGACTTCCGGCTCGACAACATGATCCTGCACCCGACCGAGCCGAGGGTGCTGGCCGTGCTCGACTGGGAGCTTGCGACCCTCGGCGATCCGCTCGGCGACTTCACCTACCATCTGATGCAATGGCAGATGCCGCCCTCGCGCTTCGGCGGCGGCACGGGCAGTCTCGTCGGACTCGACCTTGCCGCGCTCGGCATTCCCTCGATGGAGGCCTATGTCGCCCGCTACTGCGAGCGCACCGGGCGCGACGGCATCGACGATCTCGATTTCTACTTCGCCTATAATTTCTTCCGGCTTGCCGCGATCCTGCAGGGCATCATCGGACGGGTGCGCGACGGCACGGCGACCAATGAGAACGCCGGCGCCATGGAAAGCCAGGTCAGGCCGCTCGCCGAAACCGCCTGGCAATTCGCCCAGAAGGCCGGAGCACGCTGAGCGTGGCGGACAAGGCCACCGCATCGTCTCCCGGTCCGCGGATCGCGCTGGCGCTCGGTGGCGGCGGGGCACGCGGGCTTGCACATATTCCCGCGCTGGAAGCCTTCGACGAACTCGGCATCCGCCCCGTCGAGGTGGTCGGCACGTCGATAGGCGCGATCATAGGCGCCTGCTACTGTTCGGGCATACCGGCGCGCGAACTCAGGCGCTACGTACTGTCGACCTTCCGCCATCGCGGCGAGGTCCTGTCGCGGCTGTGGAAGCTGCGCACCGACCAGTTCACCGACCTCTTGTCACCTGCGCTCGGCAACCCGGTGCAGCTCAACGCCCTGAAGCTTCTGGAAACCTTCCTGCCGGAGGGCGTCGCGGAGACCTTCGAGGACCTCGCCATTCCGCTCAAGGCGGTCGCCACCGACTTCTATGCGGCGAAGGCGGTGACCCTGTCGCAGGGCGACCTGCGCAACGCGGTCGCCGCCTCGATGGCGATCCCGATGCTGTTCAAACCGGTGCTGGTCGACGGCACGGTGCTGATCGACGGCGGGGTGACCGAGCCGGTACCATTCAGCTTCTTCGACAAGCCGGTCGACGTCATCGTCGCGATCGACGTCGTCAACGCGCCGAAGGGCGATGGCGGGCGCATCCCGACACCCTACGAGGCGATCTTCGGGGCGACGCAGATCCTGATGCAGAGCGTGGTGTCGGAACGGCTGCAGCACCGGCACCGGCCCGACATCGTCATCCGGCCTAATATCAACATCTTCCGGGTTCTCGACTTCCTCAAGGCAAGGGCGATCATCAAGGCGGCCGAGCCGGCCAAGGACGAGTTGACGCGCGCGCTGGAAAAGACGCTGCGGCGGTTCTGATCGCAGGCCGCGAATTTCCTTACTGGCATCGCCGGCCCGTGATAGCGTCCGCACACACGAGAACGGACGACAGCCGGGAGGACAAGATGGCCGTATCGCTGCAGGTTTTGTATCCGATTGCGCCGGATACGACATTCGACCACGACTACTATGCTTCCAAACACATGAAGCTGGTCGAGGAGCATTTCGGTCCCTACATCCTGTCCGCCCAGGCCTCGAAGGGGGTCGCCGGCGGGCCGGACGCCCCGCCCGACTTCTACGCGATCGCCACCATCGTCTTCGAGAGCATGGACAAGATGCAGGCCGCCATGGCCGCCGGCGGACCGGTGCTCGCGGATATTCCGAACTACACCAATACCAAGCCGCAGATGCTGGTCGGCGAGGTAATCGGCTAGACGCGAAACCTCGAAAGGGCGGCCGGGCCCTAGTGGGGGCAATGGTGTCCGGTTCAAGCCCGGCGACTTGGTTTATCCGATTGCCTGACATAAGGCTTGAGCAGTCTGTCGCTGAGGGTGCGGGGGCGCACTCTCTCCTCGGCTGTCAAGCCCGGACGTGTTCGGGGCCTTCGCGACAACAATGGCTTGCCACTGTGTTCATGGATTGCCGGGACAAGCCCGGCAATGACATCGGAATGGGTAGCGGCAAGACACCACCCTCTCTCGCGTCATCCCGGAATTCGCGTCAGCGAATATCCGGGATCGGGGAACCGAAGCGATTCGGAGTTCCACCAGCACCGACGCGGGCTCCCCGATCCCGGCTCTCGCTACGCTCGGCCGGGATGACGAGGGAAAGGGAATCCCGTAGCGCAACCGCTACAAGGGATCTCATACTCGGACGTATTCCGGTCCCCCATGAACACTGTCGCCGACTAGGCCGGGATGATGTCTGAGGGGTGGTCAGGCTGAAAACCCAAGCCGTCCCGCTGAGCCGGACGGAGTCCGATAGCTCCCTGCTTAACCTCTTTATTTCGATAATTCCGGAAATACCGATTGACTAACATCACCCCTCCCCCCATAGTGACGCCATGAAGGTTGACGACGTCGCGGCGCGGCTGGAAGCGCTCGGCAATCCGACCCGGCTGGAGATCGTCCGCGTGCTGGTGCGCACGGGCACCGACGGCCTGCCGGTCGGCCAGTTGCGCGCGCGCATCGACATCGCCGCCTCCACCCTGTCGCATCACCTGGCCAAGCTCGTCACCGTCGGACTGGTCAGCCAGGAGCGGCAGGGCACAACGCTGATCTGCCGGGCGGAGTTCGAGACCATGCAGGATACCGCCGGCTATCTGATCGCCGAATGCTGCGTCGAGCAGACGGGCAAACCCGCCGAAGAGTAACTTCGGCCGAGGAGTAACTTGGATGTCGACAGCGATTGCCCTCATCCGGCACCGGGCCGGGACCATCGATCCGGCGCTTGCGGCCATCGTGCTCGTCCTCGCCGTCCTGGCGATCGCCGATCCGGGGCAGCTCTGGCCGTCGGGACGGTTCACGATCGACAACCTGATCTCGATCCTGCCCTATCTCGCCGCCTCGATCCTGCTTGCCGCCTATGCGGCCGCCACCGGCGCCGACAACCTGATCGCGCGGGCCTTCCAGGGCCGCACCGCGACGATGGTCGTCTCGGCGGCGCTGATCGGTGCGATCTCGCCGTTCTGCTCCTGCGGCGTCATTCCGCTGATCGCGGCCCTCCTGGCGATGGGCGTGCCGCTCGCCCCGGTGATGGCGTTCTGGCTCGCCTCGCCGATCATGGACCCGTCGATGTTCGTGCTGACCGCCGGCACGCTGGGCACCGAATTCGCGATCGCCAAGACGATTGCCGCGATCGGCCTCGGCCTGATCGGCGGCTTCGGCATCTGGGCGCTGATGGGGATGGGCTTCCTGAAGACGCCGCTGCGCCCCGGCATCGGCGATGGCGGCTGCGGCGGCGCCAAGGTGCGCTCGCCCAAGGATGTCGCCTGGCGGTTCTGGAGGGAGCCTCAGCGCCGCGAGACCTTCGGCCGCAACGGCCTGCGCAACTCGATCTTCCTGGGCAAATGGCTGCTGCTCGCCTTCCTGCTGGAATCGGTGATGCTCGCCTATGTGCCGGGTGAGCTGATCGTCAAGGTGCTCGGCCAGGGCGGCCTCCTCACCGTAGCGCTTGCGACGATCGTCGGTGTGCCCGCCTATCTGAACGGCTATGCGGCGCTGCCGCTGGTCGCCGGACTGGTCGGCCAGGGCATGGCGCCGGGCGTCGGCATGGCCTTCCTGGTCGCCGGCGGCGTCACCTCGATCCCCGCGGCGATCGCCGTCTTCGCGCTCGCCCGCCTGCCCGTCTTCTTCGCCTATCTCGGCTTCTCGCTCGTCGGCGCGCTGCTGGCCGGCCTGCTCTACGGACTGGTCGCCTAGGTCCGTCTTCTGCCCAGATAGACCGTCTGGGTGAACGGCGTTTCCTGATAGGGATTGTCGAAGGTCACCGGCTCGGCGCACACCTTGTCGAAGACGCCGGCGAGCCGGTCTGTGAAGACGGGATCGGGCTGGTCGTTCGACCACAGCCCGAAGACCCCGCCGGGCTTCAGATGCGCGGCGAGGCGTTCAAGCCCCTCCGTCCCGTAGAAGGCGGCATTGGCCTCATCGAGCAGAAACTCCGGCGAGTGGTCGATATCGAGCAGCACCGCATCGAAGCGTCGGCCGGGCACCAGCGGATCGAAACCGTCCGCCCCGGCGGCCAGCGCGAAAAAATCGCCTTCGACGAACCGGCAGCGCGCATCCCCGGTGAGAGCCGGTCCGAGCGGCAGGAGACCCGTCTTGTGCCATTCGATGACGGCGTCGAGCGCCTCGACCACGATCAGCGAGGCGACCCGGCTGTCCTCCAGCGCAGCCTTGGCCGTATAGCCGAGGCCGAGCCCGCCGACCACGACGTCGAGGCCGTCGCCCGCAACCTCCGACAGGCCGAGCCGCGCCAGCGCGATCTCCGAGGCGGTGAACAGGCTCGACATCAGGAAGTCCGCGCCGAGCTTGATTTCGAACACATGCGCGCCGGTGCGTGGCTCATGGCGGCGCCGGAGGCTCAGGGCGCCGATCGGCGTTGGGCGATAGTCCAGTTCCTCGAATGCCGCGCTCAACGCCCCGTCCTTTCTGCACGATAAGGCCACGTCCGCCGCAACGATGGCACGGTTCGCCGCCTGCTGGATAGTCTGCCGCGTGCAGGCAACCCGTTGACCGCGATCAAGGTTTGCGTCCACGCTCGGCGCCATTGTAGTGGTCCGGGGTCCTGACCCTGGACAGAAACGTTTGATCGAAGGGCATCGCAATGGTCAACAAGATCGTTACCTGGATCGTCGTCGCGGACGGCGCGCGGGCGCGGGTTTTCGTAAACGACGGCATCGGCAAGGGCTTAAGCGAGCGCCCGGACCTCGCGCTTTCCGCCGACAGCCGGCGCAACCGGGACATCCAGGCGGACCGGCCGGGGCGCACCTTCGACAGCGCCGGCGAGGGCCGCCATGCGATGGAGCCGCGCACCGATCCGCATCAGCATGACGAACGGGAGTTCATCCGCGACGTCGTCGACAGGCTCAACGGCTTCGCGCAGCGCGGCGCCTTCGAACGGCTGGTGCTGGTCGCCGCACCGCGCGCGCTCGGCGACATGCGCCAGCTCATGTCGAAACCGCTGTCGGCCCGGGTGGTCGGCACGGTGGCCAAGGACCTGACCAAGGCGGACCCCGCCGACATCGAACCTCACCTTGAAGACATCATGGCCGTCTGACGGCTTTTCCTAAAAATCCGAGATTGGATGTTGAGCCTTCCGCAGAGCCGCTCTACACCCGATACAGCAACACCGAGGAGGCCGCTATGGCACTGAAGGATATTCTGGTTCACATCGACGCGGATGCGGACAGCAAGGCAAACAAGAAGCGGCAGGACTTCGCGATCGCCCTGGCGAGCCGGCACGATGCCCATCTGACCGCCCTGATCCTGGCGCTCGAGCCGACCATCCCGCCGATGATCATGGGCGAGGTTCCCGGCTCGCTGCTGGAATCCCAGCGCGAGCAGGCGGTCGAGACCGCTCAGGCCTCGGCCAAGGCCTTTACAGAGGCCGCCGATCGCGACGGTATCCGCTCCGAAGTGCGTATCGTCACCTGCACCGAGGCCGCCGCCGGGCCGACGCTTGCCGTGCACGGCCGCTCCGCCGACCTGATCGTGCTCGGCCAGGAAGAGCCCGACGACATGCTGGCGATCCGCGAGTTGCTGATCGAGGCAGCCCTGTTCGAATCGGGCCGGTCGGTGCTGGTCGTGCCCTATATTGGCGTCCAGGAACCCGCCTTCCATCACGTCATGATCGCCTGGGATGGCCGGCGCGAGGCGAGCCGGGCGACCGCCGAGGCGATGCCGCTTCTGGAAAAGGCCGACGACGTCTCCGTCATCATCGTCGGCAACGACGCCCCCTCCGCCCATGGCGGCGAGCCGGGCGCCGACCTCGCCCTGCATCTTGCCCGCCACGATCTGCAGGTGAACATCAAGCGGATCGACGACACCGGCATCGATATCGGCAACGCGCTGCTGTCGCATGCCGCCGACATGGATGCCGGTCTCCTGGTGATGGGCGGCTACGGCCATTCGCGGCTGCGGCAATTCGTCTTCGGCGGCACCACCAGCGAGATCCTGTCGAGCATGACCGTGCCGGTGCTGATGGCGCACTGAGCCGGACGCGGCCACACCGCGGACAGATAACCAATGCCGCAGCCACCGGCTGCGGCGACATGTCATGGTCATGTCGCATCGCGCGGGTCTAACCGTGCCGTCTCCGCGGGACCATGTCCGGGGCTCGCGGAAAGGAGCCCGTTCATGACCATTCGCAATCTCGATGCCGCCTTCTTCGCCAGATCCGTCGCGCTGGTGGGCGCGAGCCCGAAACCGGGCTCGCTCAGCCGCCACGTCCTGGAAAAACTGGAAGAGGGCGGCTTCAACGGGCCCGTCCACCTGATCAACCCGCGCTACCCGGAGATCGACGGGCAGCCCTGCTTTCCGAACGCCGCCGCGCTGCCCGAGCCGGTCGACCTCGCCATCATCGTCACGCCGCCGCACACGGTTCCCGCCATCGTCGCCGATCTCGGCGCGAACGGAACGCGGGCCGTCGTGATCATCACCGCGGGCTTCGGCTCCGGCCCCGATTCGCTGCGCCAGCAGGTGCTGGATGCGGCCAGACCCCACACATTGCGGGTGATCGGACCGAACTGCGTCGGGCTCTTGGTGCCGCCGATCGGCCTCAATGGCAGCTTCGCCCATTCGACGCCGAAGACGGGCGACCTGGCGCTGCTGTCGCAATCGGGCGCCGTCGTCACCACGGTGCTCGACTGGGCCAACCAGCGCAATATCGGCTTCTCGGCAATGGTGTCGCTGGGCGACATGGCCGATGTCGATTTCGGCGACCTGCTCGACTGGTTCGCCGCCGACACCGGCACGCGGGCGATCCTGCTCTATGTCGAGGGCATCACCAATCCGAAGAAATTCATGTCGGCGGCCCGCGCCGCAGCCCGCGCCAAGCCGGTCGTCGTGGTCAAGGCCGGCCGCCATGCCGAGGCCGCGAAGGCGGCCGCCTCCCACACCGGCGCGCTCGCCGGTGTCGACGATGTCTATGACGCCGCCTTCCGCCGGGCCGGTCTGCTGCGGGTGTTCGATCTCGACGAACTGTTCGACGCGGCTGCAACGCTTGACCGGATCAAGCCGTTTCCGGGCCATGACCTCGCCGTGCTGACCAATGGCGGCGGGCTCGGCGTGCTGGCCGTCGACCGGCTGGTCGATTACGGCGGGTCGCTGGCGGCCCTGTCGCCGGAGACGATCGAAAGACTGAACAGCGTGCTGCCGGCGACCTGGTCGAAGGGCAATCCGGTCGACATCATCGGCGATGCGCCGGACGAACGCTATCAGGCCGCACTTGAGATCCTGCTCGACGACGAGACCACCGACGCGGTTCTGGTGCTGAACTGCCCGACCGGCCTTGCCTCCAGCGACGAGGCTGCCTCCGCCGTCGCCGAGACGGTCAAGGCCCACAAGCCGGGCCGCTGGCCGCGCAAGCCGGTGCTGGCGGCCTGGCTGGGCGATGCGCAGGCAGCCGACGTGCGCGCCCGGTTCCAGCCGGTCGGCGTGCCGACTTTCACCTCATTGACCGCCGCCGTGCGCGGGCTCACTCATGTGGTGCGCTATTCCGACGCCCAGCAGACGCTGATGGAGACGCCGCCGAGCCTGCCCGAGGACTTCACCCCGGACACCGACACGGCCAGGGCGATCGTCGCCGACGCGCTCAAAGAGGGGCAGAGCTGGCTCAGGGCGCCGCAGATCGCCGCGATCTTTGCCGCCTACGGCATCCCGATCGCCGCGGCCCGGCCGGCCGCCGATCCGGCTGCGGCCAGGGCCATCGCCGAGACGGTGATCGCCGAGCACGGCGCCTGCGCGGTGAAGATCTTCTCGCCCGACATCCTGCACAAGACGGATATCGGCGGGGTGCGGCTCGACCTGACCTCGCCGGAGGCGGCCGAAGCCGCCGCCGCCGAGATCATCGCGACGGCTCGGGAAATACGGCCCGAGGCCCGCATCGACGGCGTCACGGTGGAGCCGATGATCCACCGGCCCGGCGCGCGCGAACTGATCGTCGGCCTGATCGACGATCCCCTGTTCGGCCCGGTCGTGCTGTTTGGCCAGGGCGGCACGGCGGTCGAGGTGATCCGCGACAAGGCGCTGATGCTGCCGCCGCTCGATCTGCATCTGGCCGACCGGTTGATGCGCCGCACGCGGATCTATCAGCTGCTCAAGGCGTTCCGCTCCGAACCGGCCGCCGACCGCGCGGCCGTCGCGCTGACGCTGGTGAAGATCTCGCATCTGTCCGCCGATATTCCCGAGATCCGGGAAATGGATATCAACCCCCTGCTCGCCGATCGAAAAGGCGTGATCGCCGTCGACGCGCGCATGCGCATCGAAGCCGAACCGGCCAAGGGGCGGCACGGCGTCAATCCGCGCTTTGCCATCCAGCCCTATCCCAAGGAATGGGAACGCACGCTGACGACGCAATCGGGACTGACCGTGCTGGCCCGCCCGGTCCGACCCGAGGACGAGGCGCTCTACGACGACTTCTTCGCCAAGATCGACCTTGCCGACGTGCGCCTGCGCTTCTTCACGCCGAAGCCGGACCTGTCGCACCGGTTCCTGGCCCGCATGACCCAGATCGACTATGCCCGCGCCATGGCCTTCGTCGCGCTCGATCCGCAGACCGGTGCACTGGAGGGCGTGGTGCGCCTGCATGCCGATCCGGATCACGAACGGGCCGAATACGCCGTCCTCGTGCGCTCCGACCTGAAGGGACAGGGGCTCGGCTGGTCGCTGATGGAATTGATCATCGATTTCGCCCGCTCCGACGGCCTGAAGCAGATCCATGGCGAGGTGCTGCGCGCCAACCGCTCGATGCTGACCATGTGCCGGGAGTTAGGCTTCGCCGAGATCGTCTCGGGCGATGACCCGGAAGTGGTACAGGTCCGGCTGTCGCTGGACTAGCGCTCGGACACGCTGTCGACCGACATCGAAAAAGGGCATGGCGGCCGATCGGAATTACCATTTGCATTCAAACGAGCGCCGCCGCACGGTGCGGTGATGCTCGACTTCACAACCCTCGCTGTCCTCATCGTCGTTTCCTACCTGCTTGGCGGCATGGTTAAGGGCGTCGTCGGGCTCGGTCTGCCGACGATCGCAATCGGCATCCTCAGCCTGACGGTCTCGCCGGCCTTTGCCGCTGCGGTCATGGTCATACCGTCCTTCACCACCAATTTCTGGCAGATGCTGGCCGGGCCCTATTTCCGGCCGCTGCTGCGCCGGCTCTGGCCGTTGCTGGTCGCGATGGCCGTGGCGCCCTGGGCGACCGCCGGGATCCTGACTGGCGACGATTCCAGCCACGCGCAACTGGCGCTCGGCTGCGTCCTGGTCGCCTATGCGATCCTCGGCCTGTCGGGTCGGCAATTCAACGTTCCCCGTGCGCAGGAGTGGTGGTTGACGCCGGTGATCGGGCTCGGCGCGGGGGCGATGATCGGCATAACCGGTGTCTTCCTGATCCCGGCAATCCCCTATATCGCCGCGCTGCGGCTTGAGCGGGACGAAATGGTCCAGGCGATCGGCATCGTCTTCATGACCGGCACCGTTGCCCTGTGCGCGGTTCTCACCGCCTACGGCCAGTTCAAGCTGGACCAGATCGGCCTGTCGCTACTGGCCGTTCCGCCTTCGATCGCCGGCCTGGTGCTCGGCCGGCGCATCCGCAACGTCATCAGCCCGGAGCTGTTCCGCAAACTGTTCTTCGGCGTGATCCTGATCCTAGGCGTCAGCCTGATTGGACGGACCCTTTAGCAGACCAAACGTCAATCCGCCGCCGCGAGCGCGGCTTCCCGCAGCTCCGTCAGGGTCGCCGCCGGCAGGATCGCTTCCGGATCGACCTTCAGGTGAATGAGCGCCGGCTTGCCCGAGGACACCGCCCGCTCGTAGGCGCCGGCGAAGTCCTCGGTCGCTTCCACGGTCTCGCCATGGCCGCCATAGGCGCGGGCGAGCGCGGCGAAATCCGGGTTCTCCAGGCCGGTGCCGCTGACGCGGCCGGGATAGGTGCGCTCCTGATGCATGCGGATGGTGCCGTACATGCCGTTGTCGACGACGATCACCATGATCGGCAGATCGTATTGCGCGGCGGTCGCGAATTCCTGGCCGTTCATCAGGAAACAGCCGTCGCCGGCAAAGGAGACGACCATCCGGTCGGGATAGAGCCCCTTGGCGGCGACGGCGGCCGGGACGCCATAGCCCATCGACCCCGAGGTCGGCGAGATCTGCGTGCCGTAGCCGCGATAGTGCAGGAAGCGGTGCAGCCAGGTCGCGTAATTGCCGGCGCCGTTGCAGACAATCGCGTCGGCGGGCAGGCGGTCGCGCAGCCATTCGACGATCGCGGCGTAGTCGACCGCGCCGGGCCGCGGCGGCGGGTTGTCGCTCCAGGCGTGATAGGCGGCATTGGCCGCCCGCGTGCGCTCCGCCCAGGCAACCGCTTCAGGCGGTGTCAGCGCGGCGGCGGCAGCGGCAAACGAGCCCGGATCGGCATGGATCGGCAGCGTCGGCGCATAGACCCGGCCGAGTTCTTCCGCTGAAGGGTGGACATGGACGAGCGCCTGTTTGGGCACCGGCACGTCGAGCAGCGAATAGTCGGAGGAGGCGATCTCGCTCAACCGTCCGCCGACGAGCAGAAACAGGTCGGCCTCGCGCAGCGCCTTGGCAAGGGCCGGATTGGGGCCGATGCCGACATCGCCAGCATAGTTGGGATGGGTCGAATTGAACAGCGACTGGCGGCGGAACTGGCAGCCGACGGGCAGGTCGTAGTGCTCGGCGAAGCGCTCGATATCGGCAACGGCCTGCGCGTTCCAGCGGCTGCCGCCGAGCACCATGACCGGCCGTTCGGCGCCGGCCAAAAGGGCTGCGAGCCGCTCCATCGCCTGCGGCGACGGCGCCGTTGGCGCGGGCTCGACATAGGGTGCGGCAAGCGCCGAGGCGGTCGCCGACAGCATGTCCTCGGGCAGCGACAGGACGACCGGGCCGGGCCGGCCGTTCATGGCGGTCGAGAAGGCGCGATGGATGTATTCGGGGATACGCGCGGTGTCCTGGATCTCGGCGGTCCACTTGGTCATCGAGCCGAACACGGCGGGATAGTCGAGCTCCTGGAACGCCTCGCGGTCGCGCATGCCGCGCCCGACCTGGCCGACCAGCACGATCATCGGGGTGGAATCCTGCGCGGCGATATGGATGCCCGGCGACGCGTTGGTGGCGCCCGGTCCGCGCGTCACGAAACAGATGCCCGGCCGGCCGGTGAGCTTGCCATAGGCATCCGCCATCATCGCCGCGCCGCCTTCCTGGCGGCAGACGATGATCGAGATCGGCGCGTCATGCAGCGCGTCTAGGGCGGCCAGATAGCTTTCGCCCGGCACGCAGAAGACACGGTCAACCCCCTGCGCGACGAGTGCCTCGATCAGGATCTGGCCGCCCGGGCGGGCCGGGTTGTTAGGTGCGTTCATCGGGTCCCCGTAGTGTCGACTGGTCCAGGACTGGACTCAAGCGCGCGCATCATAGACGCGCGCGTCCCGAAAGCCAGCGGCGCATGCGCCCCGCCGCATGCGAGACGGGTAGAAAATGGTGCGTTCGGGGGTGAATCCTAGATGGACCCCACGGAAATCACCTGGAAGGTGTGCATCTCGCCGTCCTCGTCACGGATCGAGACATATTCGCCGACATTGAAGGCGTGGCTTGCGAAGCGATATCCGGCCTCATCATCCTCATCGGACGAATCATCATAGTCGAACACCCAGCGCGCGTGCTCGGCACCACCGGGCTTGTGAACCAGGAGGCCGGTCTCGTCCTGTTCGCCGGCCCAGAACCGGCGCACCGTGCAGCGGTCGCGAACTTTCTGCCAGGCCGGCGCGTCGATATGCCCGTCGGCGTCGAGCGGCGCGTTGAATTCGTAGCCGTGATGCTCGCTGCCATTAGGGAATTCGGGGCTGCGGGCGAGCAGCAGCCGGATGTGTTTCAGGTGCACCGATTCGTCGGACATGCGTAAGGTCTCCTTGAACCGCGACGCGGCGCGGCTGTGCTGGTAGCTGTTCATTGCGATCGCCACTGCGATGGTGTCGGTGCAACATATCATTGTCGCAGGATTGCCCGACAAGGGGGATCAGGCGTTGATCTTGCTCAACCGGCGGGGCCGGCGCGACGGACTATAGTCGAGGCATCGAACGGACGTCGGAACAGCGATGCAATCTTCCGAACTTCAGGCTCCCGATCCACAGACAGCCGTCATCGATTTTTTGAGCGATCCGGCGACCCATGGCCTCGCCGAGGGTGAAGTGCGCCGGATCGACACGCATGCCGCGATCGTCTTCCTGGCCGGAGACGACGCCTTCAAGATCAAGCGCGCCGTGCGCCTCCCCTTCCTCGACTTCACGACACTCGAACAGCGGCGGCTGGCCTGCGCCCGCGAGATCGACATCAACCGGCCGAACGCGCCCACGCTCTACCGGGCGGCGATTGCGATAACCCGGCAGGCGGACGGAGCGCTTGCCCTCGACGGTCCGGGCGATCCGGTCGAGTGGGCCGTTCGGATGCGCCGCTTCGACGAGACGGCGACGCTCGACAGGCTCGCCGACGATAACCGCCTGGCACCGGAGATCATCGACAGGCTCGCCGAGCAGGTCATCGCGATGCACGCGCGGGCGCCGGTCGCGTCCTATGCGCCATCGGATGCGGCAGCGGCCGCCGACCAGATCGGCTCGGTCGCCCTGCAAAGCTGCGCCGAGATCGCCGGCTTCGCCGATCTGTTCCCGGCGGACCAGGCCGAAACCTTCACCGGCCTGACGCGGGCCGCGCTCGCGAGAGGCCGCGACCTGATCGCGGACCGGGCCCGGACGGGCGCAATCCGCCGCTGCCATGGCGACCTGCATCTTGGCAATGTCGCACTGATCGAGGGCGCGCCGGTAATCTTCGACGCGCTCGAATTCGACGAAGCGCTGGCGACCATCGACGTGCTCTACGATCTCGCCTTCCTGCTGATGGACCTGTGGGAACGCGGCTTCAAGGCGGCGGCGAACCGTGTCCTGAACCGCTGGATCACCGCCCAGCCGGAGCCCGATTCGCTGCGTGGGCTGGCGCTGTTGCCGCTGTTTCTGTCAATGCGCGCGGCGATCCGGGCGAAGGTTCAAGCCGAACGGCTGCGATTTCTGTCCGGTCAGCAGAAGGAGGAAGCCGCCAGGCAGGCGAAGGCGATGTTTGCCCTCGCGCTGGATTTCCTCAAGCCCCCGCCCGCCCGCCTCGTCGCGATCGGCGGCCTGTCCGGCACCGGCAAGACGACGGTGGCGATCGCGATCGCGCCCGAGATCGGCCCGGCGCCCGGCGCCGTGGTGCTGCGCAGCGACGTGATCCGCAAGCAGCTCGCCGGCGTCGCGGAGACGGTCGCCTTGCCGCAAAGCGCTTATACGCCAGAGGCATCGAAGCGGGTCTACGACCACATGCTGGAACAGGCGGCGATGGGGCTGGCCGCCGGCCACGGCGTCGTGCTGGACGCCGTCAACGCGCGGCCCGACGAGCGGGCGGCCGCCCGCGCCACGGCCGATGCCGCCGGCGCCCCCTTTGACGGGATCTGGCTTACCGCCGATCCGGCGCGGTTGATTGAGCGGGTCGAGCAGCGGACGCACGATGCGTCGGACGCGACCGGCGCGGTCGTGAAGACGCAGCTTTCCTACGAGACCGGCCCGATCGACTGGGACATCATCGATGCCGGCGCCGACCGCGAGACGGTCATCGAACGGGTGCGGTCCGGGCTTGATCCGGACGGCGGCGCCGAAACCACCTTGCCTGATCGACATTCCAACGCCACATAGGCCGGACTACACTTTGGCCGGTTCGAATCGTCGGGAGATCAGGCATGAAGGTCACGACACTGGGTTTTGCAGCAATCGCGCTCTTGCTGGCCGGCACGACCGCGCCGCGCGCCGAGGCGATCAACGCGGTGTTCGATTGCGACAACGGCACGACGCTGAACGTCGTCTTCGACAACGATCAGGAGCCCCATGTCGCGATCGTCACGATCGAGGGCCAGGAGCCGCTCACCCTGCCGATCGCCGAATCCGGCTCCGGCTATGCCTATACCAACGGCAAATACACGCTGACCGGCAAGGGCGAGGAAGCCGAATGGGGCGTCGGGCGGATGAAACCGACACCCTGCCAGCAGCAGCGGGGATAGAATCAGCCGCGATTATCGCGGGTTCGTCACGGCACAAGCACGGCGGCGCCAGTGAGATCACCGGCGCGCAGCCGGTCGAGCGCGTCGTTGGCGTCTTCGAGCGGAACAGCCTCGATCGTCGTCTCAAGCGGGATTTTCGATGCGATCTCAAGGAAGTCGGTGCCGTCCGCGCGGGTGAGGTTGGCGACCGACCGCACTACTCGCTCACCCCACAGGATATCGTAGGAAAAGGCCGGGATTTCGCTCATATGGATGCCGGCGCAGACGACCGTGCCACCCTTGCGCACGGCCTTCAGGGCGGCGGGAACAAGTGCGCCGACGGGCGCAAACAGCACGGCGGCATCGAGCGCGACCGGAGCGGGCTCATCGGACCCGCCGGCCCATTCCGCGCCAAGCGCCAGGGCGAAATCCCGGGCCGCGCGGTCGCCGGGGCGGGTGAAGGCATAGACGCGCTGACCCTTGTGCCGGGCAACCTGGGCCATGATGTGGGCCGCCGCGCCGAAGCCGTAGATGCCGACATGCTCGCCGTCGCCGGCCATGCGGTGGGCCCGGTGGCCGATCAGGCCGGCGCACATCAGCGGGGCGGCATGCCGGTCGTCGAACCGGTCGGGCAGGGCGAAGCAATAGCGCGCGTCGGCAAGCGTGTATTCGGCATAGCCGCCGTCGATCTGGTAGCCGGTGAAGCGCGCCTTGTCGCACAGGTTTTCCTGACCCGAGCGGCAGAACCGGCAGGCGCCGCAGGTCCAGCCGAGCCAGGGGACACCGACCCGGTCGCCGATGGCGAGCGTGGAGACGCCCGCGCCGAGGGCTTCGACGGTTCCCGCGATCTCGTGGCCCGGCACGATCGGATAGGGAATGTCGGGCAGTTCGCTGTCGACGACATGCAGATCGGTGCGGCAGACGCCGCAGGCCTTGACCTTGATCAGCACCTGACCGGCGGCGGGCTCCGGCACCGACCGCTGCCGCAGCGCAAGCGGCGAGCCGGCTGCCTCCAGGACCATCGCGCGCATTTCGACACCTCCCGTGACGCCAAGCGATCCGTATCCCTGTCGAGAAGGAATACCGCCCCGGGACCCTTGAGGGAATGTCATTGCGCAAAAACCGCGACCTTGTCAGGCTGCGGCCTCGCGTTCCATCGGCCAGGACGGACGGTCAGCCATGCCCCGCTTTTCGGCGAACATTTCGACGCTCTTTCAGGAGCATCCCTTCCTCGATCGCTTCCGCGCGGCCCGCGCGGCGGGCTTTGCGGCGGTCGAATGCCAGTTCGTCGACGACCACGCGCCGGAGACGCTGAAGGCGGCGCAACGGGAAAACGGGCTGGCCTTTTCGGTGTTCTCCATCCCCGCCGGCGATCTTGCCGCCGGCGATCGCGGCCTTGCCTGCCAGCCCGGCCGGGAAGCGGAATTCGAGGCGACGGTCGAAACGGCGCTGCGCTACGCCGAGGCGCTCGATTGCCCGATGATGCATTGCCTCGCCGGCCTCGCGCCCGCCGGCGAAAGCAGGACGCGGCTGGTCGAGACGCTCACCGGCAACATCCGCCGCGCCGCCGAGGCGGCGAAACCGGCCGGGGCGACGATCCTGCTGGAGCCGAAAAACAATCGCGACATGCCGGGCTACATGCTCGCCGACTACGATCTGGCGCGCCGCGTGATCGAGGCCGCGGCGATGGACAATGTCCGGCTGGTGTTCGACGTCTATCACCGGCAGGTCATCCACGGCGATCTGGTGCAGGCCTTACGCGCCTTCCGCGACATCACCGGCCACATCCAGATCGCCAATCCGCCCGACCGGCGGGAGCCGGGCCAGGGCGAGATCGACTTCCGGCCGGTCTTCGCCGAAATCGACGCGTCGGGCTATACCGGCTGGGTCGGCTGCGAATACATCCCGACCGGCGCGACGGAAGACAGCCTCGGCTGGTTTGAGGACTACCGGCAGCGGCCCGGATAGCGCTCTACCCGCCGATCGGCAGCGAGCGCCGCTCGCTCAGCGTTTCCAGCACCACCTCCGAATGCACCTGCGCGATGCTCTCGTCGGGCAGCAGCACGTCGTTGACGAAGCGGGCGAGGTCGGGGAGCGAGCCGACCACCACCTTGAGCAGATAGTCCGCCTCGCCGGTCAGCGCATAGGCCTCCTGGATCTCGGTCAGGCGCTTGGCAAGCGTCCGGAACCGCTCGGCATTCGCCGCGTTGTGGCGGGCAAGCGTCACGCGGATGAAGACGATGGTGGCAAGCCCCAGCCGCTCGGCATCGAGTTCGGCCCGGTAACGGCGGATGACGCCGTCGGCCTCCAGGCGCGCGCGCCGCCGCGACACCTGCGAGGCGGACAGGTTCACCCGGTCCGACAGGTCCTGATTGGTGAGGTCGCCGGCCTCCTGCAGCGCGTCGAGGATGCGCAAGTCGACGGCATCTAACTCAAGCAACATGCGCTATTTCCTCTTGTTCTGCACAAAACGCGCAAATCTTCTCCCTTACAGGCGTTGAATGCAAGCTTTTCGCATGCGTGATGCGGGATACTCGTGGGCAAATACCGACAAGCTGATCGCAAGAGGAGAGACACATGGGCCCGTTTCCGCACGACGCCCCGGCGGCGAAGATCGATGATGCGAACCCGATGGGAACCGACGGCTTCGAGTTTGTCGAATTCGCCCATCCCGATCCCCAAGCGCTGAAAGACCTGTTTTCCCGGATGGGCTATACGCCCGTTGCCAAACACAGGACGCGCGACATCTGGGTCTACCGGCAGGGCGACATCAACTACATCGTCAATGCCGACAAGGAGAGCTTCGCGGCGAAATTCGTCGATGCGCACGGACCCTGCGCGCCGTCGATGTGCTGGCGCGTGGTCGATGCCGACCATACGTTCAAGCGTGCCGTCGAACTCGGCGCGACACCCCACGAAGGCGAGGACGGCGAAAAGACACTCAACGTCCCCGCGATCCGCGGCATCGGCGGCAGCCTGATCTATTTCGTCGACCGCTACGGCGCCAAGGGCTCGCCTTATGCGGACGCATTCGAGTGGCTCGGCGACGAGGACCCGAAGCCCGCCGGCATCGGCTTCTACTATCTCGACCACCTCACCCACAATGTCCGGCGCGGCAACATGGACACGTGGTTCGATTTCTATGCCAAGCTGTTCAACTTCCGCCAGATCCGCTTCTTCGACATCGAGGGCAAGCTCACCGGCCTGTTCTCGCGGGCGCTGACGAGCCCCTGCGGCAAGATCCGCATCCCGATCAACGAGTCGGCCGACGAGAAGAGCCAGATCGAGGAATATCTCAATGAATACAAGGGCGAGGGCATCCAGCACATCGCCGTTGGCACCGAGGACATCTACGGCGCGACCGACCGGCTCGACGACAACGGCGTGGGCTTCATGCCCGGACCGCCGGACACCTATTACGAGAAGAGCCACGAACGCGTCACCGGCCACGAGGAACCGATCGAGGCGCTGAAGAAACACGGTATCCTGATCGACGGCGAGGGCGTGGTCGACGGCGGCGAGACCAGGATCCTGCTGCAGATCTTCTCCAAGACGGTGATCGGGCCGATCTTCTTCGAGTTCATCCAGCGCAAGGGCGACGACGGCTTCGGCGAGGGCAATTTCCGCGCCCTGTTCGAATCGATCGAGGAAGACCAGATCCGCCGCGGCGTCCTGTCGGCTGACGCGGCCGAATAGGGCGCGTTCGCCACCCCGTCCATAGGGGTAATTTCGGAGGGATTGCAGGCGGTGCGGGTATTCCGCGCCGCCTGCCTTGCGCCGTTGCGGAGACACGCCGGCGTGCCCTAGGGTGACCGATATTCATCGTCACCATTTGAGCGCGCCACCATGCCCCTGTCCCGTCGCCGCCTGCTGAAAGACACCCTCTCCGGCGCCCTGGCGATCGGCGCCACGGTTCCCGGCCTGCCGGCCTTTGCCGATAGCGGATCGGACTGGCCATCCCAAGCCGCGTGGGACGGTCTTCGTGATCAGGTCGGCGGACGGCTGATCAAGGTTACCTCACCGCTCGAACCGTGCATGAGGGGCAGCACGCCCGCGTGCTCGGCGCGGCTTGCGGAAATGAAGAACCCGTTCTTCATCCAGAGCCAGCCCGGCGGCCTGCAGACGAATGGCTGGCTCGACGCCTGGCGGGGCGAGATCAGTCCCTATGCGGTCGCCGCCGAAACCGTCGAAGACATCGTCGCGGCGGTGAATTTCGCGCGCGAAACGGGCGTCAGGCTCGCGATCAAGGGCGCCGGCCACGACTATCTCGGGCGCAATTGCGCGGCGAACTCGCTTCTGGTCTGGACCCATCCGATGCGCGCGGTCGCCTATCACGAGGCGTTCAAGCCGGCCGGCGCGCCGGCGGATGTCGACGGACTGCCCGCCGTCTCGGCGCAAGCCGGCGCCCGCTGGCTCGATGTCTACCAGATCGCCTCGGCCAATAACCGCTATTGCCAGGGCGGCGGCTGCACGAGCGTCGGTGCGGCCGGCGGTTTCCTGCAGGGTGGCGGCTATGGCAGCTTCTCCAAGCGCTACGGCTCCGGTGCCGGCAGCGTGCTGGAATACGAGGTGGTGACGGCGGCTGGCCGGGTGCTGACCGCCAATGCTTTCCAGAACGAAGACCTGTTCTGGGCCCTGCGCGGCGGTGGCGGCGGCACGTTTGGCATCGTCAGCCGCGTGACGCTGCGCGCCCACGAGCAGCCCGACACGATGGGCATCGCGCGCGGCACGATCAAGGCACCGAGCGATGCCGCCTTCCGGGAATTGCTCGCCCGCTTCGTCGCCTTCTATCCGCAAGCGCTGAACACTCCGGACTGGGGCGAGCAGATCGCGATCCGGCCGGACAACGCGATCGAACTGTTCATGGTCTATCTCGACCAGAGCGAGGCGGAGGCGCGCGCCGTCTGGACGCCGCTCGCCGGCGCATTGCCGACAGGCTATTCGGCGGATCTCGATTTCCTGACGCGGCCGTTTCAGGGCTTCTGGGATCCCGACAGCTGGAAGACGATCGAGCCGGATATCGTTACCCGTGACATGCGGCCGGACGCGGAACCGGGCACCTACTGGTGGACCACCAACCAGGGCGAGGTCGCCGAATTCATCGACACCTATCAGTCGCGCTGGCTGCCGCTTGCGATGTTCGACCCGGCCAATGCCGACGCGCTGGCTCAGACCCTGTTCGATGCCTCGCGCCACGCCGCGCTGCGCCTGCAAATCAACAAGGGTCTGGCGGGCGCGCCGGCAGACGTCATCGCCCGCGAGGAAGAGACGAGCATCAATCCGCTGGTGCGCGAGGCCGCCGGCATCATCATCCTCGCCTCCCGGCAGGCGCCGGCCTTTCCCGGCATCGCCGGCCACGAACCCGATCCTGCAAAGGGTCGCGCGGCGGCCGCCAAGATCAGCGCAGCAATGGCGATCCTGCGCGCGGCGACGCCCGGCGGCGGCACCTATGGCAACGAGGCCGATTATTTCGAGCCGGACTGGAAGGCGAGCTTCTACGGCGCCCATTACGACCGGCTGCTCGCGGTCAAGCGCAAATACGATCCCGATAACCTGTTCCGCGTCCATCATGGTGTCGGAAGCGACATGTGAACCGCGAAATCTGGACCCGGCACCGGTCTTGCGGGTTATAGTGGGGCTCGTCCCTCACCGAGATCCGCCGGAACCGCCATGAGCGAGGCCCCTGTCAAGCCACGCACGAAGCCGAAGCCGAAAACCGAGCGGCCGAAGCTGCACAAGGTCATCCTGGTCAATGACGACTATACGCCGCGCGAATTCGTCGTGCTGGTGCTCGCCGCCGTCTTCCGGATGGGCGAATCCGAGGCCTACCGCGTGATGATGACGGCCCACCAGCAGGGCACCTGCGTCGTTGCCGTGTTCACCCGCGACGTTGCCGAGACCAAGGCGACGGAAGCGACCGACCTCGGCCGCGAGGCGGGCTATCCGCTGATGTTCACGACTGAGCCGGAGGAATAGGGGAGCCGGAGGAATAGGCGCGCGCCATCCACCGCTGTTCGGTTTAGCGGGCACGGGGCTTTTGTTTTCAGCCTGGCCACCCCCTTGGACGTCATCCCCGGACTTGTCTTGATGATTTGGTGCAAGATTGTGTGGCTCGCGGGAGATGTACCCCGCGAGCCTTGAGGCGGGAGGCCGTTTTCCGGACCGGTCGACTGAGACCGAGATCAAGCTTGGCCCCGCCTCTCGATGTCTCCCGAACAGTTGCAAGGGGCGCCGCGTCGGCGACCCCGCATGACAAGCCAGGGACATCCCATCATGACAGACTTTCGCACTTTCGTCGGCGTCGATGTGGGCAAGGACTTTCTCGACGTCCATCGCCATCCCGACGGGCTGGCCTTTCGGGTCGCCAACTCCCCCGCCGGCATCTGCCGACTGCTCAAGCGCCTCGGCGCGGGGCCCTACGCGATCGGCTGCGAGGCGACCGGCGGCTATGAGGACCGCCTGCTGCTGGCCCTCGGCCAGGCCGGTCGCCCCGCCTGGTGCCTGCATCCGGCCGATGTCCGCGCCTTCGCCCGCCTGCAAGGGGTGCGGGCCAAATCCGATGCGATCGACGCCCGGCTGATCGCCGAGGCCCTGGTGGTGGCCACGGCCCGCCGCGCGCCGACGCGCCGCACGCCAATACAAAGCAAAATCAGACAGATGGCCACCGTGCGCCGGCGCCTCTGCGCCGCCATCACCCAGCTCAAGAGCCTGCTCTCCAGCCTCGACGATGCGGCCGCCCGCGCCCCCCTGCTCGCCCTCCTGCAGGCCCACACCGCCGCCCTCAAGGCCCTCGGTCGGGACCTGCAGCAGGCCATCCAGGGCGATCCGGCCAGCGCCCGCATGGCCCGGCGCATCACCACCGCCCCCGGCGCCGGGCCCGTGCTCGCCATCGAACTGATCGCCGCGATGCCCGAACTGGGAACCCTCTCCAGCCGTCAGGCCGCTAGCCTCGTCGGCGTTGCCCCGCATCCCAGGCAGTCCGGCAAAACCACCAGGCCCGGCCGCTGCCAGGCCGGACGATCCAACATCCGCCGGGTGCTCTACATGGCAACCTTGAGCGCCATAAAAGCCCGCTTGCACCCCATCTACCCCTTCTACAAACGCCTCCGCGCCGCCGGAAAACCCTTCAAGGTCGCCATCGTCGCCGCCATGCGAAAGCAAATCGTCATGCTCAATGCCATGAGCAAAAACCAGACCGACTGGAAACCAGAAAACGCCGCATAAATTCGACAGTTGCTTGTTCCGGGGATCCATGAACACGGTGGCCAGCGTCGGTGTTCATGGATTGCCGGGACAAGCCCGCCAATCCCCCTCCGTGTCATTGCCGGGACAAGCCCGGCAATGACACGGAGGGGGATTGGCGGGCGATACCAAGACACGCTTCCATCGAGGAAAACAGAGTTGATGGTTGAGTCGGTCCATGTACCGCGACCGTCGTTTGCCGAAAAGCCATGCCAGACAATCGGTCAAGCGACACCGCCGGCGTTAAACCGGACAGGAATGCCCTCCTCCCCCGCCGCTTGTTTGGACGCAAATCATTCGACGCGTAGCGGTGACTTGCACTATGGTCTGCCCCGACCAACGCAACTCTCAAGAAAAAGGGAAGGCGCAATGACGCTGCGGTTGAAGGACAAGGTCGCGGTCGTGACCGGCGCGGCCTCCGGGTTCGGCGAAGGCATCGCCAAACGCTTTGCGGAGGAAGGCGCGACCGTGATCGTCGCCGACCTGAATGGCGACGGCGCGCGGCGGGTCGCCGGCGAGATCGGCGGATCGGCGACGCCGATCATGGCGGACGTCACGGACGCAGCCGATGTCAAGGCGATGATCGGCGCTGCGACCGAGGGCTTCGGCGGGCTCGACATCCTCATCAACAATGCCGGCTTCACCCATCGCAACAAGCCGCTCACCGAGGTCGGCGAAGACGAGTTCGACCGGATCCTGGCGGTCAACGCCAAGGCGATTTATCTGGCGACGCTGGAGGCCGTGCCGGCGATGGGCGAGCGCGGTGGGACGATCATCAACACCGCCTCGACGGCGGGCCTGCGCCCCCGGCCAGGGCTTACGTGGTACAATGCCTCGAAGGGCTTCGCGATCACGGCGACCAAGGCGATGGCGGTCGAGCTGGCGCCGAAGCAGATCCGGGTGAACTGCCTGTGCCCTGTTGCCGGCGAGACGGGCATGCTGGCCGATTTCATGGGCGAGGATACGCCCGAGATGCGGGAGAAGTTCGTTTCGACGATCCCGCTCGGCCGGCTGTCGCAGCCGCTCGATATCGCCAACGCGGCCCTGTGGCTGGCCTCGGACGAGGCGAATTTCATTACCGGCGTTGCCCTGGAAGTGGATGGCGGACGATGTGTGTGAGTGTGTTCAAGTCGAAACCGGGAGTGTTGGCGGCGGCGCTGACCATCCCCGTTCTGGTGGCTGCCGGCGCCCTCGCGCCGGCGCTGGCGCAGACGCCCGAGGCGGCGACCGGGGATGTCAGCCCCGATGCCTTCGGCGACATCTTCGTGCATCCGCGCGACCAGTACTACCTGCCCGGCAAGGCGCCGAGCCGGGCGACGCTGCAGGACACCCGTCAGCACGAGGACGTGCGCGGCACCGTCAACCGCTACGAATACGAGCGCAACGGCACGGTGATCTCGCGCGAGACCTGGACGGATATCGACGGCGAAAGCCGCGGCCGCTTCGGCGTCGGCATCCGGTTCTAGGGGCGCGGCCTCTCAAGGGAAATGTGAAGGAGGCGCCGGCATTGCCGGCGCCTTTAGCGCATGCCGACCCTCAGGCGATCAGCTTGTAGGCCGGCAGGGTCAGGAACTCCTCGAAATCGGTGGCCATCGACATGTCGCGGAACAGCGTGACGGCCTCCTCGAAACGGCCGGCGTCGTAGACCTCCGGTGTCAGTTCCGCGCGAACGCCCGCCATTTCGTCGGCCAGCGTCTGCGTGAACAGCTCGCGCGTCACCGTCCGGCCGTCCTCCAGCGTCGCGCCATGACGCAGTTGCTGCCAGATCTGCGAGCGGCTGATTTCCGCCGTCGCCGCGTCCTCCATCAGGTTGTAGAGCGGCACCGCGCCGCGGCCGCGCAGCCAGGCCTCGGTATATTGCACGCCGACGCGGATATTCTCGCGCAGCCCGGCTTCCGTCCGCGTGCCCTCATGCACCTTCAACAGGTCGGCTTGCCCGATCTCGACATCGTCACGGAGGTTCTCAAGCTGGTTCCGCCCCGGCATCAGCCGGTCGAACACCTCCATCGCCACCGGCACAAGATCGGGATGGGCGACCCAGGTGCCGTCATGGCCGTCGCCGGCCTCGCGCTCCTTGTCCGCCTTGACCTTGGCGAGCGCCACCGCATTGGCTTCCGGGTCGCGCCGATTGGGGATCTGGGCCGCCATGCCGCCCATCGCGAAGGCACCGCGCCGGTGGCAGGTGCGGATCAGGAGCAGCGAATAGGCGCGCAGGAAGGCCTCGCCCATCACCACCTGGCCGCGATCGGGCAGCAGGAAGTCCGGATTGTTGCGCAGCCGCTTGATGAACGAGAAGATGTAGTCCCAGCGGCCGCAATTGAGGCCGACGATGTGGTCCTTCATCTCGAACAAAATCTCGTCCATCTCGAAGGCGGCGGGCAGCGTCTCGATCAGGATCGTCGCCTTGATCGTGCCGACCGGCAGGCCGAGCCGGTCCTGGGCCTGGACGAAGACATCGTTCCACAGCCGCGCTTCCAGGTGGCTTTCGAGCTTGGGCAGATAGAAATAAGGCCCAGCGCCGGCGGCAAGCGATGCCCTGGCATTGTGGAACACGTAAAGCCCGAAATCGAACAGGCCGCCGGAGACCGGCTCGCCGTCAACCAGCATGTGGTCCTCGGGCAGGTGCCAGCCGCGTGGCCGCACCAGCAGCACGGCCGGATCGGCTTTCAGCGCATAGGCCTTGCCGCTATCGGGGTCGGTGAAGTCGATGGTGCCGTTCCAGCGATCCTTCAGGTTGATCTGGCCCTCGACCTGGTTCTGCCAGGTCGGCGCGGTGGCGTCCTCGAAATCGGCCATGAAGACCCGGGCGCCGGAATTGAGCGCGTTGATCACCATCTTGCGGTCGACCGGGCCGGTGATCTCGACCCTGCGGTCCAGCAGCGGCTCGGGGATCGGCGCGATCTGCCAGTCGCCCTCGCGGATGTGGCGGGTGTCTTCGAGGAAATCGGGCAGTTCGCCGGCATCGAACCGCGCCTGCCGCACATCGCGCAGGGCCAGCAACTCCTTGCGCCGCTGGTTGAAGCTGCGATGCAGGTCGGCGACGAAAGCGAGCGCCTCCGCTGTCAGAACCTCGTCGTAGCGCGCGTCCATCGGTCCGGTGATCGAGACGCCGGCAGTTCTCGGCGATGACGTCATGGCTTGCCTCCCGGGTGCGTTCGGTTGATCGGGTCAGATTTCGGCGGGAGTGTCTCATATGACCCAGTTTTGACAACCAGGCATAAGAAAAGCACTCTTTTTCCAAATTGGAAACAATCCATCCGGCAACCCCCTTGCCCTGGCGGATGCTCTCATCTTATTCTCTGGGGAAACAATCGATACGGATTGTTTCCATAATCGCGCATATGGGAAGGCGGAATGACCGATCTGACGGATATGGAGATCTTCGCCCGGGTCGTGACCGCCGGGACGATGTCGGCGGCCGGGCGGGAGCTGAGCCTGTCGCCGGCCGTCATCTCCAAGCGCATCCGCCGGCTCGAGGAGCGGCTCGGCGCCCGCCTCTTACAGCGCACGACGCGACAGATCGCGCTGACCGAGGACGGCCAGGGCTATTACGAGCGCGTCGTCGGCATCCTCGCCTCCATCGAGGAGGCGGAGGCCTTCGTTGCCCGCCGCAACGCCGAGCCGCGCGGCCGGCTCAAGCTGGCCGCCCCCACCTCGTTCGGCCGCCTGCATATCGCGCCGCATCTTGGCCGGTTTTCCGAACGCTTCCCGGAAGTGACGCTCAACCTGATGCTGAGCGACCATTTCGTCGATATCGTTGGCGACGGTTTCGATCTGGCCATCCGCATCGCGGTGCTCGAGAACTCGACGCTGATCGCCCGGAGGCTTGCCCCCAACCATCGCGTCATCTGCGCGTCGCCGGCCTATCTGGAGCGCTGCGGGACGCCCGAAAGCCTGGCCGCGCTGGCCGATCATAGCTGTCTGTTTGCCACCCATCAGGATGTCTGGCAGCTCGAAGGCCCGGACGGGCCGACCTCGATGCGCGCAACGGGGCCGCTGCAGACCAATTCCAGCGAGGTCGTGCGCGAGGCGGTGATCGCCGGGCTGGGGATCGCCCTGCGTTCGACCTGGGATGTCGGACCGGCGCTGCAGAACGGCGAGTTGCGGATCGTGCTGCCGCAGTATCGCGAATCGAGCCGGCTCGCCGTCTACGCGGTCTATCCCAGCCGCCACTTCCTGCCGGCCCGCGTGCGGGTCTTCATCGATTTCCTCGCCGATCTCTACGGGCCGATGCCCTATTGGGATGCGGGCCTCGAACTGGGTGCCTGATAACCGCCATGTTGCGGGAGCGGCGGGATATCGATTAGATGGTTGGCCTTGGTTCGGGGCCACTCAATCGCGGTCATCTCGACGTGCAACGTATCGGACTACCCCTCCTGGCCGTTTCGATGGCGGCCGCGATCCTGGCAAGCGGGTCGGTGCGCGCGGACGGCAATCCGCGCAAGGGCGCGGCCCTGTTCCTGACCTGCAATGCCTGCCATCAGGTCGGCGTCGGCGCGCGCAACGCCGTCGGGCCGATCCTCAACGACATCGTCGGCCGCCGCGCCGCGACCCGAAGCGGCTATGCCTATTCGCCGGGCATGCAGGAAGCCGGCGCCGAGGGCCTGCGCTGGACCGACAAGACGCTCAACGGCTATATCGAAAACCCGCGCGCCTATCTGCGCGGCACCCGCATGGCCTTCGCCGGCCTGCCCGATCCGCAAGACCGGCGGGATCTGATCTCCTATCTGAAGACGCTGAAATTCGACAACGCCGCCGAAACCCGCGATTTGCGGTGAGAGTGAGGCACGGTCCGCGATAGCGGACGAAATGCGGCGGCATTTCGAGTGCCGAACGCGCGAGGCGAAGCCGCCGAGCGCCGAGCGGCGGTTGCGCGAGCACGGGACCAGTTTGGAGTGCCGAAGGTGCAAGCCCCCCGGTCGAGCGCCGGATATCGCTTCAGCCGGCTCGATACCGGCCAAGGGCGACCTCCCAGCACCAGACCCAGCAAAGACGGTCGCAAATGTCATTTCGGCCTGCTACAAGCCCCAATTGTCGGCCGGCGCGTGGCGAATCGATCGCCTGTCCGATCCCGATCGCTTGAAAACCGGTAGCACCGCCAGTCCGTTCATGTTTCCGTCCGCCGAAATGACCCCCGCCATCGAGGCCCTGCTGGCGCTGTTCGCCGAGCGCGGCCTGAAACGCGCCGAGCCGGCGATCCTGCAGCCCGCCTCGGTCTTTCTCGATCTGTCCGGCGAGGACATCCGCCGCCGGCTCTATCTGGTCCAGGATCCCGCCGGCCGGGAATTGTGCCTGCGGCCCGACTACACGATTCCGGTGAGCCGGGCGCATCTTGGCGGCCGCGCCGGTCCGCCCGCCGCCAACCGGCCGGCCGGCTACTCCTATCTGGGTCCGGTGTTCCGCGACCGGCCGGGGCAGTCGGCGCCCGGCGAGTTCCTCCAGGCCGGCGTCGAACTCTATGGCATCGAGGATCGCGACCATGCCGACGCCGAGGTAGTCGCCCTGTCGCTCGACGCCGTCCGGCGCTTCGGCCTGTCGATGCCGGAGATGCGGCTCGGCGATCCCAGCCTGTTCATGGCCTTCGTCACCGCGCTCGATCTGCCCGAGCCCTGGCCGCGCCGCCTGCGCGGGGCGTTCGGCAGGCCGGGCGGGCTCGCCGAGGCGCTGAAGGCGCCCGCCCCGGCCGAGGCCGATGGCCGCGGCGCGTTCCTTGCAAACCTCGCCCGCCAGGATCCGGCCGCCGCTCGCGCCGCCGTGGAGGACATGATGGCGGTCGCCGGCATCGCCCCGGTGGGCGGCCGCAGCCCGCAGGAGATCGCCGAACGGATGATCGAAAAGGCCCAGCTCGCCGCCGACGGCGGGCTCGACGAGCGGGCCCGGGCGATCCTGACGCGGGCCGCCGCCGTCTCGGGCGATCCGGAGGACGCGCTGAAGCGCTTCACCGACCTTGCCGCCGAATCCGACCTCGACATCGAGCAGGCGCTGGTCGCCTTCGCCCGCCGCATGCTGACCATGGGCGAGCGCGGCGTTCCGCTCGACCGGATCACCTTCGTCGCCGATTTCGGCCGCAGGCTCGACTATTACACGGGCTTCGTCTTCGAGATGTTCGACCCGCTCAACCGCGAGCGCGGCCAGGTCGTCGGCGGCGGCCGCTATGACGGGCTTCTGTCCAGGCTCGGCGCGCCGGAGCCGGTCCCCGCCGTCGGCTGCGCCATCTGGATCGACCGCCTTGCCCCGGGACAGATTCGAGGAGGGGTGTGATGAGCGGCCCGCTATTGGTCGCCGTGCCCTCGAAGGGGCGGCTGCAGGAAAACGCCGATGCCTTCTTCGCCCGCGCCGGCCTGAAGATCGCGCGTTCGCGCGGCAGCCGCGACTATCGCGGCCGGTTCGACGGCGTCGACGGTGTCGAGGTGCTGTTCCTGTCGGCCTCGGAGATCACCCGCGAGATCGCCGCGGGCGCGGTGCATCTGGGCATCACCGGCGAGGATCTCGTCCGCGAGACGATCCCGGACGCTGGCGAGAGCGTCGAACCGGTGCTGCCGCTCGGCTTCGGCCAGGCCAATGTGGTCGTCGCGGTGCCGCAGATGTGGATCGATGTGCGCACCATGGCCGACCTCGACGACGTGGCCCAGGGCTTTCACGCCCGCCATGGCCGCCGGCTCCGGGTCGCGACCAAATACGTCAATCTCACCCGGGCCTTCTTCGCCGACCACGCGATCGGCGACTACCTGATCGTCGAGAGCCTCGGCGCCACGGAAGGAACGCCCGCCTCCGGCGCCGCCGACCTGATCGTCGACATCACCACGACGGGCGCGACGCTTGCCGCGAACGCGCTGAAGGTTCTCGATGACGGCATCATCCTGAAGAGCGAAGCCAACTTGATCGCGGCGCTGCGGGCCGACTGGTCGCAGGACCAGCGCGCCGCCCTCAACGTGGTGCTCGACCGGATCGCCGCACAGGTCCGCGCCGGCCTGGTGCGCGAGGTGCGCGCCAGCGTTCCCTCGGACGCCCAGGCACTTTACGAGGAGGCGGCCTCGCACTTCGGCTGCGCGGCTCCGTTTGGGACGGATACGGGCGGCATGCTGGTGCTGCACTGTCCGGAAAAGGCGCTCTACGGGCTCATCGACTTCCTGCGCGCGCGCGACGCCCAGACGGTGACCGCGAGCGGTCTCGACTATGTCTACCAGGCGCAGAACCCGCTGCTCGACCGGGTGTTGCGGCGCCTGCCCCCACCTCCGGCCTCGGCGCAACAGGGCCCGGTTGCCGGCCCTATTTCCACACCTTGACCTGCAGGGCGGCATAGGCGCCCTCGTCGTCGGGATCGACCGCGATCCCGCCGCCGAACTTGAACATCAGGTCCGGCGTAGGCGCATAGACGCCGAGCAGGCCGTAGCGCTGCTGGTCGTAGCCCGGCTCGCCGAAGGCGACGAATTCCGGTTCGATGGCGAACTGCTCGCTGATCGGCGCGGTCAACGCGAAGCGCGCCACATAGGTCTGCGCCGCCGAGGTATAGGTCGCCGATGCGTTGAGGAACCAGCCCGCGGCCGGCTGGACCCAGCCTTCCACCAGCACCTTGCCGCCGAACCGGGTTCCCTGGCGGGGCTTGCCGGGATCATACGGATCGGTGTCCTGGTATTGCAGGGCCGGTCCGCCATAGACGGCCACGGCGGCCGTGTCGGTCATCCATTCGAAGCCTGCCATCAGCGCATCGGTCGCAAGCAGCCCGGTGATCTCGCGGCTGCCGGCACGATAGTCGAACAGGCCGATATTGCCCTCGTAGCGAAGGCGGAACCCGGATTGATGAAGCGTTTCGAACGGCGCCCAGACCAATCCGGCATGGCCGAAAAAGGATCGTTCGGCGGCGTCGAGCCCGAAGAAGAGATGCCAGCGTGGCGATTGCGACAGCGTCGCGGGCGGCAGGGCGCCTGCCGGTCGCGCACTGGGAGGTTGGGCTTGCGCGCGATGGGGGAAAACCGGAGCGATGACCGTGGCCAGAGCCAATCCGCATGCGACGGCACGCAGTGGCAACAGGCCGGCCCGACCCTCAGCCATCCGCTCCGCCCCCAAACCGGGCGGACCGGCCGTCAGCACATGTCACACAAAACTCTGTACGCGTGGCAAACGCCATCGTTTCTTTCCCAGCCCACCCGGCTGAAAAGCTACGACCTTTGTTAAACTTTCAGCAATAAAAAATCGCTTCCGACGCGCTTACGCAGGGGAATAATCGAATATTATCGCGTTTTAGTTGAATAAATTTAGATAAATCAACTAAAGAGGGCATCTTGCTACCACTGCTATGAAATGCTTCGTACGGACCATTCTGTCTGGTTTAGTCTCGGTGACGTCGACTAACCATTTATCTGACATAGCTCTTTCGGCAAATCACGGTGGCGGGATATGAGCTCGCTCAACCATCAGTTCGGACGCCATCAACTCTATTGGTCTCGACGGACGCGGTGTCTGATGTCGCCGACCACTCACCTTTCGTGTCATTGCCGGGCTTGTCCCGGCAATCCATGAACACCTCCTCTGGCCACTGTGGTCATGGATCCCCGGAACAAGTCCGGGGATGACCTCGGAGGGAGACGAGAGTCCGCAACCCTCTCCCTCGTCATCCCCGGCTTGCCCAGGCATGATATCCGAGGGGCGGCCAGGCTGAAAACCGAAGCCGCGTCCCCGCTGAACCGGACAGGTGTGCGTGCAGACCGGTCCCGAAACGACAGGAACCGGCCGAAGCCGGTTCCTGCGCTTTTGATGGAGGGCGGATTTACGGGCTTCCTTGGAAGTCCATTCCGCCACTGGAACCGGCCCTGGCCGGTTCCAGCACGTCAGAGGATAGGCGTACCGGGCTTCCTCAGAAGTCCATGCCACCCATGCCGCCCATGCCGCCGCCGGGCATGGCCGGGGCTGCCGCTTCCTTCTTGGGAAGCTCGGCGACCATCGCCTCGGTGGTGATCAGCAGGCCGGCGACCGAAGCGGCATCCTGCAGGGCGGCGCGGACGACCTTGGTCGGGTCGACGATGCCCTGGGCGACCATGTCGCCATACTCTTCGGTCTGCGCGTTGAAGCCGAACGCATCGCCCTTGGTCTCGGAGACCTTGCCGACGACGATCGAGCCCTCGACGCCGGAATTCTCGGCGATCTGGCGGATCGGCGCCTCAAGCGCCTTCAGGACGATGTTGAGACCGGCCTGAACGTCGGCATTGTCCGACTTCAGCTTGCCCACGGCGTTCTTGGTGCGCAGCAGAGCAGAGCCGCCGCCGGGAACGATGCCTTCCTCGACCGCCGCACGGGTGGCGTTGAGGGCGTCGTCGACGCGGTCCTTCTTCTCCTTCACCTCGACCTCGGTGGCGCCGCCGACACGGATCACCGCAACACCGCCGGCGAGCTTGGCCAGGCGCTCCTGCAGCTTCTCGCGATCGTAGTCGGAGGTGGTCTCCTCGATCTGAGCCTTGATCTGGCCGACCCGGCCCTCGATGTCCTTCTTCTTGCCGGCGCCATCGACGATCGTCGTCTCTTCCTTGGTGATGTTCACCTTCTTCGACGTGCCGAGCATGTCGAGGGAGACGTTCTCGAGCTTGATGCCGAGATCCTCGGAGATGACCTGGCCACCGGTCAGGACGGCGATGTCCTCGAGCATGGCCTTGCGGCGATCACCGAAGCCCGGCGCCTTGACGGCGGCAACCTTCAGACCACCGCGCAGCTTGTTGACGACGAGCGTGGCAAGCGCCTCGCCCTCGACGTCCTCGGCGATGATCAGCAGCGGACGCGACGACTGAACGACGGCTTCCAGCACCGGCAGCATCGACTGCAGGTTGGAGAGCTTCTTCTCGTGCAGCAGGATGTAGGGATCCTCGAGGTCGCAGATCATCTTGTCGGCGTTGGTGATGAAGTACGGCGACAGGTAGCCGCGGTCGAACTGCATGCCTTCGACGACTTCCAGCTCGGTCTCCAGCGACTTGGCTTCCTCGACCGTGATGACGCCCTCGTTGCCGACCTTCTGCATGGCCTCGGAGATCATGTCGCCGATCTCGCGGTCGCCATTGGCCGAGATCGTGCCGACCTGCGCCACTTCCTCGTTGGTCTTGATCTTCTTGGAGCGCTTCTCCAGGTCCTTGACCGCGGCGGCCACGGCCTGGTCGACACCGCGCTTCAGGTCCATCGGGTTCATGCCGGCGGCAACCGACTTGGCGCCTTCGCGGACGATCGCCTGGGCCAGAACCGTGGCGGTGGTGGTGCCGTCGCCGGCGATGTCGTTGGTCTTCGAGGCCACTTCGCGCACCATCTGGGCGCCCATGTTCTCGAACTTGTCCTCAAGCTCGACTTCCTTGGCGACCGTGACACCGTCCTTGGTGATGCGCGGGGCGCCGAAGGACTTCTCCAGCACCACGTTGCGGCCTTTCGGGCCGAGCGTTACCTTGACGGCGTTCGCCAGGACGTCGACGCCCTTCAGCATGCGCTCGCGCGCGTCGCCGGAAAACTTAACGTCTTTCGCAGCCATTGCTACAAACCTCTTGATACTTCGATGTTCGGATATGAAAAAACCGCGTCGGCGCGACTGGCCTTACGCGGCTTTCTTCTTCGAGGTCTTCTTGACCTGGATGATGCCCATGATGTCGGATTCCTTCATGATGAGGTAATCGACGCCATCGACCTTGACTTCGGTGCCGGACCACTTGCCGAACAGGATGCGATCGCCAACGGCGACGTCCAGTTCGATGCGGTCGCCGTCTTCATCGCGGGCGCCCGGGCCGACGGCGATGACTTCGCCTTCGCTCGGCTTTTCCTTGGCGGTGTCCGGAATGATGATGCCGCCAGACGTCTTTTCGTCTTCGTCAAGGCGCTTCACAAGCACGCGGTCGTGCAGCGGACGGAAGTGCATGGAACGTTGCTCCTCCAATAGGATGGCCCGTTTCGGGCGCAGGGTTTCACGGAGAGTGGAAACGCCTGTTAGCACTCCATCAGTCCGAGTGCTAACAGTCGAGGCAGCAGATAGTCAGGGGAGTGGGATGTGTCAAGAGGTGGGGGCCGGACTATCGCTTGGCAAGGGGTCCAAAGTCGACGGGGACTGCGCCTGTGGTGGCCGGTATGGTTAACCGGAGGTTGATGGGGACGTCCGGTTGGCGGAGGTTGCCCTGCAAAGGGTCAGGAGCGCTCCGGCGATTGCGCCTTTCTCCAAGCCTCCCGCTCGCCGTGAACTCTGCCGCAGCGGTCCCGCGCGATGGTCCCGTGCCTGCACCCGCGAGGCCGGGGTTCCCCGATCCCGGCTCTCACCGCGGTCGGCCGGGATGACGAGGGAGGGGAAACGGATAACCGGGACGATCGAGACAGCCGCATATCTTGCGCCACACCAACCAGGTCGCCGTCCGGCGCTCGACCTGGGTCTCGCGCGTTCGGCACTCGAAATGCTTTGCATTTCGTCCACTTCGTGGACCGTGCCTCGCCCACTCACGCCCGCCGGCGCGGCCAGAGCGGCTTGCCGGGACTGGCGGTGATCAGGCAGGCGGCGACGATCAGCACGGCCCCGGCAAGCGTCATCGGGGCAGGCCGCTCGGCGAAAAACACCAGGCCGAACAGGCTCGCCCAGACCAGGTTGGTGTATTCGATGGGTGCGAGACGGGCGGCCTCGGCATGCTTCAGGCTCCAGGCCAGCGTCATATGGCCGAAGGTGCCGAGCAGCGCGATGGCGACGAAGGTCAGGACCTGCATCTGGCTCAAGTCAGACCAGAAGAGGACCCCGGTCGGGGTCAGGATGGCCGCCGCCAGCGTCGTCTGCAGGAAAGTGAGGACGGGAATGGAATCGTGCGAGGCATGCTTGCGCAGCAGTACCGCCCAGGTGGCATAGGTGACCGCGGCCGACAGCGCAGCAGCGATGCCCAGCGGATTGAGCGCGCCGCCCGACCCGAAATCCCCGGTGACCACGACCAGCACGCCGCAGAAGCCGAGCAGGACGGCGATCAGCGCGCGTGACGTGATCGCCTCGCCGAGCAGGACCCGGGCGATCAGGATCATGAAGATCGGCGCGGTGAAGGCGAGCGTCACGGTCTCCACCAGCGGCATCCGCGTCAGTGCGTAGAAGAAAAACAGCGCGGTCAGTACCATGAACACCGAACGGACGACATTGCTCTTCAGCGACCGCAAGGTGATCTGATGCGGGCCGGTGACGAGCAGCACCCCGATCGTTATGATGGCACCGAACGCGTAGCGCAGCCAGACGATCTGCAGAACCGGAAGGGACGTGCCGAAGCTCTTGATCAGCGCGTCCATCGACGACAGGACGAGAATGGCAAGCGCCATCATCAGCGCCGGACGGGCCGACGACAGCGACTTCGGACGGGCGTCTGCGGCGCTGACCATCTGTGTCCCCTCCCGTCTGTTCCTCTTCCCCGGCCGACGATATCCGCGCCGGGTTCCAATACCGAAAACTTTCAATCAAATCGCCAATAACACGGGGGTTCGGGCGGGGCCATCGGCGGGGGTGCATGCCTGCTCTGCCCCAAAATGCAGGGTGTTTCCGGGGGCTGAAGGGCGAATTCCCGCCAGCCTCAAGTGCCCGGCACGGACCCTGCCACGGCCGTAAGCGCGAAGACCTCGACCGGCCTGGTGCGGCCCTTGACGGTGGTTTCGCCCTTGGCCTCGAAGGAAAACGCTTCGCCGCACCGCTCGCGCGTTTCGCGGCTTATCAGGATCGACGTGCCGAAGGTCTTGTTCAGGCCCTCGAGCCTGGAGGCCACATTTATGGTGTCGCCGATGCCGGTATATTGCAGCCGGTCGCGGGCGCCGACATTGCCGACGACGGCCGGACCCGTATGCAGGCCGAACCGGGTCGGCAGCTCCGGCTTGCCGGCCGCGCGCTGGGCGGCGTTGAAGACGTCGATCGACTGTTCCAGCGCCAGCGCGCAGCGGCAGGCATTGACGGCATGGTCGGGATCGGGGCTGGGCGCGTTCCACATCGCATAGACCGCATCGCCGATGAACTGGATGATCGTGCCGCCATGCGCCTCGACGCCGGCATTGATCACCTCGAAATAGCTGGACAGCATGTCGACCACCTCCTCGGGCTCCAGAGCCTCGGAGATCGTGGTGAAATCCTTGCCGTCGGTGAACAGGACGGTGACCTCCTCGCGCCGGGCCTGGGTCTTGTCGAACAGGCCGGAGGCGATGATCCGGTTGACCAGTTCCTTCGGCACATAATGGCCGAACGAGCGGATCGCCGTGCGGGCCGCCCCGATCGCCGAGGCGAGCGAGACGATCTCGGAGATCCGCGAGCGCACCGGCGGCGGATCGGAAAAGTCGAGATCCTTGATCCGCAGTGCCTCCGTGGTCAGTTGCGCCAGCCGCCGGGTGATGGCACGCGACAGGAACAGCGCCAGCAGCAGGCCCGCCACCAGAATGCCGCCGGCAATCGTGAGCTCGCGGCGCAGTTCCTCCTCGATCTGGCGGGTAAAGTCGCTTTGCGGCGCCGCCACCGCAATGGTGTAGCCCTCCAGCACCGACAGGAAGGAGATCGGTACGAACATCAGCTCGTAGGTCTGCCCGGCAAGACTGAAATGCGCCTGCCCGCTGCCGACCTTGGCGAGCTGCTTCTCGACGATCGGCAACAGCGGGTCGTGCTCGAGCAGCGCCTTGCTGTCGGGCGTGCCGTCGGCGCGCGCCGACGCCATCAGGGCGGCCATCAGGTCCGGCTCGGAATGGACGACGAGCCGGCCCTCGTCGTCGAACACATAGGTTTCCGAATGCGCCGAGATGCGCTCCTTGGTGAGGAAGGCGCCGATCGCGGCAAGCGGGATGTCGGCGGCCACGACGACGCCCGGGCTTTCGGCATGGGGATCGGCGACGGTCTTGACGTACTGGCCGGTTGCCGCCATCCGGTAGGGCTTTGTGGCGACGGGCGCGCCGGCGGCGACGGCCTGTTTGTACCAGTCGCTTTGCCGCGGATCGTAGTCGGTCGGCTCGGCCTTGCGGACCGAGACCGGCTTGCCGGTCGCGTCGAGGAACGTCCAGCGGCTCTGCGGCTCACCCTCCGCATTCGGCACGACGGTCTGCATCGCCGCGTGGGCGTCCTCGGGAGCGTTGAGGGGAGTGCGCCACGCCGAGTCGGCACCAAGGCCGACCATGCGCATGAACCGGCCTTCGGGATAACCGGCGAAGATGCTGTCGAGCTTGCGCGAACGGGTGACGACCTCGAACAGATAGCTGCGCTTTTCGTCGAGATCGGCCGGCGGCGCCGTGCGCATCGACTCAAGCGCGCTGCCGATCTGAACGAGCGTCAGCTTGTCGGAAAAGGTCAACCGGTAGTGATCGATGATCTGGTCCGACAGCGCCGCCATCGCCACGTCGATCGCGTCATCGGCCGCCTTGCGGCCATGCTGGTAGGACAGCCAGATCTGCGGCAGCGTGACGAGCAGCAAGAGCGCGACGAGCAGCACCGACAGATGCACCCGCAAGGGACGGGTCCAGGCCGGTCTGGTCGGCTGTTCCGGCATCCGGCCGGCCTCCTCGTGTCACGTTGCCGGGTAAATCTACACCGCGAAACGTTGAGAAATCACTAGGTCGTGGTCAGGATTTAACCATTGTACCGGCCGGCCGCCGCGCTAGGTTATCATGCACCTGAACACAGGCAGTTCATCCGCATCCCCGACCTGTCCGGCGGCAACGCTGGTCAGACGGTTCCTGCCGCAGCCATGGAAGCGATCCGATGAAAGAGCCCGGTCCCAACCACCCGATCAACATCTCTCCGGTATCGAGCCGCGTCACGGTCAGGGCCGGCGGCGCCGTCATCGTCGCCAGCAACAATGCGCTGATCATGCAGGAATCGACCTATCCGCCGGTCTACTACCTGCCGCGCGCCGACGCCGCGATGGACAGGCTCGAAGCGAGCGACCACGGCACCTATTGCCCCTACAAGGGCGATGCGTCCTATTTCTCGATTACCGCGCTGGGCGCCGGGGGCGCCAATGCGGTCTGGTCCTACGATACCCCCTATCCCGCCGTCGCCGAAATCGCCGGCCACCTCGCCTTCTATCCCGACAAGGTCGATATCACGGTCGAAAGCTGACCGGCTTTCACGCCCGCCGGGCTTCGAAAAACGCCTTCAGAAGGCCCGCCGCCTCGCGCTCGGCGATGCCGGAATAGACCTCCGGGGCGTGGTGGCAGGTGGCCTGCGAAAAAAACCGGGACCCGTGTTCGACCGCGCCCATCTTGAGGTCGGGCGCGGCGAAATAGAGCCGGCGGATGCGGGCAAAGGAAATCGCCGCCGCGCACATGGCGCACGGCTCGAGACTGACCCACAGGTCGCAGCCGGGAAGCCGCTCCGACCCAGTGGCGGCACAGGCCGCCCGGATCGCGAGCAGTTCCGCATGGGCGGTCGGGTCCCTTAATTCCAGCGTCCGGTTTCCGGCCCGGGCAAGGATCGCGCCATCGCGCACGATCACCGCACCGACCGGCACCTCGCCGCGCGCTTCCGCTGCCCGCGCCTCCGCAAGCGCTTCGGCCATGAAGCTACCGGTTTGCTTCACAACGCTGATCTCATACCGCGAATCTCATAAACCCGGCCTCATGACAGGGCTGCCATGCGTTTTGCCACTTCCATCTTATCCTCCCGCCCACACTCTGCTATCTGGACGCCATGTCCGCCAAGCCCCCCTCAAGGCCTCGTCCTGACAAGCCCGCGCCGAAAGCCGCCTCGCCGTCCGGCGACGCGGCCGCGCCCGAGCGCCCCGAACGGATCGCCAAGCGGATCGCCCGGGCCGGTGTCTGTTCGCGGCGCGACGCCGAGAAACTGATCGGCGAGGGCCGGGTGCGCCTGAACGGCAAGATGCTCGACACACCGGCGGTGACGGTCACCGATCGCGACCGGATCGAGATCGACGGCAAGCCGCTCGCCGAGCGCGAGCCGACGCGGCTGTGGCTCTATCACAAGCCGGCCGGCCTGGTGACCACCAATCGCGATCCGCAAGGACGCGCGACGCTGTTTGAGCGGCTGCCGCCCGACCTGCCGCGCGTCGTCACGATCGGCCGGCTCGACATCAACACCGAGGGGCTCTTGCTGCTTACCAATGACGGCGGGCTTGCCCGGGTTCTCGAGTTGCCGGCGACCGGCTGGCTGCGCCGCTACCGCGTCCGCGCCCATGGCAGCATCACCCAGGAACGGCTTGCGACGCTTGCCGACGGCATCGAGATTAACGGCGTGCGCTACGGGGCGATCGAGGCAACGCTCGACCGCGAGCAGGGCCGCAACGTCTGGCTCACCATGGCCCTGCGCGAGGGCAAGAATCGCGAGATCAAGAACGTGCTGGAGGCGCTCGGCCTGTCGGTCAACCGGCTGATCCGGGTCTCCTACGGCCCGTTCCAGTTGCGTGACCTGGCGATCGGCGCGGTCGAGGAGGTCAAGGCCCGCGTGCTGCGCGACCAGCTTGGCCGGCGGCTCGCCGCCGAGGCAGGCATTCGCCTGCCCGAGGAAACCCGCGAGGCGGCGCCGAAACGGGGGCCGAAGCGTAACCCCGGACGCGGACCGACACCCGAGGGCAAAGACGCGACCGGCAAACCCAAACAGCGCGAACAGCGCGCGCGCGGCAAGACCAACGATCCGGTGGGAAACCGCCAGGCCAAGACCTCCGGAGCGGGCCATGCGCGTCGTCGGCGGCCGGTTTAAGGGGCTGGCGCTCAATGCGCCGAAGGGCGGCGACATCCGGCCAACCTCCGACCGGCTGCGCGAGGCGATGTTCAACATTCTCGCCCACGCCTATGACGACGCGGTCGACGGCGCCCGCGTCCTCGACGTCTTCGCCGGCACCGGCGCGCTCGGCCTCGAAGCGCTGTCGCGCGGCGCCCGCTCGGCGGTCTTTATCGACATCTCGGCGGAGGCCCGCGCCCTGATCCGCCGCAATCTGGAGGCCGCCGGCATCATGGGCCTTGCCCGCATCTCCAAGCGTGACGCCGCCCATCTCGGCCCCGCCGGCCAGCAGGGCGGCTTCACGCTGGCCTTCCTCGACCCGCCCTATGGCCGCAATCTCGCCGACAAGGCTCTGAAAAGCCTCTCCAAGGGTGGCTGGCTCGCCGACGGGGCGCTCGTCCTTGTCGAGGAGCGGTCGGGGGTCGATATACATCTGCCGCCCGGCTATAGGGAACGCGAGCGCCGCACCTATGGCGATACCGAAATCCTGATCCTGAGCTACGAGCCGTCATGAAGATCCTCGCCGTTGAGAACTATCCCGAATCCCCGCTCGGCACGGTCGGAACCGCGCTGCGCGAACAGGCCGCCGACATCGACGTGGTGCAGGCCTTCAAGGGCGATCCGCTGCCCGACACACCGAACGGCTATGACGGCCTGGTGATGCTCGGCGGGGCGCAGAACGCGCTTGCCGACGACGAGTATCCCTATCTGCCGGCACTTGCCGGACTGGCCCGCGATTTCGGCGAATCCGGCCGGGCGGTGCTGGGCATCTGCCTCGGCTCGCAGATCATCGCGCGCGCTTATGGCGGCGAGAATGTGCTCGACCAGCCGGTCGAATTCGGCTTCCGCGCGATTTCGCCGCGCGCCGAGGCCGCCGACGACCCGGTTCTCGCCGCGCTGGAGGGGCCGCGGCTCACCTTCCACTGGCACAAGGACACGGTTGGCCTGCCCGAGGGCGCGGTCCATCTGGCCTCAAGCGAGATGACGCCGAACCAGGCCTGGCGGATCGGCGACAATGTCTATGCCATGCAGTTCCATTTCGAGGCCTCGCGCGAGGTCGTCGCCCATTGGAGCCGCATCTCCGGCGAGCACATCACCCCGCACACGCCGGACTGGCACGACCGGCTCGACAAGGAACTGGCGACGAACGGCGCGGAGGCGGAGTTCTTCGGGCTGGAACTGGCGCGACGGTGGGTGCAGCATGTGGGGGCGTGAGTGCGACATCGTTCGCCGAGAGGACTGATCGGGCGTCCATCCTCTCGGCTGTTCAGTGCAACTGGTTATCTATTGGGTGCGTTCGCTCAACGAAGTTCCCAAATACCCTTTGGCGAGTCGTCAGCAGATTTAATTCTCTTATCTTTACGGAGTTGTGTGGCAGCCCAGCGCATCTGATATTGCCACGTAAAAAATAGCGTTCTTGATAGCCGTAGCTCTGTTTCATGATTATCCCATATATGTTCAGCAATATCGACGATCTTTGCCTTACCGGAAAAATCAGTAAGCGCGTCAATTACCCACGTCTTCATATCACTTGACATTATTTATCTCCGCCCGAACAGCTTCTCGATATCGCTGAGCTTCAGTTCCACGAAGGTCGGCCGGCCGTGGTTGCACTGGCCGGAATTCGGCGTCGCCTCCATCTCCCGCAACAGCGCGTTCATTTCCTCAGGCGTCATCCGCCGGCCGGCGCGCACGCTGCCATGGCAGGCCATGCGCGAGGCGACCGCGTCGAGCCGGTCGCGCAGCCGGGTCGAGGTATCGGCAACCGCGATATCCTCGGCGAGGTCGCGAACGAGGCCGGCCACGTCGAAATCACCCAGCATCGCCGGAACCGCGCTGACGGCGACCGCGCCGGGGCCGAACCCCTCGAGCTCCAGGCCGAGTTCGGCGAGTTCGCCGGCCCGGTCGCAGAGCCGGGCCGCGTCGGCGGGGTCGAGATCGACGACCTCGGGGATCAGCAGGCCCTGGCGCGCGACGCCGTTTGCCTCGATTTCGGCCTTCAACCGTTCGTAGACGAGCCGCTCATGCGCCGCGTGCTGGTCGACGATGACGATACCGTCGCGGGTCTGGGCGAGCACGAAAGTCTCGTGCACCTGCGCCCGCGCCGCGCCGAGCGGATGGTCGGCTTCCGGCTCGGGGGCAATCTCGGGCGAGTCTGCGTGCGTTTGGGATGCAGGCGTCCCACGGGCATCGGCGGAGGGGACGGCGAATGCCTCGAAGGGCGCGGCCGCCTCGCTGAAGCCGCCGGCAACGGCCCGGGACACCGCATAGGCCGACGGGCCTGGGGGACCGTTCGGCGTCGCGTATCGGGATCCGGACGCGCCTCGGTCCGTGGCCGCCGGCCCGCCCTGATGGCCTGTCTGAAAACCTGGCCGAAAGCCCGCCTGAACACCTGCCCGAAAACGTGACAGCGTCTCGGCGGCCATCGCCTCGGACCCGACCGGCCCGGTTTCAGCAAGGCTTGACCGCAGCGCGCTGACGATCAGGCCGCGCACCAGGCCGGCATCGCGAAACCGCACCTCGGCCTTGGCGGGATGGACGTTGACATCGACCTCGCGGGGATCGAGCGTCAGGAACAGCGCGCAGGCCGGCCAGCGGTCGCGGGTCATCAGGTCGCCATAGCCGGCCCGCACCGCGCCGGTGAGCGAGCGATCGCGCATCGGCCTTCCGTTTACGAAAAGGTAAAGCTGGCGCGATGTCGGCCGGTGCCAGTTCGGATGGCCGGCAAGCCCGGTGAGCCGCACCCCGCCGCGCTCGAAATCAAGCGCGATCACATTCTTGCGGATCTCGTCGCCGAGCACGTCGGCGATGCGGGCCGCCTGCGCCTCGGCGGGATCGGCAAGGCCGCCGGCGGCCGCGACCGACAGGGTGATCCGCTCGCCCACAGTCAGGCCGAAGCCGATCTGCGGATGGGCGAGCGCCAGCCGGCGGACGACGTCGGTCACCGCCTGGTTTTCCGCGCTTTCGGATTTCAGGAACCGCAGCCGCGCCGGCGTCGCCTGAAACAGGTCCGCGACCTCGACCCGGGTGCCGCGATTGCGGGCCGCCGGCATCGGCCCGGACTTGACGCCGGCCTCGACGACGACCTGGCTTGCCGCGTCTGCCTCCGCCGTCCGGGAGATGACCGTGAGCCGGGCGACCGCGCCGATCGAGGCCAGCGCCTCGCCGCGGAAGCCGAGCGTGCGGATATCGACGAGATCGCCCTCCGGCAGCTTCGAGGTGGCGTGGCGTTCAACGGCGAGGCTGAGATCTTCCGGCGACATGCCGGTGCCGTCGTCATCGACGCGGATCAGCCGCCTGCCGCCGCCTTCGACGACGACCTCGATGCGCGCGGCGCCGGCGTCGATGGCGTTCTCGACGAGTTCCTTGACGACGCTCGACGGCCGCTCGATCACCTCGCCGGCGGCGATGCGGTCGACAAGCGTATCGGAGAGGCGGCGGACGGCCATGGCGGTCTTGCTGGTAGTCTCAGGTGCTCGGGACGTGATTCGGGTCTTACGCGAAACAAGGCCCAGTTTCGCCCGTCCGCAGGGGGCGGGCAAGCGCCATGCCGGGGCGCCGCCTACATCGCCTCGAGATATTGCCGGGCCAGCACCTTGCCCTCCTCGACCGCCGGCTGGTCGAAGGCGTCGACCCCCAACAGCCGCGCGGCCAGGATCGTCTCGAGCATGAAATGCATCATCAGCGCGCCGATCGTCTCCGCGTCGATGCGGGCGACGTCGAGCTGGCGGACCGGACGGCCGTTGCGGGCGAGCGTGTCGATCGTCGCGCGCTGCTGGCTTGCGACGAAATCGCCGACGGTGTGGCCGGCGAAGTCCGGCTGGTCGGCCTCGCGCGCCAGCGCCGGATCGATGCGTGGGCCCTTGTCGGCGGCATGGGTGGTGATCACGGTGTAAAACTTGTCGGCCGGCCCGCCGAGATAGAGCTGCAACTGGCTGTGCTGGTCGACCGGGCCGATCGCGGCGATCGGCGTCATGCCCTGGCCGTCCTTGCCGAGGCTCTCGGCCCAAAGCTGCACCCACCAGCGCGACAGCCGCTCCAGCCGGTCGCCATAGGCCAGCATCACGTTCTGGGCGATGCCGCGCTCGCGGGCATAGGCAACGGCAAGGGCCGCTCCGACCGCCGGCGCGATCTTATCGGGCGCGGCGCGCTCGAGGATGGGTTGAAGCGCCTTCGCCGCGCCGGCGCGCACGGCGCCGACATCGAGGCCGGCGAGCGCTGCCGGGATCAGGCCGACATTGGTGAGCGCGGAGAAGCGCCCGCCAACGCCCGGGTCATGCTCCAGGAAGCGCACCGCAAACGGATCGAGCAGCTTGCGCAGCTTGTTGAGCTTGCCGGAAATCGCCGGTTCACTCAGGCCCATGACATGGGCGCCGATCCGGTCGCCGAGCCCCTGGTCCTCATAGGCAGACAGCACCGACATCGCCTGGATGAGCGTCTCGCCGGTGCCGCCCGACTTGGAGATGACGATCGTCCGGGTGGTGGCGAGCGGCAGGGTTTCCAGCGCGGCTGCGAGGCTTATCGGATCGAGATTGTCGAGGAAATGCAGCCGCGGGCCCGAGCGGTGATCACCGGTGACGGGCAGATGCCAGCCGGCGACCTGGGCAAGCGCCTGGCCGCCGAGGCTCGATCCGCCAGTGCCGAGCACCAGAACGTCGCTGGTGCCGTCGGCAAGCCAGGCCGCGGCCTCGGCGATCTCCGGCAGGTCGTCGGTGCGTTCGGGCAAGGACAGCAGTGGCAGATCGCCCGTCCGGTGCGCCTGGCGCACCCAGTCAAGGCCGGTTTCGCAGGCGGCAAGCATCGCGTCGAAGGCCTGCCGGGTCAGCCCGGCCTCGCCCACCTCGACATCGAAACACGTATCGATCACCTGTTTGATCGGCATGAGTTCGCTTCCTTCGCGCCGCTGTCGACCCAGGTCCGGGCTTCACAGACCTCGTCTCTTCCTATTAGGCGAATTACGGGGCGTCTGCTAGGGCTTGCCGAACGACACTGCCGCTTTCAGGCCAACTTGCCGATTGCCGGGCAGAAATCCGTGTCCGCCGCCGCGGCGAAAACTGGTCCAGATGACGGGATAATCAAGGCAAGCCAACACCACAATCGCGCATAAATAGGAATATACATAAGTATTCGAACTCATAAGTATATATTAAGAGTACTGATCTACGAATAATACAACTTAACCCTTGAGATAAAAACAACTCCCAATGGACAAAAACACCGATTGCAGACCGTTGTTTTAAGCGAAACGAAACGAACTTTATGCAGGATAACGGCAGAGTGTGACCGACCAGGGCCTCCGATGCCGCATCATGAACCTTTCGCCAACTGCCTGCGACCCGTTCGCGGACATATTCGGGATATCCCGGCGCCGGCCGGGAGGTCCGGGTTGGCGGGCCTGCACATTGCGGCGAGGGATCTGGTATCGTCCGCCGCGCTCGATCCAAAAGCCGACTAGACTGTTTCATAGAAAGCTGTTTCTCAAAGCGCGCATTCACCGAAGTGGCCTGGATTACGATGGAAGACAAACAGACATACCTGCTGCTGGGCAACTACCGGCCGACGGTCACACTGGCCCGAACCTACGGGCGGGCCGGCGGCAAGGTCATTGTCACCCATGGCGGCCATGAGGGGATGGCGCAGCTTTCGCGGTATGTGTCGGAGATGTGGAACGAACCGGATCCCGCCAACGGCGAGGCCGCGTTCATCTCAGCCCTGACCGACTACTTGGCCGCGCGCCCCGACATCAACATCATCGTTCCGGTCACGGAACGCTATGCGATCGCGGTGGCCCGCCACGCGGCCGCCTTGCCGGCGGACCGGCTCGTCGCCGCGCCGCAGCCCGACATCGTCCTGTCGATGCTCGACAAGCCGTCGCTGTTTGAACATGTCCGTGATCTCGGCGTGCCGATCGCGCCGTTCAGGCGGGTTGGAGATTATGCGGCGCTGCTTGCGGCAATCGAGGAAATCGGCCTGCCCATCGTCCTGCGTCCGCTGCGCTCGGAGATTCGCCTGAACGGCAACAAGGCCCTGACGATCAGCTCGCTTAGCGAACTGGAGGCCGAGCTTCCGGGCTGGCCCGCTGGCCACGCCAGCCTGCTCGCGCAGCGCAGGGTGTCGGGCCTGCGCCACAACTACTATTTCGCCGCCAACAAGGGCGAGATCTTCCGATCGGTCGAGGCGCGGATAATCGACACCGATCACACAGACGGGTCAGGGCTTGCCACGATCGGGGAGACGATCGAGACGACGCCGGACATCGCCCGCCATACCGAGACGATCCTGCGCGCGGTCGGCTATCACGGGATCGGATGCGCGCAGTATCTCGTCGACGGCGACACGGGCGCGATCAACTTCCTCGAAATCAATCCGCGCGTCGCCGGCAATCACGCCGTGCCCGAGGCCGCCGGCCTGGAGTTGGGACTGATGGCGGTGCGGCTGGCCCGCGGCGATCCGGACCCGGGGCCGGTGCGCGCCGGCAAGACCGGATTGCGCTACAGCTGGACCAATGGCGCGATCTGGGCCCTCAAACTGCAACTGGCAAGCGGCGAGGTCCCCTATCGGCGGGTACCCGCAAGGCTCCTGAGCATTTTCGGCACGTTTCTCAAAAGCGACGTCCACATGACCTGGAGCCTGAGCGATCCCGTGCCGACCCTTGCACAGGCGACAAAGCAGATCGTGCGCACGCTGGTCGGACATGGCGACGGGCTGACCGACGGCTCCGAACCGCTCAAGGCAAAGTGACGTGGTCAAGATGAAACAGATCTCGCGCGCCGAAGCGCTATCGGGTATTCGCCGGGCGGACGGAGCGGACAAAAGCCAGGTGCCGGACGTGTTGGGACCGACGATCGAGTGGCATGTCGATACCGGCGGGCAGGAGGCCTGGGACCGGTATGTCGCCGCATTCGATGACGTCAATTACGACCAATGCGCCCTGTATACAGAGAACAGATGGCAGAACCGGACCTGCCGGCTTCGCATTCTGGACGACGGCAGGCCGATCGGCGGCGCAGTCGTCACGGTCCTGAAGCTGCCTGCCCTGCCGACAGGACTGGCCTATGTGAAGTCCGGGCCCCTCTGGCGCCTGCGCGGCGAACAGGTCGACATCCGGCGGTATGAAACGATCGTACGGGTCCTCGTCGAGGAGTTCGCCCGGCGCCGGGGCTATCACCTGATCATCTTTCCCCGGCCGATCCCGGACATCCAGCCGCTGGAAGAGGACGCGCTGCGGCGTCTGAACTTCAGCATACGGCGCGACCTTGCCGATCCGAACCGCTATCTCGTGAACTGCGCGCTCTCGGAGGAGGAACAGCTCAAGAGCCTTGCGCAGAAATGGCGGTACAATCTCCGCAAATCCTGGAAAAACGACCTGGAAACGCGCATCGGCTCCGGCGTCGAGGAGGTTCGGATCTTCACGGAGCTGCATCGCCAGATGCTGGCGCGCAAACGCTATGGCGACCATGAGCCGATCGACCTGATCCCCGGAATGATCAACGATCTGCCGCCGCAATTGTCCTGCAAGGTCTATCTCGTCCTCCATCAGGGCGAACCGGTGTCAGGCGCGATCGTCGCCCGCCAGGGCGATGCCGCGTTCTACGTGTTCGGCGCCACGTCGGAATCCGCCTTGCCCCTGAAGGCGGGCTACGCCATGCAGTGGGCGATCATCGAGGATTTGCGCAATGGCCCGTTTCGCTGGTACGACTTGGGCGGCGAGGCTGGCGAGGCCGGCTTGAAGCAGTTCAAGAAAGGGCTCGTCGGCCGCGAAGGCTGCATCCTGCGCATGCCGGGCGAGTTCGAATATACCAGCAACCCGATGGCGACGCTGGCCGCCGGCCTGATCTTCAAGGCGCGCGACATAAAGCGGTTCATCAAGGAACGGCGTAGGTGAGATCTGACGGGAATATCGCTCTGGCGACCCATCGTACGGTCGCCGCAGTCGCGTCGCATCTGAAGAAACCGGTTCTGATCACACTGGCGCGCGTTGCCGGCGCGGCGCTGGCCTTCGCGCTTCAGCTCGTGCTCGCAAGGTCGCTGTCGCAGGATCATCTGGGCATCTATTTCACCGCGATCAGCGCAGCGACCGTGCTCGCGATCGTCACGGCGATCGGCTATCCGAGCGCCATGGTCCGGTTCCTTCTGCGCTATTCCGTGAAGGGCCGGGAGGCGTGGCGTGCCCGGTTCGTCGCCAACGCGGAGCGCGACACGCTCATCCTGTCGCTGATCGGCCTCGTTATACTGGTCGTGGCCTCCCGGTTCGCCTTTTCCGATCCGGCCGTCGGCTGGGCCCTGGTCGTCTCCGCGCCGCTGGTGCCGGCGATCGCACAGATGCGGATTTCCGGCGCCCAGGCGATCGCGGAGGACCGGTCCTATCTCGGCTTCCTGCCCGACACGATCGGCCGGCCGCTCCTGACGTTTGTGTGCGTGCTGGCGCTCGTCGCCTGGCAGCGCGACATCACGCTGATCGAGGCGACCGCGCTGACGACCTTCGCCGGTGTCGCCATGGCGGCGATGCAGGGGATATTGGTGAAGCGCGCCGGCGGCAAGGCGCCCGTAGCAGCCAGCCCGTCGCCAAACGGCACGCGGCGCCTCGACCGGGCCTGGCGCCGGACCAGCATGGCGCTGATCCTGCCCGCCCTGTTCGCCGGGCTTCTCGTCGATGTCGTGCTGGTCTGGTCGTCGGTCTTCGTGACGCCCGACGAGATCGCCATCCTCGCCATCGCCGCCAAGCTCGCCTTCCTGTCGGGCTTCGCCGGCCAGGCGCTGATGCAGATCGACATGCCGAAGATCTCGCGGCTCTATTTCGCCGGAGAGATGGGCGAATGCCGCCGCCTTGTCCTGCGCTCGATGGTGATCGCGCTCGGCGTATCGGTCGCGGCACTGGCGTTTTTCTCGGTCACCGGGGCGCCGATCCTGAGCCTGTTCGGGCCGGACTACATCGCCGGCGCGCCGGTTCTGATCGTCATGTGCCTGGCGATGATCGTCCGCGTGCCCGGGCTCTATGCCCTGCAGCTTCTCACCATCGCCGGCCGCCAGACCGTCATCAACAGGATCCTGCCCTTCATCATCGCCATCATGCTGGCGCTGATCGCAGGCTTCGCCTCACCCTTTGGCGCAACCGGTATCGCAGCGGCCCTGGCGGTCGCCCTGCTCGTTCACTCGGCTATATTCGCAGCCCTGGCCTACCGGCGGATGTAGGTTCACGCCTTAGGCGCGACCTACCCGTCGTTTGCCGTTTCCGGCGCGTCCTCGGGCTGGCCGACGCGCGTCACATAGAGGCTGCCGTCGCCATAGAGCCGCGCGGCGGCCCGTTTGGCATCCTCGATCGTGACCGCGTCGATCAGGCCGTTGCGCTTGTTGATGTAGTCGATGCCGAGATCGTCGCGCTGGATCTCGACAAGCTGGCGGGCGATCTTGGTGGAGGTGTCGAAGCGCAGTGGATAGGAGCCCTTGAGATAGCGCTTGGCCTTGTCGAGTTCCTCGACCGTCGGTCCTTCCTCGGCCATGCGGACGATTTCCTCGTCGATGACCGACAGCGATTCGGCCGCCCGGTCGTTGCGGGTCGCAGCCCCGCCGACGACGAGGCCAGCCTGCTCCAGCGGGTAGAGGAAGGAATAGACCGAATAGGACAGGCCGCGCTTTTCGCGCACCTCCTGATAGAGGCGCGAGGAAAAGGAGCCGCCGCCGAGAATGTGGTTGACCACGAAGGCGGGAATGAAATCGGGATCGTCGCGCTTGATCCCCGGCCGGCCGAACTGGATCACGGTCTGCGGGATTTCGAGCTCGATCGTCTTCTCAAGCCCGCCCGCCGGCAGCGCGGCTTCCGGTACCGGCTTCAGGTCGGCCGTCTCGGGCAGGCCGCCGAACACCTTGTCGAGAATGGGTTTCAGCGTTTCGGCATCGATGTCGCCGACGACGGCAATCGTCAGATTGTCGCGCGCGAAGACGTTGCCGTGGAAGGCGCGCAGGTCGTCGGCGTTGATCGTCGCGACCGTCTCCATGGTGCCGCGCACCGGGCGGCCATAGGGGTGGTCGCCGAACACGGTCTCGGACCACAGCCGGCCGGCCATCGATTCGGGATCGTTGAGCCGTCGGCGCAGGCCGGCGATCGTCTGGGTCTGCATCCGCTCGATCGCGTCTTCATCGAAACGCGGATCGGTGACCGCGAGCCGCAGAAGGTCGGTTGCCTCGTCGAGGTTCCGCGTCAGCGTCTGCATCTGGCCGTAGAAGCCGTCGCGGCCGGCGTCGAAGGAGATTTCGACGGCAAGCGATTCGAGCTTTTCCTGGAATTCGGCCGAGGCGATCTCGCCGGCGCCCTCATCGAGCAGGACGCTCACCAGATTGGCCACACCGGGCTTTTCCTCCGGGTCCTGGGAGGCGCCGCCATCGAAGGCGAACTGCATGCTGACCAGCGGCACGGCGGGTTCGGAGACGAGCCAGGCCGTGATGCCGCCCGGCGAGGTTACCGTCTGGATCTCGATCGCGCGGGCGGGTTGAACGGCAACCGGCGCGGTGGCGATGACGGCGGCTGTGGAGGCGGCGGCCAGCGCCGGTGCGACGGTGTCAGTCATGAATTTCCACACGTTGGACCTCGCGATCTGCAGCCGGGCTGGTGGTATCGGGGACCAAGCCGGCCGGAGTCTGGTTGATCAGGACGGGCTCGCCGCGGCCTCACCCACGTAGTGGGCTTTCTTACCGGCGGGCAGGCTGGCCTTGTCGGGTTGTTCGCTCTGCGCTTCCGGCGGTTCGGCGCGCAGATAGCCGGTCACCGAACGTTCGGGCACCAGGTATTTTTCCGCGACCGCACGGACCTGTTCGGCAGTCACCGCCTCGATCTGGCGGGCCCATTTGGCGACCGAATCGATTTCCGAGCCGGTGGTCAGCGCAACGCCATAGATGCGCGCGAGCGAGGACTGGCTGTCCTGCGCATAGACGGCTTCGGCGACAAGCGAATTCTTCACCCGCTGCAATTCCTGCTCGGTGATCCCGTCGGCGACGAGGGTGGCGATCACCTTGTCACTCGCCGCGATCGCCTCCTCCAGGCTGACGCCGGGCGTCGGCACCGCATAGATCATGAAGCGGGACTGGTCGAGGGCGGAACCATGATACCAGCCGCCCGCTCCCGCCGCCTTGCCGTCCTCGACGACCAGAGCCTTGTAGAGCCGGCTGTTGGCGCCGCCGCCGAGAATATTGGCCAGAACGTCGAGGGCGGCCGCCTCTTCCTCGCTAATGGCGTAGCTCGGCACCAGCCAGGCGCGGCGCACGCTTTCCTGCTGGACGCGCGGGTCGCTCATCGAGACGATGCGCTCGGCCCGCGGCTCCGGCTCCAGCGGCCGCATGCGCTCGCCGGGCTCGGCGCGCCGCTCGATCTTGCCGTAGATCGCCTCCGCCAGCGCCCGGACCTCGTCGGGCTCGACGTCGCCGGCAACGATCAGGACGGCGTTGTTGGGGGTGTAGTAAGTTTCGTAGAAGTCGAGCGCATCCTGCAGGGTCAGCGCCTCGATCTCGTGCTGCCAGCCGATGATCGGGCGGCCGTAGGGGTGGGCCAGATAGAGGGCCGCGTCGAGTTCCTCGCCGAGCTGGGCGCTGGGATCGTTGTCGGTGCGGCTGGAGCGTTCCTCCAGAACCACCTTCAATTCGGCGTCGACGTCTTCTTGGTCAAGCACCAGGCCGGTCATCCGATCGGCCTCGTATTCCATCATCGTGCCGAGATGCTCCTTGGCGACGCGCTGGAAGTAGGCGGTGTAGTCGGAGGACGTGAACGCGTTTTCCTGGCCGCCGACATCGGCGACGACCCTGGAGAATTCGCCGGCCGGATGCGCCTTGGTGCCCTTGAACATCAGGTGTTCGAGAAAATGGGCGATGCCGGACTTGGTCGGCGGCTCGTCGGCGGACCCGACCTTGTACCAGATCATGTGGGTGACGACCGGGGTCCGGTGATCCTCGATGACGACGACCTTAAGGCCGTTGTCGAGGGTGAACGACGTCACGATATCGTCGGAAACGGCGCCGGCCGGCGCCCGGAAAACAGTTCCATAGGCCATCATCACCACCAGGGCAGGAACGAGCAGCCGAAACGGCGCGGCAAGTCGCATCGGGCGATCCTCATACTGTCAGGCCTGCCGCGCTCCGGTGCGGACGCAGCAGCCGATCTGTTCGATATAGTTGGATGCCGTCAAGGGAACCACCACGTTTCGCATTAATTCGCGGTAACGTGATGGTCTGGTCAGGCCCAAAGGCGGGCCTTCGCAAGAACCTAACTGCGGTTGAACAGCCGGCCGAAGAAGCCCTTTTTCTTCTCTTCGGGAAGCTCCTCGCCATCGACTGGCGGGGCCGGCGTGCGGTATCCGGCCGGCGGATCGGTGAGCTCGACCCGGGCCGGCTCGCCGCGCAGCAGTTCGGTGTCGCTCTTGCGCCGGTCGAGCAGTTCGCGCGGATCGACGACCTTGTCGACCTCGCGGCCGTCAGCCGTGCTGGAACCGAATCCCGCGCCGTTCTGGCGGCCGTACATGCGGCCCCATTCGTTCAGTTCCTGCGGCGACATGACGTAGGAATACTCGTCGAAATCGTCCGGCACCGCTTCGGCGGCGGCCTTCTTCATTTCCGCATATTCGCGCTTGGCGCGCTCGTCGGGATCGTCCGGCCAGTTGACGCCGTAGGATTCGACCGGGTCGTAAGGCGTGGGCAGGTCGTTGGCGACGGCGGTTTCGGCCGGCATCACCAGCGGCGAGCGCGGCCCGTATTCGATCTGCTCCTCGTTCGGATCGGTCCTCAGACCGAGCGCGACCATCGGATCGCCGAGCGCATCCTCGATCGGGTCGGTAAAGCCGCTTCCCGACTTCGAGCACCCGGCGGCAAATGCGCCGATCACCGCGACGACCGTCACGCTACGCAATACGGTTACTAGTTTCCGGTCCATTTTCCCGCCGATCATCATCCGGCCGCCAATTGCGGCCAATACCAGAGATCGCTCCCCGAGCGCCCCTCGCAACGCTAACTGCGCCGACTACCCGTCCTTTGGGGCCCTTTTATGGCTATTGAACACAGAGTCATACAGAAGCCCGGCCACACCTGCAACAATTGCCACATCGGCGATGTTGAACACGTACCAGGACCAGCCAAAGGCGTGGAAGTGGAAGAAGTCGGCGACCGCGCCGTAGATCTGGCGGTCGACGGCATTGCCGATCGCTCCGCCGATAATCAGTCCGATCGAGACGGCGACGATCCGGTCGCGGGTTCTGGCAAGCCACAGCCACAGGGCGATGGCGGCGACGACACTGATGCCGATCAGGACGGAGCGGCCCGCCGCCGTGTCCTGCTCGAACAGCCCGTAGCTGACGCCGCGGTTCCAAACCAGCACCAGATTGAAGAACGGCGTGACCTCGACCGGGGAATTGAGGCCGATCTCGAACGGGCCGAGCATCAGCCATTTATGCAGCCGGTCGAGGCCGAAGACGGATAGCGCGATTGCCGCGCCGATCCGGCTCCTCGGCCCCCACAGCATGGCCTTCAGCGTCATCGGCGAACCGGAGGGCTACTCGGCGGCCAGCCGGCCGGCCTCGAATTCGCGCATCGCGGCCGCGTCGCGCGGCGACAGGTCGGGCCAGTCCTGATCAGCGCCGACATCCGGCAGCACCTTCCAGGAGCGGGCACATTTTTTGCCCGTGGCGAGCACCGGCAAGACGGCGACGCCGGCGACCTCGTCGATGCGGTGCGCGTCAGCCGGTCCCTCGCCCTCGATCAGGTGCGCCTGACTGGTGATCGCGATCTCGGCGAGATCGACGCCCGCGACCGCCGCCATCAGGCCGGGATCGGTGACATAGACCTCAGGCGCTGCTTCGAGGCTGGAGCCGATCCGCTTCGCCGCCCGCTCGATCTCCAGCGCCCCGGTGACGACGCGGCGCACGCGCCGGATCTTGCGCCACTTCTCGGCCAGCGCCTCGTCGCGCCAGCTCTCGGGCACATCGGCGAACAGTTCCAGATGCACCGAGCCCTCCTCGGAGGGGAAGCGCGACAGCCAGGCCTCTTCCATGGTGAAGGGCAGCATCGGCGCAAGCCACAGCACCAGCCGGGAGAAGATCTGATCGAGCACCTGCAGGCAGGCCTTGCGGGTCATGCTCGAAGCCGGGTCGCAATAAAGCGCATCCTTGCGGATGTCGAAATAGAAGGCCGACAGGTCGACATTGGCGAAATTGAACAGGGCGTGCGAGATCCGCTTGTAGTCGAAATCGCGATAGCCCTGGCGCACCGACTGGTCGAGTTCGGCGAGCCGGTGCAGCATGTAGCGCTCCAGTTCCGGCATGTCGGCCTCGGCGACCGTTTCGCCCTGATAGTGGGCGAGCGAACCGAGCATCCAGCGGATCGTGTTGCGCAGCTTGCGATAGGATTCGACGTTGGTCTTGAGGATCTCCGGCCCGATGCGCTGGTCCTCCCAGTAGTCCGTCGTCATCACCCACAGTCTCAGGATATCCGCGCCATACTGCTTGATGATGTCCTGCGGGAAGACCTGGTTGCCCAGCGACTTCGACATCTTGCGGCCATGCTCGTCCATGGTGAAGCCGTGCGTGACAACGGCTTCATAGGGCGCGCGGCCGCGGGTGCCGCAGGATTCAAGCAGCGAGGAATGGAACCAGCCGCGATGCTGATCTGAGCCTTCCAGGTAGACGGAGGCCGGCCATTTCAGGTCCGGCCGGGTCTCCAGCACGAAGGCGTGGGTGGAGCCTGAATCGAACCAGACATCGAGGATGTCGTCGACCTTGTCCCATTCGGACGGATCGTCGACCAGCCCCTCCAGGAAGCGTTCGCGGGCGCCGTCGGCGAACCAGGCATCGGCGCCTTCGTCCTCGAAGGCCGAGGCGATGCGATCGACGAGCGAGGCGGATGCGTTGAACCGGGCGTTCGGGATGACCTCGCCGCTCTCGCGGTTGACGAAAACCGTGATCGGCACGCCCCAGGCGCGCTGGCGCGAGATCACCCAGTCGGGCCGGTCGGCGATCATGCTGCGCAGCCGGTTCTGGCCGGCATCGGGCACGAAGCGGGTCTCGTCGATCGCCTTGAGCGCCTTGGCCCGCAGGCCATTCGCCCCCTTGCCGTCGTCCATCGCGATGAACCATTGCGGCGTGTTGCGGAAGATCACCGGCTTCTTGGAGCGCCAGGAATGCGGATACTGGTGCTTCAGCCGGCCGCGCCCGACCATCGCGCCGGCGGCGGCCAGCGCGTCGATCACCGCCTGATTGGCGTCGCCCTTGGCGCCCTTGTCGGTGATGACACGCTTGCCCACCAACCCCGGCGCGTCATTGGTGTAGAAGCCGTCGGAATCGACGGGATAGGGGATCGTCGTGTCGATCCCCATCTGCTCGAGCCGCGCCTTGTGCTCGTTCCAGGCCTCGAAGTCCTCCGCGCCATGGCTCGGCGCGGTATGGACGAAGCCGGTGCCGGCATCGTCGGTGACATGCTCGCCGGGCAGCAGCGGCACAACGAAGTCGTAGCCGAGACCTTCAAGCGGATGGCTGCAGGCGATGCCCGGCAGTTCGGCATAGTCGAGGTCGCGGATCCGCTCATAGTGCTCGACCCGGCCGGCCTTCATGACCTCGTTGGCGAGCTTGTCGGCGAGGATGTAGAGCTCGCCGGGCCTGGCCCAGTTGTCCGCAGGGGCCTCCACGACTTTGTACAGCCCGTATTCGACGCGCGGGTGGAACGAGATCGCCCGGTTGCCGGGGATCGTCCAGGGCGTCGTCGTCCAGATGACGACCGAGGCGTTGAGCAGGTCGGTTCCGCACGCATCGCCGACGCGTCTGACCGGGAACTTCACCCAGATCGTGTCGGACGTGTAGTCCTGATACTCGACCTCGGCCTCGGCCAGCGCGGTCTTTTCCACGACGGACCACATGACCGGCTTGGAACCGCGATAGAGCCCGCCATTCATCGCGAATTTCATCAATTCGCGGGCGATCTGCGCCTCGGCCCTGAAGCTCATCGTCGTATAGGGGTTCTTCCAGTCGCCCTCGACGCCGAGCCGGCGGAACTCCTCGCGCTGCACGTCGATCCAGTGTTCGGCGAACTGCCGGCATTCCTTGCGGAACTCGACGACCGGCACGTCGTCCTTGTTCTTGCCCGAGGCGCGGTACTGCTCCTCGATCTTCCATTCGATCGGCAGGCCGTGGCAGTCCCAGCCGGGCACGTAGTTGGAATCGTAGCCGAGCATCTGGTGCGAGCGGGTGACGACGTCCTTGAGGATCTTGTTGAGGCCGGTGCCGATATGGATGTTGCCATTGGCATAGGGCGGGCCGTCATGGAGGACGAACTGCTCGCGGCCCTTGGCCTGCTGGCGCTGGCGGGTATAGATGTCGAGGCTGTTCCAGCGCTCGATCCAGTCCGGCTCGCGCTTGGGCAGGCCGGCGCGCATCGGAAAATCGGTCTTGGGCAGGAACAGGGTCTTGGAATAGTCGCGCTTGGCGTCGGGTCCGTCGGTCATGGGATTCCAGGCGGTTCGGGCGGTTCATTCAGCCGCTTGATTGGATAGATGGGTTAAGAAGAATGGGCTTCCCGGCCTTCGGCGCGCGGCAGACAGCGGGGGCTGCCTTACGCCAAAGCCGGGCCGGTAATTCGCCCGGTGTTCCGAATGCCGACCCTGCGCCTGGCGTGTACCGGGCAAGCGGGCGGGCAATCCAGTCTGCTATCCATCGATCCTGACATGGCGTTGCGTTCTATCAGGCCGGGCCCCGGGGTTAAAGCCGGTTCTGGGTTAAAGCCGGTTCTTGCCCGGCTTTGCCGCTTCGGTCTTGTCGCTTCAGGCCAATTGCGGAGGCGCCTCGGCGCGGGCCAGCAGGTCGCGGGTCTCGGCGATGTCGACATGCATCCGCTCGACAAGCGCCTCGACGCTTTCGAAGCGCGCCTCGGGACGGATGAAGGCGACGAATTCGATTTCCATCTCCTTGCCGTAGAGATCGAGATGGGCGTCGAGCAGATAGGTTTCAAGCAGCGGCGCGCCATTGTCGAATTGCGGGCGGCGGCCGAAATTGGCGGCCCCCTGATAGACCGTGCCGTCGACGGTCGCGCACACCGCGTAGACGCCGTGCCTGAGTTCGGTCTCCGGCGGCAGCTTCATGTTGGCGGTCGGAAAGCCAAGATCACGACCGCGTTTCTCGCCATGCACCACCTCGCCGCGCACGCAGAAGCGATGGCCGAGGATGTCGGCGGCATCCTGTACCCGGCCCTCGGCAAGGACCTTTCGCACCGCGCTTGCCGACCAGATCGCATCGCCGCTGCCGGCCGGCGCGACGATGGTGACGTCGAAGCCGCGTTTCGCCCCGAGCGCGCGCAGCACCTCCGGCGAGCCCGACCGGCCCTTGCCGAAATGGAAATCGTGGCCGACAACGGCGCCCGACACGCCGAGCCTGTCGACCAGCACCCGGTCGACGAAATCCTCCGCCGACAGCGCGGCGAAATCCTCATCGAAGGTGATCTCGACGACGCCATCAAGCCCCGCCGCGGCGAGGCGCTCGGCCTTCAGCGGCGGCGGCGTCAACCGGAACACCGGTGTCTGGGGCCGGAAAAACGTGCGCGGATGCGGCTCGAAGGTCAGCGCCATCGCCGGGACGCCGCGCGCCTCGGCCATCGCGCGCATCGGCTCCAGCACGGCCAGATGGCCGCGATGCACGCCGTCGAAATTGCCGATCGCGACGATACCGCCGCGCAAATGCGGCGGCACCGGGTCGGTGTCGGTCAGGCGGGTAAAGTCCGGCTTGGTCATTGATGTTTCAATGGGCGGCATTTCAGATCGCGGCATTCGTTCGCGCTGTCAACGGTTGCCGCCCGGCACCATGACGATCGCCTCGCCATCGAGCACCGGCTTGGCGTCGACCAGGCATTCGCAATTGAGCCGGGCGCGGCGCTTCTTTGCCTCAAGCTCGACCACTTCCACCTGCGCCACGACGACGTCGCCGATGCGCACCGGGGCATGGAAATTGAGGCTTTGCGAAATATAGATCGCGCCGGGTCCGGGCAGCTTCGTGCCGAGCACCGCCGAAATCAGGCTTGCGGTATAGAGGCCATGGGCGATGCGCTCGCGAAACGGCGTCTTGGCGGCGAAATGGTCGCTCAAGTGCACAGGGTTGTTGTCGCCGGACAGTTGCGCGAAGCCGATCACGTCATCGGCCATCACGGTGCGCATAAGCTGCTCCGTCATCCCGACGCTCAGATCCTCGAAGACATAGCCAAAACCGGATGACGGCGGATGCGCGGTCATCTGCTCAAACTCCTCCGTGAGCCGTACGGCCGTTAACACTTTGGCCGGGACACTATTGCAAGCGCTCGGCAGATTGAAGGGGGAGATTGACCTGGTGGCCGAAAACTGTCCTGGCGCCGGACGCCGTCGAAGCTTCATCCACGCCCGTGGTCATCCGCTCGGGTCTCAAGTCACCGGGTCAGTCCTCGTCTATCAGGACTTCCATCGGAACACCGAGCGCGCGGGCGATCTTGAGCAACAGTACCGCCTTGCCTTCCCGCTCGCCAGTCTCGATCTGGGCAATCGTCGGTTGGGCGCATCCTACAAGCGCCGCGAGTTCCGCCTGAGTCAGACCGCGATGCTTGCGGATCGCCTTGATCGGGCTCTCTCCCTCCTCAATCTCGACCCACACCTCCAGCGGCAATGCGACGTCTTCGCCCCGATCGATCTTGGCCTGCGTCTCGTCGAGGATGCGGGCCGCCATGCGATCCTCGGCGGCTTCGTCGCCGCTGCGGGCGAGCAAGGCATCATAGCCGCGACGGGTCAGAACGATCATCTCCTCGCCGGTCTCGGTCTTGATGATCTGCGGTTTGGTCATTGTCTCTGTCTCTCAGCGATAGATGTCGCGACGGTGGCCAACGGCCATCACCTGAATGGCGATGTCGGTTTCGCCAAAGATGACCCGATAGTCACCTGACCGCAGCCGCGCGTGGGATGAGCCGGTAAGCGTCTTTACATCGCCCTCGCCGCACTCGGCGTAGCGCTGGAGCTTCGCCTCGATCTGCGCCCGAACCTTGGCCGGCAGCTTGCGCAACGAACGCCAGGCCGTGGACGTGTAAACGATCTGCTTCATCACCGATTATAGCAAATCCAGATAACTCGACCAGCGAATATATCTCATTTCGCTATTACTCGGCCAGACGAGCGACTATTCGACCAGACTGGGCGACTGCGGGCCGAAAGCGGGCGAAATTCCGGTGCGGAACCGCCAACCCGTTGTCGTGCAATCAGAAACCGTTAACCACAGACGATCGCGCAAAGGGCTCTTTAACCCAATGTTCAGGGCGGCGCTCCTACCGTCTCACCCGTTGCAGCTGGGGCAGACCACGGAGTTCGCAGGATGCGCGACTTCGCTGGCGGGGGACCCGACGAAAAAACGGAGAGCTAGGATGGCTGTCGATACCGCTATGCCGATCCTTGTCGTCGATGATTACAAGACGATGATTCGCATTATCCGCAATCTGTTGAAGCAGTTGGGCTTCAACGATGTCGACGAGGCGACGGACGGGGCCGAGGCGCTGCAGAAACTGCGTTCGAAACAGTACGGGCTGGTGATTTCCGACTGGAACATGGAGCCGATGACCGGCTACGAACTGCTCAAGCATGTGCGCGGCGACGATGGCCTCAGCCAGACGCCGTTCATCATGGTGACGGCGGAATCGAAGACCGAAAACGTCATCGCGGCGAAGAAGGCGGGCGTCAACAACTACATCGTCAAGCCGTTTCCGGCCGCCACGCTGAAAGCCAAGATCGACGCCGTCTTCGGCGTGTGAGGCGAGCAGGGCCGGGCTCCGGCTCCCACTTCCGGCCGGACACCCGACCAGAAGTCCAAGTCACATTCGAACAGATTTGAGACGTCCCGATGAGCAAGACAGAATCCCGGGCCGATCAGGTTTCGCGCGTATTGCAGGAAATCGGCTCCGAGACGAGTGACGACATTTCCGTACGCGAGATCCTCTCGCTCGCCGATACAATGGCACAGTCGATGGGCGGCCTGTACCGCGCCATCGAGGCCTCGATCCATCGCGAATTCAGCGAAATCGCCAGCTATATCGAAGCGATGAAAGCCGATATCGCCGGCCTGCAGGCCAATGACCTGAAGGAAACCCACCTGCCGACAGCCGGCCGCGAGCTCGATGCCGTGGTCGAGGCGACCGAGGCGGCGACCAATTCGATCATGGAATGCGCCGAGGCGATCATGTGCGCCGACGCCGCCGATCCGGACGCCTACAAGGCAGCCGTCGACGAACAGGTGATGAAGATCTTCGAAGCCTGCTCGTTCCAGGACATCACCGGCCAGCGCATCTCCAAGGTGGTCGAGACGCTGAACATGGTCGATGCGCGCGTGAGCCGGTTCGCCGCCCGCTTCAGCGTCGCCGACGCCGAGGGGCCGGCGACCGACGACGAGGCAGCCCGCGCCGCCCGCCGCAAGGAGCAAATGCTGGACGGTCCGCGCACCGACGGTATCAACCAGGACGCCGTCGACGACCTGTTCTCGGCGGCCTGAGCAGCCCAGGCCAACGTTCGGGTTCGGGCCCCTCCCACCGGGGCCCGCCTACCACACCAGCCGGGTCATGATGGCCTTGGGATGCACGCCCGCGGCCTCAAACGAGGCTTCCAGCGCCGCCGCATCGAGACCGGTCTCGCCGATCAGTTCGGCGCCGTGGATGCCCGACGCGATGAAGACGGAATCGATGCCGAACCGCTCCGCGCCGGCAAGATCGGTGCGCAGGCTGTCGCCGATCGCCAGCACCCTGTCCCGGTCGACCGGCCGGCCGCTGGCCTCTTCCACCAGGCGGACCGCCTCGGCATAGATCGGCGGATGGGGCTTGCCCGCCCACAACACCTCCCCGCCGATCGCCTCATAGGCATCGGCGAGCGCGCCGGCGCAATAGATCAGCCGGTCGCCGCGCTCGACGACCTTGTCCGGGTTGCCGCAGATCATCGTCAGCCCGCGGTCGCGGAACGAGCGGAGCATGTCCGCATAGTCGTCGGGCGTCTCGGTATCGTCGTCGAACAGGCCGGTATTGACCACGGCGTCGGCCGATGCTTGGTCCGACAGCGTCACGTCGATCCCCTCAAAGACCGGCAGATCGCGCTCAGGCCCCAGGTGGAACAGGTTGCTGCCCGCCCGCTGCGCGACCATCGCCCGTGTCAGGTCGCCGGAGGTGACGATCGCGTCATAGGAATGGTGGGGCACCTTCAGCCGGTCGAGCAGGCGCTGGACGAAGGCCGCCGGCCGCGGCGCGTTGGTGATCAGGCAGACCCGGCCGCCGGCCTGGCGAAACCGGTGCAGCGCGTCGCAGGCATCGGGCCAGGATCGCACGCCGTTATGCACCACGCCCCAGATATCGCACAGAAGCGTGTCATAGCGTTCGGCGAACTCGCGAAACCGCAGCAGGATCTGCGGATGCTCCGCTGCCGACGGATCGGCGGGGTCCGCGTGGAGGGAATCGGATGGCATTCGGGCGTTCCGGCTTGTCTTTACGGGCGCCGCTTAGTCGATCCTGACCGGTTTCGGCGGCGAGAAGAGAGTGCCCTGCCCGAATTTGACGTCATAGTCCAGCAGATCGATCACCTGCGCCTCGGTTTCGATGCGCGTGACGATCAGTTCGATGCCATAGCGCGCTAGCAAAGCGGCGATATCGGCGGCATGGATATTGGCAGAGGCCGCGAGCGCGGGATCGAGCAGCAGGCTTGCGTCGATCTTCACGTATCTCACCTTGCGGTCGGCCATCGTCGCGCAATCGAGATCGAGGCTGTTGACCGTATCCACCGAGAACCGCAGGCCACGTTCGGCGAGCGCTTCGAGATTGCTGATCTCGACCGGCCCCATCGCGGCGAAGTCGGCCTGCCGGAATTCCAGCACCAGCGCCTGCGACAGCTCCGTGTTGTCGCTCAACAGTCCGACGAACTGTTCGACATAGCTCGAATCCGAGAGCGTCTGCGTCGAGACATTGCAGAATGTCGCCGATCCGCGCTGATTGCGCGCCATCTTCTGGATGATCTGGACGGACCGGTAGAGCACCGCGTTGTCGAGGATCGGCATCACTCCTGTCCGCTCGGCGAAGGGGATGAACTGATCCGGACGCAGGGTCCGCTCGTCGTCGCGCAAGCGGCAGAGCGCCTCGTGAAACCGCACCTGGCGCTGCGGCAGGCTCACCACCGGCTGCAGCAGGATGTCCGGGCCACGATCGACGATGCAGCGCTTCAGGCGGTCGACCGATGCCGCGTCATCCAGCCCCTCGAACGGCGAAGGGGCAAGCGCCGGCTTCTCCGGTGTCGCGATCTGCGCCTCGAAGGCGGTCATCGAGATCGCCGGGGGATGTGCGGGCCGGGCAAGCTTGCCGGCGTCGAACTCCTCCCTCAGGCTATCGTTTGCCGCCTTCAGCTCCGCGACCTCGTCTTCCAGCCCGCTGACGCGCTCGTCGATCATCGCCTCGATGCGGACCGTCAGCATCGTTTCCAGATCGGTGACGCGGACGGTCAGGCCCTCGATCTGGTTCTGCAGCGCCGCCGAGACGCCGTTGACTTCGCGCAGCTGCCGCTCGACAGCCGCCTTCTCGCGCGAGCGGGCGGAGAAGAATTCCGCCAGGATCATCACCATCAGCGCCGCGAAACCGATCCAGCCGGCCTCGGCCAGGCCAAGTCCCGCCCGCAGGTAGAGCACCATGGCAAGCGAGCCGGCGATCACCACCATGCAGGCGGCGACGAAGACCGGCGAGGGCGACGGCAGCACCGACCGCAGGCTCCGGGGCTCATTGGCCTGACGGGTCAGGCCACGGACCGGCTCGGGAGGCGTAGAGGATTTGGCGGGCCGGCTGGCCCTTGCGGACGACAGGAACGACATGCCGCGATTGTAGGTGATTCTCGCGGCCTTGCGGTATCGGATCGGGGAAACCGCCTCAGCAGCCCGCGCCGCCGGAAACCGGGAAGTTCAGCGTCGGCCGGCCGGCCTTCATCACGGTAATCTCGCCGCCGGTGACGGGCGCGTCCTCCTGATCGACGGATTCGCCCAGATCGATATCGACGACGACGCGGACGGAGTTGTCGGCGCTGTCGAAGACCTGGCGCGGATACTGTCCGAAGCCGAGCGGCTCGCCATCCGCCGTCGTCCGCTCGAACAGCACGATCTGGCCGTCGATCATCATCGCAGCCGGCATGGCGCCGTTGGAACCATCGCCGGCGCCATCGATGAAGATCAGATCCTCCTCGTCGCGCCGCGACAGAAACAGGCCGCAGCCGGTCTCGAACGGCAGCGCGGCGGTATCGAGGACGCCAACATCCGGCATCGCGTCCGAAACCGCACCGGGCGCCGACTGCACGGCCGGCGTCTCGATGCGGGAGGTATCCTTGGCGGGCTGGGCGGATTCCGCATCCGGTTCGATCATCTCGACCATGTCGTCCATCTCGAAACGCAGCCGGTCGAACGGCTCCGGCACGACCCAGACATAGGCGATCGCTGCGGCGATGAGGACCGCGACCGCGGCAAAGAGCAGGGATTTCATCGTCCGCAGTCCTCAGATCTGGCCCCGGACAAGGCTGCGAACTGGACCCCGGGCACGATCAAGTCAGCCCCTCCAGCACCTTGGCCAGCTTGTCGAAGATCTCGCCGATCTGATCGCGCGACACCGTCAGCGGCGGCGACAGGGCGATCGTGTCGCCGGTGATGCGGATCATCATGCCATAATCGGCAAACGCGGTTTCCATCGCCTCGTAGGCCCGCGCGCCGACGGCGCCGTCGCGGGAGTCAAGGTCGATGCCGGCGACCAGTCCGATGGTGCGGATATCGGCGACATGGCGTTTGCCCTTCAGGCCCATCGCCGCGTCGGCCCAGTCGGCCTCAAGATCGCGGGCGCGCTCGAACAGGCCCTCGTCGCGATAGACGTCGAGGGTTGCAAGGCCCGCGGCGATCGCCATCGGATGGGCCGAATAGGTATAGCCGTGGAACAGTTCGATGGCGTGTTCGGGGCCGTTCATGAAGGCGTCGTAGACATGTTTGCGCACGATGACGCCGCCAAGCGGCACGGCGCCCGAGGTGACGCCCTTGGCGAAGGTGATCACGTCGGGCACGACGCCGTAGCGCTCCGCAGCGGTTGCGAAACCGAGCCGGCCGAAGGCGGTGATCACCTCGTCGAAGACAAGGAGAATGCCGTGCGTGTCGCAGAGCTCACGCAGCCGCTTGAGATAGCCCTTCGGCGGCGGCAGCACGCCGGTGGAGCCGGCCATCGGCTCGACGATGACGGCGGCGATCGTCGAAGGGTCGTGCAGCGCGGCGAGACGGTCCAGTTCGTCGGCCAGATGGGCGCCCCAGTCGGGCTCGCCGCGGCAATAGGCCTGCTCGGCGCGGTTATAGGTGTGCGGCAGATGGTCGGTGCCGGTCAGAAGGCCGCCGAAGAACTTGCGATTGTTGACGATGCCGCCGACCGAGATGCCGCCGAAGCCGACGCCGTGATAGCCGCGCTCGCGGCCGATCAGCCGGGTCTTCGACCCCTTGCCTTGGATGTTCCAGTAGGCCAGCGCGATCTTCAGCGCCGTGTCGGCGGCCTCCGAGCCGGAATTGCAGAAGAATACGTGGTCGAGATCGCCGGGCGCCATCATCGCAAGCCGGGTCGACAGGGCGAAGGCCTTGGGATGGGCGAACTGGAAGGAGGGGGCGAAATCGAGTTCGGCGGCCTGGGCCTGGATCGCCTCGACGATCGGTTCGCGGGCATGGCCGGCGTTGCAGCACCAAAGGCCCGCCGTCGCGTCGAGCACCGGCTGGCCGTCCGGCGTATAGTAGTGCATGTCCTTGGCACGGGCGATCAGGCGCGGCTTCTTCTTGAAGGCGCGGTTCGGCGTAAACGGCAGCCAGAACGCTTCCAGGTCGTTGGGCGACAGCTCCCCCGGGGGATCCAGATCATGGGCTACGGACATCGGGTGCTCCTTGACGGACTGGGCCTCGTGCCTTTGGGTCTCGTGCCTTCGGGTCTCTATGCGGCGGCGGAGGCTATCAAAGCGGCCTCGCCGAGGAAACCGCCGACGGCGCCACTGCCGGGACCGCAGCCGTTCAACCGTTTTTTTACCCTAATGGTCAACTAATATTTCCGTTTGTAACGGTTGTTGTACCCGATGCGCTTAAGGAGTTCGGCCGGTCATGGACTCGGTTGAGACGGTTTTACCCGGACCCTGCCCCAAACCCCGCCTCCTCGTCGTCGATCGCGATCCGGTGTTTCGCCGCTTCGTTCGCGACCATGTCGGCGCGGGCCTGCGTGACCTGGCGCCGATTATCGATGCCGCCGAGTTGTGGCGGCTCGACGCCCGGTCCGTCATCACGCCCGGCGATGTCATCCTGCTCGGGACCGAGGGAACAGGCGATGCCAGTCTCGAGGCCATTCGGCAGGCGGCCTGTTTCGGCTCCGTCGTCGTGGCAAGCGCAACCGGGTCGCTTGCCTTCGCTGTCGCGGCGATGCGCGCCGGTGCAGCCGATTTCCTGGTCAAGCCCGCCAGCGCCGACGCGCTTGCCGCGGCAATCCGTCGCGCGGCCGAGACCGGTCACCAGCCGATGCCGCCCTCGGCGCCGATCGATCCGGCGCCGTTTGGTCCCTTCGTCGGGGCCTCGGAGGCGATGCGCGGGGTGTTCGAGACGATCTCGCGGATCGCGCCGTCGCGCGCGCCGGTCTTCGTCACCGGCGAGAGCGGCACGGGCAAGGAACTGACGGCCGAGGCGATCCATGCCCGCTCCGGCCGGCCCGGCGCTTTCATCGCGATCAATTGCGCCGCCATTCCGCGCGACCTGATGGAAAGCGAGATCTTCGGCCACGCGCGCGGCGCCTTCACCGGGGCGCATGAAGACCGGCCAGGCGCTGCCGAACTCGCCGACGGCGGCACGCTGTTTCTCGACGAGATCTGCGAAATGGCGCCGGAGCTGCAGACCAAGCTGTTGCGCTTCATCCAGACCGGCACTGTCCGGCGGATCGGCGCCTCGACCCAGAAACCGGTCGATGTGCGCTTCGTCTGCGCCACCAACCGGACGCCTGAGACCGAGGTCGCCGAGGGCCGGTTCCGCGCCGACCTGTTCTTCCGGCTGCATGTCCTGCCCGTGCATCTGCCGCCGCTGAGAGAGCGCGCCGAGGACATTCTGCCGCTTGCCGAAACGTTCCTGTCGGCCTTCAGTGCCGAGGAGCAGCGCCGGTTTTCCGGCTTCGACGACAGCGCCGCGGCGCTTTTGCAGGTCTATGACTGGCCCGGCAATGTCCGGCAGCTGCAGAACGTCGTGCGCCGCGCGGTCGTGATGAACGACGCGGAGCGCATCGGACCGGAAATGCTGGCGATGGCGCTGGCCCATGCCGGCCAGCCGCCGGCAGCCTATTCGGCCACCCACCCCCAATCCAGCCCGGGGGCAACCATTTCCGCGATCCGGCCGAAGCGGGCTGAAATCGAGCCGTTCTGTGTGCAGGAACGGCGCATCATCGAGCAGGCACTTGCCGCCTTTCAAGGCAATGTCGGCCAGGCCGCAGCGGCGCTTGAGATCAGCGCCTCGACCATCTACCGCAAGAAACAGGCCTGGCAGGACGGCCGCTCGGCAGCCTAATACTTTGCATGTGCAACATGCACGCTTGCCGCTAAGACATGGTGCGCTAACCATCTTTTCCTTACGTGGCTTGCCGCTTGCATAGCGGTTGCGTCAGTATTATGGCGAAAGCGAAGAAAATGCTGCGGCGCAAGCGACCCTCTGGTCGCGCCACACAAAAACGAGCCGCAAACAGGGAAGTGTGTAATGAACCTATCGAAGGGTGCCGCGGCCGCCGCCGCGGTTCTCCTGCTCTGCGTCGCCGCTGCGGGCGCCGCAGAGACGACCTCGGAGACGCCGTCCAGCATCGCAACCGAGGTGGATGCCGCGCTCGACGCCGGCGAGACGGTCAAGGCGCTCGATCTGGCCGAGCGTTATCGCGAGGCCGTCTGGGACGCCGCGCCGCTTGCCTTCCGCAAGACCGAACTGGTCGCGCAGGAGCCGCAGGCCTTCGGCGACGACACGCCGCGCGCCGACAACGTCTATGACGAGGACCAGGAGATCCACATCTATGCCGAACCGGTCGCCTATGGGCGCCGGCAGGAGGATGATGGCTGGGTCGCCGACTTCGTCGCCGATGTCCGCATCGCCGAACAGGACGGCACGATCATCGCCGCCCACAAGGGATTTTCGGAGTTCAAGGTCGTGACGCCGGCCCGCGACGACAGCGTCTTCCTGGCGATTTCCTACGTGTTCGGCGGCCTGGGCACCGGCGACTATGTCGTCACCACCACGCTGCACGACACGATCAGCGGCAAGGTCGGCGCGTTCTCGACCGACATCACGATCCGCTAACCGGATCGATCACGCCTGGCGCAGCACTTCGCGGGCGATGATCATCCGCTGGATCTCCGAGGTGCCCTCGTAGATCGTCGTGACCCGCGCGTCGCGGGCAAGCCGTTCGAGCGGATAGTCGCGGATATAGCCCGCCCCGCCATGCAGTTGCAGGGCGGTGTAGGTCGCCTTCTGGGCAGCTTCGGTGGCGTGCAGCTTGGCCATCGAGGCGGCCCGGGCAAAGGGCCTGCCCGCCTGTTTGAGCGCGGCCGCCTGCAGGATCAAAAGGCGGGCCGCCTCCAGTTCCGTCTCCCGGTCGGCGATCATCCACTGGATACCCTGCATGTCGGCGACCTTGCGGCCGAACTGCTCGCGCTCCTTGACATAGGCGATCGCCTGATCCATCGCCGCCCGCGCAATCCCGAGCGCAGCCGACGCGATGCCGATACGGCCGCCGGCCAGTTCGCCCACCGCGATGCGGAAACCGTCATTGACGGTGCCGAGCACGGCGGCGGCCGGGATGCGGCAATCCTCGAAGGTGATCGCATTGGTTGCCGATCCGGTCTGGCCCATCTTCTTCTCCGCCGGCCCGACGATCATGCCCGGCGCGCCGGCCTCGACCAGGAAGGCGGTGATGCCCTTGCCCTTGGGCGCATCGGGATCGGTCACCGCCCAGACCACGAACAGGCCGGCGATCTCGCCGCTGGTGATGTAGAGCTTGGCGCCGTTCAGCACCCATTCGTTGCCGTCCATCCGCGCCGATGTGCGCATCCCGGCCGGATCAGAGCCGGCGCCCGCCTCCGTCAGGCAGAAGCCGGCGGCGGGATAGGTGCCGTCGCAGATCTTCGGTAGATAGGCCTGTTTCTGCTCCTCCGATCCGCAGGTCTGGATGATCTCGCCGACCATGTTGGTGACCGACAGCGTCACCGCCGTCGACGCGCAGCCTTCCGCGAGCGCCTGGATCGCCAGCGCGAAGCCGACCGGGCCGGCCTCCGTGCCGCCATGGGCGCTGTCGACATTGAGGCCGCAGAAGCCGGTCTCGGCAAGCAGCTTGAGGTTCGCCAGGAACTCGGCGCGCCCCTCGCCCCGGTCGAGCGTCTCGGCAAGCGGCGCCAGGCGGTCGGCAGCGATCCGGCGGGCGGTCTCGGCGATCAGCCGCTGTTCTTCCGATGGCTCGAGCATCGCGGACGCGTCTCCCTGCGGTTTGTTGCGAGAGGTAGGGATACAGCGGGCTGCTAAAGGGGGCAATCCTGCGCCGCTTTGGGCAGGCTACGCACACACCTCCCGAACGAGCCAGTCGGCGACCGGCTTCGCCGCCGCGCTGCCCGAGCGGGCCGGCACCAGCCAGTAGCCCCAATCCGGCCGCGCCAGCCGCGGACCGACCGGCACCAGCGTCCCGTCTTCAAGAAAGCGGTCGATCAGGCCGATCCAGCCGAGCGCGATGCCCTGTTCGGCGATCGCCGCCTGCACGACCAGATTGTAAGTGTTCAGGCCGAGATCCGACGTGCCGGCCTCGTAGTCTATGCCATGCGCATGAAAGAAGCGCGCCCATGTCAGCCACCGCGGCTCGCTGGCGCTGTCGAGATGGAGGAGCGGTGCCGCGGCGATCTCGGCGGCGCTGGCAAGCGGAGCCCGCCGCCGCGCAAAGGTCGGCGCGCAGACCGGTACGACGGTTTCGGCGATCAGCAAGGTCGCCGCCGCGCCGAAATCGCCGGACCGGCCGCACACCACGCCGAGATCGGCGACGGCCTCAAGGTCGCCCGCCGGCTCCTGCGAGGCGATGATATGCACCTCCAGGCCCGGATTCTGGCGGCGGAATTCCGCCACCCTGGGCATCAGCCAGAAGGTCGCGAAGCCGAAATCCGTGAGCAGCCGCACGGATGGCCGCGCGCGCCTGCGGCGGAGCGTGGCGACCGCCCGGTCGATGCCGCCGATACCGGCGCTGACGGCCTCGAACAGGATCAGGCCCTCGTCGGTCAGGCCGGTGCCGCGATGCAGGCGGCGCAGCAGCGGCAGGCCGACCTGCGTTTCCAGGCGGCTTACCTGGTAGCTGGCGGACGGCTGGGAGATGCCGAGTTCCCGCGCCGCGCCGGTCAGGCTGCCGAGCCGGCCCGCCGCCTCGAACACCCGCAGCGCACCGATGTCGATGGGTCTATCTGACATAGAATTTCTTTATAGCATCGATTTAGATTCAAGGGGTGCAAAACACGTTGCCTCCTACGGTTTAATTGACCCGGGCCGGATGGGAAAACAATTGCTTGCGTCGCAATCGGCAGGACTTGCGCCGCGGCGTCCGGCCCGATCAATGAAATCCGAAGGGGATGGACCGATGAAACGACGCACGCTTGTCACGGCGTTCGCTATGCTTCTGGCCTATGGCACCGCCGGCTTCGCGGCCGATGGCGAGGCCTGCAAGACGATCCGGCTGTCGGATCCGGGCTGGACGGACATCAATTCCACCAACGCGATCGCCTCGGTGCTGCTTGAGGCGCTCGGCTACGATCCGCAGATCAAGACGCTTTCGGTTCCCATCGGCTATCAGTCGATGAAAAACGGCGATATCGACGTGTTCCTCGGCAACTGGATGCCGGCCCAGGAAAAGTTCATCGAGGATCTCCAGGCCGCCGATGCCGTCGACATCCTGCGCAAGAACCTGACCGGGGCGAAGTTCACGCTCGCCGTTCCCGCTTACGTCGCAGAGGGCGGCGTCAAGGACTTCGCCGACCTGAACGCCCATGCCGACAAGTTCGACGGCAAGATCTACGGCATCGATCCGGGCGCGGCCGGCAATGCCAACATCCAGAAGATGATCGATACCAACGATTTCGATCTCGGCGACTGGAAGGTGGTCGAATCCGGCGAGCAGGCGATGCTGGCGCAGGTCGCCCGGTCGGAGCGATCGAAGGACTGGATCGTGTTCCTGGCCTGGGCGCCGCATCCGATGAATTCCCGTTTCGACCTCACCTATCTGTCGGGCGGCGACGACTATTTCGGCCCGAATTACGGTGGCGCCGACGTCTATACGCTGGCGCGGACCGGCTGGGCGGAAGCATGCCCGAACGCGGCGCAGCTTTTCCGCAACCTGGAATTCGAGATCGCCATGGAAAACGAGATGATGGGCATGATCCTCGACGACGGCGAGGAGCCGGCCGACGCGGCGCGGGCCTGGTTGAAGGCCAATCCGGATGCGGTCGGGCCATGGCTTGAGACGGTCACGACGCTTGCCGGCGATCCGGGGCATGCCGCCGTCAAGGCGGAGCTCGGCCTTTAGGCGTCCGGACACATCACGATTGACCATCCGCGGCAGCGGCGCTGGATAGACGATCCGCGCCGCTGCTAGACTGCAGCCCTGTCCGGACCTTCAAGGCAACGCGCGTGACCAGACCGAACATCCTCATCCTGATGGTCGACCAGCTCAACGGGACGCTGTTTCCCGATGGTCCGGCCGACTTTCTCCATACCCCCAACCTGCGGCGGCTGGCCGGCCAGTCGGTGCGCTTTGCCAATTGCTATACGGCAAGTCCGCTGTGTGCGCCGGGCCGGGCCTCGTTCATGTCGGGGCAATTGCCCTCGCGCACCGGCGTCTACGACAACGCCGCGGAATTCGCCTCCGACATTCCCACCTATGCCCATCACCTGCGCCGGGCCGGCTATCACACCTGCCTTTCGGGCAAGATGCATTTCGTCGGCCCCGATCAGTTGCACGGCTTCGAGGAGCGCCTGACCACGGATATCTATCCGGCCGATTTCGGCTGGACGCCCGACTATTCAAAGCCCGGCGAACGGGTCGACTGGTGGTATCACAACCTGAGCTCGGTGACGGATGCCGGAACGTCCGAGATCACCAACCAGCTCGAATATGACGACGAGGTCGCCTTCAACGCGGTCGGCAAGCTCTACGACCTTGCCCGGCGGCGCGACGACCGGCCCTGGTGCCTGACGGTCAGTTTCACCCATCCGCACGATCCTTATGTCGCGCGGCGGCGCCACTGGGATCTCTATGCCGACTGCCCGGCGCTTCAGCCGACCGTGCCGGCGATCGCGTTTGAGGACCAGGACCCGCATTCGCAGCGGCTGATGGCGGCAAGCGACCATACCGCCTTCACCATCACCGAGGACGACATCGCCCGATCGCGCCGGGCTTACTTTAGCAATATCAGCTATCTCGACGAGAAATTCGGGGAGATCCTGGCGGTTCTCGAGGATGGCCATATGGACCGGGACACGATCATCCTGTTCCTGTCCGATCATGGCGACATGCTCGGCGAGCGCGGGCTGTGGTTCAAGATGAGCTTCTTCGAGGGCTCTTCGCGCGTGCCGCTGATGATCCGCGCGCCGGGTCTTAACGCCGGCCTGATCACCGACCCGGTCTCGACGCTCGACGTCGTCCCGACGCTCGCCGATCTCGCCGACCTGGACATTACCGAGATCATGCCCTGGACCGACGGGCACAGCCTGGCGCCGCTTGCGAGCCGAACCGGGACGCGCCCGCCGGTGCCGATGGAATATGCCGCCGAAGGGTCCGAGGCGCCGCTGGTCGCGCTGCGCGACGGCCGCTTCAAGCTCGCGCTGTGCGCGCTCGATCCCCCGCAGCTTTTCGACCTTAAGGCCGATCCGCACGAGCGCAGGAACCTCGCGGCCGATCCCGAGCATCAGGCGGTTCTCGCCGAGCTGACCGCGAAGATCCAGGCGCGCTGGGATCTCGACCGCTTCGACCAGGAGGTCCGCCAGAGTCAGGCCCGGCGCCACATCGTCTATTCGGCGCTGCGCAACGGCGCCTATTACCCCTGGGATTTCCAGCCGCTGCGCCGGGCCTCCGAACGCTTCATGCGCAACCATCTGGATCTCAACGACCTCGAACGGGCAAGCCGCTATCCGCGCAACGTCGGGGATTAGGGTCGGGACCCTAGTCTTCGCTGTGTCCGCGCCGGATCCGGCGCACGACGAACCAGACCAGCAAGACGACGAAGGGCACCGCCGCGGCAGTGGCGATCGCCGGATCGAAGGGGAGCTGCAAGCCCTTATCGCCGCCCTTGACGAGATAGCCGATCAGCCCGACGACATAGTAGCTGACGGCTGCGACCGACAGGCCCTCGACCGTCTGCTGCAGGCGAAGCTGCATCCGGGCGCGCCGGTTCATCGACTGAAGCAGATCGCGGTTCTGGCTTTCCAGTTCGATATCGACGCGGGTGCGCAGGAGATTGGCGGTGCGGGCGAGCTTCTCGGAGAGCTGCGCCAGCCGGCGCTCGACCATCTCGCAGGTGCTGACCGCCGGGTTCATGCGCCGGGCGAGGAAGCCTGCGATCGAACCGAAGCCCGCGACGCGGTTTTCGATGATCGCGCTGAGCCGCTGCTCGACCAGGTCGGAATAGGCCCGCGTCGCGCCGAAGCGGTAGGCGGTGCCGGCGGTCTCCGCCTCGACCTCGGCGGCAAGCGCAACCAGCCGCTCGAGCAGTTCGCGGCTCAGCGCCAGCCCGGATTCCGATTTCATCCGCTCGGTCAGGCCGACCAGTTCCTGCTCGATGCGATCGAGCACCGGCCTGATCCGCTGCGCCTCGGGCAGGCCGAGCAGCACCAGCGTGCGATAGGTCTCGATCTCCAGCATGCGCTGCACCAGCGCGCCGGTGCGGGCGGGCGGCAGCGTCGCGTTGGCGATCAGGATCCGCGTGAAGCCGGACGGGTCCGGCCGGAAGTCGGTCGCCACCACGGCGCCACCGGCATCGGCGCGGGTGACGCACAGGCTGGAATGATCGAACATCTCAAGGTCGGGCAGATCGCCGTCGAGGGTAACAAGGGCAAGCCGGGTCGCGACGATCAGCGGCCCCGGCGGGTTCGGCAGGAAGGCTGCGAGCGAGGAAATGTTGGGGGCTGCGAAGGGATCGTCCGGCGGCGGCGTCACCGACAGGGTCATGGTGGTGAATTCGGTGTGGCGCTCCCAGCGCAGTTCCGCGCCGCCCAGCGTCATCACGTGATGGCGGGCGCCGGGCCCCGGCGGCAGCACCCCATGCGCCTTGCAGAACCGGGCGAGATAGTCGATTTCGCCATCGGCATCGGACTGGAACGCCAGATGATGCAGCACCCGCGGCGCCTCGACGGGCCGGAACGGGCGCGCATGCACCTCGCCCATGACGAGGTCGCGCAGCGGATGGACGGCGAACGGCATCGACGCCTGATTGGCCGACGCCTGACTGGCCTGGGCGGGCGGCTCCTGCGGAGCGTCTGGGGGCGAGACGTCGAGGGGTGGGACGTCGGGGGGCGCGGACTCATTCATCTGGACACCGGGGCCTGGGCGATCTTGTGCGCGATAATGGGCGAGCTTGCGCGCGACAATAAGAACAGTTCACGCCCTTGAGAACCGCGTTTATTCGCCCCGCGGACAAAGCGGAACGGTCCTTAAGTGACGTCATCGAGGGTTTTGGTTGGACTGGCGGGCGGATTTATGGCGAAAGACGACTTTAACGCGGCCGCAAGCCCCTGTAGGGTCGCCTCGCAACACGACGTATACAATGCAAGTGCGACGAGAACTTGCCTGCCTGGAGGTCCATACATGAGCTCGGTTTGTGATATCCACGATCTGGAACAGCTTGCCCGGCGCCGGGTGCCGAAGATGTTCTTCGACTATGCGGATTCGGGCTCCTGGTCGGAAAGCACCTATCGGGCCAACGAGACGGATTTCGACCTGATCAAGCTGCGCCAGCGCGTCGCCGTCGACATGACCAACCGATCGCTCAGGACGACGCTGGCCGGCCAGGAGGCGTCGATGCCGGTGGCGCTGGCGCCGGTCGGCCTGACCGGCATGCAGCATGCCGACGGCGAGATCCTGGCCGCCCGGGCAGCCGCCGAATGGGGCATTCCCTTCACGCTGTCGACCATGAGCATCTGCTCGATCGAGGCCGTCGCCGAGGCGACCGGCAAGCCGTTCTGGTTCCAGCTCTACGTCATGCGCGACCGCGACTTCATCAACGCGCTGATCGACCGGGCCAAGGCCGCCGGCTGCTCCGCCCTGGTCGTGACGCTCGACCTGCAGGTGCTCGGCCAGCGCCACAAGGATGTCCGCAACGGGCTGTCCGCGCCGCCGAAATTCACGCCTAAACATGTCTGGCAAATGGCCACCCGGCCCGGCTGGTGCCTGGGCATGCTCGGCACGAGGAACCGGACCTTCGGCAATATCGTCGGGCACGCCAAGGGCGTCGACGACCTCGGCTCGCTGAGTGCCTGGACGGCGGAGCAGTTCGACCCGACGCTCAACTGGAAGGATATCGAGTGGATCAAGGAGCGCTGGGGCGGCCCGGTGATCCTGAAGGGCATTCTCGATACCGAGGACGCGCGGCTTGCGGTGGAGACCGGCGCGGACGCGATCATCGTCTCCAACCACGGCGGCCGCCAGCTCGACGGCGCGCCCTCGTCGATTTCGGTGCTGCCGGAGATCGTCGACGCGGTCGGCGACAAGATCGAGGTGATGATGGATGGCGGGATCCGCTCCGGCCAGGATGTCTTGAAGGCGCTGTGCCTTGGCGCGCGCGGCGTGATGATCGGCCGGGCCTTCGTCTATGGCCTGGGCGCGATGGGCCAGCCCGGCGTCAAGCTGGCGCTCGACATCATCGGCAAGGAGCTCGACACGACGATGGCGCTGTGCGGCGAACGGCAGGTGGCCGACCTGAGCCGGATGAATCTCTATCACAGCTCGCAGGGCTAGCGCGGCTAGTCCAGGGCCTGCCCGGCTAATACCAAGCCACTCCGACGCGACCGAGATGCGGCGACCGCGCGGCGCAGGCCGTTACCGGCGCCGCATTCGGCAAAGAGGATTCGCCTGAAAGGGGGCTCGAAGACGCGCAATTATACAATTTTTGCGCGATAAATTCCCCGATTTTCAACCCTGCGTCAGAAAATCGAATAGGAAACAAGTTTAATTTGGCGGTGAAACACGACTGAAACACGATTTCCGCAGCATGACGTTGCGATACCCAATTGTCCGAAAAGGAAACACGCAATGACTGTCTGCACTCTGCGAAACGGCACCCTGGCGCTTGCCGGCCTGGCCCTTGCCTTCGGAATGGCGACCGCCCAGCCGGCTTCCGCCCAGACCGCGACCAACCTCAATTGTAACGGTTGCGTCGGCAAGAAGGACCTCGGCGACAGCGCCGTCCGGTCGAACAAGATCAAGGACGGCAACGTCAAGGCCAAGGACCTGACCGTTGGTGCCCAGCCCGGTTATGCCAACAATATCTACAACAACGGCTCGGTATCGACCGGCACCGGCGGAACCGTCACGGCGCTTGAGATGCCGATTTCGCTGCCGAACAAGGCGAACATCGTCGCGACGGCCACCTGGCAGTTCGGCCTGAACGACAACGAAGGCGCCGACTGCGCGATCCGGCTGAATTCGACCGCCTATTCCGATACGTTCAGCAACGGCGGGCATGCGAGCGATGTTTCGGGTCTGGACGAATATGCCCTCGCCGCCACGGGTGTGTTCATCGATGCCAATCCCGGCCTCCACACCGTGCGGTTGGTCTGCAGGGCCGATTCCGGCGACAACGTCACGGTCCGCAAGCGCAGCCTGACCCTCGTTACCGTCCCGAAGGTCCTGCAGATAACGGGTCCCTAAGGCCAACGGTATCCGGTGGCCGAAGGGCCGCCGGACGCTTTGCGATGGGTTTTGAAAGCCGGCGGCCCAGGGCCGCCGGCTTTTTTATATCTTGTTCTCAGCCGCCCTGGACCATGCGCGTGGCGGCAAGGCCTTCGGCCAGACGCTTGTCGCGGCCGTAGACGTCGTTGCGGAAATGCACCGTCCCATCCTTGTTGACCCAGGCGGTCAGATAGGTGACGTGCACCGGGATCGGCGTTTCGAGATTGACCACCGTCTTCCGGCCGGACTTCACGACATTGTCGATCTTCTCGGTCGTCCAGCCCTGCGTGCCGAGAATGACACCGCCCAGGTCGACCGGGTTCTCGACGCGCATGCAGCCATGGCTGAAGGTGCGCTGCGAGCGCGAGAACAGGCTCTTCGACGGGGTGTCGTGGATATAGACGCTGTAGGGATTGGGGAACATGAACTTGATGACGCCGAGTGCGTTGCCAGGGCCCGGATCCTGGCGCAGCGTGTAGCGGAATTTCGACGGCTGCACGGCGTTCCAGTCGACCGAATAGGGGTCGATCCGGCCGTTGCCCGCATAGATGTGGATGTTCTTTTGCGCCAGCGATCCCGGCGATTTCCTGAGTTCGGGCAGATATTCGTTGCGGGCGATCGAGTTCGGTATCGTCCAGTCGGGATTGATCACCACGTATTTCATGATCTCGGTGAAGACCGGCGTGCGGTGATAGGGCTTGCCGACGACGGTGCGGGCGGTGTGGATCGTCTTGCCGTTGTCGACCACCTTGAGGAACTGGTCGGCGAGATTGACGAAGACGTAGCGTTCGCCGAGATCGTCCTCCATCCAGCGCCGCCGCTCCAGATTGAGCTCCATCGTCGCGATCCGCTCCTCGACCGGCGTGTTGATCTCGGCCAGTGTCGCCGGACCGACGGCCCCGTCGACATCGATGCCGTGGCGCATCTGGAAGCGGTCGACGGCCTCCTGGAGCGCCTCGTCGTAAAGCGTCGAGGGATTGTCGGGATCGCCCTCGTAGTCGCCGACGGCTGCGAGATACCGGCGCAGTTCGACGACGCGCGGATCGTCCATGCCGGGCTTCAGCGTCTCGCCGTCTGAAACGGTCGGCCAGCCGCCGGCCTCGGCGATTTCGCGGAACTCGGCGAGCATGACGGCAAGCCTGGCGTATTCGCCGGTTTGCGGCGCCAGCGAGATCGCGTAGGGGCCGATATTGTCGGCCGCCTCGGCGCCGTGGATCAGCGTGCCGGCGTCGAGCGCTTCGGGGTTCAGGTGGATTTCCTTGTTCACCGATCCCGGCGCGACCCGGCCGGCGCTGAGATCGCGGCCATAGTCGAGAAAGGCGCGGGTCAGGCCGAGGTCGAGCAGGGCGAGGCTGCGCAGATCCGACTGGCCCATCAATTCGGCAAGGCGGGAGACGTCATAGTCGTTGGGGTCGAGCCCGTCGGCGCCGGCGTTCTGCAATACCGCCAGCAATTCCCGCCCCTTGGTCTTGGGGCCGGAATCGCGCACCCAGATCGGCGTGAACGAGCGCAGGTGATAATAGGCATAGATCTGGAACAGCCGTTCGTCCTCCAGATCCGACCCGAACGGCGCCTCGCCGTCGCGGACGATCTGGGCGATTTCGCGGGCGACCTGCTTGGGTTTTTGCGCGGACGCCGTGCCATGCGCGATCAGGATGACCAGGGCCGCGACGAGGGCGTTCATGACGGTCAGCCGTGCGGATATTCGCATCTCAAATCTCCCTTTTGCCGCCGCCTCCGCGGCATACGCAATCCACTCTGCCGGCGAATCTGTCGGACCGCATGCGATGTGTCGCCGGCCGGCAGTCCGAACGGATGGTCGATCGACCGATTCGCGATCCGGCATATAGTCATTCACCACACTAACGCGTCCTTAAGGCCTTGCCGAGCGGCGAGCGGATCGCGATCCTTCGCATCTTTGTGAAGCCCGTCGCGCGATAAGGAGAAGATCCATGCCCCTGCAGAACCGGGTGACCCCCTTCGGCGACCTGATCGCGGTGCCGGATCGCGGTGTCGTGTTCGGCAATCGCGGCGGCCGCATTCACGATCCCGACACGAAGTCGCTCAGCGCCCGGCGCTGGGCAAGCCGGCAGTGGATCATCTGCACCCTGTCCTTCAAGGGCCGCCAGCGCGACGTCTGGGGCAGGAGCTATACCGAACTGTTCTTTCTCGACGAGGTGACGGCGCTCGCGGCCGGGCACCGGCCCTGTTTCGAATGCCGGCGCGCGGCGGCGCTGTCTTACGCGGCTGTATTTGATCCCCAGAGCCCTGATCGGCCGCGCGCGCCCGATATCGACCGGGTGTTGCATGCCGAGCGGCTTCAGCGCCGCGACAAGCGCCTGCACCGGATCGGCTTCGCCGACGTGCCCGACGGGGCCATGGTCGTGATCGACGGTTCGGCCTTTGCGGTGCGTGGCGACAGCCTTATGCCCTGGTCGCCCGCCGGCTATGGCGCCCGCCGCCTGCGGCCGACCCGCGGCCCCGCCACCATGCTGACGCCACCCACAAGCACCCGTGCGCTTGCCGCCGGCTACCGGCCGATCTGGCATCCAAGCGCTGCAGAGGAGTAGCGAAGATTCGCTCGGTCACGCGGCGATGAACGCCATCTTCTCCGCCTCGCTGAGCACGTCCTTCAGCCGCGTCGCCGGCACGGGCTCGCTGAACAGGAAACCCTGAACCTCGGTCACCCCTTCACTCAGCAGGGCCTTGAGCTGCGCTTCCGTCTCGACACCCTCGGCAATCGTCTCGATGCCGAGCTTCGCGCCGAGCCCGGCGATCGCGCCGATGATCGCCCGCGCGTCGGTGTGGGTCGCGACATCGGCGATGAAGGACTGGTCGATCTTGAGCCGATCGAACGGGAAGCGTCGCAGATAGCTGAGCGAGGAATAGCCCGTGCCGAAATCATCCATCGAGATATGCACGCCAATGCCGCGCAGCCGGTGCAGGGCGCCGATCGTTTCCGTGCTCTCCAGAAGCAGTACCGATTCGGTGATCTCGAGTTCCAGCCGGCGCGGATCGAGATTGGCGTGGGACAGGGCCTGCGTCACCGCCGTGACGATGCTTTCGTCCTTGAACTGCAGCGGCGACAGGTTGACGGCGACGGTCAGCTCGTCGGACAGTTCCGACACCTCCCGGCAGGCCTGCCGCAGCACCCACTCGCCGAGCGGCCCGATCAGCCCGATCTCCTCGCAGACGGGGACGAATTTCGATGGCGGCAGCAACCCGTCGGTGGGATGGCGCCAGCGCAGCAGCGCCTCCAGCCCGCTGATCTTGCCCGACACAAGACTGACGATCGGCTGGTAGAACAGCTCGAACTCGCCGGCGACCAGGGCCTGACGCAGCCCGATTTCGAGGGACCGGCGGGCGTTGAAGTCGGTCTTCATTTCCGGCTCGTAGAACCGGAAGGTCCGGCCGCCGTCGCGCTTGGCGCGATAGAGCGCCAGATCGGCGCATCGCAGCAGCCGGTCGGCCCCCACCCCCGTGGCCGCCATGGCGATGCCGATGCTGGCGCCGATCACGACCTGCTGGCCGTCGATGGTGAAGGCGGCGTTGAGCACCTCGATGATCCGGCGCGCCAGGGCGGCCGCCCCTTCCATCGAACCGGGGACGACCTGAATGACCGCGAACTCGTCGCCGCCGAGCCGGGCGATGGTGTTCGAATCGTGGACGCAGATCTGCAGGCGCCGGGTCACCGCCTGCAGCAGCGTGTCGCCGGCAGCGTGCCCCATCGAATCGTTGACCGTCTTGAAGTTGTCGAGGTCGAGGCACAGCACCGCGAAGGGTTCGCCCTCCCGGAACTGGTCCAGCGCCCGGTCGAGCCGCTCGCGCAGCAGCAGGCGGTTCGGCAGGCCGGTCAGGGCATCGTGACAGGCCATGTGGGCAATCTTCGCCTCGGCGCGCTTGCGCTCGGTGATATCGTCATGGGTGGCGAAACTGCCGCCGCACACCATGCGGGAATGGACGACCTGATAGACCCGCCCATCCTTCAACTCGTCGACCACCTGAACCGGCCCGTCGCAGCCGATGACCGTCATCCGGCCGCTCAGATAGGCATCAGGATCGTCGCCGGCATACAGGCCCTGCGCGACGCGATAGGCCAGGATGTCCCTTATCGGCGTGCCCGGCCGCGTCAATTCCTCGGGCAGCCCGTACATCTGCGCATAGCGGCGGTTGCAGATGATCATCCGGTGATCGTCGTCGAGCATGCACAGGCCCTGCGACATGCTGTCGATCGCGGTCACGAACAACATGTTGCGCTCTTCGAGCTTGGCGTTTGCGACGCTGAGTTTCTCCATCGTCATGGAGAGCTGGGCGGAGGCCTCCTGCTCGGCGGTTATGTCGGTTCCCACACCGCGATAGCCGCGAAAGGCGCCGTCGTCGCCGAAGATCGGCGCGCCGCTTACGCTGATCCAGCAGATCCGACCGTCGACGCGCCGGTAGGGATAGATGAAGTTGCGGAACGGGCGCCGGTTCTCGTGATGCTCGATATGCGCCTGCCAGAAGGCGGCATCATCGGCGTTGAGCGCGACCTCCCAGCGCCGGTGGCCGAGTTCGCGCCGCGGAGAGACGCCCAATGTCGTCTCCAGCGTCGGAGAAAAATAACTGAACCGCAGCTCTTCATCCATTTCCCAGAACCAGTCGGATGAAAGCTCGGCAAAATCTTCAAGTAATCGTTGTTTCAAAACACGCACCCGGCACAATGACGCCATTGCGGCTACCGTAGCGGACCGGCGTTATAAATTCCATAATATCAAGGTCACATTGTGTCGGACAGACTGTCGATTGCGTGCTAGCGCACTTTCGGGCGAACGCCTGCGCCGTCCTTCAGCCGGCGCTCCGGCCCGAGCGTTGCGGCGACAGGCCGGCGAAGAGGCGCCCGTCGATCAGGGCAAGACCGGCGCCGATCAGCGCCATGCCGAGGACGTTCGACGGCGTGACCGCCTCGCCGAGGAAGGCGGCTCCAAGTGCCAGCGCGCTGACGGGAACGAGGAAGGTGACGAGCGACAGGTTCGTCGCGCCGGCCGTGCGCAGGATGCGGAAGTAGAGAATATAGGCGAGCGCGGTGGAGGCGAGCGCCAGGGCGGCGACCGAGGCAATCGTCGCAGCCGACGGCATCGACAGGGTCCAGGGCCGGTCGACGACAAGGACGATCGGGATCAGCAACAGGCTCGAGGCGGTCACCTGGCCGGTGGCGACGACCAGCGGCGGCCGTCCGGACAGGCGCCGGCCCCAGATCGTCGCGAGGGCGTAGCACAGGCCGGCACCGATACACGCGAACTGGGCCAGCACGGCAAGCCCCAGACCGTCAAGTGCGTCGACCCCGATCAGCACCGCGACCCCGCACAGGCCGACGAGAACGCCCAGGACCTTTGGCAGCGACATGCGTTCATCGGTGGTCAGCAGATGGGCGAGCAGCACCGTGGAGAGCGGCGTCGTTGCGTTGAGGATCGCGGCAAGCCCGCTTGAGACTTCCGTCATCGCCCAGAACAACAGGGTGAACGGCAGTACGTTGTTGATCGCCCCCATCACCACGAAGGGCCACCAGTCTCGCCCCTTCGGCAGGGCGAGCCCCATCACCCGGACGACGACGATCAGCGCCAGCGCGGCAATCGCGACCCGCAGGAAGACGACCGTCAGCGGCGGCAGGTCGCCGACGGCGACCTTGGCGAACAGGAACGACCCGCCCCACAGGATCGACAGGGCGATCAGCAGCCCCCATTCGACCTTGCCCATGCGCAGTGCAGTGCTTGTCACGATCTCGGCCTCTCTTGGTGCGGCGCGAGATTGGACGGAGCCGATCCGCCGCGCCACCCGTTTCCGGCGGGGGAGTCAAACGATGGCGGCGGCGCATCGTTTTGACCGACACCGCCCCGGCGGTCAGTCGTGCCGGGCGACGATCTCCCGGACCGTCTCGACCAGCGCGTCGAGAGAGACCTCGACCTGGGCCGGCCGCGCCTCCTTCCATTCGGCGTGATCCTCGATGCCCGCCGCCAGCCGCGCGCCCTCGATCAGGTCCTTGATCTGCACGACGCCGCGCTCGCGCTCGTCGGAGCCCTGGATGACGACGCAGGGGGCATTCCGCCTGTCGGCATATTTCATCTGCGCCTTCATGCCCGACGTGCCGAGATAGAGCTCGGCGCGGATGCCAGCGGACCGCAGGGCGGCGACCATTGTCTGATAGGCGGCGATCTGGTCGCGGTCCATCACCAGCACGACGACCGGACCGAGCGCTGCCTCGGTCTCGACGCGATCAAGCGCCGTCAGCGCGGCGAGCAGCCGGCTGACGCCGAGCGAAAAGCCCGTCGCCGGGACATTCTCGGAACGGAACCGGCCGACCAGCCCGTCATAGCGCCCGCCACCGGCAACCGAGCCGAAGCGGGCCTTCTCGCCCTTTTCGTTGACCGTCTCGAAGGTCAGTTCGACCTCGTAGACCGGACCGGTGTAGTATTCGAGGCCGCGCACGACGGAAGGGTCGATCTTGACGCGGTCGGAATGGCCGGCGGCGGCAACGAGGCTTTCGATCTCGGCGAGTTCGCCGACACCGGCCTGGCCGGAAACACTGTCTCCGACAGCCGTTTCCAGGATCGCCCGGGTCGAACTGAAATCGAGTCCTTCAGCACTGGTCACGAAGGACAGGACCCGGTCGGCGCTGTCCGCGTTCAATCCGGCACCCTTGGTGAAATCCCCGCTTTCGTCCTTGCGCCCCTCGCCGAGCAGCAAGCGCACGCCCTCCGGACCGAGCCGGTCGAGCTTGTCGATGGCCCGCAAGACCGTCAGGCGGGTGCCGGCGTGCTCGTCGCCGGCCAGCCCGATCGCCTCCATCACGCCGTCGAGCACCTTGCGGTTGTTGACCCGCACCACATAGTCGCCACGGGCAATCCCGAGCGCTTCCATGACGTCGGCGGCCATCATGCAGATCTCCGCATCGGCGGCGACCGACGCCGTTCCGACCGTGTCGGCGTCGAACTGCATGAACTGGCGGAACCGGCCCGGCCCCGGCTTTTCGTTGCGATAGACGTAGCCGGCGCGGTAGCTGCGATAGGGCTTGGGCAGCCGGTCGAAATTCTCCGCCACATAGCGGGCGAGCGGCGCGGTCAGGTCGTAGCGCAGGCTCAGCCACTGCTCGTCGTCGTCCTGGAATGAGAACACACCCTCGTTCGGCCGGTCCTGATCGGGCAGGAATTTGCCGAGCGCCTCGGTGAACTCGATCGCCGGGGTCTCGACGGGATCGAAGCCATAGCGCTCGAACACCACGCGCACGGTATCGAGCATCGTGCGGGTGACGCGCAGGGTGGCGGCGTCGAGATCCTGAAAGCCGCGCGGAAGCCGCGGCTTCAGCCGGTTCGCCTTGTCGGTCTTGGGCATGGGAAAGCGCTCTTCGGGGCCTGGAAAAATCCGGAACCGCGCGGAAAACACTCCGCACGGCGCGCCCTACCTAGAGCAATCGGCGGCAAGCGGCAAGGCACGCCCCCTGACGGCGCCTGGGCCTCAAAATGGCCGCGCGCCGACCAGCACTCAGTCGAAGAGGGCGTCGATATCGTCCTGCGAGGCGACGCCGACATCGGATTCGAGTGCCGGGCCGTGCATCACGGTACCGTCCTCCTCGCCGGCTTCCTTGACGACGAAGGCCTCCAGATCGCCCCACAGCGCCATCATCTTCTCGACCCGCTCCTCGATGAAGCGCAGCGTGTTCACCACCTTGGTGATCCGTTGACCCGTCAGGTCCTGGAAGTTGCAGGCCTCGAAGATCTTGATGACCTGGTCGCGAATTTCGTTCACCGAGTCGAGATTTGCGGTCTTCTTCAGCGCCGCGGCGAGGTCGTTGGCGTCGGTATCGATGATCTCGGCGGCCTGGAGCACCTGCTCGGTCGCCTCCTCGGTGCCACGCACGACCGCGTCAAGTTCGTCGGTGACCCGGTGCAGGTCGCGGCCGCCTGGGCCGACATGCAGCGCGGCCAGTTCCAGCTTGGTCGTGTTGATCGCGTCCTGGATCGATTCCAGTTCCTCGCGCAGCGCCTTCGCCTCGACCAGCCGATCGCGATAGTCCTCGACGATCTCCGTCGAGACCTGCTCGGTCGTGCCCAACGACTTCCTGATATCGGCCAACGCGGCGATGACCTCGCGATGCCGCTCCTCGAACAGCGGCTCGCCGTCCGCCGGCTGTTCCTGTTTCTCGATGCGAAAACGCCGTACCGGATAGGTCATTTTCTGTCGCCCCGCCCCACTCTTAAAACGCGTCACCCCAACTCTTCCGACGGTCAGTCTGCACGGCAGATTTTAAAGAACCGTTCATTGCACGCAGGCGGTCCCGCGATGCATCCGATGGGGGCGAACCGATGAATGCCACCTGAACGGCGGGTTCAAGGCGAGTTCAACGGCGGTTTCGCAGGATGTCCTCATGCCTCGCGGCGGTCTTCGCCGCGCAACCGCGAAACCGAAAGCTTGCTCTAGGCCCGATCCAAAGGAGACACACCATGACCGCCCGGCCCGCCAAACGCACCGTCCCGCTCACCGCCGCCTGCCTTGCCGCCGTCGCGGCGCTTGCCGTTCCCGGTGCCGCGAATGCCGGCAAGAGCGCGGCCGAGGTCGCGACGCCCCGCGTCGTCTCACCGCATGTGCCGCTGCCCGGCGCCAAGCGCGGCATCGCCGGATGCTGGGCCGCGAAGCGGACGATCTATGGCCCCTACGCCTTTTCCTTCTGCTCGAACGGCCAGTATGGCGGCTACAAGATCCGCGGCGGCGGGCTTGCCTGCGACGGGTCGGTCACCGTCAGGCGCGGTCCCGGCAACGCGGCGACGATCCGGCTGAGCCGCAGCGCCTGCAATGGCTGGACCGACTGGAGCGCCGACTACCTGGTCTGCAAGATGGCCCCGGCGCACTGGAAGCCGCATCGCAGCCAGTCCCTGTCGGCCGCCGAGGTCGCCGTGCCGCGGCCGCATCGGCCCGGACGCATCGGCCGGCTCGACTGCACCTACTTCCCTGTCGTCAACGGCTACCATCCGATCCACCTGACGATGGTCGCCAACTGAGCGCCCCTTCGACTGCGTCGCGCCACCGGGCGCGGCGCGTCTTTCTCCCAGCTATGGTTAAGGCCCGCTAAGGTTAAGGATGGTCGGGCCGGATTCGGCTGCCGGTAACCAAATCCTTAAACACCCCGTCAACCACACGGTCAATTGACCTCGCGCCAGCCGCGCCGGTTTACCATTCGCTCGACGGCGCCGCGCTAGGACTGGGGATATGGCGGGGGGCAGACGTTGCCCGCCACGAAGCGATCCCGACGATTTTGTAGAGCGAGTACGTCGATGAAACGCCTGATCCTGATTGCGGCCACCCTGGCGGTGGCCGGCGCCGCGCCCGCGGCCGCCACCCAGACCACGAACGCGCAGATGCCGTTTCCCGCGCTGATGAACGCCCTGTTCGGCCCGGAGCCCGCAGGCAGGGCCGCAACCCGGCAGGCTGCGCCGGCGCGGGCTGCTCAGCCGGTGCGCGACTATCGGCAGCCCCAGACCGCTGGCCGAACCTCTGGCCGCGGTGACGCTTCCTTCGTGCTGCCGGGCGAACGGCAGCCGGCCTATTCGAGCCGCAATGTCCAGAACCCGGCGGGCCAGGCCCGGTCGCGGAACGCGCAGACCAGGGGCAGCACGCGCAACGTCGCCGCCCTGCAGCGAGCGCCGCGCACCCGCACGACAAAGGCCACGCGCGGCTTCAACCCCGCCTTCGCGCCAAAGGTCGTCGCCTATTCGGGTCCGGAGCGGAAGGGCACGATCATCATCAACACCAACGAGCGGTTCCTGTATCTCGTCCAGGGCGACGGCACGGCCAAGCGCTACGGCGTCGGCGTCGGCCGGCCCGGCTTCGAGTGGCGCGGCACCCACAAGGTCACCCGCAAGGCGGAATGGCCGGACTGGCGCCCGCCGGCGCAAATGCGCAAGCGCCAGCCGGGCCTGCCGCATTTCATGCCCGGCGGACCGAACAATCCGCTCGGCGCGCGCGCCCTCTATCTGGGCTCGACGCTCTACCGCATCCACGGCTCCAACGAGCCCTGGTCGATCGGCCACGCGGTCTCCTCGGGCTGTATCCGCATGCGCAACGAGGACGTCATCGATCTCTACGAGCGCGTCGGCGTCGGCGCCACCGTCAAGGTGATCTGAGATCGGGGTGATCTGAGAACGAGCCATCCACGACGATTTTGAAGGACCAGGGGCGCGGATTTTGCCGCGCCCCTTTTCTTATCTGGATTGGGACAGCGTCAACCGTTCTTCCAATGAAGATGACAGCCTCAAGAAAATAACTGGGTGCAGCCGCATTTCCGGCGCCTGAACCGCCTATGAACGGGCGGTTCAATGGGCATTCAAGGCCATTGATCTAAACGTTTTTCATCGCCCGGCGGACCGCGAAGGCCCGGGTCGGCTCGAAGAACGAAAGGCAGATCAGGATGTCCCCTACCCGACCGTCTGAAACCCGCCCCTCCACGCTCCGCCTGTCCGGACTGGCGCTTGCCGCGATGATGGCGGCAACGGCTGCCGTGCCCGAGGCCCGCGCCCAGACCGCGTCGCCGAACGTCGCCGTCCCCTCGCAGCCGCATGTTCCGTTGCCCCAGCGCGGTGGTGTGGCCGGATGCTGGGTTGCCAATCAGCTGATCTATGGCCCCTATGCGGTCTCTTTCTGCTCGGACGGACGCGCCGGCTCGTATCGGGTCACCGGCGGCGGCCTGTCCTGCGGCGGTGCGGTGGATATCTCAGGGCGGGGCGGCGAACTTCGTGTCCAGCTCGGCCACGGCCGCTGCAACCGGCGCACAGACTGGACGGCCGATACCATGGTCTGCAGCCGTGTTGGCGGCCATGGAACTGGCGGCTATGGCCGGGTGCCGGATGTCGCAGTCCCGGCGGTTCCCGTTCCGGGGGGTCCGGGCTTCGGGCAGCTCACCTGCACCTACTATCCCGCGGTCGCCGGCTACAACCCGGTGGGCGTCAGTTTCCGGCGCTACTGACCGGACCGGTCAACCCGGCCCCGTCCAAACGTCCGGTCCAAGCGACCGATCAAAGCGTTCTGGCATCGGCGAGATAGGATTCGATTTCCGTTTCCAGGTGGCTCGCCCGCGATTGCAGGCGGGTCGCCGCGTCGCGCAGATTGTGCGATGCCGCGCCGGCCTCGCCGACCGAGCCGGCGATGATGGTGATGTCGGTCGAGACATTGTCGGTGCCGGTGCGGGCGGCGGCCATGCTCTCGGAGATATCGCGCGCCGCCGTCGACTGCTGCTCGACGGCATCGGCGATCGTATCGGAGATCCGCGCCATTTCGCCAATCGTCTCGGCAACGCCGCTGATGACGCTGACGGCACGGTCGGTTTCCGAGACGATCGCGCTGATCTGCTCGGAGATCCGGTCGGTCGCGCGGGCCGATTGCGTCGCCAGCCCCTTCACCTCGGAGGCGACGACGGCAAAGCCCTTGCCGGCCTCCCCGGCGCGGGCGGCCTCGATCGTCGCGTTCAGCGCCAGCAGGTTGGTCTGTTCGGCGATCTCGCGAATGAGCTCGACGATCTCGCTGATCTGGGTCGCGGACCGCTCCAGGCCGGCGACCGCGGTGCGGGAGGTGTGGGACTGCTCGACGGCGCGGTCGGTGATCTCCTTGGCCGACGACACCTGCAGGCCGATCTCCTCGACGGAGGCGACAAGCTGCGACACCGATGCGGCGACGCCCGCGACCTCGGCATTCATCGTCCTGGCGTTCTCGTCGATCCGGCCGGCCTTGTCCGAACAGTCGCCGGTCGTCGTCGACATGACATCGGCGGTTTCGCCGAGCTCCTCGGCGGCCCGGCGCACCTCGCTCATCGCCTCGCCCAGTTCCGTCTCGAAGCGATCGGTCGTCTGCGAGAACTGCGTGAACTTGTCGGCCATCGCCTGGGTCGCCTCGTTGATGACATCGGCGGCCCTGGCAAAGCCGCCGCGCAGGCCGCGCCGCATGATGCGCCGGAAGAACCGGCCGTCGCGGACGACGGCGCTGGTCGCCATCGCCTCGCGGGTAAAGGCATCGACCGTGTCGAGCTGATGGTTGATTGCATGCATGAGCCCGCCGAGCGTGTCGCTTTCACGGATGCCGGTGATCCGGGCCTCGAGATCGCCATTGGCGGCGCGCTCGCAGACACTCGCGACCATGACGAGCCGTCGCTGCAGACGCCGCACGGAGATGGCCAGCAGCACGACCGTGACGAACAGGCAGGCCGCCGCGACGGCCACCGGCACCTGTCCGAAGGGCAGGCTGGCAAGCGTGGCGCCCGCCAGCACCACGGCCAGACCCGACAGGATCGCCGCCTCAGAGAGAGAAGATGAACTCGTCATAAGGCATTCCCCTTTCGCGCAGCAGATCACCGAGCAGGCGTGAGGAGGCGTTCAGCCCCGCGGCCCGGCTTGCGTGCCGGTCCTCCTCGGCCTTCAGCCGGGCATAGGTTTCCATGATGAACGGCAGAACCCGCCGCTCGGGCGCGCGGCGATTGGAATGGTAGCCGATGATTGTCCCGTCGGCGCCGAAGCTCGGCGTCACATGGGCGAAGACCCAGTAGTTGGCGCCGTCGGCTGCCAGGTTGTTGACATAGGCGAAGATCTCGTCGCCCGCCTTGATGGTGTCCCATAGGAACTTGAACACCGCACGCGGCATCTCGGGATGACGAATAAGCGAGTGCGGCGCGCCGACCGTCTGGCCCTCGGAGAGCCTGGCGACCCGCAGGAACACATCGTTTGCATAGGTGATGCGCCCGGTCAGATCGGTCTTCGAAACGATCAGATCGTTCTCGCCCATGACGCGTTCCCGGCCGGAGGGAACGACCGTGCGGGTCAGCTTTCGCTGGCTTCCTCCCGCGCGCGGCTTGGCGGACCGTCCGCCGGCCCTTAGTGCCTGCATCTATACCTCACAGCTTTCTTGAAACACGCGTCTCCAGAACCGCGCGTGTACGGCAGCGGTGGTTAACGAGTCGCAAATTCAGACCGATTGCGTGCCGGATTTTTTGTTTTAAAACAATTAGTTGGATTATAAAGCCGGCATTCTCCGACCTTGATTGCCACACTCTTTGTTTTCAAATTGCATGCGCAGACCTATACTGAAGGGAAGATCGACCGTCGGTTTTTGCCGAAGACGCGAGCCATGTCCGCACACCGCCCCGAGCAACTGTCGCCCGAACAGATATCGGCCCGGCCGGAATCCGCGCTGCCGACCCAGATCGCCATCGGCGCCGCCGGCATTGCGGTTTTCCTGGCGATCGGCGTGTTTTTATGGATGCGCCATGGCGAAGCGATCTATGTCGACCGCCTGTTCAGCATGATCGCCAACTGTTTCTGAACGCGCCATTGGTTCGATCGGGGCGCCGGTTCGATCAGCGTGCAGGCTTCCACGTCTCCCGCAGACAGTTGATATGAGCCGGACCGATGCCGCAGCAGCCGCCGACGATACGGGCGCCACGGGCAACCCAGTCCTGCGCGAAGGCCAGATAGGTCGGCGGATCGAGCTCGGATCGCAGCGTCGACAGGCCGGCATTGGCCTGCGCCTCGGCATCATGCGGGGGAAAGGTGTTGGCATAGACGCCGACGGGCAGGCCCGACCCAAGCTCTGACAGCGCCGCACAGGCCTGCGAGACCGCCATCCCCATCACTTCCGGCTGGCTGCAGTTGAACAGCACCGCCTGCGCGCCAAGCCGGGCCGCGGCGCGCACGGCATCACGCACCGTTTCGCCGGAGCGCAGGCGCGGATCGGCGAGATCGGGATGATCGTCGATCAGGGTATAAGAGACCCAGAGCGGGCGACCATCGCCCGACAAAGCGGTCGCGACGGCCTCCACCTCGACAATCGAGCCCATCGTCTCGGCGAGCCACAGATCGACATGGGGTGCCTGGTTTTCAATCAGCACGGCCAGCAGGTCGGGCGCCCGGTCGGCGACGAACAGATCCGGCCGGTAGGAGCCGAACAGCGGCGGCAGCGAGCCGGCCACCCGGACCCCGCCGGCGCTCGCATCGACCGCCTCGCGGGCAAGACGTCCGGCAAGGGCGGCAAGCCGCCCGCCATCGGCGGAAAACCGCTCCGCGCCGATATGGAAGGGGACGAGCGCATAGGCGTTGGTCGTGATCACCTCGGCGCCTGCGGAAATGAAGGCGTCATGGGCGGCCCGAACCGTCTCCGGGGCCTCGATCAGGGCAAGTGCCGACCATTCCGGCTGGCGGAACGGCGCACCGGACAGGTGCAGTTGCTCGCCCATGCCGCCGTCGAGAAGCGTGATTTCAGATGTACTCAGCATCATCATGCCTACAATCGGTCGCGCAGGGCGAACCAGGTCATCGCGGCGGCCAGCAGCGGCGGACGCAGCCATTTGCCGCCGGGAAATGGCGGACAGGCGATGCCGGCAAAGGCGTCGAGACGGTCCGGCGCGCCGGCGATCGCCTCGGCCAGGATCCTGCCGGCCAGCGGCGCGATCGTCACGCCCTGGCCGGAAAAGCCGGTGCCGGCATAGACGCCTGCGCGCAGCTTGCGGATCACCGGCAGGCGCCTGGCGGTCACCGCCAGCGTGCCGCCCCAGGCATGGCTGATCCGCGCGTCCTTGAGCTGCGGGTAGATCGACAGCATGTGCCGGCGTACGAAGCCGGCGACATCGCTAGGAAACCGCCGCGAATAGGTCTCGCCGCCGCCGAACAGCAACCGTCCGTCGGCGGTCGGCCGCCAGTAGTAGATGACGAAGCGGGTGTCGGAGGCCGCCTCCCCGCCGGGCAGCAGGCCACCGGCCGCGCCCGCGCCGATCGGCTCGGTGGTCAGGATATAGTTGTTGATAGGCATCACGCGGGTTTCGAGGTCGCGGTCGATGCCGTCGAGATAGCCGTTGCCGGCGAGGATCACCGCATCGGCGCGGACCCGGCCGGTCGGTGTCTGAAGCGTCTGCGGGGCGCCGTCCTGCAGGGCCGTGACGGGTGTCGCCTCGAAAATCCGCGCCCCGGCGGCCGCCGCCGCGCGGGCGATGCCGAGGGCGAATTTGAGCGGATGCAGATGCCCCGCCCCGGCATCACGGACGCCGCCGTAATAGACATCCGTGCCAAGCGCCGCGACGAGCGCGTCGCGGTCGAGCCATTCGACCTTGTCGTAGCCGTAGTCTGAGCGCAGCTTGTCGGCATAGGCCCTTTCGCCCTCGACATAGCGCGACTTGTGGGCCGCGCCGATCAGGCCGTCGCGCAGGTCGCAGTCGATCTTGTGGCGGGCGATCAGGTCGCGGACGAGCGCCTTGGCCTCCTCGCCGAGGTCCCACAGGTGGCGGGCATGGTCCTTGCCGAGATTGGCTTCCAGCCAGTCGACGTCGCGGCGCTGGCCGGAATGGATCTGGCCGCCGTTGCGGCCGGACGCGCCCCAGCCGACGCGGTGTTCCTCGACGAGCACCACGTCGATGCCCGCCTCGGCCAGATGCAGCGCCGCCGACAGGCCGGTATAGCCGCCGCCGACGATCGCGACATCGGCCCGGACGTCGCCGTCAAGCGGCGCGAACGGGGCGAGCGCGTCCGCCGTCGCCGTATACCAGGACCCGGCCGGATAGGCTTCCGCCGCCATTGCCCGGACTGCCTGGCTAGCTGAGCCGTCCCTGACGCTTCAGCTCGGCATGGGTCTCGTCGAGCGTCCTAGTGACCCGGGCTACGAGATCCTCGATCTCGTCCGGCGTGATCACCAGCGGCGGCGAGATGATCAGCGCGTCGCGGACGGCGCGCATGACGAGACCGTTGTCAAGCGAGATGTCGCGGGCAATCGAGCCGACCTCGCCGACCGGCGCGAAGCGGTCGGTGCGGCTGGGCTTGGCCGGCACCAGTTCGAGCGCGCCGAACAGGCCGAGCATGCGCGCCTCGCCGACCAGCGGATGATCGGCGAACTGGTCCCATTTCTCCTTCAGCTTCGGCGCGGCGACGTTGGCGCAGTGCTCCACCACCTTTTCCTCGCGCAGGATGCGCAGGTTTTCCAGCGCCGCGGCGCAGGCGGCCGGATGACCGGAATAGGTGTAGCCGTGATAGAATTCCTTGCCCTTCTGCGAGATCACCTCGGCGACCCGGTCGGCGACCATGACGCCGCCGATCGGCAGATAGCCCGACGAGACGCCCTTGGCGATCGGCATCAGGTCGGGCTTGAGGTCATAGGTGTCCGATCCGAACCACTTGCCGGTGCGCCCGAAACCGCAGATCACTTCGTCGACGATGAGCAGGATATCGCGTTCCGCGCAGATCCGCTTGATCTCCGGCCAGTAGGTCTCCGGGGGAATGAGGACGCCACCGGCGCCCTGGATCGGCTCGGCGATGAAGGCTGCGACCTTGTCCTCGCCGATCGCGTCGATGGCGCGTTCCAGCTCGCGCGCCGCCTTCAGGCCGAACTCCTCGGGGCTCAGGTCCTCGCCGAAATCGAACCAGTAGGGCGGAACGATGTGCTTGAAGCCGGGCAGCATGCCGGCCTGGTCGTGCATGCCCGACATGCCGCCGAGGGCACAGGCGGCCACCGTCGAGCCGTGATAACCGTATTCGCGACCGATGATCACCTGCTTCTGCGGCTTGCCCTGAAGCTGCCAGTAGTAGCGCACCATGCGCACGACGGTGTCGTTGGCCTCCGAGCCGGAGCTCGTGAAGAAGACGTGGTTGAGACCCTCGGGCGTCAGCTCGGCCAGCAGGGCGGCCAGTTCGGCGGCGGGCGGGTGGGTCGTCTTGAAGAAGGTGTTGTAATATTCCAGATCGAGCATCTGGCGGTGGACGGCATCGGCGATCTCGCGCCGGCCGTGGCCGACCTGGGTGCACCACAGGCCGGCCATGCCGTCGAGATAGCGGTTGCCGTCGGTGTCCCACAGCCAGACGCCGTCGGCCTTGGCAATCACCCGGCTCTTCTCGGCCTTCAGCGCCCCGGTGTCCGAGAACGGATGGATGTGATGGTCGGCGTCGATGCGCTGGAAGTCGGCCGTGGAGAGGTTGCGGGCGACATTCATGGCTGATCTCCTCAAAATGCGGTCCGGATAAGTCCGGCGTCAGACGTTCAACAACAGATATTCGCGCTCCCACGGGCTGATGACGCCCATGAAGGTCTCGAACTCTTCCTGCTTGATGGCCGAATAGACCGAGACGAAGCTGTCGCCGAAGACCTCGCGCAGGGGATCGCAGGTCTGGAAGGCGGCGACCGCCTCCAGCAGCCCGCGCGGCAGGTCGTAGGGCAGATCGCGGGCCGAGCCCTCGATCGGATCGGTCGGCTTCAAGCCCTGCTCGATGCCGAGAAAGCCGCAGGCAAGCGAGGCGGCGATCGCGAGATACGGATTGGCATCCGACGAGGGCACGCGGTTCTCGACACGCCGGGCTTCCGGGCCCGAATACGGGATGCGCAGGCCAACCGTGCGGTTGTCGACGCCCCATTGCACGTTGATCGGCGCGGCGGTGAAGCGGGCAAGCCGGCGGTAGGAATTCACGTAAGGCGCCATGATGCACATGGTCATCGGCAGATAGCGCTGCAGGCCGGCGATGAAGGCGTAGAATTCCGGCGAGGCCGAGCCATCCTCGAGCGAGAAGATGTTGCGGCCGGTCTCGGTGTCGACGATCGACTGGTGGATATGCATGGCGCTGCCCGGTTCCTGGGCGATCGGCTTGGCCATGAAGGTCGCGTAGATATTGTGCTTCAGCGCCGCCTCGCGGATCGTCCGCTTGAACAGGAAGACCTGGTCGGCCAGCTCGATCGGCGCGCCGTGCCGCAGATTGATCTCCATCTGCGCGGCGCCTTCCTCATGGATCAGCGTGTCGATCTCGAGCCCTTGCGCCTCGGAATAGTCGTAGATGTCGTCGATCAGCGGATCGAACTCGTTGACCGCCGACATGGAATAGGACTTGCGGCCGGTCTCGGCCCGGCCGGAGCGGCCGACCGGCGGCTCGAGCGGATAGTCGGGATCGGTATTGGGGCGGACCAGGTAGAATTCCAGCTCCGGCGCGACCATCGGCTGCCAGCCGCGCGCCTCGTAGAGCTTGATCACGCGGCGCAGCACATGGCGTGGCGCCAGGTCGACATAGCCGCCCTCGCGGGTGACGGCGTCGTGGATGACCTGCGCCGTCGGCTCGTCCTCCCACGGGACGATGCACAGGGTTGCGAAATCGGGGACTAGCTGCACGTCGCCGTCGGCGGGATCGAGGGCATCGAGATCGGTCGGGTCGGGATAGTCGCCGCTGATCGTCTGGTAGAAGATCGACTCCGGCAGGCTCATCACCCGGCCCTCGAAGAATTTCGGCGCCGGCATCAGCTTGCCGCGGGCAACGCCCGACTGGTCGGGAACGATGCACTCGATATCGTCGATGCGCCGGTTCGCCATCCACGCCTCGGCCTCCTCGAAGGAGGCGACGCCGCGCGGGGAGTCCAGCGTCGTTTGGGCGACTTTCTTTCTCGGCATCGTCGGTTGCTCGTAAACGAGAGGGTCGGTTGCTTGTGACTACGGATGCTTGTGACTGCGGGCCCGGCGGCACGCGGGTGCGACGCACGTACCACGCCATACATGGGGACGATCACAACACTCACCCAGGATTTTGTGATCACAAATTCCGATTGTCAATCCGCGCGGCGACCATCGCGTGTGACTTTTTTACGGCCAGTCGGTCCGCTTTTGATCCGGGCTCGTCAGCCCTTCCCGGCGCGCCGCACCTGTGTGGGATCCGTCTCGAACACGCTCGAGCCGATATGCTGCATGCCGTCGAGGATGTCGGAACGGATCGCTTCGGCGAGCGCGTCGGCATCCTTGTCGAGGATCGCCTGCATGGCCTGCTCGTGATAATCGACCAGCCAGGTCGTGCCGACGCGGCCGTAGACGAGCCGCATGAACGGGCCGAACTGCAGCCACAGGCTCTCGATCAGCGGCACCAGCACCTCCGATCCCGAGCCGCGATAGATGGTGAAATGAAAGGCGTGGTTGGCCGCGACATAGCCCTCCACGTCGCCAGCATGCAGATGGCCTTCGAGGTCGTCGTCGATCTTGCGCAGCGCGGTCACGTCGGCGCGTTTGAGGAAGCCGATCGCCCGGCGCGCCGCCTCCGGTTCGAGCCGCTCGCGCGCGGTCACCAGCTCCTCGAACCGCTCCTTGGTCATTTCGGGTACGGAGATCCGCCGGTTCGGGGTCATCACAAGCGCCCGCTCGGCGACCAGCCGGCTGACCGCCTCGCGCACCGGCATCGGGCTGACGCCGAGTTCGCCGGCAAGCCCGCGCAGGGTGACCGCGCGGCCGGGAACGACCCGCCCGCCGATCAGGCGCGACCGGAGCTCGCGGTAGACCCGCTCGTGCATGGTCTCGCGCCCGGGCGGACGCGATCGATCGTCAGTCCGGTCCACTTACCCGTCCGTCGTCCAATTGCCCAATCGACGAGCCACCCCGTTGTTTGCAGCCATCGCATTGACAGCCTCGGCAAAGCGTGATCACATTATTTGAGTTTCTCAGAAACGGATAGTCCACGCAACAACAGCAACAGTGGAATTCCATGACATCTTTCGTGGCACCCGTTCCGGTGGAGGACGGGGTCGACGAGGCGGCGCGGTTTCAGGCCGCCAATCCGGACATCGAGATCATCGAACTGCTGCTGCCGGACACCAATGGGGTGTTCCGGGGCAAGTGGATTCCGGTCAGCCACCTGCGCGGCCTGTATCGCGACGGTGTGGCGCTGGCGAAATCCGCCTTCGCGCTGGATATCTGGGGCAATGACGTGACGTCGACCGGCCTCTATCACGAGGTCGGCGACCGCGACGGCACCTGCCGCCCGGTGCCCGGCACGCTGAAGCGGGTGCCCTGGGCGGAGCGACCGACCGCGCAGGTGCTGCTCCGTATGGATGACGAGGACGGCGCGCCGTTCTTCGCCGATCCGCGCAGCCTGCTCGCACGCGTCGTCGACCGGCTGAAAGCCCATGACCTGACGCCGGTCACGGCCTTCGAACTGGAATTCTATCTGCTGCCGACGCCCGAACCCGGCAGCTATCCGCGCTCGGCGACACCGGTCGGCGGACCGGACCGGACTAACATCTATTCGCTGTCGGACCTGTCCGAGCATGCCGGCCTGTTCGCCGAGATCGAGGCGGCAGCGAAGCATCTCGACGTTAGCACCGACACGATCATCTCCGAGGCCGCGCCCGGCCAGTTCGAGATCAATCTCAACCATGTCGGTGATCCGTTTACCGCCGCCGACCAGGCGGTGATGCTGCGGCGGATCATCCGGCAGAGTGCCGAGCGGCACGGACTGACGGCGACCTTCATGGCCAAGCCCTTCCCGCACCGCGCCGGCAACGGCATGCATGCCCATGTCAGCCTCGTCGACGGGTCCGGCACCAACATCTTCTCGCGCGATGGCGACGGCGAGGCGCAGCTCAAGCGGGCCGTCGCCGGGCTTCTCCACACGATGGCGGATGCGAGCCTGATCTTCATTTCCTCCTATAACGGCTTCCGGCGGCTGGCCGGCCCCTATTCGCCGGCGCGGCCGCTCTGGGCGGAAAACAACCGCTATGTCGCCGTGCGGCTGCCCCGGGCCAAGCCGGCGGCGCGCCGCTTCGAACACCGGGTCGCCGGCGCCGACGCCAATCCCTATCTCGTGCTCGCCGCCATCCTCGGCGGCGCAGCCTACGGGCTCGAAACCGATCTGCCGCTCAGGCCGCCGGTCACCGGCGATGTCGGCGCGGTAGCAGCGGAGCGGCTGCCGCAGACGCTGCAGCACGCGCTTGACGCCTTCAGCGCCTCCGCCTGGATCGGCGAGACCTTCGGGCCGGCGTGGCAATCCTTTTACGCCAAGGTGAAACGGCAGGAACTGGAGGGGTTCGACGCCTGCATCTCGCCGCTTGAATACGACACGTATCTTTAAGCCCACCCGCCGGCGCGTCGGCGGGCGAGAGGAAATACGCCGACCGGTCAACAGGCATATTGCGTGATAAGTCGATCGGAGATTTGATGCACGTAACGAATGGCGGTCGGGGCGCCTTATCGCGTGATCCCGGCTCCAGACTGCACCAATAAGGGAGAACAGCATGACGCTTAAAACACTGTCCACGGCCCTTGTCCTGACGGCCGCCGTCACGGTCGGCGCGAACGCGCAGGACAAGGTGGTCCACGTCTACAACTGGTCCGACTATATCGGCGAGGACGTGCTCGACAAGTTCACCGAGGAGACCGGCATCAAGGTGGTCTACGACGTGTTCGATTCAAACGATATCCTGGAGACCAAGCTGCTGGCCGGCGGCACCGGCTACGACGTCGTCGTGCCGTCGGGCACGTTCCTAGCCCGGCAGATCCAGGCCGGCGTGTTCCAGCCGCTCGACAAGGCGAAGCTCCCCAATATCGAGCACCAGTGGTCGGACATCGCCGACCGCGTCGCAACCTTCGATCCGGGCAATGCGCATGCCGTCAACTACATGTGGGGGACGACGGGCATCGGCTACAATGTCGGCAAGATCGAGGAGCGCATGCCCGACGCGCCGGTCGATTCCTGGGCGATGATCTTCGATCCCGAGGTGATCTCGAAATTCCAGGACTGCGGCATCCATATGCTCGACGCCTCCGACGAAATGATCCCGGCGGCGCTGAACTATCTCGGCAAGAACCCGGATTCGCATGACGCCGCCGATATCGAGGAAGCCGCCAAGCTGATCGAGCAGATCCGGCCCTATGTCCAGAAGTTCCACTCGTCCGAGTATATCGAGGCGCTGGCCAACGGGAATATCTGCCTGGCGGTCGGCTGGTCCGGCGATATCCTGCAGTCGCGCGACCGGGCCGACGAGGCCGACAACGGCGTCGAGATCGCCTATGTGATCCCCAAGGAAGGCGCGCTGATGTGGTTCGACAACCTGGCGATCCCCGCCGACGCGCCGCACCCGGACGAGGCGCATGCATTCATCGACTTCATGATGGACCCGGAAGTCGCCGCCGAGAACTCCAACTACATCTACTATGCCAACGGCAACAAGGCCTCGCAGCCGATGCTGGAGGAGGACGTGATCGGCGACACGGCGATCTATCCCGACGACGACACGGTCGGCCGCCTCTACACCACCACGCCCTACGACCCGCGCACCCAGCGCACCGTGACGCGCGCCTGGACCCGGATCAAATCCGGCACGTAGTGTTTGTCCAACGCGGGCCGGGTTCGCCCCGGCCCGCCTGAGATCCGATCGGCCGCGATCCGCCACCTACAGACAACAAGGCGGATCGGACAGCGGGGGATGCGATGGCAGATCAAGCGCAGCAAGGACCGAAAACCGGCGCGAGCGATAAAAACGGGCCGGCCGGCCCCGTCAAACGCAAGTTCGCGCCCTGGGACGACCCGGCGGCCAAGCCCTTCATCCGCTTCGAGCAGGTCACCAAGCGCTTCGGCGACTTCACCGCCGTCGACAACCTGACGATCGACATCTTCGAGCGCGAGTTCTTTTCGTTGCTCGGGCCGTCGGGCTGCGGCAAGACCACCCTTCTGCGGATGCTCGCCGGCTTCGAGACGCCGAGCGAGGGCCGCATCCTGCTCGACGGGCAGGACATTTCCGGCATTCCGCCGCACCGGCGGCCGGTCAACATGATGTTCCAGTCCTACGCGCTGTTCCCGCATATGAGCGTGGAGGCCAATATCGCCTTCGGCCTGAAGCAGGACCGGATGCCGAGGCCCGATATCGAGGCGCGCGTCCAGGAGATGCTGAAGCTGACCAAGCTGGAAGCCTTCGCCAAGCGCAAGCCGCACCAGCTCTCGGGCGGCCAGCGCCAGCGGGTGGCGCTGGCCCGCTCGCTTGCCAAGCGGCCGAAGGTCTTGCTGCTCGACGAGCCGCTCGGCGCGCTCGACCGCAAGCTGCGCGAGGAGACCCAGTTCGAGCTGATGGACCTGCAGGAACGGCTCGGCCTGACCTTCGTCATCGTCACCCACGACCAGGAGGAGGCGATGACCGTGTCCGACCGGATCGCGGTGATGGACCAGGGCCGGATGGTGCAGGTCGCGACCCCGCCGGTCATCTACGAGGCGCCGAACACCCGCTACGTGGCCGACTTCATCGGCGACGTGAACTTCCTGGAAGGCCGCATCGACGCGGTCTCGGACGCCGAGATCCGGCTGAAGAGCGACGAGGTCGCCTGTCCGATCATCATCGACAGGGCCGATATCGACGGCGCGGTCGGCGACACGGCGTGGCTGGCGATCCGGCCGGAAAAGATGCGCATCTCGCTTGAGCCACCCGAAGACGACAGCGCCAATTGCGCGCGCGGCGAAGTCTGGGACATCGGCTATCTCGGCGACCTGTCGATCTATCACGTCCGGCTCGAAAACGGTCACGTGATCAAGTCCTCCGTCACCAACCAGACCCGGCTGGTCGAGCGGCCGATCGACTGGGAGGACACGGTCTGGCTGAGCTGGCCGCGCGACGCCGGCGTCGTGCTGACCGGCTAGGGGGAGCGAATGAGCACGTCTCCCACCAAGGATCGCGGCCGCGGCCTCGTCGTCCTCGTGCCCTATCTGTGGCTGCTGATCTTCTTCCTGGCGCCGTTCCTGATCGTTCTGAAGATCTCGCTGTCGATGACGGCGATCGCGATGCCGCCCTATGTGCCGACCTTCGATCTGACCGCCGGCTTGGGCGCCTTCATCGCCGCCGTCCGCGAACTGTCGTTGGAAAACTACCAGTTCCTGTTCTCCGACTCGCTCTACATCAAGTCCTATCTGTCGAGCCTGCGGATCGCGACGATCTCGACGATCCTGCTTTTGCTGATCGGCTATCCGATCGCCTATGGCATGGCGCGCTGCCCCAAGGCGTGGCGGCCGACACTGGTGATGCTGGTCATCCTGCCGTTCTGGACGAGCTTCCTGATCCGGGTCTATGCCTGGATCGGAATCCTGAGCCGCGAGGGGCTGCTCAATTCGTTCCTGATCTCGATCGGCGTGATCGACACGCCGCTGACGATCCTGTCGACCAACATCGCGGTCTATATCGGCATCGTCTATTCCTACCTGCCCTTCATGGTGCTGCCCCTCTATGCGGCGCTTGAACGGATGGACGAGTCCCTCCTGGAAGCCGCCTCCGACCTCGGCTGTCCGCCGCTCAAGACCTTCTGGGTCGTCACCTTCCCGCTGTCGCTGCCAGGTGTCGTCGCGGGCTGCTTCCTGGTGTTCATTCCCGCCGTCGGCGAGTTCGTCATCCCCGACCTGCTCGGCGGCTCGCAAACCCTGATGATCGGCAAGACGCTGTGGTCGGAATTCTTCTCCAACCGCGACTGGCCGCTCGCGTCTTCCGTCGCGGTGATCCTGCTTTTAATCTTGGTGATCCCGATCGTCGTCTTCCAGTCGTTTCAGCAACGCCAGCAGGAGCGCGAGGGATGAGAAAAGGACCCAGCCTCTTCAACATCGTCTCGGTGACGCTTGGTTTCGCCTTCCTCTATCTGCCGATCGTCCTCCTGGTGATCTACTCGTTCAATGCCGGGCGCAACGTGGCGATCTGGTCGGGCTGGTCGACCAAATGGTACGTCGCGATGATCCAGAATCAGCAGCTTCTGGATGCCGCCTGGGTGACGCTGCGGGTCGGCCTGATGTCGGCGACGATCGCCACCGTGCTCGGCACGATGGCGGCGCTGGCGCTGGTGCGGCACGGGCGGTTCACGGGCCGCACGCTGTTTTCCGGCATGGTCTACGCGCCGCTGGTGATGCCGGAGGTGATCACCGGCCTGTCGCTGCTCCTGTTGTTCGTGGCGATCAATTTCGACCGCGGCTTCTGGACCGTGACGATCGCCCACATCACCTTCTCGCTGTGCTTCGTCGCCGTTGTGGTGCAGTCGCGGCTCGTCACCTTCGACCGGTCGATGGAGGAGGCGGCGATGGATCTGGGTTGCACGCCGTTCAAGACCTTCTTCGTCGTCACCCTGCCGCTTATCCTGCCGGCGATCGTCGCGGGCTGGATGCTGGCCTTCACCCTGTCGCTGGACGATCTGGTGATCGCGAGCTTCACCACCGGCCCGGGCGCGACGACGCTGCCGATGCGGATCTATTCGGCCGTGCGGCTCGGCGTGACGCCGGAGATCAATGCGGTCTCGACCGTGCTGATCGGCATCGTGACGATCGGCGTCGTCGCCGCCTCGATCGCCACCAAGCGCCAGGAAGTCGAGCGGCAGCGAGCCGAGCGCCTCGCCGCACAGTAGAAAACGGCAGCCGTCAGGACCCGCAGGTGCAGTTTACCCGCTGCGCCTCGCGGATTGCCTCCAGCGTGCCGGAAAAGCCGTCGGAGACGGCGTTGGCGTTGGCAAGGGCGAGATCGAGATACCAAAGCCGCTCGATCGCGGCGAATTGCGTGCGCAACGCCGCCAATTCTCCGTCCGGCCGGCTGCCCCTGGCTGCATCCAGGGCGTCATAAGCCGAAATGAACAGGGTGGCGCTCGCACCGGCTCGTGCATCGGGATCGACGGAGCGCAGCAGCGTGCGGGCAGCGACCGCCGGGTTGATCGGACTGATGGCGCCCGTCGTTTCCCCGTCCGCAGCGCCTTCTGCACCCTCGTCCGGAAAGGCGCCGCCGACCTCCGCATCGCCGGACGCCAGCAGCCGGCGGACGGCGGGCTCCATGCCGGCGCGCATGCGGTCGACCTGATCGACACGCTTGGTGAAGCGCTCCAGGAAGGTCTCGAGCATGGCCGTCCATTCGACGACGCCGGTGCAAAGGCCCGGATAGCGCTCCTGGCCGAGATAGATGGAGATATCCTTGATCAGCCGGCCCGAGACCCACTTGATGTCGCTCGACAGGAAATAGCTGTCGACGCCGCGCGCCCGGGCGATCTGCTCGGCAAAGCGCACGGCGGACTGTTCCGCCCGGTCGCCGGAGGGCCGATAGGTCAGCACGGTCTTGCCCGGCAGCGCGCGATCCGTCTGGCGGGAGGCCTCGACGGCGGCGCGCAGGGCGGCGAAGTCCTCGGCACGGATACGGCCGAGCGCTGTATGGAAGGCATCGGCACAGCTTGCGATCGGCCAGGCAGCCTCGGCAACGAGCGTCTCGCCGGAGGCCGGCACGCGGGCGCGGATCCGCGCTTCCCCGCCGGTGCCGCGCGCACCGCGCTCGGTGCCGTCAGCCAGCTCGACGATCAGCGGCAGTTCGACGGAGGCGCCGGGCTCCAGTATTGCGATCGTGGCATGGACGGCATTGCCGTCGCGCCGCCAGGTCTGGCCCGTATCGGATTGGGACACGACCGGAACCGCGCCGACCAGGTCGGCCGAGACGCGGATATCGGCAAGCGGCGCTTCGCCGCGGTTTTCGACGACGAGACGCGTCACCGCACGCGTCCCCGGCGCATAGGCGGCGCGGCCCGTCGCGCTGGCGCGGGCCGGATCGGGGAACACGAACAGGGTCAGCCCCCAATCCGCGGCCTGGGCGGTGCGCGCAACGCCGGGAAGGACGAAGGCCGCAAGCAGCACGGCAACAAGCAGTGGCGCCGTCGCAAGCCGGGACGATCGAGCCAATCTGACGAACCGCATCGAATCCATTCCAAACCGAATCGGGACCACCCGGAACCGCCCCGCACCATACACAAGCCGTTGCCGTCTCGCGAAGCCCCGAATTTAGCCAACTGGATTTTGGGACGGTTTGGCCCGAAAGGCTGCTCCGGCGGCCGCCGGGCTATTGCGGAACGGTTTCCGGGCTTTTGCGGTGTGGGTATCCCGGGAACAGGTCGGCGCCACGCCGCACCAGGTCATCGATGATCTCCTCGGGCGTCGACTGGCGGATCTCCTCGCGCGTGCGGGCGATGTCCTCGGGATTTGCCTCCGGATTCCTGGTGAGCCAGACCGGATCGGGATAGAGGCTCGGCCGGCTCACCGGCCCCTCGATGACGAACGGGATCGACAGGACGGCGTCCCCCTCGGCATCATCGCCCGCCTCGTCTTCGGAGGATCGGATCTTCGCAGTGCCGTGCCCGGCAATCGCAGCCGACAGGAAATGCAACTCGCCGTCGCCCTTTACGGTGACATTCGGTCCGGTAAGCCGGAAATCGTCTGTCGCCGCGCTGCCCGCCGTCGCGGTGAAGGACGCGGTCAGTTCGGTGAATTCGGTTTCGGTATCGGTCGTCGGCCATCCCTCGACACGGCCGGAATTGAGCATCTCGGCGACCTGAGCGACATCGAGGCCCGTGACCGCGCCCTGCTCGATGGCAAGCGTCGCCTCGCCCGCCAGACTGCCGACGATGTCGGCGATCGTTTCGCCACGGCCGGCGAGGCTGACGCGCGCCCGGCTGGCCCCGCGTACCGGCGTCGCGCCGGCAAGCGCCGTCAGGATCGGACCGATATCCGAGCCGTCGATAGTCATCGAAATCTTCGCCCTTGTGCCCTCCGCGACGGGCTTGGCCGACAGCGCGCCCTGCGCCATTCCGCCATAGAGCGCCGCCTCGCCGATCCCGACATCGAGGGTTCCGCCACGCAGCGTGACCGTGCCGGCGGTCTCCTGCAGGGCGAAGTCGCGATAGCGGACACTGGCCGCCGACAGCCGGATGTCGAGCGCGACCGTCTTGAGCCCGGCCAGGTCGACCGGCAGATCGGCAGGCAGGGCGAGGGGCTTGGCGCGATCCGTCTCGGCCGGATTGGCCGCCGCCTCCGGCCCGCCATAGACGCTGAGGTCCAGGGCATCGAAGGCAAGCGTCGCCTGCAGGTCGACCCCCTCTTCGGTTTCCGACAGCTTGAAGCCGCCTTCGGCCGTGTTGCCGTCCAGCGTCAGCGACAGATCGGACACCGTGACCGTATGCGGCAACAGGCTGAGCCTGCCGTTGATCTCAAGCGCGTTCAGCCCCGCGCCGAGCCCCGGATCCCGTCCGATCCAACGGGCAAGGCCGCGCAAGGAGGGCGCGGACATCGCGATCTCACCCTCAAGCTGCGGATCGGCGGTATAGCGCGCTTCCCCCTCGAAAGCGGCATTCGCAACGACGGATTCGATGTCCAGGCGAAGCGTCGCAGAGCCTGACTGCAGAAAGCTGTAGGGCGTATCGGCATCGATCGAGACCGTGACGATCTCGCCGTGCCAGACCATCGAGCTGCGCACCGTCAGGCTCGACAGGAGGTCCGGCCAGGCCGCTTCGGCATTGATCGCGGAGACTTCCTCGCGAATGCCGGCGTTCTGATCGACGAAGACGACCGCGCCGTCCTCGATGCGCAGGTCGCCGAGGCGTACCGCGCCGGCGGAAGAGGTGTTCGCGGCAGGTGTCCCCGGCGGCGCCCCAAGCACGCTGCCGACGCTGCCGTGGCGGACCGGTGTCCAATTGGCCCTGCCCTGCCGATCGACGACCAGATTGAGGCGCGGCCGGATCAGCGTGAAACCACCGACCTCGAAGCGGCCGAGCAACAGCGGCAGCAGGGCGACCCGGCCTTTCAGGATATCGATCGAGGCGACGGCTTCGGCATCGGCGCGTCCAGGCTCGGTGAAGACGACATTGCCGATCTCGAACCGCGGCACGGGAAACACGCTGACATCGGTCAGCCCGCGGATTTCGGCGGAAAACCCGGTCAGCTCGGCAAGTCGGGCGGCGGCACTCACCCGGACACGGTCATCGGACACGGAAAAGACCAGCAGCGCGAAGCCGGCCAGGGCAACGACCACACAGGCGACAAGGATCGTCACAAGGCGTTTCATCGCGCCCCTGCGTCCAGAGCCAATCGCATAGCGTCCGTTCCCGGCATTACCCCTAAGCGTTCCTCTTTCTGGGGCGCCGCTGACGGGAAATCAACAGGGACGAGTTGTCGCCGCCAAGCGGGCTGTGGCACAAAGCCGGTTCAGCCCGTCGCCCTCTCGATACCCAGACCGATAGCAAGGTCGGCAATCCGGATCGAAAGCCGGCCGAGACAAAACCGCCAGGAGGACCCATGCCCGAGACGCCCCTATGGACCCCCAATGCCGAAGACGCCGCCTCCTGCAACATGACGCGGTTCATGCGCTTTGTCGACGCGCGGCTGGGAACAGGCCTAAGCGACTACCGGGCTCTCCACAGCTTTTCGGTCGAAAACCGGGAGGCGTTCTGGTCGGCGATCTGGGATTTCTGCGGGGTCGTCGGCGACAAGGGCGAGCGGATCCTTCAGGATGACCGGATGCCGGGCGCCCGGTTCTTTCCCGACGCAAGGCTCAATTTCGCCGAGAACCTGCTGAAGCGGTCCGACGATACTGACGCGCTCGTCTTCCGCGGCGAGGACAAGGCCGAGGCGCGAATGAGCTGGGCGGACCTGCACGTGCTCGTCTCGCGCCTGCAACGCTATCTAAAGGACCAGGGCATCGGCGTCGGCGACCGGGTCGCGGCCGTGATGCCAAACCGGCCGGAAGCGATCGCGGCCATGCTGGCGGCAACGTCGCTGGGCGCGATCTGGTCGTCCTGCTCGCCGGATTTCGGCGAACGCGGCATCCTCGACCGGTTCGGCCAGATCGAGCCGAGCGTGCTGATCGTCTGCGACGGCTACTGGTATGCCGGCAAGCAGATCGCGGTCGCGGACAAGCTCGCGCAGGTCACCGAGGCGCTGCCGAGCGTCATGTCGGTGGTGGTCGTGCCTTATCTCGGCCAGGCCGAGGCGGTGGCGGACGTGATCCCGAAGGCCGTGACGCTCAGCTATGCGATCGCGCCGCATGAGGCCGGTCCGATCGCGTTCGAGCGGCTGCCCTTCTCCCACCCGCTCTACATCCTGTTCTCGTCCGGCACCACGGGCGTGCCGAAATGCATCGTCCATTCGGCCGGCGGCACGCTATTGCAGCATGTCAAGGAGCATACGCTGCACGCCGATATACGCCCCGGCGACCGCGTCTTTTACTTCACGACGCTCGGCTGGATGATGTGGAACTGGCTGACGAGCGGCCTTGCCGTGCAGGCGACGCTGCTGCTCTATGACGGCTCGCCGTTTCATCCAGGCGGCAACGTGCTGTTCGACTATGCGGACGCGGAGAAGATGACGCTGTTCGGCACGTCTGCGAAATTCATCGACGCCCTGAAGAAGGCCGAGCTCCGGCCGCGCGACACCCATGACCTGTCGTCAATCCGGCTGATGGCCTCGACCGGATCGCCACTGGCTGCCGAGAGCTTCGACTACGTCTATGACGCGATCAAGCCGGATATCCATCTTGCCTCGATGTCGGGGGGCACCGACATCGTCGCCTGTTTCGTGCTCGGCAATCCCCTCTCGCCCGTCTGGCGCGGCGAGATCCAGGGACCGGCGCTGGCGATGGACGTCGCCGTCTGGGACGATGACGGCCGGCCGGTCGGCGCCAGCGTCAAGGGCGAGCTGGTCTGTACGAAGGCCTTTCCCTCGATGCCGATCGAATTCTGGAACGATCCGGGCGGGAAGAAATACAACGCTGCCTATTTCGAGCGCTTTCCGGGCGTGTGGTGCCATGGCGACTTCGCCGAGTGGACCGAGCACGGCGGCATGATCATCCATGGCCGCTCGGACGCGACGCTCAATCCGGGCGGGGTCAGGATCGGCACCGCCGAGATCTATGCGCAGGTCGAGCAGATGCCGGAGGTCGTCGAGGCGATCGCGATCGGCCAGCAATGGGACAGCGACGTGCGCGTCGTGCTGTTCGTGCGGCTTGCCGAGGGCGTCGCGCTTGACGAGGATCTCGAAAAGCGCATCAAGACGCAGGTGCGCACCGGCGCGAGCCCGCGTCACGTGCCGGCGCGGATCGTCGCGGTCGCCGATATTCCGCGCACCAAGTCCGGCAAGATCACCGAACTCGCCGTCCGCGACGTGGTGCACGGGCGGGAGGTCAAGAACAAGGAGGCGCTCGCCAATCCGGAGGCGCTGGAGTTGTTCAGGGATATCGACGCGCTGCGGCGTTAGCCGTCCGGCAGCTTGCCGTTGTTCGCCGTGGTGATCTGAAGCATCGCCGAATCGTCCTGATCGGCGACCGTTTCGATCGCGAGCTTGTACCAGTCATAGGCGACGGCGCCGACCGCCATACCGGTCCCGACCGACCGGACCATGTCGAGGCAGTAACGGGAATCCTTCTCGCGCAGGCCGATCGCAAGGCCGAACTGGTCGGCGAGCCGCTCCTCGGCCATCGGCCGAATCATCCGCTTGACATGCGGGCTGGCGCAGGGGCCGCTTTCAACGGCGGCGATCAGCGTTTCACGGTCGAGACCGAGCTTGTGGGCGAGTTGCACGGCCTCGGCGATCGAGGCGACATGGACCGCGCCGAGCAGGTTGTTGATGAGCTTGAAGGCCGTTCCGGTCCCCACCGCGCCGAAATGCAGGACCGAGGCAGAGATCACGTCCAGCAACGGCCGGGCGCGGTTAAGATCGGCGGCATCGGCGCCGACCAGCAGCACCAGATCGCCCGACGCGGCAGCCGATGGCGGGCCATTGACCGGACAGTCGAGATAGGCACACCCGCGCGCCGCAGCCGCCGCCGAAAGACGCTGGACATGGGTGTGCGAGATGGTGCTGCACTCGATCGCCAGCGCCCCCGGCGCCATGGCCGACAGGGCGCCGTCATCGTCCATCCAGACCCGCTCGGAGGCCGGATCGTCGGCAACCATCGAGAACACCGCCTCGGCGCCGTCGGCGGCTGCGGCCGGTGTCGGCGCGATCGTCGCGCCCTTTGTGGCGAGCTCGGCGCCACGCTCCGGCGAGCGGTTCCAGACCGAAACATCGTGGCCGGCCGCGACCAGGCATCCGGCCATGCCCTGTCCCATCTTGCCCAGACCGAGAAATGCAATCCTGGCCATCACCGGCCCTCCCCATGTTCGTTGTGCCGATATCCTGCACGGACCGGCGGCGATTCCCAGCCGCAATCGCTGCAATATCTCCCTAGCCGATCGCCGCGACCTCTTCCATCAGGCCGGCGATCAGGTCCGGATCGGCCTTCAGATGCGGCGCCTCGGCGGCGAGGATCGCCTCGAAGGCCCATTTCTTGACCTTCAGCGCGTCGATCGCCGCGCCGGCCTCGCCAGCCGCCGACAGGACGAGCGTGACCAGCCGGTCGGCCGCGACCAGCCGGCCCCACAGATAGTCGTTCTCGCGCCACGAGCGGTTGAAGAAGGCAGCGAAGCGGCGTAGGCGGATGCCCTTCAGCTTGTCCATCGCAAGCCCATCGCGGATCGTGCCGGCATCGGACGGCGAGATCCGGAAGACGCGGACGATATCGAGCTCGCCGAGATCCTCCCACTGCGTCATCGGCAGGGTCAGCACGTCGAAGAAGGGAAAGCCGATATAGGCGACGGTCAGGTCGTGGCGCGCCCATTCCGGCAGATAGTTCAGCACCATGGTCGAGAAGATTTCGTCGAGCCGGGCATCGATGGCGGCAAGATCGAGCGCTGCGCCGAGGGTGGCGATCGCCTGTAGCCGCTCGACAGGCGGCGTTTCCGGCCTGGCAAGGCATTCGGCCGCCCGCTGCGCCTCGGGCCCGGAGGGCGGATGCGCCAGGCGCTCCTTCAGGCGGTCGAGCAAGGCATAGAACTCGGCCTTGATCTCGTCGAGCCGCTCCGGATCGATCGCGTCGACGCGGCCCAGCGGGTGATCGGTTGCGTAGAGGTCATTCAGCTCGCGGATCACGAAGCGCAGGTGGCGGACGCGGAAATCCGCATCGAAGGCGCGCAGGAAGGCGGCCGCTTCCTGAGACATTTCGCCGTCAGCCGCCCTGGGCGCGGCAAGCAGTGGCCGGGCGAGCGCCTTGCCAAGCCCGGCGAGATCCTGCTTGGCAAGGCTTTCGGCCATTTCGCGCAGATGCCGGGCAACCGTCAGGATGCGCAGATGCAGATAGCTCTGGAAGGCGAAGCCGGCCTCCGCGGCGGCGGCCTGATTGGCGGTCTCGCGCCACAGCGCGAAACGGTCGGCGGTGGGAGCGGGATCGTCCGCGACCGCGATGATGACGTCGACCTGGCGGCGGATGCGCGGTCCGGCCGAGCCGGCCACCTCGCGCACCACCGCGATCTGTTCGTTGAGCGCAGCGATCCGGTCGAGCTCGTGGTGGATCGGCTCGTTGCGCGGGATCTCGGCAATCGAGGAAAAGATCGCCCGGAAGAAACCGGGCAGGATCTCGGTGTCGGAGAATTCGATGTCCGGGTTGGGGTCGACGAAGACGATGCGCCGGACGACCTCGCGGCTGGCGGGCCGGCCCGACAGGGCGGAAATCGCCGCCGCGAACGGCTTGTTGTTGACGACCGAGCCGTCGACGAAGGGCACGGTCAGCGGATCGCGGCCGCTGCGGGCAATCGCGGCAAGCTTGTCGGCGAGGAAACGGTCGCGCAGTGCCCAGTCGCCGCCGCGATCCCGGATCACGGCATCGATTTCGGCGGCCGTTGCCGGCGGAAAGGCGCCCGGATAGGAGGAGGTTGCCCGGGCGGCGAAGACGAGCGCTGGAACATCGGCGGCCTCGAACTCGCTTTCGATCGCGCCCGACGCACTGCGGCGATAGCGGAAAGCGATGTTGAACTGGTGATCCAGCTCGATGGCGAAGGCGGGATCTTCCAGCCGGATCAACCGCGAGTGGCCGTTATAGTCGGTCAGCGACACGAACAGGTCGAGGCTGTGATCATCGGGCATCAGGGAGTGGACCGTTCCGGCCTCAAGGCCCTGCCGGTGTCGGTCGGCGGCCGCGTCCATCGCCTCGGCGGCATCGACCATCCAGCCGGCGAAGCGGGCGCCCGAGAAGGGCGGCTGGAACCAGCGCGAGCGCACGAAGCGGTCGAACTTCGCCCGCGCCTCGTCGTTTTGCGCGAGCACCGGATCGAAGCGCAGCATGCGGTTGACGATCGGCGTCATGAAGCGCTTGGAAAAGCGGCCGGCGAGCGCGTCGGCCTCCACCAGGCGGGTGACGTCGGCATTGTCGAGCCACATGTCGCGTAAGGGTTCGAGCGGCAGATCGTGGGCAAGCGCGCGGGCCAGGAAGACGCCGTTAATGCCGCCGGCCGAGGCACCGGCGATGATGTCGACGATGACGCGCAGCTCGGTATGCGCCGACAAACGGCGCAGCAGGTCGAAATAGATCTCCTCCGAATCCCCGGCCGTGCCCGGATAGCGGGCGTCCGGCCGGCGGCCGACGGGCGCCTCGTAGAGCAGCTTGGAGGCCCGGGTCAGTTTGGCGATCTCGCGGCAGACCCCGAACATATAGACGGCCAGCGACACGCCGCCATAGAGCACCAGCGCCAGACGCAGTTCCTTTTCCCGCATCGCCCGTCTCTCTACGCCTGCCTCTTCGCGCCCGTCCCGATCGTCACGCTGCCCGGCGGTACGGACCCGCGACCGCCAAAGATATTGTGACCATGCGCGGGAGTGCGGCAAGGTCCGTTTGCGGGAAAGCGTTCAAACCTGCGGGACCGCCGCCCGCATCGCCGGGCTTGAACCGCGATGCGGCAAGCGGGCGGTGCGGGCGAGCAGGGCGACAGGCAACAGGCCGGCCGCGACGATGGTAAGGGCTGCGATCGCGCCGCGGTCGACCATTTCCTGCGAAGCGTATGTGTAGACGTGGACGGCGAGCGTCTCGAAGTTGAAGGGCCGCAGCAACAGAGTCGCCGGCAGTTCCTTCATCGAATCGACGAAGACCAGCAGCGCCGCCGTGGTGATGGCCGGCCGCAGCATCGGCAGATGCACCGCGCGCAGCGCGCCGGCCGGGCTGCGACCGAGCGACCGGGCGGCGAGATCGATATTGGGCGTGACCCGCAAAAGACCCGATTCGACGGCGCCATAGGACACGGCCAGGAAGCGGGCCGCATAGGCATAGACCAGCGCCGCCACCGAGCCGGACAACAACAGGCCGGTCGACACCCCCAGAACCGATCGCGCAAGCCCGTCGACGGCGTTGTCGAAGGCGGCGAGCGGGATCAGGATGCCGACGGCGAGCACGGTGCCGGGCACCGCGTAACCGACGCTCGCAACGCGCGCCAGACCACCCATCAGCGGCGACCGCGTCAACCGGACCGAATAGGCGAGTACCAGGGCCGCGAACACCGCGAGCGCGGAGGCCATCAGCGCCAAGCCAACGCTGTTGGCGGTCAGGGTGAGATAGTCGGGGCCGAAATCGCGCGAAAAGCGCCGTGCGGCGGCAGACGCCAGATAGAGCGCGGGAAACGCGAAGCCGATCAATACCGGCACCGCGCAGACGGCGATCGCCGCGAACGCCTTGACGCCCGTCAGACGATGATCGGGAAGCCGTTCCATGCGGCCGGTGGTGTGATGGAAGCGCTGCGAGCGGCGGCCGCGCCGCTCCAGCCAGATCAACAGCAGGACGATCAGCAGCATCACGCAGGCAATCTGCGCGGCGCCGGCAAGATCGCCCCTGTTGGTCCAGGTCGCATAGACCGACAGCGTCAGCGTCTCGACGCCGAGATACTGCACGGCGCCGATATCGTTGAGGCATTCCATCATGGCAAGCGTCATGCCCACCACGATCGCCGGACGGGCCATCGGCAGCGCGACGCGGAAAAACGATCCGAACGCCGAACTGCCGAGCGTACGGCTGACATCGAGCACGCAGATCGATTGCATCAGGAAGCTCGCCCGCACGGTCAGGTACACATAGGGGTAGAGCACGAAGCCCATCAGCACGATCGCCCCGGTGAGCGTGCGGATATCGGGAAACCAGTAGTCGCGGACGGTCTCGAAGCCGAACAACGACCGGATCAGGGTCTGGACCGGGCCGACGGAATCGAGGATTTCGACATAGGCGTAGGTCACCACATAGGTCGGCACGGCAAGCGGCAGGAGCAGCAGCCATTCGAACATGCCGCGCCCGGGAAACCGGCACATCGAGACCAGCCAGGCCCCCGCGACGCCGACGATCGCCGTCAGCGCGCCGACGCCAGCCATCAGCATGACCGTCGTCGCGGCCGAGCGCGGCAGCACGTTGGCGATCAGATGCGGCCAGACGTCCGATCGGGTGCTAAAGGCGATGACGGCAAGCGCGACAATCGGCGCAACGGCCATCGCGGCGATGGCAAGGGCGCTGAGCGAGAGGAGCGGATGGCGCCGCACTGTAGCGAAGGGGGTCGAAAAGGAAGCGGACGAGCGGACATCTTGCCTGCCGTTTCGATCCGCCGCGATTTGGCTTCGACTGACCACCGGCCGGATCGGCGCGTCGCTCAGCTCAACGACGCAGGGGCGGGACGTTCGGCGATCGCCGTCATCATCTCGTCCGTGACCGGATCGAGCTCAAGGCCCGCATCCGCAAGTTCCTCCGCGTAGCACCGCGCCGCCTCCAGCACTTCCGAGACCCGGCTGCTGGCGATCAGCTTGCAGGCGGAATCGCTGGCGATCGGCCCGTGCCCCTTCTGGCAGCCGCCGAGCAGCCGTAGCGCCAGGCATTCGTCGCGGCACATGAACCGGCAGGGGCGCGGATAACAGTCGATCGGCCGGCCGGCACCGTTGCGCAACACCCGCACCCAGGCTGCCAGCTCGGAAACGACGCGCTTGGCCTTTTCATGACCCAGTTCGCGGCAATAGTCATTCCAGACCGCTTCCCAGCAGGCGATGTCGCCCGTCTCGTAGCCGGCCATCCAGCCGCGCAGGCCCTGAACCACCAGCCGCTCGGCGCGCCGATCGAGCGCCGCCGGCGCTGCGGTGCGCTGAGCCAATCGGCGATTTGGAGGGCTGTGGTGGGTCATGGTGCTGAATGCCAGGCCTATGATCCCGGGCCGGCGTCATAGCCGACCTGATCGACCAGTTCGCTCGCCCTGGCCTGCGCCTCGGCGACATCGGCAAGCGGCAGCGGATCGGGATTGAGAGCGCCCCAGGACGACACGATCTCGGAGGCGGCCACACCGTCCTTCAGCGGATATTCGAAATTGACCTCGGCATAGATCTTCTGCGCCTCGTCGGAGGTCAGGTATTCGAGCAGCCTGATCGCCTCGTCCTTGTTCGGCGCGTTCCTGGCGAGCACGGCGCCGGAGATATTGACGTGGGTGCCACGGCCCTCGGCGTCCGGGAACAGGATTTTAAGCGACTTGGCCCATTCCTTCTGTTCCGGCTCGTCCTCGTTGGTCTGCATCAGGCCCATGTAATAGGTGTTGCCGACGGCCAGGTCGCATTCGCCGGCATAGACGCCCTTGGCCTGGGCGCGGTCGTTGCCGGTCGGCTTGCGGGCGAGATTGTCGCGCAGGCCTGCGAGCCAGGCCTTGGCCTCTTCATCACCCTCATGGGCGACCTGGGCAGCGAACATGCCGATATTGTAAGGATGCTGGCCCGAGCGGGTGCAGATCTTGCCGCGCCATTTCGGATCGGCGAGCTCGACATAGGTGATTTCGTCCTGCGGCACCCGGTCCCTGGAGGCATAGATGACGCGGGCGCGCTGCGACAGGCCGGTCCAGTGCCCTTCGGCATCGCGATACTGGGCGGGAATGTTGGCGTTGATCGTGTCGGAAACGACCGGCTGGGTGATGCCTGCGTCCTTGGCCCGTTTCAGCGTGCCGACATTGACGGTGATCAGCAGGTCGGCGGGGCTGTTGGCGCCTTCCGCCGCGATCCGCTCGACCAGTTCGCTCTTGCCGAACAGCACGTTGACCTTGGTGCCGGTCTCGGCGGTGAAGGCGTCGAAGAGCGGCTGGATCAGACCGGGCTCGCGCGTTGTGTAGACGTTGACCTCCGCTGCGGAGGCCCCAGTCGCGGCAATCGGCAGCGTGCCGGCAATCGGCAGGGCGGCCGCGAGAGCGAGGACACCCGATCGCACGGCGGACCGGACAAAGAAACGCATGCTTATCCCCTGGCAGTCACACATGATATCTGTCGCAGATGGTGCGATCCAAATACTGAATAACCAGACCTGCGGACCGCCCCTGAAGCGACACTTATCAAAGTCGGGGAGGGAGTCAACTTAAACAGAAAGTTAAAGTCAGGTTTTTGTTTGAATTAGAATAATTCCACTTGAGCAAGGGGCTTAGAGCCTATCCGGCACATAGTCTATCCTTCGGGATCTGTCCTTCGGGACATCCCTCGGGCTGCCGGCTGCCCGTCCTGCCCTGGCGGGCGCCGGGACCTCTCACTCGGCCAGTACCCGGGCCTGCGGAAAGCGGATCTCCACCATCGTGCCTTCGCCGGGCGTGCTTTCAAGAGAGAACACGGCACGGTTCGCCTCGACAAGCGCCTTGGCGAGCGGCAGGCCGAGGCCGGTGCCGCGTTCGCCGGTCGATGGCGTCACGGAGAGCTGGCGGAAGGGCTCGAGCGCGACCGCGACATCGGCCTTCGACATGCCGACCCCGGTATCGCGCACGCGCAGGAAGACCTCGCCGGTCCTGCCCTTGGCGGTCGAGACGATCACCTGACCGCCGGCGGCGGTGAACTTGATGGCGTTCGAGAGCAGGTTCAGCAGCACCTGGCGCAGGCTGCGCGGATCGGCGACGACGGCGGGCAGCGCCCGGGCAAGGCTTGAGCGTATGACGATGCGTGCATCGCTCGATTGCGGCTGCATGATCGCGACGCACTGCTCGACGAGGTCGTTCAGGCGGACATCCGAGAAGGTCATGTCGAGCTTGCCGGCCTCGACCTTGGAGAGATCGAGCAGATCGTTGACCAGGCCCATCAGATGGGCGCCGCTCTCGCGGATATCCTTGACGTAGTCGCGGTAGCGGTCGTTTCCCAGCGGGCCGAAACGCTCCTCCTGCATGACCTCGGAAAAGCCGATGATACCGTTCAGCGGCGTGCGGATCTCGTGGCTCATCTTGGCCAGAAAACCCGATTTCTGCTCGCTGGCGTCCTCCGCGCGCTTGCGCGCGGCGATCAGGTCGGCCTCCGTTTCCTTCCAGCCGCGCAGATCGCGGAAAACCGCCGAGAAATGCGCCGGCTCGCCGTCGCCGATCCGCGCCATAGACAATTCGACGGGCGACAGTTCCACGGGCGACAGTTCGGCGGGCACCGCACCCGCGTCGCGCAGGATCGCGACCTCCGGTCCGGTGTCATGCAGGCTCGGCACACCGTCGACGAGATCGCGGAGCCGGTCGGCGACCACGTCGCGGTCCGGCCGGTCGATGCGGTCGAGCAGATCGGTGTTTTCCAGCTCCCGCGCCGCGCACCCGAACAGCAGGCCGGCCTTTTCGTTGGCAAAGGCGATCCGGCCCTCGCCGTCGATCAGAAGAACACCGTCAAGCGCAGTGTCGAGAATGCGCCGAAGGGTCGTTTCCGACAAATCCGCCAGATCCGTCTGGTCGATCCGGGCCTCCCGGTCGGGCGCGGCAACGGGCACCGCAGCGGCCTCCGCGACGGCCTCGGGTTCGTCTTCCATCCCAACGGCTGCCTCGCGAACACTGAGCAGCATTGCCGGGCCATCGAGCCAGGGGGTCCGGCCGAGCCGGGCATGAACGGCGATCTTCGAACCGTCCTTGCAGCGGGCGCTCACCGTCGGCGCTTCGTCGATGCCGTCGGGTGCCGCCCCCTCGTCGCGGCCCTCGAGGATCACGCCGAGCCCGCCGGCCGCCGTCACATCGTCGAGGTCGTCGTAGCCGAACAGGTCGCAGAAGGCCCGGTTGGCGGCCAACACGCGTTCGTCGCGCAGGATGGCGAGCCCGACCGGCAGGCGGTCCAGGATCGACCGCATCACGATGTCGTCCGCCGTTTCGCCCGTCTGTGGCGCCGGCTGTATCGCCGTTTCCGTGTCGCGGTCCGCCTGCCGCGCCCGATCGACCGCATCCCACGCGCTGTCATCAGGGGCGCTTGCCGGGTCGGAGCCGGCCCCTACCGGTTCGGGCTGCGCGATGTCGTCGTCCTGCCAGCGGGCGCCGAGCGCCTCGGCGATCGCCTGAAACGCGACCCGCTCCCTGTCGTTCAGGGCACCGCCATGGGGTGTGGACGCCTCTTCCGGCGGCCGATCGTCCACTTCGGGTTGCACCGCAGCCAGGCTGACGCGCTGCGGCCCGGCATCGGCCAGATCCTCAACCGGATCGTCGGGTGTTTCATCCGGCATGTCGTCGGCGCGGGCGGCGGTCGGGATCGGCACGACATTGCTGGCCGCGTTGCCTGTGTCCACGTCGCCCGTTTCGGCCGTGGGCGCAGGATCGCCGTCAGGCGTTTCGGGATCATCGCCTGCCTGCGACGGCGTGTCGGGCTTAGCCTCAGACACCGAGACGACGTCGGCGAAGCCGCGGAAACCGGCAAAGGCCCTGCCCTCGCCAAACCGGGGCAAGGCGGACAGCCGCAACCGCGCGGTCTCGCCGAAATCGGTCGGCCAGTCGACCTGGATATCGCTCCAGGTATCGCGGGACGTAAGCGCCTCGGCGAGGTGCCCGTCCGGGTCGATGTCGCTTTCGGCCGCGACCTCCGACCAGGCCCGGCCGACGACATCGGCCGCCTTCGGCCCGACCAGGGCGGCGAAGCCGGCGCCGACTTCCAGGAAACGGCCCTCGCCGTCCATGAGAAAGGTGAAACGCCGTGTTTCTGGCAGCGGCCGGGCGGCATCGGCCGGCGCCGGTTCCGGCGCGGCGGAAGCGGGGTCAGGGGTATCCCGGTCCCGATCGTCCTCCCGCCCCGGATCCGGCAAGGTGTCCGGCTGACCGGCCGGCTCGGCAGCCTCGGCTGTCGCCGGGCGCGCGCTGTCGGGCGTAGCGAAGGCCAGCACATGCGGTCCCTCGGGCAGATCGACCGTGACGCCATCGCCCCAGGTATGATCCAGACCGCCCTCTTTACTTTCGCCCGCCGCGTTGCTGTACACATCCTCCTCGCCGGCGCTCAGCACCAGGGGATCGGGCAGGCCGGCAAGCGCCTTTGCGGCGCGGTCACGCAGCGACAGTTCGCTTTGGGCCTGATCGCTGACCACCAACACCAGATGCCCGTGCGCCGAGCCGACATGACGGCAGGTGCACAGGAGCGGCGCGTCGCCGAACCCGGCCGAAAGCCGCAGCATCGAAAGCCGCGGGCGACCATCCTGCGGCAGGGACCGGCCGAGGCGGGCCAACTGGGTCATCGCCGGGCGGCGCGTGTCGAACCGGCGGTTCGCCAGCGCACCCCTGTCGGGCGCGCCATAATGATCGATGCCGGCGGCGCTCGCCAGCAGGATGCGTCCGGCTTCGGCATCCCAAAGCCAGGCCCGCGCGCGACCAAGGACTGCGGAGGCCACTGCCGGATCGCGCAACAGCGCGGCCGTGTCTGCAGGGATATCGGGGCGGCTGGTCATTCTGGCGTTACGTCCATTCCCGCTTCTTCGACGGATCGCCCCAACAGGGATCACCACGCGGGAAATCCGCCTGGGGCCCATACGGGTCCTCCATACAGGTCCTCCGTATCGGGGATCGCTCCGGTTCCGGGCCTCTCGCAACCGGATCGGACCTGCCGCCACACAAGCCCGCTGACCCGTCATATCCCGATGTTATAGTCGCCGCCCGCAAGCGCCGTCCAGCGATGCGGGTGGAAACACCGTAACGACACGGTGTATTGGTTAAGGGCGAGGCGCCGGCGGCCCGAATGCCGGTCTTTCGGGACACCAATATGCGGAGGCGAGCATGACCAGCAAATTCGACATCCCCGAGCCAATGCGCGATTTCGCCGACAAGAGCGTCGAGCACGCGCGCAAGGCCTTCGAAGATTATCTGACTTCGGCGCACAAGGCGGTCGACAGCCTGGAAACGTCGGCGCAGGACGCCCAGGCCAATGCCCGCGAGTTCGGCGAGAAGGCGATCGCGATGGCCGAGGAGAACATGACGGCGAGCTTCGACTTCGCCTCGCGGATGGTCAACGCGAAGAGCGTCGAGGAAATGCTCAAGGTTCAGTCGGATTTCCTCGAGCGACAGATGACGACGATCGCGGAGCACTCCAAGACGCTTGCCGGTCTGACCGGCAAGAAACCGGGCGGTTCCGACGCCGCCTGAGCGGTTTCCGGTTCCAGCGGATCAACTTTCCCCCGCGGTGGCCGGGTTTGTTCCACTGGTGTTTGGTTCAGCGGCGACGGGCCTTTTGATTTCAGCCTGGCCACTCCCTCGGCTGTCATGCCCGGACTTGTCTTGATGATTTGGTGCAAGATTGTGTGGCTCGCGGGAGATGTACCCCGCGAGCCTTGAGGCGGGAGGCCGTTTTCCGGACCGGTCGACTGAGACCGAGATCAAGCTTGGCCCCGCCTCTCGATGTCTCCCGAACAGTTGCAAGGGGCGCCGCGTCGGCGACCCCGCATGACAAGCCAGGGACATCCCATCATGACAGACTTTCGCACTTTCGTCGGCGTCGATGTGGGCAAGGACTTTCTCGACGTCCATCGCCATCCCGACGGGCTGGCCTTTCGGGTCGCCAACTCCCCCGCCGGCATCTGCCGACTGCTCAAGCGCCTCGGCGCGGGGCCCTACGCGATCGGCTGCGAGGCGACCGGCGGCTATGAGGACCGCCTGCTGCTGGCCCTCGGCCAGGCCGGTCGCCCCGCCTGGTGCCTGCATCCGGCCGATGTCCGCGCCTTCGCCCGCCTGCAAGGGGTGCGGGCCAAATCCGATGCGATCGACGCCCGGCTGATCGCCGAGGCCCTGGTGGTGGCCACGGCCCGCCGCGCGCCGACGCGCCGCACGCCAATACAAAGCAAAATCAGACAGATGGCCACCGTGCGCCGGCGCCTCTGCGCCGCCATCACCCAGCTCAAGAGCCTGCTCTCCAGCCTCGACGATGCGGCCGCCCGCGCCCCCCTGCTCGCCCTCCTGCAGGCCCACACCGCCGCCCTCAAGGCCCTCGGTCGGGACCTGCAGCAGGCCATCCAGGGCGATCCGGCCAGCGCCCGCATGGCCCGGCGCATCACCACCGCCCCCGGCGCCGGGCCCGTGCTCGCCATCGAACTGATCGCCGCGATGCCCGAACTGGGAACCCTCTCCAGCCGTCAGGCCGCTAGCCTCGTCGGCGTTGCCCCGCATCCCAGGCAGTCCGGCAAAACCACCAGGCCCGGCCGCTGCCAGGCCGGACGATCCAACATCCGCCGGGTGCTCTACATGGCAACCTTGAGCGCCATAAAAGCCCGCTTGCACCCCATCTACCCCTTCTACAAACGCCTCCGCGCCGCCGGAAAACCCTTCAAGGTCGCCATCGTCGCCGCCATGCGAAAGCAAATCGTCATGCTCAATGCCATGAGCAAAAACCAGACCGACTGGAAACCAGAAAACGCCGCATAAATTCGACAGTTGCTTGTTCCGGGGATCCATGAACACGGTGGCCAGCGTCGGTGTTCATGGATTGCCGGGACAAGCCCGCCAATCCGGACAGTAGCGGATATCGGCGCGAATTTCCTCTACGGCACTATTTTGTGCAATGCAGCATATTTCCTATTGCAACGCACAATATACGATCCTATATTTTGGCCACGTTTCGGTGCGGATGCTGCTCGGCTCTTGCTTGTTCGAGCCGACCACCTGGATCCGGAGCGACCGAATTCACGGTACCAAGACCGGCTATTTCGCTTTGCGACTTTGAAAGGATGCTCAGATGACCACCGCCACCACGAAGGCTGCGCCGAAAGCCGCCAAGAAGGCCGCCCCGGCCGCCGCCACGCTCGAGATGCCGAACCTCGAAATGCCGACCGCGTTCCGCGAGATGGCCGAGAAGGGCGTCATGCAGGCCAAGGAGGCCTATGACAACTACAAGTCGATCGCCGAGGACGCGACCGACGCGATCGAGGAGTCGTTCGCCTCGATCAACAAGGGCACGACCGATCTTCAGACCAAGGCGCTGGGCGTTGCCAAGCACCAGATCAATTCCGGCTTCGACCTGGTCGAGCAGATGCTCGGCGTGAAGACGCTGGCCGAGGCTCTCGAGATCCAGTCCGAATTCGCCCGCAAGCAGTTCGACGCAATCACCGAGCAGACCAGGGAATTCCAGGACCTGGCCTCGAAGCTGCACAACGAGTCGACCAAGCCCTTCCAGTCCGGCCTGACCAAGGCCATGGACCAGTGGAAAGCCGCGTTCTGAGGCTCTGACGCCGCCTTGCACGACCCCTATACGCATTGCGAATGCCCGGTCCCGACGCCGGGCATTTTGCATCTACTGGCCGCTTGTATCGCTGAGCCATTTGTTTCCCGGGGCCGTTTGTTTCCTGGCCGAACGATCGTGCCGCATACTGGATTGCGGATCCTGCCCGGCTGTTGACGAATGCGTCTGCCCGGCAATCGAACCCTTGCACTGCCGTTGCTTTGACCGTATTTACGGGCTCGTCCGTGCAGCTGTAGCTCAGTTGGTTAGAGCGCCTGATTGTGGATCAGGAGGTCGCTGGTTCGAATCCAGCCAGCTGTACCAATGAAATCAATTATTTAGCGTAGATCTCTGCCCAGATCTCTGGATCACCTTATGACGAGGAGCCGCCGCAAGCGGCGTCTCGAACAAGGCTTCAGGTACACCTCATCCCATCGGCGATCCAATCACAGCTTGCCCTAACACGGCACGACCAGGGGCGTGCCTTTGACGGGATCGCGGATGATCATGCAGTCCAGGTCGAAAATCGCCCGCATGCCGGCCTCCGTCACGACCTCCTCGGCCGTGCCTTGCGCGATCAGCCTGCCGTCCTTCAAGCCGATCATGTGGTCGGCATAGCGGGCGGCCAGATTGATGTCGTGCAGCACCATCACCACCGTTCGCCCCGCCGTCCTGTTGAGATCCCGAATGAGGTCAAGGAGCTCGATCTGATGGGCAAGGTCGAGAAAGGTCGTTGGCTCGTCGAGCAGCAGCAGGTCCGTCTCCTGGGCTAGCGCCATGGCGATCCAGGCCCGCTGCCGCTGACCGCCGGACAGATCGTGGAGGAAGCGATCGCCAAGTTCCGACATGCCGGTCCTGTCGAGCGCCGTCTCGACGGCCAGGGCATCCGCCTTCGACCATTGCCGCAGCACGGATTGATGCGGTGTCCGGCCGCGTTCAACGAGATCGAAGACGCGGATTCCCTCCGGCGCGGTCGGCATTTGCGGCAGCATGCCGAGCGTGCGCGCGACCTCGCGGGTGGAGCGATGCGCGATGTTCCGGCCGTCGAGCACGACCTGTCCGCCGGCCGGCGCCTTCAGCCGGGCAAGCGCGCGCAGCAGGGTCGACTTGCCGCAGGCATTGGCCCCGACGATGACGGTCACCTTGCCGTCCGGGACGGACAGGCTCAGGCCCGGCAGGACGACGGTGCGGCCGAACGCGACGGACAGGTCATCCGCATAGAGCCGGTCTGTTTGGGAAACGGTCATCACATCCCGCCCCTTACAGGGCGCCCCTTCTGGACTGAGCGATCAAAAGGCCGACAAAGTATGGCGCGCCGACAAGGGCGGTGAAGACGCCGGTCGGCAGCCGGGTTCCGGATATGAGTGTCGTCGCGGCGAGATCGGCCAGAACCGTGATGATCGCGCCGACGATCGCGGCTGCGAATATGGCGGCCGAGGCGGTGCCGGCAAGGCGCCGCGCGATCGGCGCCGATACGAAGGCGACGAAGGGAAGCGGACCGGCGACGCTCACCGCAAGGCCGGTCAGGGCAACGCCGGCAAGCGCGATCAGAACACGGGCGCGCTGAACGCGGATGCCGAGACCGGCCGCGACATCCTCGTCGATCTGCAGCCTGTTCAGCGAAAACTGCTGCCAGAGGGCGAATGGCAGCAGGAGCGCCAGGCCCGCGACAAGCAGGACGACCTGGTCGCCGCTTGCCGCGTCAGTCGATCCGGCAAGCCATTTCAGCGCATCGGCGGTACGCAGGATGTCGGTGCGGGTGAGCAGGAAGTCGGTGATGGCCGATAGCGTAAAGCCCAGGCCGATGCCGATGAGAACGAGGCGATAGGGCGACAGCCCGCCACGCCAGGACAGCGCGAAGACGAGTGCCGCGGCGATCAGGCCGCCGCCGAGCGCGCCCGGCACCAGAAAGACGCTGCTGCCGGTCACCGCGACGATCGCGACCGCGCCGCAGCTTGCACCGGCGGTGAAGCCGATCACGTCCGGCGAGGCGAGCGGGTTGCGCAGCAGCGACTGAAAGATCGCCCCGGCAGCGCCCAGGGCGGCACCGCTGCACACGCCCGCGACGAGGCGCGGCAGGCGGTAGTCCAGAACGATCAGTTCGGCGATCCGGTCGGCCTCGCCCCTCAAAACCGCACCGATATCGAAGATTCCGACCGGGTAGGCGCCGGTGCCGATCGCCAGCACGGCGGTCAGCACAAGCACGCACATAAGCGCCGCGCCGGCCCACAGGCTGCGCGTGTGGACGAGAGTGCTGAACGGGCCGAGCCGCAGGCTGGTATATCCCGACATCATAGGCGCATGATCCTGGTCCGGCGCACCAGCCAGATGAAGGCCGGGCCGCCGACGAGTGCAACCATAACGCCGGCCTGCAATTCCGATCGCGCGAAGACGACGCGCCCGGCGATATCAGCTGCCAGCAGCAACAGCGCGCCCAAGACCGCGCAAAGCGGCAGCGCCCTCTTGAGATCGACGCCGATAACCGCGCGCGCCATATGCGGAACGACGAGGCCGAGGAACCCGATCGGTCCGGCAAGCGTGACAGCGGCGGCGCAAAGCACCGTGATCGCGGCGGCGTTGACGGCACGCACGAGGCCGGGCCGGGTGCCGAGCGACCGGGCGACATCGTCGCCGAGCGCCAGCGTGTTGAGCATGGTCGCGCCGAGCATCGCCGCCAGCAGCCCGAAGCCGAAGAACGGCAGAAGCGGCGCGATCGCCTCCATCCGGATCCCGCTGAGCGAACCGACCACCCAGAACCGGTAGACGTCGAGGGTTTGCTGGTTGACGAGAAGCACGCCGCGAATGATCGCGAACAACAACGCGCTGACGGCGGCGCCGGCAAGGGTCAGCCGCACCGGTGTCGGCCCGCCGCGGCCGAGCGTGCCGAGACCGTAGACGCACAGGGCGGCAACGCCGGCGCCGGCGATCGCGGGCCAGACCAGCCGCTCCGGACCGACCGCGCCTGTGGCCGCGATCGTCAGCACGACGGCGAAGGAGGCGCCCGCGTTGACGCCGAGCAGGCCTGGGTCAGCGAGCGGATTGCGGGTCAGTTCCTGCATCAGCGCGCCGGCGACCGCCAGCGCCGCGCCGACCAGAATGGCGGCGACAAGCCGCGGCAGGCGCATCACGCCGATGACGATGTGGTCCGGGTTGGCGTTATCATATGCAAAGAGCGCCAAGGGGATTTCGGTCCAGGCGACCGGCCGGCTACCGATCCCCAGGGAAAGAATTGCGAGCAGGACAAGCGCGCTGACGAGGCCGATAGCGATCAGCACCGGACGAAGGCGCGCGCGTCTTGCCGGCGCGACCCGATCGGTGAGGACCTCGCGGCTCATCACGGCGATAGTCCCGCCGCGGCCGAACTCTCAACCGGCGTCCGCGGATCGCCATCGGCGGCCTGTTCGAGCAGCGGGACGAGCCTGTCGAGCGCATAGGCAAGCGACAGCGGGCTTGAATGGGAGAGCGCGCCGGTGAGCAGCGGATCCGCATAGACTTCCCGGCCCTGCCGGTAGGCCCGCAGCGTCTTGCGCAGCGGCAGCTCTCGGATATGGCCGGCCGCGCCGCCGGGATCGAGCCAGATCAACACGTCGGTATCGATCGGCGACAGGTCCTCCTCGGACAGATCGACATAGAAGCTGCCGCCGGTCTGCAGGTCCTCGATCGCATCGGGAATGCGAAAGCCCAGTTCCGACAGCAGGCGACCCCTGTTGTCTCCGGACGCATAGGCGCCGAGTTCGCCGGCCAGCACGATCGATGCGGTCAGGCCCTGCCATTCTGGATGACGCGACCGGATTGCCTCGATCTTCGCGTCGATCCCGGCAATCACGTCTCCGGCGCGCTCGGCCCGCCCCGTCGCCGCGCCGAGCGTGCGCAGCATCAGCCGCCACGGTGTTCCGTAGTCGCCATAGCGCGCCTGCGGGACGATCGTGGGAGCGATTTTCGAGAGGATACGGTAGTCGTTTGCACTGATGCCCGATGCCTGGCCGACGATCAGATCGGGTTTCAGTCGGGCGATCCGCTCGACATCGATCCCGCCGCGCATCACCTCAGGGTTCGAGTTGCCCAGCGCCGCCTCGGCCCACGGCCAGACGCCGCGCGGATGGCCGCCATACCAATCGCGCAACGCGACCGGCTCGATGCCCAGCGCAAGCAGAAAATCATGGCCAATGAAACTCAGGGAAACGACGCGTTCGGGCGTTTCGGTGATACGCGTCGTGCCGAAGCGATGCTCGATTTCAACCGGCATCTCCCCGGCGGCAAAGACCGGTGCGGTCGCCTGAGCGACAAGAAGACAGATACACCCCAAAAAGACGCGCATAGAGGCCAAGGATCATCCTGCCCGCCTGAACCCGATCGCCCGGGCGAGCGACACGCTGATACGCATGCCCGGGCATATGCGGGTCCGAACGGCTACCACCTGGCGTAGGTCCTCAGTTTAAACGACCGTCCCTCGCCATAGCTGCAGGTATAGACCCCGGCGCAGCTTGCCACATAGCGCTTGTCGGCGATGTTGGTCACGTTCAGGTCGACCCCCCAAGTGTCGCGTTCATATCCGACCTTGGCGTCGACCAGCGTCGCGCTCGGCACTTTGAGCGTATTCAGGTTGTCGACCCACGACTCGCCCTGGTAACGGATCCCACCGCCGAAACTCAGGCCCTCGAACCGGCCGTCGGGGACGGTATATTGCGCGAACACGGAGGCGAGCTGCTCGGGAACGATGTTGGGCGTTTTCCCGATGATCGCCGGATCGCTGTCCTTGGTGATCTCCAGGTCGTAGGCGGTGACGGCGGCGGTCACTTCCAGCCCGTCCATCAAGTTCGCCTTGGCCTCGAACTCGAAGCCGCGCGAATTGACCTCGCCGATCTGCGTTTCGGCAAAGAACGGCCCCGTCACGACGTTCTTGCGGGTGAGGTCGAAGAAGGCGACGGTGAACAGACCATCGAACCAGGTCGGCAGGTATTTCAATCCGACTTCGAACTGCTCGCCAGATTCCGGCTCGTAGAAATCGACCAGCGACGACGATCCGATCAGCGGATTGAAGAAGGTCGACGCGCTTGCATAGGGCGTCACGCCGTTGGCGAATTCATAGGCGATGCCGGCCCGCCCGGAAAACGCCTCGTCTGAACCCTTATAGGCCGGCGATCCCTTGGCGTCGGTGTCGACATAGTCGTAGCGGCCGTTCAGCGTGACGAGGAAGCCACCGCCGAAGCGAAGCTGGTCCTGGACATACAGTCCGACGCGCTGCTGATCGATATCCTGATCGAGATAGGGAACGGGCGTGGGCTGCGGGGCGCCGTAGACCGGATGGGTGACGCTGATCGGCGTGCCGATGGCCGAGGCCTGGACCTGGTCCATCCAGAACTGATTGTAGTCGACGCCGAAGAGCAGGCCGTGCTCGACCGGGCCGGTCTCGACCGTGCCTTCCAGGCGGCTGTCGACGAGCAGGTTCTCAACCCGCGTGTCGTGTTCGAACACGATGCGGCTGAACACCGGATCGGGCAGTACCGGCACCGGCGAGAAGCCCGAATAGCCGAACGGATAGAGATTGAACTCGTGGATATCGGCATAGCCGTATCGGGCGTTCTGGCTGACGGTCCAGTCGTTGTCGAAGGTGTGATCGAATTCGTAGCCGATCCAGAACTGCTTGCGCAGATAGTCGTCGAGATCCGGCTCGGTGTAGTTGGCGTCGGGATCGATATAGCCGAACGACACCGGTTCGACCGTCCCCGCATAGGGCAGGAAGCTCGCCGCACCGTGGATTTCGTCGATATAGGTGACGTTGGCATGCACGGTCAGGCTCGTCGCGTCGGTCGGTGACCAGGTCAGGCTCGGCGTGACGGAGCCGCGATAGCCCTCCTGGAAATCGTAGTAGCCCTCGCCGCCGAGGATGCGGCCGGAGAGGCGGAAGTCGAAGTCGTCGTTGAGGCTGTCGCCGATATCGAAGCCGAGATAGCCGGTGCCGGCATCGTTGACGCCGCCCTCGAAATAGCGCAGCCGCTCACCGGTCGGCAGCTTGCTGACATAGTTGACGATGCCGCCCGGACTGCTGCCGCCATAAAGGACGGAGGAGGCGCCGCGCAGGACGTCGATCCGGTCGAGGTTGAAGCTGTCGACATAGAAGGCGCCGAAGCCGTATCCGTAGAGCTGCAGGCCGTCGAGAAAGATACCGGTCTGCGTCGCGTCGAAGCCGCGCAGGAACAGCCAGTTGGTATCGGTATCGGGCCCATAGGGCTGGGCGAACACGCCGGTGGTGTAGCGCAGGGCCTCATCCGTCGTCTGGGCGCCCTGGTCGTCCATCTGCTTGCGCGTCACGACGGAGACCGATTGGGGAATATCCTCGATCGGAATGTTCGATTTCGACCCCGTCGACGTCGTCCTGGCGATGAAGACATCGGCGGTCGATCCGCTGTCCGATTCGCCTTCTTCGACGACAATCGTCTCAAGCGGCACCTGTGCGTCCGCCGCGTCTTGCGAATAGGCCGAGCCCGGCCAGCAAACCAGCAGCACCGCCGTTCCAGCGCACAGATGCGCGCGAACCCTGGACATCGTCATTCTAGTCATGCCACCCCCATGAAAGGCCGGTTCGAAGCGCCGAACCGGCTGGCATTCGGATGGATCAGGTCTAGTTCAGCGGAAAACGCGTTTATTGAACGAAATTTCGGTCGGATGACCTGTTGCGATGAAGTCACGCGTGATGGCTTCTGCGCCAGTCGTTAGGTGTCGTGCCGACGATGCGGCGAAAGACCCGGGTCAGATGCGCCTGATCGGAAAAGCCGGCATCCACGGCGGCAACGCTGAGCGGCAGATCGGTCGTCACCAGTATCTGCTTGGCGCGATTGACACGGGCGCGCATCTGCCACTGGTGGGGCGGCATGCCGGTCGTCAGTTTGAACGCATTGCAGAAGTAGGCAGGCGAAAGGTCGACCAGGTCGGAGATCTGCCCCAGGCGGATGGAGCGCGTGCAATTGTCCTCGATGAACTCGATCGACTTGCGCAGCTTGTCCGGCGCCAATTGCCCCGCCGGCCTGGAGAAATCAGCCTCGACTTGCGCAAGACCGCAAACCAGGGCGCAGATCAGGCTGTCTCCATACAAATCCCTGCGAACGCGGTGGTTCTCGCATTCGGCGGCGATGAGCCTGGCAAGACCGAAGACGCGCTCGTCGAAGAACATGAGCTTCGGTTCGTCCAGCGATCCCGATGGAATATCTTCCCACAGGCGGTCCGGGAACCGGTCGACGTCGAGATGGATGTCGAGATGTCGCAAGCGTCCGGGTTTACCGATATAGGACCAGACCCGGAACCCGGCGGGAACGAAACACAGCGGGTTTGGGATGCCCGGTTCGCTCGGATCGTGGGATTGGGAACCGGAAATCGTGATTCCCTCCTCTCCGGCCTGTTCAAGAACGACGAACAGCCGGGGGGCATGCGAGACATACTGGCCGCCTGCCGCGGGACAGCATCGCACGTGCCAGATATCGGCAATCGCTGCGTTGAAGTAGCTCGGCTGCATTTCGCCGATGACCGTGAGCCCCTCGGTCATGCTGCGCATGTTTGGATGAAAAGCCATCGTATTCTGTCCGTTACGGAATACGGTCGGGGGCCCGTTCGATCCTGCGGGTAAATGAAGGGCACGAAGCTGGATTGTCAACCAGCGGCCCTTTGAGGACTTTCGTTGCAAGAGCCGATGTGGCGTTTCGGTGCGCCGAACGGGGCTTTGGCTTTCCGGTCGCCTAACGCGACACGACCGCGACCTGCGCATTCATTTCATTTTCAAAGCTCTTTTATGTCAACAGCTTAGGGAGTTTTTACCCGGCACGCGCATCAAATGCTTTCCCACCAACGCCTATCCCACCAGCCGCGGCAGGAACAACGCGATCTGCGGGAATACCGTCAGGACGACGATTGCTGCCATCATCACGCACCAGAACGGCAGCGCCGCCCAGGCGGCCTGGCCGATCGACACCTCGCCTTTCGTGATGCCGCACAGCACGAACAGGTTCGCGCCGACCGGCGGCGTCAGCATGCCGATCTCGATGCAGATGACGATGACGACCCCGAGCCAGACCGGATCGAAGCCGAAGCCGGTCATCACCGGAAAGACCACCGAGACGGTCATCAACAGCAGCGACAGCCCGTCGAAGAAACAGCCGAGCAGCAGATAGATCGCGACCATGCCGGCCAGCACCTGATAGGCGGACAGGTCCATTTCGGTGAGGCTGCGCATGATGTCGCGGGGAATGCCGAGCGCGCTGACCGCCTGCGCCAGCACCAGCGCGCCGAGCGCGACGAACATTACGGCGGCGAAGGTGCGCGTGCCGCCATAGAGCGCCTCGATGAACTGGCGCCAGCGCAGGTCGCCCCAGAACACGCCGATCGCGATTGCGGTCGCAACCCCCAGGCCGGCCGATTCCGTCGGTGTCGCAAGGCCGAGATAGATGGTCCCGAGCACCGCGAAGATCAGCACGAAGAGCGGCCAGATGCCGAGCAGCCGGCGCAACGGCGCCCCCTGCGGCGCACCCTCCACAACGCCGTCGTCGCGCGCCGGCGTTGCCGATGGCCGCAACAGCGCGGTGAGGCCGATGACGATGCCGAACGCCGCCGCCAGCATCAGTCCCGGCACGATGCCGGCCAGGAACAGCTTGGCGATCGAGACGCCCTGCGTCGCCCCATAGAGCAGGAAACCGAGGCTTGGCGGGATGAGCAGGCCGAGCGTGCCGCCGGCGGCCAGCGTGCCGACGACGAAGGAGCGGTCGTAGCCGCGCTTGCGCAGTTCCGGATAGGCGACCGTCCCGACGGCCGCTGCCGTCGACATGCTGGCGCCGCTCACCGCGCTGAACAGCGTGCAGACGGCGATATTGGTGTGCAGGAGCTTGCCGGGAATGCGGCTGAACAGCGGCGACAGCGCATCATAGACCCGGTAGCTGACGCCGCTCCTGAGCAGGATCTCGCCCATCAGGATGTAGAGCGGCACGGCGCTCAGCGTGAACTCGTTGAAGACGTTCCAGACCGCGGTGAAGGCGAGCTCGCTCGCCCCGCCCAGCATGAAATGCAGGATCAAAAGGCCGGCGAGCGTCAGGCCGACGCCGAGCGGCGCGCCGGCCAGGGCCGTGACGGCGAGCCCGCCTGCGAAGAACAGCCAGATCACGGACGAAAGCCCTCCCGGTCGGCGGCGGCGCGGCGCGCGGTCCTCGCGATGGCGACAACGACGATCGCCGCGCCAAGCCCGAGCGCGGCGACGATCAGCCCGACCCAGGGAAAGATCGGGATGCCGCCGATCAGCGTCGCCGACTTGTTGGTGAACATGAAAAGCCCGTAGGACAGCGCCTCGCGGCCGAACCAGACATAGACGGCAAGCGTCAGCGTGAGCCGGACAATCGCCTGCACGCTCGCCAGGCCCGGTCCGAGCAGACGGTCGAAGAGGTCGATGCGGATGTGGCAGCCGTCCAGCTCGATGCGCGGCAAGGCCAGAAACACGATCATCGCAAACAACAGGCCGACCAGTTCCTCGGTGAAATGCAGCGGCGCGCCGACGAAGTAGCGCATGACCGAGCTCAAGATGACGAAGCCGGCCATGACGGCCATCATCGCCACGGCAACGAACTCGAACGCCGCGGCGACGCCGGATAGCAGTTTTTCAATCCGACCCATTTCTTCTCCGCCCGAACCCGAAGACCCGCGGCCGTCAACCGGCCGCGAGCCGTCCGTTTGGCTTGACAGCCTCAGTGTAGCCCGATCGCCTTCGACACGGTCTGCACGTCGGCCTCGGCCTGGCTGCCGATCGATTTCGCCTTGTCCTGCCAGACATCGTGCGCGGCCCTGGCAAAGGCCTGCTGGTCGGCCTCGCTGAAATCGTCGAGCATCGTCAGGCCGTTCGATTTCAGCGCGTCGATCGCCGCCTGGTCGTAGCGGGCCTCGGAATAGGCCTTGAAGCTGCGGGCGGTCGCCTCGTCTGCGGCCGTCTGCAGGGCCGCCTTCTGGTCATCGCTCAGCTTGCCGTAGGCGTCCGCCGACACGACGATCGTCAGCGGATGCAGGACGAACGGGAACAGATAGCTCGCGTGAGGGGCGACTTCCTGCAGCGAGATCGTCTGGGCGGCGGCCGCCGGATAGACCGCGCAGTCGACGACGCCGGTGCTCAGCGCCACATAAAGGTCGTTCTGGCCGATGATCTGCGCGGCGATGCCGAGTTTCTTGAACGTCTCGATCTGGAAGTCCTCCCAGACGCGAACCTTCTTCGATTTCAGATCCTCAAGGGTGTTGATCGGCTCCCGGCAGAAGATGTGCGTCTGCGAGGCGGCATGGCCGACGAAGCCGACCAGTCCGATCCCGGCCGGTTCGTAGACCCGGTCATAGATCCCCTTCAGCGTCGGCAGCACCGGCTCGACGGCCGAGGCCTTGGAGACGACGCCCGGCGGCAGCGTCACCGCGTATTCCGGCGCGTCGCGCGACAAATAGCCGGGATAGAGCAAGGCAGCCTGGATCACGTTGCCGGGCGGCAGGGTGCGCAGCATGTCGGCGTCCTTTATCCCGAGCGCGCCGCCGGGATAGAAGTCGATCGTCAGCGCGCCGTCGGACAGCGTCCCGACACGGTCGGCGAACCATTGCGTGTCCTTGATCTCGTTTCGCGTATCGACCGCCGCTGCATGCATGCGCCAGGTCGTCTGCTCGGCCGCGGTGGCGGCAAGAGGGGCAAGCGAACCGACTGCCAGGATCGCGACTGCCGCAGCGACAGGTCGAACCAGGGTCTTTTGTATCATGGCGTCCTCCGTTCCGGCTCTTGGCCGATTGTGTGTCGCGGGCATCCCTACACCCGCCCGGGCGGCGGCGCCGCCCGTTTCCCCCGCCCCGCTGCCTTCGATGGCAGCGAACGGGGTATTTCACAAAACATTATACAATACATGTATAATGTTTTTGTCAATCATGCGCACCCCGTCCTATCCGCATACGGCGCGGAACACCCGCAGGAAGTTGCCACCGAGCACGCCGACGATCTCGTCATCCGAAAACCCGCGCGCAACCAGGCCACGGGTGATGTTGGGCAGGTCGCGATAGTCGTCGAAGCCGGCCAGGGTCTTCGGGGTAGCGAAGCCGTCATCGGCGTCGAACCCGTGCCCCATCAGCCATTCGTGCAGCCGCTCCATCCCCCAGGCGGGCGATTGCAGCGGCCAGTCGGTGCCGATGCCGACCCGGTCGATGCCGACGATGCCGGCGACATAGTCGACATGGTCGAGAAAGTGCTCGATGGTCGGATGCGGATCGTCGGTGAGGAATTGCGGAACACAGAAGAGACCGACATAGCCGCCCGTATCCGCGATTGCCCTCAGCGCCTCGTCAGCTTTGTTCCGGGAATGAGCGAGCAGGCCGCGCGCGCCGGCATGCGAGGCGACGACGGGCGCTCGCGACAGCTTGCAGGCGTCGAGCGTCGTGCGATCGCCGCAATGGCTCACGTCGACGAGGATGCCGAGGTCGTTCATGCGCGCGATCACCTCGGCGCCGAAGCGCGTGACGCCGCAGTCGGTGCGGTCGGTGCAGCCGCCGCCGACATGGTTCACCGAATTGTAGGTGAGCTGGATCATGCGCATGCCGAACTGGTGGAACTGATCGAGCCGGCCGATATTGAGGCCGAGATCGAGCGTGTCCTGCGTGTTCAGGAAGCCGGCGCGCCTGCCCTCCCGCTTAGCCTGCACGAAATCGTCCGCCCTCTGTGCCTTGATGAGCCAGTCGAATCGGTCGAACTGCGCCTGGTGTAGCGCAAACCACGGGATCGCCTCCTTGTAGGGGTCGGCGTCCGGCGTGCTTTGGAAGCCGATCGTCTGGCGGGAGGCGCCGGTCAGACCGGACGCGGTCCAGGCCTCGTGCAGCGCCGAAGAGGTGCCCTCAAGGGCCATCCGATTGGGCAGGCTCCAGGTGTCGAGCACGGCCTGCTGGGCATTGCGATGGGTCTCGAAGTCCCGTTGAAGCCCGGCGATCATGTCGGCCGTGAACGCCGCCGCGCCGCACGGCCCCTGGCACAGCGTATCGATGATCACGGCGTCCGCGTGGAGGCGGGCTGCCCGCGCCTCTTGCGACGCCGACAGGTCGAAATCGTAGGATCCGAATGCGCGCTCCTGCCCCTCGGCCATGCGATCCCTTTCAGACATGGAACCGGTCCAGCAGGCGGTACCAGAGCAACACCGATTCAAGGCCGGCCCGCCGGAACCCGTGCAGGGGAATGGGCCGGATGTCGCTGACCGGCAGCGGCGAGCGGGACAGCGTCCCGTCCGCCACTGCCGCCCCCAACACCCGTCCAAGCTGCGAGAGGATCGCGACGCCGCGGCCGTTGCAGCCGGCCAGCGCATAAAGGCCGGGCTCCGGATTGTGCAGATGCGGCAGGAAATCGGCCGTCAGGCAGAACAGCCCGCCCCAGGCATCCTGCCAGTCGACGCCCTCGATCTGCGGAAAGACCTGCAATGCCGCCCGGTGCAGCGCCCTGAAATCGGATTCCGGCTCATGCAGCCCGAACGACCCGCGCGCGCCGATAAGCAGACGGCCTTCCCTGTCCAGCCGGATATAGTTCATCAGCCGCCGCGCATCGGAGACCGGCAGGCGCGCGGGAAGGACGGTCGCGCGGACGGCTTCGGGAAGCGGCACGGTCGAGACCATCACGCTCGAGGCCGGAATGAGGCTGCGCGTCAGGGTCGGCAACAGGCCGTCGGCATAACCGTTGGCGCAGACGAGGACGCTATCCGAGCGGACCTCGTGCCCGTTGACCGTGGTGATCCAGCCATCGCCCTCCCGGCGGATCGCGGAGGCGCGTGACTGCGAATAGACGCGCCCGCCGCCGGTGATGACGATGCGGGCCAGCTCGCGCGCGTAGCTCAAGGGTTGAAGCTGGCCGCCGCGCGGGTCGATCCAGCCGCCGCGATAGAAGGTCGAGCCGGTCAGCCGCTCGGTCTCAGCCGCGTCGACGAGACGGGCGCGCCCGCCCGTCGATCCCGCCCAAGCCTCCGCCCGGCGGCGCACCAGCCTGAGCGTTGCATCGTCGACGGCGGGCTGCAGCCATCCGCATTGGTCGGCGTCGCAATCCAGGTCGTATTTGCGAATAAGCGCGAAGGTCTCCTCCGCCGCGCCGCCGGCAAAGGCGATAAGCCGTCCGCCCTGCTCTTCACCGAAGATCGAGACCAGCGTCTGCGGATCGTGCTTCAGCCCCGCGATGACCTGGCCGCCATTGCGGCCGGAGCCGCCGAAACCGGGCGCCTCGGCCTCGACCACCGCGACATCGTGGCCGGCCTCGACAAGCCGAAGCGCCGCGTTGAGGCCGGCATAGCCGGCGCCGACGACAAGTGCCCGGGTTCGAAGCGTATCCGACAGCACCGGCGTTTCGGGCGCCGGCACCGCCGTTCGCAGCCAGGCCGAGCGCTGCGCGGAAACAGGCGGCCGCGCCGTCATCGCGCCACCTCCAGCCGCGCCGCACGCGCCATTGTCCGTGGCAGCGCGACCAGCATGGCCAGGCAGGCCTGCAACTGCGCGCCTTCGATATACTCGTCGGGCCGATGGGCCTGGTCGATCGAGCCGGGACCCAGCACGACCGTCGACCAGCCCTCCCGCTGGAAGAAACCGGCCTCCGTGGCATAGGAGACCATCGCGGTGCGCGCGTCCGGACACGCCAGCCGCGCCAGAGCGAGCGCGTCGCCTTCGGGATCCGGCCGAAGCCCTGGCATGAAGGTCAGTCGCTCCGTGGCGCCGCCAGGGGCGGCTGACCCTTTGGGGCCGAGATCTTCGGAACAGAAGCGCTCGACCGCCCGCAACACTGCGTCCGGATCATCGTCGGGCATCAGTCGGCAGTCCCATTCGACGATCGCCTCGGAGGAAACGACATTGCGCGCCACGCCGCCGCGCACGATCCCGGCATTGAGCGTGGCGTGCGGCGGCTCGAAGCCGAGGCAATGATGTTCGGCCACCGCCAGATCCGCCTGCAGGGCCGCCATGAACAGGACAAGGCGCGCGGCGGTCAGATTGGCGTCGCGCCCCCGCCCGGGATTTGCCGAATGCGCCGCGCGGCCACGCAGGGTGGTCCGCGCCCCATAGGTCGCCTTGTGGCCGACGACGATGTCCATCCCTGTCGGCTCGCCGACGATGACGGCGTCGGGCCGCACGCCCTCCCCCTTCATATCCGCGATGAGGGCGGGGAGGCTCGCGGATCCGATCTCCTCGTCGGCCGACAAGGCTAGATAGATCGGCCGGTCGAGACGATCGGCATCCCAGTGCTGGCTTGCCGCAAGGACGCAGGCGACGAAGCCCTTCATGTCGCAGGTGCCGCGGCCATAGAGGCGACCGTTTCGGCGCGTCACCGCCCACGGATCGACGGACCAGTCCGCCGGATCGGCGGGAACGACATCGAGATGGCCGGACAGCAGCACGCCTCCCGGCCGCTTCGGGCCGAACCGCATCCACTGGCTGAACTGATCGCTCCGGCCGGTCGCAACGATACGGACCGCGTCGGCGCGATCGGCCACGTCGCCGGCGATCCAGTCGACGAGCGCCTGATTGGGCCGTTCGCTCGTGGTCTGCGCGGCAACGAGCACCGCGAGTGCTTCCGCCAGGAAACGGTCTGGAGAGGGAGGGAGAGCGCTATCCATAAAAAACATACATTACATAATAAATGTTTTGTCAAGTCCGGAAACCTTTGCCCTCAGGCCGGTTTGTGCGATATGCGAAACAGGCGGAAGCGAAGCGGGACCATGCGGATGAGCCGAGCAATGGCGACCACGACCAGCAAGCGGCAGCCTCGGAAACCGGCCCGCCGGACCAACGAGGCACGCTCGGCGGAGACGCGCAAGGCGCTGATCGAGGCGACGATCGGCTGTCTGTGCGCGCTTGGCTATGCGCGCACCACGACGCTTGAGATTTCCCGGCGCGCCAAGATCACGTCGGGCGCCCTGCAGCATCATTTCGGCAAGAAGGATGAGCTGATCATCGCCGCGCTGGATGCGCTGATGGTGGAACTCGCCGAGGTGCTCGAACGATTCGAACACACCCGGGGCAGCCTCACCGACCGGGTCGCGGCCTTCGTCGACCTGGTGTGGGGAGATTTCTATTCACGGCCCCGCTATGCCGCGGTCTGGGAAATCGTCGTCGGCAGCCGCGCCGAGCCACGCCTGCACAAGCGCGTCGCGCGGCACCGCGAAGCGTCCATCGAAAAATGCGAGGCCGTCTGGCGCCGCGCCTTCGGTATCGGTCCGGACGAGCTGCATCCGAGCATCGAGGCCTTGTATTTCGCGCTGTCCTACATGCGCGGCGAAGCCATTCTTCCAGCCGGCGAACGCCGCTCAGGCTCGGACGCTTCCAGAACCAGGCAGCTCAAGTCGTTCATTCTCGATCAGTTTTAAGACGGTGTTCGGCGCGAAGTGCGCTGACGGCCGCCTATCCCGTCAGTCCGTTTCCCCAGGCGCCCCGGACGCCTCCTTGCGCAGGCTCATCGTGACGCGCGCAATCAGCACGACGAGCATCAGCGCTGCCGCGACGGGAATGGCCGCGTACCAGAGGGCCCGAGGCAACTGCAGCAGGAACGTCTTCTGTGCAATCGCGTCGACGGCGAAGACAGCCCCCGAAACACCAATGATTACAAGCGCCAACGCGCTGCAGAGCGCGACGAAGGCGCCCAGCGGGGACATCGGCCTGCCCTGATCCGGAATGCCGTCGGTGCCGGCAAGCGAGATGTGGGTGCCGGCGGCCATGACGAGCACGGCGCCGGTCAGGATCATCCAGACCATAGTGAAACTCGTCCCGTCGACGGACCAGATGATGCTGGGCAGACCGAGATAGCGGGAGGCGACATTGGCCACCATGAGGAAGAACAGCCCGAGGAAGCAGATCAGGCTCCAGACGCGGCAAATCCCGACGACAAGGCCGATGACACGGCTGGCCAAGGTTCGGCGCCCTGACGTCATGACCCGACCGCCCGCGGCAGGAACGTGACCAGCTCGGGCCAGGCGATCATCAGCACGACGAAAAGGATCATCGCCGCGTAAAATGGCAGGATCTCGCGGACGATTGCCGCAGTGGGAATGCCCGCCACCGTCGACACGGCGAACAGGCACAGGCCGACGGGTGGCGTGACCAGACCGATCGCCAGCAGAACGGTCATGTAGACGCCGAAGAAGACAAGGTCGATCTCATAGGCCTCGATGACCGGCAGAAAGATCGGTACCAGGATCAGGAGCAGGGCCATGCTCTCCATGAAGGTGCCCAGCACCAGAAGCACCAGGGCGACGAGCATCAGGAACCCGGCCGGACTGTCGATGAAGGTCAACAGTGTGTCGGCGAGCAGGGCAGGAATGTTCAGGAAGGCCAGCGCCCAGGCGAAGAAGCTCGCCGCGCCGACGATGAACATGACCTGAGCCGTCAGGGTGATGGTTTCAATGGAGACTTCGTAGAAGATGCGCAACGTCATCTTCCGATAGACCAGAACCGCGATCACCACGGCGTAGGCCGCCGCGATCGTGGCCGACTCGGTTGCGGTAAAGAAGCCGCCGACGATGCCGGCGATGATGATGACCGGCACGAGAAAACCGGGAAGCGTCTGAAGTCCCGCCTGCACGAAGGCCCGCAGGGTCGCGCTTTGCTGGCGGCCATAGCCGCGCCGATGGGCCATGACATAGACGACCGCCATCATCAGCAGCGCCATCGCGATCCCCGGAACGAGCCCGGCGAGAAACAGGTCCGAGACCGAGGCGCCGACCATGGTCGCGTAGATGATCAGCGGAATGCTCGGCGGTATGATCGGGCCGAGGATGGAGCTTGCCGCGGTGACGGCTGCGGAAAACGGCGCGTCGTATCCCGATCTGGTCATGCCGCGGATCTCGACCATGCCGAGACCGGCGGCATCCGCCACCGCGGATCCCGACACGCCCGCAAAGAGCATGCTGGCCCCGATATTCGCGTGCGCCAGCCCGCCGGTCGCCCGCCCGAACAGCATGTTGGCAAAGTTGTACATGATTTCGGTCAGGCCGCAGCGGTTCATCACATTCGCGGTGAAGATGAAGAACGGCACGGCCAGCAGCGGAAAGGCGTTGATGCCCGCATAGACACGCTGGGCGGCAAGCTGCAGGACACCGAAACCGGCGGTCGAAACAAGAAGCGCCGAAGCGCTCAGGATCATGGCGAAGGCGATCGGCACGCGCAACGCAAGCAGCGCCAGGAAGCCCAGGATCATCGCCGTTGCTTCGATTTCCATGCCGACCGCTCCCCCCTCGACAGGCGCGCCGGTCTCCGGCGCGCCTGTCGTCTTTATCACTGCCGATGTTTCTCGACGATCGGATGCCACTTCGCCATGAAGTCCGGTCCCGCGAAGTCCGAGATCTCCCTCCAGGCCGGCTCCATCGCCGCGCGGAATTCATCCATGTCGGGCGAGGTGAATTCGATCCCGGCCGCCTCCATCTCGCTCAACGCCGTTTCCCGGCTGCGCACGAGTTGCTCGCGCATCCACTCGCGCGCCTTGATCGCGGCCTCTTCCATCGCCTTCTTCTCGGCGTCATCCAGGCCATCCCAGACCCGCTTGGACACCACCAGGCTGATCGGCACATACATGTAGCCCGGGCCGGGGATCGCGACGTGGTCCTGCTCCTTGTAGACACCGGTTGAATAGATGATTCGAAGCGGGTTTTCCTGGCCGTCGACCGCGCCCACCGTCAGGGCGGAGAAGACCTCGGGGAACTGCAACTGCACCGGAATGGCGCCAGCCGCGCGCATGGCGGCATCCATCGGCAGTTCCTGCGGAACGCGGATCTTGAGCCCCTTCATATCCTCGACCGTGTTGATCGGCCGCTTGTTGTTGCTGATCGCGCGGAACCCGAGCGGCCAGTGCGCGAGGATCTTGAAGCCCTGCTCCTCGGCCAGCGGATTGAGCAGATCAGAGCCCTCACCGTCGGTAACGGCATAGGCATGATCGAAGGTCAGGAACTGGAACGGCAACTGCACGGCGGCGAACTCCGGTACCCAGGCCATCATCTGGCCGCCGACGATCAGGGTCATGTCGACGATACCGGCACGGACCTGTTCGGCCACGTCGTTCGGACCACCCAGCTGGCCGCCCGGAAACAGCGTGACCTCGACCTCTCCGCCGGTCGCCTCGGCGACCTCGGCGGCAAAGATCTCGGCGCCCTTGTGGATGTCGTCGTTGGGCGGCAGCACGTGGGCGAGGCGATATGTGTCCGCCACCGCCGTGCCGGCGGCCAGAACCGCGCAGGTCGCCAGGGCTGCCGTCAGCTTGGAGTAGTATGTCATTTGATTTCCTCCCATATGGTGTCGGGCGGCCTCTTCAACGGGCCACCCCCGGTAAGACCGTCTCCCGACCTCTCGGTTCCGGAACTGCGAGCGCTGAACGGCCGCGGATCATGTCCGCGGCCTTCTCCGCGATCATCATTGTCGCGGCGTTGGTATTGGCCGAGACGATGCGCGGCATGATGGAAGCGTCGACCACACGCAGGTCCGCGACACCGCGCACGCGCAGCGTGTCGTCGACGACCGCCATGGCATCGCCGCCCATCCTGCAAGTGCCGACGGGGTGGTAGACCGTCGATCCGTAGGCGCGGACATAGTCGAGAAGCGCCTCGTCGCTCTCGACCGCCGGGCCGGGCAGGATTTCACCGTCGCGAAGCGCGTCGAGATCAGGTTGCCCGACCCAGTCCCGCGCCATCCGCAGACCGGTCACCAGGACGTCACAGTCCTTCGGCGCGGCCAGGTAGTTCGGCTGAATGACCGGCGGCGCCTTGGGGTCAGGAGAGGTCGCGCGGATATGTCCACGGCTCTCCGGGCGCAGTTGATACACGCCCACGGTCATGCCGGCATCGACGTCGAGGGCACCGAGCCTGTTTGCGGCAAAGCTGCCGGGAACGACGACGAATTGCAGGTCGGGATTGGCGACATCGGGCGACGACTTCAGGAAGCCGGCGAGCACGCCGGACGAATAGGTCGTGATACCGGAGCCATGGGCGATGAATTTCGCGATCTCTGCGAAAAGCGCCAGACCGCGGGCGCGATCGTTGAAGGACGCTCCTGGCTTGATGACCCGCCAGGACAGGCGCGCGGCATAGTGATCCTGGAGATTTTCGCCGACACCCGGCAATTCGATACGCGGCTCGATCCCGGCACCGGCCAGACCCTCGGGATCGCCGATACCGGAGAGCTGGAGTATCTGCGGCGACCCGACGGCGCCGGCCGACACGATCGTCTCGGCGGCTGCCCGGGCGGTGTGTTCGCGTCCGCCGCGCACATAGTCGACGCCGACAGCGCGGCGATCCTCGAGGACGATGCGCTCGACAAGGGCGCCGGTTCGCACCACGAGATTGGCGCGGCGGGCGGCAGGTCCCAGGAACGCCCGCGCCGCATTGGCACGCCAGCGCCCGCGCCGGGTCATCTGATAGTAGCTGATGCCCTCCTGCTCGGCGGCGTTGTGATCGTCGATGACGGGATAGCCGAGGCGGCGCCCGGCCGCGACCATCGCCTCGGTTATCTCCGGCTTTTCGTCATAGTCGACGATGTCGAGCGGCCCGTCCTGCCCGCGATACCTGGCGTCGCCCCCGGCATAGCGCTCGGATTTCCTGAAATAGGGCAACACGTCATCATAAGCCCAGCCCCGGCATCCCGACTGCGCCCAGTGGTCGAAATCGCTTGCGTGCCCGCGGGCGTAGACGAGCCCGTTGATCGAGCTCGACCCACCGAGGACCTTGCCGCGCGGGAAATTGATGACCCGCGAACCGGTATGCGGCGAGGCCTCGGTGCGGTACCGCCAGTTGACCGACGGTGCGTCGAGCAGTTTCAGGAAGCCGGCCGGGATGTGGATGAACGGGTGCCAGTCGCGCGGGCCTGCCTCGAGCAGCAGGACGCGTTTCGATGCGTCTTCCGACAGCCGCGCGGCAAGCACGCAGCCGGCGGTGCCGCCGCCGGCGATCACATAGTCGAACGTTTCTGACGTGCGGCCGCTCACATCTCGAACCCGGTAAAGTCAACGAAGTCCGAAAGCGGCGCCCGCTCCGTCACCAGACCGTTCTCCGCCGCCGAGTGATCGGCGTAACCGAGCGCCACGCCGCAGACGACGAGATCCTCGTCCGTCAGGGGCAGATGCCTGCGGATTATCGTGTGGAAATTGGCGAAGGCGCCCTGCGGGCAGGTATCGATGCCGTGGCTCTGGGCGGCGACCAGCAGGGATTGCAGAAAGAGGCCGAAATCGATCCAGCTTCCCGTCGAGAGCCTGCGGTCGATGGTACAGATGAGCCCGACCGGTGCGTCGAAGAACAGGAAGTTGCGCCCGTGCTGGGCGAGCATCTTGTCCGTCTCGCCCTTGCGGATGTCCAGCGCCGCATAGAGATCGAGACCGTTCTTGCGCCGCCGAGCCTTGTAGGGCTCGAAGAACTCCGGCGGATAGTAGCGGTATTCCGGAACGTGCCCCTCGTCCCGGGCCATGTGGGCTGCGTGAATGTCCCGGCACATGGCCTCGCGGACCTTCCCGGCCACGGCGAACACCTTCCAAGGCTGCATGTTGACCCCGGACGGCGCCCGGCAGGCGACCGAGAGAAGGTGCTCGATCTGGTCCCTCGTGACCTTTCGATCCGTAAAGGCGCGCACGGCGCGGCGCGCGCCGATCGACGCATCGGTCTCGTTGCGGGGCTCGACGCCGCGCGCGCGGCTTAAGCCCGCGTTGCGCTCGAACACCGCGTTTCCGGCCACGCGATCGTCAAAGAGCGCGTGGGCCTCCGGCTCCTCGTGAGAGGCGGTCATCTGTGTCACGGGCGTTCGGGTCACGGGCATCGCTCCGCATCCCCGGCGCCCGCCCATTCGGGCCGGCGATGCAGCGCCATCGGAGCGTTCCGGAAGAGCTCGGCGGCCATCGGCCTGATCGTTTCGGCGCGACGGAAGGCAAACCCGACCTGATCGACGATGTCGCGCTCGATGTCGATGCCGGGCGCGACCTCGATCAGGCAAAGCCCGTCCTCGTCCACGTCGAAGACGCAGCGCTCGGTGATGATCCGGATCATCTGCCCCCGCGCGATCGCCGTGGGGGCGTGCAGCGTCACTTCTTCCAAGGTTTCAACGAGCTTCTTGAAGCGGCCTTCGCTGGCGATCTTCAGACCCCGGCCGTTCGGATCGATCTCGACGGCAAGCCCGCTTGCGGTCAGCGTGCCGCAAATCAGGATCCGCGGCGTGCGATGGACGATATCCATGAACCCGCCAGCGCCCCGCACCCGTCCGCCGAAGCGCGAAACATTGACGCTTCCCGACGCGTCGATCTCGGCAAACCCGAGCACCGTCACATCCAGGCCGCCACCGTGATAGATGTCGAACACCTCGGCGGAATCGATGATCGCGGACGGATTGTAGTGCGCGCCGAAGGCACCGGTGCTGCCCGGCGTACCCTTTGCCGGAATGCCGCCGACAGCGCCGTGCTCGATGCTGAAGGTGATCTTGTCGGCGATGCCTTCTTCGATCGCCAGCGCCGGCAGGTTCGTTCCCACGCCGACCCCCAGATTGACGACGTCGCCGGGTCGCAATTCGAGCGCGGCGCGACGTGTCATCACGCGCAACTGGTCCTGCGGCAGTGGCTCCCATGGCGGCTCGGCATAGCGCACCTCGCCGGTGAAGCCGGGCTCATAGCCGTCCTGCGACTGGATGCTTTCGGGCTCGACGACCACGTAATCCACCATGAAGCCGGGCACTTCCACCATTCGCGGGTGGATCGAACCGCGCTTTACCACATGCTTGACCTGGGCGATGACGATGCCGCGATTGTTGCGGGCGGCCATGGCGAACTGCTTCATCCCGGCGGAAACCGGCTCGCCGTGCAGCGAAAGATTGCCATCCTCGTCGGCGACGGTCCCGCGAATGATCGCGACATCGATCGACAGGGGCTTGTAGCGCAGGCACGGCTTTCCATCGATCTCCATGCGTTCGACGAAATCGGGCATCGGGATCGACCGGTTGACCCGGTTATCGCCACTGCCCGGGTCCGTGTAGGTGTTCAGGCCGACATCCGTCAGAAGGCCGGGAGACCTGGCCGCGCATTCGCGGATCCAGCGGAACATCACCCCCATCGGCAGCGAATAGGCCTCGATCTCGCCCTCCTCCGACAGGCGCGACCATTCCGGCGCATCCTTGGCGTTGAAGGTGGCGGTATAGAGCCGCTTGACCATTCCCTTCTGCGAGATGTGGTCCATGCCGAAGGGCTCCGGCCTCGACCAGCCCATGCGATTGGGGGTGAAGACGGTCAGGTCGCGCGGTTCCTGGGTCTCACGGTAGCGCTCGCCCAGCGCGGCCATGACGCGGTCCGCCGTCACGAGCGAGACGACACCGCACAGCGACACCGTGTCGCCGGATTTGATAGCCGAGACGGCCTGCCTGGCGGAGACGACTTTCATGCCCGTGATCTCACCCCGCGCTCAAGACGCCATCGCCTGGCGTTCGAGGGCGCGGACATCCGGCCCGGCAGCCGCCTTGCCGTCGATCGCCAGACTGTAGAGCTGCGCCAGGAAGCCCTGACCATACGGATTGGCCTCGCCGAAATAGCGCGGGTTCGGCGAGGCGATGTTGACGATCATCGGGCCCATCTGCTGGTTTCGAAGCGCGCCGGTCCGCCAGTCGAGATGCCCCTTCAGCAGGCCTTCCAGCGCGCGGAACCCGGCGGCGCCGACCGCATCGTCGGCAAAGCCGAGCTGATGCGCCTTGAACATCCCGTAGGCGATCATCACGGTCCCGCTCGTATCGATGGGCGCGAATTCGTCGTCGACCGTGACCCGCCACAGCCCGTCCCCGGACTGGCAATCGATCAGGCTCGCGCAGGTCCTGGCGAAACGCTCGACCACCGCGGCGGGATGGGAGGGCATGACTTCCAGCGCATCGGCGGCGGCGGCCAGCCACCAGCCTTGCGCGCGTCCCCAGGTCGACCCGTCGATCCAGATGTCGATGCCGACATAGCTGTCGGCGAGATCGACCGAACCGTTCAGCACATGCCGTAAAAGCCCGTTCTCGAGCGCCAGCGCGTCATAGATCGAGACCAGATCGGCTTCGGCGCGCGCGAAATCCCCGACAATCGCCAGCGACGGGCAGACCATGTAGGCGGTGTCGGCGAAGATCCAGCCGTTGGTGCTCTTGGCTGTCGTGTGCTGCGGGATGCCCTTAACCTCGACCCGCTCCCGCAGGTAGGTGGCATAGGCCGCCTGCGCCGCGTCTATCCTGCCGCCGAGAATGAGCGGCCGCACACGCGAAAAGCTGTCGGAGAGGTTGGGATGGGTGATGATCGGCTCGGCCAGCACCTCGGCTAGCTTTTCCGCGTACCAGTCGCTCAATCCGGCAATATGCATGCCGTTCAGCATGGCCGAGTGCTTGCCACCGGTGTCGATCGGCTCCACCCAGCCGCGCTCCAGAATCTTCCTAACGATACCACTCACGTCCTGTCCTCCGAAAAACACTCTGCCCGGAACCCCAGATCGCGCAGCAACGTGTCCTGGCCGAGCGCCACCAAGGGCGGCGTCCCCTCGCGCATTCGCTGCATGATCTGGCTTTCCTTGTCTTCGCGGGCCCGGCTTGCCTGCACCGCCGCTTCCGCATCCTCCGGCGCGATAATGACGACCCCGTCATCGTCGCCGCGCACGTAGTCGCCCGGCCGGATGACCTGCCCGCCGATCGCGATCGGGGTCTGAACCGCGCCAAGGGTCGCCTTGACGGTGCCCTGGATGCAGGTGCGGGCGGCATAGACGGCAAAGCCCATGGCTCGCAGTTCGGCCGTATCGCGAACACCGCCGTCGATCACCAGACCGGCTACGCCGCGCGCCTGGCAGGCCGTCGCCAGCACCTCGCCGAAATATCCGGCCTCGCGGTGCCCCCCCGTCGCGACCACGAGAACATCGCCCTCGCCTGCTATCGAAAGAGCGGCCAGGAGGGCTGCGTTGTCGCGCGGCTGGCATTCCGCCGTCACGGCCCGGCCGACGATGGTCTGACCGGTCGCGATGGGCGCGATATCGCAAGGCAGCGCGCCGCGGCGGCCCATCGCTTCGTGGATCGTCGCCGTTCCGAACTGCCCGATCTGATCGAGGATGTCGCTCATGATGCCTTCGCTCGCCGTCCGGCCAGCGCCTTTTGCAGCGCTGCGCGCGCTTCGGGTGTGGAGATCGACCGTGTCCGCCGCTCGGCGGCGATCCGGAGACGCGCCCCGGGATCGGCGCGGCTCAGCCGATCGATCAGCGACAGGCCGTCGGCCAGCGATTGTGGCGATAGCACCGAGACGCGATCGGCAATGGCTTGCACGCGCGCGTTGATCTCGTCGGGATCGCACACCGCGACGACTAGTCCCGTTTGCGCGGCTTCGCCGGCGCCGACCACGCGGGCCGACAAGGCCAGTTCGGTGGCGCGCGCCGGGCCGATCCGTGCAATCAGGCCCGGGAGGCCCATGGTCGGAAAGATCGACAAACGCAGTTCGGGAAGGGCGAACCTGGCCGCTTCGGTGGCGAAGGCAAAGTGGCAGGCCACCGCGAGCGCGCAGCCGGCCCCCATGGCAGCACCGTTCACGATCGCGATCACCGGCGTGTTGCACCAGCTATGGATGGAAAAGAGCGCGCGCCAGCACGTGTCGGCCCGCTGCGCGTCAGCGCCCGTGGCGCTCTCCTCCAGGTCGCGGATGTCTCCGCCGGCGCAAAACGTATCGCCTGCGCCGGTGATCGTGATGACCCGGATGTTCGGATCCGCGTCGGCGCCCCTGAGCACGCCGAGCAGTTCCTCAGCCAGATCGAGACTGAGCGCATTGCGCGTGGCCGGCGCGCAGATGACCAGGGACGACACACCGCCGGCGTCGCTGCGGGCAACCGTTGCGATGTCCGTTTTCGCTGCGTGTTCGGCCATTGCCCCGATGCAGCCTCATCCGACTGTGCCGGTGTCTGAGGCGGTCCTGTGTATCCCTGTATGATCCTATCAAAACGGTAAGATTGCGCTTCATCAACGCAGTCAGTAACATATCAGTATGCGCAACTCCGGAGCCCCCAGATGCGACTGAGCGACCGCGCCTATGAAGACCTGAAGCAACGGCTGTTTGCCGGCGACCTGGCGCCCGGCCAGTTCGTATCCCAGCGCGAACTGGTGGAGTTGACGGGCATTCCGCTTGCGCCGATGCGCGAAGCGCTCAAGCAGCTCGAATCGGAGGGCCTTGTGCGGATCGTGCCGCAACGCGGCATTCAGTTCGTCGAGACGAACCTGACCTTCATCCGCTCCGTCTTCCAGTTGCGCATCATCTTCGAGAAGTCGGCCGTAACCCTGTTCGCGGAGGTCGCGCGGCCGGAAGAACTGGACGCGCTGTCGGATGCCCATCGCGAGATGCGAAGCCGTCTTGAGGACAATCAGGATCCGGACCTGCTGCGCGAGGCGCAAAGCCTGGATTTCCATTTCCACCGGACGATGATCAACCGGATGCAGAACCCGATCCTGGAGAAGCTCTACGCGCAGAACATGGACCGCATTACCGTCGTGCGCGCGTCCTTCGGCCTGTTGACGGCCGCCTCGATGTGCAAGGCGATGGACGAGCATCTGGAGATCATTTCAGCGCTGCGGGAGCGATCGGCCTCCCGCGCCGCCGACAAGATGGAAGAGCATCTGTCGATGGGCCTGCGGCGCGCGCTGGGCGTGTAGGATGGTGGGCGGGAGCCGAACGCTAACCCGCCAGATTGAAGATCATGGTCTTCAACTCGGTATAGGCCTCGATCGAGGCTTGCCCCCCTTCACGGCCGATGCCCGACGCCTTGACGCCGCCGATCGGCGCGTTCGGCGCCAGTCCGTATCCGTTGACGCCGACCGATCCAGTCTTCATCTGCCGGCCCACCCGGAAGGCCCGCGCCACATCGCGCGTGAAGATGGCGCCGGATAGCCCGAAGCGCGACGCATTGGCGATTTCGATCGCCTCCCCCTCGCTCTTGAACGGGATGACCGAGAGGACCGGGCCGAAGATCTCCTCCTGGGCCAGGCGAGAGGCATTGTCGACATCGGCAAAAAGCGTCGGATTGACCCAGTTTCCGGCTTTAAGATCGCCTCCCGGCGCGCCGCCGCCGGCCACCAGCCTGGCGCCCCCTTCGAGGCCTATGTCCATATATCCCAACACCTTTTCCTTCTGGCGGCGGTTGATCAGCGCCGCAGACGTGGTTTCGGGATCATAGGGGTCGCCGAGCCGGACGGTCTCAAGCTGCGCTGATGCGCCGTCAAGAAACCGGTCGTAGATCGAGGCATGGACCAGCACGCGGGTCGTGAGCGAGCAGATCTGGCCGGACAGGAAGGTCGATGCGCCCGCCATCAGCCCGAATCCCGCCTGCTCGGGCGAGGGCACGTCCGGAAAGACGAGCGCCGCACTCTTGCCGCCGAGTTCAAGCGTAACGCGCTTCATATCGGCGCCCGCCGTCGACGCGATATGCGCGCCGACCGCCTGACTTCCCGTGAAGGCGACCTTGTCGACGCCGGGGTGATCGACGAGGGCCTGCCCGGTTTCCGGCCCGCCGGTCACCAGGTTGAACACGCCGGGCGGCAGGTCGAGGTCCTGCATGAGTTCCGTCAGCCGCAACGCACACAGCGATGCGTTTTCCGACGGCTTGAGGACCACCGTGCAGCCGCAGGCGAGCGCCGGCGCCACCTTGTAGGCGAACATCATCATCGGGCCGTTCCACGGAATGATCCCGGCCGCCACGCCGACAGGCTCGCGAAACGTCACGAATTGCAGGTCATGGGCATCCGTATAGAGCGGCGGCGTCTCGCCCGAGACCTTGTCGGCCCAGCCGGCGAAATAGTCGAAGACGTCGGCGACATGCGGCGCGGAGATCCTGGAATTGCGGGCATGATGAATAGGCAGGCCGTTGTCCAGCGTCTGCAGCATGGCGAGTTCGTCGGCGCGGGCTTCGAGCAGGTCCGCGAACTTCTGGAGATAGCGCTTGCGTTGCCGCGGCCGCATCGCGCCCCAGGGGCCGTCGTCGAAGGCCCGCCGGGCCGCCTGCACGGCAAGGCCGACCGCGTCCGCGCCAGCTTCGGCGACGCTGGTGACCACCTCGTTTGTAGCCGGATGCAGATGGTCGAACCGCCCGGCTGCCTCGTCTGTCCAGGTGCCGTCGATATAGAGCCCGCGATCCGTCACGTTCAGTTGGTCGCGCTTATCAAGAACGGAAATGCCCATGGATGCCCCTCGATCCGAAACTGATATGTTTTTGAAGGCCAGTTAATCTGTGTCAACCGGATCAGAAAGATATCAGGCCGGACACAGACCGGACATCCGATCAGAAGGCCAAGTGGATACGCTGGCCGACTTCACGCCGCGTCTGGCCAGGGCTGACGGCAGGCTGATGTCGAAAAACGACTTTGGCACCGCCTACGATTCCGCCCTTTGCTGCGACAATACCGGCGCGGCGTTCGACGTTGCCGAAACGGGCGCCCGGTATCGGGACGCCAGACCCTGGCACCGGATGCTGTTCCAAGTGTTCAGCCCGGGCGGCAGCGACATCCGGCAAACGCGTTTCAGTCGTAGCCAAACGATATCGGCGACGCCTCGGCCGTCTCGACCCAGACGCTCTTCGGCGCGGTGTATTCCATCAGCGCATCGGTTCCGCTCGACCGGCCGAAGCCGGACGCGCGCGATCCGCCGAAGGGGGAAGACACGTGGATAGTCTTGTAGCTGTTGATCCAGAACGTTCCGGCGCGAACCGTTGCCGCAACGCGGTGCGCCCTTGCGACATCGCGCGTCCAGACCGCCCCGGCCAGCCCGAACGGCGTCGCGTTGGCAATCGAAACGGCCTGGGCTTCGTCTGAAAACGGCAGGGCCGTGACGACCGGGCCGAACACCTCCTCGCAAGCTGCGGGCGCGGTCTGTTGAAGTCCTGTCAGGATCGTCGGCGGCACGAAGAAACCATCCCCCGACGGGCGTCCGGCCGCGATAACCTCGCCGCCGGATTTCCCGGCCTGCTCGATCATCTCGTTTACGTGAGAAAACTGGCGGGCATTACCGATCGGTCCGATCTCGGTCGCCTCGTCAAGCGGATCGCCCAGCCTGATCTGCCGCATTCCCGTCTCGAGCCTCGACAGGAACGCGTCGCGGATGCCCTCTTCCACCAACAGCCGCGAGCCGGCGACGCAGCTCTGTCCGGCGGCAGAGAAGATCGCAGCCTGCGCGCCGCGGCAGGCAGCCCCCAGATCGGCATCGGCGAAGACGATGTTGGCCGACTTGCCGCCAAGTTCCAAGACAACCGGCTTGAGCGCCTTGCCGGCGGCTGTTGCGACGCGGCGCCCGGTCATCGGCGAGCCGACGAACACGACCTTGCGAACCGCGTCGTTTGCGATCGCAGCCTCGCCGGCGGTCGGCCCCAGACCGCTGAGAACATTGACCAGCCCGGCCGGCAGCCCGGCCTGTTCGGCGATCACGGCCAGCGCCAGCGTCGTCACCGGCGTCAGTTCACTCGGCTTGATGACGACACCGTTGCCGGTCGCGATCGCGGGTGCGATCTGCCAGCCGGCGGTGAAGGCCGGCGCGTTCCAGGGCGTGATCTGGAAGACGACGCCGAGCGGCTCGCGCAGCGTGTAGTTCAGATGGCCGCTCGGCACCGGGATCACCTCGCCATGCAGCTTGTCGGCCCAGCCGGCGTAGTAGCGGAACATCTCCGCCACCTTGGCGACCTCGACGCGGCAATCGCGGATCGGCTTGCCGGCGCTCACGGCCTCGAGCTGCGCGAGCGTGTCCGACCGGGCCAGAACGGCGCTGGCGATCTCCTGCATGACGACGCCACGGTCGGCGGCGGAAAAATCGCGGATCCACCTGACCTGCGCCTCTTGCGCGCGTGCGCAGGCGATATCGGCGAGATCGCCGCCGCAATCGGCATAGTCGGCAAGGACAATGCGGGCATACGGATCTTCCAGGACGATCCGCTCGCCGGTGCCGTCGCGCAACGCGCCGCCGATCAGGCTCTGCGGCCGGTCGGACAAGCCAAGCGCGGCCATCAGCGTGCGAAAGAGGGCGGGACGATCAGACATTGACGAGGTTTCCGTATTTGTAGATTTCGTTGAAGTCGGCGCTGTCCGGCAGCATTTCCCGACTGCTCTCCCAGACGTCTGCGATCGCCCGCGTCGCGGGGAGGTCCAGCCCGACCCGGTCGGCCAGTCCGGCGGCGAGCGCCACGTCCTTGCGCATCAGGCCCATGGTGAAGCCGGAATCGAAGGCTCCGCTCAGGATCCAGCGCGGGAAGTTCACTTCGCTGACCCCGCTGCGCCCGGATCCGGCATTCACCCCGGCAAGCAGGCTGTCCAGCGACACGCCGTTGCGCGCGGCCAGCCGCGTCATCTCGCTGACCAGTACGAGATTGGCCGCGCAGAGCAGATTGTTGGCGATCTTGGCGGCGTGGCCGGATCCGGCCGGGCCGACATGGACGATCGTGGCGGCGAGGTCATTCAGGATCGGCCGGATCCGCTCGATCGCGCCGGCCTCGCCGCCCAGCACCATGGTCATCGTCCCCTGCCGCGCCCCTTGCGGGCCGCCGCTGACGGGGCCATCGAGAAAGGCGTAGCCCAATCCGGCCGCCGTCTGCGCCAAGGCCCGGGTAGTCTCCGGTTCGGATGTCGTGGTGTCGACGATAATCGCGCCCGGCGGCAGCAGCGGCCCGAGCACCGCCATGACGGCCTCGACGGCCTCGGCGCGCGGCAGAGACAGGAAGAGCACGTCGCAGCGTTCGGCGATCTCGCCGACATCCTCGGCACTGTCGGCGCCATAGGACGCGGCCCGGGCGCGCGCCTCCGGCAGGGCATCGTGGCACAGGACCCGATGCCCGCGCTCCAGGAGCCGCTGGACCATTCCGCCGCCCATCGCGCCACAGCCAATAATGCCAATCATACGGGCGTCCTTTCCGTGAGTGTGTCTTCCAACGCATGCAGGCCCTCGACCCGCGGAGCGGTCTCGAGCAGCATGCGCGTGTAGTCGGTTTGCGGGGCTTCGAACACCATTTCCGCCGCCTGGCTCTCGACGATCTTTCCCTGCCGCATCACCGCGACCCGGTCGGAGACCTGGCGGACCACGGCCAGATCATGGCTGACGAACAGCATCGTCAAGCCCAGACTGCGCTTCAGTTCCATCAGCAGCGCCAGCATGTCGGCCTGAATGGAGACGTCGAGCGCCGAGGTCGGCTCGTCACAGAGCAGGAACCGGGGACGCAGGGACAGGGCGCGGGCGATGCAGATGCGCTGCCGCTGGCCGCCGGAAAACTGGTGCGGGTACTTTCGGCCGGACTCCGGGGGGAGGCCGACGCGCTCCAGCAAGGCCGCGATCAGCCTTCCGACCTCCCTGCCGGCGGCAAGGCCGTGATAGCGGATCGGTTCGGCCAGGATCCGGTCGACCCGCATGCGGCCGTTCAGCGCCGAGTAGGGATCCTGGAAGACGACCTGGACATCGCGGCGAAAGGCCTTGCGTGCCGGTGCTGAACGGATGGCAGCCAAGGCACCGTGGTCGGCATAGGTGATCGAGCCGGTACTCGGCTTCTGCAAGCCGATCAGGATGCGCCCGAGCGTCGACTTGCCCGAGCCGCTCTCGCCAACGAGGCCCAGCACCTCGCCGCGCCGGATCGACAGGCCGGAGACGTCGACGGCGCGGAAAACGCTGCGGCGCCCCCAGAAGCCGCTGCGCGGATTGGCGAAATCCATGGTGAGCGGCGTGGTGGAGAGATAATCGCCGGTCTCCTCGCTCGATTGCCCCTGCAACAGCCAGCGATCGATCTCGCCGACACGGCGGACCGGATCGGAGAAGCGCGCCTCGCGTTTGTCCATACGCGGAATGGCGCCGATCAGCTGACGCGTGTAATCCGCCTTCGGCTGCCCCAGCACCGCCGGCGTCGGCCCCGTTTCGACGCGCCTGCCGTGGCGCAGGACATAGACGCGGTCGGCGGTCTCGGCGATCACGCCCATATCGTGGGTGACCAGGATCACACCGAGTGACCGTTCGACACAGATTGCCCGGATGAGATCCAGCACCTGTTTCTGCACCGAGACGTCGAGCGCCGTGGTCGGCTCGTCGGCGATCAGCAGGTCGGGATCGCCGGCAAGGGCAAGCGCGATGACCACGCGCTGGCGCATGCCGCCGGAGAACTCATGCGGATACTGGCGCATCCGCAGGTCGGGTTCGGGAATGCCGACGCCGGCGAGCCGCTCAACGGCCATCCGACGCGCCTGGGACGCAGGCACGGCCTGGAGGACCGCGATCGATTCCGACAATTGGTCGCCGATGGTCAGCAACGGATTGAGCGAGGTCATCGGATCCTGGAAGATCATGCCAATGCGTCGGCCGCGCAGCCGCGCCAGCGCGCCCGGCGCAAGGCGCGTCAGGTCCTGCCCGTCGAGCGCGATCCGACCCGCGCTGACCCTGCCCGGTTGCGCCAGCAGGCCCATGACGGCATTGCCGATCGTCGACTTGCCGGCGCCGCTTTCCCCGATCAGCCCGACGATCTCGCCGCGATCGACGCGCATGTCGAAATCCTGCACGGCGGTGAAGTCGCCGAACCGGTGCGGGAAGGTGATCCGCAGGCCCTCGATCTCCAGAAGCGGCCCGGTCATCTGAGCCTCGGGTTGAGATAATCGCGGACCCAGTCGGCGACGAGATTGAAGGCGACAACCATGATCAGCAGCATGGCGCCGGGGAAGATCACGACCCACCAGATACCGGAGAACAGGAACTGGCTGCCGGCCTGGATGAGCGCGCCGAGCGAGGGGGCGGTCAGCGGTGTGCCGAGGCCGAGGAAGGAGAGCGTCGCTTCCGTCACGATCGCAACGGCGATCTGCAGCATGGCGAGCACCAGCACCGGCCCGAGCACGTTCGGCGTGATGTGCCGCAGGATGATGATGATCGTCGGCAGGCCGATCGCCTGGCAGGCTGCGACATAGTCCTGGCTGCGCTGCACCAGCACCGAGGCGCGGACGATCCGGGCAAACTGCACCCAGCCGGCAAGGCCGATCGCCAGGATCATGATCGGCACCGCGGCACGGGCGAACAGGTCGGCCGGCAGGGTGGTCTTGAGGACGCCGTTGAACAACAGCGCGATCAGGATCGGCGGGAAGGCGAACTGGATTTCGGCGATGCGCATCAGCACCGCATCCGTCACGCCGCCGAAATAGCCGGTTGCCAGGCCGACGGCCATGCCGATCAGCGTCGACAGCGCGACCGCGCCGAGCCCGACCATGAGCGAGATCCGGCCGCCATAGAGCATCGCCGACAACACGTCGCGCCCCTGCATGTCGGTGCCGAGCAGGAAGCGTGCGTCCGCCCCGCTCGCCCAGGCCGGCGGCATGTTGTTGTCGAGGATCGAGATCGTCGCCGGATCGAAGGGCGTATGCGGCGCGACCAGCGGGGCAAAGGTGCAGGCCAGAACGAGGACGACGATGATCGCCGCGGACACGACGGTGACCGGCGAAGACAGGAACTCGAACCAGAAATCGGAGCGGATCTTCGCCAGCACCTCACCGCCCTCCGTGCCGGATGCGCGGATCGATCGCGACATAGATCGCGTCCACCACGAGATTGGACAGGGTGAAGACCAGGCCGACGAAAATCAGGTAGGCGGCGAGCAGCGGAATATCGCTCTGGCCGATGGCATGCAGCAGCAGCGAGCCCATTCCGGGCCACTGGAATACCTTTTCGGTGATGATCGAGAAGGCAAACAGCGAACTGAGTTGCAGGCCGATCGCGGTGACGACGGGAACCAGCGTGTTTTTCAGCGCATGGTGCATGTAGACCCGCCGGCCCGGCAGCCCGCGCGCCCAGGCGAAGCGGATATAGTCGGTGCGCAGCACCTCGAGCATTTCGGCGCGGATGAGCCGCAGGATGACGCCAAGCTGGAACAGGCACAGGACGGCTGCCGGCATCAGCGCGTGGCTCAGGCCATCCAGCGTGAACAGGCTCGATCGGATGCCCAGAAACGTACCGACATCGCCGCGCCCGAAGGAGGGCAGCCAGTTCAGCCAGACCGAGAAGACCAGGATCAACAGAATACCGAGCAGAAAGGAGGGGATCGAGACGCCGATCACCGACAGCGCCATGATCGTCTGGGCAAGGCCGCCCTTGCGGCGGATGCCGGTGTAGATGCCGGCGGGGATCGCCAGGGCCAGCGCCAGCACGCCCGACAGCAGCACGAGTTCGATGGTGGCGGGCAGCCGTTCGGCGATCATCTCGCTGACGTCGCGGTTGAAACTGTAGGAGATGCCGAAGTCGCCTTGCAGGGCGTTACCGACAAACCGGGCGTATTGCACGAGCAGCGGATCGTTCAGCCCGAGCCGCTCGCGCAGCGCCTCGCGGTCCTCGATCGTCGTTTCCTGGCCGACGAGCGCCAGCACCGGATCGCCGATGAACTGGAACACCAGGAAGCCGACAAGCGCGACGCCGAGCATAACGATGCTGGCCTGGACGAGCCGGGTCACCAGGAAATACATACGCCGAGGTCCATGTTGGAGGGTTCGCCGCGCGGTCCGGATCGAGCCGGACCGCGCGGCGCGCCTGGCCGGTTGCCGCGATCAGTTCACGTTGAAATATTCCAGCGGGAACTCGAACGTCGGATGCTGCACGACATCGACAGTGTCTGCCGCCCCCCAAACGAGCTGCTGGACGTGCAGCGGCACGAGGCAGACATTCTCGACCATCAGCGCCATGGCGTCCTTCAGGAGCGCCTCGCGCTCGGCGGCATCCATGGTCACGGCGGCCTTTTCGGCCAGGGCATCGGCTTCCGGGATCGAACAGCCGGAGATATTCCAGGCGCCGCGGCCATTGTCGAGATCGCGCGAGCCGAGCACGTTCTGGAAGACGTTCAGGCTGTCCATGGTCGACGGCGTCCAACTCAACAGGAAGAACGAGGTGCCGAAGTCCGGCGCGACGACCTTCGGGAAGAACTGCGCCTTGGGCTGGGCGATCAGATTGACCTTGACGCCGGCCCGGGCGAGCAGGCTGACGACCGCCTGGCAGATCTGCCCGTCATTGACGTAGCGATCGGTCGAGCAGTCCATGGTCAATTCGAAGCCGTCCGGATAGCCCGCATCTGCCAGCAGCGCCTTGGCCTTGTCGACATCATAGGCAAGCCGCGTCAGATCCGGATTGAAGCCGTTGACCTTGTCCATGACGTATTGGGTCGCAAGCGTCGCCTGCCCCTGCATGACGCGGTCGATGATCGCCTGGGCGTCGACGGCATGGGCGAAGGCTTGCCGGACACGCAGGTCCTTGAACGGATTGCCCTCAACCGGGCTTTCGATGATCTGGTCGCGCCACTGGTCCATGCCGATATACATGGTGCGGGCCTCCGGACTGGAGACGACCTTGACACCGTCGGCGCCCTCGACGCGAGCGATATCCTGAAGCGGCAGCGGCATGACGAGGTCGACCTCGCCGGACAGGAGCGCGGAGACCAGCGTCGAGGCATTGTTGATCGGGGTGAAGATCACCTCGGTGACATTGCCCTTAGTCCCCCAGTAGTCGGGGTTTTCGGCCAGCACGGTCTTCTCGCCCTGGGCCCGCGAAACGACGCTGAACGGGCCGGTGCCGTTGGCATTGGTCGCCGAAAAGGCCTTTTCCTCGGCCTGCAGATTGATCGGCTCCTCGGCGCCGTTCGCCTCGGCCCATTGCCTGTCGAGGATCATCAGGTCGAGGAGATCGTTGAGCAGGATCGGATTGGGCGCCTTGGTGACGATTTCGACGGTCATGTCGTCGGGCGCGCTGTAGCTGTCGACCGAGGCCAGCACGTGCTTGAAGTTCGAGCTTTCGGCGAGCGCCCGGTCCATGCTGAAGATCACGTCGTCGGCGGTCAACGCCGATCCGTCATGAAAGGTGACGCCGGGCCGCAGCGTGAACCGCCAGGTGTTCGGATCGACCTGTTCCCAGCTTTCGGCAAGCTGGCCGGCGATCTCGAAATTCCGGTCGCGTCCGACCAGGCCTTCATAGACGTTGCCGAGGAAATAGTTGGTGAAGCTTTCGTTGTGGCTGTGCGGGTCGAGGCTGGTTGCATCGCCCTGCGAGGCGATGCGCAACGTCTCGGCGTTCAGCGCACCGGCGACCGCGGTCGTGAATACCAGCGATACCGCCAGCGACTTGAGCAGGCTGGTAGGCATGAGTGTTCCTCTCCTGTTTGGGCGTCAGGAGACTAGGCGGCGGCTGATATATGCGGGAATTGCGCAAAAGGGACTTTTACGTTGCACTGAATGCAACATAGATCCTTGATGTCGTTCCTCACGAGGGAACGAAGGCGGTCATGCTGCGGACGGCGTGATTGGCCAGGCGGAGCGCGCCTTCGGGCAGGCGCCGTCCGGATCGGGCGAACAGCGAGGCCTCGCCCTTGGCCAGTTCGGGCACATCCAGCCGCTTGGCGGCAATGGTGCCGTCGGCAATCTCGCGGGTGACGACAAAGGCCGGCAGGATGGTGACGCCCAGGCCTTCGCGAACGAAGTTCCTAAGCACCGCGAGCGAGTTGGCCTCGACCACCGACTGGAACCGGACGCCGTAGAGCGCCTCGACCTCGCGGATCATCGCACCGACCCCGAAACCCGGCATCAGCAGGGCGCTGGGGAGGTTCGCCAATTGCCTGATCGAGACCGGCTCAGACAGGCCCGCCCATTGCGATTGCGGGCTGACCAGCATTTCAAGCGGCTGTTTTACCTGCGCGATCACCCGAATGGACCGGTCGCGGCGGGCATTGAAGGCAAGGCCGATATGCGCCCGGTCCGTCCGGACGGCATGCATGACCTGATCGGTCGAGCCGCTTTGCAGGAGATAGGTGAAGCCCGGATAGGCCGCCCGGTAGGCCGACAGGGCATTGCCCACGAAATCACTTATGAAGCCGTCACCGACAGCGACGATGATCTCGCCGCGCCGCATGCCGCGCAGCTGATCGAATTCGGATTGCAGCGCATCGAGATCGTCCCGCTGGCGCTTCAGGAAGGCAAGCAGGATCCGTCCGGCCTCGGTGGGCAGAACGCCCCGTCGCCCCCGCTCGATAAGGACGATCGCCAGGCTTTTCTCGAGCGCCCTGATCTGGCGGCTGACGGTCGACGGCTCGCATCCCAGCCGTTCGGATGCCGCGCGGATCGAGCCCTCCTCGCAGGCCACGAGATAGGACTGCGCCTGTTTGCTGTCGATGTGAGACATTGGAGGCCCCTTGAATGCAACGATAATGAAATATCGATGCATCCGGGGCAATCATATCGCGCGATTCATGGACCGGCGCCCGAATGGCCCAGGGTATTTAAACCGCGTCGATCGAATGGGCTGGCGACCGGAACCGAGCTATCGCAGCCCCTCGTTGATGCTGTTGAGAACCCGGCTGCCGGGGCAGAGTTCGTCCTTGCCCATGCTGTTGAGCGGCTTGGAGGCCAGTTCCAGCGTGTGGTTCAGGTCCTGCGAATTCGTGTCGAGGTAGACAAGTCCCGTCAGGACCTTTCCCGCGCCATGGGCGGCCTGCAGGGCCATCAACGCGTCTTCGCGGCTGTCGGCCCGGTAGTCCTTGCTCGCCTTGTGCAGGTGGATGATCGACCCGTCATGCAGGGTCACCGCCTGACTTGTCCCCTCCTTGTACTGCGTGCGGATTTCCTCGCGCATCGGGACGAAATCGATCGGCATCGCATCCAGGTGTTCGCGGGTCGCCGAATAGCTCTTGGTCGATCCGACATGATTGGCGAAGGTGACGCAGGGCGACACGACATCGATGAAGGCGAACCCCCTGTGCGCCATCGCCGCGCGGATCAGCGGCTCCAACTGCTCCTTGTCGCCCGAGAAGCTGCGCGCGACGAAGCTTGCGCCCTGCAGGACCGCGAGACTGGCCAGATCGATGCCCTCGAACGGGTTCCTGGCGCCGTATTTGCTGATCGATCCGAGATCGGCGGTCGCGCTGTCCTGGCCCTTGGTCAGCCCATAGCAGCCGTTATTGGCCACGATATAGGTCATGTTGACGTTGCGCCGGATCAGGTGAACGAACTGGCCCATCCCGATGGAGGCCGTGTCGCCGTCGCCGGAAACGCCGAGATAGATGAGGTCGCGGTTGGCGACGCTGGCGCCCGTGGCGACCGACGGCATGCGCCCGTGGACGGAGTTGAAGCCATGACTGCGGCCGAGAAAGTAAGTCGGCATCTTCGAAGAACAGCCGATGCCGGACAGCTTGGCGATGCGGTGCGGCGGGATCGCGGACAGGTAGCAGGCGTTGCGTATCGCCGCGGAAATGCTGTCATGCCCGCATCCCGCGCACAGCGTCGAGATCGCGCCGTCATAGTCGGCGACGGTATAGCCCAGCTCATTCGTCGGCAGATTCGGGTGGCGGAATTTCGGCTTGTAGTAGGACATCAGGCGATCTCCGGATGCAGCTTGACGATATCGGCGCTCCGGGTGTTCAGCGCCTGACGGATCTGGCTTGCAATGGTGCGCGCCGTGATGGGTGTGCCCGAGTAGTTCAGCACCGAGGTCAGCTTGTCGGGCGCGATATGGCACTCGTTCATGATGAGCTGCCGCATCTGCCCGTCGCGGTTCTGCTCGATCACGAAGACGATGTCGTGATCATGAACGAAGGCGTCGAGGCTCTCGTGGAACGGAAAGGCGCGGATGCGCATGACGTCGATCGGATAGCCCTCGTCGGCCAGGATCTCGACGGCTTCGTAGGAGGGCGAGGCCGAGGTGCCGAAGAACAGCGCGCCAAGACTGAGTTTGGTCTTCGGCTTCTTCACCGGGATCGGATCATGCACCTTCGGCACGGGGACATAGGATTTCGCCGTCTCGAACTTGCGTAAAAGCCGGTCGACGTTCTGCACGTAGTCCTCGCCCTTCTCGGAATAGATCGCCATCTCGTTCTTCGACGAGCCCCTGGTGAAGAACGCCCCCTTGTCGGGATGCGTGCCGGGCAGCGTGCGGTAGCAGATGCCGTCGCCGTCCACGTCGAGATAGCGCCCCCAGGTCTCGGCGTTGTCCAGCGCCTCGGCATCGAGAACCTTGCCGCGGCGCATTTCGTAGGCGTCGTCCCATTCGAGCGGCGGCGACATCCAGTCGTTCATGCCCAGATCCAGGTCCGACATCATGATCACCGGGGTCTGCAACTGCTCGGCCAGGTCGAAGGCCTGCACCGTCATGTCGAAGCATTCGCGCGGTGTCGCGGGAAACAACAGGACATGCTTGGTGTCGCCATGGCTGGCATAGGCAGCCGCCAGGATATCGGACTGCTGGCTTCGGGTCGGCATGCCGGTCGAGGGTCCCGATCGCTGGACGTCGATCAGGACGACGGGCAGTTCGGCGAAATAGGCAAGGCCGAGGAATTCGCTCATCAGCGAGAGGCCCGGTCCGGAGGTGGCGGTGAACGCCCGCGCGCCGTTCCAGCTTGCCCCGACCACGATGCCGATTGCCGCCAACTCGTCCTCGGCCTGCAGGATCGCGAAGTTGCGTTTTCCCGTGCCCGGATCGATGCGCATCCGTTCGGCGTATTTCGAAAAGGCGTCGACCACGGAGGTCGAGGGCGTGATGGGATACCACGCCGCGACCGTCGCCCCGCCATAGATCGCGCCAAGGGCCGCGGCCGTGTTGCCGTTCATCAGGATGTGCTCGCTTTCGCGGATATGCGGCGCATCGTTGACGCCCGGGTCCAGCCGGATCGGCAACGGGCAGGCGAAGTTGTCCTTGGCGAACTGAAACCCCATCTCCAGCGCGTGCACGTTTGGAGAGATCAGCTTTTCCTTGCCCTTGAACTGATCGCTCAGCAAGTCCTTGAGGATCGAGAAATCGATCTTCAGAAGCGCGGCCAGCGCCCCGACATAGACGACGTTCTTGAGAAGCTGCTGCAGCCGCGCGACCTTGAACTCGCGCATGCACATCTGCGTCAGCGGGATGCCGAAATAAGTGATATCGTCGCGCTTGAGATGCGGCGCCAGCGGCCGGGTGGAATCATAGACGAAATATCCGCCGGGCTCGACGCTTGCGACGTCGTCCTCCATCGTCTGCGGGTTGACGCACATCATCAGGTCGACGCCGCCGCGACGGCCCAGATACCCCTTGGAACTGACCCGCACCTCGTACCAGGTCGGCAGGCCCTGAATGTTGGAGGGGAAGATGTTGCGCGGGCTCACGGGGATGCCCATGCGGAAAATCGCCTTGGCGAACAGATGGTTGGCGGATGCCGAACCGGTGCCGTTGACATTGGCGAACTTGACGACGAAGTCGTTGACGCCCTTGATCTTCTTCATTTGACATCCACCAGGTTGGGCGTCGCCTTCGTTGTGTTGTAGAGAAACATCTGCATGTCCCAGGCCGCGGTCGGACAGCGCTCGGCGCACAGACCGCAATGCAGGCAGACATCCTCGTCCTTGACCATCACCCGGCCCGTCGGCAGCGGGCCCGAGACATAGAGGTCCTGCTCGGTGTTTTCGGCGGGCACCATCAGGGTTTTGCGCAGCGCGTCCTCGGGTGCGTTCGGCGTGAACGTGATGCAGCTTGTCGGGCAGATATCCGCGCAGGCGTCGCATTCGATGCAGTTGATGTCCGTGAACACCGTCTGCGCGTCGCAATTCAGGCAGCGCTCCGCCTCGATGAAGGCGGCTTCGGCGTCAAAGCCCAGTTCGACCTCGACCATACGGTCGTTCAGGGAGCGTTTGAGATCTTCCAGCGGGACAATCTTGCGCTCGTCGGTGATGGGGATGGAATCGTAGCTCCATTCATGAATGCCCATCTTCTGGCCGATCAGGGTCACGTCCGGCGGCGGTCGCTTGGACAGATCCTTGCCCTGGCAATACAGATCGATGGACACCGCCGCCTTGTGCCCGTGCGCGACGGCGGTGATGATGTTCGACGGCCCGAACGCGGAATCGCCGCCGAAAAACACCTCCTTGCGCGTCGACTGGAAGGTCTCGTCGTCGTTGATGATCGGCGTCCCCCAGCTTGTGAAGCGGATGCCGGTTTCTTTCTCGATCCAGGGAAAGGCGTTCTCCTGACCGATGGCGACCAGCACGTCGTCGCAGGGGAAGAAGACGGGATCCTCGCCGGTCGAGACCAGTTCGCGCCGCCCGTCGGGGTGATAGACCGGCTCCACCTTGTCGAAGGTCATGCCGACAAGCTGGCCGTCCTCGACCACGAATTCGCGCGGCACATGGTTGTCGAAGATCGGGATGCCTTCGTGCATGGCATCCTCTTTTTCCCAGGGCGACGCCTTCATGTCGGCGAAGGGGCTGCGGACGACGACCTTGACATCCTCGCCGCCGAGCCGGCGCGAGGTGCGGCAGCAATCCATCGCGGTATTGCCGCCGCCCAGCACGATCACGCGCTTGCCGATTTCCTTGGTGTGCTCGAAGGCGACATTGGCCAGCCAGTTGATGCCGATATGGATATTGGCGTCGGCCTCCTGCCGGCCCGGCAGCTTGGGCAGGTCTCGGCCGCGCGGCGCGCCGGAACCCACGAAGACCGCGTCATATCCCTTCGTCAGCATCTCAGCCATGCTGTCGACATAGGTGTCGAACACGGTCGTGATGCCCATGTCGAGAATGTAGCCGATCTCTTCGTCCAGCACGCTTTCGGGCAGCCGGAAGGACGGGATCTGGCTGCGCATGAAGCCGCCGCCCTTGGCCTGTTCGTCATAGAGATGCAGTTCGTAGCCGAGCGGGGCGAGATCGCGGGCGACCGTCAGCGATGCCGGCCCGGCGCCGATCAGGGCGATCTTCTTGCCGTTGGGCGGGCCGGCCTTGGGAAGGAGGTCGGCAACCTCGTCCTTGAAGTCGGCCGCGACCCGTTTCAGCCGGCAGATCGCCACCGGCTCCTTTTCGACGCGGCCCCGCCGGCAGGCGGGCTCGCACGGGCGATCACAGGTCCGCCCGAGCACACCGGGAAAGACATTGCTTTCCCAATTGATCAGGTAGGCGTCTGTATAACGTTTCTGCGAGATCAGCCGGATATAGGCGGGCACCGGCGTATGCGCCGGGCAAGCGTACTGGCAGTCGACGACCTTGTGAAAGTATTCCGGGTTCGTCGTATCGGTGGCTTCCACGTTCTCGTCCCCTCCTGCCGGGTCCAACACGTTTGGCTGGGTGAAATAAAACGCGGTCCAAACGCCTGTGTAAAGATTGCGTGACGCATCCGGACGGTTTTGTGTCGTTCGCAGTGTCGGGCGCAGTGTCGGAACGGCCCCGTCGGCCGCCTTTGGCGACGCGAATTCGGTGGTCTGAATCTGGTGGGGCAAACCTGATTCGGTCAGGTCGTGTAGTCGTCGATCAACGGGCTGGGTTTGGCGAAGCGCTCGAGATCGGCCTGGTCGCCGACCGTCACGCGGTTGCCGTTCACGCACACCCCATAGGACTGCAGGCTCTTGAAGGCCCTGCTGAGGTTTTCCGGCGTCATGCCGAGCACCGAGGCGAGCCGGCGTTTTTCCGTGAGCAGCTCGAACTCCCGTTCGCCGCTCGCACGGGCCTGCTGGCGCAGGAGATAATTGGCGACGCGTTCGAGCGAGGTGCGCAGCTTTAGATCCTTGGTGTTCTTGATCACGCTGCGATAGCACTGCGCCAGTTCCGTCACGATCGCGCGGGCGAACCGGGCATCGATGTCGAACACCGCCCGCACGTCCTGGCTCGGCACCAGTACGATCCGGCTCTTCTCCAGCGTCCGCGCCGACATCAGATAGGGCGCGTTCTTGATCGTCGCGGCGAGGATGAAGGTGGAGACCGGCCAGACGGTCGCCATGCTGGTCTCGCGGCGGTTCCAGGTCGAAAACAGATCGACCGATCCGGACACGACGATATGCAGGAAATCGCTCGGATCGCCTTCCGAAATCAGCTCGATCTGGGGCGGGAACGTCTGAAGATAGGCGCCGCGCATGAGCAGCTTGAAATGCTCGTCCTCCATTTCCGCAAACAGGTCCAGTTCGCGGATTTCGGGAAACTGCTGCTCGGGCGTTCCCAGATGCACGGGGGACTTCCTCTCAGAGAAACGCGATACGCCGATTGATAAATATCAAGCACCGAATTGACCGGCAAGCCGGTTTGCCTTGATCGGCCGGATCGCCCTTCAGAGCATATGTTGACTGGCAATTTATTTCTACGGCCGCAGCCGGCTTCGCTGATCCAGATCAATCCCTCGCCGCGACATCCCCTCCAATCCTGACGGCATGCCCGCCCCCGGGGCGACGACGTGCCCCCGGCTCCGGCGCGACATCAGATGTTTAGGAGGACATCTCATGCACACACTCGATGGCGTCACCCGCGCGGATCAGTACCGAGCCCTGGGATTGAGCACGTTTGCCTTCACCGTGTGTTTCGCGGTCTGGACGATCTTCTCGATCATCGGCGTCAAGATCAAACAAGAACTCGGCTTGAGCGATACCCAGTTCGGCCTGCTGGTTGCGACGCCTGTCCTGACGGGATCGGTCAGCCGCATCTTCCTGGGCGTGTGGACGGAGCAGTTCGGCGGGCGGATCATGTTCCCGCTGCAGATGCTGATCACCGCGGTCTGCGTCTGGCTTCTGACCTCCGTCCAGACCTATGAGGTCTTCCTGATCGCGGCGCTCGGCCTCGGCCTTGCCGGCGGCTCCTTCATCGTCGGCGTCGCCTATACGTCGCGCTGGTTCGACAAGGAACACCAGGGCACGGCGCTGGGCATCTTCGGCGCCGGCAATGTCGGCGCGGCCGTCACCAATTTCGCCGCGCCGTTCCTCGTGGTCGCGGCCGGCTGGGAAGGCACCGCGCGCATCTACGCCATCGCGCTGGCGGCGACCGCCGTCCTGTTCTTCGTGCTGGCCAAGACCGATCCGGTGCAGGCCGAGCGCAAGCGCACCGGCGAAGGCCCCGTATCGGCCGGATCGCAGCTTGAACCGCTGAAGAACATCCAGGTCTGGCGCTTCGCCACCTATTACTTCTTCGTCTTCGGCGCCTTCGTGGCGCTCGCAAGCTTCCTGCCGCGCTACTATGTCGGCGCCTACGGCCTGGAGCTGACGACCGCCGGCATCTTCGCCGGCCTGTATTCGCTGCCCGGATCGGTGTTCCGTGCGCTCGGCGGCTGGATGTCGGACAAGTGGGGCGCCCGGGCGGTGATGTATCTGACCTTCATCATCTCGCTGGTCGTGCTGTTCGTCATGAGCTATCCGCAGACGACCTACACGGTCAGCGGCATCACCGGGCCGATCGAATTCGATTTCGGCCTGAGCGTCGGCTTCTTCGTCGCGCTGACGGTGATCCTCGGCTTCGTCATGAGCCTGGGCAAGGCGGCCGTCTACAAGCACATCCCGGTCTACTATCCCCATCACGTCGGCTCCGTCGGCGGCCTGGTCGGCATGATCGGCGGCCTGGGCGGCTTCTTCCTGCCGATCGGCTTCGGCATCCTGCTCGATGCCACCGGCGTGTGGACCGCGCCCTTCATGCTGCTGTTTGCGATCGTCGCCCTCTCGACGGTGTGGATGCATGTCGCCATCCGTCGCATGGAGCGGGCCCGCCACCCGGCGCTCGCCGACGAGAAATATCTCTCCGACGTCCCGGACGCCCCGCTGCCCGAACCGGAGGCGCAAACCGCAGATGCACAGCGCCCCTCCAGCACCGGCTCGGCGCAACCGGCCGAATGACAACGCGCGGGCCGGCAGCGCGCCGGCCCGCCAGACCCCAATCACGCCGCAAGGGAGGCTCCCATGGCGATTTCGGAAACCCAGTCCGGCCGAAACGGTCACACATTGACCGACTGGCGGCCTGAAGACCCGCAGTTCTGGAAGGATCGCGGCAGCGCCATCGCGTCGCGCAACCTGTGGATCTCGATCCCCTGCCTGCTCCTGGCCTTTTCCGTCTGGCTGGTCTGGTCGGTGGTGGTCGCCAAGCTGCCGGCGATCGGCTTTGCATACTCGACCGGCGAACTGTTCTGGCTCGCCGCGCTTCCCGGCCTGTCGGGGGCGACGCTCAGAATCTTCTACAGCTTCATGATCCCGATCTTCGGCGGCCGTCTGTGGACGACGCTGTCGACCGCGTCACTGCTCTTGCCCGCGATCGGCATCGGCCTGGCCGTCCAGAACCCGGAGACCAGCTATGCCTGGTTCCTGATCCTGGCGCTGCTCTGCGGCTTCGGCGGCGGCAACTTCGCCTCCTCGATGGCCAATATCGCCTATTTCTATCCCAAGAAGTCGAAGGGCAATGCACTGGCGCTCAATGCCGGGCTCGGCAATGCCGGCGTCTCGGTAATGCAGTTCGTCGTGCCCGTCGTCATCACGATCGGCGTCTTCGGATCGATCGGCGGCAGCCCGCAGACGCTCAGCGACGGCGGCCAGCTCTGGCTGCAGAATGCCGGCTTCATCTGGGTGCCCTTCATCGCGATCTCGGCGATCGCTGCCTGGTTCGGCATGAACGACATCGCCGATGCCAAGGCCTCGCTCGGCGACCAGCTGTCGATCCTGAAGCGCCGGCACAACTGGATCATGTGCATCCTCTATACGGGCACGTTCGGCAGCTTCATCGGCTATTCGGCCGGGTTTCCGCTCCTGATGAAGACCCAGTTTCCGGACGTCAACGTGCTGAGCTACGCCTTTCTCGGCCCGCTCGTCGGCGCCCTGTCGCGGGCCGCGACCGGATGGGTCTCCGACCGCTACGGCGGCGGCAAGGTCACCTTCTGGGTGTTCCTGGGCATGATCGTCGCGGTCTGGGGCGTGCTGCAGTTCCTGCCGTCGGGTGGTGTCGGCGGCCATTTCTGGGGCTTCTTCGCCTGCTTCATGGCGCTGTTCTTCCTGACCGGCGTGGGCAACGCGTCGACCTTCCAGATGATCCCCTCGATCATGCGCCAGGAAATCCCGCGGCTGATCCCCGGCCTGGGCGAGGCCGACACGCTGAAGACTGCCGAGCGCGAAAGCGCGGCGATCATCGCCTTCACCAGCGCGATCGCCGCCTATGGCGCCTTCTTCATTCCGAAAGCCTACGGCACGTCGATCAGCATGACCGGGGCCCCGCACAGCGCGCTCTGGGCGTTCCTGGGCTTCTACGTGATCTGCCTGGCGATCACCTGGCTGTTCTACAGCCGCAAGAACGCGCCGGTGCCGTGCTGACCCGATGAAGCCACCGGGCGCGGGCCCGCCCCGCGCCCCGGCAGCCCCCGGCAGCCATAGGAGACCATCAGATGAGTCACTTGCTCGACCGCCTCAACTTCCTCCAGGCCAAGGAACTGGAACAGTTCTCCAACGGCCACGGCCAGGTCACGCGCGAAAGCCGGGCCTGGGAGGACACCTACCGGAACCGCTGGCGCCACGACAAGGTGGTGCGCTCGACCCACGGGGTGAACTGCACCGGGTCGTGCTCCTGGAAGATCTACGTGAAATCCGGCATCGTCACTTGGGAGACGCAGCAGACGGACTATCCGCGCACCCGCGCCGACCTGCCCAACCACGAGCCGAGGGGCTGCGCGCGCGGCGCCTCCTACAGCTGGTATCTCTATTCGGCCAACCGGGTGAAGAACCCGCTGGTGCGCGGCCGGCTGATGAAACTGTGGCGCGACATGCGCAAGACCATGAGCCCGATCGAGGCCTGGTCGAAGATCCAGTCCGATCCGATCCTGCGGTCATCCTATGTCGAGATCCGCGGCAAGGGCGGCTTCGTGCGGGCGAACTGGGACGAGGCGACCGAGATGATCGCCGCCGCCAACGCCTATACCGCCAGGACCTACGGCCCGGACCGGGTCATCGGTTTCTCGCCGATCCCGGCGATGTCGATGGTCTCCTATGCGGCCGGATCGCGCTATCTGTCGCTGCTCGGCGGCGTCTGCATGTCGTTCTACGACTGGTATTGCGACCTGCCGCCGGCCTCGCCGATGACCTGGGGCGAGCAGACCGACGTGCCGGAATCGGCCGACTGGTACAATGCCGGCTACCTGATCCTGTGGGGTTCGAACGTCCCACAGACCCGCACCCCCGACGCGCATTTCTATACCGAGGCGCGCTATCGCGGCACCAAGTCGGCCGTCATCTGCCCGGACTATTCCGAGGCGGCGAAGTTCGGCGACGTCTGGCTGAACGTGAAACAGGGCACCGACGCAGCGCTGGCGATGGCCTTCGGCCACGTCATCCTGCGCGAGTTCCATCTCGACCGGCAGGCGGAGTATTTCGAGGACTATTGCCGCAAGTATTCCGACTTCCCGATGCTGGTCAGGCTCGAGGACAAGGACGGACGGCTGGTGCCGGGCCGGTTCCTGCGCGCCGCCGATCTCGACGGCACGCTCGGCGAAACCAATAATCCGGAGTGGAAGACGCTTGCGATTAACGAAACCACGGGCGCGCTGGTCTCTCCCAACGGATCGATCGGCTACCGGTGGGGCGAACAGGGCAAATGGAACCTGGACGAGACCGCCGGCGGCGCGGACGCGCATCTGAAGATGTCGCTGATCCTGGAGGAGGACCATGACGACGTCGTCGGGGTCGATTTTCCCTATTTCGGCAGCGGCGCGACGGAGCACTTCACGACCGGCGACGACCGGCCCGACATCCTGACCCGCCGGATCCCGGCAAAGCGCATCAAGACGGCCGACGGCGAGGCGCTGGTCGCCACCGTGTTCGACCTCTACTGCGCCAATTACGGCCTCGACCGCGGGCTCGGCGGCGACTGGGTGACCTCCGACTACGACGAGGACATGCCCGGCACACCGGCCTGGGCCGAAAAGATCACCGGCGTCGACCGCGCCAAGATCGTCCATGTGGCCCGCGAATTCGCCCAGAACGCCGAGATGACCGGCGGCAAGTCGATGGTGATCATCGGCGCGGCGATGAACCACTGGTACCACATGGACATGAACTATCGCGGCGTCATCAACATGCTGGTGATGTGCGGTTGCGTCGGACAGTCGGGCGGCGGCTGGGCGCATTATGTCGGACAGGAGAAGCTGCGCCCGCAGACCGGCTGGCTGCCGCTGGCCTTCGCGCTCGACTGGGGCCGCCCGCCCCGCCACATGAACTCGACCTCGATGTGGTACGCGCATACCGACCAGTGGCGCTACGAGACGCTGACGGCCGACGAGATCCTGTCGCCGACGGCGCCTGAGGGCGACTGGGATGTCAGCCTGATCGACTACAACATCCGCGCCGAGCGGATGGGCTGGCTGCCGAGCGCACCGCAACTGAAGACCAATCCGCTCGACGTGGCAAAGGCGGCCAAGGCCGCGGGCAAGGAGATCCCCGCCTATGTCGCAGAGCAGCTCAAGGCCGGCGACCTGGAGATGGCTTGCGAGGATCCGGACGCGCCGGAGAACTGGCCGCGCAACCTGTTCGTCTGGCGGTCGAACCTGCTCGGGTCCTCCGGCAAGGGCCACGAATACTTCCTGAAGCACCTGCTCGGCACCGACCACGGCGTGCTCGGCCGCGACCTGGGCGAGGAGGGCCGGCAGCTGCCCAGGGAAGCGAAATGGCATCAGGAGGCGCCGCGCGGCAAGCTCGACCTGCTCGTCACCATCGACTTCCGGATGAGCACCACGGCGGTCTATTCCGACATCGTGCTGCCGACGGCGAGTTGGTACGAGAAGAACGACCTCAACACCTCCGACATGCATCCCTTCATCCACCCGCTGCAGGCGGCGGTGGACCCGGCCTATGAGTCGAAGTCGGACTGGGAGATCTTCAAGGCGATCGCCAAGCAGTTCCAGGCCGTCGCCCCGGAGATCCTCGGCCAGGAGACCGATATCGTCGCTCTGCCGATCCTGCACGACACGCCCGCCGAGATCGCCCAGGACCAGGTCAGGGACTGGAAGAAGGGCGAATGCGAGCTGATCCCCGGCAAGACCGCGCCGAACTTCATCGCGGTGGAACGCGACTATCCCGCGCTCTATGACCGCTTCGTCGCGCTCGGTCCGCTGATGGACAGAATCGGCAATGGCGGCAAGGGCATCACCTGGAAGACCGGGCACGAAGTGCAGGCGCTGCGCGACCTGAACGGGGTGTGGGAGGACGGCCCGGCAAAGGGTTGCGCGAAGATCGTCACCGACATCGACGCCTCGGAAGTCGTGTTGATGCTCGCGCCGGAAACGAATGGCGAGGTGGCGGTGAAGGCCTGGGAGGCGCTGTCGAAGGCCACCGGCCGCGACCACGCCCATCTGGCGCTGCCCAAGGAGGACGAGAAGATCCGGTTCCGCGACATCGCCGCGCAGCCGCGCAAGATCATCTCCTCGCCGACCTGGTCGGGGCTGGAATCCGAAAAGGTCTGCTACAACGCCGGCTACACGAATGTCCACGAGCACATTCCCTGGCGCACGCTGACCGGCCGCCAGCAGCTCTATCAGGATCACCTGTGGATGCGCGCCTTCGGCGAGGGCTTCATGTCCTATCGCCCGCCGGTCGACCTCAAGACGATCACGTCGGGAATCAACCGCGACGCCCAGAACGGCACGCCGCATGTGGTGCTGAACTTCATCACGCCGCACCAGAAATGGGGCATCCATTCCACCTATACCGACAACCTGTTGATGCTGACGCTCAACCGCGGCGGCCCGGTGATCTGGATCTCCGAGGCCGACGCGAAGAAGGCCGGGATCGTCGATAACGACTGGGTGGAGCTCTACAACACCAACGGCGCGCTGACGGCGCGCGCGGTCGTCTCGCAGCGCATCAAGGACGGCACGACCTTCATGTATCACGCCCAGGAGAAGATCGTGAACACGCCCGGCTCGGAGATGACGGGCAAGCGCGGCGGCATCCACAACTCGGTCACCCGCGCGACCGTCAAGCCGACCCACATGATCGGCGGCTACGCCCAGCAGTCCTACGGCTTCAACTACTACGGCACCGTGGGCGCCAACCGCGACGAATTCGTCATCGTCAGGAAGATGCGCAAGGTCGACTGGCTCGACCGGCCCGCAGCCCAAGCCCGGAAGGAGGCAGCGGAATGAGAATCTGCGCGCAAATCGGCATGGTGCTGAACCTCGACAAATGCATCGGCTGTCACACCTGCTCCGTCACCTGCAAGAACGTCTGGACGAGCCGCGACGGCGTCGAATACGCCTGGTTCAACAATGTCGAGACCAAGCCCGGCACCGGCTATCCGACCGACTGGGAAAACCAGAAACGCTGGAACGGCGGCTGGGAGCGGACGAAATCGGGCCGGCTGCAGCCCAAGCAGGGCTCGAAGTGGCGGATCCTGGCGAATATCTTCGCCAATCCCGACCTGCCGGAGATCGACGACTATTACGAGCCGTTCGACTTCGACTACGACCACCTGAAATCGGCGCCCGAGATGGAAGCCTTTCCGACCGCCCGGCCGCGCTCGATCGTGTCCGGCGAGCGGATGGAGAAGATCGAGAAGGGGCCGAACTGGGAGGAGATCCTCGGCGGCGAATTCGAAAAGCGCGGCCAGGACTACAATTTCGACGGCGTACAGAAGGAGATCTACGGCGAGTACGAAAACACCTTCATGATGTATCTGCCGCGGCTGTGCGAACATTGCCTCAACCCGGCCTGCGTCGCCTCCTGCCCGTCGGGCGCGATCTACAAGCGCGAGGAGGACGGGATCGTCCTGATCGACCAGGAAAAATGCCGCGGCTGGCGGATGTGCGTCTCCGGCTGTCCCTACAAGAAGGTCTTTTACAATTGGTCGACCGGCAAGTCGGAGAAATGCACGCTGTGCTATCCGCGGATTGAAAGCGGCAACCCGACGGTCTGTTCGGAGACCTGCGTCGGCCGCATCCGCTATCTCGGCGTGATGCTCTATGACGCCGACAAGATCGACGAGGCCGCGGGCGCCGAGCGCACCACCGACCTCTACGAGGCCCAGCTCGACGTCTTCCTTGATCCGCATGACCCGGTGATCGTCGAGACCGCGCGCGCCGACGGCATTCCGGACGACTGGATCCAGGCCGCCCAGCAAAGCCCGATCTGGAAGATGGCGATGGACTGGAAGGTCGCCTTTCCGCTGCATCCCGAATACCGCACCCTGCCGATGGTCTGGTACGTGCCGCCGCTGAGCCCGATCCAGAACGCCGCCGAAGCCGGCGCGATCGGCATGGACGGGGCGATGCCGGATGTCGGCAGCCTGCGCATCCCGGTGAAGTATCTCGCCAACATGCTGACGGCCGGCGACGAGGCGCCGATCGTCCAGGCGCTCGAACGGATGCTCGCCATGCGCGCCTATATGCGGGCGAAATCGATCGAGGGCGTCGTCGACGAGACAATCGCCGACCGTGTCGGCCTCTCCGGCGCGCTGATCGAGGACATGTACAGGATCATGGCGCTCGCCGACTACGAGGACCGCTTCGTCATTCCGACCACCCACCGCGAGCAGGTCGAGGACGCCTACGACCTGCGCGGCGGCTGTGGCTTCACCGACGGCAATGGCTGCTCGTCCGGCCTGTCGTCGGGATCGCTGTTCGGCGGCTCGAAGCGGCCCCTGCGCATGCCCGAGGAGGTCAAGTGATGATCCTGGATATGCACGACCGCACCCTGAAGGCACTGTCGCTCGTCCTGAGCTATCCCTCGCGCGACCTGCAGGCCGCGATGCCTGAAATCGGCGGCGTGCTTGCCGCCGACACAAGGCTCACCGCCGCCGCCCGCCGATCGCTGCGGCCGCTCGTCGAAGCGCTGCGCGGTGACGATCTCTACGATCTCGAGGAGCGCTATGTGGCGCTGTTCGACCGGTCGCGGACGCTGTCGCTCAATCTGTTCGAGCATGTGCATGGCGAAAGCCGCGACCGGGGCGGGGCGATGGTGTCGCTGCTGGAAACCTATCGCGACGGCGGCTACGAGCCGGCCACGACGGAACTGCCCGATCACCTGCCGGTGCTGCTTGAATTCCTGTCGACCCGCCCGCGGGCCGAGGCAGGCGCGATCCTGGCCGATGCGGCGCACATCCTGGAGGCCCTGAGCGCCCGGCTGGAGCGGCGCGAAAGCCCCTATGCCGCCGTCTTCGCAGCCCTCGTCCAGCTTTCCGGCGCGAAGGCCGATGCGGCTGCCGTGGCGGATCTCGTCGAGGCGCCGGACGTCGACCCCGACGATCTGGAGGCGCTCGACGCCGTCTGGGAGGAAAGCGAGGTTCGCTTCGGCCCCGATCCGAATGCCGGCTGCCCGCAGGTCCGCGACATGCTTGCCCGCATGGACCAGCCCGTCAATTCCGCGCCGGGCGAGGCCGCCCGCGTTCCGTCCGCGTAACGGAGGCTCAAGATGGATAACTTCTTCTTCGGTATCTATCCCTATATCGCGCTGTCGGTCCTGGTGATCGGTTCGATCGCCCGCTACGAACGCGATCCCTTCACCTGGAAGAGCTCGTCGAGCCAGTTGCTGCGCCGCAAGCAGCTCGTCATCGGCTCGGTGCTGTTCCATGTCGGCGTGCTGATCATCTTCTTCGGCCACCTCGTCGGCCTGCTGACGCCGATCTGGATCTTCGATGCGATCGGCATCAGCCACGGCGCCAAGCAGGTTCTCGCGGTGCTTGTCGGCGGCATCGCCGGCGTGATGGCGCTGATCGGCGGCGGCATGCTGTTCCATCGCCGCTGGAGCGATCCGCGCATCCGCCGGAACTCGAGCTTTGCCGATATCGGCATCCTGGCCCTGCTGCTGGCGCAGCTCGTCATCGGCCTTGGCACCATTTTCGTCTCGCTGCAGCATCTCGACGGCCACGAGATGGTCAAGTTCATGAGCTGGGCGCAGGGCATTTTCACCTTCCAGGCCGACGCGGCGGCGCATCTTCACGGCGTCGCGCCGATCTTCAAGCTGCACCTGTTCCTGGGGCTGACGATCTTCCTGCTGTTCCCCTTCACGCGACTGGTTCACATGCTGTCGGCGCCGGTGCGCTACATCGTCCGGCCGGGCTACCAGATCGTCCGCTCGCGCCGTACAGCGCCGCTGCCGAAACATGCCGGGCCGGTGGCGTTGCCGCAAAAGGCGCCGGTCCGCAGGCCTGGCGCGGTTGCCGGCACGGTTTCCAATCCGGCGGAGTGAGGCCGATGACCGGATCACCGGCCGTGCTCTTCACGATCAATGGCAGGCAGGCATCAGGGCAACGGCGCGGCGCCGGCCTGTCTGCGGTCACCGTCAACGGCGAGGTGGTGCCGAAGCGGGCAATCGCCGCGGAGGCGCGCAATCATCTCGCCGCCGGGCGCAGCAGGCGAGAGGCGTGGGAGGCCGCCGCGAACGCCCTGGCGATCCGGACCCTGCTGGTGCAGGAAGCGCGGCGGCGCGGGGTTGCGCCGACGCCCCGAAAGGTCGGGCCGGATCGCCACGAAACCGACGAGGAAGCAGCCATCCGGGCGCTGCTCGAACAGGAAATAGACGTTCCCGCGCCGGACGAACAGGCGGTCCGGGCCGAATGGGCGCGTGATCCGGACCGCTTCCGGTCGCCGCCGCTCTGGGAGGTCGCGCACATCCTATGCGCCTGCAAGCGAACCGACGACGCCGGCATGGCCGAGGCCCATGCACGCGCTTCGGCGATCACGGCGCAATTGCGCGACGATCCCGCGGCCTTCGGCCGTATCGCACGCTCGCAGAGCGACTGCGGGTCGCGGCCGGCCGGCGGGGCGCTGGGCCAGATCGGACCGGGTGACACGGTTCCCGAATTCGAGGCCGCGGTCCGCGCGCTGTCGCAGGGCGAAATCACGCCCGATCCGGTGCCGACCCGGCACGGCTGGCACGTGATCCGCCTGGATGCGGTCGCCGAAGGCCAGCGGCTGCCCTTCGAGGCCGTGAAGGCGCCGCTTGCCGAAGCCATGGAGAAATCGGCCTGGGCGCGCGCGGCACAAGACGTCGTCCGTCGCCTGGCGGCTGAAGCGGATATCAAGGGCGTGACGCTCAAGACGGACACTGAAAACGGAGCCCGCCATGCTGAACGCCCTGCTTGAGCGCAATGCCGCCTGGTCGGCGGAACAGAATGCGCGGGAACCGGGCTATTTCGCCCGGCTTGCCACCCGGCAGAGCCCGGATTTCTTCTGGATCGGCTGCTCGGACAGCCGCGTGCCGGCCAATGTCGTGGCCGGCCTCGATCCCGGCGAGGTCTTCGTCCATCGCAACGTCGCCAACGTGATCCACTCCTCGGACATGAACCTGCTGTCGGCGCTGGAATTCGCCGTCGATGCGCTGCATATCCGCGAGATCATCGTCTGCGGCCACTATGGCTGCGGTGGCGTCAAGGCGGCGACCGAGGACCTTCCGCACGGCCTTGCCGATCACTGGCTCGAACCGATCCGCCGCCTGGCCCGCTCCTATGCCATCGACCTGTCCTGTCTGGACGATATCGAGACCCGCCGGGACCGGCTCGCCGAATTGAACGTCGCCGAAGGCGTGCGGCGGGTTTCGGAGACACCGATCCTGCAGCGGGCCTGGGCGCGCGGCGAGGATATCCGCGTGCACGGCCTGATCTACGGCCTGAAGGACGGCCGCCTGCGCGACCTGGATTGCACGGTCACGCGCGGCTACGCCACACCGCAAGCCGTCGGGTAAAGACCGCGCCACGGCGCATCGGCCCGGCCATGGCCGGTTTGATCCAGATCAAGGCCGTCGTTTCACTCTCCGATATAGTTACAAATGAAACTAATTAGGGAGCGCCCAGATGAAAATCGAACAGATCCACCACGTCGCCTATCGCTGCAAGGATGCCAAGGAGACGGTCGAGTGGTACGGCAAGATGCTGAACATGGACTTCGTGCTGGCGATCGCCGAGGACCATGTGCCCTCCACCCATGAGCCCGACCCGTACATGCATCTGTTCCTGGATGCCGGCAACGGTAATATCCTGGCCTTCTTCGAACTGCCGACCAAGCCGGAGATGGGCCGCGATCCGAACACGCCGGCCTGGGTCCAGCACATCGCCTTCAAGGTCAAGGATCGCGACGAGTTGCTCGCCTACAAGAAACACCTGGAGGACAATGGCGTCGACGTGCTCGGCGTCACCGACCACTCGATCTTCCACTCGATCTATTTCTTCGATCCCAGCGGCCACCGGGTCGAGCTCGCCTGCCCGGATCCGGAGGAAGAGGCGATGCTGGAGAAGCTCAACGACGTGAAATGGGACATGCTCGAGGAATGGTCGAAAACCAAGCGGGCGCCCAAACACGCCGAGTGGCTGCACAGCAAGGAACTCGCCGACGTCGAGTGAGTCGGGCGGTCGGGTCGGCGGAGACGGGGCTTCTGTTTTCAGCCGAGCTACCTACTCGGACGTCGTCCCCGAACGTGTTTCACTGCTGTCCGGTTCAGCGGGGAGAGGCTTCGGTTTTCAGCTTGGCTACTCCCTCGGATGTCATGCCCGGACGTGTTCCGGGCATCCATGAACACCGCCGTTAGAATAGGCGCAAGCGACTGTGGTCATGGATTGCCGGGACAAGCCCGGCAATGACAGCGGAGGGTGGGGGACGGCAGGACACCACCCTCTCCTTCGTCATCCCGGAATTTGCTTAAAGCAAATATCCGGCAACTGTGTGTTTGTTTTTATGGCTGATAGGCTTTTTGCTCTCTAATGATTGCGTTTGCGATTGTGAGGATTTTTCTGGCCAGTGCGATTATGGCGAGCTTGAAGGGCTTTCCCTTGTCGATCAGATTGGCAGCGAAGCGACCGAGTTGGCTTTTGGTTCGCCAGGCTGTCAACGCGGCGATGTAGAGGGCATCGCGAACCCGCTTTCGCCCGCCGCGGATGGTGCGCTTGCCGCGGAACTTGCCGCTGTCGACATTGAAGGGCGCCAGGCCGGCCAGGGCGGCGATGGTCTTGGGCGGGCGCTGGCCGAGTTCTGGCATCATGGCGATCAGCGTGGTGGCTGCGACGGGCCCGATGCCCGGCACGGAGCGCAGCAATCGGTGCTGGTTCCTGATTGCGGCGGTCTGGGCGATGAGGGCTGCCCGCTGCGCCTCCAGGTCGCGGATCTCGTCGGTGAGCCAGGTGATGTGCCGCTCGAGGCTGTGGCGTTCGTCGCGCGTCGCCTCGCCCAGGCGTAGCCTCTCCTGCTGGCGCATGGCGACGAGCTGGTCGCGGCGGCGGTGGACCTGGCATAGCCTGCGACGGCTCTGCGTTGTCTCCTGATCCTCACGTTGATCCGGCACCCGCGCTGTCTGCGGGAGCGCCCCGAAGGCGGCCAGCATGCGGGCATCGACAGCGTCGGTCTTGGCCAGTGCGCCGATGGCGTTGGCGAAGTTGCGGGCGCGGGCCGGGTTGACCCGGCAGAAGCGGATGCCGGCCGCTACGAGGCCGTCGTACAGGAGCCGGTCGTGGCGGCCGGTCGCCTCGAAGGTGACGGAAACGGTGCGTTCGCAAAGGTCCGCGATCAGCGCTGACACAGCTTCTGCCGTGTTGGCGATCCGCGTCGTCTGGTTGGTGTTGCTGTCGAAAATGTCGAGATGGTGCTTGGAGATATCGATTCCGATAACGCCTGGGGCTATGATCATTGTGCCTGTCCCTGTGCTGCGAGGTCCGGTGCTATGGCCTCGATCAACTGTTCAGGTTGCGGGAGTGGTACCGCGGGCGGGGATCCACGCCGGATAACGGTCTTGATCAAACCGGGGATCGGACGATCTCCCGCCCGCAACAAGCATCTCACAAAACAAACACACAGGGATCGGGGAACCCGAGCGGTTCGGTGTTCGCTCGGCCTCGACACCCAGTACCGACACAGGCTCTCCGATCCCGGCGCGCGCCGACGCTTGGCCGGGATGACGACCGAGAGACAGACGCCCGCATCCCCAACGCGGTGGCTGCCGCGCCGCCTCACTCAAAGGGCGGCAGTTGCGCCTGCAGCTTCTTGGTCAGGCTGCGCCGGACGATCCGGTAGGATTCGGTCAGCCGGTGCCGCAGGTCCTCCTCCGGGGCGTCGAAGGGCAGGTTGATCCAGGAGCGGTGAAAGTAAGGCGCCCTGGCGCCGACGCCGACTTCGATCAGCATCTCGGCGGTCTCGATCGAATCGGTCTTGACCGAGACCCCCGGCGCGACCGAGCCGATGCAGGCGAACATTTTACCGCCGACCTTCCAGGCATCGTGACCGCCGCCCCAGGGATCAGACTTCTCGGCGCCCGGCAGGGTTTCGCAGATGGCGTTGATGCGCGCGCGGCTCATCTCCCGCCTCACGCCCGATGTAAAGGCGCGAGCGCCATACCGCCGAAGGTCTGCTCGGTCGGCGCCATCTCCAGCGTGCTGATGTTCACATGCGCGGGCGCGTCGAGGGCGAACAGGATCGCGTCGGCCACGTCCTGCGCCCGCAATTCGGAAATCCCGGTGTCCTTGACGCGGGCGACTGCCTCGGGATCGTCGAAGGCGTGATCGAAGATTTCCGTGGTGACCCGGCCGGGACAGATCTCGGTGACCCGCACGCCGGTGCCCTGCAATTCGATGCGCAGGTTCGAGCTGAGCAGGTGAATAGCGCCCTTGCTGCCGCCATAAATCGCCGAGGCGATCGGATAGAGCCCTGCGACCGAGCCGATATTGACAACATGGCCGCGGCGGCGCGCCGTCATGCCGGGCAGCACGGCCCTGAGCAGGTGGAAGACGGCGGAGACATTGGTATCGATCGTCGCGTCGAGGTCTTCCGGCGTTGAATTGACGATGCCGGCAAAGCCGCGCGCGACGCCGGCATTGTTGATCAGGATATCGGCTTCAAGATCCGAAAATGCCGCATAGATCGCACCGGAATCGCGCAGATCGACCGCATGCGCGACGATACCGCTTGCCTGGCTCAAGCCTTCCAGCCGGTCGGCCCGGCGGGCCGCCACATGGACGGTCAGCCCCCGTTCGGCAAGCGCCAGGGCGGTCGCCTGCCCGATACCGCTGGTGGCGCCCGTCACGAGCGCCGTCCTGTATTCCGCCAGTGCCATCCGTTTCCTCCGCCTCGCCTCACCCTGCGTGGCCGAAACCCTAGCACAGTCCGTCCGTTGCGCGAGTCCGGTCGTGAAGACGCGGGCTACCCCAGTCTACAAAGGCGCTCTACCAAAGCGTCTTGCGGGCGCGGTCCGTCCAGCCATCGTCATAGGACGCGCCGCCGACCCGGTCGTTGCTGAGATCGGCGAGGATGCGGCCCGGCGTCGGCAGCGATGCGGGGTCGACATGATGCTCCGGGTTCCACAGGTCCGAGCGCAGGATGGCGCGGGCGCACTGGAAATAGACCGCCTCGACGCCGACCACCAGGACCGTGCGCGGCGGCTTGCCCTTGACGGCGAAGGAGGCGAGCAGGTCCGGATCGACCGAGACCTGCGCCTGCCCGTTCACCCTCAGCGTGTTGCCCGTCCCCGGCACGACGAAGAGCAGGCCGACACGCGGATCGCGGATGATGTTCTTCAGGGAATCGACCCGGTTGTTGCCCCGGCGATCGGGCAGCATCAGCGTCCTGTCGTCGCCGATGCGCACGAAACCCGGCTCATCGCCGCGTGGCGAGCAGTCGAGCCCCTCCGGTCCGGCCGTCGCCAGGATGACGAAGGGCGAAGCCTCGATGAAGGCGCGGTAATGCGGAATGAGCCGGTCGACCTCCTTGACCAGCGACGTCTCGCCCGGCGCGCCGTAAAGGGCTTCGAGTTCGTCGACCGAGCGGACCACCGTCATGTCATTCTCCGTTCAAACCAGCGTGATCGCGTTGCCGGACCTGCTATAGATACATTCGCGAAACATGGCTATGGCAACCTGGGGCAACCTGGCTTCAAGAGACGGGCCGGTTTCAGGAGATGGCCCGGTTTCCGGAGACGGTGCATCGCCGGTCTCGACAGGCGAATGGTCGCAGCGACCAGACTATCGACACCAGGGCGGGCCGCGTGCTTTATCCTCCTACCTGAGGTAGGGGCATTTTTGCGTCAGCTAAGGAGACGAACCCATGACTTTGAAGATCGGCGATACCGCGCCTGATTTTAAGGCGGAGACCACCGAAGGCACGATCTCGTTCCACGACTGGATCGGCGATTCGTGGTGCATCCTGTTTTCCCATCCCAAGGACTTCACGCCGGTCTGCACGACCGAACTCGGCGCCGTTGCCGGCATGATGCCCGACTTCGAGAGCCGCAACACCAAGGTGATCGGCCTGTCCGTCGACCCGGTCGACGACCACATGCGCTGGATCGACGATATCAAGGCGGTGACCGGCAATGCGGTGACCTATCCGATGATCGGCGATCCGGACCTGGCCGTCGCCAAGCTCTACGGGATGCTGCCCGCGTCCGCCGGCGATTCCTCGCAAGGCCGCACGCCGGCCGACAACCAGACGGTCCGCAACGTCATGATCATCGGGCCGGACAAGAAGGTGAAGGCCGTCATCGCCTATCCGATGACGACCGGCCGCAATTTCGACGAGGTGCTGCGGCTTATCGATTCGCTGCAGCTCACCGCCAACCACCAGGTCGCGACGCCGGCCAACTGGAAGAACGGCGAAGACGTGATCATCGCCGGCTCGGTGTCGAACGAGCAGGCTAAGGAGCGCTATCCGGAGGGCTGGAAGGAGCCCAAGCCCTATATCCGGATCGTCCCGCAGCCCGGTTCCTGACGGTATTTCCGTAAACGTGACCAAAGCGCCGCCGCCGGAAATCGGCGGCGGCGTTTACAGTTCGCCTCGGCTTGCCGACACCATTTTATATTAGTCGGATTTTTAGAACCCGCCTTCGAGCAGACAATCACTGAATTTCCGTCTGGCCTTCGACGAGCCCGCCTGCAATAGGTCACCGGTCGAGACCGTGTCGCGCGGAGGCCCTGAGCGGCATTCGCCGGCACCCATCCGAGAGGGGACCGGCGATGACCAATATTCTCCTGATCACCGCCGACCAGTGGCGCGGCGACAGTTTCGGCGCGGCCGGGCATCCTGTCGTCCGCACGCCGAATATCGACCGGCTGGCCGGCGAAGGGGTGCGGTTTGAAAACCATTTCGCCCAGGCCGCGCCCTGCTCGCCGGCCCGCGCCTGCCTCTATACCGGCCTCTATCAGATGACCAACCGGGTCTGCCGCAACGGCACGCCGCTCGATGCCCGCCACGACACGCTGGCGCTGGCGTTGCGACGGGCCGGCTACGATCCGACCCAGTTCGGCTATACCGACGTCGCCCAGGACCCGCGGGGCGGGGCGGGCGGCGGATCGGGCCGCGATCCGCGCCTTGCGACCTATGAAGGCGTGCTGCCGGGCATGAGCGTGCGGGTGCTGCTGCCGGCGCACGCCCGGCCGTGGCTGTCCTGGCTGCGCGCCCGCGGCGTCGATGTCTCCGGTGGGCTCGACGTCCACCTGCCCGACACGGGCCCGGCCGATCCGCCGGCGGGCCGGCCACCGCGCTATTCGGCAGACGAGACCGAGACGGCGTTCCTGACCGGCGAGTTCCTGCGCTGGCTGTCGGAGCAGGAGGACCCGTGGTTTGCGCATCTCAGCTTCATCCGGCCCCATCCCCCCTTCGTCGTGCCGGAGCCCTTCGCCTCGATGTATTCGCCCGACGATGGGCCGGACTTCGTGCGGGCCGCGGATCTTGACGCGGAAGCCGCGCAGCATCCCTTCCTCGCGCATGCGCTGAAAACCGTCGACAAGTGCCACTTCGTCCACGGCGCCTCCGGCCCCGTCACGGATTGGGACGAGGCGACTTGCCGTCAGATCCGCGCGACCTATTGGGGCATGATCTCGGAGGTCGACAGCCAGATCGGCCGCCTCCTCGACGGGCTCGACGCGGCGGGCGCGACCGAGGATACGCTCGTCGTCCTCACCTCCGACCACGGCGAGATGCTGGGCGACCGGCACCTGTTCGGCAAGCTCGGCTGGTTCGATCAGGCCTATCGCGTTCCGCTGATCATCCGGGATCCAAAGGCAGCGAAGAAGGGCATCGCGGTTTCCGCCTTCACCGAATCGATCGATCTCTGTCCCACACTCCTGGAGCACGCTGGCGCGCCGCTGCCGACCCAGATCGACGGACGCTCTCTGATGCCCTTCCTGCGCGGCGAGACGCCGGTGGACTGGCGTAAACATGCGCATTGGGAGTTCGATTTCCGCGAGGTCGAGACGGCCGAGACCGAACAGGCCTTTGGCCTGCCGCTCGACGCGCTCAATCTCGCCGTGATCCGCGGCGAGCGGTATAAATACGTGCATTTCGGCGGGTTGTCGCCGCTGCTGTTCGACCTTGCCGAGGATCCCGGCGAGCTGGTCAACCTGGCCGACGATCCCGGTTATCGGGACGTTCGCCTGGAGATGGCCGAGGCGCTGCTTCAATGGCGGGCCCGCCATCTCGACCGGCGGCTGACCGGAATGGCGCTGACGACGGACGGCCCGGTCGAGGCGGCGCGGGCGCGCCGGATCACGGCCGCGCCGGAAGCCGGCTTCGAGCCAATTAACTAGCCAGCGAAATTATGGCCGCTCGCCGCGCAGCAGGCGGCCCTTGATCTGGTCGATGACATCTTGCAGGTCGGCGACCGACGCGATGACATAATGCGCGCCGGCGCGGTAAAGGCTGCGCTCGGCGTCGATATACCGTCTGAGATAGTCCTCGCCCTCAAGCGCGTCGTGTTCGGCGCGCGACAGGCCCATGGCATTGCCGGAGGCGGCGACCCCGACCGTCCAGGTGCCGGCTGCCAGGCCTTCGGCGATGCCGGGCTCGGTGTCGTCGACCTTGACGCAAGACCAGGCCGGCCAGACGCCAAGATCGAGAAAGGTGCGGTACATCATCAGCGCGCCGGGCCGGCCCTCGGCGAGATCGTCGGCGCAGACCATGTTGTCGGGCTTGAAGCCCTGCTCGGCGGCAAGCGGCGTCAGCCGCGCCATGATCTCGCGGGTATAGCCGGTCGTCGAGCCGATCTTCAGGCCGCGCGCGCGAAGGCCCGCCACCGTCTCGGCGGCGCCGGGAATCAGCTCGGCATAGTCGGTGACGACCTCGGCGTTGAGCGGCACGAACACCGCGTAGATCGCGTCGACATCGGCATCGGTGAAGTCCGCCCCCTTCGCCACGCGCCAGGCCTCGGCGATGCGCGGGGTCTCTCCGAGCGCCTTGATGTGATCCCATTTCGGCAGGCCCATCGGCCCGCGCGCCTCGTCGATCGTGATCTCGACGCCGAACCGGCGGAACACCTCGACAAAGGCCCCCATCGGCGCCCGCGAACCGAAATCGACAACCGTTCCGGCCCAATCGAAGACCACTGCTTTAAGCTGATTTGCTGACATCTGTCCCATCTTCGATCTGAAGTCCGGTTTCGACGAATCGCCGCAATGGCGACCATTTCGTCCCCGCTTATTCCCTGTTTTTCCGCTTGGTGGAAGAGGACGCAAAGGAAGGCGGATCCGGGCTGATCGTGTCCGGGTTCAAATCCCTGTAACCGTATCCCGTCATTCGATGCTACCGTATTCCCCTACGGTATTGAGGGAGAGCAGGATGCCGCGTTTCCTTGCAGGACTGACATTGGCCGTGGTCGCAGCCTGTCTCGCGCTGCCGGCGGCTGCGAAAACGGCTTCCTTCAGCATTTCACCGTCCGCCGTGATCGCGAGCGGTGGGGCGGGTCTGGGCGTCGAGTTCACCGGTAGCGGAACGATGGGATTCGGCTTTTCCCTGCCGAGAGACTACCGGGAAAACACGCCGGTCGTCGTTCAGCTTATCGTCTACGACCAGCAGGGTTCGGGGCCGTGTTCGTTCAGTTTCAGCCCTTTCCGCCTGCTTCAGTTCCGAAACGGCGAAAGAGCCGACCGCAGCCTGGCCGGGTTCACCGCCAAGAACGGTGGCATATTCGATGTGGATACCGATGAGGGTGTGGCGATCGCCAAGCTTATGATCAAGCCAGGCGGCGATCTCCCCGGGCTCAGGGTCGGCGACGCTCTGGCGCTCTTGGTCGAGCGCGATCACACCCTTGTCGGAGACACCTGCGGGACGATTGCCGTTTTCGGGATCAACATCAAGTACAAGCTGAAATAGCGGCGCGTTGCTTTCTGCCGGTCGGGCGCTAGCCGCGCTTGCCCTCGTCCTCCGGCAGGTCGTCGTCGGAAATCGCCCGCCAGGCCGCCCCGTCGAGATCCTCGTATTGGCCCGCCTTCATCGACCAGAGGAACGCCGCGAGCCCGAGCAGACCGAGGCCGATCGCGACGGGGATCAGGATGAACAAGATGTCCATCAGGCACCGTCCCTGGGCTGCGGCGCGATGCCGAGCCGTTCGGCGCCCATGCGGACACGCAAGGCATTCAGCGTGACGAGCACCGAGGAACCCGACATGGCAAGCGCTGCGACAAGCGGCGTGACGAAGCCCAACACGGCGATCGGGATCGCCAGGACATTATAGAGCGCGGCGAACCACAGGTTCTGGTCCATCGCCCGGCGCGCCCGACGCGAGATATCGATCGATCGCACCACCGGCATCAGCGAATCACCGAGGAATACCGCGTCGGCAGCCGCCTGCGACAGGTGCACCGCCGTTACCGGCGACAGCGACACATGGGCGGCGGCGAGCGCCGGCGCGTCGTTGAGGCCGTCGCCGACCATCAGCACCTTGCGACCGGCGGCCTTCAACGCGTCCAGCACGGCGATCTTGTCGGCGGGTGTCAGACCGGCGCGCCGATCGCCAATGCCGAGCGCGTCGGCGGCCGCGTCGACGGCGGCGGCCCGGTCGCCCGACAGGATCATGGTTGCCAGGCCGCGTTCGACAATCAGGCGGACGGCTTCTTCCGCGTCCGGCCGGATGCCCTGCGACACGGCGATCGGAACGGCCGAATCCTCCCCGGCCCGATACCACACGAGCGAGCTGGCATCCGTCGCCGCTGCCCTAGCGGCATCGGCGGAAACGCCGCAGAAGCTGGCCGAGCCGAGCCGATGTTCGATCCCGTCAATAGCGGCGACGACGCCGCGACCGGTCTCCTCGCGGGCGCCCGCGACCGGCGCCAGCCCATCGGCCTGGACTTTCAGCGCGGCGGCCAGCGGATGGTTGCTCGACAGCGCAAGCCGCGCCGCCATGCGCAGCACCTGCGGCGCGACCGCGCCCGGGTCGGCGAGCACCGGCTCGGGCAATGTCAGCGTGCCGGTCTTGTCGAAGACGACGGTGTCGATCTCGGCGAGCCGCTCCACCGCGTCGCCGGCGTTAAGCAGCACGCCGGAGCGGAACAAGAGGCCGGAGGCGACGACCTGGACCGCCGGGATCGCGAGACCCAGCGCGCAGGGACAGGTGATGATCAGGACGGCGATCGCCGTCGTCAGCGCCATCTGCCAGCTCGCGCCCAGCAGCATCCAACCCAGGAAGGTCAGCGCGGCGGCGGTATGGACGGTCGGCGCGTACCAGCGCGCGGCCTTGTCGGCGAGGCGGAGCCGGTTCGAGCGCGCGGTCTGGGCGGCCTCCAGCAGCGTGTTGACCTCGTCGAGCAGCGTCCCCTTGGCCGCCGCCGTCACCTGTACGGTCAGGCTGCCGGTGACGTTCAGGGTGCCGGCATAGACGCGGTCGCCCGGCGCGACGGCGGCATAGGCGGTCTCGCCGGTCACCAGGCTCTGGTCGATCTCGGAGGTGCCGACATCGACGACGCCGTCGACGGCCAGCCGTTCGCCGCTGGCGATCAGGACGCGGTCGCCCGGATCGATGGCGGAAACGGGAACAAGGCGCGTCGATCCATCGGGCATGATCTTGGTCGCCGTCTCGCCCTTCAGCGCTGCGAGGTTTTCCGCCTGGGCGCGCGTGCGGCGGCGCATGTTCATGTCGAGGAAGCGGCCGACCAGCAGGAAGAACAGCAGCATCACGGCGGCGTCGAAATAGGCGTGCCGGCCACCGGTGAAGGTTTCCGCCAGCGACATGCCCATGGCCAGCAGCACGCCGAGCGTGATCGGCACGTCCATGTTGACGCGGCGCGCCCGCAAGGCGCCGAAGGCGGAGGAAAAGAACGGCTGGCCGGCATAGGCAACCGCGGGGATCGCGATCAGCGCGGAGATCCAGTGGAACAGGTCGCGCGTTTCCGGGGTGATGTCGGTGATGTTGCCCGACCACACCGACACCGACAGCAGCATGATGTTCATGGCCGCGAAGCCGGCGACCGCCATGCCCTTCAACAGCCGCCTGGCTTCGGCCGCCTCGGCGCTCTTGGCCGCGCCCGGATCGAAGGGATGGGCGCGGTAGCCGAGATCGCGGAGCGTGCCAACAACTGTGTCCGGCGCGATCGCCCCCTCCGACCATTCGACCGCGAGCCGCTTCGAGGTGAAGTTGAGCCGGGCCCGCGTGATGCCGGGCAGGCCGGCGAGCCCCTTCTCGATCTTCGCCATGCAGCCGGCGCAGCGCACGCCCTCGACGGCGAGATCCATATGGACGATGCCGTCGCCGACATCGGTCACGAAGCTGGAGAGGTCGCGGTCGTGATAGCCCATGGCGGATTACCGGATCATCACCTTGTTCTCGGAGCGGTAGAGCCGCTCGTCGCCGCGGGCCGCCTCGATCACCAGGCGCCAGTTGCCCGCCTCGAGCGTGTCGATGGCGCCGCCATAGCGCCCGGTCTCGCTCTCCACCAGGGTCAGCGCGATGTCCTTGCCGGCCTGTGTGGGGTTGGCGAGCCCGGCCGTAACCGTAAGGCCCGAGACCGGCGCGCCGCCGGCATCCTTGACGACAATCTCGACGACGGCGCCCGGACCCGACCGCAGCAGATCGGCGCTGACCGCCCAGCCGCGCTCGGCCTGCGCGCGCGCTGCATCGACATCGGCCTGGAACGTGCCACCGGCCCGGTAGGACGATCCGACCACCGTGCCGGTGTGGCTCGACAGCGCCAGCCACAGCATCACGCCGTTGGCGGCGAAGATCAGCCCGAAGAAGCCGATCAGGGCAAACAGCACGGTCCGGCCGGTGACCCGAAAGCCGTTCCGCTCATTCATCGCTTGTACCGGTGTCATACTGGTTCCTCTCAAACGCTGTCAGTTCGCCGGTTCCGGCGCCCGGAAGAAGTCGCTCGTCGTCGCCTGTTCGCCCGTCTCCAGGTCGGTGATGACGAAGGCGAAGGGATGAGTGGCCGGCAGCGACGTGCCGTCGGGCATCGAGACGAGAACGCGGACTTCCCGCGTCGTATCCGGGTCGACGGGGATGACCGGCCACGGCGTGTCTGTCGCCTCGATGCCGATCACGTTGAGCGACGCGCCCGGCAGGTCGGCAAGCGACAATTCGAAATCGGCCGGCTGAAGATGCTTGTTGCTGATCCGCATCGTATAGCCGTTCTGGATGCCGCCGTCGGAGAGCTGCACGAACAGCGGGTTGCGGTCGTGGATGACGCTGACGTCGAGCTGCTGGCGGGTCGCCAGCGACCACAGCATGATCGCGCTTACCAGCGCGATGATCACCGCGTAGATGATCGTCCGCGGCCGGATGAAGCGGTAGATCGGCGGCTTGCCTTCCTCACGGCGGGCGATGTTGATGTCGGTATCGTAGCCGATCAGACCGGTCGGACGGCCGATCTTGTCCATCACCGTATCGCAGGCATCGATGCACAAGCCGCACTGGATGCATTCAAGCTGCACCCCGTCGCGGATGTCGATGCCGGTCGGACAGACGGCGACGCACTGGTAGCAGTCGATGCAGTCGCCGGCATGCTCGCCCTTCGCTTCGGTCCGCTTGGCCTGCTTGACCGACATGCGCGGTTCGCCGCGGTCATAGCGATAGGTGACGTTGAGCGCCCACTCGTCCGTCAATGCTGCCTGGATGCGCGGCCACGGGCACATATAGACGCAGACCTGCTCGCGCGCGTAGCCGGCGAGCAGGAAGGTCGTGAAGGTCAGGATGCCGATCCACATATACGCCATGGCCGAGGCGTTGAAGGTCGCAAGATCGCGCACCAGCGTCGGCGCATCGGCGAAATAGAGGACCCAGGCGCCGCCGGTCCACCAGGCAATCAGGATCCACAACGCGTTCTTGGTGAGCTTCTCCATCACCAGCGTCATGGTCCAGCCGCCCTTGTCGGCCTTCATACGCTCGCGCCGGTCGCCCTCGACGAGACGCTCGACGGCATAGAACAGGTCGGTCCAGACCGTCTGCGGACACAGATAGCCGCACCACAGCCGGCCGGCGACGGCGTTCATCAGGAACAGCGCCATCGCCGCGAGGATCAGAAGGCCGGTGATGTAGTAGACTTCCTGCGGCCAGATCTCGATGAAGAAGAAATAGAAGCGACGGCCGGGAAAATCGATCAGGACGGCCTGGTCCGGCGCGTTCGGGCCGCGGTCCCAGCGGATGAACGGCGTGAAGTAGTAGACGCCGAGCGTCAGCAGCATCAGGGCCCACTTGATGTTGCGGAAGCGGCCCTGGATCTTCTGGGGATAGACTTTCTTGCGCGCGGCATACAATGGCGCGGGGGAGTCACCGGTGGTGGTATCGGCATTCATTCCTTTGCTCTCCAATCCGCCCTGCCCATGTCGTTCAGGCCCCATGTCATCCGGCTTGTCCGGGACACGCGATGTAGCGGGTCGAAACCGTCCGGCTCCCCCGAGTCCGGACGGTCTCCGTTCAATACTGGCCGGCGGCTACTCGCCGCCGCCCAGGCTGTGGGTGTAGACGGCCAGCGATTTCAGCGTGACGGGGTCGAGCCGGTCGACCCAGGCCGGCATCACCGCGCCGCGGCCGTTGTTGATCCCGTCGACGATCGTGTCGAGGTCGCTGCCATACATCCAGATCCCATCGGTCAGGTTCGGGGCGCCCACTTCGCGCATCCCCTTGCCCTCGTCGCCGTGGCAGACCGCGCAGTTGTCCATGTAGAGGGTCTTGCCTTCCTCCAGATTGGCATCCGCGGCGGTGTCCATGCCGGCGAGCGAATGGACGTAGTTTGCCACATCGAAGACCTCGTCGGGGGTGAGCAATTCGTCGCGCCCGAAGGCCGGCATGTCGCCGAACCGGGTCTCGTCGTGATCCGACCGGATGCCGTAGAGCAGCGTCTGGTGGATATCGTCGAGCGAGCCGCCCCACAGCCAGGCATCGTCGTTGAGGTTGGGATAGCCCTTGAAGCCACCGCCGCCGCTGCCGTGGCAGGGCGCGCAGTTGTCGCCGAAGGCCGAGCGGCCGTTGGCCATGGCGAATTCCAGCATCGCCGGTGTCTGCTGGATTTCGGCAAGATTGGCGTCGGCGAGACCGGCGCCCTTCTCGGCGCGCAGCGTCTTAAGCGCGTCGACCTCCTGCATCACGACCGCGCGCTGCGACTGGCCGCGAATGCCGCGGGTATAGTCGGTCAGCATCGGCCAGGACGGCATCAGGATCCAGTAGATCACCGACCAGACGACGGTGGCGTAGAACACCCAGAGCCACCAGCGCGGCAAGGGGTTGTTGAGCTCCTTCAGCCCGTCCCACTCATGGCCGGTCGTCTCGACGCCGGAGAGTTTGTCGATTTCCTTTTCAGCCATGGTTCAATCCTCGCGAAGCGGAATCTTGGAGGCGTCGTCGAAGCGCTTCTTGTTCTTGGGCCAAAGCGCGTAGGCGAGCACGATTGCGAACAGGATCACGAAGTAGACGAGACCCCAGGTCTGGGCGAATTCGGCAAGGCGTTCGTACATGTCCGCTCACCTCAGGTTCACGTCGGCCTGGTCGTCATAGAGCGAGAAGTCGACCAGGGTACCGAGCATCTGCAGATAGGCGATCACCGCGTCCATCTCGGTCAGCTTGCGGGGATCGCCGTCGAAGGAGCGCACCTGCGCGCCGGGATAGCGTTCCAGGAAGGCGTCGACATTGTCGTCGTCCGGATTGGCCTGGGCGCGCAGATCGGCGACCGCGTTCTCGATCATCTCCTCGGTATAGGGCACACCGATGAGCGAGTTGACGGCGAGATCCGTCTCGATGAAGCGCGGATCGACCTCGTAGTCGGCAAGCCAGGGATAGCTCGGCATGATCGAGGCCGGCGACACCGAGCGCGGGTCGACCAGGTGATCATGATGCCATTGATCCGAATACTTGCCGCCGACGCGGGCGAGGTCGGGCCCCGTCCGCTTCGAGCCCCACTGGAAGGGGTGGTCGTACATCGATTCCGCCGCCAGGCTGTAATGGCCGTAGCGCTCGACCTCGTCGCGCAACGTCCGGATCTGCTGCGAGTGGCAATTGTAGCAGCCCTCGCGGATATAGACGTTGCGTCCGGCCAGCTCCAGCGGCGTATAGGGCCGCATGCCCTCGACCTCCTCGATGGTCGACTTCAGGTAGAAGTTCGGCACCAGTTCGATCAGTCCGCCGATCGCCACGACGATCAGGATACCGACGGTCAGGAGGATCGAGTTCTTTTCGAAGATCGCGTGTCTGTTCATGAGCGACATTGTCTGATCCTCCTCACTCGGCCGGCTGCACGGCGGAGGGATGGCCGACCTCTTCCTCGGCATATTCGCCGTGGCGGACGGTCATCCACAGGTTGTAGACCATGATCAGCGCGCCGATCACGAAGAGCAGGCCGCCGATGGCCCGGATGATGTAGAAGGGATGCATCGCCTCGACGGTCTCGATGAACGAGTATTCGAGGAAGCCCAGGCTCGTGTAGGCGCGCCACATCAGGCCCTGCATGATGCCGGAGACCCACATCGACGTGATGTAGAGGACGATGCCGATCGTGGCGATCCAGAAGTGCCAGTTGACGAGCTTCAGCGAGTAGAGCTGCTTCCTGTTCCACAGCCACGGCACCAGGCAGTAGATGGCGCCGAAGGAGACGAAGCCGACCCAGCCGAGCGCGCCGGAATGCACATGGCCGATGGTCCAGTCGGTGTAGTGGCTGAGCGAGTTGACCGCCCTGACCGACATCAGCGGACCCTCGAAGGTCGACATGCCGTAGAAGGCGACCGAGACGACCAGCATGCGCAGGACGGGATCGGTCCTGAGCTTGTCCCAGGCCCCCGACAGCGTCATCAGGCCGTTGATCATGCCGCCCCAGCTCGGCATCCACAGCATGATCGAGAAGGTCATGCCGAGCGTCTGCGCCCATTGCGGCGTCGACGTGTAGTGCAGGTGATGGGGACCGGCCCAGATGTACAGGAAGATCAGCGACCAGAAATGGACGATCGACAGGCGGTAGGAATAGACCGGCCGCTCGGCCCGCTTCGGCACGAAATAATACATGATCGCCAGGAAGCCGGCGGTCAGGAAGAAGCCGACCGCGTTATGGCCGTACCACCATTGCGTCATGGCATCCTGGACACCCGACCAGACGATGTAGGACTTCGGCTCGGTCAGCGACACCGGGATCGTGGCGTTGTTGACCAGGTGCAGCATCGCGATCGTGACGATGAAGGCGAGATAGAACCAGTTCGCCACGTAGATATGCGGTTCCTTGCGCTTCCACAGCGTGGCGAGGAAGACCAGCAGGTAGATGACCCAGACGACCGTCAGCCACAGGTCGGCATACCATTCCGGCTCGGCATATTCCTTCGACTGGGTGATGCCGAGGATGTAGCCGGTGCCGGCGATCACGATGAAGAAGTTGTAGCCCCACACGACGAACCACGGCCACAGGCCGCCGGCCGCGCGCGCCCGGCAGGTGCGCTGGACGACGTAGAAGGACGAGGCCAGCAGGACGTTGCCGCCGAAGGCGAAGATCACCGCCGAGGTGTGCAGCGGCCGCAGCCGTCCGAAGCTCGTCCATGGCAGGTCGAGATTGAGCGACGGCCAGGCAAGCTGCAGGGCGATGATGAGCCCGACCAGGAACCCCGCAACCCCCCAGAACACTGATGCCACGGTGGCCAGCTTGACGGGACCCATCTGATAATTGGGCTTGCCGTCGATCTCTTCGGGGACGTTGTGCGTGCGCTTGAAATAGCCGTTGAACACCGCGAATGCGCCGATACCGGCCGCAGCGAGGCCGAGCCAGGCGTGGAACGCCATGGTCGGGTCGTGGGTCTTGGCCGCGATGAGCAGGCTGAAGATGACGCAGACGAGGAGCAGGGCGATGACGCCGCCTTCGCTCGCCGTAAACGATTTTGCCTGATGTGATGTTGCCATGTCGGGTCCGTTCCGAATCCGTCTCGGGGGTGAGGGCCTTGCGCGCTCGGAAGGGCGCGAAGATCCGCGTCGAAACAACGCCGCGGCGGCCTGAACCGCATTGACCTGAGTCAACGCCTTGGTCCAACGGCGAATATGTCGCCGGCCCCGGCCGCCTAAGTGTTGCACGAGTCCGCGGCAACCTACTGCGTGTCCGGCGCGATCTCGCTGCGTCGCTCCGTCGCGCAGCCGGTTGTCGCGGCATCGCGACCACACTCTACACCGAAACGGCGGACGGACTGGTGCGCATTTGCATCGCTGCCTGTATACAGGGGGCGGATTCTGGCTTAATTAACAAAGCAAGTATCGACGAGCGGTACCGGCGCCGGCTGCTCCCCTGTGCTTCGGTTCCATCCGCTTCGGCTCCGTCCGCTGCGGCCCCTTTCGCTCCCCGCGACGGGCCGTACCCGTTCTTCCAATCCTTGCTTTCCAAATGACGAAAAGGATCGACCGTGGACCTCAATCGCAACAGCTTCAAACACGCAATCGCCGCCGGCACCCGCCAGATCGGGTTCTGGTGCAGCCTCGGCAGCAATATCGGCGCGGAGATCGTGGCCGATTCCGGCTTCGACTGGCTCCTGTTCGACATGGAGCATACGGCGGTGGACCTTGCCGATCTGGTTGCCCAGATGCAGGCCTCGGCGACCGGCACCGCGACGCCGATCGTCCGCCCGCCCTGGAACGACACGGTGATGATAAAGCGGGTGCTCGATGCCGGCGCCCAGTCGATCCTGCTTCCTTTCGTGCAAACGCCGGAAGAGGCCGCCCAGGCGGTCGCGGCCAGCCGCTATCCGCCGAACGGCATCCGCGGCACCGCCGGCAGCGCCCGCTCCAGCCGCTATGGCCGCGTCCGGAACTATCTGAAATCCGCCGATAGCGAGATCTGCGTGCTCGTCCAGATCGAGACCGGCGAATCGCTTGCGAGGATCGACGAGATCGCCGCCGTGGACGGAATCGACGGGGTGTTTATCGGCCCCTCCGACCTCGCCGCCTCGCTCGGCCATATCGGCGACCGGTCCAACCCCGAGGTGCAGGCGGCGATCCGGCACGCCGCCGACAGGCTGAAGGCGGTCGGCAAGCCGGCCGGCATCCTGGCCGCCGATCCGGACGATGCCGAACGCTATATCGACTGGGGCTATACCTTCGTCGCCGTCGGCATCGATACCGGCGTCCTGGCCAAGGGCGCCGATGCCCTGGCGGCCCGCTTCAAAGAATAGTTCAGGGGACAGTCGTATCGGTCTTATCCGGTCGACGGGCGTTGCGCTGGCGTCGGAACAGCACCGGCGCCAGCAGTGCCAGCGCGAAGAACCGGATCGTGTGATGGGCGCCGACATAGGCCGCATCGACGCCCATCACGAAGGCCATCACCACCATCACCTCGAAGGCGCCCGGCGAAAAGGCCATCAGGGTCTGCGAGAACGGGAAGCCGAGCCAGCGCGTCACGAGAACCGCGAAGGCGACCGAGATCGCAAAGCCGATCGTCAGCGTCATCAGCGCGTCGGCCAGGGTGCGCCTCAGCGTGCGCAGGCCGAGACCGGCAAAGCGCGCGCCGACCGACGCGCCGAGGGCGACGAAGGCTGCGATCAGGATGGCGCTCGGCATGGTGCCGGACACCAGGTCCGTTGCGTGCAGGACGGCGCTGACGACGAGCGGGCCGATCAGTGTCGGGGCGGGAAAGCGGATCAGGCGGAAGGCCAGCGACCCGATCACACCGCCGACGATCAGCACCGCAAGCTCGGTGAGGCCGGCGAGCGGCAGGTCGGGCAGGCCGATCTCGAATTCCGAGGTGGCGGTCACCGCGATCAGCGGCGGGATGATCGCGGTCAGCACGGCCACCCGGACCGCCTGCACGATGGCGATGCGCGGCACGTCGGCCTCGGTCGAATCGGCCAGCGCCAGGATCAGCGACAACGCGCCGGGAACGCTTGCCATCAGCGCGTCGTCGCGCTTCCAGCCGCGCCAGAAGATTAGCGGCAGGGCGCAGGCGAGCGAGACGATCGGCACGCAGACCAGCAGGATGAGGATCGACATGGGCCAGGTCGCGATGCCCCGGACGGTTTCCGGCGTGACCGCGGCGCCGATATTGATGCCGAGCACGAAGAAGATGAGGGTGCGCAGCAGGTTCGGGACGGTGACGGGGACACCGGCCAGGGCGGCGATCGCCACCACGATCATGCTGCCGGACAGCCAGGCGACCGGGATAGACAAAAGGTCGAAGACCAGCGCGCCGGCGCCGGCCAGCAGCAGCGTGACGTAGACCTTGGGCGCCGGGTCCCGAACGGCGATACCGATAAAGCGCGACAGCACTGGGGCTCCCTGTCCTGTTTCCGCCGACGGCGGGCGAATTGCGGTTTGAGGTCCTGCATGACCGAAATCAAGGACACGCCGGGCGCGACCTGCTCTGGTTCCTTGCCATGAACCAGACCCTGCTCGACTACGCGGCGCGAAGCGTGCCCCGCTATACATCTTATCCCACCGCGCCGCACTTCACCGGCGACGTCGGGAATGGGACCTATGCGCAGTGGCTGGCCGACCTGCCCCCCGACGCGCGACTGTCGGTCTATCTGCATGTGCCCTATTGCCGGACGATGTGCCACTATTGCGGCTGCCACACCAAGGCGGTGCTGCGGCCCGAGCCGGTATCGGCCTATGCGCGGACGCTGGAACGGGAAATCGATCTGGTCGGGCAACATCTGGTCGGGCAGCACCTGGGCGCCACCGATCGTCGGCCACTATCCCACATTCATTGGGGTGGCGGCACGCCGAGCCTGCTCGACCGCGCCGATTTCAGCGCGATCGTCGAGCGGCTGACGGCGCTGTTCGAGCTCGAGCCCGGCGCCGAGCATGCGATCGAGCTCGATCCGCGCACGGTGACCGGGGAACTGGTCGAGACGCTTGTCGCCGGTGGCGTCAACCGCGCGAGCCTCGGCGTCCAGGATTTCAATCCGCATGTCCAGCAGGCGATCGGCCGCCTTCAGGACGAGGCGCTTGTGCGCTCCGTCGTCGACAGCCTGCGGGCCGCCGGCATCGACGCGATCAACATGGACCTGATGTACGGCCTGCCGCACCAGGGGGTCGACGATGTGATCCGTTCGGTCGACGCGGCCGTGCGCATGGCGCCGTCGCGGATCGCCCTGTTCGGCTATGCTCATGTGCCCTGGATGAAGAAGCACCAGCGGCTGATCGACAGCGCCGCCCTGCCCGGCGCGATGGAACGGCTGCGGCAGGCCGAGGCGGCCGCCGACCGGCTGGTCGCGCGCGGCTATGTGGCGATCGGCATCGACCACTTCGCACTGCCCGACGATCCGCTGGCGATCGCGGCGTCCGACGGCACGCTGCGGCGCAATTTCCAAGGCTACACCACCGATCCCGCCGATGCGTTGATCGGGCTCGGCGCGTCCTCGATCGGCCGGATGCCGCAGGGCTATTGCCAGAACGCGCCGGATATCGGCGGCTGGCGCCGGGCGGTCGAGGCCGGCACGCTGCCGGTGGTGCGCGGCCGCGCGCTCGACGACGACGACCGGGCTCGGGCCGATATCATCGAGCGGCTGATGTGCGACTTCGCCGTCGACGCCGAGGCGATCTTCATGCGCTACCGCCTGCCGGTCGCGGCACTCGAGGACGCCGATGCCGTCCTGGCGCCGCTGATCCGCGACGGGCTGGCCGAACGCGATGGCGCGGTTTTGCGGATCCCGCCCGCGATGCGCAGCTACGCACGCCTCGTCGCGTCGGCCTTCGACGCCTATCTGCAGAATGGCGTCGGACGGCATTCGGTCGCTGTCTAGTTGCGAGGGGGTCAATTGCGCCCCGGCCGAAATCCGAAACCTATCCACGTGCGGGCGCAACCGCCTCCCGGCGCTCGACTTGGGTCTCGCGCGTTCGGCACTCGAAATGCTCTGCATTTCGTCCACTTCGTGGACCGTGCCTCACCCACGCAAAAAAGAAGCCGCGCCTAAGACGCGGCCAGTTGGCAAGAGGCTGTGCACGCCGCGCCCGCCGGCACGGCGAATTCGGTTAACAGGCGGTCGCGAGCGTCTCGACCGCGTCGTAATTGGCGATCCGGACCCGGTCCTGCTTTTCGAGCGCGATCAACCCGCGCCGCTTCAGTTCCGAGAACGATCGGGAAACGGTTTCGATGGTCAGGCCCAGGTAATCGGCGATTTCCTGGCGCGTCATCGACAGGTCGATGACGGGGGCCTCGTCCGCATCGACATCATCGCCGGCCAGGCGCAGCAGGAAGCTGGCAACACGCTCCATCGCCGACTTGCGACCGAGCAGCACGGCATGCTCATGCATCGCTTCGAGCTGCAGCAGCACCTGGCGGGCCAGCACGCGCTGGAAGGAGCAGGACCGTTCGGCGGTGCGCCGCTCGGTCAGGCGGATGCGGGCCGGCGTCAGCGTTTCGGCCGAGCAATCGCGATAGTCGCCGCGGGCAAAACCGAACACGTCGCCCTGGCTCAGCAGTTCGACCACCTGGCGGCGCCCGTCGGGCAGCAGCTTGTAAAGCATGACCGCGCCCTCATCGACCTGGCAGATCGCGTCGGCCGGATCGCCCTCGAAGAAGATCGTCTCGTGCTGGCCGTAACGCGAGACCAGGCTGTGCCGCTTGAGATCGTCCTCGGTATCGCGCTCGAAGGTACCGGTCAGGCATGCGGGAAACGGAACGGCGTCATTCAGAAGCGATAGGTCAACTGCGGTGTTCATGTCTGCCATCTCCCCTCCTGAGGCGCCAACGCCTCCGATAGGTTCAGATGTAACAAGTCACCGGAGGGGCGGCTATTCGGACCGCTACGTACGGAAAAACGCGTAATCCGAAAGGCTGAACGCATAGTCCGAAAGATTGGGAGATCACAGGAAGTCGCGCAGGGCGTCCGCTTCGACAGGCTTGCGGACGAGGTGCTCGACCCCGAGGCCGCGGATGTCCTTTTCAAGCTGGGCCTGGGACTGGCCGGTCACCACGACGACGCGGGCCGACGGCAGGCTGTGCTTGAGCTTGCGGATCAGGTCGGCCCCGCTCATGCCGGGAAGCGCCAGGTCGACGAGAAGCGTATCGTCCGGGCCGGGCCGGGCGGCGGCGAGAAAGGACTCGGCGTCACGAAAGGCGGTCGCCTCGTGGCCGAACGCGCGCAGCATCAAGACGAGCGCGTCGGCTACGCCCGGATCGTCTTCGATGACGTGGTACGCCAAGACTGCCTCCCTGATCGAGCCCCCCGACGTTTCGCAGAACGCCCGTCGGACTTTCGTCGCAGGCACGGCCGGGCGCCTTGATGCGGATCAAACGGGGCGCCCGATCACGCAGATGTCATGTCCGCTCGCCCGCCAGCACGATGCGCATCAGATCGGCGGTGTTGCGCGCGCCGAGCTTTTCCATGATGCGGGCGCGATGGACCTCGATCGTGCGCGGGCTGATGCCAAGCCGCCGGCCGGCCTCCTTGTTGGTGGCGCCGCCGGTGATTTCGCGCAGCACATCCTGTTCGCGCGGCGTCAGCACGCCCGAATAGTCTTCCGAATGGTCCCCCGAACAGCCCGGGGCGCCGTTGTCGGGCGCCGGCGCCTGCCGCACCGCCGCGACGATCGCCTCGTCGACCCGGCGCACCACCGTGTCGGCGTCGAACGGCTTCTCGATGAAATCGAACGCCCCGTCCTTGATGGCGCGGACGGCCATCGGTATGTCGCCCTGACCGCTGATGATGAAGACCGGCGCCGAAAAGGCCTCCGCGCCCAGTTCCTTGAGCACGTCGAGCCCGGACTTGCCCGGCATGTGGACGTCGAGCAGGACGCAATCGGGCGCGCTCAGGCGGGCGGCGTTGAGGAAGTCGCCGGCGTTGGAATAGACGCAGACGCTGAAGCCCTCCAGCGTGAACACCACGGACAGGGCGTCGCGGATGGCCGGATCGTCGTCGACGATGAAGATGGTCTTCTGCGCGGTCTGCATCAGGCGCGGTCGCTGTTTCCTGCCGGGTTGCGGGCCGGTCCGGTCTGTTCGTGTTCTGATACGTCGTCACGGGCCGGCAATTCAAGCGTGAAGCGGGCGCCGCGCCCGCCGCCTAAATCCCCGCCGCCCGAAGTCCCGCCGCCTGGATCGACATGCAGGTCGCCACCATGACTTTGCGCGATCGACCGGGAGATCGCCAGCCCCAAGCCAACCCCTCCTTTAGCGCCGGTTGCAAAGGCGCGAAAGAGTTCCGGCACGATCTCAGGTGCGACACCGGGTCCCGTATCCTCGATCGAGAGCGCGAGCAGCGGCCCGGACCGGACGATTTCGATGCGGATCCGCTTCTCCTGCGCCTGGCTCACCGCCTCGATCGCGTTGCGAATCAGGTTGACGACGATCTGCTGGATCTGCACAGGATCAACCTCGACCGGCGGCAGTCCGCCGGCATAGCTGCGCTCGAAGGTGACCTCGCGCGCCTTGCTGCCGATCGCGGTGAACGCGACGGCCTCGTCGACGAGTTGCGGCAGGTCGACGGACTGGCGGATGCTTTCGCGCTTCTCGACGAAGCGGCGCATGCGATGGATGATCTTGCCGGCCCGGTCGGCCTCGGCGAGCGCCTTGTCGAGGATATTGGTGACTTCCGGCGGCAGAGTGCCCGAACTGGTCTGACCGCTATCGCTCTGCGCGTCGGCGGTCCGCTTGCTGACGGCGCGCGACACCGCCTGCAGATAGAGCATCAGCGCGGTCAGCGGCTGGTTCAGTTCGTGGGCAAGGGCTGCGCCCATCTCGTCGACGGCATTGATCCGCGCCATGCGCACGAGCTGCGCCTGAGCGGCCTCAAGCCGTTCGGCCGCCTCGATTTCCTGGCGCAGGTCGCGCAGGATGCCGATGAACTGACGTCCCTCCGGCGTCTGCGCCTCGCCGACGGCAAGCTGCAGGGGAAACTCCGTGCCATCGCGGTGCCGCCCCCGCACCTCGCGGCCGATGCCGATGATCTTCGCCTCGCCCGTGCTCAGATAGTTTCGCATGTAGGCGTCGTGCCGGCCGGCATCGAAGCCGCTCATCAGAATCGACAGGTTCTGCCCGACCGCCTCCTCGGCGGAAAAGCCGAACAGCGCCTCGCAGGCCTTGTTGAACAACAGGATATGACCGAGTTGGTCGGCGACGATGATACCGAACACGGCCGTATCGAGCACGCTGCGCAGCCGCGCCTCGGACACGGTTGTCGTCGCGGGCGTCGTCAAATCGGGGGACGTCTTCTGATCCATCGGTCCGGTCGGCAGCCGCGAGCGGCCGGTGCGACCACCCTTGAAAGGCCCTCGTAGTCGAAGCTTTCGGCGTGCCTAGCATATCACGCTGTGGTCGGCGAGAGGCCGCAGTGCCGCACGCCCGGCGTGCCGTTTCCCGGATGCGCCGTGGTGAGTGAGACACTTCGAACCCGCCAGGGTTCGCAAGCCCGACCGGGCGCCGGCCGGCCAGGCCGCCCCATCGGAGGCCCGAGCAAAGCGAGGAACAGCCGCGAGATAGATAATTCGTGAACCGGGTAAAACCCTGTATAAAGAGGCAAAACGCGGGTGGTTTTCCGCACCGCGCAAATGACGTTCGGGAGGACGCGTGCTGCAAGGTTGGGTGGTCGTCGCCACCGTCGTGCTTTACATCGCCTTCCTGTTCGCCGTGGCGAGCTACGGCGACCGGCTGTCCATGCGCCGCCGCCTGAGCCGCGCCCGGCCGTTCATCTACGCGTTGTCGCTGTGCGTCTACTGCACGTCCTGGACCTTCTTCGGGTCGGTCGGGCTGTCGGCGCGCACCGGCTTCGATTTCATACCCATCTATCTCGGCCCGATCCTGATGGTCGGCCTGGGCTATCCGCTGATCCTGCGGATCGTCCGGCTCGCCAAGGACCAGAACATCACCTCGATCGCCGACTTCATCGCCGCGCGCTACGGCAAGAGCCAGCTTGTCGGCGCGGTGGTGACGGTGATCGCGGTGATCGGCGCCCTGCCCTATATCGCGCTGCAATTGAAGGCGGTGTCGGTCTCGGTCGCCACCATGCTCGGCTATCTGCAGCAGAACGGCGCGTTTGCCAATGCGCCGATCCTCGCCGACAGCGCCTTCCTGGTGGCGCTGGCGCTCGCCGCCTTCGCGATCCTGTTCGGCACCCGGCATATCGATGCCACCGAGCATCAGGACGGCATGATGCTGGCGATCGCGACCGAATCGATCGTCAAGCTGGCCGCCTTCCTGGTGGTCGGGGTGTTCGTCACCTTCATCATGTTCGACGGCCCCGGCGCGCTATGGGCGAAGGCCGACGCGGTGCGGACGATCCTCCCGCGCTTCGGCCAGGAGATAAATATCGGCTCCTGGGTGACGCTTTCCGCCCTCAGCCTGTTCGCCATCCTGCTGCTGCCGCGGCAGTTCCATGTGACCGTGGTGGAGAACCACTCGCCGAATGAGGTGCGCTGCGCGGCCTGGGCGTTTCCGCTCTATCTCGTGGCGATCAACCTGTTCGTCGTGCCGATCGCGATCGCCGGCCTCTTGACCTTCGGCGAGGGCGTCGTCGACGCCGACATGTTCGTGCTGGCGCTGCCGATGGCGGCGGGCTCGAACTGGGTGACGCTGCTCGCCTTTGTCGGCGGGCTGTCGGCGGCGACCGCGATGGTCATCGTCTCGGCGGTGGCGATATCGATCATGGTCTGCAACGGCATCGTCGTGCCGCTGCTCCTGCGCCATCGCGGCGCCGACATGGAGCGCCGCGACGTCGGCCAGCGGCTGCTGCTGGTGCGGCGCATCACCATCCTCGCCATTCTGCTCTTGGCCTATGCCTATTACCGCACCGCCGGCAACACCGCCGCGCTCGCCTCGATCGGCCTTCTGTCGATGGCCTCGGTCGCGCAGCTCGCGCCGGCCTTCTTCGGCGGCCTGATCTGGCGGCGGGCGACCTCGAGCGGCGCGATTGCCGGCATCCTGTCGGGCTTTGCGATGTGGGCCTATACGCTGATGCTGCCGACCTTTGCCCAGTCCGGCCTGCTATCGTCGAGCGTGGTCGATGGCGGCCTGTTCGGGATTGCGATGCTCAAGCCCCAGGCGCTGTTCGGCGTCGACCTGCCGCCGCTCACCCATGGCGTTTTGTGGAGCCTGACCGTCAATGTCGCCGTCTATGTGCTCGTTTCGCTTGCCCGGCGACCGGAGCCGATCGAGCGACACCAGGCGAATGTCTTCGTGCGCGCCGACCTCGCCCCGATCCCGGCGAACCGGCTGTGGCGCAGCACGGTGTCGCTCGGCGAACTGCGCGATACCGTCTCGCGCTATCTCGGCGAGGAGCGGACGCTGCGGGCGCTGAAGGGCTTTGCCGAGGAACGCGGCGTTGATCTCGACTGGCGCGGCGAGATCGACATGCACGTGCTGCGCTATGCCGAGCGGCTGTTGACCAGCGCCATCGGCGCGCCGTCGGCGCGGCTCGTGCTGTCGCTGCTGCTCAGACGCCAGGATGTCAGCACGCGCCAGGCGCAGCGGCTGCTCGACGATGCGTCGGAGGCGATCGTCTACAATCGCGGCGTCATGCAGACGGCGCTCGACCATGTCGGCCAGGGCATCGTCGTGCTCGACGCCGACCTGCGCCTGACCACCTGGAACCGCCGCTTCCGCGACCTGCTCGACCTGCCGCCGTCGCTTGGCCGGGTCGGCGTGCCGATTTCCGAGATCCTCCGCTTCGGCGCCAGGCGCGGTGATTTCGGACCGGGGCCGGAGGAAGCGCTGGTGGAGGAGCGGCTGCGGCGCATGGCCCAGCGGCTGGAGACGTTTCAGGAACGTCTCGAACCGCATGGCACCGTGCTCGAAGTGCGGCCGAACCGGATGCCCAATGACGGGCTGGTGCTGACCTATACCGACATCACCGACCGGGTGCGCACAGCCGAACAGCTTGCCCGGTCGAACGAGACGCTGGAGCGGCGAGTGCGCGAGCGCACCGACGAGCTGGAACAGCTCAACGGCGAGTTGGAGCGTGCCCGGCAGGCCGCCGAGGAGGCCAATGTTGGCAAGACCCGGTTCCTGGCGGCCGCCAGCCACGACATCCTGCAACCCCTGAACGCCGCCCGGCTCTATGCGGCAAGCCTTGCCGAGCGGCCGCTCGAAGCTGGCGACCGGCGCCTTGCCGGCAATGTCGATGCCTCGCTCGAGGCCGTCGAGGAGATCCTCGCCGCGCTGCTCGACATCTCGCGGCTCGACACCGGGGCGCTGAAGCCGGAGATTGCCGCCGTCCCGCTCAACGACATGCTGTCGCGGCTGCGCATCGAGTTCGAGCCGGCAGCCCGCGAAAACGATCTCGACCTCCGGGTGCTGCCCTGCGCCCTGACGATCCGCTCCGACCGCCGCCTGTTGCGCCGCCTGCTGCGCAACCTCGTCTCGAACGCGATCAAATACACCGATACCGGCAAGGTCCTCGTCGGCTGCCGCCGACAGGGCGAGGCGCTACGCATCGAGGTGCACGACACCGGCGACGGCATCCCGCCATCCGAGCAGCAACGCATCTTCGAGGAATTCCAGCGCCTGGAGGACGGTGCCCGGCGGGCGCGCGGGGTCGGCCTCGGCCTGTCGATCGTCGACCGGATCGGCCGCGTCCTCGATCATCCGGTCGGCTTAAGCTCAAAGCCCGGTTACGGAACCCGCTTTTCGGTGACGGTTCCGATCGCGCCGGAGCACCCTGCAACCGCGCCGGCGCCGGTCCGGCGACCGGGCCTCAATCTGCACGGCCTGAGCATCCTGTGCATCGACAACGAGCAATCGATCCGCGAAGGCATGGAGGCACTGCTGGCGGGCTGGGGCTGCCGGACGATCTGCGCGGCCGACGCAGCCGGCGCGCTTGAGCGGCTGCAAGCCGGCGCCGTCGTGCCCGACGTCGTCCTGGTCGACTACCACCTCGACAAGGGCACCGGGATCGAGGCGGCGGCGCTGTTGCGCGGAGACCTGGGCGCAACCCTCCCCGTCGTTCTGATCACCGCCGACAGGTCGGCCGCCGTCCGCAAGACCGCCGAGGCGGCGTCCATCGCGATCCTGCACAAGCCGGTCAAGGCGCCGGCGTTGCGGGCCCTCCTGGCGCAATACGCGATCCGGCGTGAGGCGGCGGAATAGGGCTCGGCAATACGCGAACTACCAGCATATGTAGCCATCCGACCTGACCGCGTGCGGCCATTTATGTGTGGTTGATGATCATCCTTGCGACATCTTCGAAGAGCGGATGGAGGCTTGCGGGCAGATCTTGATCGACAGGAAGCCAGTAGAATTCAAAGAGCAATCCCTCTTCTGCCGGGCTGCCTTTGGCACCGTGAACCCAACGGTTTGGCAGATCGGCTGAAGTTTGCAGTATGGCGACATGCCATTCATTTATTTCGAGGGGGTCTTCCTGCCCTCGACCATCTTGGACGATGCGTGTCCATTTACCGATGATCATCGGATTGCAGTTCAGAGCCAAGCCGCTTTCTTCTTCGAGCTCTCTGAGAGCTGCGGCTTCGGTGCCTTCGTTCTCCTCGATCGTTCCTTTCGGCAGTTGAACGCCGGCGAGAGGATGTTGGAAGACGAGAATTTCCCGCCCAGTCTCACCCGTCCGCAGAACTGCTGCGACGGCTTTTCCTACAGTTTTCATCGCGTCGGATAACGTCGCTCGTTTCGTCTCAGGTCAGTTCCGACCCCGGCCACTGCCCGGCGCCGAGGCGGTTCGCGGCGATCACGGCCTGGGTGCGGCTGTCGACGCCGAGTTTCTGCAAAACCGCCGAGACATGCGCCTTGACGGTCGCCTCCGACACGCTCAGCTCATAGGCGATCTGCTTGTTCAGGAGCCCCTCGCTCAGCATCATCAGTACCCGGACCTGCTGCGGCGTCAGCGAGGCGAGCCGGGCGGTGAGGTCGGGATCGGCGCGCTCCTCGCCGTCGGGCGCAAGATCGGGCGGCGTCCAGATCTCGCCGTCGAGCACGGCGGCCACCGCCTCGCGGATCGTGCCGACATCGAGCGATTTGGAAATGAAACCCAGCGCGCCGAATTCGAGACAGCGCCGGACCACGTCCGGTGCTTCGTGGGCGGACACGATGACAACGGGAAGCGCGGGATACTGGGCGCGCAGATAGAGCAGGCCGGAATAGCCCTTGACGCCCGGCATGTTCAGGTCGAGCAGAACGAGGTCGACATCGTCCTCCGTGTCGATCCGCCCGGCCACCTCGTCGATGGAGCCGGCTTCGGCGATGCGCACGCCGTCGAGCGAATCACTCAAGGCGTGCTTCAGGGCGTCGCGAAACAGCGGATGATCATCCGCGATGAGGATGGTGGAGCCCGATGACGTTTCCAAAACTTCCCCCTGGTCCTGCGCGGTCATGTCATATCTGCATTCCGCAGCGGCGCTTTGCGCTCATAGACTTTAGTCTATCGCACTCCGCCGCATGAACAAAACGGCGCGACGGCACCGTTTCCGATGATCTCGATGACCCGCTGTGCTATGGCAACGAAGACGGGCGGCATCGAAGATGGGCGGCAACGTCAACGGGTGGCATCGTCCACAAGGAACGGGTACAGGATGACGGAGGCAAACGACCGGCGCCGCTGGCGGCAGACCACGCGGCTGATGCTGATCGCGGTGGCGATCTGGTGCGCCGCGGCCTTTGCCCTGCCCGTCCTCGGCCCGGCGGTCCTGAGCGGCACTTTACTCGGCTTTCCGATCTCCTACCTGCTCACGGCCCATGGCGCGATCGTCGCCTTCATCGTCCTCGCCGTGTGGTTCAGCCGCCGCCAGGACGCGATCGATCGTGACTTCGGCGTCGCCGAGGATGATTTCTAGGGCCGTTCGCAATGCCGCACCCTGCCTCGGAACACGCCCGCCTGAACCGGACACTCGGTCTGCGCTCGGCCCTGCTTGGCGGCGCCTTCGCGCTCTATCTGATGCTGCTGGCGGTGCTCGAGCGGATCGGCGTGCCGGACGCCGTCATCGGCTATCTGGTCATCGTCGCGGTCACCGCCGTTTTCCTGGGCATCGGCATCGCCTCGCGCACGCTGCTGGCATCCGAGTTCTTCGCCGCCGGACGCAGTGTTCCCGCCGTCTTCAACGGCATGGCGGCGGCGGCCGACTGGATCTCCGGCGCGGTGCTGATCGGCCTTGTCGGCACGCTCTACGCCGCCGGCCATGACGGGCTTGCCTATGTGGTGGGCTTGACCGGCGGCTTCGTCCTGATCGCCGTGCTGATCGCGCCCTATCTGCGCAAGCACGGCGCCTATACGCTGCCCGACTTCTTCGCCGCGCGGTTCGGCGGACCGCTGACGCGCTGGCTCGGTCTCATCGTCCTGATCTGCTGCTCGCTTGGGCTTCTGGCAGCCCAGATCCATGCCGCCGGCCTGATCGGCGAACTGATCCTGGGCATCGATTTCGAGATCGCCGTGGCGGCCGGCCTCGTGGTGATCGTGGTGAGCACGCTGCTCGGCGGCATGCGCGCGGTCACCTGGACGCAATGCGCGCAATACGGCGTGCTGCTCGCGGCGATCCTGGTGCCCGCCATCGTCCTGTCGGTGCGCCATCACGGCATTCCGGTCCCGCCGCTTGCCTATGGCCAGGCCCTTCAGACGATCGCGGAGATCGAGGCGACCCTCCCTACCAGCGACTTCGACGCTCCCGCCTATCTCGCCCCGTTTTCGGCGATAACGCCGCTTGACGTCTTCGCCCTGATCGCCTGCCTGGCGGCCGGCGCCGCCTCCCTGCCGCATATCCTGATGCGCTTCGGCACGACGCCCTCGGTGCGCGACGCGCGCCGGTCGGCGAACTGGGCACTGGTCTTCGTCGCCGTCGTCCTGCTGACCCTTCCCGCCTATGCCGCGTTCGCGAAGCTGGAAATCTACACGCAGGTCGTCGGCATGTCGGTCGATGCCCTGCCCGACTGGGTGTTCGCCTTCGGCGATTACGGCCGGATCGCGATCTGCGGCGCGCCGGCCGATCTGGTCGCAACCGTCAAGGAGGCCTGTAGCGGGCCAGGCGCAGGGATGACCGCGTCCGATATCCTCGGCCCCTCCGATATCGAGATCGACCGCGACGCGATCCTGTTCGCCCTGCCGAAGATGGCCGGCCTGCCCTATATCGTCACCGGCCTGATCGCCGCCGGCGCGCTTGCCGCGGTGTTCTCGACAGCGACGGGCCTTTTGCTCGCGATGGCCGGCAGTCTCGCCCATGACGCCTATTACCGGACGCTTGACCGGCATGCGCCGACCTCCAGGCGCCTGTTTATCGCCCGGCTGTTCGTTCTGGCGATCGCGATCGGCGCGGCCTGGCTGGCGCTTGAGCGGACGGCCGACGTCCTGACGGCTGCGACGTTCGCCTTCTCGCTTGCCGCCGCCGGAAACTTTCCCGCCCTCGTGCTCGGCATCTGGTGGAAACGCTGTACGCAATACGGCGCCGCCGCCGGCATGGCCGCCGGCCTTGGCGTCACGCTCTATTACGGCTTCATGACGACCTGGCGCGGCATGCCGGACTGGTTCGGCGTCGATCCCGCCGCCGCCGGCCTGTTCGGGCTGCTGGTCGGGTTTGCCGTGATCATCGTAGTCAGCCTGCTGACGCCGGCACCGGCGCCGGCGCTCAAAACGCGGCTCGATCGGATCCGCACGCCGCGCGGGGCAACGCTTGCCGACAGCGGAGACCCCAACCCGGTGGCTGCCACCCCCGTGACCGCTGATACCACCGGGACGCCGGCGGGAAATGTGCGGCCCCCGGCCCGATAATCACCGGTCGGATAAAGACTGCCGGAATTCCATAGGACTTCGTTAAACCCCGCCAGTCACTGTGCCGCTTAAGCAATCAGCGGGCGATCCCCGTTACACAATTAGCGGGATTAACGGGCGGACAGGAGCTGGACAATGCCGGATTTCAACGAACCCGAGGTGCAGAGCGCGGCGATGACCTTTGGCCTATTGTGCCTCGTTATGAGCGCGATCCTGACATTCGTCTCGGACGATCCGGCGATCGCTCTCAAGGCCGGCGGCGTCCTGGCGCTCGTCTCAACCCTCGTGCTGGTCGTGCGGGCCGATCCCGAACACCGGCCGATGCGGACTCTTCTGCCGCGCAGGCTGCACTCCTCGGCGTCGCAACACCGCGCCGGAACGGATGCGCATGCGCGGGCACATCTGTGGTTTGCGCAATGGACCGCGATCCTGTCCATCGCCGGTCTTGCCGGGGCGCTGGCCCTTTAGCGCTGGCCCTTTAGCCCTAGGCGGTGACCGTACCGCTGAAATGCAGCGCGATCTCGCGGTCGTGCGGCCGGTCGCGGTGCTCGATCAGATAAACCGCCTGCCAGGCCCCCAGCAGCATCCGCCCGGCTGAAACCGGCACCGATAAAGAAGTAGCCGTCACCATCGTGCGGATATGGGCGGGCATGTCGTCGGGGCCCTCCAGCCCGTGCCTGTAAGGATGCGTGCGGGGCGCGAGCCGGTCGAGCGCGTCGGCAAGGTCGGCCAGCACATCCGGATCGGCGTTTTCCTGGATCGTCAGCGAGGCGGAGGTGTGGCGCAGGAAGACGGTCAGCAATCCGTCGCCGGCGCCGTTATCGCCAAGCCAGCGCGCCAGATCGGCCGACAGGTCGGTAAACCCGGGGCCGGCCGTCCGCACCGCCATCGCCCCCATCCGCTGTTCCATCATCCCGTATCCCTCCCCGGTGCTCGCGCGCTTGAATGGACTGGACCCGCAGGGCGACTTCGGGTGATATGCGCCGGCCGAACAACTGAGAAGGATAAAGCCATGGCGCGTGTCGTCTTTCCGTCGCCGGACGTGTTCGAAGCGGAAGCCATATCCGCCGAAACACGCGCCATCAATGCCGGCATCATCGAGAAATTGTCCGCGGGGCCCGATCCGTGGTCCTTCTCGCCGGCCGAGGTGCGCGCCGCGCGCGCGGCGGGACAGGGCGTTTTTCCGGCGCAGCCGAAATCCGACCGCGCCCGGGAGATGACGATCGACGGTCCGCACGGGAAGATCGGCCTGCGGATCATCGCGCCGGAGGCCCCGTCGGGCGTCTACCTGCACTTTCACGGCGGCGGCTGGACGATCGGGTCCCATGACGAGCAGGATCCGCGCCACGAGCGGCTCGTCGACAATTGCAACCTGGCGGTCGTCACGGTCGACTACCGGCTCGCCCCGGAACACCCCTATCCGCAGGGCCCCGACGACTGCGAGGCCGCCGCCCTGTGGCTTGTCAGAGAGACGAGCCGCCTGTTCGGCACCGACCGGCTGGCGGTCGGCGGCGAATCGGCCGGCGCCCAGCTAGCGCTGGTAACGATGATCCGGCTGCGCGACAGGCATGGCCTGACACCGTTCAGCGCCGCCAACCTGATCGCCGGCTGCTACGACCTGCGCCTGACCCCGAGCGCGGCCAACTGGGGATCGGAAAAGCTCATCCTGACCACCCGCGACATGCGCAATTTCATCGGCAACTTCCTGTGCCATGGCGGCGATCCGGCCGATCCCGACGTCTCGCCGCTCTTTGCCGATCTCGCCGGCCTGCCGCCGGCGCTTTTGTCGGTCGGCACGCTCGATCCGCTGCTCGATGATTCGCTGTTTCTCGCGCCACGCTACGCGGCCGCCGGAAACGATGTGGAACTGGCCGTCTATCCGGGCGGCGCGCATGTCTTCATGGGGTTTGCGGGTGCCCTTGCCGAGGAAAGCCTCGACCGGATCGACAGCTTTCTGAAGGGCATTTTCAGCGCATGAGCATCGAAACGCTTCGCAGCTTCGTCAACACCTGGTGCGCTGACGAAAACGACCACCTGAACGTCCAGTTCTTCGCCGCCTTCTTCGAGGATGCCTCCGTGCAGTTCCAGGCGCTGTGCGGGATCGCCAAGACGAGCCTGCAGCGGCCGGTCGTCCGGCATGTGCGGTTCCACAGCGAGTTGCGCGTCAACGAGGCGGTGTATGTCCTCTCGCACGCGATTGCGCGCCAGAACGGGGCGGCCGACCGGGTCGTCCATCAACTCTACGAAATGACGAGTGGCCGGCTGTCGGCGACCTGTATCGACGTGTTCGTAGACGCGCCACAGGCCTTTTCGCAGGCCATCGAGACCCATCCCGGCGACCTGCCCGAGGCGGCGGCGGGACGCAGCTTTCCCACAGAACCCAAACCGGCCGATCCCGGCGGCCGCGCGCCGGCCGGCGGACAGGTGGTGCTGCGGACCATGCTGCGGTCGCAGCATTGCGACAGCACTGGCAAGATGACCGATGTGGCGCTGTTTGCCTGCAATTCCGATTCGGCGGCGCATTTCTGGAAACTGGTCGACATCGAGACGCCGTGGCTGGAGGAGAACCGGCTGGGGCGGGTTGCGATGGAAATCAAGGCGAACCGGATCGCGCCCGCCTTTTGCGGCGATCCGATCCACGTGGTCTGTCGAATCGTCTCGACGGGACGGGCGACGCTGTCGTTTGAAAACCACTTCGTCAGCACCGAGACCGGCAAGGTCTTCGCGATCCTGCAAGCGACCGGCCTGTTGATGGATCTCGATGCCCGGCGGGCCGCCTCGCTGCCGGATTTCGTCCAGGACCGCGCGGCGGTGCGCATTCGCGAGGCGCCTGCCGGGTAAGCCCCGCTGTTGTGCGGTTTAGCTGGGACGGGCCTTTGAGTTTCAGCCTGACCACTCCCACGGATGTCATCCCCGGACTTGTTCCGGGGACCCATGAACACCGTCGTTAAGAATGGACGCAAGCGACTGTGTTCATGGATTGCCGGGACAAGCCCGGCAATGACACGAAGAGGGAGTGGCGGACGATACCAAGACACCGCTCCCATCGTGGAAAGCCGAAGCGATGACGTCCGAGTGTGGGGTCAAGCCGAAAACCAAAACCCGGTATCATTGAACCGGAAAGCACTGGGTAAGGCCCGGGCCTGTTGCGTATCAGGAATACGGCACCGGTCAGAACGTGCCCTGGTCGTAGTCCTCGCGAAGCTCCTTCATCGTGTCGAGCAGGCGGCGCATCATCTTGTCGAAGCTCTCCATCGCCCGGTCGACATCCTTATTTGTCGGAACGTCGAAAAGCGGCTGCTCGTCGTCGGACCGGCTAACCGATCCACCCTCGAGCCGGGCGATGCGCTCCTTGAGCCGGCCGATCTCGCGGGCAAGCTCGCCGTTTTCACGCACTAGCCGGTCGACCTCCTCTTCCAGCGCGACCCGGTCGTCGGCGACGGCCTCGCAGACCCAGCGCGCGTCGCGCTGTCGGCACAACGACGTTGCGCCGCTTTCGCGCTCGACCCTGAGGAAGCCGTCCTCGACCTTCTTGAGAATGTTGCGGCCGGCCTCGCTATCGGGCCGCGCCTGCTGGGCGCCGGCGATCGGCACTGACAGCGCGAGGAGGGCAACGGCGAATATGACAGTCCGCATCGACGGCTCCTTGTCCGGTATCCTGCCCCGCCAAGGGTATAGACCAGATCGCGGTCAGGACAAAATCGGCGCCCGCCCGCTCTTCAGGGCGTCTTCCAGGAGATCCAGCCGGTCCTGGCCCCAGAACAATTCGCCGTTCAGGACATAGGTCGGCGCGCCGAAGATCGAGCGGTCGATCGCCTCGCGCACATTGCCCTCGTTGGTCGCCCGGACACTGTCAGACGTCGCCGCGGCGAGGGTCGCGTGAGCATCATGGCCGCAATCGGCGAGCAGGCCCTCGACGACGTGGCGATCGGCGATATCACGGTCATAGGCCCAGACCGCGCGGCAGGCCCGGGCGATGAACGGCGCGGGATCGCTGCCGGCCTCGGCAAGGGCGATGACCGCGCAATCGGCAAGCGTCGGGTCGGCGGGAAAATGCGCCGGCTGCAGGTTGAGCGGCAATTCGCGCTTTTCCCGCCAGCGCTTCAATTCGACCGTGCGGTAGGCGATCCGCGCCGGCGCCCGCTTGGGCAGCGGCAAGCCGCCGGTCTCGGGAAACACCTGCATGAAATTGGTCGGCTTGTAGGTGACCTCGGCGCCGTGGCGCGCGGCGATATCTGTAAACAGGTCATGGCCGAGATAGACAAATGGTGAGACACAGCTGAAAAAATATTCGATCCTCGGCGTCATGGCCGTCCCCTTCGCGTCTGTATTGCCCGCCCTTGCGGCGCCGCCTTCATTGGCCTCTCGCGGCCCCGTCTATAGTGCCACGCTCGCGGCGCGGGGAGCTAATCACGCACCAGCGCGCCGCACAAGGTGAGGCATTCGATGCCGTTGCCGTTTAGCCTTCCCCGTTCACATCCTGCGCGCAATTGGTTAGGTTTCCGCGCCTGAATTCCGGCCCGCCGACAACACCCCGCAACGGAACGTTTGAAATCCATGACCGATCGCCCGCCTCTCGTGCTCGCCAGCGGATCGCCGCGCCGGCTCGGCCTGCTGCAGCAGGCGGGCATCGAACCGGACGTGCTGCGCCCCGCCGATATCGACGAGACGCCAGCCAAGGGCGAGACGCCGCGCACGCTGGCCAAGCGCCTGGCCCGCACCAAGGCCGAGGTGGCCTTCCGCCAGGCCGACCGCGACGAGGCGACCAGCGGCGCCTATATCGTCACCGCCGATACGGTCGTCGCCATGGGCCGGCGGATCCTGCCGAAGGCGGAGATGGTCGACGAGGCGGCGAACTGCCTGCGGCTGCTGTCGGGGCGCAACCACAAGGTCTTCACTAGCGTCTGCGTCGTCACGCCATCGCGGGCAATCCGCCAGAAGCTTGTCGAGACGCGGGTCCGGTTCAAGCGCCTGTCGCGCGAGGAGATGGAAAGCTATCTCGCCGCCGGCGAATGGCGCGGCAAGGCCGGCGGCTACGCCATCCAGGGCATCGCCGGCAGCTTCGTCGTCAAGCTGATCGGCTCCTATTCCGCCGTCGTCGGCCTGCCGCTCTACGAAACCGTATCGATGCTGCACGGCGAGGGCTATCCGGTCTATTTCAACTGGCTGCGCGGATCGGCCTGAGCGGCTGTCGGCCATGCCGGAAGGCAGGCACATCGGATCAGCGCTTCGGGGAGGGCACATGAACATCGCAACATGGCTCGCGCGGGCGGGCCGGACACATCCCGACCGACCCGCGGTCGCCCATGGACCGGCGCTCTACCAGACCTATGGCATGCTGGCGGACCGGGCCGCGCGGCTTGCGGCGGGGCTTGAAGCGCTCGGTCTTTCGGCGGGCGACCGCGTCGCCCTGGCGGCAACCAACTGTCCGCAGTATATCGAGTGCCTGTTCGGCATCTGGTGGGGCGGCTTCACCGCCGTGCCGGCCAATGCCAAGCTGCATGGCGGCGAACTCGCCTGGATGATCGAGGATGCCGGCGCAATCGTCTGCCTTGCAACGGCGACGCAGGCCGGGGCCATCGACGCGCACCGGCCGGACGGGCTTGCCCACCTGATCGAGATCGGCACGGCGGATTACGGGCGGCTCTTTTCCGGCGAGGGTCGGGCGCTTGCGCCCGTCTTGCCCGAGGCGCTTGCCTGGCTGTTCTATACCAGCGGCACGACGGGCCGGCCGAAGGGCGCGATGATCACCCACCGCAACATCGTCGCCATGACCTTCGGCTATCTGGCCGACGTCGATCCGACAGGCCCCGGCGACGCGATCCTGCATTCGGCGCCGATGAGCCATGGGTCGGGCTGCTACATCCCGCCGCATGTCTGCCGGGCCGCGCTCAATGTCGTGCCCGAATCCGGCGGCTTCGAGCCCGACGAGATCTTCCGGCTGATCACGGCCCGGCCCGGCACCTCGATGTTCGCCGCACCCACTATGATCAAGCGGATGGTCGCGCATCCGGCCGACTTCGATCCGGCCGGCCTGCGCACGCTGATCTGGGGCGGGGCGCCGATGTATGTCGAGGATGTGCGCCAGGCGGTCGACCGCTTCGGCCCGCGCCTTGCGGAAATCTACGGCCAGGGCGAGACGCCGATGACCGGCACCGTCCTGTCGAAGGCGATGATCGCCAACCGCGACCATCCGCGCTGGCTTCAGCGCATCGGCTCGGCCGGCATCGCCAATTCGGCCTGCGAGGTCATGATCGCGGACGCCGACGATGCTTCCGGTCCGCGGCCGCTGCCTGCCGGCGAGATCGGCGAACTCCTGGTGCGCGGCGATTCGGTCGTGCCCGGCTACTGGAACAATCCGGACGCCACCGCCGCGGCCCTGCGCGGCGGCTGGCTGCATACCGGCGATGTCGGCGTGATGGACGAGGACGGCTTCGTCACGCTGAAGGACCGCTCCAAGGACATGATCATTTCCGGCGGCTCGAACATCTATCCGCGCGAGGTCGAGGAGGTGCTGCTGACCCACCCGGCGATCCGCGAGGTCTCGGTGATCGGCAGGCCGGATCCCGACTGGGGCGAGATCGTCGTCGCCTATGTGGTCGGCAAAGCGGGCGCTGCGGATCTCGATCAGCTCTGCCTTGACCGGATCGCCCGGTTCAAGCGGCCGAAGGACTATGTCTTCGTCGACCGGCTGCCGAAGAACAATTACGGCAAGATCCTCAAGACGGCTTTGCGCGAGAGCGATGGCGCGCGGGCGAAGGAGACCTGAGATGGGGCGGGCTGACGGGACCGGCAGGCTTGCCGGCAAGGTGGCGCTTATTATGGGCGCCGGTGCGATCGGCCCCGGCTGGGGCAACGGCAAGGCGACGGCGGCCGCGTTCGCGCGCGAGGGCGCCCGCGTGCTGTGCGCCGATATCGACGAAGACGCAGCCGGCGAGACCGCCGCCATCATCGCCTCGGAGGGTGGCGAGGCCCGCGCGATCGGCTGCGACGTGACCGCTCACGCCGATATCCGCCGCGCCGTCGCCGACACGGTCGATGCGTGGGGCCGGATCGATATCCTCGACAACAATGTCGGCATCGCCGATGTCGGCGGGGTGGTCGAGCTTTCCGAAGCCGACTGGAACCGGGTCTTCGACATCAACCTGAAGGGCGCCTTCCTGGCGATGAAGGAGGTGATCCCGCTGATGCAGCGCCAGGGCGGCGGGTCGATCATCAACATCTCGTCGATCGCCTCGATCCGCTATACCGGCGTTCCCTATGCCACCTACTACGCGACCAAGGCGGCGCTGAACCACCTGTCGCGGACCACCGCGGTTCAATACGCACCGGACCGGATCCGCGTGAACACCATCCTGCCCGGCCTGATGAAGACGCCGATGGTCGAGCGGTCCGCCGGGCTCGCGACGAGCTACGCGGATGGCGATGTCGAGGAGATGTGGCGGGTGCGCGATGCGCAGGTGCCGATGGGCCATATGGGCGATGCCTGGGACGTCGCCCATGCGGCGGTGTTTCTGGCAAGCGACGAATCGCGCTACGTGACCGGCCTCGATCTCGTCGTCGATGGCGGTGTCACGCTGAAATACGGCTAGAGGGCAAAGAATGGTGGCGATGGACCGCAAGGCAGGCGAAAGGAGCGCGAAGGCACCGGTCGAACGCTGTCCGATCTGCCGGCTGCCGGCGGTCGACCGGCATCGTCCGTTCTGCTCCTCGCGCTGCGCCAATATCGACCTGAACCGCTGGCTGACCGGCCAATACGCGATCCCCGTCACCGAGGACGACGACGAGGATGGCGACCGGCCGCTGCCCGGCGAGACCGGCTGACCGGGCCTGGCCCGCGTCTGCGGATCGACGATTTCCACCGCGGCTGGCGGAACCTGCGCGAGGCGCTGGACAGCGCCATCGGGATTGCCTATAAACCGCCGTCTTCGCGCGCCCGGCGCCCCTTGGCGGGCCTCGGTGCCGACCGGACGCCCAGGTAGCTCAGTTGGTAGAGCAGCGGACTGAAAATCCGCGTGTCGGTGGTTCGATTCCGCCCCTGGGCACCATCCCCCCTTCTCATAGCTGAATATAGACGCTCAAAAACACTGATAATTCAGTGCTTTATGAGTGTTTTGGTGCTCATAGGTGAACATGGCGCGCCGCTGTTTCGCATCAAAGTGGGGGTATATTTTGGGGGCACCCCCATGATATTCTCCAGCGATACCCCTAGAAACGGCAGAGGGATACCCCCAAGATGCCGCTCACGGAGTTCGCCGTCCGCAAGGCCAAGCCGCGCGAGAAATCCTACAAGCTCGCCGATGGCGGCGGGCTCTATCTGGTTATCCAGCCCAACGGCGCGAAGTTCTGGCGCCAGAAATACCGCTTCAACGGCAAGGAAAAGCTGCTCTCGCATGGCCCGTATCCGCTGACCTCAATCGCCGAGGCGCGGGGCAAACGGGAAGAAGCGAAGAAGCTGCTGTCTGATGGTGTCGATCCGGCGGATCAGAAACGCCTGGACAAACTCGCCGCTGAGACGGCCGCGCGCCAGACCTTCGGCCTGGTCGCAGGCGAATACATCGAACAGATAAAAGACAATGGCGCGGCGCCTGGTACGATCGCGAAAACCCGTTGGCTGTTGGAAGACGTGGCGTCGCCCCTTTCCAAGCGCCCGATCAACGACATCTCCCCCGCAGAAATCCTCGCTGTCCTAAAACGGGTGGAGAAGTCCGGCCGACGCGAAACCGCGCGCCGACTGCGTGGGACGATCGGCAGCGTCTTCCGCTTTGCAATCGTAACGCTCCGTGCAGAGGACGACCCGACCATTGCCTTGCGCGGCGCCCTGCTCGTCCCAAAGGCCGCTGGTCGCGCAGCGATCACCGACGAGGACAAGTTCGGTTCTCTGCTTGCGGCCATCGACGACTATGACGGTTGGCCGACGATTGTTGCTGCGCTCAAGTTCCTGATCCTGACATGCGTCCGGCCCGGTGAAGTCCGTGGCGCCGTACGGAGCGAATTCGATATCGAGAAAGCGGTTTGGTCGATACCGGCCGAACGCATGAAGATGCGTCGATCGCACGAAGTCCCACTATCGCGCCAGGCCCTCGACGTGCTCGAAGACGTTTGGCCATTGTCGGACGGTGGCGAGATTGTCTTCCCTTCGATCCGGTCGAAGGATCGTCCGCTGTCAGAAAACGCGTTGAACTCGGCGCTTCGACGGATGGGCTTTACAAAGGATGAGGTGACGGCGCACGGGTTCCGGGTGACGGCGAGCACGATCCTCAACTCGCGTGGCTTCGACCCGGACGTGATCGAGGCTGTACTCGCTCACCAAGACCCCAATGCCATACGCCGCGCCTACAATCGCGCCAGCTACTGGAACCAGCGCGTCGAGCTGATGCAGCAATGGGCCGACTTGCTGGACGATTTCCGCCAAAGAGGATGATTGGTTTCTTCTTTGATATGGCTATAAATATCTAATAATTTCATATACTTATATATAAATATAGAGGAGCGCCACACTGGCACTATTCAGGTGCCGAAGCGGCACGATGCCAGTGCCACTTTTGCACCGCCTCAGTGCCGAATTGACCTGAACAGGGACTTCGGTGACCCATGGCACAGTGCGTGACACTTTGGCACTCGCCGTGTCACTTGGCCTGAATGGAGTAGATCTCGACGGCCTTTATCCACTTCTCGGTAGCTCTCAAGCCATGCTCAGTTCTCTCAACGAGTTCGAGTTCCTCGGCTTCTTTGATTGCCCGGAAGACCGTCCTCCGGCTAATCATAAGGAAGTTGGAAATGTCGTCTTTGGACATGACGCAGTATGGAAATCGCGGATCGCTGGACGAAAGCTTGTGGATGCTGTCGATCACGACATAGGTGTTCAGCGAGATGCCAAGTTTCTCCCGAACGTCATGAAGCACAAGGCTATAGCGCGGCCGCTTCTTGAAACGCGATGGGTCGACGAAGGCTCCGACGTTTTTGAACTCTGCCATTCATCGCATTATAACCCGAGCGGCTTATCTGGGCGGTCGGTGTTATCCCCTTCTCGGTGCGAACGGGTTTGCGGCTCGTCGTGATAGCGCGGTAGAGGCGCGTTGAGCCCCAGCGTGTTTGTAAGGGCATCCTGCAACCCCCTGATCAGGATGTTGGTTTCCCTATCTCTCTCCAGCATCGTCATGATCTGCTCGTCCTTGCGCTCGATCTGATTGTTGAGCTGCGCTATCTGTGCATCCTTTTCGCTGATCTGATCTTTGAGGAAGTCGTCGCCAACGCTCTGAACAGAGAGCCTGCGGGCGGGTTCGTCCGGGCCTGGTTGGTTATGCCCGGGCGTATCCGGGATGGTTACTTCCTCAAACGATGGCTTGTTCTCGTTCAGGGCAGATGCGGGCGCGTCCGGGCTCGCCTGGCCGTGTCCGGGTATGTCCGCATCCTTCTTGTTGGCATCGAACTCAAGTTCCTGCTTGATTTTCAGGTCAAGAGACGCTCGTTCGATCATGTAGCGGAAACCGGAACCGGTATCCTGCTCCCGCACTTTAACTTCGGCGCTTTCGGGACGTTTGAAAGAGCGTTCAGCCCACCGGCGGATTGTCTTGATGTTGCGGTTTAGGCCATGCTGAGCGCAGTAGGGGACAGCTTCGGTGACGCTTAGCCATTGCCCGAGTGTGTCCGATGAAAGAGTATCAAAATTTACCATAGATGAATTATAATCCGCCTACTATTTGTGAATATCCGTTATGCACATTTCGCACAGTTACTAGGTATCCTATCGCAACCGAATATTATGTCGGAACCTTTCCTCAAGAGTTTATTGCGTAAACCAACAGATGTAGGTCAGGCTTGATTTTTTTGCAAAATCAATCAATTTGGACAACTGGTTAGATAGACAAGCACTTAAACGCGGGGAGGGGCGCAATGGCTTTCCATTTCAGGGGCACCCAATTGCGTGTGGTGAGAAAGTATGCACTGGAAGGAAGAAACAAGAGCGCATTGAAAAAATCAAGATTCATTCTTATTGAACATATACTTCCAACCACCGAACAATTCATCAAGCACCTTATGGAGGCGGGCTCAGAGATACACGCAATTTTTGCCAAACCTTATTCAATAGATGAAAATGTATATCAAAGGCTTGAATTATTAAATTTAACTATATACAAAGAAAGTTATGATGATTTAGAAGACCCCGACAAAGGGATAATTGATGATGCAATACTGTCAGCAGTATCAAAAAGCAAAGAAGATGGAAAATCTATTATACTGGTGGATGTTGGAGGATATTTTGCAGAACCCGTAATGCGACTGCAAGGAATTCTTCAAGAAAAAGGTGAGCTGCAATACATTTCTGGGATTGTAGAGGATACAACATTTGGGCACAACAGATATATATTTAGGAAATCAGATTTAAAAGTCCCGATATTTAGCGTTGCGAGAAGCTTATTGAAGGAAATTGAAGCTAGATATGTTGGGCGAGACGCCGTCATATCAGCTGACAATGTTCTTCGCGAATGCGGAATCATGCTCTCTAATAGAAAGGCGCTAGTAATTGGGTACGGTATGATCGGATCCAACGTCGCAAGATGGCTTCGCTCGAACGATCTCTTAGTCTCTGTATACGACAAATCGGACCAAAAAAATTTACAAGCTTATACAGATGGATTTCAGATTTACCCAAAGAGGCAGCTCATTAAACAAGTAGATATCATATTTGCTGCTACAGCGGACAAGGCTCTTACGTTTCCAGAAATCGAAGAGTGCAAAGATGGTGTTATTTTGGCAAGCGTAGGGTCGAAGGACACAGAATTTGATGTCAAATCGCTCAAGGAGCAGGCCTCTGATGAAGAAAAACTAGGCCCTTATATACATGAATATAACCTTCAAAATAGCAGGTCCATACGAGTAATAAAAGAAGGAACTGCGATAAATTTTATAATACTAGCCTTCCAATTGAAATATTAGATTTAGTTTTTTCGGAGATATTCATCTGCTCTATGCTCCTTTTAAAGAATGATGGAAAATACGAACCTGGCAACATTCACACAGTTACAGATTCTCATCTGAATGCGATTTCTCTAGATTGGCTTCGTTTTGCAAATAACTAAAATGAACTGATTTCTTCTCGGAATTCTTTCAAAAAGGTCTGGATAAAAGCGACTCTTTGTTCCGCGACAGATTTTGCTTTTTTGGTGTATAGTTTTCCAGGAATATTTAAAATCTTTTTAAAGAAGTGATCAAGTGCATATTTACTATCGTCTAAGCATCTTTTTTCTGCAAAAGGCTCAGAGGCATTATACAATTTAGATCCGATTTCGCCCGCAGTGGAAAACAATCGAGCTATGCCAATTGCGCCTAGGGCGTCGAGTTTATCGGAATCGGAAAGTAATTTCGCTTCAGAAGTCTCGCATTCCACTTTTGATGAATAACTATGTGACAAAATAATACTATGTAAAAGTTTGGTACGCTTATCAGAAAGCCCCGCATTCCCAAATAAGCGACATATGTAGTCCGCTGAAATTTTTGAAGACTTGGCTGATTCAGGGTGATTTTTTGCAAGAGCATTAGCATCATGAAAATAACAAGCTATAAGCAGAACGGTTTTATCTACGCTTGGAAACTCTTCGGAAAGCCAAAACGCAGTACGCAAAACACGAATAGAATGATCGATATTATGAGATGGGGATATCCCACCAGCAACTTTATAAAAATTTGAAATGCAAAAGCGATTCCAATTAAGCAGTTCATGGTCAATACTAATTATTGTCTCGGTGAAATCGCCACAATACGAAGTTTCACTGAAAAAACCTTTGGGTTGAGAATTGTGATTTGTATGATGCATTTTGGGATTTAAACGATTGATTCGATGGAAGTCTGCGTTTCGTTTCATATATCCACATATTCATAAAGAACATAACAGGAACATTATATTCTCGCAAGGGTGCTGTCCCAACGATTAGAAACTTATGTGTCTTCTAGCGATCCGGAAATTGGCGAAATTCCAATTCAGGAATCGCACAATATCTGTTTCGCGACGCTTCTCGATCCGACGGCTCAACAAAGCCACTTTTTCTCAGCCGATCGCTCACCTCGAATTACCTGTGCGCAAATCAATATATTTGGTATATTAAATATATGAGTAAGTTGTTGAATCAGGGCATTGATGCTGTCCGTAGTTTGCCGAATGAGCGGCAAGACGTGGCCGGTGAGCTCTTGCTTAGGCTCGCAATGCCGGATACAGGCCGGCAATACAATTTGAGCGCTGCAGATATCGCGGCCGTCCGAGAAGGATCGCGCCAGGCCGATCGTGGCGAGTTCGTTTCCGAGGAAGAAATGACAGCTTTCTGGCAGCACTGCGGTATATGAGGCTTGTATACACCGAACAGGCGCGGGGCCATATCTCGTCGATATTCGAGTATATTGCAAAGGATGATCCACATGCGGCAGCGCGTGTGGTTGCGCGTATTCGTGCGTCGGCGCAGGCGGTCTCTCTGTTTCCATACATGGGCCATGTCGGGCATGTGCCGGGGACGCTTGAGTTTGTTGTCGCCCGTCTCCCCTACATCATCGCCTATCGGGTAGAGATCGGAGATCACGATCAGGTCGCCATCCTCGGCGTACTCCACACAAGGCCGTTGCGATGACTGCATTCCCCTGCCGAGTTGGCTTGATGTCAATATCAAAAAAAGAGCCCTCGACCGAGGGCTCAAGCGATTTCAAGGGTGGCGATTCCCTTCTCTTCCATCATCGCCGCGAGCATTTGGAACTGCTTGGCGCTGGTGCTTTCGGTCAAGAACGATATGCCGCCGGTGATGCCATTTTGATGCGCGAGCATGACCTCGAGGGGATCGTGCATAAGAACGGTCTCCCCTTCATTCGCCTGGTGGCCATTGAAGATATGGCCAGCGGGGTCGAAACCCTTCGGAAAGGCAAATTTCGGCGTCTCGCCCCGCACCGTATATCCGCTATAGGCGATTAGATTGCTCGATCGCCAATCGTGTATCGGGATTGCGAGACGTCCACGTAAGATGCCCTTCGGCGCGTAGCCAGCGCCAAACTCGGCACAGGTATCGGCGTCGAGACCAAGCGCACGGACGCGATCGTGATCGGCTTTGAGATAGGTCAGGGGCTTCAGAACGCGAACGTCCTGATCATCGCCCCTGACCGTCTCCTCGGGGGAGCTGTTGAGATCCTGATTGTCATTCGGGTTGCCGAGCTGCGAATGCAGGAATTCGGCGGCCGTTTTCATGTCGGTGCCACGAATATGGGCTGCCAGCGCGATCACATCACCGCCGGTGCCACCGGCAAAACAGTAGAAGGCCTGCTTGGCAGGCGTAACAACGAGAGCGCGATCGCCGCCGGAATTACAGGCCGGACAGCGGCCGCGGAACTGGTCGCCTCTTTGGAGAAGCTTTAGATCAAGATGCGACAATGCATCAGCAATCGGAACGCGCTCCTTGAGCGCGCTAAAGTCCACATAGGCCATGCGGGTTCTCCGGAATGTATGGAAAGGTGCTGCGTCTGAACTCAGCTTAGTGCAGCGACATCAGACCTTTGGGAGTTATCCCCATGGCCGAAGGTGGTATGCCGGTATCTATTGTACGACTGGTCAAAAGGTCGGTCAGCGACTTTTGACTCCAACCGCAGAGTTTCCCTCGCCGTCAGCGATGGAAGTTAAACGCCGTATGAACTCAGCTTCCGCAAATGGCAAATACGGCCGCCCGGTACCGACTAAACGAAATAAATTCTTGCTACTCCGAGGCGCGTTTTAGCCCAAACCCCAAACCATCTCATCAAAGTCGAGGCGGTAAATCGTTTTTATCGGATCTCGGATGTCAACCGTGACCTCTTGTCCAACCCCATATTTTAAGGAAACTGATTTGGGCAAGATCGCAGGTCCAACAAGATAATGCATCCAGAAGTCGAGGACCTGCTCGTCGGGTGCCATAACCATTGCGAGCGGTATAACGACCGCGTCCGCAGAGCTGATATCCGGCAAGGAGATCGAATGTGCTTCGGGCCGAACGTCGCCGACTCTCAAGACGCAATCGCCTCCTTCATAGTCGTACAGGCAGTCTCCCTCGATGACTTCGTAATTGTAGCTGAACTGGAAGATCTCACGCGGAGAACGGTCAAGCTCTAGGCGTTCGGTGGAAAGAACTCCTGATTGAATTGGCACATCGCCGTGCACCTTCAAGACAACCCCGAACAGATAGGGCGAGTAATTAGATACGCATGTAGATGCTGGGCAAGACATCTCCTGGGTAAGACGTTTATTTACCGCTTCCAGAAGATCCGGGGCATAATCGATTTCATCTCTCAGAGCAGCTCTAAGCAAATCTGTCTCTAAGAAACTGAAGCCAGCAATTGCTGTAAGATCCTTAGCCGACTGCGCACCTCCTTTCGCAAACTCCAGCGGCATCGCTATGTAAGACGCTGTTATTTTGGGAGCGTCATCTGGTGGTGCGCAGCACCAAACATAAACTTTTTCCGCGATACCGGCCGAACTTACCCCTAGACCAACGAAAAACGCCACGGCAGTGAGGAACCAGCCGGGTTTGAACTGCCTTTTCTCCTCTCGATTGGTGTTCGAAAGCTGATTACTCAAGGGTAGAGGCCCCGCTAATGCTCAACCAAAAATAGCATAATCACTTTGAACTTGAACTTCAATGAACGTCCAGCTTCAATTCTTCCGTGAAAAATAGGACCACGACCGCTGGCACCAGAGACTATCTGTTTCAGCTCTCCCAATCTGAACAGGCCCGTCAATCGCTGCGCTCGGACATACTAGAAATTCAGGCTCAGATCGGTCCCCAGTTTGGAGAGATGCTCGATTGTAACTCGCGGACGCTCAGAAACCGGGAATCTCGCCAAAGGCGAGCGACTGAACCGACACTTCGGCGCAACCGATGAGACATCGAGTATCGAGCCGTTTTAGTCTAGATCGAATCGATGTGTATACGTTCGAAAACGGCACGCTCCCATTGACAGTTCAGCATCGAGTACAACGCATCCGGTGGCTTGAAATACCCTCCGAATTCCTCCGCCGCCTGGAACAGCTGATAGGTGTTCCCCTTCTGTGCGATCTCACTCAACAACTTGATCATGTTCTCCATCGTCCGTTGCGAGTTGGCCACGTTCAGCACCAGCATCCCGGCCGTGAGCCCGAGATGCTGCTTATACAATCCTCGTCCAACATATTCACGGTACTGTAGGAAGTTCCGGAGATGGCTCTTGCGGTTGAATTTCGACGCTCGCGTCGGCTCGGTGGCGCGGTCGGCTTCGACCAGGAAGAAGCGATAAAGCTTGCGGCCGCCTTCAACATATTCGAGACCAAACAGCGCGTCCGGGATCAAGTCGCTTCTCACTTCCTTCTTGGTCTTCGGATCGATGAACGGCACTGAATAACGGAGCCTCGCCCCCGCTCTTTCGAGGATCGCTGATTGCGGAATGTAGTTGAGATTTGGATTGTCGAGCGTCGCCAGTTCGATCGAGGCTGTGATGCAGGAGACCATGAACCGATGCTGCCACGGGCCGGAATGGCCGTTGGCGAAGTCGCTCCACTTCCCCACCTCCCGCAATGCTCGTTCCCCTGCTGGTGCCAACTCGTAGACGAGCGGCTGATAGCGCGCACCGAATGTGCGGAACTGCTGTAAGGGCCGATCGAGATAGGCGCCGCGATGCGGTGTTTCGGTCTCATTGAAGAGATCGGTCAGCGGATCGCGGGCGCGCTTTTCGCTGCGCGCAATGTTTTTTGAGAAGGCGTGCAGATAGATCGATGACAGCGACCCGTGCTCGTGTAGTTTCTGGAACCATAGAAGGTCGCGCGGCTGCGGGGTCACGCGCTTGCCGGTCGAAAGACGCCGGTCGCGGTGGCGTCGGTGGAGGCTGTCGTGGCTTGCTTTGTTCACACGGCCTCATTCTATCATCGTAGCCGCCGTTCGATGGCCTTCATCATGATCACCATTGCGGGCTCGGGTCGGTATCGGGACGGTCGGGATCATCGGCCTCGTTGCGATCCTGCTGTTCGGTTCCTTGTCCGCTACTCCCATTCTCTCGCGCCTCGTCCCCTCCAGCATCCGGGTCCTCGCCAGGTGTTGATTCGTCCTCGGTATCAGGTGCCTCGTCGAGCAGCTCGCTGTAGTGGACGGCGTAGCGTTCCCGCATTCGATCCTTCAAATGGTCGCGCTCTTGACGGGTCATCATTTCCATGGCCTCGACATGGCCGAACGGGAAGGCCAGTGACACCGCGCCCTTGGTCAGCCCCCGCACGGAGCACGCAAACGCTCCCTTTGGCTGCGCTTCGATCGTCGCAGGCTCACAGGCGAGCATGGGCGCCAATGCCCGGGCGTCCTTGTTTGAGACACCACCGGCAAACTTGATCGAGGTGTTGGCCGCAAACGCGTCCTGAAGGCTTGGACTTAGCTGGCCGAGATATTGATGGGCCAGGATCATGCCGGTCTTCTGCTTGCGCGCCTGGGCGAGGATGATGCCGATGTTGCGATCGAAGTAGTCGGCGGCCTCGTCGATATAGACGAAGGTCGGCAGGCGCTTGTGTTCCGGCAGCACGGCGCGTTCCTGGGCGGCCTGGGCAATCAGCGCGATGAAGAAGCGGCCGAAGATCTGGGTGCCATTCTCCTTGAGCAGGTCCTTGGCGGTATTGATCAGGATGATCTTGCCCGTATTCATCTCCGAATAGAAATCGAGCTTGGAGCGGGGATGCGAGAACATGCGTTCGAAAGACTGGTTTTCCAGGATGCCCCAGAGCCTGCGCAGCACCTGTTTCTTGGTCTGTTCGAACTCCCTGGAATTGAACTCGGTCTCGAAGAAGTGTTTGGCCGTGCCGGTCAGCTTGGCGATCGATGCGGCGAACTTTACGTCGCCGCCTGGCTCCATCAGTTCGCGCAGCGTGTGGATGGTCGCGTCGGGAATGTGCAGCATCAGCCGGGTCACATAGCGGAAGATGACCGACTGTTTCTGCGTCATGCCCGCGTCGAGCAGGCTGCCGAGGACGAAGTCGTAGAGTTCCAAAATGGAATTGGTCAGCCGCTCTCGCTCCAGCATGGGATAGCTGGCGAGACGGTCCATGCCGACATCGAACAGGTTGAGCGACACCGGGTATTCGACATCGGCCGGATCAATGAGCACGACCCGCTCGTGTAGCGGTTCGCCCGAAGCGAAGCACTTGAGACCGGCGATAGTGTTGATGAGGTCGCCCTGGCTGTCGATGACAACGACGGAGGCCTCGCCGCGCGCGACGGCTTCAAGGTCGCTGGCGATCAGATATTGCAGGGTCTGCGATTTTCCGTGACCGGTGCCGGCGACGATGTGGTGATGTTCGAAGCGCTGCGCCTCGGGAATCGTGAACGCAATATCCCCATCGAACAGCCGTATCAAAGGTGTACCACCGAGATAGGTGCCGACCAACTGCCGACGATCGGTGATGTCGGACTTGGAGGGAAGCCTCGGCATCCGGTTGAAGCTTGCAGGGTCTGCCGGATTGCCACCGGACGCGGCGATCACGTTGCGCTCCAGCCGATCCCGCAAACGCGGAAAGAGGCTCGCCTCGTGGCTAGCCTCGTCGACTTCATCGGCGAACAGGGTTCCGATCAGCCGGTCGAGCAGGTTCGGCATCCCCTGCATCAGGTCGAGCCGCTTGGTCGTTACCCGAACGGCCGCTCCGGCTGCGATACCCGGATCGCGGCGCGGCGCGACCTCCGCTGTTGCGAAAAACAACTCAACGAGAGCATCGCGGATCGCTTCCACGGTATCGTCGTACTGATCGGCCAGATCACGCTGGATTAGGATCGCATCGCGCAACGCCCAGTATTCCGATGTCGACCGGCGTCGCGACCAGTCTACGTCGGGAAGCAGGAACATCTCCTCGTAGTCGAACAGCGCGGCAACGATGTCTGTGACATGATCTCGTTCGAAACAATCATCGACACCAATGACGGTTTCGTAAAGCCGATCCGCGAGTTGCCGGATGAGGCGGTTCCGGCCTGCGAGAGATCCGATGCCGTGTCGTTGGAACAGCGCCTCCGTCTCGTCGAAGGCCTCGCGGGCAAGAGCACTGTCCGATGGCACGAATAGTCCGTGGAGGAACGCGTGCAGCCTGATGCCTCTGGGAAAGAGCGGGGCCATCACAATCCGCGGATCACCACGTACTTCGCTTCCTGTTTCGAGAGCGCTTCGATCGGCATGGCTTCCGTTCCATCCCAATGCTTTGCACTCTCCATCACCTGGCGAAAGAAACTGGCGACGATCCCAAGCCACGCCTCCTTGCGAACAAGATCGATGATGCTCCCGCAATCAAAAAACCGACCGTGGATCAGATCTTTGACGAAGATCGTCTCGCGATTGCGATCGAAGTAGAGCCAGCCTGCGGCAAGACCGCCGAGGACCCCGAGCGTCCCCGCCACCTGCCACCCGAAATCTGCCAGAACCGTAACAACAACAGCCGTGAAGATCACGCCGACGAGACCACTGCGACGCAGGAGGCCAGGCTGCGACCTCTCGATGAGTATCGCGCTTTGAAAGCTGTATCGCTTGATGATTGCCTCTTCGTCGTCCTCGAACTCGAAGCGGGCATAGAGTTGGAACACCGGCCGCGACAAGATTCGTGTCCGTCGCTGTGACCGCCTGAGAAGCAATTTCATGGAGACCCCCAACCCCATTGGTTGCAATTTTTTGAGACTATAACTTTAGCGTCAGAATGCAAAGTTCATGTCCCGGCGACAAAGCGCGATAGCTTCTTCTCGATCACGGCCTGATCGATCGCGAACTTGGCTGCATTGGCATTCCGGATCTTCAATGCGCCGTTCGGAAACGAAGGAGCGGTCAGTGGCGGCATCGCGAGCCGGTGCGTTCGCACATGCTGGCGGACATAGGCTTCGAACGGCAGCAACTCGAAGAGGCTTCTATCGTCATTGGTGAGCCGAAATTCCGGCTCCAGCAATTCCGCGTCGGCGACGCCAAGCCGGAACGCGGCGATGGTTCCAACCGTGCCTATCAGCGCCTCGCGCAATGATGTTGGAAGCTGCGCGACATACTGATTGGCCAGCACCAAAGAGACGCCGAATTTGCGGATGCCGGAGAGCATCTCGGCCAGCGTCGCCGGGGCGAAGCGATGGCATTCGTCGACATAGACATGGAAAGCGCGCCGGGAAATCGCTGGCCGGGTCAGCCCGGCCAGGTGCAACTGGCTGATCAGCAGCGATCCGATCAGCGCCGACTTCTCCAGACCGAGCTGGCCTTGTGGCAGGCTGGCGATAAAGATGTCGCCACGATCCATGAGGTATCGAAAGTCGATCCGCGACCGCTTCTGCGCGATGCAGGCGCGTAAGTATGGATCAGCGATCATCGCGCCGATCTTGTTGAGGGTCGACAGGGTGCGTTCGCGCTGCTCGCGCTCCGGCATATGTGTTTCGAAATCGGTGCGCCAGAAATCGGCGATGATCGGATCCTGGACATGGGCGATCACCCGCTGCCGGAATTTGGCACTGGTCAGCAGGAACTTCAGCTGAAACAGCGTGCCGCCGGGCAAATCCATCAGCGCGCGGGCGCCGTTGTAGAGAAACTGGTCGAGGGTAGGGGTCGCAATTTCGGCATAGCCCCACACGGCCTTGAAGGTGTCGACCAGGGATGATGCGACAAACGCCTTTCTCTCCTCGGGAATGGTATCGAAAATGTTGAAGCCGATCGCGGCTTCGGCTGGATTGAAATAGACGACGTCCTCGCGCCGCGAACGCGGAACCCGTGCCAGGATCTCGTCTGCCGCATCGCCATGCGGATCGAAAAAGGCGACACCGTCGCCGGCCAGTATGTCGTCGACTGCCCAACGGACTAGCGCAGTCGATTTTCCCACACCTGTTTTGCCGATCACCCAGGTATGGGAAAAGCGCCGGTCGTTTACGACCGGAACCTGTTTGAACTGTCTGGAATGTGCATCGACGGTGTTGATGAGGCCCAGTTTCATGACAAAGGGCGGCGTATCATCCCTAATCGCGCATTCTCCGTGCGGGTGGCGGGAGCGCGCGGCATCACACGCCGCCGTTCATGAAGAACTGTCCAGTCTCATTATACCGGCTCGACCCGCGCCCTTTCGAAAGCGGCCTCATGCTGCCTGGACAGGAAGAGTGACCAAGTGAACAGTGAACAGTCCGCCCACAGTCGTCTGGCCGCAAGGCCATGACTTCACCAGGCTTACCCCGCTTGCGCGTGACTAGAGGTCATCGCGCGGGCGGTGGCGTGTCCTGTCCTTTAGGCAGGATAAAGCTGGTGAAGTCATGGCGTCTGCCTGACGATCTGTGTGGCGGAATATGGTGGAATGTCCCCCTATGTTTGGGGATTGGTAGCGGCCCCGCATGGGGATACGGGTGGAACAAATGTAACCGCACATTTATTAAACGTGGTTCAGGTGCTCGTATCTCCGATACCATGGTTTTCATTGTTGCTATTTTGCATCATGAGTTCGCAGCTATGAATTAGCTGCCTTGCGTATTGATCAGAAGCCTGGTCGACGCTTGTACGTGTGACAAAGAAAAGCAGGTATACGGCGTGCATCGCGGCGATAGTTAGGACGGCGAATATCTCTAAACGTGTCGTCTCACCAATCCAGCTACCATACGGGGACAACAGGTAGGCGCAAATGGCGACGACAAGCCCATTGACCAAAAGGCATGGCCACCTCAAGCCGTATAGGTTCCGCCGAAACCCGTAGGTAATATTCTCTTCGAACAAAACACCATATTTCGTCTTGTCCCGTGCATGTTCGCGTAGCCAGACACCGCAGCGGTCATAGAAGGCATCCGCCGATGCCGTATCACACACCTCGTCCTCCGGTGTCGGTGGAGTGTCTCTTAGCTGCATCGCCAGAAAGCTCCTGTATCGCTCTTTTGACCGCTCATCCAGTCTCGGGTCTGCGTGCCTGAGCAAGGTCATAATCGGCCGGCCGCCGGTCGACGCAAACATCTTGCGCTCAAAACGCTTGCCCATGCGGCGCGCGAGATCCGACGCGGCAACGAACAAGACAGCAACGGCCGCGGTGGCGATGACTTGCGGCAAGCTGAGTTCTGACCACGAAATCGAAACAACGGCCAATGAAACAGCCGGGGCGATGCCGATAATCGCGGGCAATAACCGAGCGCGCAGGTTGTAGATGTCGAGAAGCGCCATAACGTTCTATCCGCAATGCGCGACATCGGTCACGCTCTGCTGCACATGCATAAGGCCAAAAAGCCTTGCAGGGGTGACTATCAGCAAGGCCGATGGCGGTGGGCGTCCCGCGGCGAGTTCGGCCGCCGTCTTGCGGTCGAGCTCCGACGGTCCCTGATCGGCGAGATGAGAGTGCCAGGTCCCGACGTCTAAAAGAGTCGAACCACTCTCGATATGACGGGCATTGATGGCTGCCTTCAGTCCCTCGGTGCCTAACACGAAACGGCCGGAGGAACGCCGGCTATCCGGCGGCGCCGGCAGGAGATCGACAACAGTGACTGTGCGCAAGCGAGCGCTGCTCACACCGATCATTAGGCCGCCTGTCTCGGCCGCAGGCCAACGAGCGACCTCCGCATAGATATAGTCGAGAACGCGCCGGGCGATGCGCAGGGTCCAGCCCTCAGCCCCTTCGACATCGACGACCGCGAAGGCCGGGACCGACTGCTGGAACCAGTTCGTATCGGGAGTATCCGTGGCGGTGGTCGCCACGATGATGCGCCCTTCACCGGCGGGCGTCTGAAGCTCCTGCACGAGTTGCTCCGTGAGACCGGCCGTCATGGCGGATAGGCGCATGTCGGTCATCGGCATGGTCTGGGACGAGCAGCCCTGTCCGATTTGGACCTCGGCGAGGCCGTGATCGGGATCGAAGAGCAGTGTACGCAGGCGGGGCGAGTCCGCAGTCGCATAAAGCTCAGCGGTCAGGTCAGATAGGGTTGGATTGTGGGCCGCGCCATCGAGAAGCAGGAACCCGCCTTGTCCGCGCCCGAACAGTGCCGCTTCGGTCAGACGCGGTTTGACCTCCTTTGCGGGGAGCGCCGATAAGGCCTCGCGCACGGCTAGCGAGGCGGTCGTGTTGACGGCGCAGCCGGCATCCCTCGGTAACAAGATGCGGCGCTTGTCCCGCATCGGCAGATCGAAGACGAGATCGTCCTCGTGAACCTGGGTCGATTGCCCAATCTGTGAAAGCTCTGCGGCCAGCTCTGCCGCCTTTGACCGCGCCACAGGCGACCGTGCCAGCGCGTGACGAGCCATATTGTGCGGGAGCAGGCTGCTCCTGTCGCTGACGACCGGGATCTGGACGCCGGAACGCGCGAGATGCATAGCCATCTTGGACCCGACGCTGCCGCAGCCGAGCATCACGACAGGCGCAACTTCGGGGGCACCGGAGACCCGCCGCAGCAAGGCGGGATTGGGTGTATCGCGCTGAATCGCAGGCGCGACAGGCTCCGCGTCGCCGCCAGCGAACAAGGATGCCCGGTTTTTTGGGGCGCGGACTTCGATGACATAAGGCAGAAGCTCGATGTCGGAGTCAGACCCGATCAGATGGAACGGACGACGCGCGCAAAGAATGACGGCGACGGGCACAGGCGGATCGAGCACGAATCCATGAAAGCAGCGTTCCAGACCGTCGATAAAAACGCGAAGCGCTCGCCCGCAACCGAGTTCATCGGCGCGGACCGTAAGATCAGCATACGTGGTGATGGTCTCGGGCATGTAAGACGAAGCAACCAACGGCCCGCCGTCCGGCAATTTGTCCGGCCAGACAAAGGCGCAGACGGTGTTGCCCTCGGCATAACCTTGCCCGGCGCGATGCATGAAGAGCTTCTTGTCTCCACGGCTGAGGGGCACCTGTTCGAAAGCAACGTCGATCCATGCGAACGCCTCGGCGCCAATCGAGGCACCGGTTGCGCCAGATCGAAGATACCGGGCCTTTAGGACTCGATACCCGCCGTTCCGGTCGACGATCGCGCGGCAAGCCTCGGCATCAATAACAACTTCGGCGGACAGGTCACGACGCAGGGTGGGCTCCCACCCCTGCTCCGGGTCGATCAGGGCGCCTTCTGCTGCGTGCCGTAGCCACAGCACAAGCTGATGGACGAGATTAAAAACACCCAGCTCGACCAGGCTGAATTGGATGAAATATTCGCGTTCGTTGCCGTCGATCAGGCACGGCCTCGGCAATTCCGTCAGAGGGCCGGGCTGGAGATGGGGCAGGTTGCGAGGAAAGTCCTCCCGCAGAAAGAAGGTAGGCGGCGACCACGGGTAGCGCGGTCCGAGGTGCGCGGCGACGGTTTCGGTGCGGCGCACCCCGCTTTCGCTGACGCCTTCGACTCGCATATGGAAAGGCATCTCAACATTGATATCGAGTTCAATTAACGCAACTTTCTCGTCTGCCGAAACGATTCGACCGCCACGGCACTCCCGGTGAGTGCGCGCAGCGGCAAGGAAGCGTTTAGCATAATCGCTCAGCCCGTCCGCCGGCATTGGCCTGACCCATGCTGGCGCGCATGGGCGGCCGTGGCGCTGATGCCGAGAGCTGGCGCAGCGAGTGCTGCGGCCGTGGCTAGCTTGCGGACAACTCCGCTGGCCTTGACCTCGAATTCGAGGGTCTGCTCGTCATCGTCCCAATGCTCGTCGGTGCAGAAGAAGCGGTCGTCATCGCCGTCCACGATGTCGATGTACTCCCGTTTTGCCCGGTGGTGGGGCGGATTGTCGTCATCGTCCTTGATCGGCTTGCTGCTTGCGACGATGACGGCGCCCTTCCGGGGCTGCGCAAGAGCATCGCGCGCGTCCTCGTCGACCTTGGCATCCTCACCAAGTTCGCTCCAGCTATCGATGCTGAGGCTGCGCCAGGAACAATGATGGGGTGTCTGGAGTATGTCGTATGACAACCAGTCCGTATTTTTCTTGCCGTGGCGCTGCCACAGGCGCTTCCAGATCGCAACCTCGGCGTCGCCGCCCGTCAGGAAGCGGCAACAGTCGGAGACCCCACCTCCGGAGAGTGAAAACCGCATGACAACCGAAGACTCGTTGGTAGAAAGCTCCTCTTCTTCCTCGTCGCTTTCAGCCGAAAGGGGGGCGAGTAGTCGCGCCTCAAATACGTCCGCGTTTACGCGGTTGGCTGCAGTCACTGTTTCATCGAGCTTGACGACGATGTCGAGGATGTCATCGGTTTTGCCATTGATGTCCTCACCCATGATGAGTATGCGATCGCCGGCTTCCGTATCAAACCCATCATCGCGGAAGCGCCTTACGCGCCGCCTAGCCTCTTTTGCCCATGCCTTTGCGTCTTCGCAGATTGGATTCTTGGAACTAGCCCGTGTGAATACCAGTGGCGAAGACCACATTTCTCGAATGACAATTTTATCATCATCCTCGTTCCATTCGTCCAACGGGCCGAGATGGAAATGGTTTTGTAGCCCGGTGATGTGATCCTGATGGGGGTGGCTCGACAGGAACACATCAACAAATAGCCGACCTTTTCCGTCGCGTTCCAACCGGCTCCTAAGGACGCTTGCCACGTCGGCCGTGTCGTTGTCCTCGTCGTCGGCAGTACCGCGAATGTTGATATCGATCAGGATCGTCTGGTCGTTGTTAAGAACAATCAAGGTCATGTCCCCGTTCGAGACGGGGAAGAATGCAAGAGACGCGGTCATTGCTTTTTCCCTAAGTTCGATCTTTGTTCTAGGTAAGAAGCGATGTCCGAGTCGTCAACTGTTCGTTACAAAACTGTCGAGACGCAACTCTGGACGCGTTTTGTCAAAATGAGTTGAGGGAGTATCGCAATACGGGTAAGGCGGACCGACCTCTCGGCCGATCCGCCCGCTCCTGTGTTCAGGAGTGTCGGTCAGGTTTGCCTCGACGGTCGATCCGCTGCTGGAGCCAGTCCAGCACTTCGTCCTCAAGCCATCCCACCCTGTTGGGGCCAAGCCGCACCCGCTTGGGGAATTGGCCGGCCTTTTCCAAGCGTGCGATGTGTTGCGGCGAGTACAGAACCAGCGCCTTCACGTCCCGTTTCGACAGTATCCTCATCACGATAACTCCCGTGTTGGGAGCATCGCGATGCCCCGGTGGTGACAAGCCCCGAGGTTCCATCAGCCTATCACGTATGGTAGAAATGCGTGTCCGTTAAGTTGTAAATTGGAATCGAACCACCGCAATGATTGAAATTGGGGGTGGATTTGGGGGTATAAACACATTAAATTTTTTAAATATAATCGATATTTCAATGTGCTACGTACTATCTGCGATTCCGCCCCTGTCCTTGAAAATCGCTTTTTCGACAGAATGTTAAGTGATACCCAGGGTTTACGCCTCACCCGACTGGTAAACAACGGTGAGGAACATGCTCTGGAGATTCGTGCGCCCTATGAAGCGGCCTGAGTCAAAAAATCACTATTATGTCTGCCGGATACCGCATGATGTTTTGCCGAAAGCGCCGGGCGTCCAACTGAACATTCCAGTTGGGGATATCTCAGTCACCAAAACCATCTCGCGCAAGGCGGTACAGGTCCGCGTATCACTTCGTACTTCTGATCCGGCAGAGGGCTTGAGGCGACATGCGGCTATCCATAGCTACCTGGCAGATATATGGCAGTCGCTTCGAGACGGTCCGCAACGGCTTACACATGAGCAGGTCGTATCTCTTGCTGGGGATGCGTACAAAACAGTTGTGTCGAACTTCAAAGCCGATCCCGACGAGCTTTTGCGACTCCCTGATGATGAGGTGGTTAAGGATACTCTTGATCGAATTCCGGAGGAGCTAAGGCGGGATGCGATAGCTCAAGGCGCAGGCATGAGCATTGTCGCGGTTGTGGATTGTTTGGTTGCGAAGCGAGGTTTGGAAATAGATCTCGATTCTCGTTTGCGCTTGGCTGAAAGAGTGATTGCGGAGCTTCAACAAGCCACAGAGCGGCTTAAAGCGAATGCGGAAGGTGACTACAGCCCAGATACCTATGTTGCGCGGTTCCCCGAGTGGGTGTGCTCTGAGACCGAAGTTTGGATCGCCGGGGGTTGGAGTTTTCCGGGATCAGAGCAATCAGAGCACCACCCAACAAAGACGTTGGTGAAGGTTTAAACACCGCGTTCGACGCCATGCGGAAGATCCGCCTCCGAGAACCGGAATTAGTGGAGTTGGAGAACTCGGTGATCGTTCACGTTCGACATCAGCGGCTTTCCAGTCCCGCTCAGATAGTTATGGAGTATCTTGAGGATAATGAAGAAATAGCTAACCAGATCGGTCGTGAGATTACCGGGTTGAGGCGCGACGTCCAGATGAAGGATATTTTCGTTGCATTGAGGAAGCGGGATCTGATTGAGCAAGTTCCTGGAAAGCGTGGGCGAGCTTCGGCATGGCGAAAAACAGGACGAGGAGTATCACTTGAAGATGACGGGGAGCCAGAGCTGCCGCTTTGACCCTTGTGCGCAAGTTTATGATCTGCGGTTTTCACAGAACGCCATAAGTCCTGCACTTCACTGGCTCGTTCGTTCGGGCACTTCTAGGCGAACGTCAGCTTTCCGAATGTTGAAAAACAGAAAAAAGCACCGGCCGAACTTCCGCAGAGGGCCGTCTCATCGATAAAAGATCGTGCGGTGATGGTCTGGGATCGGCTCTAAGCTGTCTCTCGATGAGATAGGTGCCAACGGCAGCTTTGGGGCCGAAACGACACTCATCCACGCCCGAAAATGCGACGCGGCGAACTCGAACTTTGAGCCCAAACTGTTGTGAGCGGCGCCGACCTCATCTCGCGCCGTAACTGTCTGACGCCAGCCTGATACCCATAGAGTTTTTGACTTGAATTTGGCCTCGCCCGCTCTTCTTTTCAGCAGAAACCCTATTGTGAAAAAACTCTTCATTGAGAAAAATCTCAAACATTCAAAAAAGACCGCCAGCCATATATTATTTCAAAGGAACCGAGCCGATGATGCAAATAGTGGAGGCAAGCAGCGTCTACAGTTGGCGAGGCGAAAACCTTGTAGTTTGAGAAAATGGTGAACTACAGGACCTCACCCGAAAGACCTGAAATGGTCAGGAAAGCGAAAGGAAAGGGACTTGAGTGCCGAGGTGTTTTTGACTCGTGAATCCTCTGGCGAGCAACTGGCCGAAGGGTTCGAGGCAGTCAACGCGATGCTGGAGGGGACGGGCGTCCGCGTCATGCCAAAGCCGCTCGAACATGAGCCGCCAGAGATTTTGGCACTGCTCTCGAAAAGCGAATTGACAGAAGACGAAAATGCACGGCTAAAGGCACATTTCCTGCTTCCGCGCGCGCAGTGCCTTGAGATTATTGCGGCGGCAGGCCGGATCCCTCAGGTCGATGGTGGCGGGTCCATGGAGGCTTTTCACGAAGGCCTCGACATTCAGTATCCGCAACTCTGGGTGATAGAAGAAGGAGCGGACTACTCCGATTTCTATCCGTATCACAGGAATACCAGTGACGACGGTGTTGGGTCGGATGAGCTGAGCCAGATCTTGTCCGGCGAGGGTATGGGGTACCGTTATGACACTCTGGGGGGCGTGGTGCTGACCACGAAAACCAGCCCATCCGAGGGGGTTTTGGTGACGTTTAGTGGAATCTTGCCGCATGCGGGGCCAGTGAATGGAGTTTCCGCGGGCTCAAAGGTTTTGGTTCAGGTGCTGGGGCCAGAGCGGTTCCGAAGTCGGGCGGTAGAATGAACGCCTGTGAATAGACGTCTTGGTGCGACGAAGGGTCTTCGTCGCGCGAAGATAAGAGCTGTTCGGCGAGCGGCCGCACCACTTAAGCCCACATACGATAGTTTCGGTGCACTGATGCGATGTTTCAAAGAGACGTCGCTGTGAATATGACCGCCTGAATTTTCCAGTCGCCTGAAATTCGGCGCAAGACAATAATTTGGTCAAACAATCGATCTTCCGCAGATATTTTTACTTCGCCTTCAAGGATGATCCTGTTGCACACGACGGCCAGGTCACCGGAGCCTGCATAACACCAATCTTCAAATCGATAGGTCCCGTGCATTTCAAAGTTGGCGGCAAAGCCCTCAAGACCCTTGAGCCCCTCAATCCGAGGTCCCCCGGGAGGCATAAGCGTTGCGTCATCCGCCCAACATTCCAACCAATCCTCCCGCCGCGCCTGCGCAAGGTAATCGGTCCAACTCTCAATGAAACTGCGAATTTCGGCTCTGTTTTCGCTTGTCAAATAGTCGACGCCGAGCATTTTCTTTCCCTGCAAAGACATCCGGCAACGGGTGGAATTTCGATTGAAACGCATCGTATGCAGTCCGGAAAATGAAACAAGCGAGCGCCGAACATGCCATTCAGCATCGGCAAACTAATTGTCGGCTTTGCGCGACTCAATCTGACAGCCGGACGAACTTCCGCAAAGGGCCGGCGTTGCCACCGGCCCGTCGCCGGATGATTCAGATCTCAAGGCTTTCGGAGATCGAAAGCGCGTCCTCCAAATCAACGCCAAGATAGCGGACGGTGCTGTCCATCTTGGCGAGGTGGAACCCCACAAACCCGGCCGCAAGCATGCCTCGGTTCTGGATGTGCGTGAGGTCTTCATCGTCAATCCGATCGAAGAGCGAAGAGGACATCACTCACAATCAGATTGTGGTCCGGCTGCATGGCGACCGGGATGTCGCCATCAGTCGGAGCGGTCTCAATGTCTGGCGACGCGAGCGTGGCTTCACATAAAAAGCGCCCATGCGGGCCGCTGCGCTTGTCTGTTCAGCCCTCTTTGAAGAGGGACAGATCGAGCGGCAGTATCTGACCCATCCAGATCGCGTGCGCCGTGTGATCGGTCAACGCGTCACCGGTTTCCGGATGGGTGAATATGGTCAGGCCGGACCGATTGAGACAGAGCTAGGCCATCACCTCGCCGAATTTCTCCGGCGGGATCCGCAATTGGCAGCTCCAGCAGGGATGCGGACCGACGGGCCTCTCGTGCATCCGTCCCATCTCGATGTCGAACCGGTCGCGCGCCGTCTCGCAGAGCGCCCTGGCCTCATCCAAGGTCTCTTGGCTGAAATAGATATGGGCGTGGAACTCACTGACATCGGCGATCATCGGACGTCCCTTGGTTGTTGCGCTGGATCTGAAGTCCCTTTCATTACCACAACAGGCCCCGTCGGGACCTTAAAAACCGTGAACGGCACGAGGCTCATAATTTGCCAAACCCTGCCTCCAATCAGGGGTCGTAGCGAAGAACGACTTCGCCGAAACGGTTTGGATCCAGATACGTATCGCTAAAGAACGTTTCGGTCTCGGACGGGGTCAGACAGGAATATACCGGCACCGTCAGCTGCCCGTCGCACCACGCGTCTAGCGCGGCTTGCAGGTCGCTCGTCTGTCCGAGGCAGTTGCCGATGAAGGCGATGTTCTTCAACAGGATCGGCGTGACGATATCCGACGGTTTCATCGACGCGATCTGCGATCGCGCCTGGGCAATTTGCGAGTACGGGTCGGAGGACCCGCAAGTCACCAGACGACCCTCGAGCGCCATCAAGGTGGCGATCCTGGACAGATGAGTATCCGAGAACGGATCGATGACGGCATCAAATCCTTCGATCTCGATCGCACGAGCCGCAAGCGGCGTATCCTTGATCCATTCCCGTTGGCTGACATCGACGACGAACAACTCCTTCAACCCGAGGGCCATCAGTTTTTCGCTGTGCCGGTCGGAGCTCGATAGCCCGTACACGTCTACCGGCCGGTTCTTAAGGGCAGCGATGGCGAACAGCGACGTGTTCGACTTTGCCCCGGTGACAAGCACATTTTCGCCATCCTTCAGATCCAATCGGCGGATCATGCTAAAGGTGGTCTGCCCCCCGATGGTGAAGCCTGCCGCTATGTCATCGGGCATGGTTTCGGGAACGCGCATGAGCTTGCGCTGATGGAGGATCTGCAGTTCGCGCGAGCCATGGTTGGTCGGCAGGCCCGGAAGGACCCCCGGGACGCCGGTATGGGGATAAGCCGCGTCGGCTATGACACGATCGCCGGGTTCGAACCTGGTGACATTCCGACCGGTGGCGATGACTTCGCCAACGAATTCCGATCCGATCACATAGTAATTCGACCTGCGGTCCGACTTTACCATGCGCAACATCAGCACGCGGTCGCGATAGTTGCAGGAAAAGGCCCGGACCCGGATAAACACCAGGTCGGCGTTCGCTTCGGTATTCGCGTCGAAACTCAGGTCGGGCGTTTCAACAATGCCGAAACGAACGGGAATGCCTTCCAGTTCGAACGTTCCCTCCGTCCCGGCGACGATGCCGGCGCTGGAGCGTTCCGACCCTATGATCGCAAGCTGACGCATCTTCGGTCCCCTTATAGCACTTTCCGCTCAACTAGGATCAGTTCTGTTTGCGATCGGCGAGTCGATCCGGCGTTGCGAGCGCTGCAGGGCGATGCCGGGCATCGGCCAAAGCGGGCGTGGCCCAGAGGATTCAGGGGGCGGCCGCCGATCACAAACCCTTCGGGACGGGCGCTTTCGGAGCAACTCCTGCGCCGTGCTCCTTGTCCATATCCCCGATATGGCCTTCGGACCCCGACTTGACCTTGCACCGAAAGCGCCACGTCAGAATGATCCTAGTTGAGCGGAAAGTGCTCTAACAGACAAACGCGGCCGATCAGGAGACCGGACCGCCGACATCGGCAAGCGCCAACAGGTCGGGAATATCTTCCGGACAGGCCGACTGCAGTAGCGCCAGACCCATCCCGGCGGCCCCGTTGAACAGGCCCGGATTGTCCCCGTCCTTGCCGGCCCGCCATCGGAAGCTGCCGTGGTCGTTGGCGATCGCAAGCAGCCGGGCGATTTGGATGTTGGCGTCGCTTCTGAGAGTTTCGTCGTTCAGAAAATGACCGGCACGGGCCAGAAATACGATCCGGCCGGCATTTCCGGAAAACAGCTCATCTGTAATTGCCCCGGGGCTGGCGCGGACCGCGCGGACCGCGCGCTCGATATCCGTGGTCAATTCGGCGGTCGGCCCCGCATTCCGGACCAGCTCGAGCCGCGCCATGCCGATGCCGGCCGCGCCGTTGGCGTAATCGGACCGGTGCGGTGCTTCGGTGATCCCATCCCGATCGTCCGTATCACGCAGGTCCGGCCAGCCGCCACATAGCTCGAACAAGGCGCGCTCGTAGGCCAGTCCCTGCTCGGCCGCCTCCCGTGGCTCGGCCGCGTCCAGCGCGTGCCCGGCCCGGGCCAGTGCCAACGCCACTCCGCTCGCGCCGTGCATCAAGCCGGCCTGCGGGACTTTCCACCTCCGGCCACGCCAGGCCATGTCGTCGAACCGGGTGCTGGTCCTGTTTTGCAGCAGATGAGCGCAGCAGGCTCGGATTCGGTCGCCGATCGCCGGGCTGGAATCATGACGATACAATGCCAACAGGCCGACGATCGCACCGGCCGCGCCAGAGAACAGATCGAAGTCCTTGTCGTCCGCAATCCTCGCGTCGGTGATCAACCGGGCATAGGACCGGGCAAGGTCAAGAAGCCGGCTCTCGTCCAGAAACCCGGCCAGAACGGCAAGTCCGTAGACCAGGCCACCGACCCCGGAGCCGAGCCCGAGTGCGTTCAACCGGGAGACGGATCGCATCTTCGCGGGATCCGCGGCCTGATCGACAAGGACAGCAATCAACGGCTCGATCCTCGCCCGGTGAACAGGGTCGCCGGACACCCGATGGAGCGCCGCAAGGAACGTCGCGATGCCCAGGGTCCCGGTCAGGAAGGCCGGCGCCTGAGGCTGGATCTGCACGGCTCTTTCGTCGGATGTCACCGGCGAGACCGCAACCCAGGTGGCGCCACCGCCGGCCTTGACAGACGTCTGATCGATTGCGTCTGCCAAGCATATTGCCGCATCGACGAGCCGCCTGCCCGAAGCCGGCAAGAGATGATGATCGGCCGCGGTGTTCTCGTTGACGCTCGTTGTCTCGGCGGTCTGATGCGTCGCCGTGGCACGGAGCGCCAATCTGATCATCGTCCGGTCGCGATTCAATAGATCATCGCCCAGGCTGCGCAGCCGCGTGCGCACCTCGTCAAGACATGATCCCCGGAAGAACTCTGGAACCACGGTTCCGTCACCGCAAACGACGTCCGTCGATGTGGTACGGCCTTCAAAGAACGGCACGTCGAAAGCGGCCATGGATGCGCGCTCGTAGTCGCAGACAGCGGCGATCGGGAGGGCATCGTCGGCCGTCAGGGACATTCGATAAAGAAAATCGAAATGCAGGCTCCACGCGACGCCGTCGACGACAGAGGCCCTCCCGAGTGCGCGGATCTGCAGAAGCCCGTAAAGCTGTGTCGCTCGCAGAACCGGCCGGATCGTCAGGTCGGTGAAGCTATCGAGGGGACCGCCGTCGCTTGCCATATCCGCACCGCGCGCCCGCAGGAAATCGAACATCGCCTCATACCCGGCGATCAACTCGGCCTCGAAGTCCTGTACTCTGAGAGGCTGACCGTCCAGCCGGGGAAGGTTGCCGCGCGCTTCGAAATCCGTCGCCGCTGTCTTTTCCGCCCGTGCATCCATCCCGCCCTCGATGCGCGTGTCCGGCCGACCATGGATGTCCAGACCGCCCACAAGGACAGCGGTGCCGCCGGGCACGGACAGCCACCCGGGCAGATAGGCGGTCGAGCATACGGAATCATCGAGCATCCTCGCGGCTTCGGCCATCGCCTTTTCGGGCCCGACGACCGGCGGTTCCTCCTTCTGACGGGCATGCATGAGCGTCTCCAGATCAACGAGGATCGGGACCGATCCATGCGCCAGGACGTTCTCGAAATGGAAGTCGGAGCCCTGAAGCATGCGAACGAGGCAGAGCGTTGCTCCCGAACGATGGAAGAACTCTCGAGCCTCCGTCAGGCTGACGCATGGTCGGGATGACAGCCATTCGACCCAGCCATACGTGTCGCAGGCTCGCGTTGCCACCGTGCCGGCGGAAGCGGGCGCACCCTCGGCCTCCAGCCAGTCCAGCAGGCTCTCCCAAGCCAGGTCGATGCGAAGGTCCTTCGGCTTGTAGCCAATTGAGAGCCCGCTTTCGAAGGTGACTTTGTAGACGGAGCGTCCGCCTCGATGCAGATCGGAGAGGCCTGCCCCGACCTGCACGACCCGGCCGGGCAACGATCCGCCGGCCAGCGATTTGATCCCGGCAGGAAGATCGCGATACAGGCGCTCCACAAATTCGAGGGTTGCCGCCTGCCATTGCACGACGACGGTAGACAAAAGGCGCGCCAGCACAGGCCGGTCCAAAAAGAACGCCTTGAGCCCGGCTTTGCGCAAACCCTTCAGAAAATCAGCGACCTGGTCGTCCAGGTTCCGGCCGCCAGCGAAAAGCCCGGTCCCACCGCCGGCCACGTAGCGCTCCAGGCTGAATCTGTCGTTCAACGCGCGCATACAGATATCGCACAACGGTTTCAGCAGCGCGCGGTTCAGATCGGACAGGGCCTGATCCGAAAAGACGGACAGCCACCGGGCGTCGGCCGCCGCGTCGCGTTTCCGCCGTGCTGCGGCGACCAAGGGATAAAACAACTGCTCATACGGCAGCGGGGTGTGGTCGGAGCCCGCGCAGACCCGGTCAGACCCGGGCTCCGTCTGCAAGGCTGAAAACAGCCAGACAAACGTCTCGATCCACCCGGGCATTGGCTCAGCCGGCGGCAGTGCGACGGGGCCGAACAAGGGCTTGATCGCGGTGAGATCAAGCCCCCGATAAGCGCACAGGCGCTGCAGCAAGGCGGGCTGCCCGTCGGTCGCCGACACGACCCACGCGCTGTATCGCGCGTTGGCGACTTCGCAGCTCCCGGGCTCCGCGATCGGCACATACGAACCGGACAACCGCTCGTCGAGCGTACTGGCGCGCGCCGCCAGCGTCCGCAACTCGTCCTCGTCGATCGTTTCTTTCATCCGGAAGACGACTGTCCCGCAGCACGCTCAAGGCCGCGGCCTTCGTTGCCGCTACGGCCGGCTGTCAACTCGGCGCCGTTCCTCACTCCATCGTTTTGGTGAGCAACGATACGAAGCTAACGACAAGCCAGGACACCGTGCCGCCCTGGGCATTCTCCAGATCGGCGTCAGAGATCTCGCCCTCCGGCGGCGGCGAGGGGATGTGCAGGTATTTGACCGTATCGGTGTCGTGCACGACCTTGACCTGGACGTCATCGGGGATTTCGTCGCCCATCTCCTTCAGCACCGCCTTCGGATCGCTTTGCAGCCGGGCCCGGAACGCCTCGTCGGTCCACACCTTGTTGTAAAACTCCACCTGGGCCCTCATGGCCTGTTCCGGTGTCGGCATCGTTTGGTCAGACATGATCGTCTCCTTACGTGGTGCAACACGTGGTGCAACGCGCGAAGACAGACTCTCTTGTATCGCCGCGCGATGTTTGATGCGGCTCCTTCCGCCTCACGCGGTCAAGGTGATACTCAGCGTAACCGCTTGGGTGACCAGCATCGTGATGCAAAAGGGTGTCGTGCCGCCCTGGGCTTTCTCCAGATCGGCGTCGGAGATCTCGCCCTCCGGCGGCGGCGAGGGGATGTGCAGGTATTTGACCGTATCGGTGTCGCGCACGACCTTGACCTGAACGTCATCGGGAACGTTGCCGCCGATCTCCTTCAGCACCGCCCTCGGATCGTTTTCCAGCCGGGTCCGGAACGCCTCGTCGGTCCACACCTTGTTAAAAAACTCCACCTGGGCCTTCATGGCCTCTTCCGGTGTCGGCATCGCCTGGTCGGACATTGTCTTCTCCCATCATACGGCGCGATGCGCGAGGATAGTCTCTCTTGTATCGCCGCCCGTTGTTTGACGCGGTTTATCTAAAATTACCGTACGTTAAACGGCAAATATGTCACGGCAGCAACAGTATGTTATGCTATTTCGCCCTGGATTTCACTACATTCGTTGGAGTTCACTACATTCGTTGCCGCTCGGCCAACCTGGCAAAAACGCCTCCGGCCTCGAGCAGCGTTTCGGCATCGCCCGCTTCGACGATCCTGCCATTCTCCATAACGTAGATGACGTCCGCATCCCTGACGGTCGAGAGGCGGTGGGCGATAACGACGCGCGTGAGATCGAGGCTGGACAGGGTCTGTGTGACGGCCGACTGCGTGGCATTGTCCAGAGCGCTGGTCGCCTCGTCCATGAACAAAATGCGCGGCATACCGGCCAGGGCTCGGGCGATCATGAGGCGTTGCCTTTCGCCACCCGATATGGTCGCACCATCGCCAATATATGTGTGCATTTGCATCGGCATGGCCCGGATACTTTCGGCAACGCCCGCCCTTTCGGCGGCGACCCAGGCATCGTCCAGTGTCAGCGAACGTGATCCGATGATGTTTTCCAGGACGGAGCCGCCCAGGACGGGGCTGTTCTGAAGCACGACGCCGAACTGGCGCCGCGTCTCGCCGATATCCAGTCTCGAAAGGTTCTTATTGTCGTACAGGACGGCGCCGTTCTGAGGCTCCTCGAAGCCGAGCAGCAGCCGCAGCAAGGTCGACTTGCCGGACCCGGACGGCCCGACAATCGCCACGAACTGCCCCGGTTCGACGGTCATGGAAACATCGTCAAGCACGGCGCGGCTGTCGGCCCGATATCGGAAGGTAACGCCGGTAACTTCGATGCGGCCGGATAGCTCGCCGGGCGGCAGCGTGCCCGTGGCTCGTTCGGGAGACTGTTCAAGAATGGGCTCAAGCCGCTCGTAGAGAACGATCGCCACCATCGCCATCGCGAAACTGTTGATCAGCCCGGTTATGCCGACGATGAAACTGCCATATGCGGCAGCGAATGCGACGTAATCGCCGGTGTTCGGTGGCGCCTCGTACCAGAACTCTATTGTCGCGAAGAAAGCGGCGGTCGAGAGTACCGGGATGACCGTATTGAAGGCACGAAGCGCGTTTTCGATCGCGCGCGCGGCATATGTGTAGCTTCGCTGTGTGCTGTGCAGATCGATCAGCCTGGCCAGGATCCTCGTCTCGGCGCCGGCCACGCGCAGTTTCGCAATGGCCGAGACGGCTTGCGCCGAAAATCCCGCAAGGTCGTCCTGCGCGGCGATCGCGCTTCGCAGCCGCCGAACCTTGGCAACGTTGGCAATGACCGCCACAACGATCGTGAGGATCGTCATAACCAGCGCGACCCCGGTCAGCCAGCCACCGTAGACGACCATGACGATGAAGTTCAGCACCGAAAAGATACCGCCCAGAACCGCCGTCGCGACACCCTGCGACAACACCGTCCTGATCTCAGAAAGCCCCATGACGCGCATCGCGAGATTGGCCGCATCGAAGCTCCGGAAAAAACCGGACGGCAGTCGCATGAGCCGATGCCACAGGGCGGTCTGGGCGTTCGTCTCGAAAATCGTTTGCGCCCTGAGCAGCGCCGTTGCCTGGAGAAACTGGAAGATGGCCACGACGAGAGCGACCGCGATCAGCACCCCGGTCAGCTCCACGACGAGGCGTTGCGGGCCTTCCGGGATCGCAGTGTTGATCAGCGTCGCCGTGATCGAGGGGGTCAGCAGGCCGACCAAGGCACCGACCGCCCCGAACAGAAGCATTAAAACGATGTCACCTCGTCCGCCAAACAGCCCGACCGACAAAAGGTCGCGAAACCGTATCGTCTCGCCGGGCAGCGTCGGATAGATGGCGCAGGCGGTGTCCTGAAGGTCCGCAACGATATCCGCATCGACGCGGCCGGTCCGTTCCGCGGCGGCGTCATAGTAGGCATAGCCCCGACGGCCGGCCCGCCACAGCGCGAGCGGCGTGCCGTCCGTCCTCCAGACCACCATCGGCGTGGCGTCCGATTTCCACCAGGTCCCGGACAGACGCACGCGCCGGCCGGCCAGTCCCGCCGAGGCCAGCAGACCGTGCAGCCGCGCGTCCGGCTCCAGGTCTTCCTCGTGTGTACTGGCGTCCGGCGGGCCGGCCCTAAGGACCACGCAAAGTCGGGCAACCGACCGTGCCAGCAGGTCATCAAGATCGAGATCGATATTGCGGAAGACAGGCTCGACCTGCCGGTTCACGGCCAGCACATTGCTTAGGGCGCGCGACAGCAGATCGATGTCGCGCAGCTCCCGGCGCTGCAGCCGGGCCTGGTCTGGAATCGGAGAAGCTTCGTCCGAAGACCGGCCTGTTTGCGCCGATTCAGCTTTCGACGAGATCGCGATACAGCCCTCCCGCTTCCATCAAGGCGTCGTGGGTGCCTCGTTCGACGACCTTTCCCGCATCCAGCACCAAGATCTCGTCGGCATCACGAATGGTCGACAGCCGGTGAGCGACGATCAGGCAGCTGCAGTTGCGCTCGCGGATGTTCCCGGTGATCTTCTCCTCGACGAGGGGATCGAGCGAGCTGGTCGCCTCGTCGAGGATCAGGATGCGCGGTTCCAAGGCGAGCGTCCGTGCAATCTCGAGGCGCTGCGCCTCACCGCCACTGAGATTCGTTCCGCCCTCCAGGACCCGGCTGTCATAGCCGCCTGGCCGGGCAGCGATCATGTCGTGTATTTCCGCATCCTTCGCCGCCTGGATCACAGTCTCGAGCCGGACGGTAGCGTCCCACAGGGTCAGATTGTCGTAGATAGTCCCCTCGAACAGGAAGATGTCCTGCGCCACCCACCCCACCGAGCCGGCAAGCACCGATCTCGGTATCCGGCGGAGGGGCACTCCGTCATAAAGGACCTCGCCCTCGAGCGGATCGTAGAGACCGGCAACCAGCCGGCCGATCGTCGATTTGCCGCTCCCTGTCGTCCCGACCAAGGCGACCCGGGCTCCCGGTTCGATTGCCAGGTTCAGGTTTTCGATCAAGGGCGGGCCGGTGTGGGCGTAGCGGAACGACACGTTCTTCAGTTCAACCCGGCCCACCGGTTTTTCTCCGGCCGCCGGCCACGCCGCCGGCGCGGCCTTGAATTCGCCGGCGACGTCATGCTGAAGGACGTCGTTTACGCGCGCAAGCGACGCGCTGACGTCCTGTAACTCGCTGATGAAGTGGACAAGCCCTTCAAACGGCCGGGCGAAAGCAACCATCAGGGCGAGGAAGGCGACCAGGCCGCCGACCGTCAGATGGCCCTCCACGATGCGGAAGCTGCCGAACCCGAGGATCAGGGCGGAGGTCAGGCCGACGGCCATGCTCGGCACAATGTCCATCACATTGGTAATCCGGCCGAGCCTCTGCTCCGTGTTGATGGTCTTGGCGTGTGTGCCGGTCCAGCGGGAGAAGATCTGATCCTCGCCACCGCTCGCCTTGACGGTATCGATCGTGCGGATTCCGAGAATGCCGATTCCGAGCAGTTTAGCGTTCTCGGTTTCCAGCCTGAGGCTCGTATCCCGCAACACCCGCCGTGCGCGGATGATGCCGAGTGCGGACAAAAGGCTCAGGCCGACCCCAACGACCGTCAGGGGGATGTCGAATGACAACATAACGGCGCTGAAGAACACCACGCTCAGAAAGTTCGCGAAATTGCGGCCGACCTGCCCGCCGATCTTCTGGGCGATGGCGTCATTGGACAGGAGCCTGGCCACCAGATCGCCGGAATTGCGTTGCGTGAAGAAGGCGGCCGGCAGCTTCATCAGATGCGACAGGAAGACCGCGGTCCCGGACAGCGAGAGCTTGGTCTCGATGCGCATCAGGCACCATTCCTGCAGCCAGGCAATGATTGCATAGGCGACGATTGCAACCAGCATTACCAAAAGCAGTGGTCGCAGCAGTTCGTGCGCACCCTGGATCAGAACGTTGTCGATGAAGACCTTCGAGAACGCCGGCACAGCAAGCCCGGGTACGACCAGCAACAGACTGACCAGGGCAAGCATGACGAGACCGTCGCGGCCGCTTCGCAGTCTCGCCAGAATGTCGCCGAGCACCCGCGGCGCGTGTCCCGACGGCTGGAAGGCGGCGGTCGGCTGCAATGCGATTGCGAGCCCCGTATAGCCGTCGCTGAACTCCTCCATCGTCACGGTGCGCGGCCCGTAGGAGGGATCGTTCAGGTAAACGCGATTGCGTCCGACCCCCTCGACGACGAGAAAATGGCGGAATTCCCAGAATACGATGTAGGGCGGACTGAGATTGTCGAGATTGGGTATGCCGTAGCGATAGCCTTTGGCGTCCAGCCCGTAGGACCGGGCCGCTTCGACGATGTCCCTGGCGTTGCTGCCGTCCCGGGAGACGTTGCAAGCAAGTCGCAGCTCCTCCAGCGGCACCCACTTGCCGAAATAAGCGAGCACGATGGCCAGCGACGCCGCGCCGCACTCAACGGCTTCCATCTGAATGACGGTTGGCGTGCGCACGCGGCTCACCGCAATCCGGCCCATCGCCTGATTGTCGGCAACAGCAGGGTGATCGGTGCCTGTTCGTGGACGACGACCGACACGCGCGCCAGCGTTCCCGCGCTCAATTCGAACGGCGGCGGATTGCGCGAGCTCCAGACGACATGGCCGTCTTCGCTTTCCAGTTCGATGCGAACCAGCAGGGGGGCGCCGCCGTGCGAGAAGTCGGCGGCCAGTTCCCGGTTGCGGAGGACCGCGAACAGGGCCTCGGTCGACATCGGAAACTTGGAGACCTCGTCCACGTAACCGACAATCGTCCCGTACTCCTCGCTCCTGACCGTCGTCGGGGAAAGCTGGACCCGCATACCGCGTGTCACCAGCTTGGCGTCCGCGGCGTTCAGGAATCCGAACGCGTCGAGTTCCGCATTGGGCCGGACGACCGTGAACAGCACCTGGCCCGCGCTCACATGGGTTCCGAGGGGTACCAGGACCTCCGAGACCTCGCCGGCAATCGGAGAACGGAGCGTTTCGGTCAGTTCGAGTTCGTGTTCAAGCTCGTGGACAACCGCCATTTGCTGCGTGTAGCGCGTGCCCAGGTCGAGGATCTTCTGGTTCCAGAGCGTAACCCGTTCCTCGCGGTCCAACGGCAGCCGTTCGATTTCGTCCTGAACCACCTCCACATCATGTCGGGCCTGATAGTACAACGTTCTCAATTCGTCCACGGCGGCGACGCTGGTGATGCCCTGGGCGAGCAGGTTCTGTCGGTTTTCAAGTCTCTCCCGGTACACATCGGCCAGCTCGGTCGCGTGCTCGTATCGATTTTCCAGCGTGCCGCGCCGCTGCGACTGGAGCCGATCGTATTCCGCGAGTTCGGCCTGCATGGTGGCCTCATACTTTTCGATCACGCCGGCGATTTCGTCCGCCACGCGACGCGCCTGTCCCAGGCGTGCGTCCAGACCCGGATTCGAAAGTTTCGCGAGAACCGAACCGACAGCGATATTGTTGTCCTGGCGGACGTCGATCTCCGTGAGGGTTCCGCTGCCGGTGGCGACGACTTCGGCGATCTTGAGGTCATCATAGACGATGATGGCCGGACCGATGACCCGGGTGTAGACGGTACCGAATACACTCCAGATCAAGACGGCGCAGACCGCGAACACAAGTATCGTCACCAGCACCCAACTCATCGGTGAGGTGACTTTGATCGCTTCGTCCAACTGCTCAGGTTCGGAGAGTTTCTTCAGTGCTTCTTGGCGGAAGAGCATCGCTTTCCCCACGAAGTGTCCACAGCCGAACCATATACCGCGTGCGACGCGAAGTCACCAACCCCTGGACTGTGGCTCAATCTTCTCGCCTTCCAGCAGACGGGCCGCGAAACACACGCGTTCATCCATTTTTTACACATCTACCACGGCGTTCCGGGAAACCTCCCAACAGCCGAAAAGTGTAACCTATGTATTCGGAACGAAATGAAATATATTGTCTGAGGTGGCCCCGGGTTTCCGGCCCGTTCGGCGGTCTGGCTAGGTCATGCGCTAATAAAGAGGATTCCTAATTTCTCGTATTTTGTGATTCACGGTTCCCAACAGGGAGGCGTGGATGAGCCAGTACGATCTGACGGACTTCGAGTGGGGCGTGATCCAGCCGTTGCTGCCGAACAAGCCGCGCGGCGTGCCGCGCGTGGATGACCGGCGGGTTCTGAATGGCATCTTCTGGGTGTCGCGCACGGGCGCGCCATGGCGGGCGCTGCCGGAGGGTTATGGCCCTTATACAACTTGCTACAACCGTTTTGTGCGGTGGCGCAAGGCAGGGGTGTTCGATCGGATCATGTCAGCAATGACGGAGGCTTACGACGGCGACATTCAGATGATCGACTCCACCTCGGTGCGGGTTCACCAACATGCCGCGAACTCAAAAAAAGCCACCCGGATCGCTGTATGGGCCGCTCGCGCGGTGGGCTGACCCATTGCCCGGCAGGCAATTGCGAAGCAAATGCCGAGAGGGGCCAAGATACATGCCCTCACCGATGCGCGCGGTTTGGCATTTTTTCAGGAGGGTTTGACAACTTTCGTTGCCCGTCTGTTCAATTCAGCGTCCAAATCCACGACCGTTTCGGCCATCCCGCGCGCGCGAGCCGTGACGGGTGGGGCACCCGTCCAAACAGACCTCTTCCGACCGATCGCGCGGCCCTACTTGTCGAAACCTGCCGGCGGGGCGAAGTTCAGGCCTGCGAACCGCATCGACCAGACGGTCAGGAACGCGGTCGCCACAATCGTCAGCAATTGCGCCATCTCGACAGTGACATAGCCGGCGGTCCGGTTGTCGGTGATCTGGCTCGCCACATCGAGCACCATGTCATAGACAGCAAGGCCAAGCTCGGTGCCACCGATAGTCGCCAGGACAAGCCAAGTACTGGCGGCGAAATGCAGGCTTGCCGGCATCTGGCGCAGCGCGACGATGAACAGGACCGGCATCAGCAATCCGGCGCCGAAACCGGCAACCGCCCGGGTCAGCGTTATCAGCAACACCCCATCCGACCAGAAATATAGGAAATAGCTGGCAAGCCCGAGGATCGAACAGGCGAAGCCGACCGCCACCGCCAGCCACGCCTGCCGGCGCAGCAACAGGGCAGCGGCCACAGCCGTGCCGGCCACCTGCGCGGCGTTTCCAAACGAGGTCCGGTTGCCGATCGCGATATCGGAGGTGTTCTTGAGCTCGGTCAGCAGCAGAACCTCGAACTCCGCGGTCGTCGGCAGCTGATAGACCAGCAGGATCGTGAAGGCGGCGGCGAAACCGGCGACGGCAAAGGGCTTCATCGATATCGCCGGATGCTCGGTGCGGCGGGCATGGCCGATGGTCACCAGCGTAACCACGATCGTGACCAGCATCATCGCCAGGACGGCGGGATCGAGCCATGAGGCGAGGCTGCCCCAGGTCGACCAGATCTCGAAGGCGACAAGGGCGCCGACGATCAGCAGGATTTCCGAGACCGGCGGCCTGGCCTCCGCCATTTCCTCACGATCGGGATGGTCGGTCGCGGGGTGGATCAGCGACAGCGCCAGGATGATTGATACCGTCAGCGGAATGGCGAGCGCGGCCCACCATCCATAGGTCTCCACGAGGATCCCGCCGACGAAGGCCGCCGCGATGAAGCCGATCGGCTGGCCGGCCGACCAGACCGACTGGAGCGCGGAGCGCTGTTTGCGGTCGTTGGTCGTCGCATCGTTAAGCATCGACTGCGACACCGGCGCGGGGATCGCGACGAAGATCCCCAGAAGCATGGCCGAGAGAAACAGGAGTATCGTGGCGCCGGCGCCCGATTGCAGCGTTGGACCGTACACCATGGCGACGATCAGCAACGCGGCGGCAAGGCAGGCCGAGATGACGCTCAGGCCGCGGGAGCCGATCGCCCTGATCAGCGGCGGCAGCAGGAAAATGGCAAGAAGGCCGCCGAAGACCAGACATTCCAGCAGGATCGCCAACTGGCCCGGATTGAGGTCGAAGGCCTTGCCGATCGCCTCCTCGGCGACGAGGACCCCGCCGATCATGCTGGTGCGCAGCGCCGGTCCGCTCGTCACCAGCATCCACAGTGACCGTGGTGTTCTACGCCCCTCCGCGGCGACGGCGGACTGCTCCGGCTCGACCGTCATTGCGATCCACAGCGCGAATCGGCACCGGCCGCCGAAGACCGCGGCCACTCAGGAGCCAGAGGCTTGGCAGGATGGCCTGATGCGAAAAACAGCCCCGCTGCGATCACGCGGCCCTCCTCCCTGCCATTCCGAGATCTCCTGCTTTCATCTGCATAGGCCAACGGCCGGCGATCCGCAAACATGTTCCGGCTAACCATTTGGGCTGCAACGGTTGTCCCGGTCAAGGCAGTGTGTATTATTCGATCTGGCTTGAGCGGATCGGCGGCGCTGATCCGGCAACCGTTTGAAGATAAGGCGGATACACTCCATGCCGTTGCATCCGGGTTCCCCCGACCCTCGTCCGGATTCGCGTGACCTTGCGCCTAGTGATACCGACATGACGGTCGATCGGCGCGCGCTCATTGCCGGTTTCGCGGCGCTGCTTGCCGCGACCGTGGCCATGCCGAAGGCCGGACTGGCAGCCGGATCGGACTGGACGCTGGCCACGCAGATCATCGCCGGTACCCGCATGACCGACCCCAACGTCCTGTCGCTGGCGATCGACGCGCTGGACAGGGAGGTCGGCACCGATACCGTCGATCGGCTCTACCGGGCGATCGTCAAGCGCGACGCGGCCAGCATCACCGACCCGTTCGAGGATGAAGACGTCGAGAACGCGGCCCGGCGCTTCGTCGAGATGGTCTATACCGGCGAATTGAACAAGGGCGACACCGTCGCGTTCCATCAGGCGCTGGCCTGGAAGGTTCTCCGCTTCACCAAGGCACCGAGCGTCTGCGGTCCCGGCATGGGCTGGTGGACGAACCCGCCGGAAGACGTGTGAGGGCCCGGCAATGAGCGACCAGACGGACTTCTCCGCCGATGTGGTGATCGTCGGCTCAGGGATTGCCGGCGGCCACTCGGCCTTCAAGCTGGCCGGGCGCGGCGTCAAGACCCTGGTGCTCGAAGCCGGCCCGCACCTGACCCGCTTCGAGGCGGTGTCCAACTTCGTCGCCAATCCCGAAAAGGGGCCGAACGCGCCCTACCCCCCGGTCGCCTATGCGCCGCATCCCGTCGACGGCAAGGAAGACGACTTTTATGTCCAGGGCGGGCCGGACCAGTTCGTCGGCTCCTATACCCGCATTCTCGGCGGCACGACCTGGCACTGGACCGGGTTCGCCGACCGGCTCCGTCCAGCCGATTTCCGCATGCGCACCGATTACGGCGTCGCCGAGGACTGGCCGATTTCCTACGAGGATCTCGTTCCCCACTACGAGGTGGCCGAGAAGATGTGGGGGGTTGCCGGCGATCCCGACTACGACTGGGGGTCGCCGCGCAAGGTGCCCTATCCGCAGCCGCCGATCCCGTCGAGCTACATGGACCAACAGGTCGATATCGGCCTGAAGAAGGTGGGACTGCAGTCGCGGATCTTCTCGCATGCGCGCAATTCCGTGCCGTTCGACGGGCGGCCGCCCTGCTGCGGCAACAATACCTGCGTGCCGATCTGCCCGATCCAGGCGAAATATGACGGCTCGGTCCATACGTTGAAGGCCCAGGCGCTCGGCGCCCGCATCGAGACCAAGGCGCTCGCGACGAAGATCCTGGTCGGCGCCGATAACAAAATCACCGGTATCGAGTTCCAGCGGCCCGACGGCAGCAAGGCAACGGCGACCGGAAAGATTTATATCGTCGCCTGCCATGCCATCGAGACGCCGCGCCTTCTGCTCAATTCAAAGAGCGAGCAGACGCCGAACGGCGTTGCCAACTCCAGCGGCACTGTCGGGCGCTATCTGCTGAGCCAGGCCAATCAGGATGTCTGGGGCCTGACCAAGGACCCGGTCTATCCCTATCGCGGGCCGCAGCAGACCTCGGGCATCATCGAGTTCCGCGACGGAGACTTCCGCTCCAAGCGCGCCGCCGTCGGCACGTCCTTCATGAATGACGGCTGGTCGGGCAACGAGGACGCGGTCAAGCTTGCCGGCGACCTCGCCAGACAGGGCTATCGCGGCCACAAGATGATCTCGGCCCTGCGCGAGCAGATGGCCCGCCACCTGCGGCTCAACTCATCGGCGGAAACGCTGGGCGATCCCGATAACCGCATCGAACTCGACGAGAGCAAGCTCGACAGCGCCGGCATTCCGCGGCCGAAGGTCTATTTCAAGATGGACGACTACACGCTGACCGGGCTCGCCTATGCCGTCGATGCCTGCAAGAAGGTGTTCGAGGCGCTCGGCGTCGCCGACATCAAGACCAACACGCCCTATCTGTCGAGCGCCATCATCTGCGGCACGACGCGGATGGGGACGGATCCGAAGAATTCGGTCGTCGATATCCACCTGCGCTCGCACGATCACCCGAACCTGTTCGTTCTGGGCACCGGTGCCCATCTCACCGCGCCGGTCAACGCGCCGACCCTGACGGTGGCCGCCAACGCGCTGCGGGCGTCAGAGAAGATCCTGGAGGACCTCGACAAGATATGAGCGGCAGCGGCAAGATCGCACGCGGCGTCGCCCTTGCCGGGGGCGCCGTTCTCACGGCGACGATTTGGTGCAGCAGCGCGCAGGCGCAGGATTTCGAGCCGGACGCGCCGATTACGATGTCGCCGGTGATCCCCGCCGACGTCGATCCGGCGATCCGCAACAGGCTGCTCGCCGATGGCGATCTGCTGCTTGCGCACCGCCTGTTCGAGCGCCAGCAATGGGCGGCCTTCATCGCGCTCAACTGGCCGGTCGGCGCGGACGACAAGCCGCTTGCGAGCGTCGGCGACAAGGGCGATCCGTATTGGTCGAGCTGGATCGAGATCTATCAGGTGTTCAAGCCCGGCGGCGCCGAGCCGGACCCGTGGGGCGCCAAGACCCGCTCGCTGCCGCATGCCGACCTGGTGCAGAAGCCACTGCCAAGCGACGTCGCGCCGGCCGGCTATCCGGCGCTCGACAGCGGCGATGCCCGCGTCCTGCACAATCTCAGTTCGACCCTTCAGCGCGCCGACGTGGCGCGCGAGAGCGACCAGGCGTTTTCCTTCACCGTGTATGATCAATACGGAAAGCCGGCCTACTACGAGAGCCTGATCAACAAGGTCGAATACGATCTGATCGTCGACAACGGCCTCTATCATGCCGGTGGCCTGGCGACTTATATCGCCGAGAACGGCCCGCTGAGCTTCCCGTCCGGCAAGTTCGACGGCAATCAGTACGGCGCGATCGAACTGAAGGTCGCCTGGCGGGTGCTCGATCCGGCCAAGGACGATTTTTCCCGCTATCTGACCCAGCCAGCCTTCTTGCCCAGCGGCGATAATCCGCCGGTCTGGGAACCGGTCACCGTCGGCATGGTCGGCTTCCACATCGCCCAGAAGACGGAGACGTCGCCGCAGTGGATCTGGTCGACCTTCGAGCATGTCGACAATGTCAACGTCAACCGGCTCAAGGAGATCACCACGCAGGATGGCAGCAAGCGTCGCCTGCAGGCGAGCTTCAACAATGCCGATTGCGAGTGGTGCCCGGTCAATGTCCCCGTGGAGCCCGACGAATACGGCGTCCGGCGCACCCAGGTGACCCGGCTCGTCGAGATCCCGCGGGAGACGGCTGATCTCAACGCGATGGCCCGGGACCAGCTCGCCAAGGCCGGCTCGCCGTTGCAGTATTACGAGATGATCGGCGTGCAATGGCCGACGCAGCCGGATGCGCCCAAGCAGGTCGGCGCGGCCTTTCCCGGCGCCGTCGTCAATCTGTCGGGCGGCGTGCCGCTGATGAAATATCTTGCCAACTCGGTGATGGAGACCTTCTCCCAGACCGGCAACGCGCCGGCCAACCGGCAGCAACGATCGGTCTCGACGAGTGACCGCATGGTGTTCGGCACGGGCAGCTGCATCGGCTGCCATTCAAGCTCGCCCTACGACTTCTCGTGGATCATCACCAAGGCCGAGCCGAAGACGTCGGAACTGTCGGAGTAGTGGTGGCCGTTTCGTGTCGGTGTCGGGTTCACGGTTGCGGGGACACCGAACCGTCGGGGCTCCCCGATCCCGGATATTCGCTTCAAGCGAATTCCGGGATGACGCTGGAGAGGGTGGGGCCCTGTCCGCCCCCGCTCAGTGGTCATTGCCGCGCTCGTCCCACTGCTGTCCGGTTTAAATCCGGCGACGTCGATTAACCGATTGTCTGACATGATTTTTTCGGCAAATGGCGATCGCGGGATATGGGTCGCTCAACCATCAACTCTGTTTTCCTCAGCGGAAGCGGTGTCCGGTATCGCCTGCCACTCCCCCTCCAAGGTCATTGCCGGGCTCGTCCCGGCAATCCATGAACACAGCCGCTTGCATCCATTCTCAACGGCGGTGTTCATGGATCCCCGGAACAAGTCCGGGGATGACAGCCCAAAGGGGGTGGCCAGGCTGAAATCAAAAAGCTCCGTCCCCGCTGAACCGGACTGTAGTGGACTTGTCCCGGCGGAGGCCTCCGAGTGAGTGGCCAAACCGAAAAACAAAACCCGTTCCGGCTAACCGGACAGTAGCGGAAGGCCCCCGATCTTACCGACTAATGGCCCGGACGCACGCCGACCGGCGACAGGCTGGCATAGTAGTTGGCCAGATCGGTGATGTCGGTATCCGTCAGCGCCTGCGACACGGTATACATCATGCCGGCCTGCGCGCCGCCGCGTTCACCCGCCCGGTAAGCCCTCAGCGCATATTCGATATAGAGCGTGTTCTGGCCTGCGAGGTTTGGATAGGTGGGAACCGGCGAAATGCCGACCGGTCCGTGGCAGGACGCACAGATAGCCGACTTAGGGAGCCCGGCTTCCGCTGCCGCCTGCGCCTCGTTCGTATCGCTTGCCCGCGCGCCGGCGGCCGCCAGCGACAGAGCCAAAGCGATAGCGATTGACCGTGCGGCGTCGTTCAGGTGAGACGGCATGTGCGATCCCCGGATTGCGGCCGCCGCGGCGGCGATATCGAAATCGTTACGCGTCGGCCAAGTCTAGTGTCGACGGACCGGTCAGGCAACCTTAGGATAGGTGGCCCGCAGCCGATATTAAGGAGACGAAGATGCGTGCCGCTCGCTCCCTTGCCGTTGTCGCCGCCCTTGCCATCTCCATGGCGACAGCCCCGGCACTCGCCGATTCTCATGCCAAGACCGAGCCGCCGGTCTATTTCCTGACGCCGGACAGCGACAAGTGGCTGGCGGGCGCCGAGAAGGGCGATTTCCTGCCGCTGATGTCGCAGTTCGTCTCGGAATACCAGGCGACCTTCTGCGGCATCGCCTCTTCCGTGATGGCGCTGAACGCGCTCGACATCAAGCGGCCGCTCGCGCCGAAATGGTATCCCTATTACTACTGGGACCAGGACAACATCTTCACCGAAGAGGTGCTCAAGCAGGTCAAGCCGATCTCCGGCGTCGATGCCGGCGGCATCACGCTTGCCCAGCTCGAGACGCTGCTCAATCTGAGCGGCGCAAAGGCCGAGAAGACCTTCGCCCAAGACACCGATGTCGACGCCTTCCGCACCGCCGCCCGGGCGGCGCTCAACGATCCCGACGCGATCCTGATCGTCAATTTCGCCCGCGACGTCTTCGGCCAGGCCGGCCTTGATGGCGGCGGCCATATTTCGCCGATCGCGGCCTATAACGAGGAATCAGACCGGTTCCTGGTGCTCGATGTCGCCCGCTACAAGTATCTGCCCAGCTGGGCGACCGCCGAAACGCTCTACGCGGCGATGAACACGACCGATACGTCGTCGAATAAATCCCGCGGCTTCGTCGTCGTGCGCAAATAGGGGTTGGATCGGGAAAGTCGGCCGGACGATCTGCGATCGCCGGAAGGCGTGTGCCGGCCGGCTTGCCGCAAGGTCTATGTGGAGGCGTCGGCCTTCAGCGCCGCGCGTGCGGCCGCGGCACCGCCGCCCATCGCGCCGGAGTAGCCGCCGCTGCCAGCATAGGAAGAGGCAAGCCAAAGGCCATCGACGCTGGTTGCCACCTGGACAGGCGCCGCGAGCGGGCCGCTGCGCGGCGGCCTGACGGCAAATCCGTACAACGCGCCTGCGGGCGTATTCAGATAGTCCCGCATCGAACGCGCCGTCATGATCGTCGAAGCGGCAACAGCATCGGCGAAGCCCGGCCATTCCTGATCGAGGCGCTCAAGGATGGCCGCAAGCCACGCATCCTTTCGCGCGCCGTAGGCCTGCGGATCGAGCCCCTCCCAGTTGGAAACCTGATCGATCGTGTCGGCGCTCACCGGGTAGAGCCCATCGCCGCGCAGTCCGCTGTCGATTTGACTATAGTCGACAACCGCCAGGATCGGCATGCGGTCGCCCGGCGCCGAGGCAAGAAGGTCGGCATTCTTCCTGTAGTCGGAAAGTGCCTGCACCCAGTCCGGAATGAGTTGCGTCGAATAATGGGCCATACCCAATTCGGCTGGCGGCCGGTTGAGCCCGAAGGCTGCGTAGAGCAGCGTGATGGAAAGCGGCCTGTCGCGATAGGGGGCCATGAACGCCTGGCGCGCCTCCGGCGGCAGCATTTCGGTGATGACATGCGGCGCGGCGTTGGCAAAAATCACCGGCGCCTCGGCCATCGTCGCCGCTCCGCCCTCTCCGGCAAGGTAGCGCACGCCCGACACCCGGCCGTCCGCGTCCAGCTCGACGCCAGTCGCGTCGCAATCCGACCGCGCCTCCCCGCCCGCGCCGCGGATCACCTGCACCAGGCCATTGCTCAGTTGCTGCGAACCGCCTTTGATGAAGTTGCCGCCGCCTTCAAAGTACGCTCCTTGCGCCAAGGCATAGCCGAGCCACCAGAACTCGCCCGGATCATCGGTGTAGTAGTGGAGATTCGCCGCCAACGCGACCTTGATGGCCTCGTCGTCGCCGAAGAAGCGTTCGAAGACTTCGGACAGCGATGCGCGGAAGTCGCGCACGACCGCCCATAGTTCCAGTGGCAACTCGGCGGCATGTGCGATCTTCCACATGGCACCATGCCCGCCGCCCACATAGTCGAGTGCCTTCAGGGCGCGCCGCATATGGCGCAGGAACCGCCTGATGTTGCTTTCCTGATGGGGAAAGCGCGCCGTCAGCGCATTCTCGATTGCCGTGAAGCCGTGCGGCAGCGTGAACGGGTCCCCGACAATCGAGCCACGCACCTGGTAAAAATCCGGAGCCTGAACGAATTCCAGGTCGTCCTGGAGGTCGAGCGCTTCAAGGATCGCGCCCTTTGGGTCCGTGATCGCGCTCGGATCGGCGGTTTCATGAAGGGAGCCCTCGATCATCATGGAACCGTGGCGATATGTCGTTGCCGCGCCGCCGAAACCGGTGTTGCGCTCGAGCAGTAGAACCCGCTTGCCGGCTCGCGCATAAAGCGCACCGGCCGTCAACCCGCCGAGTCCCGATCCGATCACGACAGCATCGTAGCGCTCTGCCATGGCAGCCTCCGTACTGCTGGTGCTCGAGTTGGAAATACTATCCGGTCGCGCCGTCTTCGCGTTGATTCCGGTCAAGGGGCAACGTCCTGGCGCCGGGGGGGCTGGTGCGGGGGTGCCGACAAGCCCGCCGGAAGGAAGGCGACCATCTCGAAGAGATGTAAGGCGGCACGGCTTGTCGCCGACGGGTGGCCGGCGTTCCTAACGCGTAGGAGCCGCAATCGCTATCCGGGAAGCGTCGTCCGTGATCGGCCGGCTTCCGGAAAACCAGTCTTGCTCGCCAGCCAGGCCGATCTCAGATCGCCAGATATTTCTGGCGCAGATCGGCCCTCAGATCGCCAGGTACTCCTGGCGCAGGTCGGCATTGTCGAGCACCTCCTGGGCGGAGCCGTCGAACACCACCTGGCCCATGTCGAGGATGATCGCGCGATCGGACAGGTTGAGCGCGGCAATCGCGTTCTGCTCGACGATGACCGTCGTGATGCCGAGATCCTTGATCTGCGCCAGCGTCTTCTCGATTTCCTGGACGATCACCGGCGCCAGCCCCTCATAGGGCTCGTCGAGCAGCAATAGCTTCAGGTCGCGGGCCAGCGCCCGGCTGATCGCCAGCATCTGCTGCTCGCCGCCCGACATGGTCGTGCCTTCCTGCTTGCGCCGCTCGCCGAGGCGGGGAAACAGTTCGTAGATCCGCTCGAGCGACCAGCCCTTCGGCTCGGAAATCTGCGCAAGCTGGAGGTTCTCCTCGACCGTCAGGCCCTGGATGATGCGCCGGTCCTCGGGCACCAGCCCGATCCCGGCGCGGGCTGCCTCATAGGCCTTCATCTCATGCAGCGGCTGGTGATCGAGCCAGACCTCGCCATGGGTGAGGCCCGGTTCGTCGAGGCGGGCGATCGCGCGCAGGGTCGAGGTCTTGCCGGCGCCGTTGCGGCCGAGCAATGCCAGGATCTCGCCCTCGCGAATCTCGAAGCTGACCCCCTGGACGATGTAGCTCTCGCCGTAATAGGCATGCAGGTCCCAGGCTGAGAAGTAGGCCGGCGCACCGCCCTTGGACAGTTTCGGGGGAACGTGGTGTTCGCCCGCCGCCTTCCACTGGTCGGGACCGAGAATGGTGGTGTTGTCGCTCATGGTCGCCTGTCCTTACTTATCGGGCCTTGCCATCGGGGCGCGCTTTGCCGCGATCACACATGCGCTCCGCCCAGATAGGCCTCCTGCACGCGCGGATCGCCCTTGATCTCGTCGGGAAGCCCCTCGGCGATCACGGTGCCCTGGGCGAGCACCGAGATCTTGTGGGCAAGCGAGAACACGACATGCATGTCGTGCTCGATGACGACCTTGGTGATCCCCATCTCGCCGATCCGCTTCAGGAGGTCGATCGTGTTGTTGGTGTCGGCGCGAGACATGCCGGCGGTCGGCTCGTCGAGCAGCAGGAGCTTGGGCTCCTGCACCAGGCACATGGCCAGTTCCAGCCGCCGCTTGTCGCCGCGCGACAGGCTGCCGGCCAGCGTGTCCTTCTTGTCGGCCAGATCGACCTGCGCCAGCATCGCCTCGGCCCGGTCGCCGACCTCGCCCTCCTCCGACACACCGCCCCAGAAATTGACCTTGAAGGCGCCGTCGCGGTGGGCGAAGGTGGGGATCATGACGTTTTCGATGAGCGTCATCTCCTCGAAGATCTCCGGGGTCTGGAACACGCGCGAGACGCCGGTCTGGTTGATCTCGTGCGGCTTGATGCCGAGCAGCGACTGGCCGTTGAACATCACCGTGCCGGTATCGGGGACGAGCCGGCCGACGAAGCAGTTGAGCAGCGTCGACTTGCCGGCGCCGTTGGGGCCGATGATCGCGTGGACCTTGCCCTCCTCGACATCGAGGGTGACGCTGTTGAGCGCCTGCAGGCCGCCGAAGCGCTTGTTGACGTCGTTGACTTCGAGAATGCCCATGACCCTCTCCTATTCCGCCGGTGCGGGGACGGCGTCGGCGGATTTCTTGCCGCCGCCGGTGCCACGCCTGCCGATCTGCGCCAGCCGGCGGAAGCCTTCCACGATGCCGCCGGGCAGGAAGATCACGATCAGCATGAACATGATGCCCAGCGTCAGGTGCCAGCCCTTGCCGATGAAGGGATGGATCACGAAGACCAGCGCGTCCTCCAGCCCGTCGGGCAGGAAGGCGAACCACTGATGCAGGATGTTGTCGTTGATCTTGGAGAAGATGTTCTCGAAATACTTGATGAAGCCGGCGCCCAGCACCGGGCCGATCAGCGTGCCGGCGCCGCCGAGAATGGTCATCAGCACCACCTCGCCGGAGGCCGTCCACTGCATCCGCTCGGCGCCCGCAAGCGGGTCCATCGCCACCATCAGCCCGCCGGCGAGACCGGCATACATGCCGGAAATGACGAAGGCGGCGAGCGTATAGGGGCGTGAGTTGAGCCCGGTGTAGTTCATCCGCTGCTGGTTGGATTTCACCGCCCGCAGCATCATGCCGAAGGGCGAGCGGAAGATCCGGATGGCGAGATAGAAGGCGACCATCATGAAGATCGCGCACAGATAATAGCCGGCATTGAAGGTGAAGACCCAGCCGCCCATTGTCAGTTCGAAACTCTCGCGCATCGGCAGGCCGAACAGGTTGGTCGGCGGGATCGATCCGTTCACCTGGCTGACGCCGAGCACGCGGGGATCATCGAGCGCAAGTTGCAGGCCGGTCTCGCCATTGGTGATCGGGGTGAGCACCGAATAGGCCAGCGCGAACGACATCTGGGCGAAGGCCAGCGTCAGGATCGAGAAATAAATCCCTGAGCGCCTGAGCGAGATATAGCCGACCAGCAGCGAGAACAGGCCGGCGAAGACGATCGACATCAGGATCGCCGGGACGACGTTCATGGTCAAAAGCTTCATCATCCAGACACCGGCATAGGAGCCGACACCGAGGAAGGCGGCATGGCCGAAGCTCAGGTAGCCGGTCAGGCCGAACAGGATGTTGAAGCCGATCGCGAAGATCCCGAAGATCAGGAAGCGCTGCAGGAGATCGGGATAGCCGGCGTTGAACTGCGCCAGTTCCGAGCCTTCCGGGAACGGATTGAGCAGGAAGGGGGCAAAGATCACCGCTGCCAGCACGATCAGGAACAGCGTCGTGTCTTTCTTGTCCAGGGCCAGCATGTCAGCTCTCCATCACGCCCTTGCGGCCCATCAATCCCCGCGGACGGGTCAGAAGGATCACGATGGCAACGAGGTAAATGATGATCTGGTTGATGCCCGGCAGGAAGGCGACGACCTGCGCCATGGAGGCGAAGCTTTCCAGGATGCCGAGCAGGAACCCGGCGACGACGGCGCCCGGCAGCGAGCCCATGCCGCCGACCACGACGACCACGAAACTGAGCACCAGGAAGTCCATGCCCATGTGATAGTTCGGCGAGTTGATCGGCGCGTACATGACGCCGGCAAGTCCCGCGACGATGGCGGCCAGCGCGAACATGACGGTGAACCGCCGGTCGATATTGATACCGAGCAGTCCCACCGTCTCGCGGTCCGCCATGCCGGCGCGCACGACCATGCCGAAGGTGGTGAACTGGAGGAAGGAGAAGACCGCGCCGATGATGCCGATGGCAAACAGGAAATAGACGATCCGCCAGTAGGGATAGATGATGACGTTCGGGTCCATGCCGATCATGGCGCCGAAATCGAAGCTGCCGGAAAAGGCGTCCGGCGCCGGCGTCGGGATCGGGTTGGCGCCGAAGAAATACTTGATGACCTCCTGAAGGACGATGGCGAGCCCGAAGGTCACGAGGATCTGGTCGGCATGCGGGCGCTTGTAGAAATACTTGATCAGCCCGCGCTCCATGGCGAGCCCCACCAGCGCCATGATCGGAATGGCGAACAGGATGGCGAGCGGCACCGACCAGTTGATGATCGCAGCGCCGACCTCCGGGCCGAACCACAATTCCACATAGGGCGTCTCGACCTTCAGCGGCTTGCCGAGGAAGTCCACCTTCTCCGGATCGATCGACACCGAGGACAGCGTCAGCAGGCGGCTCAGCACGACCGCGCAGAACGCGCCGATCATGAACAGCGCGCCGTGGGCGAAATTGACCACGCCCAGCGTTCCGAAGATCAGGGTCAGCCCGAGCGCGATCAGCGCATAGGCCGATCCCTTGTCCAGGCCGTTCAAAATTTGCAGAAGTATTGCGTCCATCGCTCTCAAGCCCGATCAAATGCGCGAGCAGGCACACGCCCCCTTACCCGCGGACCGTCAGGAAACGGGCAGGGCGAAAGGCCGCCCCGCCCGGACCGGTCGTCTAGGGACTAGGCGCCCGGGTTGCAGGTGCCCAGGGCGCCGCCGGCGAATTGCGGGTTGTCCGGCTCGTACCAGACCTGCGCGACCGGCGTGATCTCGACGATCTCCAGGAGATCGAACTCAGACGTCGGGTTTTCCTTACCCTTCACGACGAGGACGTCCTTGAAGCACTGGTGGTCGGCGGCGCGGTAGAGCGTCGGGCCGTTGCCGAGACCGTCGAACAGATAGCCCTTGTTGGACGGCGAACTGACGCCCGGCAGCGACGAGTCGCCCTCGAGTGCCTCGACGACGGCGCACGGATTGAAGGACCCGGCCCGCTCGCAGGCATCCGCGTAAAGCAGTGTCTGCACATAGGTCGTCTGGGCAGCCTGACTCGGCGGGAAGCCGTATTTCTCGCCGAACGACTTGACGAAGGCCTTCGAGCCGTCGTCCTGCAGCGTCCAGTGCCAGTTGGTCGAGCCGTAGATGCCCTTGACGTTCTCGCCGGCGCCCTTGGCCATCAGGCGCGAATAGAGCGGCACGATGATCTCGAAGTTCTTGCCGTTCACCTGCTTGTCGCGCAGGCCGAACTGAACGGCATTGGTGAGCGAGTTCACCATGTTGCCGCCGTAGTGGTTCAGCACCAGCACGTCGGCGTCGGACTGCAGCACCGGGGTGATGTAGGCGGAGAAGTCGGTCGAGGCGAGCGGCGTCTTGACCGTCTCGACGGTTTCCCAACCGAGACCTTCGGTCGATTCGCGCACCGCCTGCTCGGTCGTATAGCCCCAATTGTAGTCCGCGGTCAGGTGATAGGCCTTGCGGTCCTTGCCGTAATTGGCCGCCAGCACCGGCGCCAGCGCGGCGCCCGACATGTAGGAGTTGAAGAAGTGCCGGAAGCCGTTGGCCTTCTTGTCCTTGCCGGTGGTGTCGTTGGAATGGGTCAGGCCGGCCATGAAGATGATGCCGGCTTCCTGGCAGAGCGCCTGCACGGCGACCGCGACGCCCGACGAGGAACCGCCGGTGATCATGATCGCGCCGTCCTTCTCGATCATCGACTTGGCCGAGGCGCGGGCCGCGTCCGACTTGGTCTGCGTGTCGCCGGTGACGTATTCGATCTTCTTGCCGAGGATGCCGTTTCCTTTCAGCGCCTTTGACGAGAAGGTGTTCATCATGCCGCCGTCGCCGCCGCCGTTGAGATGTTCGACGGCAAGCTCGTAGGCGCGCAACTCGTCGGCGCCCTCGTCGGCATAGGGACCCGTCTGCGGCACGTTGAAGCCGAGCGTGACCGTCGACCCGGTCGGCTCGTTCAGATAGGACGCACTGGCCGAACTGGTGAAGATCGTCGGCATCGCCAGACCGGCGCCGACCGCGGCGGTGCTTTTCAGAAGCGTGCGCCGGTTGATGTTTTTAAGCCCACTCATGTGGTTTGCTCCCTAGACTGACGGTTTTCGGTTCCGTGATGTCGTCGCGTGAGGTCACGCATCCCAGACGCTGACGCATTTTAGAAAAGAACACAATAAGCCTTTGTTCTAACATCAGCTTTTTGTAAAATATGGAATTGCTGCACTTGCAAAATTGTAAATCATTTACAGTGCGGCGCAACGCGAAGCGCAAATTTCGCCCGCTTTTCAACGACTTGTTGCGGGGCGGGCAATGCAAACGAAACGGATACAGGGGCGATGACACCGATCGTTGGCCGCAAGATCCGGGAAACCCGGCGGGCGCTGGGACTGAGCCAGTCCGAGCTTGCCCGGCGCATGGGCATTTCACCTGCCTATCTGAACCTGATCGAATTTTCCAAGCGCCGCATTGGCGGCAAGCTCCTTCGCAAGGCCGCCGCCTGCCTCGATCTCGACCCGGCCGATCTTGACGGCGCGGAGGAGATCCGCCTGGTCAACGAATTGCGCGACGTCGCCGCCGATCCCGCGTTGCGGCCGTTCAGCCTCGATCCGGGCGGGGTCGAGGCGTTTGTCGGCCGCCATCCCGACTGGGGCGCGGCGATGGCGCGGCTCCATCGCAGCGAGCGGACCAGCCACGAACGCGCCCGCGCCCTGTCCGACCGGCTGACCCATGATCCCTATCTGCGCGAGACCGTGCATCAGATGCTGACGCAGATTTCGTCGATCCGGTCGACCGCCGAGATCCTGGCCGACGTGCCCGATATCACGGACGCCGAGCGGACACGCTTCCATGCCGTGCTCGCCGGCGAGAGCGGCCGCCTGTCGGATGTCGCCCATGCCCTTGCCACCTATTTCGACCGCGCCGACGACCCCGGCCACGCCGCGACGCCGGCCGAGGATGTCGAGCGGTTTCTTCTGGAAAGCGGCAACGCCTTCCCGGACATCGAGGCGGCCGCGGCCGCCCTCGTCGCGCCTGCGGGGCAGGATCTGCCGGCGCGGATCGCAGCTCTAAAATCCAGCCTCGCGAACGGAGTAGCCGACGAAACGCCTGACGAGACGGGCGGACCGGTAGAAGCACGACTTTCCGCGCTCGCCGATGCGGTTGCCGAGGCGGCGCTGGGGCCGGCGATCGAAGCGACCCTCGAGACGCGCACGAGCGATGTCGGCGCGGCGGCGCAGCGCCATATCCGCAGGCTCCTGCGGACCCATGCGGCCGACGCGCTGCTCCTGCCGGCGCGGGCCTTCGCCGCCTCGGCGATCGCCATGCGCTATGACATCGAAGCGCTGGCGGCTGCCTGGACCGTCGGCTGCGAGCGGGTCTGCCGGCGGCTTGCAAGCCTTGCCGGAACTGAAGTCGACGACACAGTGATCCCTCAGATCGCCTATCTGTGCGCCAATGCCGCCGGCACGACGATCGACCGGCGGCCGATCCTCGACCTGCCCTTTCCCCGGCACGGCACCGCCTGCCCGCTCTGGGCGATCTATCGCGCCTTTACCCGGCCCGGCACGGTCACACGCCAGATCGCACGGTTTCCCGACGGCCGGAAGATGCTGTTCGTGGCCCGGGCACGCCGCACCGGCGCGTCAGGCTTTCAGGCGGCCGGACCCTCCGGGATGCCCCCCGCCCATGTCGCCGACATGATCGCGATTACGCCCGCCGCGGCCGCGGCGACGGTCTATGGCGACAGTCTCGATTTCAGCACCCGCGGGCCCGCCGATCCGGTCGGCAGCCATTGCCGCGTCTGCCCGCGCCGCGACTGCCGCCACCGCACCGATGATCCGCTCGTCGGGCCGGATGCCGATTAGGCCTGTCGAGGCGTGCAGCGACGCACACGCCTTGCCCTCCAGGACGACTGACAAGCCGAGCGGGAATCAGGGCGCGCGTGTCGGTGTTGGGTTCACGGCCGAGGAGACACCGACTCGTCCGGGCTCTCCGATCCCGGATAATCGCTATCGCGATTTCCGGGATGACGAGCGAGAGGGTGGTGTCCTGCCATCCCTCTGCAGGGTCATTGCCGGGCTTGTCCCGGCAATCCATGAACACCGCCGCTGGCGACTGTGGTCATGGGTCCCCGGAACACGTCCGGGGACGACAACCGAGTGGGTGGCCAAGCTGAAAACCAAAAGCCCCCTCCCTGCTGAACCGGACACCAGTCGAACACGTCCGGGCATGACGGCCGCAGAGAAAGTGCGCCTCTAGACCACCATCCCCGACTGGTCGTGGGACCACCCACCCGGCGGCAGAAAGAACCAGCGGGTGCCCGGTCTGAACGCGGCGCGGGTGATACGAAATTCCCACTCGCTATCAAGGCGCTGGACGTCCTATCATTTGGCCGGCACCCGCGACACGGATCGGCGCGACAGAACGCCGGAAGACGGGCTTGACGGATTGAGGGGACGAACCGCGTGACCAGGCGGGTTTTGATCGTCGAGGACGAAAAGAACATTGTCGAATCGCTGACCTTCCTGCTGAAACGCGCGGGCTTCGCCGTCGACGCGGTGATGGACGGGACGGCGGCGCTTCAGCGCATCGGCGACGACCCGCCCGACGTCGTCATCCTCGACGTGAACCTGCCGGGGACCGACGGGTTCGACATTCTGCGCGCCGTCCGCGCAGCGCCCGAGACCCGCGACCTGCCCGTCGTCATGCTGACCGCCCGCATGCAGCAGCAGGACCGCCGCATGGCCGAGGATATCGGTGCGACCGAATTCATCGCCAAGCCGTTCTCGAACGCCCATGTGGTCGACACCGTCAAGCGCCTGATCGACCGATGAAGGCTGACGCCCCATGAATCCCGATGCCCCATGAATGCTGACGATCGCGATCTCAGACGCCGGAAGGTGACCGATGCCGCGATTTTCCTGCCGCTTCTGGGCACCTTCCTGCTGATGCCGCCGCTGATCCGGGTCTTCGCCTCGAATGGCGAGGTCGCCGGAATTCCGGTCGTCATCGTCTATCTGTTCGCAATCTGGCTCGTCCTGATCATCGTCGCCTGGCGGCTTGCCGGACCGCTGCGCGGCTACATGCAGGCCGAACGGCCCCGAACCGACGACCCCGGCGACCTGCCGCCCCGGGACAGGTCGTCCAGGGACAGGCCTTCGGGTATGGGCCAATGACGGATCGCTGATGCTTGCCCCCAACATCCTGCTGATCGTCTGCCTGTCCTATGTGGCGCTGCTGTTTCTCGTCGCCTTCGTGGTCGACCGGCAGGCCGAAGCGCGGGCGAACCGGGGTCACCGGATCGGCTGGCTGCAATCGCCGCTCGTCTACACGCTGTCGATCTCGATCTACTGCACCGCCTGGACCTTCTACGGGGCGGTCGGGTCGGCAGCCCGCAGCGGGCTGGAATTCGTCACCATCTATCTCGGCCCGACGCTGGTGTTCATCGGCTGGTGGTGGCTTTTGCGCAAGCTGGTGCGGATCGGCCGGGTGCATCGGATCACCTCGATCGCCGACCTGATCTCCTCGCGCTTCGGCAAGAGCCCGACGCTTGCCGTGATCGTCACGCTGATCGCGATCACCGCGACCACCCCCTATATCGCCCTGCAATTGCAGTCGGTCACCCTGAGCTATCAGGTGATCACCGGCTCGGACGGGCTGAACGAGGCGGCGACGGCCTTCTGGGTGGCGGCCGGCATGGCCCTGTTCACCATCCTGTTCGGCACCCGCAACGTCACCGCCAACGAGCGCCATCACGGCGTCGTCGCGGCGATCGCGCTGGAGGCACTGGTCAAGCTGTTCGCCCTGATTGCGGTCGGCCTGTTTGCGATCTACGGCTTTTCGGAGGGGCTCGGCGACATGTTCTCGCGGGTCTCGCCGGAGCTGTTGCGGCCCGACGAGGTGTTCGGGACGCGCTGGGTGGTGCTGACCTTCCTGGCGGCGACCGCGATCATCTGCCTGCCCCGGCAGTTCCAAGTAACAGTGGTCGAAAATGTCGACGAGAAGCACCTGGCGACGGCCTCCTGGCTGTTCCCGCTCTACCTGTTCCTGATCTCGATCTTCGTCCTGCCGATCGCGGTTGCCGGCCTGACGCATCTGCCCGCCGGCTCCAATCCGGACATGTTCGTCTTGACCCTGCCGCTGGCGGCCAATCAGGGGGCGCTTGCCACCTTCGTCTTCATCGGCGGCTTTTCCTCGGCGACCTCGATGGTGATCGTCGCGGCGATCGCGCTGTCGACGATGATTTCCAACCACATCGTCATGCCGGTGGCGCTCCGGGTGACGCGGTCGCACCACTATACCAGTGGCGACGTGCGGCGCCTGCTGCTCAACAGCCGGCGTGCCAGCATCGCCGCGATCCTGGCGCTCGGCTTCGTCTATTACCGCCTGACCGACGGATCGGACGGGCTCGCCTCGATCGGCCTCATCGCCTTTGCCGGCATCGCCCAGGTGCTGCCGGGCGTCGTCGGCGGCGTGATGTGGCGCGGCGCGACACGCTACGGCGCGTTGTCGGGCCTGGCCGCCGGCTTCGTGCTGTGGGCCTATATGCTGCTGCTGCCCAGTTTCCGGGCGGAGTTTACGGGCATCGAACAGATCGTCACGAGCGGCGCCTTCGGCATCGCCCTGTTGAAGCCGCAGGCATTCTTAGGCATCTCGATCGGCGATCCCCTCGTCCACGCGCTATTCTGGAGCCTGTCGGCCAACACGGCCCTGTTCGTCATCGTGTCGCTTTCAACCCGGCCCAATCCGCTGGAACGGCTTCAAGGCGCGCTGTTCGTCGACGTCTTCCGCACGCGTCCGGGCGACCAGCCGCAGGTCCTCCACCCCACCGCCCCGGCCGAGGACCTGTTCGTGCTCGCCCAGCGCATCCTCGGCGCCGAGCCGGCGCGCCTGCTGTTTGAGGAAATCGCCCGCGGCCAGGGCATCACGCGCGGCCTGCCGGTCGCAGACCACACCGTCGTCGCCCGGCTGGAACGCGAGTTGGGCGGCTCGGTCGGCGCGGCGTCGGCCCATGCGATGGTCGCCCAGATCACCGGCGGCGGCACGGTCAGCCTGACCGACCTGATGGAGATTGCCGACGAGACCGCCGAGATCCTCGAATACAGCCAGCAACTGACGCAGAAATCCGCCGAACTGGAGAGCACGGCGCTGCAGCTGCGCGAGGCAAACGCCAAGCTGAAGACGCTGTCCGACCAGAAGGACGAGTTCCTGAGCCAGGTCAGCCACGAATTGCGCACGCCGATGACGTCGATCCGCTCGTTCTCGGAAATCCTGCTCGACGCCGACAGCGTGAGCGAGGACCAGGCGCAGCGGTTCCTGACGATCATCAACCAGGAATGCCTGCGGCTGACGGCGCTGCTCGACGAGATCCTCGACTTAAGCGTCCTGGAGCGCGGCGAGGTTGCCCTGGCGCTCGAACCGGTGGATGCGGAGGCAGCACTCGACCGGGCGCTCGATTCGGTCTCCGGCATGGCGGTCCGCGGCGATGTCAGCATTCGCATCGGCGCGCGCGCCGCGCGATCGGACGTGCTCGCCGATTTCGGCCGCCTCACCCAGGTTTTCCTCAACATTCTCAACAATTCGGTGAAATACAACACCCATCCCGAACCGGAGATCACGGTCACCAGTCGCTGGCAGGGCGAGCACTATGTCGTTGCGATCGGCGACAACGGACCGGGCATTCCGGCCGAGGACAGCGAGACCGTGTTCTCCAAGTTCGGCCGCGGCAGCCGGCGCCAGGAGACCGGCAGCAGCGGCCTCGGCCTGCCGATCAGCCGGGAAATCCTACGCCGGTTCGACGGCGAGGTCGTGCTGGTCGCCACCGACCAGCCCGGCGCCCAGTTCGAGGTGCGCCTGCCATTGCTTCGGGTGGCTGCGGAATAGGGTGGGACGGAGTAGGACGCTATTCGCCCGCCCTGGCTTCCCGGACGGTCTCCAGATGCGACAGCGGCGGCCGGTATTCAATCTCGCGGATCAGCTTGCGGCGGAAGGCCTCGGCGAAATCCTCGTAAGAATCCGCCGCCATCACGAAGGCGCCGGGGCCGGCCAGCACCTCGTCGCGGTAGTAGTCGGCGAGGTCGGGGACGTCGGTCAGGATCGCCAGGCCGTTGACCGTGACGCCACGCGCCAGCGCCATGCTGCGGGCATGGGGCAGAAGCAGGACGTTTTCGCGCGGCGGCGTCTCGACCCCGTCGCCGGAGACGTCGACCACCTTGCGCACGCCCTGAAGCCCGTTGCCCTCCATCAGCCGGATCGCCTCGGCAATGCCGGCGCCGAGCCCGGTGCCGCCGCTGATGCGGCGATAGAACCGCTCGACGAAGGTAGCGAAGGCTTCGGCGCTTGCCGCGTCCTCGACTACGAACCACTCGCCATGCTGCTTGCGCAGCGTCGCATCCGCCCAGACGGTGACGGCGATGCCGATCCGCCCCAGCGGACCGGACGCGATCGCCTCCAGCACCTCCTCGTCGCGGATCGCCGCGGCGATGCCGCCCATCTGCAGGCGATATTCGGACGGATCGACGCTTGCCGAGGCGTCGACGGCGAGCACCAGTTCCAGATCGACCGGCGTCTGCGCGCGCGCCTCGAAGCCGCCCGCCCCGGCAAGGCTCCCCGCGAGGCTCCCGGCAAGACTCAAGCCCGCCGCCAGCCCGACCAGTGCGGCCGCGCGGCGCGCGAATGGACGCCAAAAGGGGAGCGGGCGGATCAACGGCGGCCGGTCAGCAATTCCCAATGTAGGTGAAGACCAGCGTGTCCTTGGCCTTCTGCTTGGTCGGATTGCAGTTCTTCCAGACCTTGCGCTTGCCCGTCATGGTGATGACGATCTGGCCGTTCGGCCGGGTCACCGGGCCCTTGACGGCATATTCCAGCGGCGCGCAGCCCTTGGAGAAGACCCGCGCCGTGCCGGAATAGTAATCGCCGGAATTGACACCGTCGAACAGCAGCGTGCCCGGCTTGACGCCGACGGCCTGGATGCCGGAGCGCGGGTTTTCGTAATGGAAGAACCGCTGGTTTCCGTTCGCCTTCAGCCGCATCACCGAGCCGTTGTGGTTCCAGCAGGAATCGGCACGCGCCGGGACCGGATCAAGCGCACCAACGGCCAGGATCATCAGGGCGCCGACAAGGGTGAACACGGCAAGGCGAAGCGAGGTTATCATGGTAGGGGTCCACTTGGTTGACGGTCCATCGGCAGGAGTGTGCCACAAGTGGGATGTCTTCGCGATGACCTTAAGGCATCAGCACCGCGCGGCGGCTTTCCGCTTTCCCTTGCGCGCAAGGCTGCTATTCAGGGTGGCTTGCCACCTGATCATGCTTCGGAGACGACAGAACCGATGAAGAGCAAAGACCACGCGGCCGAAACGATCGCCGCCCAGGCGCTTGGCCGGATCGACCGGGAGACGGGGGCCGTGGTGCCGCCGCTGCACACCGCGACGACCTTTGCCCGTGGCGACGGTTACGAGCCGCTGGGGTCCTACATCTACAGCCGCCACGCCGCGCCGACGGTCGCCCATGCCGAGGAGGTCATCGCGGCGCTGGAAGGGGGCGTCGCGTCCCGCCTGTTCGGCTCCGGACTTGCCGCCTTCGCCGCGCTGACCGAGACGCTCAAGCCCGGCGCCCATGTGATCGCGCCGCGGATCATGTATTTCGCAGCCCAGGACTGGCTGCGGCGGCTCGACCGGACCGGGCGGATCGCGCTGACGCTGTTCGATCAGGCAAGGCCGGAGACGCTCGGCGGCCTCGTCCGGCCCGGCGAGACGGAACTGATCTGCATCGAGAGCCCGGCCAACCCGACCTGGGACGTGGTCGATATCGCGGCGACCGCCGAAATCGCCCGGTCGGCCGGTGCGGTCCTCTGCGTCGATTCGACCGGTGCGCCGCCACCGACGACGAAGCCGCTGGCGCTCGGCGCCGATGTTTCGTTTCACTCGGCGACGAAGTATCTGAATGGCCATTCCGACCTGACGGCCGGTGTCCTCACCGTCGCGGCGGACAGCGAGCGCTGGGCGGATATCCAGGACATCCGCAACATGACCGGCGGCGTGCTCGGCGGCTTCGAGGCATGGCTTCTGATCCGGGGCATGCGGACGCTGTTCGTGCGCTTTCAACGCCAGTCGGAGACCGCGCTTGCGATCGCCCGGCATTTCGACGGCCATCCGGCGATCGACCAGGTGCTCTATCCCGGCCTGCCGAGCCATCCGGGCCATGCCATCGCCTTGCGCCAGATGACCGGCGGCTTCGGAGGCATGCTTTCGATCCTGGTCCGGGGCGACCTGGAGCGGGCCCGGACCGTGGCCTCCTCGACGAAGATCTTCGTGCCGGCGACGTCGCTCGGCGGCGTCGAGAGCCTGATCGAGCATCGCCGTTCGATCGAGAGCCCGACGAGCGCGGTGCCCGACACGCTGCTGCGCATCTCGGTCGGCCTGGAGGCCGCCGACGACCTGATCGCCGATCTTGAACAGGCGCTGGCCTGACCGGAATCCGTTTGTTCGCCGATTTGGGTTCTGGACGGTTCGCTGGCATACTGGCCCGATGACCGGGATCGATCTCCAGGCAATGGCGCAGCGCCTGCGCGCGGAACTGACGGACCTGGAAGCCCTGCGCGCGGCGAGTGCGGAGGCCCGCGACACCGTGCGGCTCGATCAACAGAGCGTCGGACGGCTGTCGCGCATGGATGCCCTGCAGGGCCAGGCGATGGCCAAGGCCGCCGAACAGCGGCGGCGCGCCCGCATTTGGATGATCAAGGCCGCGCTCCAGCGGATCGAGGAGGGCGAATTCGGGATCTGCGAGGACTGCGGCGAGGATATCCCGGCCGGACGGCTCGACATCGATCCGGTCGTTGCCCTGTGCGTGCCCTGCGCCTCGGCGCGGAGTTGAGGCAGGCTCTGCCTGGCAGCCCCTTTACGACACTCCAAGCTGGCAGTGCGGGCCCGCACCGCCCCTATCGCATCAGGACATCGAGGCACTCCGTTTTCAACAGAACGCCGGTGTAAGTGCCGGGCACGAGCTGCCCCGGCGCCAGTGTCAGGCTCAACGTCCGGTCGTCGGCCCCGAATTGCGCGGTCTTGATGAAGAGCGGGATCGCGGCATGGTCACCGCCGAAAACGCGCTCCGGGTTGTTGGCCTGCGGCGAGGTGACCAGGGGCGAGTAGCGCAGATGACTGGCCCTCTCCCCGTTCTCCGGCCCGTTCGCGTAAACGAGCAGCGCGTTGTAGCCATCATCATGCCAGAGGCCGAGTTCGTCCTTCATCGCGTTGCAGGTGTTGTAGGACTCCGCGAACTCGGTGATCGGATAGGCATCGAAATGCCGGTCGTCGTGGAGGCTTCGCACCAGCGTGACGAGCGGATGGACGCGCCTCAGCGTGAGCGAAACCGCGTCTCCGCTGGCGTCCGCGATACCGGTATCGGCCGAGACGAGCAGCATGGCCGGTTCCCAGTGATCAGGCAGGTCGCGCCCGGAGGCGGAAACGGGCAACGGCGCGGCGATCGCGCAGATCAACGCGCCGGCAATGGCGGCACTCTTCATTGGCAATATCCTTTTGCAACTCAAATTATCGGCAATCGTTTCTTTGTGAATAACGACATTATACACCGGACCATAGAACATATCCAAACAAACCATTGCCTCGGACCGCAGCATCTGCAATACGCCCCGAAGACGGACAAACCGAGATCGATAGTGGAGCCTTCATGGACGATATGCTCGAAACCGGTCGCGATATTCTTGCCAAACAGCCCTTCAGCCGGGTGATGCAGGCCGAGCTGGTCGCCTGGTCGAAGACGGAGACGGTGCTGCGCGTGCCGCTTAATGACAACACGCAGCAGCATATCGGCATGACCCATGGCGGCGTCATCTGCTATGCGGCCGACAATGCCCTGACCTATGCCGGCGCCGCGGCGCTGGGATCGGGCGTGGTGACGTCGGAACTGAAGATCAACTATATCCGCCCGGCGATCGGCAGCGCGCTGATCGCCCGCGCCGTCGCACTGCATGGCGGCCGCAGTCAGGCCGTCTGCCGTTGCGATGTCTATGACCTGCGCGGCACCGACGAAGTGCTCTGCGCGACCGCGCTCGGCACGATCGCACGCCTTCCCTCCAAACCGGAGACCGAGCAGGCGTAAGCCTCACGCGTTCCGCCAGGCGGTCGCGAGTGCGCGCGTCGCGGCAACCGGATCGTGGGCCTGGCAGATCGCCGAAACCACCGCCAGACCGACGCCGCCGGCGGCCTTGACGGCGGGCGCGTCGGCCACGGTCAGGCCGCCGATCGCGACCGACGGGCACGGCGCCGCACGGCAGATATCGGCAAAGCCATCGATACCGATCGGGGCGGCATGATCGGGCTTGGTCGCCGTTGCCCGGACCGGGCCGATGCCGAGATAATCGACCGCGCCCCAGTCGACGGCTTGCAGTTGGCCGGCGGTTTCGATGGACAGGCCAAGCACTGTCCGTGGACCGATCGCCGCGCGGGACGCCGCGACATCGAGGTCCGACTGGCCGACATGCAGGCCGTCGGCGCCGATGTCGGCAACCAGATGGGCACGGTCGTTGACGATGAGCGGGATGCGACGCGGTCGCAGGATCGCGCCAAGGCGCAAGCCCAGGGCGACGAAGTCGGCATCGCTGAGCGTCTTGTCGCGCAGCTGCACGGCGGTAACGCCACCGCGGACCGCCGCCTCGACCGTTTCGACCACGCCGATCCGGGCGTCCGGATCCGTCACCAGATAGACGCCGAGCTCGACCGACAGTCTGGCGTTGCCCGTACTCATGCGATCCCGGCGCCCCGGTCGAGCGGATCCGCATCGATCGCTGCAAGCGCGTCGATAAAAGCCGCCGGGAAGCTGCCGGGACCCTCCGCCCGTTGCGCGGCCTGCTCGCCGGCGAGGCCGTAATAGACGATCGCGGCGACGGTCGCCTCGTAGCGGTCGGATGCAGGTGCGGCGAAGGCGGCGACGATGCCGGTGAGCGCGCAGCCGAGCGCCGTCACCCTTGGCATCAGCGGATCGCCATTGTTGATACGGGCGGCCCGGCGTCCGTCGGTGACGAAATCCGTCTGGCCCGTCACCGCGACGATCGCGCCGGTCTGCCGCGACAGGGCCCGTGCCGCGGCTTCGGCCGCTTCGACCGGATCACCGCTGTCAACGCCCCGGCCCGATCCGGCAGCGCCCTCAAGGGCCAGGATCTCGGAGGCATTGCCGCGAATGACGGTCGGGGCGAGCGTCAGGAGCCCGGCGCTCACGTCACGGCGATAGGCGGTGGCGCCGGCTGCGACCGGATCGAAAACCCAGGGCTTTCCCGCCGCCGTCACTGCTGCCGCCGCCGCGTGCATCGCCTCGCACCAGGCCGGCGAGAGCGTGCCGATATTGACCGTCAGCGCATCGGCGATGCCGGCGAATTGCGCCGCCTCCTCACGCGCGTGCACCATCGCCGGCGAGGCGCCGGCCGCAAGCAGGATGTTCGCCATGGGGGTCATGGCGACATAGTTCGTGATGTTGTGGATGAGCGGCGCGGCCCGCCGCATCGCCGTCAGATAGGATCCGGGTGATTGCATCTTTCGCCTCCGTCTGGCGGAGGCTGCGGCGGGCTATCGGACCATGCCGGTTTCGACCGCCACGACTTCCTCCGCCGGCATGATCCGGTTCAGGTTCAAAGGGTGCTTCTCAGCCCGCCAGGCGGGCGCCCCTGTCGCAGGTCGACCATAGGCGATATCGACGACGGCGCAAACCCGCTTTCGGAGGGTTCGCGCCGTCGGTTCGTCTGACCGGTATTGCGGGAACGGCAGGCTTCAGGCGGCGCGGACACGCTCGACGAAGCCGTCGACCTCGCCGCGCAGGGTCTCGGCCTGCCGGCCCATTTCGCGCGCCGCCTCGAGCACTTCGGCGGCGGCACTGCCGGTTTCGCTCGCCGCCGCCGTCACGCCGGAGATATTCGTGCCGACCTCGGCGGTGCCCTCGGAGGCGTGCTGGACGCTGCGCGCGATCTCCTGGGTCGCCGCCCCCTGCTCCTCGACCGAGGCGGCGATCACCGAGGAAATCTCGTTGATCGAGACGATCGTCGTGCCGATCTGCTTGATCGCGCCGACCGCATCGCCCGTGGCTGACTGGATCGAGGCGATCTGCTGGCCGATTTCCTCGGTCGCGGTGGCCGTCTGGCCGGCCAGGACCTTGACCTCCTGGGCCACGACGGCAAAGCCCCGGCCCGCCTCGCCGGCGCGGGCCGCCTCGATGGTCGCGTTCAGGGCAAGCAGGTTGGTCTGCTCGGCGATCGTGTTGATCAGGGCCACGACGTCGCCGATCTTCTGCGCCGATTCGGCCAGCCCCTCGACCAGGGCATTGGTCTGTTCGGCGCCGGTCACGGCCTCGCCTGCGATGCGGGCGGCATCCTGGACCTGGCGGCTGATCTCGGCGATCGAGCTGGACAGTTCCTCGGCCGAGGAGGCAACGGTATTGACGTTCGAGGCGGCCTGCTCGGAGGCGGCCGTGACGGTTCCGGCGCGGTCATTGGTCTCGTCCGCCGTCGCCGCCATCGACTGCGCGGTCGACTGCATCTGGGCGGCCGCGGCCGTGACCCGGTCGACGACGCCGCCGACGCTGGTAACGAAGGAATCGGCGAGCGCGTCCATCGCCTCGCGCTTCTCGGCGGCGGCCTGGCGATCGCGCTCGGCCTGCGAGGCCTGCAGCCGGTTTATCTCGACCGCGTTGTCCCGGAACACCTCGACGGTATGGGCCATGGCGCCGATCTCGTCCACGCGACCGAGACCCGGGATGTCGATGTCGTTGTTGCCGTCGGCCAGCGTGACCATCGACCGCCGGAGCCGTTCCAGCGGACGCGCGACCCGCAGGACGATGACGGCCACCGCACCGGCGAAGACAAGGAGAATGAGAGCGACCGCGACCAGATAGACCAGTTCGGTCCACTGGCTGTCGGTAACCGCCTGATGGGCCTGCTGTTCGATGTAAGCGCCGGTCGCCCGGCTCAGGCCGATGATCGCGTTGATCCCGGTCGTCGTCTGCGCGATCCATTCATCGGCGGTGACCGGATAGGCCTCGCCGGCGGCACCGGCCTCGATAATGGCCTTCTGGGTCGGCGTCACCTTACTGAAATAGAGCGAGCGCACGTCCTGCAATGCCGCCTGCATCTCGGACGTTATCGGCATCGCCAGCACCGTCGACAGGATCATTTCCCAGGCGTAGTCCATGCGACCACGCCTGTTTTCGATCATCTTGACGAAATCGAGCGACATCGGCGCGCCGCCTGCGATCTTGCCGCCGATCGCCGCGCGTTCACGGCCGGCGAATTCGCTCAAGACCCAGATCGCGTCCTTCATGCGCTGCAGCTGGACAAGCCGGGCCTCGACCGACCCGTTCGACAATTCGAGGTCGCGGCGCAGCTGCTGGGAGACCTCGATCAGCCCCGTCACCATGCGCAGCCATTTGTCCGGCAGATCCTCTGTGCGTTCCCAGACCGGGGCGCCAATCTCGGCATCTATCTGTTCGCGCAGCGCCTGGACAGCCGCATAGGTGTCCTCAACCGCGGACAGGTCCGCTTCCGTTTCCGCCAGATCCGCAAGGGCCTGGGAGAGTTCGGAATCCGCCAGCGCCCGTTGCTTGTCGATCAGAGCGCGTCGCTCGTCGGAAACGGGGGCGGAATCGGCAAGTGCCGTCATGGTGACCCCACGTTCGACCGCCCAGTTGCCGGCCGCCGCAATCAAGAGATCGCCAGCGTCGTTGGCGCGCTCGATCTCGACTGCGCGGGCGCGCTCGTTCTCCGCTGTCAGAACGTTCTTGCCGGCCAGGCCGATCGCGATCAGCCCGAGCACGCCGGTGATCACCAATAGGATGTTCCGAATCGAAAAGACTGCCATCGTCTACCCCCGATGTCGTACCCAAACACCGATATCGGCCGCGATCCGTTTCCCGTGCGAGCCACGGCGTGCCATCGGCGCTATTGCCCTGATGACCATAAATGCAGGCCTTGCTAAAATATTAGTTAACTCAAGACTACCGACAATTAACCTGCCTTGAAGCGTGCTTCCCTGCAATCAAACCCGGTCCGTTACGCATGGTGGTCGGAGATAATAAATTGTGAATGACAATTATTTTATGCAAAACCCGAGAATATGGAATGGATTTTCTATCATTATTCTTTCGCCATCCCCGGAATTGTATTCAATCACCGCCACGGTGACTACCGCTAACACCCTTTACGGCCGGCCGTAAGCAGACCGGCGAGTGCGACCGCGTCTCACCAGGGGGCCTGTCGGTACTCTGCGAGTGCGTCAGGCCTCCGCGGCTGCGATACCTTCCGGTCATAAGTCTGCTGGCATGAACACCCTCTGTCCGTGTCGTCCTCACGCCCTATTCTTCCAGTATTGGAAAATAGTGATATCGTTGCTCTCGATACGGTGAACAAAGCGGCATTGTTCAGTCGCGCTGTCATTGCGCCGTCACAGCGTCAAACTATCGATGAGCGTTCGTTTGCGTCGATTTCCCGGCGCGCATATTGGGAGGTTATAGGTGCGGTACGCCATTTACTTCGTGCCTGATCCGGATAGTGAATTGAGCGAGCTCGGCGCCCGCTGGCTCGGCTATGACGTCGAGACGGGAACGACGTTCGCGGCGCCGGTCGTCGGCGGCCTGGATGCCGCGGGCTGGGCCCGGCTAGTCGCCGAACCGGCCCGCTACGGGCTGCACGCGACGATGAAGGCGCCCTTCCGGCTTACCGAAGGCTGCCAGGAAGGCGAGTTGGTCGATGCGCTGCGCGACTTTGCCCGGTCCGTCACGCCGATCCGCCTGCCCGTGCTGTCGCTGACCGATCTGAAAGGATTCTTCGCGCTGACGCCGGCGATCCGCCATGCGGGCATCGAGGATCTGTGTGCCCGCGCGGTTCGCGACTTCGAGCCGTTCCGGGCCGCGCTGTCGCCCGCCGAGATCGCCCGGCGCCAGGCGGCCGGCCTCAACGAACGCCAGCAGGCGCTGCTCGATCGCTGGGGCTACCCTTACGTGCTCGATCAGGCGCGGTTTCACATCACGCTGACCGGCCGGGTCCGCATCGAGGAGGCCGCCGGGCTGGAAGCGATCCTGACTGATTTCTTCGAACCCGTCATCGGTCGGCCGCTGACCATCGACCGTGTCGCGCTCGCCGTGGAGCGGGCGCCGGGAATGCCGTTCGAGGTGCTCGCCAGCGCGCCGCTCGGCCATCCGCTCGCCTATACGCGCCGGACGATCCAGCTCACCACGACCTAGATAAAAGCCGGCCTATCCAAGGAAATCCTTCAACGCCGCGCCGATCTGCGCGGCGCTGTCCTCCTGGATGAAATGGATGCCGGGAACGGTGATCTCGCGCTGATTGGCCCAACCACGGCAGGCCTCGCGCAGCGGGCCGACCGTGATCGCGCCCGGCTCGGCGTTGATGAACAGTTTCGGCACCGGGCTTTCCCGCATCGCCTGGGTATAGGCCGCGACACGGGCGACCACGTCGGCCGGCTCGCCCTCGATCGGGATCTGCCGCGGCCAGGTCAGCGTCTGCTGCCGGGTCTCACGGTCGGGGAACGGGGCGCGATAGACGGCCATCTCATCGTCGCTCAGACCGCGGATGATGCTGCGCGGCAGGATCACCTCGACGAAGAAGTTGTTGTCGAGCACCATCGCCTCGCCATCGGGCCCGCGCAGCCGCTTGAACAGCGCCGTCACGGCCTCGGGCATGCCGTCCCAGCGCCACATGCCGACGACGGCCTCCATATAGACAATGCCGGTGATCCTGTCCTGGTTCCGGCTTGCCCAGTCGAAGCCGATCGCCGAGCCCCAGTCGTGCAGCACCAGGGTCACGTCCTTTAAGTCGAGCGCGTCGAACCAGGCATCGATGATCGCGATGTGGTCGGCAAGCGTCCCGGTTCCCGACGGCATCGGGCCGGAATTGCCCATGCCGGCAAGGTCCGGCGCCAGGCAGCGATGGGTATCGGCGACATGCGGGATGACATCGCGCCACAGATAGGACGACGTCGGATTGCCGTGCAGGAAGACGACCGGGCGGCCATCGGCCCGCCCCGTATCGACATAGGCGATGTCGGCGCCGGCCGCGTCGATACGGGCCTGCGGATGCGGGCTTGAATAGGCGTCCTTCACGGGCACTGCTCCCTTGGTGTTGTGCTCAGGGCTCATTAAGGCCCAGACGGTAGGCTGTTGGAAAGCAGCAATTCAGATAGAGCGGAGAAACCATGTCTCGCGTTTCGGCGCATCTCTCACTGACCCTCCTCGCCGGCCTTTGCATCGGCCCGGCGCTGTCGTTTGATGCGTCAGCGTCCGATCAGCGGCCCGGTACGGGCGGCGGCGCGTTCACCTTCGGCGCCGGCCTCCTGGACGATGCCAGCGAGATCGCCGTGCTGCATCCGCGCATCGTCCGGGAAGCGGCCGGGCTCGGCGTTCCCGTCGCCGTCGCGACGCCGGACCTGGTCGCCGAGAGCGCCGGCCTGTTCCAGTATCCCGTCCGGATGTCGAAGACGTCGGCGGGCGTCAACGGCGAGTTCGTCTCCAACCACGTCGATCACGATCCCGGCGCCGGTCTTGAGGATTTCGCCTGCGGAACCCGCACCTATAACGGCCACAACGGGCTTGACCTCGTGCTGTTTCCCTATCGCTGGGACATGATGGACCGGCGCGAGGTCGCCGTCGTCGCGGCGATGGGCGGCACCGTCGTGCGCACGCGGGACGGCGAATACGATCGCAACTGCGCGACCGGCAATGCCGATGCCAATTACGTCATCCTGCGGCACGACAACGGCCTGCTCGGCTATTACTGGCATCTGAAGAAGGGGTCGGTCGCCAGCCTCTCGCCGGGCGATAGCGTCGTCACCGGCCAGTTCCTCGGCCATATCGGCAGTTCCGGCTCCTCCACCGCGCCGCATCTGCATTTCGAACTGCGCGATGCCAATCTGGAGGTCATCGATCCCTGGAAAGGCAGTTGCAATCCGGTCGCATCGGCCTGGACCCATCAGCCGCCGACGGTCGACACGGCGGTGCTACGGGTTGCGTCCCACGGCAGGCAGCCGCCGGCCCCTTTAAGCGGCTGCGACGCGCCGGAGCCGGGCTACGCCAACCGTTTCGACCGCGGCGACGACCTGTGGGCGGCGGTCTATCTGCGCGATCAGACATCGTCGGACAAGGCGCAGCTCAAGGTCCTGCGCCCGGACGGATCGATCGCCGCCCAGTGGACGACCGGTGCGCCACCGACCGGCACCCTGCCGGTCTCCTTCTGGTGGGGCAAATACAGCCTTCCCGGCGATGCGCCGAAGGGCCGATGGACGATTGTCGCCAGCCTCGACGACACGGACTACGCCCACCGCTTCCTCGTCGGCAAGCCGCTGAAACGCACGAAGATCGCAGCCAGGATCACCGGGAAGGCGGACCGCCGCGTCAAGCCCGGCAAGGCCGCGCAGTTCTACGCCCGCATCGACAATACCGGCAGGAAGACCGGGATCGGCTGCCGCGCCTCGGCCGGACGGCCGATCGACGGGACGTTCCAGTTCCGGGCCGTCGACAAGAAAACGCGCAAGCCTGTTCAGAAAGCAGGCGATCCCCTGAAGATCGCGGCCGGAAAGGCGGGCTATCTGCGCCTTTCGGTGAAGACCGCCAAGAGCTTCGAGGCGGATGGCGCCGACATCGCCGTGCATTTCGACTGCACCAACTCGAAGGCCGCGTCCTATAACGCGACCCGGACGGTCGTGCGCCTGACCAGCAAGTAGCCGGACGGCCGATCAGACCGTTTCGCGCGGGTAGAAATCGAACAGAAACCGGTATTTGTCGTAGATCGCCGCCTCCGCCTCGGGCGTCAGATAATCGCGATAGGGCCTGCGTTCGCTCGACACGTTGTGGTGGGGAAAGGCGCCGCGATTGAAGCTGTAGGGCGCGAGGAGATCGGGCACCGTGCGGCTCAGCGTCTCGAAGCGGACGAGCTGCATATTGGCCGGGGTCTCGCCCTTGATCGTGTAGTAGCGCTCGATCCTGGCAGGCAGCTTGCCATAATAGGGCGCCACCCTGGCGAAATGGGTGAAATCGCCGGTCGCGGCCGCGGCAACGGCCTCGGAACTTTCGCCGCGGCGCTTGACGACCTTCGGCTTGCGCTGATGCTCGTAGTGCGACACCTCGAGGTCGTAGGGGTTGCGGATCACCGCCAGGATCAGCTTGAAATCCGATAGCTGCCGGCCCTGCCCGGCCAGCACCTTGGCGGCCCGGCGCAGCGATTCGTGCCGGCCGCCGCGAAACTCCGACAGTCGCGGCGCGATATCGTCATAGGGCCAGTCGGCATTCCGGCGCGGCTTCGCCTTCAACCCCCGCGACAGCGAGATCGGCCCTTTCAGGTTCTCGATCAGATAGCTCGTCACCGACAGGCCGCCGGTCTTGGGCACGTGCAGAAAAAGGACGTCGTCGGAGATCAGCATGTCGGGGGGTCACACTGCGCTTCGTTACCTCAATACCGACGGATAGCTGCACGGATCGCTCCGGCAAGACAAGGGTCGGCGCGCCAGGAAGCTGAATTATCGTTGCTCGATGAGGGCGAAAGAGATAGAAAATCGACGATGACGGTTGCAATATGTCTTAAATGATACATCTTTGTCTCATGAGGGTCAAACGCACGCCGACCGATACCGCCATTATCGAGGCGGCCTTCGAAGTGTTGAGCGCCAATCCAGGCGCCTCGCTCAGCGATATCGCGGAGCGGGCCGGAGTCGGCCGGGCAACCCTGCACCGGCACTACAGGTCGCGGGACACCCTGATCGTCGTCTTGATGAAACAGGCCCTTGCCGAACTGGACGACGCCGTCGATCAGGCGACCGCGGGGGCATCAAGCTATACGGACGCGCTCAGGCTGGCGCTCGGCGCCATCGTGCCACTGGCCGAGCGGCAGCTGTTCCTGGCCAACGAGCAGGTCGACCGGGACCCGGAGATCGCGGCGGCCTTTCGCGACGGCCGCCAGACGCTGATTGCGACGATCGAGGTGGCCCGCGCCGAAGGCACCTTCGCAGCCGACATCCCGGCGAGTTGGATCGCGACCGCCTTCGACATGCTGATCTATGCCGCCTGGACGCAGGTGCGCGACGGCGAGGCGACCCACCGTCAGGCCACCGATCTCGCCTGGCGCACCCTGACGCGCGGTCTTGCCGGAGACGCCCCATGACCTCCTATTCGATCATGCAACTGGCCGACAGGATCGAAGCGGCGTTCTTCATCATCGGCGGGCTGATCCTGCTGATCGAACTGGCGGAGGCCTGGTTCAAGGGATCGCTCAAGGTCCGCACGCTCGGCGAGGTCGCGGTGAGCTTCTCGACCCTGATCCCGCTCGTGCTGGCCGAGACCTTCCTCCTGACCGGCGCCTACGCGCTCTACTACACCCTCAGCAACGAGTTCGTGACCTGGACGCTGCCGCTGACCTGGTGGTCGCTGGTGCTCGCCTTCTTCGTCGCCGATTTCGTCTATTACTGGGAGCACCGGATCGCGCACCAGGTGCGCCTGTTGTGGACGCAGCATGCCGTGCATCACTCCTCGCGCGACCTCAACATCGCCACGGCCTTCCGTTTCGGCCCGCTGGAGGGCCTTTGGGCACTGATCATACATCTGCCGATGGTGTTTCTGGGCTTTTCGCCGGAGATGGTCTTCTTCGGCGGCATCACGGTGCTCGCCTATCAGACCTGGCTGCACACCGAGACGATCGGCAGGCTCGGTGTGCTGGAGCGGGTCCTCAACACGCCGTCGCACCACCGGGTGCATCACGGCGCCGACGCGAAATATCTCGACCGCAACTATGGCGGCGTGCTGATCGTTTGGGACCGCCTGTTCGGCACCTTCCAGGCCGAGGAGGAGACGCCGCGCTACGGCCTTGTCCGCGACTTCGACAGCCGCAACCCGGTCCGGGTCTGGTTCTCCGAACTGCCCGGCCTTGCCCGCGATCTCAAGGCCTCGCGCAATCCGCGCGAGGTCTGGCGACACCTGTTCGGCCGGCCCGGATCGGCGCCGGACGAGACAGGCGATGCGCGCGCTTCAAACCAGGTCGCCGATGGATCATCCCGAACCCCCAACACCGGATGATCCAACTGCGTGATTGCCGCTCCGACCCTTTACCCCCCATCGGAGCGGCAATCCTTTCTTCGAACCGATCACGGCCATCCCGGGCAAGCGCATTACGCGGTATATTTCCGCTCTCCTCAATCACGGCTTGCCATAGGGAGCGACACTCATGTCCATCGAAACGATCACGGCCTTCCTGGGCTGGTGCACCCTCATCAATGTCGCGTTGCTGTGTCTGGCGACCCTGGCGCTGATAGCCTTGAAAGGGCGCGTTTCGGCACTTCACGCCCGCCTGTTCGGCCTCAACGAGAGCGAATTGCAGCCGGCCTACTTCACCTATCTCGGCACCTACAAGATCGCGATCCTGATGCTCAACTTAGTTCCCTGGCTGGCCCTGCAGATCGTTGCCTGAGCGAACCGGGATCTGCGGGTTCCCGAATCCCGGCTCAGCCTTCGGCGCAGCCCCCGGCTGTCCGCTCGAACCGGATCGGCAGCGACACCGGACCGGTATTGCCGCTGTCGGGTAAGAGCACAGCATCGCCGTCCGGGCGCGGGGTCTTCAGCCGCGCGGATAGCCGCTTGAGCGCCTCGGTCATGTCGGCACGGGCGATCGGCGCGCCGATGCAGTGATGCTTGCCGCCGCCGAAGCCGAAATGGCGCTTGCGCTCGGCCGTGATGTCGAAACCGTCGGAAAAATGTCGCGGATCGGCTGCGGCGCAGCCCGATACGAGATGGATCGTCGTGTCTTTCGCGATGTCCAGTCCCTGAAAGGTGAAGTCCTCGGCCGCCTCGCGGCTGACCCAGGTTGTGGTGGGGCGCAGGCGCATCACCTCCTCGACGGCGGATTTCGCAAGCTCCGGCCGGTCGGCCAACAGGCGCCACTGGTCCGGGTGATCGAGAAACAGCATCATCGCCAGGCCGAGCTGATTGCGCGTCGTATCGATGCCGCCGAAGATCGACAGGACGATCAGATCGTCCAGTTCGGTATCGCCGAGCGCGTCCTTGTCGCTGTTGGCGGCGATCAGCGCGCCGATGAAATCGTCCTTCGGGTCCGCTCGCCGCCGGGCGACCAGATCGCGGGCAAACGCGATCATCCGGTCGGTCGCGGCGTCGACCCGCGCCTCGTCGCGGGCATAGGTGACACCGAGCGCGAGACCCATGTCGATGGCGTTGTCGGCAAGCCAGCGCCAGCGATCCTGTTCCAGCCCGATCAGCGCGCAGATCACGCGGGTCGCGTAGGGTTCGGCGAAATCCGCCATGAACTCGCAGGCGCCGGCGGCCTCGAACCCGTCGATAAGATCATCGGCAAGCGCCTGGAAGTCGGGTATCAGCGCCTGGACGCGGCGCGGCGCGAAGGCCGGCATGGCAAGCCGGCGCAGCCGGGCGTGGTCGGCGCCCTCGCGGTTCAGCATGATCCGCTTCCACCACTGTGCCCAGGGGCCGGTCATCGCATGGTGATCGGGCCAGCGATGCGAGCCCTGGCGCAGCGAGGGGTGGTGAATCATCGCCTGCAATTCGTCATAGCGCAGGATCGCCAGCCCATAGGGCGTGCGGGCATACCAGTTGCGCTCGCGCGCCTTCAGCACCGCCTCGGAGCGGATCGAGAAGGCCGGATCGGCGAGATCGAGGAAATCGGCGGGTGGAACCCGTTCGGCTGGCTGCGTGGACACCGATTTGGCGGACCGTCGAGACTTCGCTATAGACACAACAATGCCCGATGCATGAAATTCAGCCAACCGAAGGAATTTCGAAAGGATGACAGAATTTCCCGATCTGGACCGAACAGATCTCGAGATATTGCGCCTTATGCAGAAGGATGCGCGGATGCTCAACAAGCAGATCTCGGCTGCCGTCGGGCTTGCCCCCTCCTCCTGCCACGAGCGGGTCAAGCGGCTGTGGGCATCGGGTCTCATCACCGGCACCGAGGCGCAGATAGATCCGGCCGGGCTCGGCTACAGCCTGTCGGCGGTGATCTTCGTCAATATCAGCAAGGCGGGACAGGTGCGCATCGACGCGCTGATGGACGAATTGATCGGCGTGCCGGAAATCCGCGACGTCTATCTCGTCACCGGCCAGTACGACCTGATCGTCAGCCTGGTCGCCCGCGACATGGATCACTTGAAGCACATTACCTACACGGCGCTGACCGGCCGACCGGAGATCACCCGCTACGAGACGTCGGTCGCCTATACCCACCGGCGCGGCCAGGTGGAGATCGGCGCGGCCTGATCGCGCGCGCCTGCTACCAGCCGCCAGGGTCAGCCGTTGCGATAGGTATAGCTGTAGCCATTCAGCGCCGGCGCGCCGCCGAGATGGGCGTAGAGCACCTTCGAGCCGTCCGGAAAGAAGCCTTTCTTCACCAGGTCCATCATGCCCTGCATGGATTTGCCCTCGTAGACGGGGTCGGTGATCATCGCCTCGGTGCGGGCGGCGAAGCGGATCGCCTCGTTGGTCTCGGCGCTCGGCACGCCATAGGCCGGATAGGCGTAATCGGGCAGGATGACGATCTCGTCGTCGCGCACGGCGCGGCCGAGTTCGACCAGGTCGGCCGTGGTGTCGACGATCCGGCGGACCTGGGCGCGGGTCTGGTCGGGCGTGCCGGAGGCGTCGATGCCGATCACCCGGTCGGCGCGGTTATCGTCCGCAAAGCCGACGATCATGCCCGCCTGCGTCGAGCCGGTGACGACGCAGACGATGATGTAGTCGAAGGTGATCCCCATCTCCGCTTCCTGGGCGCGCACCTCCTCGGCGAAGCCGACATAGCCAAGGCCGCCGAACTTGTGCACCGAGGCGCCGGCGGGAATGCCGTAGGGCTTGCCGCCGGCATCCTTGACCGACTGGATCGCGTCCTCCCAGCTCTTGCGGATGCCGATATCGAAGCCGTCCTCGACGATGCGGCTGTCGGCGCCCATCAGGCGGGTCATCAGGATGTTGCCGACCCGGTCATAGACCGCGTCCTCGTGCGGCACCCAGCTTTCCTGCACGACGACGCATTTCATGCCGATCTTGGCCGCCGTCGCCGCCACCATACGGGTATGATTGGACTGAACGCCGCCGATCGAGACCAGCGTATCGGCATTCGAGGCGATCGCGTCGGGGACGATGTATTCCAGCTTGCGCAGCTTGTTGCCGCCCATGGCGAGGCCGGAATTGCAGTCCTCGCGCTTGGCATAGATCTGCACCTTGCCGCCAAGCGCCTCGGTCATGCGCGGCAGGTGCTCGATCGGTGTCGGGCCGAAGGTCAGGGGGTAGCGATCGAACTTGTCGAGATTCATGGCGGGCGCTCCATCTGCGGCGTGTGGTCGGGCGTGCCGAAACGCTAGCAAATTCCGCCTGAGAGGTGCTTTCTATCTGAGGACAGATTCTGTCATCATTTCCTTTCTGATTTCGGATATTCTGGATTATCTTCTAGTAAGATCGCCTTAATTTGAAAGAATCGTCCATGCTGGATCGCATCGACCGGAATATCCTGCGCCACCTGCAGGCGAACGGGCGGCTGACCAACGCGGAGCTGTCCGAGACGGTCAATGTCAGCCCGGCGACCTGCCACCGGCGCACGCAGCGGCTGTTCGAGCAGGGCTTTATCCGTTCGGTCCGCGCCGAGATCGCGCCGGAAAAGGTGGCGCGCGGCGCCCTGGTCGTCGTCGGCGTGGTGCTCGACCGCTCGACGCCGGAGAGTTTCGGCGCGTTCGAGAAAGCGGCGCTGGCGTTGCCCTTCCTGCTCGACTGCCATCTGGTCGCCGGCGATTTCGACTATTTCCTGAAGATCCGCGTCAAGGACATCGCCGACTTCAACCGGCTGCACGGCGAACAGCTGATCGCCCTGCCGGGTGTGCGCCAGACGCGGACCTTCTTCGTCATGAAGGAAGTGATCGACAACGCGCCGCTGGAGTTCTGAACCCGAACTACCCGTCGGCCGAAGCCTTAAGATGCTCGCGGAAGACGGTGGCCAGGAAGTCGTCGTCGTAGTTGCCCGTCAGCATATCGCGGCGCTTGCCGGCGCCGTCGAACATCAAGAGCGTGACATGCGGCACGCCGTGGGCCGCAGCCAGCGCCTGGCCGTCGGCATGGCGGATATTGGCGACAAGATACTGGATCTCGTCATCGCCGAAGGCCTTCAGCGCCCGGCGCGTCTCGCGTTGCAGTTCGCGGCAGCGCGGACATTCGGGATCGTGGATCTGGACAATGGCCGGCGTGCCGTTGCCGATCTTGGAAAGATCGTGTTCGGCGATCGTCGCCGAGACCTCCTCGACAAGATACCAGCCCCCGCCGGCAACGAGCACGCCGACCACCCCCCAGTTGCGGATCATCGCCAGCGCCTCGCGCCGTGTTCGCCCTTCCCCTTCCACCGGGCGGGCACCGGGTGCCCCGTATTGCGCAGGTTTGCGCGGCTTGGCCGTCTGGCGCTGCTTGGTTTTCTGACGCTTCATGGGTGATCTCCGTTCTCGAATTCTTCTCTAGCCGACCAGGGATTGGGCGATGGTCATCAGGCGGCGCACCTCCTGGGTGCCGACCATGACGACCAGCAGGTCGCCCGACTTCCACATCAGGCTGGTGCTCGTCTTCGAGCGGTGCCAGGACAGCTGGTCGCCGATCCCGGAGGTCTCGCGGCCCTCGGGAAGCGCGATACCGTCGGCGTCCATGACGTAGACGACGATCGGCCCGTCCACGGTTTCGTAGCTGAGCGAGGCGAGCCGCCGGTCGAGCAGCCAGCACAGCCGGCCGCCGATCAGCGCCGCGCCGCCGCCGCTGGAGCCGATCGGCGGCAGCGCAAAGGGCAGCCGGTCGGAAAACCAGCCGGCCAGCCGCACCATGTTGGTCTCCGAGACGTCGACGGCCCTGTCCTTCAGCAGATAGGTCTCGAAATCGCGGAAGAAGGTGTCGACGGGATCGGCCGTCGCCGAGGGGCCAAAAAAGGTGGGTCCGATCGCGACCGCGGCGATGCCCGCCGCCAGCAGCCCGCCGGCGCCGATCAGGGCGCTGCGGCGCCCCCGGTCGATGTGTGGAGAACTGAGACGGGGCGAGGGAAACCGCGGCGCCGGCCGGGCCGTCGCGTCGTCATTCCCCTTGCCGAACCGCGCCGCCACCGAGGCGCACAACGTCTCCGGCGCCCGCGTGCGACGGCAATGCTCCCGGACCGCCTGGTCGATCCTGCGCGTCCGGTCCAGGTCGCGGGCAAGATCCGGCGAGGCCCTCAGGTCGGCCTCGATGCGCGCGGCCTCGGCTTGCGAGCATTCCCCGTCCAGATACCGTTCTAGCTCTTCTGCCGTCTGTTTCATCGGTCTATGGCCTCACCAGCCTGAGATGGGGGCCATCGGACCCCGGATCGTCGGACGTTTGCTGCCCCGTTTCCGCCAGAGTGGGCGCGAGCCCCTCCTTCAACTGCGCCCGTGCGCGGCTCAGGCGCGAGCGTACCGTTCCGATCGGCAGATCAAGCGCCGCCGCCGTCTCCTCGTAGGAAAAGCCCTCGACGATGACGAGCTGCACCACCGTACGGTGATCGGCGGCGAGACGGCCGATCTCGGCTTCGATCGCCTGGCCGATCTGCTTGGCGTTCAGGAGTTCGTCCGGCCGGCGCGCTTCAGGGCCGCCGGCATGGTGATCGGCCGCGTCCGGATCGTAGGGGACGGTCTGATGGCGGGTCTTCGCTCTCAGATGATCAAGGCACACATTGATCAGGATCCGGAACAGCCAGGGTTTCACGCGGGTACCGGCCAGATCGGGACCAAGCTTGCGCCAGGCCTTGTCGAGGGCCTCCTGGACGGCGTCCTCGGCCTCGCTTGGATCGCGCAATATGCGCATCGCCGTGCGATAGAGCGCGTCCAGATCGGTCACGATAACCGACCGGAACGCCGCCTCCGCCTCTCTGTTCGACCCGATCATACCGTGATCCCGTCCTCTGCGCCCGTTTACGCCGGCCGATCAGACGACGGTGACCCGCGCGCCGAGCCTGACGCGCTCGTAGAGGTCGATCACCTCCTCGTTCATCATGCGGATGCAGCCGCTCGACATCGCCCGGCCGATCGAGTTCGGATCATTGGTGCCGTGGATGCGGTAGAGCGTGTCGCGACCGCCCTGGTAGAGATAGAGGGCGCGGGCGCCGAGCGGGTTGTTGGGGCCGCCCTCCATGCGCACGGGAAGCTGTTTGCCGGTCTGGCGGTAGACGCGCTCGCGCATGGTCTGCGGCGGGTGCCAGGCCGGCCATTCGGCCTTGCGGCGGATATGCGCCTTGCCGGCCCAGGAAAAGCCCTGCCGGCCGACGCCGACGGGATAGCGCAGCGCCTTGCCGTCCTCCAGGACAAAGGTCAGCGCCCGTTCGCCGGTATCGACGATGATCGAGCCCGGCCGCTCCGGCCCGGAATAGGGCACCATCTTCTTGCCGATGCGGCGCCGGACGATGTCCGACGTGCTGGGGCGTAACGCCTGATCGAGGACGGAAAAATCGTCCCGCCCCTCGGCCCGCGCGCCCGATGCCCCGATCAGCGGCATGGCCTGGCCGATCACACCCACAGCCCCGATATTCATCGCCCCACGCAGAAACGTTCGTCTGTCCATATCGCCCTCTCAATACGCATTACGCTGCCTCGTTACCCCACCGGCCGGCGGGGCCGGCATCGGGGATACGGCAGTTAAGACGTCAGGAGGGCGGAAACGTTCCGGGGATCACGGGGAGTTGAAGCGGCTATGCGGATCGCCGGTCATTCCAGCGGTTAATCCACTGGTCATTCCACAGGGCGGGGCGGCGTCTCGACCTGCCGCATATCCCCGTCGGCGACCGCAAAGGGCTCGCCGCCGGCAAGCAGCACCGCGCGATCCTTCATCTCGGCGAAATCGAACATCGCGTTGAGGACGACATCGCTGCGGCCCTGATAGTCGCGCGGATAGTAAAGACAGATCGCCATGCGGTCATCGAGCCGGCGATAGACGTAGCGCGCCTCGCCGACCAGCTTGCCGCCGGCGGTGACGTAGCATTGGTCCTCGGTCTCGTAGGTAACAGTGTGTGTCGACAGATCGGTGAAGTCACCGGAGCCGGAGTGATGGACGCCGGTCCATTCCAGGCTCATTCCGACCAGCAATTGCGGTGCGCGCGGCATGGTTCCCTCCGACACGGTTCTCAGCGCATACGGAAAACATGCCGCCAGTTTGAGCCGTCGGTCGGACGGGTGCAACCCGGGGCCGGCGCGGCCGGCCGCGGCGTCGAAGCCGCGACCGGCTGTCTGGAACGGACCTGCGTCAGGCCGGGAACTGGGCGTTCGCGCCGGCGGCGATGTCGAAGACGTCGCCGGAAATCAGCGCCGCGCCATCGCCGCACAGGAAGCGGACGCAATCGCCGACCCGGGAGGGCTCGTAGAGGCCGACCGGCATGATGTGGCGGCCCTTCGCGCCTTCGTTGAACTGCTCGAAGGTCAGCGTCTGGCCGGGCACGATGCTCGACAGGATATACTCGTTGTCGAGCAGCTTGGTGTGGACGAGCGAGGGGCAGACCGCGTTGCAGGTGATGCCGAGCGGGCCGAGGCTAAGCGCCGTGCTCTTGGCCAGTCCGATCACGGCCCATTTGGAGGCCGAATAGACCGGGAACAACTGGCTGCCGGCCCGGCCCGTCACCGAGGACATCAGGACAATCCGGCCCGATTTCTGGTCGCGCAGCACCGGGATCGCCGCCTGCAGGGTCTTGATGACGCCCTTGACGTTGATGTCGAGCACCAGCGACAGCTCGTCCTCGGTAAAGCTGTCCAGCGCGCCGATCTGGGTGATGCCGGCATTGGCGACGACGAAATCCAGGCCGCCGAACTCGGAGACCGCCTGCTCGACGGCTGCCTGCTGGTCGGCGAGCGAACGGACATCGCCCTTCACCGCGACACAGCCGACGCCATGTCCCTCTATCTGCGATTTCGCGGCGGCGAGGTCATCGGCGGTCGCCAGCGGATAGGGCACCTCGGGGATCTGCTCGGCGACGTCGAACAGCACCACATTGGCGCCGCCCTGGGCGAGCGCCTCGGCGCAGGCAAGGCCGATGCCGCGGGCAGCGCCAGTGACGAGGGCCGTCTTGCCCGCGAGCTCTCCGGACGCGGCGGGCGATTGGCCAGACGTTTGGGCGACGGCGCCGCCGGCCATCGCGGCGACGGCACCAAGACCGGCGGCACCGGTCAAAATGGTCCTGCGGGTCGCCTGTCCGGCACGGTCCGGGGTTTCGACACCATCATTAACGTTGTTCGACATCGGTTGGACTCCCTGATAAGTCGGATCGAGGCTGGAACCAGGTCACGATGACGCGACGGGCATCGATACCCGCCACCTGCGCCATCACTTGTATTCAAGCGATGACTTAGGTCTCGACCACGCTCAAGTCAACAACCGTTTACTTATTAAAATGGCTGATACGACGACGACCACCGAGCCGCGCAAACGCGACGCCCAGGCGACCGCCGACCGGATCCGGCACTGCGCCCAGGCGGTGTTTCACGAAAAGGGGTATGATGCCGCGACGACGCGCGAGATCGCCAACCGGGCCGGCGTGAACATCGCGCTGATCAAGCGCTACTACGGCTCGAAGCTCGGCCTGTTCAAGGCCGCCGTTCTTCCCTATCTCAGCATCGAGCGGTTCTTCACCCTGCCGACCGATCAGCTCGCCGACGCGATGGCGGACAATTACGTCCACACCGAGCCGATGCCGGACTTCGACGCCTTCGTGGTGCTGCTACGGTCGGTGTCGAGCCCGGAAGCGGGGCCGCTGATGATCGAGGCGCTGGAGGCGCAGGCGCTTGTGCCCCTGACAAAGCTGCTGGAGGGTCCCGACGCGTCCGCCCGCGCGATCCTGATCGCCACGCAGCTTGCCGGGCTGATCCTCTTGTTCCGGATCTTCCAGCGCACGCCGAAATCGGAAGCGGAGCGGGAGGCGATCCGGGTGCGCCTTCGTGCCTATCTGACGAGCCTCATCGAAGCCGGTTAGCGGCCACTACTGTCCGGTTCAGCAAGAAGGAACCTTCGGTTCTCAGCCTGGCCACCCCCTCGGCTGTCATGCCCGGACTTGTTCCGGGGATCCATGAACACCGTCGTCAGAATGGTGGCTAGCGACTGTGTTCATGGATTGCCGGGACAAGCCCGGCAATGACACCCGGGGGGAGTGGTAAGCGATACCAGACACCGCTTCCATCGAGGAAAACAGAGGCGATGACGTCCGAGTTGATGATTGAGTGAGTCCATGTCCCGCGACCGTCGTTTGCCGAAAAAGTCATGTCAGACAGATGCTTAATCGACGTCCCCGAGATTAAACCGGACAGCGGTGGTTAATAGCCGGCGCTCAGCCCGCCCGGAAATGCTTCGACAGTTTCAGCCCCTGGGCCTGATAGTGCGAGCCGATATCGGTGCCGTAAAGCGCGTCGGGCTGTTCGGTCAGGCGCTCGTAGACGAGGCGGCCGACGATCTGGCCGTCCTCGATGATGAAGGGCACGTCGCGGCTGCGCACCTCCAGCACGGCGCGGGCGCCGTGGCCGCCGGCCGCCGCATGGCCGAAGCCCGGATCGAAGAAACCGGCATAATGGACCCGGAACTCGCCGACCAGCGGATCGAAGGGCACCATTTCCGCGGCATAGGTCGGCGGCACGTGGACGGCCTCCTTGGAGGCGAGGATATAGAACTCGTCGGGATCGAGGATCAGCGACCCGGCGGCGCGCCGGTCGGGCCGCACCCGGATCGGCTCCCAGAAATCGTCGATCTCGTAGCCGCCGCGCCGGTCGACATCGACAACGGCGGTGTGGTGCTTGGCCCGGTAGCCGATCAGCCCGTCCTGGCCGGTCAGGTCGACGGAGACCGAGATGCCGCCGGAAATGTTCGGACGGTCGGCATCGACCAGCCGTTCGGTTTCGTGCAGGGCGAGCGTCTCGGCGTCATCGAGGATCGAGACGCCGTGCCGGAAGCGGATCTGCGAGAGGCGCGATCCGGTCCGCACGAGGATCGGAAAGGTGCGCGGCGAGATCTCCAGATAGAGCGGGCCGTGATAGCCGGCCCCGATCTTGTCGAAGGAATGCGCGTTGTCGGCGATGACGCGGGTGAAGATGTCGAGCCGGCCGGTCGAGCTCTTCGGATTGGCGTCGGCGGCGAGATGGGCCGGCAGGCGCAACTCTTCCAAGAGCGGCACGATATAGACGCAGCCGGTTTCCAGCACCGCGCCGTCGGTCAGGCTGATCTCGTGAAGGGCGATCTCGCCGAGGCGATCGCGGACGAGGCGGTCCGGGCCGGGCAGGAAGCTCGCGCGGACCCGGTAGGCCTTGCGGCCGAGCCTGAGGTCGAGGCTCGCGGGCTGGATCTGATCTTTGTCGAGATCGCCGGCGGTGATCACCTTGCCGATCTCGACCAGCCGGCGGATCGCCTCGGCCGGCAGGATGCCCCTGGCCTGCCCGGCCGGCCGGGGATCTTCCGAAATCGCGTTCGCGGCGCTTGCCTCTTCCATGGTCATCCTCTGTTCGGGCACAGCGGGCCCGTTTGCAGCACCGGTCTATCCGAGCGCGCGCTTGACGCCAAGGCGTTCGGGCGATAGGAACCGCCTTGAACTGTGGTGATTTGGGCCGGCCGGCTTGCAGCCACGTTAAACAACTCGCTAAAAGGCCGGGTCGAAGAACCCGGTTGCGCCCCGATACCAGCCTCGCTGGTGAAACGGATACAGGCCATCCGGGATTTTTTTCGCCCTGGCCCTCCCGCTGGAGGACAGTCATGACCGATCTATCCAATCCCACCGATCCCGCGACCCCCGCCGATGCCGACGAGAACGCCCCGCTGGGCCTCGACACGCTGCTGGTGCATGGCGGCACAGCGCGCTCTGACTTCGGCGAAACCTCGGAGGCGGTGTTCCTCAATTCCGGCTTCGTCTACGAGAACGCCGAGGCCGCCGAGGCGCGGTTCAAGGGCGAGGCGGCCGGCTTCATCTATTCGCGCTATGCCAATCCGACCGTCGACATGTTCGAGAAGCGGATGGCGCTCTTGGAAGGCGCAGAAGCCGCGCGCGGCACGGCAAGCGGCATGGCGGCCGTCACCGCAGCGCTGCTGTGCCAGTTGTCGGCAGGCGACCATGTCGTCGCCTCGCGCGCGCTGTTCGGCTCCTGCCTCTATGTGATCGAGGATCTGCTGCCGCGTTACGGCGTGCCCTGCACGCTGGTCGACGGCACCGACCTTGACCAGTGGAAGGCCGCCGTGCGGCCGGAAACCAAGGTGTTCTTCCTGGAGACGCCGACCAATCCGACGCTCGACGTATTGGACTTAAGCGACATAGCGGCAATCGCCCACGAGGCCGGCGCGCGTCTCGTCGTCGACAACGTCTTCGCCACCCCGCTCGGCCAGCGCCCGCTCAAGCACGGCGCCGACGTGGTGGTCTATTCGGCGACCAAGCATATCGACGGCCAGGGCCGGTGCCTGGGCGGCATCATCCTGGCCTCGGAAGAGTTCATCGCCAACGAATTGAAGGACTATTACCGCCATACCGGGCCGAGCCTGAGCCCGTTTAATGCCTGGGTGATGCTGAAGGGATTGGAAACACTTGCGTTGCGCGTGGAACGTCATGCGGCGAGCGCGGCCCGGATCGCCGATTTCCTGTCCACCCTGCCCGGCATCGACAAGGTGCTCTATCCCGGCCGCGACGATCATCCTCAAGCCGGCGTCGCCCGGCGCCAGATGCGCGATGGCGGGCCGATGGTCGCCTTCGAGGTCACCGGCGGCAAACAGGCCGCCTTCAAGGTCGCCAATGCCTTCAAGGTCATCAAGATCTCCAACAATCTCGGCGACGCCAAGAGCCTTGTAACCCATCCCGCCACCACCACCCATCAGCGGCTGACGCCGGAGGCGCGCGCCCGGCTCGGCATCTCCGACGGCCTGCTGCGGCTGTCGGTCGGGCTGGAAGATCCGCGCGACCTGGAAGCCGACCTGAAGCGCGGCCTTGCGGCCCTGTAATCGCCCGGTTCGCCCCCTCCCGTGCGGCGCGAAGGCAACAAGTGTTGCGAATTCGCGTCGCGGGGCCGGCCGAAACGATAGCGAAAATCGCCACACAGGCTAAAATCGCCTTTATGTACAAGGCGACGACCCGGGGAATCGAGGTGACGGTGGCACCGGCGTTCAGTGAGGAACGCTCGGCCAGCGCGTCGGGTGCCTATTTCTGGACCTACACGATCGAAATCGTGAACAAGGGAACCGAAACGGTGCAGCTTCTCAACCGGCACTGGCGCATCATCGATGCCCAGGGCAAGACGTTCGAGGTCGACGGGCCGGGGGTGGTCGGCGAGCAGCCCGTGCTGGAACCCGGCGATTCCTTCACCTATACCAGCGGCGTGCCGCTCGGCACGCCGTCGGGCATGATGACCGGGCGCTACGACATGCAGACCGCCGACGGGGCCCGGTTCGATGCCGAGGTGCCGACATTCTCGCTCGATGTCCCCGACATGAAACCGACGCTCAACTGATCACCTATCGCTTGACCGGGGCACGCCTTGCTCGATTTCCGACCAATCTTCCTGGTTATCGGCGTTCTGCTGGCGACGCTGGGCTCGGCCATGCTGGTGCCGGCGCTGATCGACATCGTCTTCGACAATCGCGACTGGGTCGTGTTCCTGGCGACCTCGCTGATCACCGTGTTCATCGGCGTGACGATGTGGGCGACCTGCCGGGGCGCCAAGACGCGGATGGGCCTGCGCGAGGCCTTCGTGCTGACCGTGTCGATCTGGGTCGTGGCGGCCGCCTTCGCAGCCCTGCCCTTTGCCTGGTCGGAGCTCAACCTGAGCTACACGGATGCCTATTTCGAGGCGATGTCGGGCCTGACGACCACTGGCGCGACCGTCGTGGTCGGGCTCGACGATGCCCCGCCCGGCATCCTGTTCTGGCGCGCCTTCCTGCAATGGCTGGGGGGCCTCGGCATCGTCGTGATGGCGGTCGCGGTGCTACCGATGCTGCAGGTCGGCGGCATGCAGCTGTTCAAGGCCGAAGCCTTCGACACGCCCGACAAGATCCTGCCGCGCGCTGCCCAGATCTCAGGATCGCTGACGGCGCTGTTCGTGTTTCTGACGCTTGCCTGCGCGATCGCCTATGGCGTTGCCGGCATGGACGAATCCGAGGCGCTGATCCATGCCATGACGACGGTCGCGACCGGCGGTTTTTCCTCGCGCGATAACTCGATCGGCGAGTTCCAGTCGCCGGCGATCGAATGGATCGGGATTGTCTTCATGATCGCCGGCAGCCTGCCGTTCCTGCTCTATATCCGGGCGGTCCAGGGCAAGCCGGCGGCGATGATCCGCGACGAGCAGGTGCGGGCCTTCTTCATCCTGCTGTTCGTCATGAGCCTGGTCGCGCTCGTCTCAGAGAACCAGCTCGAGCCGCATCTGGGCGCCGGCGGCTTCCGCGAGGCGCTGTTCAACATGACGTCGATCATGACCGGGACCGGCTATGCATCGGCCGACTACAGCCTCTGGGGGCCGCTGGCGCAGGGCGTCTTCCTGCTGGCGATGTTCATCGGCGGCTGCGCGGGGTCGACGTCATGCGGGATCAAGGTGTTCCGGGTCGTCGTCTTGTTCGAGAATATCCGCCAGCACGCGCGGCGGATCGTCTATCCCTCCGGCGTCTTCGTCAATCGCTATAACGGCCGGCCGCTGTCGGACAACGTATCGGCGGCGGTGCTGAGCTTCATCTTCCTGTTCCTGGCCAGCTTCTGCGTGGCCGCCGTCGGCCTGAGCCTGCTCGGGCTCGATGCGATTACAGCGGTCTCGGGCGCTGCGACGGCGATCTCGAATGTCGGGCCGGGGCTTGGACCGATCATCGGCCCGGCCGGCAACTTCTCGACGCTGCCCGATGCCGCCAAGTGGCTCCTGACCGTCGTCATGCTGATCGGGCGGCTGGAGGTGTTCACCGTACTGGTGCTGTTTATCCCCGCCTTCTGGATCCGGTAGAGGGCGCGCCCCTACTCGGCCGGCGTCGCCGTCGGCCGGCGCCCGAGCCGCATATAGGCCGATCCGGCGCGGCCGATGTCGTTGCCGATGCCGACAATCGCCGGCACCAGGAACAGGACGAACAGGGTCGCCACGGCCAGCCCGAAGACTAGGGTTCCCGCCATCGGGATCAGGAACTGCGCCTGCAGGCTCTTTTCGAACAGCAGCGGGGCGAGGCCGCCGATCGTCGTCAGCGAGGTCAGCAGGACGGCGCGCAGCCGGTCGCACGACGCGCCGATGGCGGCCTCGTCGATGGTTTCACCGCGCGACAGCCGCTCGTCGAGGCGGCTCACCAGAATGATCGAATCGTTGACCAGGATGCCGGACAGGCCGAGCAGCCCCATCATCGACAGGATCGTCAGCGGTACGTCGAGAACGATGTGGCCCAGCACGGCACCGGTCAGGCCGAAGGGAATGATCATCATCACCGCCAGCGGCCTAGTATAGCTGGCGAAGACCCAGGCGAGGATCAGATAGATCGCGCCAAGGGCGACCATGCCGCCATATCTCAGATCGGCGAAGGATTTGGCGCGTTCCTCCTCGCGGCCGGAGAAGGCATAGTCGATGCCGTATTTCGAGGTTACCGCCTCGATCGGACCGTCGCTCAACGCCGCGACCAGCTCGACATTGGTGATGATGTCCTGATCGACATCGGCGGTCACCGAGATGGTCGTCTGGCCGTCGATGCGCTGGATGATGGCGTAGCCCTGCTCCTCGGTGAGGTCGACGATTTCCGACAGCGGCACGAACTCGCCCGACGGCGCGCGCAGCGACAGGCTGCCGAGGCCGGCAAGGCCCGGAACGTCCTGCACCCGGCGTACGCGGATCGTCACCTCCTCGTCGCCGGCCGGCACCCGGCGGGCGATCGCGCCCTCGAAGGCGTTGCGGACCTGGTTGCCGACCATCTCTGCGGTAAAGCCGAGCGCCGTGCCGCGCGGGGTCAGTTCCATGATGATCTCGGGCTTGCCGTATGGCAGGTCGTCGTCGACGGCCGAGACACCGGGATAGCCGGACAGGACATCGCGGATTTCGAGCGCGGCCTGCTTGAGCACGTCGGTGGGCGCGCCGGTCAGACGGATATCGAGATCGCGGCCGGGCGGACCGCCGCGCCGGCCGGAGACGGTGGCCGTTTCAAGCCCCGGAATCTTCGGCAGGGCGTTGCGCCAGGCCGTCGTGATCGCGCTGGTGCGGATGGTGCGCTCTTCCGACGCGGTCAGCTGCGCGTCGACCTGGGCGAGGTTCATGCCGCGCGAGAAACCGGAACTGCCGATCGTCGCGTAGGTCGCGACCACCAGCGGCTCGCCGGGCGGGGCGATCTCCTGCTCGGCGGCAAACAGCGCCTGCTCGATCATCGCGACGCCGGCGGCGACCTCGTCCTCCGGGGTGCCGGCGGCGAAGGTCAGCTTGGCGCTGATGTTCTCCGCCTCGACGGTCGGGAAGAACTGGAAGCCGACCCGGCCGCTCGAAATTATGGCGACCGCGATGATGAGGCTGGCCACCGACAGGGCGAAGGTCGTGTAGCGCCAGCGGAAGGTCAGGCTGACAAGGGCGCGGAACGGGCCGTCGCGCAGCCGCATGAAGCCGGCATCGAAGGTCCGGCGGAAGCGGCTGGGCTCGGCCCGCATCGAGGTCAGCGCATGACGCAGATGGCCCGGCAGGATCAGCAGGCATTCGACCAGGCTCGCCGTCAGGACGGCGATCACCACCAGCGGCAGCGCCCCCATGATCTGGCCGATCGTGTCGCGGATCATGGTCATCGGGAAGAAGGCGACCTGGGTGGTCAGGATCGCGGCGACGACCGGCCACATCATGTGGCCCGCGCCGCGTTCGGCGGCCAGCACCGGATCATCGCCCATGGCGTAGCGGGTCGCGGTATGCTCGCCCACCACGATCGCGTCGTCGACGACGATGCCCAAACACATGATCATCGCAAACAGCGAGATCAGGTTGATCGTCTGGCCGCTCACCCACATGAAGCCAAGCGTCGCCATCATGGCGACCGGAATGCCGACCGCGACCCAGAAGGCGATGCGGGCGTTGAGGAAGATGAATAGAATGACGACGACCAGGACGAGGCCCGACAGGCCGTTCTTGACCAGAAGATTGATGCGCTCCTGCAGCCGGTCGGAGCGAACGTCATAGACCTGGATTTCGAGCGTCGGCGGCAGGGTCGGGCGGATGTCTTCAAGATACTGGTTGAGGATCGCCGCGGTCTCCAGCGTATCGGCCGTCTTCGATCGCTCGACCTGCAATTCGATCGCCCGGTTGCCATTGGAATAGCCCATCGTCTCGTCACGCTCATAGGCGTCGCGGACGGTGGCGATCTCGCGCAGCAGCACCTTCTCGCCGGTCTCGCGCGATACGGTCTCGATCGCGCCGATGCGGTCGGCCGTGGTGCCCTCGCCAAGCGAGCGGAGCTGCTTCTCGACGCTGCCGTCGAGCGTTCCCGACGGCAGGTCGCGGGTCTCGGCGGAAACGCGGTCGGCGATATCGGACAGGGTGACGCCGAGCCGGCGCAACTCGCGTTCCGGCACGTCGATCCAGATCTCCGGCGTCCGGAACCCCTTCATGTCGACCTTGTCGATGCCGGCGTCGAGCAACCCGTCGCGGATCTCCTTGGCATAGGCCTTAAGCGAGGCTTCCGGGAACGGGCCGGAGATCGATATGTCCGCCACGCCCTCATACCAGACCGAGCGGGTGACCGTCGGCGTTTCGGCGTCCTCGGGCAGGGTCGTGACCGCATCGACGGCCGATTCGACCTCGCCGACCGCCGTCGACATGTCGGTGCCGGCGGCGAATTCGAGCCTCAGGCTCGCCGACCCCTCGCGGGCATAGGAGGTGATCTTGTCGAGATCGTCGAGATAGCGCAGTTCCGGCTCGACGGCGTCGAGAATGTTCTGCTCGATGTCCTCGGCGCTGGCGCCGGGCCAGGAGATCGAGACGTTGACGCGCGGGATGTCGGTGGAAGGAAAGAGCTGCGAGTTGAGCCGCAGGATGCCCATCACGCCGAACAGGATGAGCATCGCCATCAGCAGGTTCGAGGCGTTGCGGTGCCGGACGAAGAACCGGACGAGCCCGTTTGCCTCGCGCTCAGCCATGGGGCGCCCCCCGCTCAGCCATGGGGTCCCGCAGGCCGGTCAGCGCGCGAGTGCCGGGTCGAGGGAACGCTACCGCTCACCGGCGGGCCGGCGGGCTCTTCGGCGTCGAGCACATTCACCTTCAGGCCGTCGCCGGCCTCGGTGATGCGGGTCGTGACGATGGTCTCGCCGGCAGCCAGATCACCGCGCACCAGAACGTCGTCGCCGGAATAGCCGACGACGGCGACCGTGCGCCCGGCGAGCCTGCCGTCCTCGATGACATAGAGCCGGTTGGTGCCGTAGATCGCGGTCGACGGCACGCGCACCACATTGGGATAGGTCCGGTCGCTGAGCAGGATCTCGACAAAGGCGCCGGGCCTGAGCAGCGCCTGCTGCCCGTTCGGCTCGATGCGCGCGTAGATGTCGACGCCGCCGCGCTGCGCGGCGATCTCCGGGGCGACACGAACGATCGAGGCTTCGAACACCCGCGGCGCGCCACCGACATGCCAGCGCACCTCGACCGGCCGGTCGAGCAGCCCCTCTTCGAGAAGCCGGCCGTATTGCGCGTCGGTCAGCGAGAACCGCACGTCGAAACTGTGCCGGTCGTAAAGATTGGCGACGACGTCGTTGACGCCGAGCAGTTTGCCGACCTCGGCGTCGACGGTGCCGATATAGGCATCGAAGGGCGCCGTCAGTCGGACGTCGTCGAGATTGCGTTCGGACTGGCGGACCTTCCAGGCAAGCCGCTCCGACTGGGCCTTGAGCTGGTCAAGCTGGGCGCGGTGGATGTCGAGGGTGTTCTCGCCGCTTTCGACCGCCTGTTCGCGCTGCAGCACGGTTAGCTGACGGGTATCCAGCGTCTGCGCCGACATCGAGCCGCGGCCGGCGAGCGTCTGCGCGCGCTCCAGGTCACGCCGGGCGATGTCCAGTTGGTCGCGGGCGCTGTCGATCGCCGATTCCTCGAGCTTGAGCCGCGCCTCGGTCTCGGCGATCTTGGCGTCGACCTCGTTCAGATTGGCCTGCGCCTCGACGACCGCGCCCTCGTAATTGAAGGAATCGATCTCGACGAGCAGGTCGCCCTCCTGGACGACGCCGCCCTCGCGCAGGCCTGTGCCGACCGCGACGACCTCGCCGGCGACCAGGGCGCGCAACGCCACCTCGCGGCCGGCGACCAGCGTGCCATAGGCGGTGATCGACGGGCGATAGGCGGCCGGCTCGGCGGTCAGCGTCTCGACCGTCCAGGCGCGCTCGCGCGCGGGCCGGGGCGGAATCTCGTCCTTGGAGGAGACGATATGCTGATAGCCGTAGGCGGCGCCCGCCAGGACGCCGATCGGCACGACAGCCTTGACGAACAGACCGACCGCGCGCCCGATCGTCCAGGCCGGGCGGGTGCCGATGTGTCTATCCGGCGGCTTCATGGCCCGGCGGCTTCATGGCGTTGCATCGGCTTCATGGCCACTCGACTTCGCGCTCCTTAAGCATCGTGTTCGGGGGCGGGTTCGTCCGGGGACCGAACCGCACGACACACAGATTGCGTCGATTAAACATATCGGATGCGATCCGCCTTTGACGAGGAGAAGTTTGTCGCTAATTATCGCAACCGCGTTACCGACACCGCGTATCCGCTTAAAGATAGGGATGGAACCTTGACGGGACAAATCTACACGCCTGCCGAAATGATCGCGCGTCTCGTCGGCTTCGACACGACGAGCCGCAATTCCAACCTGGAGCTGATGGCGTTCGTTAAGGACTATCTCGACGGCCACGGCGTCGCCTATTCGCTCGTGCCGAGCGAAGATGGCAGCAAGACCAGCCTGTTCGCGACCATCGGGCCGCGCGAGAGCGGCGGCGGCATCGCGCTGTCGGGCCATACCGATTGCGTGCCCGTGGACGGGCAGGCCTGGACGTCGGATCCGTTCACGGTGGTCGAGCGCGACGGCCGACTTTACGGCCGGGGCACCTGCGACATGAAGGGCTTCGTGGCGATCTCGCTTGCCATGGTGCCGGAATTCCTGAAGCAACCGCTCGCCACGCCGATCCATCTGGCGCTGTCCTATGACGAGGAGGTCGGCTGCACCGGCGTGCGGCCGATGATCGCCGAACTGGGCGACCGGCTGCCCAAGCCGAAGATCGTCATCGTCGGCGAGCCCTCCGATATGGCGGTGGCGAACGCGCACAAGACGATTTGCGCCTATGAGACGGAAGTGACGGGTCACGAAGCCCATTCCTCGCAGATCCAGCAGGGCGCCAACGCCATCCTCGCCGCAGCCGACCTGATCGGCGAGATCACCCGCATGCGCGAGGAAGCGATCGCGGCCGGCGATCCCAGCGGCCTGTTCGATCCGCCTTATACGACGATCCATATCGGTCAGATCTCCGGCGGCACCGCCCACAACATCGTGCCGCTGAAATGCTGGTTCGACTGGGAAACGCGGACGCTGCCGGGTGTCGATCCCGATCAGTTCGTCGATCGGCTGAACCGCTATGCCGAGACCGTCGTGCTGCCGAAACTGCGAGCTGTGGCGCCGACCACCGACATCCGGACCGAATTACGCGCCGGCGTGCACGGGCTTGCGCCGGAGGAAAACTCGCCTGCCGAGGCGCTGGCGCGGAAATGCTCGGGCGCCAATTCGACCCAGACGGTCGCCTATGCGACCGAGGGCGGGTTGTTTCAGGAGCGCGGCATATCGACCATCATCTGCGGCCCCGGCAGCATCGACCAGGCCCATCAGCCCGACGAGTTCATCGAGCTTTCACAGGTCGAGGCCTGCGTCGCCTTCATGCACCGGCTGACGGAAACGGTGCGGGCGGGGATCTAAGGATCGGGGTGGCCGGAATGACGATCGGCCGCAGGTTCGAGATCGCCCCCTACCGCTCCACCTCCGCCAGGTCCGCCGGATCCACGACATAGGTCTTCGAGCAGAACTCACAGGTCACCGTAATCGCGCCGTCCTCGACCATGTCGGCCTGTTCATCGGCCGAAAAACCGCCCAGCATCTCTGTGATCCGCTCCTGCGAGCAGCGGCAGCGCTCGATCAGTTCGGTGGGATCGAATACCCGCACGCCACGCTCGTGATAGAGCCGGTAGAGCAGGTGGCCCGACGAGATCGACGGATCGATCAGCTCATGATCCTCGACCGTTTCGAGGATCAGCCGCGCCTCGCTCCACTCGTCGGCCTCGTCGAATTCGGGGAACTCCGGCAGTTCGGTGCCCTCGGGCGCGTCGCCGGGGGCAAGGTCCGGACGGCGGGCGAGACCTGACTCGGGAAGATGTTGGACGATGATGCCGCCGGCGCGCCAGCGAAAGCGCCGGTCCGCGCCACCATCGGACGTGTAGGCATGCGCAGCGCCAAGCCGAACGGCGGTCGGAATCTGTTCCGATTGCCGGAAATAGGTATGCGCGGCCTCCTCCAGCGAGCCGCCTTCAAGCGGCACGACGCCCTGGTAGCGGCTGACGTTGCGGCCCTGGTCGATCGTCATGGCAAGCGTGCCCGAACCGAGCAACGCCCCGACCGGCGCCTTGTCGGCGCCGAACGCCTCGACCCGTTCCGCATCATAGGTGGCGCAGGCGCGCACCGCGTCGGGCAGCGTGTAGTCGACGACCAGCAGCCGGACCGGGCCGTCCGTCTGGGCCTGCAGGATGAAGCGCCCGTCGATCTTCAGCGAGGAGCCGAGCAGGATCGCAAGGGTCGCGGCCTCCGCGAGCAGTGTCGAAACCGCGTCCGGGTAGTCGTGCCGGGACAGGATCGTGTCGATGGCGGGACCGAGCCGGACGATGCGGCCGCGCACGTCGAGGCCCTCGACGGCAAACGGCAGGACGAAATCGTCCACCGACGTGTCGAGGACCGCGGTGGCGGGCGCCGCCATCACGCCGCGCCGGCGCCCAGGCACCAGGCGAGAATCCCCTTCTGGGCATGCAACCGGTTTTCCGCCTCGTCGAAGACGACCGATTGCGGGCCGTCCATGACGGAATCCGTCACCTCCTCGCCGCGATGGGCCGGCAGGCAGTGCATGAAGATCGCGTTCGAGGCGGCTTCCGCCATCAGCGCGTCGTTGACCTGATAGGGCTTCAGGAGATTATGGCGGCGCTCGCGCTCGCTGTCGCCCATCGAGACCCAGGTATCGGTGACGACGCAGTCGGCGCCGCTGACGGCCTCGAAGGGGTCCGTCGTCACTTCCACGTCGGCCCGGTTGCGTCGGGACCAGGCGATCAGGTCGTCATGGGGGGCGAGTTCCGGCGGGCTTGCGATCTTCAGGGCGAAATCGAAGCGGGCAGCGGCATGCACCCAGGAGGCGGTGACGTTGTTTGAGTCGCCGGTCCAGGCGACCGTGCGCCCGGTGATCGGTCCGAGATGCTCCTCGAAGGTCAGCACGTCGGCCATCACCTGGCAGGGATGGGACAGGCGGGTCAGCCCGTTGATGACCGGAACCGAGGCATGGTCGGCCAGTTCCTTCAGCGCCTCGTCGTCGAGGATGCGGATCATGATCGCGTCGACGTAGCGCGACAGGACGCGGGCGGTGTCGGCGATGGATTCGCCCCGGCCGAGCTGCATTTCGCCGCCGGTCAGGAAGACCGTCTCGCCGCCGAGCTGGCGCATCGCGACATCGAAGGAGACCCGCGTGCGCGTCGACGGCTTGTCGAAGATCATCGCCAGCATCTTGCCGCCCAGAAGCGGCAGCCGGCCGTCGCCGTCTTCCTTCATCTGACGGCTGTGATCGATGATGCCGCGCAACTCCTCAGCCGAAACCTCGGTCAGGTCGACGAAATGGCGAGGGGTGCCGGTCATGATCCGCCCTCCCCGCCCGCCACCGCCGCGCAGGCCGCCTCGATCCGCTCGAGCGACAGGTCGATATCGGCCATCTCGATGGTCAGCGGCGGCACCAGCCGGACGACATTGTCGCCGGCCCCGACGCTCAGCACATGCTGGTCCCTGAGGGCTGCGATCAGATCGCCATTCGGCACGACGCAGCCAACGCCGAGCATCAGGCCCTCGCCGCGGATCTCGTCGACGACGCCGGGATAGGTGTCGACGATCCGGGCAAGCCCCTGGCGGAAGCGCAGGCCCGCGTCACGGACATGATCGAGGAAACCATCGGCCAGGATCACGTCGAGCACGGCATTGCCGACCTGCATGGCAAGCGGATTGCCGCCGAAGGTGGTGCCGTGCACGCCCGCGACCATGCCGCAGGCCGCCTCGCTGGTGGCCAGGCACGCGCCGAACGGGAAGCCGCCGCCTATGCCCTTGGCGATCGCCATGATGTCGGGTTCGATGCCCGCCCATTCATGGGCGAACAGCTTGCCGGTGCGCCCGACGCCGCACTGCACCTCGTCGAGGACCATCAGCAGGCCGTGTTCGTCGCACAGGGCGCGCAGGGCGCGCATCACCTCGTTGGGAACCACCCGGATCCCGCCTTCCCCCTGGACCGGCTCGATCAGGATGCCGGCGGTTTCGTCCGTGATCGCGGCGCGGGCGGCCTCGACATCGGCGAACGGCACCTGGTCGAAGCCGTCGACGGCGGGGCCGAAGCCCTCCAGATACTTGTCCTTGCCGCCGGCGGCGATCGTCGCGAGCGTGCGGCCATGGAAGGCGCCCTCGAAGGTGATCAGCCGGTAGCGTTCGGGCTTGCCCTTGGCGTAGTGGTAGCGGCGCGCCGTCTTGATCGCGGTTTCGACGGCCTCGGCGCCGGAATTGGTGAAGAAGCAGACATCGGCGAAGGTCGCGGCCGCCAGGCGCTCGCCCAGGCGGGCCTGTTCCGGAATCTCGTACAGGTTGGAGACATGCCACAGGCGCTTGGCCTGCTCGGTCAGGGCCTCGATCAGATGCGGATGGCTGTGGCCGAGCGAATTCACGGCGATGCCGCTGGCGAAGTCGAGATACTCCTCGCCGTCGGTCGTGTAGAGCCGCAGTCCTTCTCCCCGCTCGAAAGCAAGGTCGGCCCGCGCGAAGGTTGGGAACAGCGCAGACGTCACAACGATAATTCCTGTCCAGAAATGAAAGATGCCGCCTGCGCAGGCGGCACGGTTTCAATTCTAGGCCGCGCGCGCGCGATGTCAATTGGGGGAACCGGCATCCGGGGGGCCGAAAACACCTCGCTGCTGGGCGATCGCCGAAATCCTCTGGACCCCGGCCGTAAGCACCGTAGTGTTGAGCGCAACGCAACCGCAGCGATACGCGTGACCATCGGGGGAACAGTGTCTACCGGATCGTCGAACCCGCTCGATCGAAGCCTCGGGCTCTGGCAGCTCGTGCTGTTCGGGATCGCCTATACCGCGCCGCTGGTGGTGCTGATGACGTTCGGCATCCTCGACAAGGCGTCGCAGGGCACGGTCGCGGGCGCCTATCTCGTCGCGACGATCGCGATCTTCTTCACCGCGGCAAGCTACGGCCGCATGGCCGGGCTGCACGCGACCGCCGGATCGGCCTATGCCTATTCGCGCCAGGCGATCGCCGCGCCGATCGGCTTCCTTGTCGGCTGGAGCGTCATGCTCGACTATTTCCTGCTGCCGATGCTGACGGCCCTGCTCACCGCCATCTATCTGGCCGCGTCGTTTCCCGATGTCCCGAAATGGGTGTTCGTGGTCACCTTCCTTGTCGTCACCACGAGCGTCAACGCCATCGGCATCCGGCTGGCCAGCCACGTCAACGGCCTGCTGCTGGCCGTCCAGGCGATCGTGCTGCTGGCCTTCCTGGCGCTCGCCCTGCGCTATGTCATCGCGATCCACGGCGCGGCGTCGCTGGAGAGCGTGACGCCGTTCTTCAAGGCCGATGTACCGCTTTCCGTCACCGCCTACGGGGCGTCGCTGGCGGCCCTGTCCTTTCTCGGCTTCGACGCGGTCTCGACGCTGAGCGAGGAGGCGCGCCGGCCGGCCCGCGACGTGCCCCGGGCGGTCCTGCTCGTCGCCGTCCTCGCCGGGCTTCTGTTCGTCGCCGCCTCCTTCATGGCGCAGCTCGTCGACGGCGACACGCCGGTCGGCAATCCGAGCTCGGCCGGACTCGCACTCGCGCGCAAGGTCGGCGGCGACCTGTTCTCGACCGTGTTCATCATCGGCCTAGTGATCACCCAGATCGGCGCCGGCATCTCCGCCCAGGCCGGCGTCGCCCGGCTGCTCTACGCGATGGGCCGCGACGGTGTCCTGCCGAAACGGGTCTTCGCCTATGTGTACGCGCGGACCCGGACACCCCTGTTCAACATCGTGCTCGCCGGCATCGTCGGCCTGCTCGCCCTGTTCCTGACCGAGGAGACGGGCACGTCGCTGGTCAATTTCGGCGCCTTCGTCGCCTTTACCGCGGTCAATTGCAGCGTGGTCGCGGTGTTTGTGCGGTCGCGGGCCGTCGGCGACTATCGCAACCCGCTGACCTGGCTCTTGTTTCCGGCGATCGGCGCCGCCTCCACCCTGTGGCTGCTGTTCAGCCTGAGCGGCGATGCCAAGACGCTGGGGCTGGTCTGGATGGCGGCCGGGCTGTGCTATCTCGCCTGGTTGACGCGCGGCTTCCGGCGGTCGACGCCCGACCTGAGGGAAGACTGATCCGGCGGAGCCGGCCTTTATGCGGCGGCATGGCCCGTATGCCCCCCGGAACGGCGGGCGGCTCGCTTGAAGGGCGGCGTGTCACCGCTTGGGCGAATCGGCGATGCGAACCGGCGGGGCGAATCGGTTTTTGTCGTTTTTGGGGAAATCCTTTCCATCCGGTTACTGGCCACTTGCCGACGAGTCCACCGGTATTGTAGTTTTAGGCATTGGGTACGACATTTCGTGCGGCGGACCAGTCTCGTCACCCAGATTTAGTGGGGCTAACGGAGCGCAAAAAATTGCGATTCCGTTTCGGACTCGGAATCTGCCCGCGACCCAGACATGGAGCGGCGGATGTCTTGGACTGATGAACGTGTCGAACTCCTCAAGAAGCTCTGGGCCGATGGCCTAAGCGCGAGTCAGATCGCGTCTGAGCTTGGAGGTGTGACGCGCAATGCGGTTATTGGAAAGGTACACCGGCTGGGCTTGTCCGGCCGGACGAAGGCGACGCGTCCGGCGGCGCCACGGGTGCGCAAGGCGCGCCGGCCCTCGATGCCACCCAGGCCATCGACCCGGGTGATCGGCAACACGGCGCTGAAGGTGAACGTGGTCACCGAGCAGCAGGTCGAGGCCGAGGTGGTGCCGATGCGGGTGCTGGCCCCGGCCGAGGAGCCGTTCATTCCGGTCGAGGAACGGGCCACCATCCTGCAGCTCAACGAGAACACCTGCAAATGGCCGATCGGCGATCCCGGCAGCGACGACTTCTATTTCTGCGGCCGCAAATCGGCCCCGGGCATGCCCTATTGCGACCACCATTGCGGCATCGCCTACCAGCCGGCCAACGATCGGCGCCGGTCGAAATCATCGGAGTCCTGAGGGGAAGCGGTTTCGGAGCGCCGGTACGTGTCGGCGCCCGTGTTTTGATGGCGACTGATTTCGGGGTAGCCCGCGCGGTTCAGTGTCCCACCGGCTTCGTCTGGGGCTCTCCGATCCCGGATAGTCGCTGTCGCGACTTCCGGGATGACGCGGGATAGGGGTGCGTTCGGCGGGACGGCGCGGGATTGGGAAAGGCCCATCTCCTCTCTCCGGTCATTGCCGGGCTTGTCCCACTGCTGTCCGGTTTAAGTCCGGTGCCGTCGATTAACCGATTGCCGGGCATTGCGTTTTCGGCAAACGACGGTTGCGGGACACGCACTCGCTAAACCACCAACTCGGACGTCATCAACTCTGTTTCCCTAAACGGAATCGGTGTCTGATATCGCCCGCCGTTCCCCCTCCGTGTCATTGCCGGGCTTGTCCCGGCAATCCATGAACACAGTCGCTCGCATCCATTCTGACGGCGGTGTTCATGGATCCCCGGAACACGTCCGGGGATGACCTCCGAGGGGGTGGCCAAGCTGAAATCAAAAAGCTCCGTCCCCGCTGAACCGGACAACAGAGGGACAAGCCCGGCAATGACAGCGGAGGAGAGAGGGACGACCGAACGCACCCCTATCCCGCGTCATCCCGGAAGCCTCTTACGGCTATCGGGGATCGAGGAACCGCCAGCGCTCAGGAGGCGTTGACGAACTGCTCGTTGAAGGCATAGCCGGCGCCGCGTACGGTGCGGATCGGATCGGCGCGCCGGCCGCGGTTGATCGCCTTGCGCAACCGGCCGACATGGACGTCGACGGTGCGCTCGTCGACATAGACGTCGCGGCCCCAGACGCCATCGAGCAACTGTTCGCGGGTAAACACCCGGCCCGGGCTCTGCATCAGGAATTCAAGCAGGCGGAACTCCGTCGGGCCGAGATGGATCTCGCGGCCGTTGCGGCGGACCCGATGGGTGTCGCGGTTGAGTTCGATGTCGCCGGCGTTCAGGACGGTGGCGATCAGTTCCGGCTTGATCCGGCGCAGCAGCGCCTTGACGCGTGCCATCAGTTCGGGAATCGAGAACGGCTTGACGACATAGTCGTCGGCGCCGGTGGCAAGGCCGCGTATCCGTTCGGTCTCCTCGCCGCGCGCCGTCAGCATGATGATCGGCAGGCCCGCCGTTTCCTGACGCGAGCGGATCCGCCGGCACAGCTCGATGCCGGAGATGCCCGGCAGCATCCAGTCGAGCAGCACCAGATCGGGCGCGCCCTCGCGGATGCGGGTCTCCGCTTCGTCGCCACGACTGACAGCCTCGACCTCGTAGCCTTCCGATTCCAGATTGTAGCGCAGAAGGAGCGTCAGCGGCTCCTCGTCCTCGACGATCAGGACCTTTGCGTTCATCGCTCGTGCATCCGATTTCTAGATAATCACTCTAGCCGGCCTCGGGCTCGTAGTCGGCCGGCGTGAAGCTGGAGGCGTCCTGCTTGGGTCGGTCTTCGCGCAGTTGCTCGCCTTCGCAGAGGAAGTAGATCGTCTCGGCGATATTGGTGGCGTGGTCGCCGATGCGCTCGATGTTCTTGGCCGCGAACAGCAGGTGCGTCGAATAGGTGATGTTGCGGGTGTCTTCCATCATGTAGGTCAGCAATTCGCGGAAGATCGAGGTGTACATCGCGTCGATCTCGGAATCGCGCTTCCACACCCGCATCGCCTTATGCACGTCGCGCTGGATGAAGGCGTCAAGCACGTCCTTGAGCTGTTCCGAGGCGATCCGGCTCATGTATTCAATGCCGAGCACGACCTTCTTGTCGCCGGCCTGGGACTGGATGGCGACAGCGCGCTTGGCGATGTTCTTGGCCAGGTCGCCGATCCGCTCCAGATCCGCCGACAGCTTGATGGCAGCCATGATCTCGCGCAGGTCGGCGGCCATCGGCTGGCGCTTGGCGATCATCAGGATCGCCTGCTCCTCGATCTCGTGCTCGAGCTGGTCGATCTGCTCGTCCGCGTTGATCGTGCGCATCGCCAGGTCGGCATCGTTGCGGTGCAGGGCATAGGTCGCGTCGATCAGGGATTTCTCGGCATAGCCGCCCATCCGGGTGATCTTGACGGCCAGGTCCTTCAATTCGTCGTCAAACGAGGAAACGATATGATCGGTCATGGGAAATACCTCGTCACCCGTGCTGAACTAGAGCATATCTTGCAAAAATAGGGTCATTCTGACATGGCGTTTTTGGGTCCCATGTTGTGTTTCTGGGGTCAAGCCGGCATCCGAAGGCCGTATCGGGGATACGGTCGAGGATGACGGCGCCGGATTTGGCCCAAAAAACGCCTGTCCCCCCGATAAGCTTACATGGGGGTTTGCGATCGGCGGCCGCCCCCATGACTCTTCGGGGCCAAGCCCGCCTTGGCCCCCGAAATCCCATGGGCCCCGCATCGACCTGCGCCGATCTCGACGCCGGATCGACTCGCCGATCACAAACAGAACTGATCCTATATTTGCAAGACATGCTCTAACCACCCGATCAGCCGAAGCGGCCGGTGATGTAGTCGTGGGTGCGTTCGTCCTTGGGATTGGTGAAAATGTGCTCGGTCGGGCCGACCTCGACCAGGATGCCGAGATGGAAGAACGCCGTGCGCTGCGACACGCGCGCTGCCTGCTGCATCGAATGCGTGACGATGATGATGCAGTAGTTTTCCTTCAACTCGTCGATCAGTTCCTCGACCTTGGCCGTGGCGATCGGATCGAGCGCCGAGCACGGCTCGTCCATCAGGATCACTTCGGGGCTCACGGCGACCGCGCGGGCGATGCACAGACGCTGCTGCTGGCCGCCGGACAGGCCGGTGCCAGGATCGTCGAGACGGTCCTTGACCTCCTCCCACAGGCCGGCCTTGCGCAGGCTGCTCTCGACGACACCGTCGAGCTCGGACTTGTTGGTGGCAAGCCCGTGGATGCGCGGCCCGTAGGCGATGTTGTCGTAGATCGATTTCGGGAACGGATTGGGCTTCTGGAACACCATGCCGACCCGCGCTCTGAGCTCGACCACGTCGAGGGAGGGGTCGTAGATGTTGCGTTCATCCAGCGTGATCAGGCCCTCGACACGGCAGCCGTCGATCGTGTCGTTCATCCGGTTGATGCAGCGCAGGAAGGTCGACTTGCCGCAACCCGACGGGCCGATGAAGGCGGTGACGGAGCGCTCGGGAATGTCGATCGAGACGTCGAACAGGGCCTGCTTCTGGCCGTAGTACACGCTGGTGTCCTTCGCTGCGACCCGGATCGGGTTCATGTTCGGGTCGTCGACGACGATCGTCTCGGCGCTGCGGGCGGGTGCCTCGGCATTGGCGGCTTGGTTCATGGTCTTCTGCTCCCGTTACCACGTCCGCTCGAGGCGCTGACGCAGGAAGATTGCGATGCCGTTCATGATGATGAGGAAGCCGAGCAGTACGAGGATGGCCGCCGACGTGCGATCGACGAAACCGCGCTCGGGACTGTCGGCCCAGATGAAGATCTGCGTCGGCAGGGCGGTGGAGGCGTCCAAGAGGCCGCCGGGCGGCGAGGTGATGAAGGCGTTCATGCCGATCAGGAGCAGCGGCGCGGTTTCGCCGAGCGCCTGGGCGAGGCCGATGATGGTGCCGGTCAGGATGCCGGGCAGGGCCAGCGGCAGGACGTGATGGGTGATCACCTGGTGGCGCGAGGCCCCCATGCCGAGCGCCGCCTCGCGGATCGAGGGCGGAACCGCCTTCAGCGAGGCGCGCGTGACGATGATGATCGTCGGTAGCGTCATCAGCGACAAGACCATGCCGCCGACAAGGGGCGCCGATCTCGGCAGGCCGAAGAAGTTCAGGAACACCGCCAGGCCCAGGAGGCCGAAGACGATCGAGGGGACGGCGGCGAGATTGTTGATGTTGACCTCGATCAGGTCGGTCCAGCGGTTCTTCGGCGCGAACTCCTCCAGATAGACCGCAGCAGCGATGCCGACGGGAAACGAGATCAGGAAGCAGACCAGCAGCGCGTAGAACGAGCCGACGATCGCGCCGGCGAGGCCGGCGAGTTCAGGAAAGCGGCTGTCGGAATTGACGAACAGGCCCCAGTTGAACGGCGTCGAAACCCGCCCCTCCGCTTCGAGTTGATCGTACCAGCCGATCTGCTTGTCGTTGATCTTGCGCCGATCCTCTGGAAGGTCGCGGTCGATGACGCCCTTGTTCAACTGGTCGAAGGGATCCGACACCGGAACCTTTATGTCGAAGGTCGTGCCGATCAGCTTGGGATCGGCGACCACCTTGGCGCGGATCATGAACTGGGTGTTGTTGGTCAGAAGCCGCGCCAGTTCGCGCTGCTCGCGCGGATCGGTGACATCGGGAAACAGCGTTTCCAGCGTGCCCTTGACGATCGCCCGGTAGTTGCCCTTCGAGGGATCGTCCTCCTTGACGAATTGCGGATCGACGTAGACGGGAACCGTGACCATCGTCTGGACGAAGGCGCGGTAGCCGGTCGAGACCAGCGAGACGATCAGGATGCCCAGAAGGCCGATCGCGATCGAGATCGCGACGATGCCGATCGTGCGCAGGCGCCGGTCGGCCCGGTGGCGGCGGCGACGGCGGGCCGCCGCGCTCTCGCTCGACCAGTCGAACTTCTGCGTCAGGGCTGCGTCGGCGGTGCTCATTCGTATTGCTCCCGATACTTCTGGACGATCCGCAGGGCGACGACGTTGAGGCAGAGCGTCACGACGAACAGGACCAGGCCCAGCGCGAAGGCGGCCAGCGTCTTGGGACTGTCGAACTCGGTGTCACCGGTCAGAAGCGTCACGATCTGCACCGTCACGGTGGTCACGGAGTCGATTGGATTGACCGTCAGCGAGGCAATCAGGCCGGCCGCCATCACGACGATCATGGTTTCGCCGATGGCCCGGCTCATGGCGAGCAGGATGCCGCCCATGATGCCCGGCAGGGCGGCGGGCAGCATCACCTTGATCATGGTCTCGGCGCGGGTCGCGCCAAGCGCCAGCGAGCCATCGCGCATGGTGCGCGGAACAGCCTTCAGGGCATCGTCGGAGAGCGAGGAAATGAACGGGATGATCATGATGCCCATGACCGCGCCGGCGGCCAGCGCGCTGTTGGGCGAGACGGCGATGCCGAGCGCGGAACCGGTATCGCGGACGGCGGGCGCGACGATCAGCACGGCGAAGAAGCCGTAGACGACGGTCGGGATTCCGGCCAGGATCTCCATGATCGGCTTGACGGTCGCGCGGACGCGGTCGCTGGAATACTCGACGAGATAGATCGCCGTGTAGATACCGATCGGGGTTGCGACCAGCATCGCGATGAAGGCGATCAGCAGCGTGCCGGTGAAGACGGGGATGGCGCCGAACGCGCCCTTGCCGGCGACCTGGTCGGCGCGCAGCGCGATCTGCGGCTCCCAGCGCAGCCCGAACAGGAACTCGTTGAACGGCACCCGCCGGAAGAACTCCGAGGCCTCGAAGACGAGCGAGGCGACGATGCCGATGGTGGTGATGATGGCGATCGTCGAGCAGACGATCATCAGGCCCGACAGCACGAATTCGAAATTGTTGCGGGCCCTGAACCGTGGGGCGAGCCGCCCGCGCGCGACGACCATGGCGACCAGCATTATGGCAATGGCAACGACGACCATCGCCCAGCGCGCGATCGCCTCCCAGCGCACATAGAGGGCCGCGGCGCTTTCGATCTCAGGCGTCGGCTCCTTGAAGATCCGGCCGGCGGCGACGTTCTTGATCTCGGACAGGATCAGCTGGATCTGCGCTGCGGTCTGCCCCTCTGTGAGCGAAGCGGGCAGCGAGGCCAGCAGCAGGCTGTCGATGACGGTGCCCTGCAGGAATAGCCAGAGCAGGACAAGGACAAAGGCCGGAATGCCGACCCAGACGGCGACGAAGGCGCCGTGATAGCCGGGCAGCGAATGGACCACCTGCCCCGTATCGCCCCCCTTACCGGCAACAAAACGATTGCCCGCCGAGCGGCCGACATAATAGCCGACGACCGACAGAATCAGGATCAGAAGAAAGACATATCCCGCCACGACAGAGCTCCCTCCGGCTCTTCGAGATGCGCCCGGAAGTGCCAACCTTACGGTGCCAACCCCACGGTGCTACTTCCGCGGTGTCGCCCGCAATGCCCGCCCCGGATCACTGTGGCCTCTGAAGGAGAGGCCGGCCGCGCCGCCGCTCTTTGCGCGGCGGCGCGGCAAGTCAGGTCATCGGATCAAGACGATCAGCTGCCGTAGCGGGTCATCTTGTTGCCGGCTTCGGCATCGCCACGGACGGCGTCGCGCTGCTCGCTGCCCAGCGGGATCAGGCCGCGCTCGGACAGGTAGCCGCCATCACCCATGGCGGCTTCCGAGACGTACTCGCCGATGAAGTCGTCGAGGCCCGGGATGACGCCGCGATGGGCGTTCTTGATGTAGAAGAACAGCGGACGCGACACCGGGTAGGACCCATCAGCGATGGTTTCGAAGGCCGGCGCGACGCCGTCGATCTTCTCGCCTTCGAGCGTGTCCTGGTTCTCGTACAGGAACGAGTAGCCGAAGATGCCGAAAGCGTTGTCGTCGGCGTTCAGACGCTGGACGATCAGGTTGTCGTTCTCGCCGGCCTCGATGAACGGACCGTCGGTGCGCATGCGGGCGCAGACCTGATCCTTCTTCTCGCCTTCGAGGGCTTCGATCGCCGGGAAGGCCTCGCAGCCTTCTTCCATGACCAGCTCGACCCAGGCGTCACGGGTGCCGGAGGTGGGCGGCGGGCCGAACACGGTGATCTCGACATCCGGCAGCGAGGAGTCGATTTCCGACCACTTCTTGTACGGGTTGGCGACGACCTTGCCGTCGACCTCGACCTCGGCGGCGAGCGCCTGGAAGAGCTGCGGGATGGTGACATCGATGGTCGCACCCGAACGGGCGCTGGCGAACGCGATGCCGTCATAGCCGATCAGGACTTCGGTGACGCTGTCGACACCGTTGTCCATGCAGGCCTTGTGCTCGGATTCCTTCATCGCCCGCGAGGCGCCGGTGACATCCGGGAAGTCCTCGCCGACACCGCCGCAGAAGATTTTCATGCCGCCGCCGGTACCGGTCGACTCGACAACCGGAGCCGGGTTGCCGGTGACGTTGGCGAACTCTTCGGCGACCGCCTGGGTGAACGGGAAGACGGTGGAGGATCCGACGATGCGGATCTGGTCACGGGCGGACGCCGGCGAAGCGGCAACAGCCCCCGCCACCGCGATCGCGGCGACGGTAGCGAAAGAAACGTTTTTCACGAGATCGCTCCCTGTAAGGATCGGAGTAAGGATCGGATTGGACGCGCGGTCGGATACGTCGCGCGGAAGGCGGGCCGTGGCCGTTTCCCCCTGGGCGATCCCTCGGCGACCCCGGTCACATCCCAACGCCAACTTAAGCACCGCTTGCGATCCTAATACGACATCTGCACAACGAATTTATGACAAGGCAAAGCCTTGATATAAACTAGCTTTCCAGAACATCATGATGTGCAGAACCGGTTTGCGGGGCCGGTTCTGCGACATCGAGCAGGACCCTGAACTCAGCGCCCTTTCCCGGCGTGCTGTCGATGGCGAGATGGCCCCGGTGCCGGTTCAGAATGTGCTTGACGATCGCAAGGCCGAGCCCGGTGCCGCCCTTTTCGCGGCTCGAGGCCGTATCGACGCGGTAGAACCGCTCCGTCAGGCGCGGAAGATGCTCCGCCTCGATGCCGGGACCATAGTCACGCACGGTGATGGCAATGACAGGCGGCCCGCCGGCCTCGCCTTCCCCGAGCGTCGCCGTCACGTCGACGCGGCCGCCCGACTGGCCGTACTTGATCGCGTTGTGGACGAGATTCTGAAAGACCTGCGCCAATTCGTCCCGATCACCGACCACCGATAGCGGCCGGTCGCGAATGTCGAGTTTCAGTTCGACGCCGCTTTCGAGCGACAGCGGATGCATGGAGTCGGCGACATGCTCCAGGATCGGCCCGACATCGACGACCGTTTCCGGCCGCACATGCGCCTTCAGTTCGATCCGGCTGAGCGACATCAGATCATCGATCAGCCGCGACATGCGCCGCGCCTGCTCGGCCATGATCTCGAGAAAGCGCTCGCGCGCATCGGTATCGTTGCGCGCCGGTCCCTGCAGCGTTTCGATGAAGCCGGTCACCGAGGCCAGCGGCGTGCGCAGCTCGTGGCTGGCATTGGCGACGAAGTCGACGCGCATGCGCTCGACGCGCTGGGCTTCGGTGAGATCGCGCAGCAGCACCAGGAAGACGGCGGAGTGTCCGGTCGCCATGGACGAGCCGGCCGGCCCGACACCGCCGAGCGGGCTGACACGGGCCTCGAACCAGCGATCGGCCGGCCCACGCTCCAGGAAGGTGACGTTCACCGAACTGCCGTTCGCCAGCACGTCGGCGATCGCCTCGCCGACCTCGGGCGCCCGCAGGGCGAAGCTGATCGGCTCGCCCGCCGGCAGGCCGCCGAACAGCTCGCGCGCCGCGCTGTTTGCGAACTGCACATTGCCGGTGCCGTCGATGAGGAAACACGGGTCGGGCAGACCCTCCGCGACGGCGGCATAGCCCGGCACCGGATCGCCGGCGACGGTGTCGGCTTCCGCATCCGCCGCCGCGTCGTCGCCCGCCGCCTGTTCCCTGCTGCGAGCGATGAGGGCCGCCGTCACCAGGAAGCCGGCCGCGGCGGCATAGGGGTTCAGGCCGGCGAACAGCCAAAGACCGGCAAAGAGCGCCGCGAGCGCGGCCAGATGCCACCGGATCTCCGGCGCAGCCAGACCGGCCATGTCGAACCAGGCGCCGCGGCCCGCCGACGAATCGACCGCCGTGTCCGATGATGCTTCCGCCTGGCTGCCAGCATCCGGGACCTGCCGCGCCGATCGGCGCAGCCCGGCCTTTGTGGCCAGGGCCGGCCCCGGTTCGCTCCGTTCGGTGTCAACCTGCGTCATCTTGATCGATGCCTTCGGGCGCTGGCTCCAACGTCAGCGCGTTGTCTTACCGCGCCGCACCTGTCCCGCCAACCATGCTTCCGGCCACGCATCGGGGATACATGCTTTGCTGCCTGACCCATTGGAAAGACCTGATCGTGTGACAGGAGGATTACAAGTGCTAGAGTTCGCGAAAATAGCCACTGCGCCTGTGGAGAACCGAGCCAATGTCACGCACCCCACCCGACGCACAAGAGCCGGCCCCGTTCGATCTCGGGGCGGCGGACCTGCCGGACTGGATCGAGGACAGGGCGCTCGCGTCGGGCAACTTCCCCTACACGAAGAAGATGAAGGGGGACGACTACGAGGCGCAGCTTCCAAAGCTGCAGATCGAGCTGCTGAAGCTGCAGGCGCATCTGCGCGCGACGGGCGGGCGGCTCGTCGTCCTGTTCGAGGGCCGTGATTCCGCCGGCAAGGGCGGCACGATCACGCGCTTCATGCAACATCTCAATCCCCGCCACGCCCATGTGGTGGCGCTGGCCAAGCCGAACGAGCAAGAAGCCGGCGAACTGTATTTCCAGCGCTATATCCGGCGACTGCCGACCGCCGGTGACATCGCCCTGTTCGATCGCTCCTGGTACAATCGCGCGGGCGTCGAGCGGGTGATGGGGTTCTGCTCGCCCGAGGAGACCGAGACTTTCCTGAACACCGTCCCGACGGTCGAGCGCCTGTTGGTCGACGACGGCATCAAGCTCATCAAGATCTGGCTCAATATCGGCCGCGAGATGCAGATGAAGCGGTTTCACGCGCGCCGGCACGATCCGCTGAAGCAGTGGAAGATCTCGAACATCGACCTTGCCGCGATCGGCAAATTCGACGGCTATACGCTGGCCCGCGACGACATGCTGTCGCGAACCCATACCGAACACGCGCCCTGGACCGTGATCCGGGCAAACGACAAGAAACGGGCGCGGCTGGCAGCCCTGCGCGTCGTGCTGTCGCGCTGCGACTATGCGGAAAAGGACGTCGAGACGGTCGGCGTTCCCGATCCGAAGATCGTCCTGCCCGCACCGGCCTTCATGGCCGATCGCGGGGATTGACGGCGACCGGAAGGGCTGCCGCCGTCAGCGGCCGCACCAGCAGGTGCTGAAGGCGGGATCGTCGATATAGCGGATCGCGCAGGCATAGGCGGCGAGGCTGTCGGCGGGCAGCGTGCCGTGACTGACCGGATAGAGGCGCGAAAAGGTCTCCGCCACGGCGCCTCCCGCTTTTAGGCCTTGCCAGATATCTTCGACGGCGGCTGCGTCGTATTCGGTCTGGGCGTAGGCTTCGGTGAACCGGTATTCGTCGCGCCAGAGACCCGGACTGTCGAGCGACGTGTCGGCCAGGTTCGTCAGATAGCGGGTCCTGAAATCGGTCACGCGGCCCGATTGCGGGTCGTAGTCGAAGATCTGGTAGGACGGGTTCTGGCCATAGACCGGACTGATGGCGGGCACCACCTTGTCGAGCCCGACCGCGCTGCCGCCCGCATCTGTCCACAGCCGGTAGCTGTCATGATGGGTATGGCCGGTGATGCTCGTCTCGATGCTGCCGGCATGGGCCCTGAGCAGGGCGTGAAACCGGTTCCGGTAGGGAGCGCGGAGATAGACGACGCTCGTGCAGGCCTGCTTCGATGCCTGAACCGTCCCGTAGGCATCGAAACCGGCGGGAATGTGCCGCATCAGCCAGATCCGCCCACCGGCCGCCACGGTGGCGCCGAGCCGGTCCTCCAACCAGGCCATCATCTCCCCGGCCGCCGCATCGCCCCTGTCGGAGCAGCCGTCGCGATATTTCGCCGACCACAGGATGTCATTGATGACGACGATGCGGTCCTGCGGGCGGGTCGGATGCCGGGCGCTGTAATAGCCGCCACGGGCATAAGTCGCCTCGAAGTCGGGATCCGGCTCGGCTGAGCCGAGCAACGCGCGAACGACCGGCGCGGTCGCCTGCAGGAAGCCACCCTCCGGCGCGACCTCATAGTCGCCGCAACCGGAATCGTTGTTGCCAAGCGCCACGATGACCGGCTTGCCGGGAAAGGCCGCCTGCAGCGACCGGGCGACGTAGATCGCCGTCTTCGCCGCCAGGCCCTCAGCCTCGCGGTGCTCCGGCGCGCCGGCGAGTGCCTGCTCGGCCTTGGCCTGAAAGCGGTGGGTGAGCAGGTCGCCCGGGACCAGGACGAAATCGGTCGTCCGGCCGGTCTCCGCCAGTTCCGCAAGCGCGGAGCGGAACAGCGCGTGATTGGTATCGGACCCGAACGGCGCGGCCTGCTGCTTTGAAAGGCTTGCGAAGATATCCGGCCATTGCGCCGGATCGGCATCCGCCAGCCGGGTCGCGAGGTCGGGCGGATCGAAGGGATTGAAATGGATATCGGTGACCACGGTGAAGGTCCGCTGCGCCGGGTCGGCCAGGCAAGCCCCGGCCATGGAGACCAGGATCGCCGCCGCCCCCGCAAGGCCCATCACCCATTTCCGCATCGATTGTCCGCCCGCCACGTCTTCCCCCTTTCGACCGCGCACGACTGCGACGAAAAAGAGCATAGCCGTACGTGCGCGTCTTCTATAACAATTCGATGACGACTACGCGACCGACGCGCGATCCTGACACTTTACGACAAGTTATTTCAATGGCTAAAGAAATTGAACGCAAATTCCTGACGATCGACGAGAGATGGCGGCGCGACGTTCAGTCGTCGCAGCCGATGCGGCAGGGCTATATCGCCAAGACAGACGCGGCGACCATCCGCATCCGCATCATTGGGACGGACTCGGCCTTCCTGACGATCAAGTCGGCCAATTCGGGCATGAGCCGCGAGGAATTCGAGTATCCGGTTCCCGTCGCCGACGCCAAGGCGCTGATGGCGATGTGCAACGGCGGCACGATCGAGAAGACGCGGCATGTCCTGCCCTGCCGCGACGGGGATCTCACCGTCGACGAGTTCTTCGGCGCCAATGCCGGCCTGACGCTCGTCGAGATCGAACTGCCGAGCGAGGATGCTCCCTTCAGCGAACCCGACTGGCTCGGCGCCGAGGTCACCGAAGACCGCCGCTTCTACAATTCCGACCTGTCGGCGCGGCCGTTCTCGACCTGGCCGGACAGCGAACGCGCGCTTGCCCGGCAGCCCGCCTGAGCCCTTAGCCCTCCCGGGCGGTCCGGCCATCCGACATGCGGGCGGCCGTTTGATCCATCTCAAACTTGACTATTATAGTCCGGATATGATGCAACCCGTTTCATGTCCTGCCAGCATTGTGGCCGGCAGGCAAAACCTCAGGCCTGTTTGAACCGATCAGGCCGGGTCACGGATTTGAGGGAAATCGACCAATGCGCAACACATCTGTAAGTCGGATAGCGGGGGCGGGACTGATCGCGGGTCTTGTCGCCATCGCCGCGCCGGCATCCCATGCGACCGAGCCGAAGGCCGTGCTCGACACCTATGCCGATATCGCGCTGGCGGGCTACGAGGATTCGCTTGCAACGGCGAAGACGCTGAAGACATCGATCGATGCGTTGGTGAAATCGCCGAGCGCCGACGCCCTGGACGCCGCGCGCGCGGCGTGGCTGGCAGCCCGGGTGCCGTATCAGCAGACGGAAGCCTACCGCTTCGGTAATCCGATCGTTGACGAATGGGAAGGCAAGGTGAACGCCTGGCCGCTCGACGAGGGCCTGATCGACTATGTCAACGCCGCCTACGGCACCGAATCCGATGCAAACAGCTTCTATACCGCCAATGTGATCGCCAATCCGAAGGTGAAAATCGGCGGCACCGAGATCGACGCCACCACCATCACGCCGGCGCTGCTGGCCGAAACGCTGCAGGAAATCGGCGGCGTCGAGGCGAATGTGGCGACCGGCTATCACGCCATCGAGTTCCTGCTCTGGGGGCAGGACCTGAACGGCACTGAGGCCGGCGCCGGCAACCGGCCGCATACCGATCTCGATCCGGCCAACTGCACCGGCGGCAATTGCGAGCGCCGGGTCGCCTATCTGACCGCCGCGGCGGACCTGCTGGTCAGCGACCTTCAGGAGATGGTCGAGGCCTGGGGCAAGACCGGCGAGGCGCGGACGACACTGACCGACGGCAACCCGCAGGCCGGGCTGATCGCCATCCTGACCGGTCTGGGCAGCCTGTCCTATGGGGAACTGGCCGGCGAGCGGATGAAGCTCGGCCTGCTGCTGCACGATCCCGAAGAAGAGCATGACTGCTTCGCCGACAACACGCACAACTCGCATTACTACGACCAGCTCGGCATCTCCAACGTCTATCTCGGCAGCTACAAGCGGGTCGATGGATCGACCGTGAGCGGTGCCAGCCTGTCGGAACTGGTCAAGGCCAAGGATTCCGCTCTGGACAGCGAGATGCGCGACAAGCTCAAGGTAACGCTTGATGCCATGCAGGCGCTGCGCGACCGGGCCGAGGGCGGCGAGGCCTATGACCAGATGATCGGCGAAGGCAACACGGAGGGCAATGCCGCGGTGCAGGACGCCATCGACGGGCTCGTCGACCAGACCCGCACGATCGAGCGGATCGTCACCGCGCTTGGCCTGCAGGGCGTGACGATCGAGGGATCCGACAGCCTCGACAATCCGAACGCGGTGTTCCAGTAGTATACTCTCAAAGCAGCCGGCGGGCGCGGGGGATCCGTTTGCCCGCCGGCGGCACCGTCAGGAGTATACCCATGATCCGCCGGCGCAGTTTGGCATTGCTCCCGGCTTTCGTCGGACTGGGCCTTGCCGGGTCAGGCCTTGCGGCCGGCGCGGTCACGGCGGAGCCGAAGGACAGTCCGGCACTGGCGCATCGTGACGACCTGAGCGAGATCGACCGCGCGCGCGTTTTTGCCGTCACCCGGCCGGCCGACCAGTTCGAGGCGGCCGAACCGTTCGAAGCCAACCAGGGCGGTGCCGCGACGGTCAACAAGATCGTCAATCGCGATATCTTCTCCCACCCCTCGGCCAATCTGACATTCGAGGAGCGCAACGACTTTCTCGTCGGCAACGGCCTGTTCCGCAAGGACTGGGTCTCCTCGCCGGCCTCGACGCTGGCCTCCGACGGGCTCGGACCGCTGTTCAATGCCCGCTCCTGCCAGGGCTGCCACCTGAAGGACGGACGCGGCCACCCGCCGGCGGGCGCTCAGGACGACGCGGTATCGATGCTGATCCGCCTGTCGGTGCCGCCGGCGACGGTGGCAGACGTCGAAGTGCTTGAGAACAGGGCCGCGCTGGTCATCGCCGAGCCGACCTATGGCGCGCAGTTGCAGGATTTCGCGGTGCCCGGCCTGTCCGCGGAGGGCAAAATCGCCCTGTCCTACGAGGAGGTGCCGGTCGCGCTGAACGGCGGCGAGACGGTCTTCCTGCGCAAGCCGACGGTCACGATCACCGACGCGGGTTATGGCCCGATGCATCCGGACGTCATGACCTCGGCCCGGATCGCTCAGCCGATGATCGGCCTGGGACTGCTGGAGGCGATCGACGAAGGCGACATCCTCGCCGGCGCCGACCCGGACGATGCCGATGGCGACGGCATTTCCGGCCGGGCGAGCCGGGTGCGCAGCCTCAAGAGCGGCGAGATGGCGCTCGGCCGGTTCGGCTGGAAGGCGATCCACCCGACCGTGGAAGAGCAAAGCGCTGCGGCGTTTTCCGGCGACATGGGCCTGTCGACGCCGCTGATGCCGGCCCATTTCGGCGAGTGCACCGCGGCGCAGGCCGATTGCCGGGCGATGCCGCACGGCGCGCAGGCCCATCTCGGCGCCGAGGAGGTGCCAAAAGAGATGCTCGATCTCGTCACCTTCTACTCGGCCAATCTCGCCGTGCCGCTGCGCCGTGACGTGGACGATCCGCAGGTGCTGGCCGGCAAGGCGCAGTTCTACGCCGCCGGCTGCACGGCCTGCCATACGCCGAAATTCGTCACCCGCCGCGATGGCGATCGCAAGGCCCACCGGTTTCAGCTGACCTGGCCCTATTCCGACTTGTTGCTGCACGATATGGGCGAGGGCCTGGCCGACCACCGTCCCGAAGGCGACGCGGACGGCCGGGAATGGCGCACACCGCCGCTCTGGGGCATCGGGCTCACCGGGACCGTTAACGCGGAAGCAACCTTCCTGCATGACGGTCGCGCCCGCACCCTTCTGGAGGCGGTGCTGTGGCATGGCGGCGAGGCGGCGGCAGCGCGCGACCGGGTGGTCGCGATGGAACCGGATGACCGCGCCGCCCTGATCCGGTTTCTGGAGTCGCTTTGACATGCGTCATGACACGCGCCGGCAATTTCTGATCTCGGCCTCGATCGCGGCCCTGCTCTCCACGCGGCTGCCGGTCCGGGCGGAAGACCGGCCGGAGGGCGCGCCGGCTGATCTAGCCGGCCTCGGCAACCGGCTGGTGGAAACCTATATCCGGCCGAACATTACTCAGTTCTCCAATGCGGCTGCCGCGCTCAACGGCGCGATCGCCTATTTCTGCCGCGCACCGAGCCAAGAGCGGTTCGCCGTCGTCGCGGAGCGCTTCGGCATCGTCGTCAACGCCTGGTTCCGGATCCTGTTCCTGCGGTTCGGACCGATGGTCGAGGACAACCGGTTCGAACGGATCTTCTTCTGGCCGGATCCGCGCGGCACGACGCTTCGGCAGGTGCAGGCCGTTCTCGCCGAACAGGACATGACCGCGATCAACGCCGACCGGCTGGCGGGCAAGAGCGTCGCACTGCAAGGGCTTCCCGCGCTCGAATACTGCCTGTTCGGCAGCGGCGCCGAGACGCTTCTGGACGGCAGTCCGGAGGGCCGGTTCCGTTGCGCCTATGCGCTGGCGATCAGCGAGCGGGTCAAGGCGACCGCCGGCGAATTGCGCTCCGCCTGGTGGACCGAAAGTTCGTTTGCCCGCGAGTTCGTGCTGCCCGCCCCCGGCAACCCCTTCTACCGGACCGATCTCGAGGTCGCCGCCGAATTCGTGAAGGCGCTGTCGGGCGGCCTGGCCTTCCTGACCGATGTCGTCATCACGCCGTTCCTGGGCAAGGAGCCGGAGCGGGCCAACCACAAGCGCGCGCCCTTCTGGCGCAGCGGCCTGACGGTTGCCGGCCTGGCAAGCAGTGTCGAGGGGATCGGCCAGATCTACGAGGCCTCCGAACTTGCCGAAACGCTCGGCTCCGGCGACCAGTGGGTCGATGGCAGCCTCAGGCTGGAACTGCGCACCATCATGCGGACGCTCACCGATCTCGATATGCCGCTCGAACAGGCTGTCGTGACCGGACCGGGACGCGAGGCGCTGGTCTATTCGACAATCGGCCTGAAGAGCGTCAACACGACGATCGAGACCCGGCTTGCGCCGGCAATCGGCGTCGGGGTCGGTTTCAATGCCCTCGACGGCGATTGACCGGCGCACGCTGCTGCTTGCGGCCGCCGCCGTCGGCATCGCGCCGGGACGGCTTCTGGCCGCAGCCAGCCCCCTGTTCCTCGCAGCCCGCCGGCGCGCCGGCCGGTTCGAGGTTGCCGTGACCGACGAAGCCGGCGGCGACCGCCTCGTCCTGCCGCTCGAAACCCGCGGCCACGCCTTCGCCGTCGATCGCCGCGGCCGGCAGGCGATCGCCTTTGCCCGCCAGCCAGGCCGCTTCGCGATCCGCTTCGACCTCGACGGTGCCGCATCGCCGGTCGCGATCGCCTCCGCGCCGGACCGGCACTTCTACGGACACGGCGTCTTCGCCGACAATGACCGGCTGCTGCTTGCAACGGAAAACGACTATGCCGGGGAGCGGGGCGTGATCGGCGTCTATTCGCTCGAGAACGGCCTGCGCCGGATCGGCGAGTTCGCCTCGGGCGGCCTCGATCCGCACGAGGCCATCATGATGCCCGACGGCCGCACGCTCTGCGTCGCGCATGGCGGGATCCTGACCCATCCCGACTATGGCAAGCTGGTGCTCAACCCCGACACGATGGCGCCGACGCTCACCTATGTCGACACCGCCAGCGGCGATGTCCTGGAAACGGTGTCGCTCGACAAGGCGCTCTACAAGCTCGCCTTCCACCACCTGGCGGCCGACGGCGCCGGGACGGTCTGGTTCGGCCTGCAATATCACGGCCCGCAGACCGACCGCCCGCCACTCGTCGGCCGGCATCGCCGGGGCGGCGAGGCGGAACTCTTTCCCGGGCCGCCGGACATCCTGCGCGGGCTTGACAATTACATCGGGTCGGTCGCGGTCGACGGGTCGGGGACGATCGTCGCCACGTCCAGCCCGAAGGGCGGCCTCATCGCCTATTGGGATGCGGCCACCGGGCGCAGCCTCGGCGTGACTGAACTCGCCGACGGCTGCGGCCTGGCGGCGGGCACGAGGCGGCCGTTCCGGATGACCAGCGGTACCGGCGCCGTCATAGAGGCCGGTCCCGATACGGAGATTTCGACGATTGCCGGACAGGCCTCAGGCGACGCGGCCGTCGCCTGGGACAATCACATGATGCGCGTCGAGCGCCGCTAGCGTTAGGCCTTCACCACGACCTTGGCGCCGACCGGCGTGCGGTCATAGAGATGCTCGACATCGCCGTTCATCATGCGGATGCAGCCGCTCGACATGGCCCGGCCGATCGACGAGGGCTGGTTGGTGCCGTGCAGACGGTAGAGCGTGTCGCGACCGCCCTTGTAAAGATAGAGCGCGCGGGCGCCGAGCGGGTTGTTCGGACCGCCGGGCATGCCGCCGGCATATTTCCTCAGTTCGGGCTGACGCGCGATCATCCGCGGCGGCGGCGTCCAGGTCGGCCATTTCGCCTTGCGGCCGACATGGGCGCGGCCGCTCCAGGAGAAGCCCGCCCGCCCCACGCCGACGCCGTAGCGGGTCGCCATGCCGCCGGGCTCGACCACGTAGAGGAAGCGCTCGGAGGTGTCGACGATGATCGTTCCCGGCTTCTCGCGGCTCTCGTAGCGGACGCGGCGGCGCCGGAATTTCGGATCGATCGCGCCGCTGACCGGCGCATAGGCCGTCCAGCTGTCCATGCTTTCCGAATTGCATGCGGCAACGGCGAGCGATGCCCCGCCGACCATGAAAGTACGACGGGTTATCTTTATCGCGTCGCTGTCCTTTGAAAAACCAAATCGCATTATCCAGCCCCTTGCTGCCGGCTTCTTTCCAGGCGGCCCACGGATCCAGTTCCGGTTCCGAGCCCCTTCGTGGACGGCATCGAATCATTGTTTATTAACATTAACAAATTGCGAAGCCAGTGCCCCAGAGGCAACAGTCGGCAAGGCTTTTCCAGGGTCAGATTTCCTTCACCAGACGCAGGGCGTCATAGATCGCGGCATGAATGTTACGCGACGAAATTGCATCGCCGATCCGGTACAGCTCATAGCCGCCTTCGGCGTTGCGCGTTACCGCCTGCGGCCGCCCGGCGATCAGTGCATCATAGTCGATGGCGCCGCGATTGGAGGCACCGTCCTTCAGCGCGAAATAGACATCGTCGAGCGGCAGCGTGCCGTGCTCGACGACGACCTGATCGACATGCCGCTCGAGCGTCTCGGCGCCATCGTAGTCGCTGCCGATCAGCGCCGTCAGGCCATTGCCCTCGCGCCGCACGGCTTGAAGCCGCCTGGCAATGGTGATGCGGACGTCGCGGCGCTGGAAGCACTCGGCATAGGCGACATGGTTGAGGCCGCCGATCTCCGGGGCGAAGAAGCGCTCCGGCGTGACGATCTCCACCGCAGCCCCCGCCTCGGCCAACGCTTCGGCAGCCTGCAGGCCCGGATGGCCGCCATTGTCGTCGAAGACCAGGACGTTTGCACCGGGCTGGGCATCGCCTGACAGGATGTCCCAGGAGGAGACGACCAGATCGTTGCCGGTGTCGAGGACCTCGGTGTTCGGCAGGCCACCGGTCGCGACGATCACTACGTCCGGGGATTCAGCGATCACGTCGGCTGCGTCGGCAAGCGTGTTGAAGCGGAAGTCGACGCCGGCGTCCGCGCAACGCTCCAGCCGCCAGTCGATAATGCCGATCAGTTCGGACCGCCGGCGCGAGCGGGCGGCGAGCCGGACCTGGCCGCCCGCCTCACTCGCCGCCTCGAACACGGTGACCGAATGGCCGCGCGCGCCGGCGACCCGCGCCGCCTCCAGGCCGGCGGGACCGGCACCGACCACGACGACACGCCGCTTCGGCCCTTCCGAGGCGCGGACGACATGCGGCATGGTCGCCTCGCGGCCGGTCGCCGGATTGTGGATGCACAGCGCCTCGTGGCCCTCGTAGATGCGGTCGAGGCAGTAGGTCGCGCCGACGCAGGGGCGGATCTCGTGTTCGCGGCCCTCGGCGACCTTTCTGGCGATATGCGGATCGGCGATATGGGCCCGCGTCATCCCGACCATGTCGAGCTTGCCCTCGGCGATCGCATGTCGGGCTGTCGCGACGTCGCCGATGCGGGCGGCGTGAAAGACCGGGAATTTCGTTTCGGCCCGCACTTCGCCGGCGAAGTCGAGATGCGGGGAGGCGCGCATGCCCTGGACCGGGATGACCTTCGCCAGCGCCGCGTCGGTCTCGATATGGCCGCGGATCAGGTTGAGGAAATCGACCTGGCCGGTGGCGACGAGCCGCCGGCAGATCTCGACGCCGTCGTCGCGCGACAAGCCGCGGTCCCAGTCCTCGTCGGCGACGAGGCGCAGGCCGACGATGAAATAGGGCCCGACGGAGGCACGGATCGCCTCCAGCACCCGGTGGGTGAAGCGCAGCCGGTTGTCGAGCGATCCGCCATACTCGTCGTCACGGGTGTTGGTCGCCGGCGACCAGAACTGGTCGAGCAGATGGCCGTAGCATTCAAGCTCGATGCCATCGAGGCCGGCGGCCTGCATGCGTTCGGCGGCAGCGGCATAGTCGGCGACGATGCGGTCGAGATCCCAGTCTTCCGCCTCCTTGGGGAAGGCGCGATGGGCCGGCTCGCGGATCGGCGAGGGCGCCAGGACCGGCAGCCAGTCGGCCTTGTTCCAGTTCGTCCGCCGGCCGAGATGGGTGAGCTGGATCATCACGGCCGCGCCATGCTCGTGGCAGTCGTCGGCAAGGCGCTTCAGCCAGGGCACGATCTCGTCGCGATAGGCGTGCAGGTTGCCGAAGGCCGGCGGCGTATCCGCGCCGACGATCGCCGAGCCGGCCGTCATGGTCAGCGCGATGCCGCCCTTGGCCTTCTCGACATGGTAGAGCCGGTAGCGATCCTTCGGCAGGCCGTCCTCGGAATAGGCCGGCTCGTGCGCCGTCGACATGATGCGGTTGCGCAGGGTGAGATGTTTCAGTTGGTAGGGCTGGAGAAGCGGGTCGGACGTCATTCTGGTTCCTACGTCTCCGGCTGGTAGTTGAGGATTCTGGCCGCTAATGCCAGGCATCATCCATGCTCGCCTTGCGGCGGGCGATGAAGTCGCGCAAGGCCTCGTCTATCCCTGGGTCGAGCGCGGGCGCCTCGTAGTCGGCGAGCATCGCCTTCCAGCGGGCGTTTGCGCGCCACATTGCATCGACCGAGCCGTTCTCGCTCCAGGTCTCCCATGGATCGTTGTCGGCGGTCTCGGATTCCCAGTAGGCCGTCTTGTAGTTGGCGAGCGTGTGCGAGCAGCCGAAGAAATGGTTGCCGGGCCCGACCTCGCCAAAGGAGTCGAGCGCCAATTGGTTATCGTCGACGACGACTCCCTTGGCGTAGGTGTGCAGCGCGCCGCACAGGTCGGCGTCGAGGATGAACTTCTCGTAGCTCATCGACAGAAGGCCGTCGAGGAAGCCGGCGGAATGGAGCAGGAAGTTGGCGCCGCAATGGATCGCCGCGAGCATCGACATGGTGCTCTCGGTCATTGCCTGGGCGTCCGGCAGTTTCGACGTGGTGAACGAGCCCGAGCATCTGAGCGGCAGGCCGAGCCGCCGGGCGATCTGGCCGACGACCAGGGAGCCGGCGGCCGGCTCCGGCGTGCCGAAGGTCGGCGAGCCCGACCGTAGCGCCGTCGACGACAGGAAGTTGGCGAAGACGCAGGGCGCGCCAGGGCGCTCGAGCTGGGTGAGCGCGCAGCCGACCATCGCCTCGGCCGTGGACTGGGCGATCGCGCCGGCATTGGTGACCGGGCCCATCGCCCCGCCCAGGATGAAGGGTGCGACCACCGTGCACTGGTTCGCCCGCGCATAGGCGCGCAACACGCTTGTCATCGTCTCGTCCCACACCAGCGGCGAATTGACGTTGACATTGCCGAGAATGACGCAGTTTTCGTCGACGAAGCCCTCGCCGAAGACGATCCGCGCCATGTCGATGGAATCCTCGGCCCGCTCCTCGGCCGTGATCGAGCCCATGAACGCCTTGTCCGACAGGCTCAGATGGGCATAGACCATGTCGAGATGGCGCTTGTTGACCGGCAGGTCGACGGGTTCGCAAACCGTGCCGCCGGAATGGTGCAGCCAGGGACTGGCATAGGCGAGCCGCACGAAGTTGCGGAAATCGTCGATCGTGCCGTAGCGGCGGCCGGTGTCGAGGTCCATGACGAAGGGTGATCCGTAGGACGGCGTGAACACAGTCGATCGCCCGCCGATCTGCACCGAGCGGGCCGGATTGCGCGCGTATTGGGTGAATTCCGACGGCGCGGTCTTGAGGATCTCGCGCAGATGGCCGGGCTCGAAGGTGACGGTTATGCCGTCGACCTTGGCGCCCGACGCCTTGAACAACCGGATCGCCTCGTCGTCGCCGCGAAACTCGATACCGACCTCGGCCAGGATCCGGTCGACGCCTGCCTCGATGCGCTGCAGCCCGTCTTCAGAGAGGATATCGTAGGGCGGGATGTCCCGCACAAGATAGGCCGGAGCGGCAGGCTCCGCCTGTCTGTCCCGTCCTTCGGCGACACGGCCGCCCCGGCGACCGGCGCGCCGGCCGGAACGGGGCGGTCTGCCAGTGCCCGAATTCAGATCCTGCACCCGTTTCCTCGCAACGCTGACCGTTTGTTATTCGCAAAGCGTAACGCGGATCGCCGGGTCGACATGCGTCGGATTCCGGCAGCCACCGCTCTGACCGCGACCCGGCCACATGTCGGCCGGACGCATCCGGATGCGGCATCACGGCGAGGCGGCACAAGGCCTATGGTGTTGCGTATTTGCGTTTGGGGCGTTTGCCGCCCGCGACAACTAAGCCCTGGCGCTACGCCCTGCCGCGCCGCCTTGCCGCAGCGGGAGAAATGTAATCCGCCGGCTTCGCGGTCTTGACGACACTGACCTGTTCCTCCCGGTCGGGCGCCGCGGCGGCGAAGCCCTTGCCGATATTGATGGCGGACCCGTCGGGAAGCGCGTTCTCGAAGGCCGAGGGATGGATGAACTCCTCCGCGAACCAAGGGAACCGATCGGCATCGAAGATCTGCCTGATCCAGTCGGCGACCAGGGCGACGCGCTTGGTGCGCTTGGCTTCCGGGTGATAGGTCATCCAGATGTCCATCGAATGGTGGATGCCGATATCCACCGGCACGACCGGCGCCCCGAGCGCCGGCGCGTAGCTCGGCAAGGCACCGATGCCGGCGCCCTTCTCGACGGCGTAGAGCAGGGCCGAGCTGAGATTGGTGCGCAGCGAGACGATGCCCTCGACATTGTCGATGCCGAGCAGCCGTGCCCAGGCGCCCGAATCCAGTTGCGGCGCCGCCTGGTCGACAAGACGATGCTGGCGCATCTCCTCGACACTGGCGGGCAGGCCGAACCGCTCCGCATAGCCGCGCGAGGCAAAGGGATAGACGTGCAGGCTGCCGAGCCGCGTGACCTTGAGGTCGGGCGCGGTGGGCCGCTCGAACTGGATCGCGATATCGGCTTCCATGCGCAAGACGTCGGCGCTTTCCATGGCGCAGCGCAGGTCAATGATCAGGAACGGGAACTGGCGCTGGAACTCGACCAGCCGCGGCATGATCCAATAGGTGCCGATGCCCTCGGTCACCGAGACGCGCACCACGCCACGGGTCGTCGCCTCCTGCGCATCGACACGGCGGTAGACGTCGAAGATCGCCTGCTCCATCAGCCGTGCCTGTTCGGCGATCGACCGGGCCTCCTGCGTCGGCACCACGCCCTCCGGCGTGCGGTTGAACAGCGGAATGCCGAGATCGCCTTCCAGCCGGGTCATGCGCCGGGTGACGGTCGAGGGGCTGAGCTTCAGAGTCGCAGCCGCGCTCCTGAAGCTGCGCGCGGTCACGCAGGCCAGGAACACCCGGACATCGTCCCACGAGACGTTGCGAATGCTCCCTTCCGAACCGACCCGTTCCATTTTTGCATCACCCCATTGCGAGAATTACAGCACGGGAAACACCCGTTTACCAACTATCATCAAACCACTGACGAATTTGGAGCAACCGATGGCGCTCAGCGCTCGACCCCATCTACGCCTCGTAAACGAGACGATCGACCTGACGCCCCGCCGGGAATTCGATCAGTTGGGCCGTATCGAACGCCCGGGCATTCTAGCCCATCGCGTCCCTGCGAGGGAAGTCCCGGACTTGCTCTCCTACGCGGCGGGGGCACTGCCGGCGCTGGCGGCGGCCGAGGAGACGGTCGGCCGCATCGCGGAACGAAACCAGGATAGCCTTTGGGTGTTCCGCAAAGATCTGCAGCCGGTCGGCATCTATGCAATGCTGCATTTGTCGATCAGCGGCCTTGAGGCATTGCTCCTCGGCGAGCTGGATACCGGCGCACCCGACCCGTGCCTGACGGTCGCGACGGGCGAGACGCCGGCGGGGATCTACAAATGGGCGGTCGTGGCGCCGGGCCCGGCGGCAAGTGGCATCTGCGCGATGAGCAGGCTGATGCAGACGGACTGCTATGCGCGGGCCAATCTGTTCGCGCGCCCGGCCACGCCGGAGGGCCGCCGCTTGATGCAGCGGCTGGGGTTCCGGTCCGTGCGGTCGGGATATCCGGATCTTTATCGCTACATCCGGATCGTCAACAGGGGCAGCGGACTGGTCGACGGGGATTGACAAGGGAGGCGATATCAAGATGAATACGCCTATATATGCAACTTACGGATGCGAAGAGCGTCGCGGCGGCATGCCCGGCGACGCCCCTGACGGCGACATGTCCGTCGGGGCCGAGGACGCAAGGAAGCGGAACCCGGGGAAACGGAGCTCGGGGAAGCAGAACACGGGAAAGCAGGCTGGCAGGAAGCCCTACGCCATCAAGGTGGCGCGCAGCCTGAACGACATGATGCAGGTGGTGGCGATCCGGTCGGCCGTCTTCATGAGCGACCAGGAATGCCCCTATGGGGAAGAGTTCGACGGCAACGACTTCTGCGCCACCCACCTGATCGGCTATGTCGGCGACGAGCCGGCGGCCTGCCTCAGGGCGCGGTTCTTCGCCTCCTTCGCCAAGCTGGAGCGGCTCGCCGTCCGGCGTGAATATCGCAACACCCGGCTGTCCTTCGACGTGGTCTGGGCGGGTATCGAACTGTCACGCAAGAAGGGATACACGACGATTTACGGCCACGCCCAGGATCGGCTGGTCAAGTTCTGGAGCCGGTTCGGCGCCAAGCCGATGGGCGGCAACCGCAAACTGGTCTTCTCCGACTACTCCTACACGGAGATGCTGCTTGAAGTGGAACCGCACGACAATCCGCTGACGCTCGACAGCGACCCTTACGAGCTGATCCGACCGGAAGGCGAGTGGGACCATCCGGGGGTTCTGGAGAACTCCATGTCGCGCCCGGTGACCTCGCCGTTGCGCGACCGCGAAGCGGCCTGACAGGGAGAACAGCCATGAGTGTCATCCGGTTTCCCCGCGCGGTCGAAGAAAACGTTACGCCGCTGGTCGTCTTCGTCGACCTGCAGCAGGAATATGTCAGCGACGGACGGGCGCATGCGCTGTCCTGCCGCGAGCCGTGGTGGACGAACGCCCAGCGGCTGCTGAAGTTCGCCCGCCAGCAGAGCTTGCCGGTGGCCCATTTCCGACAGTTGAAGAGCGAGCCCTTCTTCAACCGGGCCACCCCGTTCGCCGACTGGATCGAGGAATTCCGGCCGCGACCACACGAGATGGTGTTCGAACGCTCAATGCCATCCTGCTATGCCAACGAAGCGTTCACCGCGCTGCTCAACAGCCTGACGCGTCCTGTCTTCCTGCTGGCCGGCCTGACCAGCGAAAGCAATTGTCTATCGACTGTGTTCGACGCCCATCACCGCGGCCACGAGGCCGCGCTGGTGGCCGATGCCTGCGGTGCCCGCCGCCTTGGCGCGCATAGCGAGGTCGAGGTCCATGGCGTCGTCTCCGAAATCACCTCGTTGTTTGCCGATGTCGTCTCCACCACGGAGGTCGTCGCGCAATATGCGGGGAGAAAGCCAAGCCTGGCCGGATAGGGTGCCGCCAGGCCAAACTGGGCCCGGAACCGGGCGACTTCCCGACCTGTCATTAGCGGGGACCTGGGAGTCGATGCCGGACCGGGCCCTTTTTTTGGCCAGCGCCCGGATTTAATGCCAGGGGCTTGACGTCCTTTGGGTCCGGACTGTTTGTTCACCTGCATCCGCGACCCTACCGGAGACCCGAATGCCGCTTCCGCGTTTCGCTCTCGCCGTTCTGCTCGGCGCGGGGCTGTCTGGTTACGCCCTGATCGGCGCCGTGGATCGCGCCGCAGCCTTCGAGGCGCTCGACGGGCGCTTCACGGCAACGACGTCCTGCCCGGCCTATCAATCGAAGAACACCCGATCCAACCCCGGGGCCATCGCGACGGAAGTCGATCAGACCTATCGCGCGCTCGGCCTCAACCGGGCCTCCGGCGACTATGTCCAGATCGTCGTGCCCGAGGCGCCCGTGACCGACCGGCGCTGGGTCTCGGTCGAATGCGGGAGACTTCAGACCGGTTCCGACCGGCAGGACGCCGCCGTCGAGGACAAGGATGACGGCAACGAAGCTGGCGACGATGCTGGTGGGGGCGGGCCGGAATCGCTTAACAACGTCCTCGCGGTCAGTTGGCAGCCGGCCTTTTGCGAAAGCCGGCGGAGCCGGCGGGAATGCGCGGCACTGAATCGGGACGCACGGCATCCGGCCGCCACGCGGCTGTCGATCCACGGGCTGTGGCCGCAGCCCTATGGCCGGTTCTATTGCGATGTTCCGCCCGCCCGGGTCGAGCAGGCCAGGAGCGGGCGCTGGTCGGCGCTGCCCGCCCTGCCGCTCAGCGCCGAGACGCGGGCCGCGCTCGATACCGCGATGCCGGGCAGCGCAAGCCATCTGGACCGGTACCAGTGGACCAAGCACGGCACCTGTTTCGGCGGGGCCGGCGGCGCGGAGGAGTATTTCCGGGACACGCTCCATCTCCTCGACCAGCTGAACGCCTCGGCCGTCGGTGCGTTTCTTGCCGACAACAGCGGGCGCTATGTTTCGGCCGCCGACCTTCGCGGTGTCTTCGACAGGGCCTTCGGGCCGGACGCCGGCGCGCGCGTCGATATCGACTGCTCCGATGCGGGCGATCGCCGGCTGATCATGGAATTGCGCATCCATCTGCGCGGGCGGATCACACCCGAGGCAGGCCTCGGCGACCTGATGCGGGCGGCGCGACCGGTCAGGTCCGACTGCCGCGGAGGAGAGATCGATGCCGCCGGCTGAGCACAACGTCTGCGAACCCGAGGCTTTGCGCTGGACAATCGACGGCCTCGACCTTGCCGGACTTGCGTGGGGGCCACGGGACGGCCGTCCGGTGCTGGCGCTGCACGGCTGGCTCGACAACGCGCTGAGCTTCGAGGCCCTGGGGCCGTTGCTTGAGGGATGCCGCGTGGTGGCGGTCGACCTGCCCGGCAACGGGCTGAGCGATCACGCCTCGCCGGATGCCACCTACAATCTGTGGGACGATCTGAGCCATGTGCACGGGCTGAGCGACGCGCTCGGGTGGCGGCGCTGCACCCTTCTCGGCCACTCGCGCGGCGCCATTCAGTCGACGCTCTACGCCGCGGCCATGCCGGAGCGGGTCTCGGCCCTGATCACGCTCGACGCGCTCGTTCCCGTGCCCGTATCGGATGCCGATGCCCCGGCGCAGCTTGGCGCCTTTCTCAAAGACAGGGTCCGCCATGCGAACCGCGCCGAGCGGGTCTTCGCCAGTCTCGAGGACTTCGCACAGCGGCGCGCGGCGCTGGGCACCCGCCGGGAGGCGGCTCTGCGTCTGGCGCCACGGGCGCTTGAATCGGTTGAAGACGGCTACCGGCTGCGCGGCGATCCGCGGCTGAGCGGCGCCTCGGCGATCAAGCTGAACGCGGCCCAGTGCGCCGCCTTCCTGGACGCGATCCGGGCGCCGACGCTCTGCCTGTGGGCCGAACAGGGCCTCAGCGCGCGCGGCAAGGGCGCGGCCGATGCGCTGCTGGCGGCGGCGAACCGGATCGCCGATGTCACGCATCGCGACCTGCCCGGTGATCATCATTTTCACCTGGACGAGGCGGTCGCGCCGCTGATTGCCGGCGAAATCGAGGCGTTTCTGGCGGCTGTGGAGGAAACGTCGGCGGCGTAACGCGTCAGCCCGTCGCGCCGTCGATCCCCTTGAGCTGGTCCCAGCGATTGGGCGACGACATCATCTTCTTCAGATAGGCCATGTTGACGGCGACGTCGTCCGGCGACAGGTCACGGGCGGCGACCGTCTCCGCCTCGCGGAACTTGCCCTGCATGGCAAGCACCAGGGCGAGGTTCTGGCGGACCTTGGGATGGGCGGCGGGATCGGACGCGGCGCGCCGCAACATCGCCTCCGCCTTGTCGATATCGTCCGACAGGGCATAGGACAGGCCGAGATTGGCGAGAACCGTGGGATTGCCCGGATCGAGTGTCAGCGCGTGCTCGTAGCGCTTGCGCGCCTCGCCGCTGCGACCGAGTTGGTCGAGGGCTGCGCCTTGCGCGGAGTAGACACGCGCGTCGCGGGCGCCGGCGGCCTCGGCCTCCTTGAGGATCGCCAGCGCGTCGCCGGGCCGGCCGTCGCGCAGCACCTGGCGACCATAGGCGGACAAGAGCGCCGGGTTGCCGGGCGCCTCGGCATTGGCCATCTCCAGGACGCCAGCGACATCGCTGTCGCGGCCGATCTCGCGCAGGCTGTCGGCAAAGGCGAGCGCAACGTCGGGATTGCCGGGATCGCGCTTGAAATCCTTCTGCAGCCGCGCCGCGTATGTGAGCTGCTCCTGCGTGGGCGCACCGTCCTGTGCCGCCACCGGCGGCGGCGCCGCCGAGCGCGCGATCGAGCCTGTGGTCAGGTTACGCTGACATCCACCGAGCGCCGTGGCGGCCACGATCAGTCCCAGAACGGCGAAGCGCGCGGATGGATTCATGGCTTGGATGCCCCCGATACGATCCAGTTCGATACCTTGCCGCAGCGCCCGAACCGCAGCAGATGAGGCTCATCAATAGTTTGGTAACCCTAACATCCGGTTAAGCCGGCTGCGGATTGCAACCACCCCTCGGCCCAACCTGATGACGGACCGGCTGGCGGTGGACGCAAACCGAGAATCCGCTAGTGTCGCGGGGAACGTACCCGCGCGGAGTCCAGAGGAGACCGGAGCCGACATGACCGCCGACGATACCGCCAGCGCCGCCGCAACCGATTGCCTTCTGCCGTCCACCCATGCCGGCGCCGCGATCGGCATCCGCTTCGTCGTGCCCGATGCCCTGGACGCCCTGGCAAACGGACTGAGCGACGCGCAGGCCGCTTTCCTCAAGGCGACCGGATTTGCCGCCAAGCCCGGACAGATCGCCCTGCTGCCCGATCCGGCGGGCCATCTCGATCGGGTGCTGTTCGGACTTGGTGCCGAAAGCGCGCCCGAGCGCACCGTGATGCTGCCGGGCAAACTCGCCACCGCGCTGCCGGCCGGCACCTACCGGTTCGAGACCGACGCGGACGCATCGGGGCCCGACGACATGGTGCTCGCCGTCCTGTCGTTTGCGCTCAGCGCCTACCGATTCACGCGCTACCGGGCGGGCGGCGATACGCCCGAAAAGGCGAAGCTCGTGCTGCCCGCGGAGATCGACGAGACGGAGATCCGTGCGGTCGCCGGCGGCATGTGTCTTGCCCGCGATCTCGTCAACACACCGGCCAACGACCTCGGTCCGGACGAGCTTGAGGCGGCGGCCCGGACACTTGCGGACAAACACGGCGCGGCGATCGCCGTGACGACGGGCGAAGACCTGATCGCGGCCGGCTTTCCGATGATCCACGCGGTGGGCCGGGCAAGCCACCGGGCGCCACGGCTGATCGACATCACCTGGGGCGCGGAAACCGCGCTCAAAGTGACGCTGGTCGGCAAGGGCGTCGTATTCGATACCGGCGGCCTCGATCTGAAGCCGGCCGCGGCAATGCTGATGATGAAGAAGGACATGGGCGGGGCGGCCTGCGTTCTCGGCCTTGCAGAGATGATCATGGCGACCGGCTTACCCGTGCGGCTCAGGGTCCTGGTGCCGGCGGTGGAGAATGCGGTGGGCGGCGACGCCTTCCGGCCCGGCGATATCCTGAACAGCCGCAAGGGCCTGTCGGTGGAAATCGGCAATACCGACGCGGAGGGACGGCTGGTGCTCGCCGACGCGCTGACGCTCGCCTGCGAGGAGCACCCCGATCTCCTCATCGACATGGCGACGCTGACCGGCGCTGCCCGGGTCGCCCTGGGCCCCGATATCGCCGCCTTCTTCAGCCCCGACGAGGCGCTGGCGATGGAAATCGCCCGCCATGCCCATATCACCGACGATCCGGTCTGGCAGCTGCCGCTGTGGCAGCCTTATGGCAAGATGCTGGACTCCAAGCCCGCCGATATCAACAATGTCGGCGGCGGCCCCTTCGCCGGCGCCGTCACCGCCGCCTTGTTCCTGGAGCGGTTCGTCGACAAGGACGTCTCCTGGGCGCATTTCGACGCCTATTGCTGGAACCGCGCGACGGCGCCGGGCCGGCCCGAGGGCGGCGAGGCGCAGGCGATCCGTGGCCTCTATGCGATGATCCGCGACCGCTATACGGCCTGAGTGTGCCTTAAGCGCTGCCGATCAGGATGCCGGCGGCGAAGACCAGCGCGCCGCCGACGACGACCTGGAAGGCCGCCGACAGGAATGGCGTGTCCATGTATTTGTAGCGGATCCAGGAAATCACCGCGAGTTCGATCGCCACGACGATGAAGGCGACCGCCGTTGCGATGCCGAAATGCGGAATGAGATAGGGCAGCGCGTGGCCGAGCCCGCCGATCGTCGTCATCAGCCCGCAGACGACGCCGCGGATCCACGGACTGCCGCGCCCGGTCAGCGAGCCGTCGTCGGACAGCGCCTCGGCAAAGCCCATCGAGATGCCCGCGCCAATCGAGGCGGCAAGCCCGACGAGGAAGGTCTGCCAGGTATCGTGGGTGGCGAAGGCGGCCGCGAACAGCGGCGCAAGCGTGGAGACCGAGCCGTCCATCAGGCCGGCCAGGCCCGGCTGGACGACCTGCAATACGAACAGCCGTCTTGCGGTTTCGTTTTCCGCCTTGGCGGCATCGGTGCCGAGATGCTGCTTGCCAAGCTGGGCGGCGAGCGCCTCGTGGCCGCTCTCGGCCTCCGCCAGATCGCCGAGCAGCTTGCGAATGCCGGCATCCCTCGTCCGTTCGGCGGCACGCTGATAGAAGCGGCGGGATTCCGCCTCCATCGTCTCGACCTGGCGGCGGACCGTCTCGATGCCGAGCGACCGGGCCATCCAGTAGGGCCGGCGGGTGACGAAGCCGCGCACATCCTGCCGACGGATCAGCGGTATGGTCTCCCCGAAGCGCTCTGTGAAGGTCGCGATCAGGCGGCGGCGATGCTCGTTTTCCTCCGCCGCCATCTCCTCGTAGACCGCGGCCGTGTCAGGAAACGAGGACCGCAGCGCATCGGCATAGCTTGCATAGATCCGCCCGTCCTCCTCCTCGGCCGCGATGGCGAGCGCGAGGATTTCGCGTTCTGTCAGGTCCGAGAACCGGCGTTTTGCGAACATCCGAGGGCTCCAGAAAGGAAAACGTTGCCGATGGCAGCCGATAGTCTGCCCAAAACGTGTAAAGGCCCGGTAACGGCTGCCCGGCGGCGAGCGGCGTCAGATCAACCCGGCGCGGATCGCCAGGATGGCGGCGTGGTGGCGGTTGCTCGCGCCGAGCTTCCGCGCCGCCTTGCCGAGATGATAGTTGACGGTGGAACCGCTCAGGCAGATCAGGTCGCTGATCTCGTCGGTCGTCTTGCCCTCGGCGGTCCATAGCAGGCATTCGGATTCGCGGGCCGACAGATCCGGCGCAGCGTGCCCCAGGCTTTGTGGCAGGCCGGCGACGACCCGGTCGTGCAGTTGCGTCGCCATGAGTTGCAGATCCGCCGTCTTCGCCCGCACCGCGTCGACGAGGTCGCCTTCGCGCCCTCCGACGACGGAAAACAGGCCGACATCGCCATCGGGACCGTAGACGGGAATCGAGTAGCCGCTGATGATCCGGAAGGCCCGCGCCTCGTGGAACACACGCTTCTGGTCCTTGCGGAAGGGCTTGAGGAACGGGCCGCCGTTCCAGGCAAACGGCAGGCGCGAATGGCCGCCCAGAAAGGCGACCGGGTCGTAGAGCTGGTAGTAGCGGCCGAGATAGCGCTCGCGCCATTCGTCGGGATAGTCGGTGAGCAGGATCTGAGCGGCGCCGGCGCGGGCAAAGCGCGGCGCGCGCATCAGCAGATAGGAGAAATACAACAGCCCGAGACCGTCGACATAGCGGGACAACGCGCCCTCGATCGCCTTGAGGTCGGCGCACCCGTCGAACGGGTTCTGTTCGCAGAAATCCGGCACCATCTTCATAGTCGGGCCTCGCAGGCGGGCCATCCCGGCGCTTGCCTTGAAGACTCTAACACCGCCGGTTCCCGCCCCTCAAGCGCCCGGGGGACCGATGCACGCCCGTCGATGCCGGGGGTTGGGAGCCGGGAAGTGCCGCGCATATTGCAACATCTTGCAGTGTACCTGCCGGCCGGATCGGTGGTTAGCTCAGGCTTTCGCGGAGTTTGCTAAAAAAGGGGACCAGCGATGAGGAACTGGACAGGATCGCTGTGTACAGCGATCAGAACGGGCGCCCTGGCCGCTGCGGTGACGCTGCCGCTGACGGCGGCATATGCCGAAACCGTCAAGATCGGCGTCCTGGCGCCGCTGACGGGACCGTCGGCCTCCGACGGCGAGGAATTCGTGCGCGGCGTCGAGTGGGCGGTCGACGAGGCCAACGAAAACGGCGGCGTCGCCGGCTACACCTTCGAAACGGTGGTCGCCGACGTGAAAGACCACTCGGCGGCGAATGTGTCGAGCGCGGTCGAACGGCTGCTCGGCACCGACGGGGTCGAGGTGATCCTGACCGGCTATGCCAGCCTGTCGATGTTCGAGGTGGAGATGATGGCCGAGGCGGGCATGCCCTATATCGCCGCCGGTCCCTCGCCCTCCTTCGCCGCGATCGTCAGCCAGGCTCCTGAGGACTACTGGTGCTGCTGGTCCTACACCGCCTCCTTCAAGGGCTACGAGACCGACGTGCTGCCGGCGATCGAGAGCCTGGCCGCCGATGGCAAGATCTCGATCGACAACAAGAAGGTCGCGATCATCTCCTCGGACAATCCCTATTCGAAGACGATCTCCGAGGGCATGAAGAAGGTCTTCACCGATGGTGGCTGGACGATCACCGTCGACGAGTTGGTGCCGTTCGGCGAGGTCAGCGACTGGCGGGCGAGCCTTGCGAAAGTCCGGCAGGACCCGCCGGATCTGGTCATCAACACCGACTATCTGCCGGGCAATTCGGCCTTGTTCCTCAATCAGTTCCTGGAACAGCCGACCGACAGCGTCGTGTTCCTGCAATACGCCCCGTCGGTGCCGGAATTCGTCAAGCTGACCGGCGACAAGTCGACCGGCGTTCTCTACAACCTGATCGGCGGCCCGCTCGACACGCCCGGCTGGCCGCGCGGCCAGGAACTGATGCGCGCCTATGAGGACAAATACGGCGTGACCTCGGGCGCCTATGGCGTCGGCCTCTACGAGATGACCAACATGTATTTCAAGGCACTCGAAGAGGTCGGCGATCCGAAGGATCACGAGGCCATCGGCAAGGCGATCGGCAAGATCGAGGCGGATTCGGTCGCTGGCCCCATCGCCTTCGACCCGGCCACCCATGTCGCGCTGCAGAGCGACGACCACGTGCCGGTGTCGTTCTGGCAGATCTGGGACGGCGAGCGCGTGCTGATCAAGCCGGACAAATACGCAAACGGCGAATTCCGGCTGCCGCCGTGGATGGAGAAATAGGGCGCCCATGCGGCGCGGTGGAGTGGACCCCGCCGCGTCGCCGTTTGGTGTCATGCCCGGACTTGTTCCGGGCATCCATGACCACAGCCGCCAGCGAAGGTGTTCATGGATTGCCGGGACAAGCCCGGCAATGACGGCAGAGTGTTTTGGTTGGGGACACGCACAGAAGCGGCGTTACCCCTTACGACGCTGAAAACTCCGCTGTGCTGGCGAGATGTTGGATCTGGTCGGGGGATGACGATGGCGAGGACGGCGTTGATTCCTAGCCTGTCCCCCCTACCGAGGGTCATTGCCGGGCTTGTCCCGGCAATCCATGAACACAGACGCATGCGACGGTGCGCACAGATGTCCCGAACACGGCCGGCCATGACATATACAATGCCCTACAAGGCCTGAATCACTTCCAGTTGCCCAGACAATCATGCCGCACGCCGATACCCCCCTCTTCCAGGCCGACAGCCTGACCAAATCCTTCGGCGCGCTGAAGGCGGTCAACGCGGTCAGCTTCTCGGTCAGCGAAGGCGAGATCCTCGGCATCGCCGGGCCGAACGGCTCGGGCAAGAGCACGCTGTTCAACATCATCACCAACATCCCGTTTCGCGCCGACAGCGGCCGTGCGCTGTTTCAGGGCCGCGAGATCCAGCGGCGCGCCGGCCATGAGATCGGTCGGCTGGGGCTTGCCCGCACGTTCCAGCGCGAGACCGTGTTTCCAAGCCTGCGCTCGATCGACAACGTGCTGATCGCAATCGAATTCGGCGGCCATGCGGGCGCGCAGCGCGACAACGAGGCGCGCGCCGAGGCAGCGCTCGAGACCGTCGGGTTCCCGGCGACCATGCACAATACCCCGGCCGGCGGGCTGCCGGTGTTCCACCGCAAGCTGGTGATGATCGCAAGCGCGCTGGCGCTCGATCCGACGCTGTTGCTGCTCGACGAGCCGGCCGCGAGCCTGACCGAGGGCGAAATCGAGCGGATGCGCGCGCTGATCCTGCAACTCAAGGCCGGCGGCATGACGATCCTGCTGATCGAGCATGTGCTGCCGCTTCTGACCGGCGTGTCGGACCGGCTGATCGTGCTCGACCAGGGCACGCTGATCAGCGAGGGCGCGCCGCAGGACGTCATCGCCGATCCGCGTGTCATCGAAGCCTATCTGGGAGGCGCGGCATGAGCGAACCGCTCCTTCGGGTCGACGGCCTCGCCGGCGGCTATGATCCGGTGCAGATCTTCCAGGACATCTCGCTTGCCATGCCGGCGAATGCCAGCATCGGTCTGTTCGGCCCGAACGGCCACGGCAAGTCGACGTTCCTGCGGACGCTCTCCGGGCTGATCGACCCCTGGCGCGGCGACATCTATTTCGCCGGCGAGCGCCTCAATCTGGCCGGTGAACGCGGCAGCCGACGCTTCCGCAACTTCAATTACGACGCTGTCCACCGCCGTCGCATGAACCCGAAACAGGTCGCCCGCGCCGGCCTGATCCACGTGCCGCAGGGCAACTTGCTGTTTGCGGAAATGACCGTCGAGGAGACCCTGTCGGTCGCCCCGGCGGCGGCTGCCGGGCGGGGCGATGCGAAAGCGCAGCTCGATCAGGTCCATCGGCTGTTCCCGCGTGTCTACGAGCGGCGCTTTCACAAGATCCGGTTTCTGTCGGGGGGCGAGCGGCAGATGGTGGCGATCGGCGTCGGGCTGATGGCGGCGCCCAAGCTGCTGATCCTTGACGAACCGACGCTCGGCCTGTCGCCGAAACTGCGGCACGAGCTTTGCGCGGCGATCCAGAAAATCCGCGACGCAGGGGTCCCCCTGCTGCTGGTCGATCAGGATGTCGAGTTCCTGCAGTCGCTGATCGATACGCTCTACCTGTTCGACCACGGCCGCATCTCGCGGAAGATCGAGAAGGCCGAGATGCCCTCGCACGAGGACATCATGGCCATGCTGTTCGGTGCGCCCACAAGTGGGCCCGCTGGTGGGCCAGAGATTGGCAATGGGGGTTAGGCGATGAGTCTGGAGACACTGCTCTTCGTCGCCGCCGGCGGCATCGTGCTCGGCGGGCTCTATGCGCTGATGGCGACGGGGCTTGCCGTGGTCTGGACGACGCTCGGCATCTTCAACTTCGCCCATGGCGCGTTCATCGCCGCCGGCGCCTATATCGCCTGGCAGTTCAGCAGCGCGGAGGCCTTCGGGTTTGGCTATTTCGCCGGCGCCGCCGTTTCGGTGGCGGCGATGTTCGTCATCGGCGTCATCACCTACGCGCTATTGGTACGCCCCTTCGAGCGGCAGCCGAACCTGGTGCTCTTGTCGGTGATCACCACGCTTGCCGGGGCGACGATCCTGGAAAGCCTGCTCGACATTCTCTGGGGCGCCCGCTCGAAACAGATCGCCCGCGTCGTCGAGGGCGACGTGTCGCTTGCCGGCGTGACGATCTCGGCCAACGAGACCGTCTTGCTCGCTCTTGTCATCGTCATTCTCGTAGGCCTAGGCCTCTTCCTGCGCCGCGCGCCGGCCGGCCGGGCGATGCGGGCGGTCGCCCAGAACCGGGAATCGGCACAGCTGATGGGCCTCGACGTGCCGAAGCTCTACGCCATCGCCTTTGGCCTGTCGGCTGCACTTGCCGGGCTTGCCGGCCTGTTCATCGGCTCGATCCGCTTCATGACGCCGACCATGGGCACCGACCCGCTCCTGAAGGCGCTGATCGTCGTCATCTTCGGCGGCGTCGCGCGGTTCACCAGCCCGATCTTCGCGGCCTTCATCGTCGGCCTGATCGAGGCCTTCGCGACCTTCTATGTCGGGCTCTACTGGGCGCCGGCGGTGCTGTTCGCCATCATGATCGCGGTGCTGATCGTCAAGCCGGAAGGGCTTTTCGGCAAATACGAGAAGACCGTCTGATGCGCTACGATCCGCCGTTCCGCAAGACCACGGGCCTGATCCCGACGCTGATCGCGCTCACCGTTCTGGCCCTGCTGCCGCTCGTCTTCACCGATTCCTATTCGCGGCACATCCTGATCCTCGCCTTCGTCTTCGCGATCGTCGCCTCGAACTGGGATCTGAGCTTAGGCTTCGGCGGGCTGTTCAACTTCGCCCATGTCGCGCTGTTTGCGATCGGGGTCTATACCTACGGCATCCTGGCCAAGACGCTGGACGTCTCGCCATGGCTGGCGATGCCGGCCGGCGGGCTCGTCGCGATGATAGTCGCGGCCCTGATCGCCTTGCCGGTCCTCAGGCTGTCTGGGATCTACGTGATCCTGGTGACGATCGCCTTCTCGCAGCTCGTCTACCAGATCGTCATCAGCCAGTCCGACTTCACCGGCGGCACATCGGGCATGGTGCTGCTGCCGGCGCTTGATATCGACGGCTACCGGTTCGTGAAGAACAACCGGCTCGGCTACTACTATACCGGCCTCGTCCTGCTGATCGCCTCGACGGCGTTCCTGTATACCTTCACCCGCTCGCGCTACGGCCGGGCGATTATCGCCATGCGCGACAACAAATATTACGCCATGGCGCGCGGCGTCTCGGAGGCGCGCACCCGGCTTGTCACGCTGATGGCGAGCGCCCTGTTCACCGGGATTGCCGGCGGCTTCTACGGCTCCTATGTGCGGGTCGCCTCACCGGATGCCTTCGGGCTCGGGTTCCTGACGCTACTCCTGTCGATCCTGCTTTTAGGGGGCGCCGGAACGATCTGGGGACCGGTCGTCGCCGCCTTCGTCATCACGGTATTCTCCGAGGCGATCGGCGATCTCGGGCCGTGGCGCAACATCCTGATCGCGCTGATGATCGTGCTCGTCCTGGTGTTCTATCCCGGCGGGTTGTGGGCGGCGATCCAGGAGGGGCGCGAGATCCTCAACACCGCGATCAGCGGCCTCAAGGCCAAGATCCGGCGCGGCCGGGAGAAGGCGGCACGGGAGGCTCGGCTCGGCGCCAGGGAGCGAATGATCGAGACCCGGCACGGACCGGTCGCGGTCTCCGATACGGGCGCGCCCAGTTCCGCCGATCCGGCTCCGCCGGTCTTGATGATCCATGGTAATTCCTCCTGCAAGGAGGTGTTCACCCATCAGTTCGCGGCCTTCCGCGACCGCCACCGGATGATCGCCTTCGACCTGCCCGGCCATGGCGTCTCGACCAATGCTGATCCGGAAAAGACGTACAACGTCCAGGCCTATGCGGAGGTCGCCGAAGACGTGCTCGATGCACTCGGGGCCGAAGCGCCGGGCACCGAAAACCCGATCGTGTTCGGCTGGTCGCTCGGCGGCTATGTCGCGCTGGAGCTTGCCGCGCGCGGACGGCCGGTTTCCGGCGTCGCGATCTCCGGCACGCCGCCGCTGGCGGTCGCGCCCGACGATATCGGCGCTGCCTATGACGCCACCAGCCATTTCATCCTGGCCGGCAAGCAGTTCTACGCGCCCAACGAAACCCGCGCCTTCGCAACCTCCACCGCCGGGCCGAAGACCCGCGACAGCGCCTTCCTGCACGAAGCGGTGACCCGCACCGATGGGCGGGCACGGTTCTACATGATCACCAAGCTGATGGTGATGAACTGGCCGCGCCAGATGCGCATGCTGCGCGAGGGCACGGTGCCGTTTGCGATCCTGAACGGGTCAGACGACCCGTTCCTGAACCACGCCTATATCGCCGGCCTTGCCTATGGCGCTATCTGGACCGGCAAGCCGAACGATATCAAAGCGGGCGGGCACGCGCCGTTCTATGCAAGGCCGGAGGCCTTCAACGAAGCCTTTGCGACCTTCATCGCGGAGGCGTGCCACCCGCCGGAGCGAGATCAGCGCCCCTGATAGTCAGCGTCCGGAATAGACCGGCGCGCGCCGGTTGATCCAGGCATCGAGCGCCTCGGCCGTATCGGCGGTCGCGGCCATCCGGGCGAACTGCTCCTGCTCGATGATCAGCCCCTCGCCGATCGTCGTGTTGAGGCCGCGCGTTGCCGCCGACAACACGCGGGCAATCGCAAGCGGCGAATGGCGGGTGATCCGCTCGGCCATAGCGAAGGCGGCGCGCAAGAGGTCGTCCTGCGGGACGACCGCATTGACGAGGCCCATCTCACAGGCACGCCCGGGCGAGAAGGGATCGCCGGTCAAGAGCAGTTCCAGCGCCCGCTTTCGGCCGGCCAGCCGCGGCAGCCGCTGTGTGCCGCCGAAGGTCGGGGGAATGCCGATCGCGATCTCCGGCTTGGCGAACGCGGCGGTGTCGGCGGCGATCGCCATGTGGGCAGCCTCGGTGATCTCGCAGCCACCGCCATAGGCGAGGCCATTGACAGCGGCGATGACCGGCTTGGGAAAGGCCTCGATCCGCGCCGTCAGCGCCTGGCCGCGGCGGACGAAGCGCTTGACGGCGAGATCCGGACTTTCGGCGATATCGCGGGAGAATTCGTGGATATCCGCACCGGCCGAGAACGCCTTTTCGCCGGCACCGGTCAGGACGACCGCACCGATCGCCGCATCGTCCTCGATGGCATCGAGCACGCCCATCAGCCGGTCGACAAGCGCATAGTTCAACGCATTCAGCTTGTCCGGTCGGTTGAGGGTCAAAAGCGCGACGGCGCCATGGTCTTCGCGGCGGACGACGTCCTCTGAGCCGTGTTTCGGGTTGTTCGCGTCGGAAACGGGTTTCAAAACGGGGGCAGTCATCGCTCACTCCTGTCGTCTGGCTATCGGATGACGCGACCGTAGAGGCAGTGCGCAGTTGCCTAAACTCACTGGTTAGTATATATATAAGCCTTATGCCGAGAAACTCTGACGAGACCCGAAACAAGATCCTGAACGCCGCCTCGCGGCTGTTCTACACCGAAGGCCTCAGGGCGGTGAGCGTCGACACGGTCGCCGAGGCGGCCGGCGTCACCAAGAAGACGCTTTACTACCACTATCGCAGCAAGGACGACCTGATCGCCGCCTATATCGCCAGCCGCGACAACCCGACCCTCGATGCCTTCGACGACTGGTATGCCGCCTCCGAGGGCGATGTCGCCGAGCGGATCGGCGCGGTGTTCCGCAAATTCGCCGACGCGGCCGCATCGCCGAAATGGCGCGGCTGCGGTTTCATGCGGGCCGTCGCCGAACTCGCCAACATGCCGGGCCATCCGGCGATCGCCGCCGGCGTCGCCCACAAGAAACGGTTCGAGCAATGGATCGCCGCGCAGCTGGAAGCCAGCGCGATCGCCGATCCGGCCGATCTCGCCCGCGAGATCGCGATCCTGTTCGAGGGCGCCGCGGCGACCATGCTGATGCACCGCGACAGCGCCTATATCGAGACGGCGGGCGCGATGGCGGTCGATCTCATCCGCCGGGCCGACCCGGACGGGAAGATAGATCCCGGTAATCCGTGAGGGCTTGGTGCGGGCGCCCATGCCCGTTTTGCCAGGGCGTGGGGCATATCTGCGCAGAGGATTCCTTGCGCGGCCGCTCGTCTCGTCACGCCACAACACAGTCGCTAGCATGGGTGTTCATGGATTGCCGGGGCAAACGCGGCAATGATATCGATGGCAACTGAGAAGCGCCGGCCGTCGCCCTGCACGCGGCTTCACAACAGCGCACGGATTACACCAACCACCTAACGGAACGACCGAATGACGCTTCCAACAGTGCCGCTTGAAGACTGGTACGAGACGGTGGCGCTGGATCACGGCGTCACGCTGATCCACGAGCCGCATATCTTTCCGTTCTACCGCTGCAACATGTGGCATGTGCGCGGGCGCGAGCGCGACATGCTGGTCGATACCGGGCTCGGCTGGTTCAGCCTGTCGGCGGCCGAGCCCTGGCTGCACGACCGGCCGCTCGTCTGCGTCTCAAGCCACACGCATTTCGATCACATCGGCTCGACGCACGAATTCACCGAGCGGCTGGTGCATCCGCTCGAGGCCGATATCCAGGCCGATCCGCAACCGGCCCTGACGCTCGCCGATCCCTATCTCGTCAAGACCCCGCCGGGCGACATCTTCACCGCGCTGCCGGAAGGATGGGATCCGGCGGCCTATGTGGTCGAACCGGCACCCGCCACCGGCTTCATAGACGATGGCGACGTCGTCGATCTCGGCGACCGGCGCTTCCGGGTCATCCACACCCCCGGCCATTCGCCGGGCGGCATCGCGCTTTTCGAGGAGCAGACCGGCATCCTGATCTCCGGCGACATCCTGTATGACGAGGCGCTGGTGACCGACTGCTACCATTCGGACATGGACGATTACCGCGCCACGATGCGGTTCCTCCGCGATCTCGAACCGGCCCTCGTCCATGGCGGCCACGGCCCGAGCTTCGGGCTCAAGCGATACCGCGAGATCATCGACGGGTTTCTTGCCGAACACGCCTGAGGCGCGGGCGCCCTCTACATGCCGGGCAGGCCCATGCCCGGCGGCAGCGACAGGCCGCCGGTCAGGTCCTTCATCTTCTCCGCCATCGCCTGCTCGGCCTTGCGGCGGGCGTCGTTGTGGGCGGCAACGATCAGGTCCTCCAGGATCTCCGCCTCGTCGGGCTTGATCAGGCTCGGGTCGACGCGGAGGCCGCGCATGTCGCCTTTGGCCGTCAGCGTCACCGTGACGAGGCCGCCGCCGGCGGTGCCCTCGACCTCCAGCCGGTCGAGCTCGGCCTGCATCTCGCCCATCTTCGACTGCAGGTCCTTGGCCTGCTTCATCATCTTCAGGAAATCCATGCCGGCTCCTTCGTCTATGCTTCCAGGTCGATGTCGTCGTTGCCATTATCATCCGATCCGGGGTCATCCGGCCCGGCTTCGATTTCGGGGTCCGGACGCGGTTCCTCGGGTGCCGGTGCCGCCTCGACATCACGCACCGTGACGATCTCGGCGCCGGGAAAGGCCTCCAGAACGGCGGCAACCGCCGCTTCGCCGCGCATTTCGGCGATGCGGCGGGCGCGCTTTTCCTTGGCCTGCGCACGCAGGGTCGGCGCGCCCTCTTCCCGCGAAACGGCGACCACCCAGCGCGTGCCCGTCCAGTCCTTCAGCTTGACCGACAGGTCCTGGACGAGATCGCCCGGCGCGCCGTCGGCCAGGGAGAACTCGATCCGGCCCGGCTCGAAGCGGACCAGATGGACGAACATCTCAAGCGCGGTGCGCAGCTTGGCGTCGCGCTTCCGGTCGGCCAGTTCGACGACCGCCTCGAAGGTCTCCGGCTTCGCATAGGCCACCTCCATGCGCGGAGCGGCGTCCGGGACGGCCGGGGCAGCCTCGGGGGGCGCAGCCTCGGGAGCGGCCTGCTCGGAGGGTACGATGCCAAGACGCGCGGTCGCCGGCATGGGTGTGAAGACGGGCAGCGGCTCCTTGCGCGGCGCCTGGACGGCGGCCGCGCCGGAGCGCGCGCCGAGCGCGACGCCCTGGACCGCTCCGCCCCCTCCGGATCCCCCGCCGGAGGCACCAGCCGGAGCGGGACCCGGCTGGCCGGGCGCCGCCGGCGCCCCGTCGAGCCGTTTGATGACGTCCTCCGGGCTCGGCAGGGTCGCGGCATAGGCAAGCCGCACCAGCACCATCTCGGCGGCGGCCAGCGGCCGCGGCGCGGTTTCGACCTCGGTTATGCCTTTCAGCAGGATCTGCCAGGCCCGGCTCAGTTCCGGCACCGGGATCTTGGCGGCGAAGTCACGCCCGCGCTTGCGCTCGGCCTCCGACAGGGTGGCGCCCTCGCCGGAATCGGGAACGATCCGGAGCCGGGTCACCAGATGGACGAAGCCGGCCAGATCGGTCAGCACCATGTCGGGTGCCGCGCCCTCGGCGTATTGGGCGTTCAGCTCGGTCAGCGCGGCGGCGATATCGCCGGACATCACCTGCTCGAACAGATCGACGACCCGGGCCCGGTCGGCGACGCCGAGCATCGCGCGAACCTCGTCGGTCAGCACATGGCCGCCACCATGGGCGATCGCCTGGTCGAGCAGCGACAGGGAATCGCGCACCGATCCCTCGCTCGCCCGGGCGATCAGGCGCAACGCCTCGTCCTCGACATCGACCTGCTCGGCCGTGGCGATGCCGCCCAGATGGGTAACCAAGAGGTCGGCCTCGACCCGGCGCAGGTCGAAGCGCTGGCAACGCGACAGGACGGTGATCGGCACCTTGCGGATCTCGGTCGTCGCGAAGATGAACTTGACATGCTCCGGCGGCTCCTCGAGCGTCTTCAGAAGGCCGTTGAAGGCGGCCTTCGAGAGCATGTGCACCTCGTCGATGATGTAGATCTTGTATCGCGCTTCCGCCGGCCGGTAGCGCACCGCCTCGATGATCTCGCGGATATCGTCGATGCCGGTATGGGAGGCGGCGTCCATCTCGATGACGTCGACATGGCGCGATTCGAGGATGGCGCGGCAATGGCGCCCCTCGGTGTCCATCTCAAGCGTCGGGCCGGCCTCATCGGCCGTCTCGCCGTCCGGCTGATAGTTGAGGGCGCGGGCGAGAATGCGGGCCGTCGTCGTCTTGCCGACACCGCGCACGCCGGTCAGCATATAGGCCTGCGCGATGCGGCCGGAGGCAAACGCGTTCGACAGCGTGCGGACCATCGGCTCCTGGCCGATCAGGTCGGCAAAGCTCGTGGGCCGGTATTTCCGGGCGAGCACGCGGTAGCCGGCGGCGCCGGGGGCGAGAGTCCCTGCGGACTCCCCCTGGGGATTGTCTGGCGAACCGTCCGGCGGTCGCTGATCCATCAAACGTCCCCGTTCAGGTCGCCCCGTTTACCGGGCTTTCGCGGCGCGGCCCCCGATCGCATTCCTGATCGACTCGTTCGGCTGCAGTGCCGGGCCGGACTGCTGAAAACCGGTGGCCGGTCTTAGGGCCTGTTGAGTATCATAACTGCGGTGGCAAGCGGGAGGCTGGTCGACAACCCGAACCATGACTCGTTAGGGCTGCTTCCTTCCGGACCTGACCCGGTTGGCGAGCGGCTCGTCCACCGCCAACCTCCCTGCCGTCCTATATCGGGCGAAACGGCCGACAACGCAAGTAGGCACTGGCGCCGTGTTGGGGATAGGTGTTGCGCGGACGCGGTTCTGCCGGGACAATCGACCGGACCCGCACTCGCCCCCTGCCTCGCATCACCCAAGGGACCGCTTGCAATGACCGATCGCGGCAGACCCCGGCACCGACCCACGCGGTTTCGCTGGGTCGTCGTCGGCCTCCTCTTCGCGATCTCCGCCATCAATTTCGTCGACCGGGCGGTCCTGTCCTTCGCCATCACGCGCATCGAAGCCGCCTTCGGCCTCGACAATGCGTCCGTCGGTCTGATCCTCGGCGCCTTCGGGCTGGGCTATTTCGTCTCGACCGTTGCCGGCGGCGCGCTCGTCGATCGCTGGGGCGCCCGCAACGTCCTGGCCATCTCGGTCTGTCTGTGGGGCGTGTCGATGTTCGGCGCCGGCGCCGCCGTCGGGTTCGCGTCCATCTATATCGCCCGCCTGTCCCTCGGGCTTGCCGAAGGGCCGGTGTTTCCCTCGATCAACCGCGGCGTCGCCAACTGGCTGCCGGTCGAGGAGCGCGGCCGGGCCCTGTCGCTGACGATCATCGGCATTCCGATCGCGATCGCGCTCAGTTCTCCGGTGATTACCGCCATGATCGCCGCGATCGGCTGGCGCGGCGCCTTCGTCGTCCTCGGGATCGTCGGGTTTCTTTGGCTGCCATTCTGGCTGCGGCTGTTTCGCAACTGGCCCGAAGAGTCGGACCGGGTCGATGCCCGGGAACGCGCCCGCATCGTCGCGGGCCGGGAGGACGCCGCGCGGGCGGACCGGGAAATGGCGCCCGTCAGCAGCGCGGACTGGCGCTTCGTCGTCCTCAACCCGACGATGCTCGCCAACAACTGGTCCTATTTCGTCCTCGGGACCAAGTCGTTCTTCTTCATCACCTGGCTGCCGAAATACCTGGAACAGGAATACGGCATGAGCCTGATCGGCGTCGGCGTGTTCTCGGCCGCCCCCTGGGGCCTGGGCGCCGTGCTGATCTGGCTGCTTGGCGATATTTCGGACCGGCTCTACAGGAGAACGGGCAGCATCCGCGTCGCGCGGACCTATCCCATTCTCGTTGCGCAATTGGTCTCGGCGCTGGCCATACTGCCGCTGGGGTTCGGGGTGGGGCTCGAGACGGCCATGGTGCTGATCACGATCGCGCTGGCCTTCGCGATCTCGCCCAATCCGCTGTATTCGGCGGTCTGCATCGATATCGCGCCGAGACTGGCCGGAACGGCCTATGGCGTGATGAACGGCGCCTATGCGGCCGCCGGCTTCCTCGCCCCGTCCGTCACAGGCTTCCTCGTCGCCCAATCCGGCAACTATCAGATGGTCTTCTGGCTGATGGCGCTCCTGGGGTTTTCAGCGGTCCTGGCCCTTGCCCTGTATCACTGGCCCGACGCAAGCGCGCGTCGTTTCCAGTCGGGATCGTGAGGAGGCCGCATCTTGCACGCGCGGTCCGGTCGTTTCCTGATCCGCGCAGCCCGCCCGGCGGAGGCCGGTTCGGATCCAACACTGTCCGGTTCAGAGGTTGAGGGGGCCTTTTTCCGCCTGACCACCCCCTCGGATGTCATGCCCGGACGTGTTCCGGGCATCCATGAACACCTCGCTGGCATCTGTGTTCATAGATTGCCGGGACAAGCCCACTGGTGTCCGGTTTAGGTTTGTTGATTGAACAGGGTCATCTGCCTGTTGTCTGCCACGGGCGGTGGCTCGGGGCTTTTGAGGGCGTTGATTGGTCGCCTGTGCATGAGGTTGATGCGGACGAGGCGGCGGAAGGCGGTGGGCTGTCTGATGGCTTTCTGCGTTGCCTTGGCAGCCCGCAGGAGCAGGTATGCGATCAGGGCGACATAGACCTGGATGCGCACGGCGTTCTCGGAGGTTCCCAGGACGTGCCGGATCTTCAGGTTCTGCTTGATCCACTTGAAGAACAGCTCGATCTGCCATCGCTGTTTGTAGAGATCGGCGATCTCTTCGGCAGGCGCGTCGAGATCGTTGGTGACAAGGCGGATAGTCTTTCCGGTGGACAGGCGCACGGTGATCTCGCGAACAGGATCAGCGCACGGGTTGCGGCGCGACCGGCTCATGCGCTGCGGCAACAGGCCGATCCTGTCGGCGATGACCGGCCCTTGGTCTGATCCCTTGGCGGATCCCTGGGCGGCTGCCTGGGCGGTTGCCTGTTCGCACACCGGGTGTTCGGCCGTCACCTTGAGCCTGGTATTGGTCTTCAGGCGCGTGACGAAGCGGCAGCCGGCGGCATCGAGCCTGGCCCACCAGCCGTAGTCATAGTAGGCCAGATCGAACACATAGGTCATGCCCGGCTCGATCGGCATGGCCTTGGCAGGCGTGATGTCGTTGACGGTCTGGCCGGTGACGTCGAGGCGGCAGGGCGCCTCGGCGCACGGGTCGTAGACGACATGCAGCTTGACCGCCCGCGCCCCCTTGACGGCCGCCACCCAGCCGCCGCTCAGCGACGACACCTGCACGCGGGTGGCATCGAGGATGCGCACCGCATCCGCCATATGCCGGCGGGTGCGGCGGCCGGCGGCGGCGGCCATATGGGCGAACAGGTCGCCATACAGGGCAGCCGGGCGGCGGGCATTGGCATCGGCCAGGGTCGAGCGCGCCACGCAGCATCCGCCGGCATGGTAGAGCCGGGCGCGCTGGCTGATCAGGCCCGCTTCGATCTCGCGCAGGCTCGAGGCGCCGGCCAACTGCCCGAACAAGAGCGCCAGGAACTGCCCCTTGCTGGTCAGGGACCGGGTCCGGTAGTCGGCCCGATGCCGGTCGACGAGACGGTCGAACACGCCCCAGGGAACATGCTTCAGAACCTGATGAAAAACGCTATTGTGATGCCGCATGACATTGACCCCCTGTTCGTGTCTCAAACGCCGCGAAACGTCTGAAACCGAGTAGAATCAATGTCATGCACTACGTCCACAAAAATAAACCGGACAGCAGTGGGACAAGCCCGGCAATGACACGGAGGGGGGATGGCCGGCGATACCAGACACCGCTTCCGTTAAGGAAAACCGAGTTGATGATGGTTGAGTGAATCCATGTCCCGCCACCGCCGTTTTCCGAAACCGTTATGCCGGACAAACGGTTAATCGACGTCCCCGAGATTGAACCGGACACCAGTGGTTCGGATCGGACTTGCCGGCCCCGGCGAAAGAAACGATGATCCGAATGGTAGAACTCCATGCCAAAGGCGAACCGCCGTGCCCTCCGGAGCCGAACCCCAAGGCAACAGGACCCATTTCAGATGGGTCATCGTGGCGATGCTGTTCGCCATCACCGTGATCAACTATATCGATCGCTCGGCGCTCTCCTTCGGCATCCACGACATCGCCCGGGACTTCGGCTTCGACACCAAATCCGTCGGATTGCTGCTCGGTGCCTTCGGGGCGGGGTATTTCGTCACGACCCTGGCCGGCGGCGTCACCGTCGACCGATACGGCGCGCGCGGGGTGATGATCGTCGCAGCCCTTGCCTGGAGCCTTGCCATGCTTGGCACCGGCATGGCGATCGGCTTCATCATGCTCTATGCGTGCCGGGCGGCGCTGGGGCTGGCGGAGGGGCCGAACTTTCCGGCGATGAACCGCAGCATCGCCAAATGGCTGCCGATCGACGAGCGGGCGAGTGCCCTGTCCTTCTCGCTCGTTGCCGTGCCGGTGGCACTGGCGATCGGCGCGCCCATCGTCACGACGCTGATCACACTGTTTGGCTGGCGCGGCAGTTTCATCGTGCTGGCAATCGCCGGCTTTGCCTGGCTGCCGCTGTGGATCTGGCTGTTCCGCAACCGGCCGGAGGAGTCCGGCCATGTCGGCGAGAGCGAACGAAATTACATCGCGGCCGGCCGGGAGGAGCCGGCGGAGCAAGGCCGCGATTTCATCTCGCGCGGCGAGGTGAAATTCCTGCTCACCAACCCGACGCTGCTCGCCAACACATGGGCGTTCTTCGTCTTCGGCTACTTCCTGTTCTTCTTCATGACCTGGCTGCCGGAATATCTTCGCCAGGCCTACAAGCTCAGCCTCACGGAGGTCGGCGCCTTCGCCTTCCTGCCCTGGGCGTTCGGCGCGCTGCTGATTTGGTTCTGCGGTCCGCTCGCCGACCATCTCTACCGCCGGCACGGACGGCTGCGGGTCTCGCGCAGCTATCTCATCATGGCGACCCAGTTCATCGCGGCGATCGCCGTGGTGCCGGCGGTCCATGCCGGGCATGTCGGCTGGGCGATCCTGTTCATTTCGTTTGCCGTCGGGTTCGGCCTGGCGGCGAACGCCGCCTTCTATGCCACGACGATCGATATCGCGCCGAAACGGGCCGGAACCGCGCTCGGCATCACCGATGCCGGCTTCGCGATCTCCGGTTTCGTCGCGCCGACGCTGACCGGCTATGTCGTCTCGTGGTCCGGCAGCTTCCACGCGGCATTCTGGATCCTCGGCGGCCTGGCGCTGTCCTCGGTGATCGTCGTGTGGCTGTTTCACCATCCCGATTCCAGCCGCCGGCTGACCACGGCCGATGCGTAGTTCTCAATCCAGCGAGGCCCCTCGAAATGAACGCGACCTTCTCCCTCAATCCAAGCCTCGAGGCCGACAGCGTTCCCGTCACCGCGCTGCCTTTAAGCGACGTGCGGCTGATGATGGATGCCAATTATCCCTGGCTGATCCTGGTGCCGCGGCTGCCCGACGCAATCGAGATCATCGACCTCGACCCAGAGACGCGACATCAACTGATCGACGAGATCGCGCAAGTCAGCCACGCGCTGCGCGAGAGCACCGGGGCGGAAAAAATGAACGTCGCCGCGCTTGGAAATCAGGTCGCGCAACTGCATATTCACGTGATCGCCCGGTTCCGCAACGATCCCGCCTGGCCCGGTCCGGTCTGGGGCGCGGCCCATCGCAAGCCCTATGGGGCCGACGAGCGGGACCGGCTGATCGACCTGCTCGTCGGCCGGCTCGGCTGACACCCGCCAAGCCGCCCCGCCCTGGCAGTCCCCGCGCGGCCTCCTCGTGGCCCCCTCGTGACCACAGATAACAAGAAGGATTCCCCATGCCCGATCGAAGCCAGCGCACCGGCTATAGCGAAAGCCTGCTCGACCGGGCAGCCGACCGGCGTCAGGATGACGACTGGCTTCAGGACGCAGCCCGGCGCGGGCGGTTCCTGCTGTTCGTCGACGAGCGGCCGCTGTTCAATGTCGCAAACGGGTCGGCGCCCGACCCGGTCTTCACGGCCGACGCGATAGAGCGGTTCGACCCGGACCTGTCCCGGTCGATCTTCCTGGGGATCGACGGCGACGTGCCGATGTTCGCAGCCCCCATCACCAGACAGCCGGTCGAGGAGCAGGCCGGCGAAGCCTTTCTGGGCGACGGGTCACTGAAGGCGATCGACGTGCGCTCGATCGCCATCCAGGGGCTCGTCCACCCGGCGATGCTCGGCCCGATCGCCCAGGCCAAGAGCATGCTCGACTGGCACGAGCGGCACCGCTTCTGCGCGCGCTGCGGCGCCCGGACCACGAAATCGGACGCCGGCTACCGGCGCGACTGCGGCGACTGCGGCGCCCAGCATTTTCCGCGCACCGATCCGGTCGTCATCATGCTGGCGATCTCCGGCGACGACTGCCTGCTGGCGCGCAGCCCGCGCTTCCTGCCGAACATGGTCTCGGCGCTCGCCGGCTTCGTCGAGCCCGGTGAGACCATCGAGGACGCGGTGCGCCGCGAGGTCAAGGAAGAGACCAATATCGACACGGCGCATGTCGCCTATCATTCGAGCCAGCCCTGGCCCTTCCCCGCCTCATTGATGATCGGCTGCTTCGCCGAGGCCGTCTCGCGCGACCTGGTGCTCGACCACAAGGAGCTTGAATATGGCCGCTGGTTCGCGCGCGAGGAGGTCGCGGCGCTTCTGAACGGCACGCATCCGGAAGGCTATATGTGCCCGCCGAAGATGGCGATCGCCCATCAACTGCTCAGGAGCTTCGTCGAGGGCGAGACGATTTTGTAGGGCTGGCATCGCCCGCCAGTCCCCTCAGCGTCATTGCCGGGCTTGTCCCAGTACTGTCCGGTTTAATTCCAGCGACTTCGCCTAACCGATTGTCTGGCATGGCTTTTCGAACAAACTGCGGCTGGAAGACACAAGACGCTCCCACCCTCTCGGACGTCATCCCCGGACTTGTTCCGGGGAACCATGAACACAGTCGCTGACGGAGGTGTTCATGGATTGCCGGGACAAGCCCGGCAATGACAGCAAGTGTGGTTGGCTGGTGATACCAAGACACCGCTTCCATAGAGGAAAACAGAGTTGATGACGTCCGATGGGGTGGCCAAGCTTAAAACAAAGCCCCCGCCTCCGCCGAACCGGGCAGCAGTGGTTCCCTGCCGAGACGACGCTATTCGAGAAAAGGCTACGCCTTGCCGTTCGGCTCGCGGATGCGTTCGCGGAAGGGGCTTGCCCGGTAGACGCCGAGGATGCGGAACTCGCGGGTAAAGAATTCCAGTTCCTCGAATGCCAACTGCACGTTCGGGTCGTCCGGATGGCCCTCGATGTCGGCGAAGAACTGGGTGGCGTAGAACTCGCCCTCGAGCTGGTAGGATTCCAGCTTCGTCATGTTGACACCGTTGGTGGCGAAACCGCCCATCGCCTTGTAGAGCGCGGCGGGGACGTTGCGGACGCGGAAGATGAAGGTGGTGATGATCGGTCCCAGCCCCCGGGCCGCCCAGGCGGCGTCCTTCGCCATCACGATGAAACGAGTGGTGTTGTGCTCCTCGTCCTCGATATCGGCGGCGAGCACGTCGAGATCGTAGATATCGGCGGCAAGCCGCGAGGAGATCGCCGCCCGCGTCGGGTCGTTGCGCTCGGCGATCATCCGGGCGGCGCCCGCGGTATCGGCATGCACCTCGGCCTTGAGCCCGTGCTCGCGGATCGCCTTGCGGCACTGGCCGAGCGCCATGACGTGGCTGTGCACCGTCTTGACGGTGTCGAACGTCGCGCCGCGCGGGGCGACCAGGCAATGATGAACGGGCAGGAAATACTCGCCGATGATGTGCAGGCCCGAGGTCGGCATCAGGTGATGGATGTCGGCGACCCGGCCGGCGACCGAATTCTCGATCGGGATCATGCCGAGCGAGGCGCTGCCGTCGGCGATCGCCTGCAAGGCGTCCTCGAAGGTCCGGCAGCCGAATGCCTCGTAGTCGGGATAGACGTCGGAGCAGGCCATGTGGGAGTTGGCGCCGGGTTCGCCCTGGAACACGATCCGGCGCGGCTGTGAGGTCATCATCGTCTTTGCGCGAAGTCCTGTCTGGGAAGCGTATCGGGCCTGCACGGAAAGCTCCGCGGTCCCGAAAAACCGATCGTTCAGGCACCCAGCCGACGGCGGGCCTGATCGAGATCGGCGGGAGTATCGACACCGACCGGGACCGTGTCAACGATGCCGATATCGATGCGCATGCCGTGTTCGAGGGCGCGCAACTGTTCGAGCCGTTCGCGCGTCTCCAGCGGCGAGGGGGGAAGGGCTACGAATCGCTCGAGCGCGCGACGCCGGTAGGCGTACAGGCCGATGTGATGATAGTGCGGCCCATTGCCCCAGGGCGCGGTCGCCCGGGTGAAATAAAGGGCGCGCAGCCGGTCGGGCGCGAGCGGCGTGCCGACCGCCTTGACGACATTGGGATCGTCGCGCTCCTGTGCGTCGACGATTTCGGCGGCGAGCGTTGCGATATCGACGGCCGGCTCCTCAAGCAGGGCCGCGGCGGTCCGGATCATCGCCGGATCGAGATCGGGAAGGTCGCCCTGCACGTTGATCACCGCCTCGACCGCGCCGCCCGGATCCATCTTGCCAAGCGCTTCGGCGATCCGGTCGGATCCGGAGGGGTGGTCGCTGCGCGTCAGGATCGCCGTACCGCCGACCGCCTCGATGGCCGCGGCGATGCCGGCATCGTCGGTGGCAACCGCGACGGGGCCTATACCGGCGGTGTGCGCCTGCTCATAGACGCGGACGATCATCGGCTTGCCGGCGATATCGGCGAGCGGCTTGCCCGGCAGCCTGCTCGAGGCCATCCGGGCCGGGATCAGCACGAGCGCGGTCACGTCCTCTCCTCCACGACCATCCGCCCCCGAAAACCGAGGGTTATCCGGCCTGCGTCCTTTATACGTGTTGCCATTGCCTGACAATTATGCGTATCAGTTGCGAACCATTCTAGAGCACCGGGCCGGAGCCGGCCGGGTCGGGGCCGTTTTGCCGGGGGACCGGCTTTGAAAGATCTGGAGTTACGGGCGCATGGACAGCTTCGAGTTCAACAAATTCGCGGGCGCCGTCCTGTTCACCCTGCTGGTGACGTTGGGCGTGGCCATTCTCGCAGAAGAGCTGTTTCATCCCCATCATCCGGAAAAGGCGGGATATGAGGTCGCCGTCGCCGAGGACGGCGCGCCAGGCGCCGCCGAAGCCGCGTCCGAAGAGGTGACGCCGCTGCCGGTCCTGCTGGCCACCGCCGATGCCGCCAAGGGCGAGGCCCAGTTCAAGAAATGCCAGGCCTGCCACACGGTGGATGACGGTGGCGCCAACAAGGTCGGCCCCAACCTGTGGAACATCGTCGACCGGCTGATGGGCTCGCATGAGGGCTTTTCCTATTCGAGTGAAATGGAAGAGCACAAGGCAGCGGGCGACCTGTGGACCTACGCCAATCTCGATCACTTCATCGAGGCGCCGAAGAAATTCATGCCGGGCACCGCGATGGCGTTTGCCGGCATCCGCAGGCCGAACGACCGCGCCGATCTGCTGGCCTATCTGCAGACACTGTCGGCAAGCCCGGTGCCGTTCCCGGTCGCCGACGCCTCGGGCGCGGAGGCCGCCGAGGACGCGGGCGCCGGCGGCGCGGAAACGGGTGAGGACGCCGAAGGAGAGACCGGCGAAACCCAATAGGCCACGATTTGGCAGACCGGAAGAACGGCCTGAGATCTCTATCGTTTTCAAGCGCCCGCTGACGCAGCGGGCGCTTTTGTTTTGTCCCGGCATCGGTCGCGATCGATTAAATTTACGTCATAAACGATGCGCGGCGGTCGAAACGGTCTAGATTAAGGCCTGCGCCTCGGGCACACAGATGCCCATGATCACAAGACGAGGTTTGAAGAGAAGGGGATGAGAGCGATGCGGATAAGCGTCCGGCACACCGCCATGGCCCTGGCCATCGGCCTGCTGACAGCACCCTTGGCGATCAACGCCAGCGCCGAGGACGCCAAGACCGCCGAACCCGAATGGCGCCATGCCACCTCGCTGTTCGGGGACGTGAAGTATCCGGCCGATTTCACCCATTTCGACTACGTCAATCCGGACGCACCGAAGGGCGGCACCTTCCGCCGGTCGGCGATCGGCACCTTCGACACGCTCAACCCCTTCAACATCAAGGGCACGCCTGCGGCTGCGGCGACGCAGATCTACGACAGCCTGATGACCACCTCCGTCGACGAACCCAGTTCCGAATACGGGCTGATCGCGGAGGCCATGAAATATCCCGACGATTATTCGTGGGTCACCTTCAGGCTGCGTCCGGAGGCGCGCTGGCACGATGGCGAACCGATCACGGTGGAAGACGTCATCTGGAGCTTCCACACGCTGAAGAAGTCACACCCGCTGTTCAACTCCTACTACAAGAACGTCATAAGCGCGGAACAGACCGGCGAACACGAGGTGACCTTCACATTCGACCAGACCGGCAACCGCGAACTGCCGCAGATCGTCGGCCAACTGGTTTTCGTGCTGCCGAAGCACTATTGGGAAGGCACCGATGCGAACGGAAACAAGCGGGATTTCACGGCGTCGACCCTGGAGCCGCCGCTTGGATCCGGCCCCTATCGCATCAAGGAGGTGAAGCCCGGCCGGTCGATCACCTATGAGCGGGTGCCGGACTATTGGGGCAAGGACCTGCCCGTCAATGTCGGCCACCACAATTTCGATGAGATCCGCTACGAATATTTTCGCGACATGACGGTCGCACTCGAGGCCTTCAAGGCCGATCAGTTCGACCTGCGCGCGGAGAACTCCGCCAAGCGCTGGGCAACAGGCTATAATTTCCCCGCCGTCGAGCGCGGCGACGTCGTGCTGCAGTCGTTCCAGACCAAAAACGCCGAGCCGATGCAGGGCTACGTCTTCAACCTGCGCCGCGACAAATTCAAGGACCCGAAAGTCCGGCAGGCCTTCAACTACGCCTTCGATTTCGAATGGCTGAACGCCAATATCTTCTACGACCAGTATCAGCGCACCGGCAGCTTCTTCGAGAATACGGAACTGGCCGCGACCGGCCTGCCCGAGGGCAAGGAGCTGGAGATCCTCGAAAAGGTCCGCGACCAGGTGCCGCCGGAGGTGTTCACCACCGAATACAAGAACCCGGTCGGCGGCGACACCCGGACCCTGCGCACCAATCTGCGCGAGGCGGCGCGGCTCCTGAAGGAAGCCGGCTGGGAGGTCAAGGGCGGCGTACTCACCAATGGCGAGACCGGCCAGCCGTTCACGGTCGAGTTCCTGACGTCGCAACCGGATTCGGAGCGCACCCTGTCGCCCTATATCCAGAACCTGAAGAAGCTCGGCATCCAGGCAACCATCCGCCCGGTCGATACCGCCCAGTATCAGAACCGCATGGACAATTTCGACTTCGACGTGACGACCGACATGTTCCTGCAATCGCTGTCGCCGGGCAACGAACAGCGCGATTTCTGGGGATCGGCGGCAGCCGACACGCCCGGCAGCCGCAACACGATCGGCATCAAGAACCCGGCGATCGAAACGCTGATCGACGAGATCATCTATGCCAAGGACCGCGCCACGCTGGTCGCTGCGACCCGGGCGCTCGACCGTGTCCTGTTGTGGAACCACTATCTGGTGCCGCAGTTCTTCTCCCCCGACACCCGCACCGCCCGCTGGAACCGGTTTGGGATGCCGGAGACCAAGCCCGATTACGGTATCGCGACCACCACCTGGTGGTGGGACGAAGAAAAGGCGGCGAACGTCAAGAAGGGCTCCTGAGCGGCATGGCCAGGCGGACAAGCAGCGTGGCCCCCATGCCAGACGAGACCCCGGCGCGCGGCCTGACCCGGCGGTCGCTGATCACGACAGCGGCGGTCGGCGCAGGCATGTCGCTTGTTCCCGGCTGGCCGGTCGCGGCAGGCGCGAGCGACAAGGTGAGCGGGCGGCTGCACGGTCTGTCGATTTTCGGCGACCTGAAATACCCGCCGGGCTTCAGCCGCTTCGACTATGTCAATCCGGACGCGCCGAAGGGCGGGCGGCTTGCCCGAGTGCCCTCGTCCTGGGCCTATAACCAGAACCCGCAGACCTTCAACACGCTCAACACGCTGATCCTGAAGGGCGACGCGCCGGTCGGGCTGACCATCATCTACGATTCGCTGATGGCGCGCGCGCTGGACGAGCCGGACGCGGTCTACGGCCTGATCGCCGAGGGGGTCGAGAGATCCGCCGACGGCAATACCTATCGCTTCCACCTCCGGCCGGAGGCGCGCTGGCACGACGGAACGGCGCTGACGGCCGACGACGTCGCCTTCACGCTGAATATCCTGAAGGAAAAGGGCCATCCGCTGATCAGCCAGACGATTCGCGAGATGGCCGGCGCCACCGCGGTTTCGCCCGGCGAGGTCGAGGTTAGCTTCACCGGCGAGCAGTCGCGCGATCTCGTCCAGACCGTCGCGACCCTGCCGATCGTCTCGAAGGCTTACTACGAAAAGCAGCCCTTCGACGACTCGACGATGACGGTGCCGCTCGGCTCCGGCCCCTACCGGGTCGGGCTGTTCGATACCGGCCGTTTCATCGATTACGAGCGGGTCGACGACTATTGGGGCAAGGATCTTGCGGTCAATGTCGGCCAGTACAATTTCGACACGGTCCGCATCGAGTTCTACCGCGACCGCGACATCGCCTTCGAGGCGTTCAAGGCGGGCAGATACCTGTTCCGTGAGGAATTCACCTCACGCACATGGATGACCGGCTACGACTTTCCCGCAGTGCGCGAGGGACGGATCAAGCGGGAGACGCTGCCCGACGACACACCGTCCGGCGCCCAGGGCTGGTTCCTCAACACGCGGCTTGAAAAGTTCTCCGATCCGCGCGTCCGCGAGGCGCTGATCTACGCGTTCGACTTCGAATGGACCAACCGGACGCTGTTTTACGGCCTCTACAAGCGGACACACAGCTTCTTCCAGAATTCCGAGATGATGGCGACCGGCCTGCCCGACGCGGCCGAGCTGGCGCTGTTGGAGCCCTGGCGCGGCCAGGTGCCCGACGAGGTGTTCGGCGAACCGTTCTCGCCGCCGGTCTCGAACGGCTCCGGCCAGGACCGGGCGTTGCTCAGGCATGCCGCGAAACTTCTGCGCGAAGCCGGCTGGACCGTCCAGGACGGCGTCCTGAAAAACGCCGGCGGCGAGCCCCTGTCGATCGAATTCCTGGACAACACGCCGAGCTTCGAACGCATCGTCCAGCCCTATATCCGCAACCTCAAACGGCTCGGTGTCGACGCGCGCTCGCGCACGGTCGATGCCTCGCAGTTCCAGAGCCGCATGAACGATTTCGATTTCGACGTCACGACCCGCCGGTATTCGATGTCGACCATTCCGGGCGAGGGCATCAAGACCTTCTGGACAACGGCGTCGGCGACCTTCCCCGGGTCCAACAATCTGTCGGGCATCGCCAATCCGGCGATCGACGCGCTGACCGAGACGGTGATCGATGCCAGGACGCGGGACGAGCAGATCACGGCGGCGCGCGCGCTCGACCGGATCCTGCGGGCCGGCCGCTACTGGGTGCCACAATGGTACAATCCGGCCCACAATCTCGCCTATTGGGATGTCTATGGCCGGCCGGAGGAAAAGCCGCGCTACGGATTGCCGGTAAGCGAGACCTGGTGGATCAACGCCGAGCGGGCGGCGCAACTCGGCAAGGGTATCTGAGACGCCATGGCTGCCTACGTCCTCCGCCGCCTGTTGCTGATGATCCCGACCATTCTCGGGATCATGTTCGTCTCCTTCGTCATCGTGCAGTTCGCCCCCGGCGGGCCGATCGAACGGGTGATCGCCCAGTTGCAGGGCACCGACGTCTCGGCGACCGCGCGGATCGGCGGCGGCACGGGCAGCGAGGCCGGTGGCGGCGCCTCGGGCCAGGCGGTCTCGGCCGATCCCGTCCAGTCGAAATATCGCGGCGCCCAGGGCCTCGATCCGGAATTCATCGCCGAACTGGAACGCCAATACGGCTTCGACAAGCCGGCCTGGGAACGGTTCGCGACGATGATCTGGAACTACGCCCGGTTCGATTTCGGCGAGAGCTATTTCCGCGACATTTCCGTCGTCGATCTGATCGTCGAGAAGATGCCGGTGTCGATCTCGCTGGGCTTATGGATGATGCTGATCTCCTACATGATCTCCATCCCGCTCGGCATCGCCAAGGCGACCCGCGACGGTACCAAGTTCGACACCTGGACGAGCGCCATCGTCATCGTCGGCTATGCCATTCCAGGCTTCCTGTTCGCCGTGCTGCTGATTGTGCTGTTTGCCGGCGGCAGCTTCCTCGACTGGTTCCCGCTGCGCGGCCTCGTTTCGGACAACTGGGACAGCCTGCCCTGGTATCAGAAGATCACCGACTATTTCTGGCATCTGACGCTGCCGATCATCTCGATGGCGCTCGGCGCCTTTGCCACGACGACGCTGCTCACCAAAAACTCGTTCCTCGACGAGATCCGCAAGCAATATGTCCAGACGGCGCGCATGAAGGGGCTGACCGAGCGCCAGGTGCTCTATGGCCACGTTTTCCGTAACGCCATGCTGATCATCATCGCCGGCTTCCCGGGCGCCTTCATCTCCGCCTTCTTCGCGGGCTCGCTCCTGATCGAGACGATCTTCTCGCTCGACGGCCTCGGCCTCCTGTCATTCGAATCGATCGTCAACCGGGACTATCCGGTGGTCTTCGCCACGCTCTACATCTTCTCGCTGATGGGGCTTCTGGTGAACCTCCTGTCGGACCTCACCTACACCTGGGTCGATCCGCGCATCGACTTTGAGTCGCGGGAGGTGTGACGTGGAGGCGATCGTTAATCCGGAATCCCTTCCCCGCGATCCGCGCGCGCCCAAGGAGGGCGAGGTACCGCCGAAGCGCAGCCGCTTCGCGCTGTCGCCGATCAACCTGCGCCGCTGGCAGAACTTCAAGGGTCACCGGCGCGGCTACTGGTCGCTGTGGATCTTCATGGTGCTGTTTGCCTTAAGCCTGTTCGCCGACTTCCTGGCAAACGACAAGCCGCTGCTCGTCGAATATGACGGCGGCTACTACACGCCGATCTTCAGCTTCTATCCCGAAACCGCCTTCGGCGGCGATTTCGAGACCGAGGCGGACTATCGCGACCCGTTCGTGCAGGAACTGATCGAGGACTCGGGCGGATGGATCCTGTGGCCGCCGATCCGCTATTCCTACCGCACGGTCGACAACGACATCCCGGTGCCGGCGCCCGCACCGCCGTTCTGGATGATGAGCCTGGAGGAACGCTGTCAGGGCTATCCGGGCGGCGTCGACGATCCCAACTGCACGCTCGGCAACTGGCACTGGCTCGGCACCGACGACCAGGCCCGCGACGTGGTGGCGCGGCTGATCTACGGCTTCCGCATCTCGGTGCTGTTCGGGCTGATGCTGACCATCGTCTCCTCCGTGGTCGGCGTCGCGGCGGGCGCGGTGCAGGGCTATTTCGGCGGCTGGACGGACCTGATCTTCCAGCGCGTCCTGGAGATCTGGACGTCGATCCCCTCGCTCTATCTCCTGATCATCATCGCCGCCGTGATCGAGCCGAATTTCTGGATCCTGCTCGGGATCCTGCTGCTGTTCTCCTGGGTGGCGCTTGTCGGCGTGGTCCGGGCGGAATTCCTGCGCGGCCGCAACTTCGAATATATCGCCGCTGCCCGAGCGCTCGGCGTGCGCAACGGCACGATCATGTTCCGGCACCTGTTGCCCAACGCGATGGTGGCGACGCTGACCTTCATGCCGTTCATCCTGAACGGCTCGATCACGACGCTGACCTCGCTCGACTTCCTCGGCTTCGGCCTGCCGCCGGGCTCGCCGTCACTCGGCGAACTGCTGGCGCAGGGCAAGGCCAACCTGCAGGCGCCCTGGCTCGGCCTCACCGGCTTTGCCGTCATCGCCATCATGCTCAGCCTCTTGATCTTCGTCGGCGAGGCGGTCCGCGATGCCTTCGACCCCAGAAAGACGTTCGGGTGAGCGGCGTGGTAGGATCGGCGGGGAAGGAGCGATGAGATGAACAGGATCGTGAAAGAGCACTATCCGGCATCGAAACTGCGGAAGGACCTGCGAGATGGACTGGATCCCAGTAGCATGGTGACCGTGACAATCGAGGAAGTATACACGGCCCCGACCCGCGAAGAATTGGTCACGATGCTCGAAGATGCGAGAAAGCGAGCCAAACCCGGAACGATCCAGGATGCTGTGGCACGCGTCAGAGCGCTGAGAGACGAATGGGATGATTGATGACCACAGCCTTTGCCCAAAACTCAGCTGTCATGCCCGGACTTGTTCCGGGCATCCATGAACACCTACGCCGGCGACTGTGTTCATGGATTGCCGGACTTGTCCCACTGCTGTCCGGTTTAATCTCGCTTACGTCGATTAACTTTTTGTCTGACATAACTTTTTCGGTAAGTGACCATCGCTGGACATGGCCTCGCTCAACGATCAGCTCGGACGCCATCAACTCTGATTTTCTCAATGGAAGCGGTGTCTGGTATCGCCTGCCATTCCCTCTCAGTGTCATTGCCGGGCTTGTCCCGGCAATCCATGAACACCGTCGCTGGCCACTGTGGTCATGGATCCCCGGAACAAGTCCGGGGATGACGTCCGAGGGGGTAGGCCAGGCTGAAAACAAAGAACCTCGGTCCCCGCTGAACCGGACAGCAATGGGACAAGCCCGGCAATGACAGGCGGGTTGAGGTAGCTCCGCCAGCGGCGACAAGGACGCAGAATCAATGGCCTACTACGTCTACATGCTCGCCAGCCGACCGCACGGCACAGTGTATATCGGCGTCACCAACGACCTCATTCGCAGGGTATGGGAACACAAGGAAAGTGTCGCAGACGGATTCACCAGGAAACACAACGTCAAACGGCTCGTCTGGTATGAGCAGCATTCGGACGTAGCAGCAGCAATCCAACGTGAGAAGACGATGAAACACTGGCCTCGGGACTGGAAAATCAGCCTGATCGAGCAGGACAACCCGGACTGGTCTGATTTATACGACGCGATTGCAAGCGATCCCGTCTCAGGAGACGCGATCTGATGCCGCCCTCCCCGCTCCTCTCCATCCGCGACCTCAAGATCGACTTCCGCCAGGCCGGCCACGTGACCCATGCCGTGCGCGGCGTCTCCTTCGACATCGCCAAGGGCGAGACCCTGGCGCTGGTCGGCGAATCGGGCTCCGGCAAGTCGGTGACCGCGCTGTCGGTGCTGAAGCTCCTGCCCTATCCCTCCGCTGAACACCCCTCAGGCGAGGTCTGGTTCAAGGGCGAGAACCTGCTCGACGAGGATGAACGCGACATAAGGCGGGTGCGCGGCAACGACATCACCATGGTGTTCCAGGAGCCGATGTCGTCGCTCAATCCGCTGCACACGGTGGAAAAGCAGATCGGCGAGATCCTCGAATTGCATCGCGGCATGTCCGGGGCGGCCGCGCGCAAGCGGGTGATCGAGCTTCTGACCCAGGTCGGCATCCGCGAGCCGGAAACGCGCCTGCAGAGCTATCCGCACCAGCTTTCGGGCGGCCAGCGCCAGCGCGTGATGATCGCCATGGCGCTTGCCAACGAGCCCGATCTCCTGATCGCCGATGAACCGACCACCGCGCTCGACGTCACGGTGCAGGCGCAGATCCTCAAGCTCTTGAAGGACCTGCAGACCGAGCACGGCATGGCGATCCTGCTGATCACCCACGATCTCGGCATCGTCCGCAAGGTCGCCGACCGGGTCTGCGTGATGACCGAGGGCCGGATCGTCGAACAGGGCGAGACGGAAGATATCTTTAAGAACCCCCGCCACGCCTACACCCGCCATCTCCTGAACGCCGAGCCGAAGGGCGAGCCGCCGGCCGCCGACGACAGCGCACCGGTTGTGATGGAGGCCGACGACCTGAAGGTATGGTTCCCGATCAAGCGCGGCCTGTTCCGGCGCACCGTCGGCCATATCAAGGCCGTCGACGGGGTCGACATCACCGTACGAGAGGGCCAGACGCTCGGCGTCGTCGGCGAATCGGGCTCCGGCAAGACGACACTCGGCCTGGCGCTGCTCAGGATGATTTCGAGCCAGGGCCGCATCGTCTATCTGGGTCAGGATATCGACGCCTATTCCTTTGGCCGCATGCGGGCGATGCGCGACGACATCCAGATCGTCTTCCAGGACCCCTACGGCTCGCTTAGCCCGCGCATGTCGATCTCCGAGATCGTCGGCGAGGGGCTGAAGGTGCACGAGACGGACCTGAGCTACGAGGAGCGGCGCGCCCGCGTCGCCAAGGCGCTGTCGGAAACCGGCATCGATCCGGCGACCATGGACCGCTATCCGCATGAATTCTCCGGCGGCCAGCGCCAGCGCATCGCCATTGCCCGGGCGATGGTGCTGCAGCCGAAATTCGTCATGCTTGACGAGCCGACCAGCGCGCTCGACATGAGCGTGCAGGCGCAGATCGTCGACCTCTTGCGCTCCCTGCAAAGCCGCCACAAGCTCGCCTATCTGTTCATCAGCCACGACCTGAAAGTCGTGCGGGCGCTCGCGAACGACGTGATCGTGCTGCGCGCCGGCAAGGTGGTCGAGCGCGGCACCGCCGAGCAGATCTTCGACCACCCGCAGGAGGACTACACCAAGGCGCTGATGGCGGCCGCCTTCAATATCGAGGCGGCGCCCGAGGGCGTGGTCGCGCAGTAGCGGTAGTTCGCGCCGTATCCCGGATTTTGCTTGCGGGAGAGCCACGAATACCGGACATGATGCGGCATGAGCATTCTGATCGCCGTTCAGGGCTGGGACCCCGCCGAATGGGTCCAGCGCTTCGCCAGGCTCGCGCCATCGCGGGAGATCCTCGTCTGGCCGCAGGACACGGACCTGTCCGACGTCCGCTACGCGGTAACCTGGAAACCGCCGAAGGGCCTCCTGCCATCGCTGCCGCGGCTTGAGGCGATGTTTTCGCTGGGTGCCGGCGTCGATGCGATGCTCGCCGACCCCGACCTGCCCGACAAGCCGCTTGTGCGGATCGTCGATCCGAGCCTGACCGGACGGATGACCGAATGGGTCACCCTGCAGGTGCTGACGCATCACCGGCTGCAGCGGGTTTATGATAACCAGCAGCGCGAGAGCCGCTGGCGGCCGATCGGCCAGCCGGCGGCGGACGCGGTCGGTGTCGGCATTATGGGCCTTGGCGTGCTCGGCGGCGATTCAGCGCTTGCGCTGTCGCGGCTCGGCTTCGATGTCGCAGGCTGGAGCCGTACGCCGAAAGCAATCGACGGCGTACGCTGCTTCCACGGCGAAGAGGGGCTTGCCCCCTTCCTGGCGCGCACCGACATCCTCGTCGTGCTGCTGCCGCTGACACCAGACACCGAGGGGCTCATCGACTATAAACTGCTGAGCGGCCTGCGCCGCGACAATCACATGCGTGGCGCGGTGCTGATCAATGCCGGGCGCGGCCGGCTCCAGGTCGAGGCCGATATCCTGCGTGCCGCCGATGAGGATATCCTGTCCGGGGCGACGCTCGATGTGTTCCATGAGGAACCGCTGCCCGAGGACAGCCCGTTCTGGCGCCATCCGAAGATCGTGGTAACGCCGCATGTCGCCGCCGAAAGCGATCCGGACTATCTGTGCGCCTATATCGTCCGCCAGATCGAGAACCACGCGGCCGGGCGGGCCCTGGAAAACCTCGTCGATCGCGAACGGGGCTACTAGGTCAAAGCCGCCGTATCGACGTTACCGGCAGGCCGGCGGCTTCGATCCGGCTGATCGCGCCGGCGATGTCCTCGATCACCGTCTCCATGTGCTGACCATTGGCATGGACCATCGAGCCGTCGCCACGGGCAATCGCGACATGGCCTTTCCAGAACACGAGATCGCCGCGTTCAAGCCGCGCCGGGTCGCGCTCGCCGACCGGGCTGCCGAGACCGGCCTCCTGCATGTCGGTGTCACGCGGGCAGGCGATCCCGGCGGCCGTCAGGGCCATCTGGACGAGGGCGGAGCAGTCGAGGCCGATCGACGTGCGGCCGCCCCACAGATAGGGCGTGCCGAGAAAGGCATCGGCGACCGCGACCCAGTCCGGCTCGCTGTCGCCGAGCCGAACCAGGTGGCCGGCATGGACGAAGCCGATATCGGTGCGGGCGAAGTCACCGTCGATCGAGGACACCGCGACCGGTGAATTCATCGACAGCATGGCGACCGGCGGCAGTTTGATCGCGGGGCCGGGATAGACGAAGGTCCTTAAAACCCGCACCCGGTGGGTCGCCGCGGCATCGGCGGGACCGAAGGCGGCCGCAGGGCACCAGCCGACATAGCCGTCGCGATCGGCCTTCACCCAGGCCCAGCCTTCCGCCGTTTCCTCGAAGACCCGGACCGTCTCGCCATGCAGGAGCTCGGTGTCGAGCGGCGAATCGGGGCGCGGATCCCGGCGCAGCGGCGCGGAACCGTCGACGACCCGGCGCACCGTCCCGTCGACATAGCGTTCGGCGGTGACGATGCCGCGCAGGCGGCTGTCGGCCAGGTCCGGCCGGGCGGCCGTCAGACGAGGGTGCAGATCGGTTTCGGTCATCGGGCCACGCAATGCTGGCGATCGGTCATATAAGGTTGGCGGCCATGTCGGGCTGGCCGATTTTGATCATAGCACGGCTGTAATTGCCATACGTCTTTGGCGGATCAGCGGTCCAGGTCCTCGTCACAAGCCGGCCGCCTTGTCGCAGATCAGGTCGCCGAGCCCTTCGAGGTAGACGGCGCCCTTGACGGTGCGCTGAATGACGACATTGCGACGGTCCGCCTCGTCGCGCCGGCGACTGACCAGGCCCTTTGCCCCCATGAAGTCGAGCGCTCGGGTGATGACCGGTTTCGTCACGCCGAGCTTGGCGGCAAGGCCCCTGACTGTGTGGGGCGGCGTTTCGAGATAGATGGTGAGCAGCACCGCCATCTGCCGGGGCGACAGATCGTCCTCGCCGGCATGGACTTGGCTGAGCGCAACAGCATGCCAGAGTTCGAGCGCCTGGGAAGGTTTGATCGCAACCGACATCGAGCCGTTCTAGCACCGGGCTCGTTTCGTTTCCGTTACGATTACCGCCAGCGGGATGGCAGCCGGTCGGGATGTGTATTGAGGCGGCCTGATCGGCCTGGCGTTTTCGCCGGCCGATTCAGATTTCCTTAACAGACCCGCCGCGCCGGTTTCGCGTCGTTTTAGACCTGCAAACCGAATCGGATTGGACATATCGGGATCATATAAAGATCAAATAAAGAACATTGGTAGCGAATCGTGGGAAGGCCGACTGTCCGCCCGTCGTCACCGGCGTGGCGAATGCCGGGACCTCGCTTCCGCCGGCAGGCCCACTGAGGCGGCCGGCATCGCCCGGACCTTTTCGCACGCGGTGACGAAACCGACCGTCGCGATCGGCGAAGGCGCGCGGCGATCCGGCGACAGCGCCATCCTCCGATCTCGCCGACTAACTTTACCTGCCGCGGCCACAATGCCGCCTAACGATATAGATTTTCCATTGCCAGCGTAGTAATTACGTTAGACAGAAGGGGAACAATTGGAGATCTTTTTCAGAATATTACGCCGGGAATATATCCTGAATCGCCGCCATTCCCCTTGCCGCCCTAGCGTAAGGTCGGAAATTTCGCGTGCTAGCCGGCAGCGCCGGTTTTGCGCTTTGCGCGCGCGTCTTCTAACGCAGGCGTCCACCCGTCGACTTCTCCACGGCGGCAACCACCTTGGCCGCGATCGCGTCGATCTGCTCGTCCGTCAGGGTCTGGTCGCTCGGCTGCAGGGTGACTTCGATGGCGATCGACTTGTGATCGGCGCCGAGGCTCTCGCCAGTGAAGACGTCGAAGACGGTGACGTCACTGATCAGCGCCTTGTCGGCGCCCCTTGCCGCGCGCACCACGTCGCCGGCCCTGGTCGCTGTCTCGACGACGAAGGCGAAATCGCGCCGGACCGGCATCAGGTCGGAGGCGTTCAGCGCCGGCCGCGCCTTGGTTGCCCGCGCCCGCGGTACCGGCAGCGCGTCGAGGCTGATCTCGAAGGCGACGATCGGGCCGTCGGCCTGCAAGGTCGCGAGCGTGCGCGGGTGCACCTCGCCGAAACGGGCAAGCACGGTCTTCGGCCCGAGCGTGATCCGGCCCGACCGGCCGGGGTGATACCAGGTGCCGCCATCGGGCTGCACCTGAAGATTGGCGACCGGCGCGCCGAGTTCGGCGAGCACGGCCATGGCGTCCGCCTTGGCGTCGAAGGCATCGACGGACGCGGCCGTGCCGGACCAGTGCCGGCCCGATCCGTCCGGCTTCGCCGTTCCCCGCCGCAGCCCAGCTGCGATCTCGTGCTGGCCCTCCGGGCGGTCGCCCAGATAGGTCGCACCGACCTCGAACAGGGCGAGATCGCTGAAGCCGCGATCGGCGTTGCGCTGCGCCGCGGTGATCAGGCCGGGCAGCAGGCTCGGGCGCATGTCGCTCATTTCCGATGAAATCGGGTTCGCCAGTTCGATTTCGGCCGCCCCGCCGCCGAAGGCCTCGGCATGGGACTTGGGGATGAACGACCAGGTGACGGCCTCCACCAGGCCGCGCGCGGCCAGCACACGGCGGGTGTGGCGGGCGCGGTTCTGGCGCAGGGTCAGGACCGGCTTGGGCACGCCGATGCCGCGCGGCAGGGCGACCGTCGGAACCCGGTCGACGCCGACGATGCGGGTGATCTCCTCGACCAGATCGGCCGCCTCGTGCGCGTCCGGCCGCCAGGTCGGAACGGCGACACGGACCGCATCGCCCGTATCATCGACCGTGCCGGCAACCCAGAAGCCGAGCCGGGTCAGGATGCCCTTCATCTCGACGAAGGACACCTCGAGGCCGGTCAGCCTCTTCACCTCGGCGGGGTTGAAATCGATGATCCGCGCCGGCTCGGGAATATCGCCGGCGACCGTGATCTCGCTGGGCGTGCCGCCGCACAGCTCCATCACCATCGCCGTCGCAAGCTCGAGGCCGGGCACGGTGAAGGCCGGATCGACGCCGCGCTCGAAGCGGTAGCGCGCATCCGAGAGGATGTTCAGATCGCGCCCGGTCCGCGCCGTCGCGCCGGTGTCCCAAAGGGCGGATTCGATCAGCACGTCGGTGGTCGTCTCGTCGCAGCCCGACGCCTCGCCGCCCATGATCCCGCCGATCGACTCGACCCCGTTGTCGTCGGCGATGACGACCTGCCCGGGCTCGAATTCATAGGTCTTGCCGTCGAGCGCGAGCAATTGCTCGCCGGACCTTGCGAGACGAACCGAGAGATCGCCCTTGACCTTGGCGAGGTCGAAGACGTGCAGCGGGCGGTTGCGGTCGTAGGTGATGTAGTTGGTGATGTCGACGAGGGCGTTGATCGGCCTGAGCCCGATCGCCTCCAGCCGCTGCTTCAGCCAGTCGGGCGATGGTCCGTTCCTGACGCCGCGCACCAGCCGCAGCGCGAAGGCCGGGCACAGATGCTTCTGATCGTCTTCGAAATCCAGCGACACGCTGACCGGGCAGGCCCCCTCGCCCGAAATCCGCGGCGGTTCCTTCGAGATCACCTTGCCGAGACCGACGGCGGCAAGGTCGCGAGCGACGCCGGCAATGCCGAGCGCGTCCGGCCGGTTCGGCGTGATCGCGATCTCGATCACCGGATCGTCGAGGCCGAGCACGTCGGCAAGCGGCGTGCCGACGGGGGTATCGGCGGGCAGGTCGATGATGCCGTCATGCTCGTCGGACAGGCCCATCTCGCGTTCGGAGACGAGCATGCCGTTCGATTCGACGCCGCGGATTTTCGTGGGCTTCAGGTGCAGGCCGGTGCCGGGCACATAGGAGCCCGACGGCGCGAACACGCCGCGCATGCCCGTGCGCGCGTTCGGCGCGCCGCAGACGACCTGCAGGACCTCGCTGCCGGTATCGACCTGGCAGACCCTGAGCTTGTCGGCATTGGGATGCTGCTCGGCGGAGACCACATGGGCGACCTTGAAGGGGCTAAGCTGCTCGGAGGGATTGTGGATGTCCTCCACCTCCAGGCCGACCAGGTTGAGTTTCTCGGCGATCTCCTCGAGCGAGGCATCGGTTTCGAGGTGATCCTTGAGCCAGGACAGCGTGAATTTCATCGGAGCTCTCGTTTCGGCACGCTAGCGTGCACCGGACTTGTTTGGGGGTGCCAGGACGGCCGCCTACCGCGTCAGGCCGCCGGCCAGGCTCGGCACGTCGAGCGGCAGGAAGCCGTAGTGCTTCAGCCAGCGCAGGTCGGCGTTGAAGAAGGCGCGCAGGTCGGGAATGCCGTATTTCAGCATGGCGATGCGGTCGATGCCCATGCCGAAGGCGAAGCCCTGATAGCGGGCGGGATCGAGATTGCAGGCGCGCAGCACGGCGGGGTGGACGACGCCGCAGCCGAGGATTTCCAGCCACTCGTCGCCCTCGCCGATGCGCAACTCGCCGCCGACGCGCGAATAATTGATGTCGACCTCCATCGACGGTTCGGTGAAGGGGAAATGCGAGGCGCGGAAGCGCATCTTGACGTCGTCGATCTCGAAGAACGCCTTGCAGAACTCCTCCAGCACCCATTTCAGGTGCCCCAGATGCGTCTCCTCGTCGATCACCAGCGCCTCGACCTGATGGAACATCGGCGTGTGGGTCTGGTCGTAGTCGCAGCGATAGACCCGGCCCGGCGCGATGATGCGGATCGGCGGTTCGGATTCGAGCATGGTGCGGATCTGCACCGGGCTCGTATGGGTCCTGAGCAGCATCCGCGAGCCGTCCTCCTTGCGAGGGAAATAGAACGTGTCCATTTCCTCGCGCGCGGGATGGTCGGCGGGGATGTTGAGGGCGGTGAAATTGTGGAAGTCGTCCTCGATATGCGGTCCCTCGGCGATCGAGAAGCCCATATCGGCGAAGATCGCGGTCAGTTCGTCCATCGTCTGGCTGACGGGATGGATACGGCCGGCCTCGACCGCGGCCTCGCGGACGGGCAGCGTGACGTCGACCTTCTCGGTCGCTAGGCGCTGTTCAAGCGCTTCTTCCTGCAGGACCGCCTTGCGGCTCTGGATCGCCTCGCCGACGCGGACCTTCAGGCCGTTGATCGCCGGGCCCATCACCTTGCGCTCGTCGGGCGTCATGCCGCCGAGCGTCTTGAGAAGCCCGCTGACCGAGCCCTTCTTGCCGAGGGCTGCGACGCGGATTGCCTCCAGCGCCGGTTCATCGGCGGCGGCACCGATCCGGCCTACGAGTTCGGTTTCGAGCTGGTCGAGTTCAGCCATGATGATCTCTTGGTAGCGATGCGGAATGTTTAGCGGGTCGGGAGCGGCGGACTGTGCGCTCCATTAACGGAAACGGGGCCGAAGGATCAATCCCGCGGCCCCGTTTCAAAATCCTTGAAAACGCCAGACGACTTAAGCGAGCGCGGCGCGGGCCTGTTCGACCAGAGCCTTGAAGGCGACCGGCTCCTTCACCGCGATATCGGCGAGCACCTTGCGATCGACCTCGACTCCGGCCTTGTTGAGACCGTCGATAAATCGGCCGTAGGTCATGCCGTTCTCGCGGGCAGCCGCGTTGATGCGCTGGATCCACAGGGCGCGGAACATGCGCTTCCTGACCTTGCGGTCGCGATAGGCGTATTGGCCCGCCTTGTCGACGGCCTGCTTGGCGACCCGGATGGTGTTCTTGCGCCGGCCGTAATAGCCCTTCGCCTTGGTGAGGACCTTCTTGTGGCGGGCATGCGCCGTTACGCCGCGTTTGACACGTGACATCGCCTAGCCCTCCTTCTTCTCGGCCGCGGGCTTGGCCCGCCGCTTCTTGCGATGATAGGGCATGTACTGGCGGATGATGTTGGCATCGGACTCGTCCAGCACCTCGAAGCCGCGGGCGTTGCGGATGAACTTGCGGGTCCGCTTGATCATGTTGTGCCGTTTGCCGGCGGGACCTGCCTTGATGCGGCCCGACGCGGTCACCTTGAACCGCTTCTTGGCGCCGCTCTTGGTCTTCATCTTGGGCATTTTGCTCTACTCCTTGACCTAAAACGCGAAATCCCCTGCGGATGGCAGGCATCCGTCGGGTTCCGCCTATGTTTCGTGTGAGCCTTCTGGATCGCCACGGCATGCCCATTCGAGCCGGTCGATCCGGATTGCGGCGCGCTTTATAGCCGTCACCGGTTGAAAACGCAACGGCGAAGCGGCGTCGCCGCGCCACTGATTGCAAGCGGCGGGCGCAGGCGTCATATAGGGTCTGGCCAGCGGACAGCCAAGTCCGGTTGGGCCGATCGGGGCAGAGCCGATGCGGCGATTGATGATAGACACGACCGACGCGGTTGGGCGCTGGGCCTGGAAGGCCGCCGGCGCCGCCGCGCTGCTGCTCGGCATTCTCGGCATCGCCCTCCCCCTGCTTCCGACGACCCCGTTCCTGCTGCTCGCCGCCTTCTGCTTCTCGCGCGGCTCGCAGCGCGTGCACGACTGGCTCGTCGCCCATCCCCGCCTCGGCGCGCCGATCCGCGAGTGGCGCGAGCACGGCGCGATCTCGCGCAAGGGGAAAATCGCCGCCGGCGCGGCCATGCTGCTGGCGATTGCGGGCGCAGCCGCATTCGGCGCGCCGCGTCATATCCTGCTGATCCAGGCCGGCGTGATGGTCTTCGTGGCGCTGTTCGTGTTCACACGGCCGCCGCCGCCCAAAGACGGTCAAACGGAAGGCCATCAGGCCACGGACGGACCTACCTGACCGTCACCTTCGCCTTGCCGCTCTTGGCCGATCCGGCCGCATTCGAGATCCTGACCTGATATTTTCCCGCGTCGCTCGCCTTGGCCTTGCCGATGCTGAGCATTGGACCGGTCTCGCCCTTCAGCTTCTTGCCGTCCTTATACCAGCGATAGGCGAACGGGCGATCGCCGGACACCAGCACGGACAGGTGCAGCCGCCCGCCCTTCCTGACCGTCTGCCTTGCCGGGCCGGTGGAGATCTTGGGCTTGGTCTTGATGTCCGCCGGCGCGACGCCCTGGTTGAGGAAGGCTTCGACCTGATAGGTCGAGGGGTCGCCCTCCGCGATCAGATAGGGCGTGACGATATCGACCCGGCCATCGCCGTCGATATCGGCGGGAACGACCGCCCGGTAGCTGTGCCCCTGCACGGCACGGAAAAACGACCAGTCATGTTCGACGAAGCGGCCATTGCCCGTGTTGATGAAGATCGTACTCGTCGAATGGGGGCCGTGCTCCTGAATGGAGATGAAATCGGTGAGGCCGTCGCCGTAGAAATCAACCGGGCGCAAGCGGTCGAGCCCGGCCAGGTCCGGCCGCACGAGTGGCGACCCCTTGAAAACCGACGCGGTGACGTCCTTGAAGGCCTTGCCCTTCTTGTTCTGGAAGGCCTGCAGCGAGAAGCCGGCATAATCAGGCCACTGCGCCGAGAAGATGATCAGGTCGACATAGCCATCGTGATTGAAATCGACGGGCTGGATGTCCAGCGGATTGCTGCTGCCTGGACCATGGGCAAGGTCCGGCAAGGTGATGTCCGGCGCCGGTTTCCGGAACGAACCCTTGTCGTTCAGATAGACGCCGACATAAATCCCGTCCTCGCGACCGACGACCAGGTCGTTCCATCCGTCATTGTCGATATCGGCGATCGCGGCGGAGCCGAGTGCTGCTGCGCCGTCCGGCTCGGCATAGGCGGGATTGATCAGCTTGCGCTTGAGCGCGAACTTGCCCTTACCCTTGTTGAGAAGAAAATGCGTCGCCTTGTCCGGCTCGGTGTTGAGCGTGACGACGAACAGGTCGGGATACCTGTCCTTGTTGATGTCACCGGCCGCGACCGCGGCGGTCGTCGACGCCTTGCCGCTGATCTGCCCGGACATGTCCTTCAGGCCGCCGCCGGACTTCTGGATCAGCAGATAGTCCTTCGAGCCCGGAAAGGGATCGTCGTCATAGCCGAAGGCGCCGACATAGAGGTCGACGCGCCCGTCGCGATTGAAGTCGCCGGTGAGGATGTCGGTGAAGGCGTCACTCTTCAGCGTGCCCGGCAGATAGGCCTTGCGCTTGTCCTTGAAGGCGGAGCCGGTCCAGCGCAGGATCGGCAGTTTCGTGCTTCTGCGCTCGGGGAAGCTGCCCGGCGCGAGCACCACTTCGTCGGTGCCGTTGCCGTCGAGATCGGCGGCGTGGCCATAGCCCATCGAATTTCCGTCGATGGAAACCGTATTGCCGGGGACGAACGCGAAGCCGGGCTTTGCCGGACCGGCGCTCCCCGCCGTCGCGATACTCGTGCCCAGGACAATGGCCGCCGACGCAAAAGCGAAACGGGCGCCTCGCCCTGGCGACGGCCCGGCAGCGCTCATCGCGGCGCCAGCACCATGATCATCTGACGCCCCTCAAGCTTCGGCTCGGCCTCGACCTTGGCGATCTCGTCGAGCTCGGTCTTGACCTTGACGAGCAGCTTCATGCCGAGATCCTGGTGGGCCATCTCGCGGCCGCGGAAGCGCAGCGTGACCTTGACCTTATCGCCATCGTCGAAGAACCGGCGGATCGCCCGCATCTTCACGTCATAATCATGCGTGTCGATGTTCGGACGCATCTTGATCTCCTTGATCTCGATGGTCTTCTGCTTCTTGCGGGCCTCGGCGGCCTTCTTCTGGGCCTGATACTTGTACTTGCCGTAGTCGAGGATCTTGACGATCGGCGGTTTGGCGTTCGGTGAGATCTCGACGAGATCCAGGCCGCTGTCCTCGGCAATCTCCAGCGCTTCGCGAATCGGGACGCTGCCGCGGTTCTCTCCTGAATCGGTAATCAGTTGCACTTCGTGGGCTTCGATCTCCCGGTTGACGCGCGGTCCCGTTTTCTGGACCTGCTGCGGCTTCATTGGTCGGCGTGCTATTGTGACATCTCCTTAATGTCGTGATCGGTGTCCGTTCAGCGCTGCCCCGGATCAAATGCAGACGGCAGCCAGTATGGTCTCCGCCGGACACACCCTGCGGAGAGAAACGCTTATAGGATTGGAAAGAAACAACGGCAAGTCAATCTTCCACGCGGATGGACTATGCCTTTTCTTCTCCACCGCGGGTCGTTCCGGCAATCGGGCCGGCAATCGGGCCGGCAATCGGGCCGGCAATCCGGGCCATCAGCGCGGCTCCAGCAGCCGGCGATAGAGCGCAAGCGTCGCGTCGGTCATGGCGGCAAGCGAGAAATGCGCCTCGACATGCGCGCGCGCGCGTTCGGCCATCGCGGCCCGGGCCTGTGGCGTCAGGATGAGTGCCTCCTTCAGGGCTGCGGCAAGTGCATCGGCATCGCCGGCGGGCACGCGCCAGCCGGTCCGCCCGTCCGGTTCGGCATCCGGCGGCGCCAGGACGGTTTCCGGCACGGCGCCGAGATCGCTGACCACGACCGGCGTGCCCAGCGCCTGCGCCTCCACCGCGCTGCGCCCGAAGGCCTCCGGCTCGATCGACGGCACCGTGACCACGCAGGCCGCCGCATCGGCGGCGGGCATGTCGGCGCAATGGCCGACGATGCGAACGCGATCCTGAAGCCCGTGCCGATCGATTTGCGCCTTCAGATCGGCGACATAGTCGGTGCGCCCCTGCGGATCGCCCGCCAGGACGAAGTCGACGTCATCGATCCCGTCTGATACGAGCCCCTCCGAAATAAGCTGGGCCGCCGCGTCGATCAGCACCGCCTGGCCCTTCCAGCCCGTCAGGCGGGCGGCCAGCAGCACGATGCGCCGGCCCTCCGGCACGCCCCAGGCAGCCCGCAGCGCGGCGATCCGCTCAGGCGCAATTGTCTTGGCGTCGAACTTGGTCAGGTCCGTGCCGCGATAGATCACCGTGATCCGCCCACGCGAGACCGGGTGGCTGGCTTCGATCCGCCGGGCGGTGAAGTGCGAATTGGCGATCACCGCGTCGCCGCGCGCCATCACCGAATTGTACCAGGTCTTCAGCGCCCCGCCGGGCTTGTAGGCGCCGTGATAGGTGGTGACGAAAGGCAGGCCGGCGCGGCGGGCGGCAAGCAGGGCGCTCCAGGCCGGCGCACGGCTGCGGGCATGGATCAGCGCGACGTTCTCGCACGCGGCGAGCCGCCGCAGGCGCTCGGCATTGATCAGGATCCGGGCCGGGTTCTTGGTCGCGGCGGGAAACGGGATGAACTCGGCCCCGGCCGCCTCGATCTCCGCAACGAGCCGGCCCCCGCGCGACACGACGAGCGCGCGCGCGCCGGCGGCAACGAGCGCCGCGGCGACGTCCACCGTGGTGCGCTCGGCGCCGCCGGCATCGAGCGCGGGGACGATCTGCAGCACGGTCTTGCCGGCAAGGCCGGTGTTTTCTGTCTGACCGGCGGGGGCTTTCGCGGAAGGGCTGTCCATGTCATTACGGTTATCCGATTTGGAGGCGAGAGACGATATGGGTGAGCACCCGACCGACGGTATTGCCCAGGATTGTGCGCAGGCGGATTTCGATTTCGGCGCAGAGGGCGATCGGCGCCGCATCGCCGTATTACACCGGCGGGGTGCGGGTCCCGATCTCGTCTGGCTCGGTGGCTATCGCTCCGACATGGCCGGCACCAAGGCCGAGGCGCTCGATCACTGGGCGGCGCGGACCGGTCACGGCATGCTGCGCTACGACTATTCCGGCCATGGCCGGTCGGGCGGCGATTTCCTCGATGGCACGCTGAGCCGGTGGCTTGCCGAATCCGAAGCGGCGATCGACCGGTTCGTGGAGGCGCCGCCGGTGCTGGTCGGCTCCAGCATGGGCGGCTTCCTGACGCTGCTTGTGGCGCTGAAGCGCTTCGCGACAGGCACGCCGGTCGCCGGCATCGTGCTGCTTGCCCCTGCCGTCGACATGACCGAACGGCTGATGTGGGATGAATTCCCCGAGGCCGTGCGCGACGAGATCATGGACAAGGGCGTCTATGTCGAGCCCTCGCAATACGATCCGGCCGGCAACCCGATCACCCGGGCGCTGATCGAGGACGGCCGGCGGCACCTGCTGCTCGACCGGCCCGACCTGCAGCTTGGCTGCCCGGTCCACATCCTGCACGGCCGCGCCGATCCCGACGTGCCGCTGTCCCTGTCGCTCGAACTGGTGGCGCGGCTCGTCCATGATGACGTCTCGATGAGCATCGTCCATGACGGCGACCATCGGCTGTCGCGGGACCAGGACATCGACCTGCTGGTCCGGATCGTCGCGGAGATGGTCGCGCGGGTCGGGGCGGATTGAGGAGGCGCGCATGAGGCTGCCTGCCCGATGACCGGCTCGGCGACCAGTCCCGAACTCGACCGGCTGATCCAGCTCCTGGCGCGGCTGCCAGGGCTCGGACCGCGCTCGGCCCGGCGGGCGGTGCTGCATCTCATACAGAAGCGCGAGCAATTGCTGCTGCCGCTCGCCGATGCCCTGCGGGCGGCCGCCGACCGGATCACCCTGTGTACGACCTGCGGCAATGTCGACACGACCGACCCCTGCACGATCTGCGCCGATCAGCGCCGCGATCCGATGACGATCTGCGTCGTCGAGCAGGTCAGCGACCTGTGGGCGCTGGAACGGGCGCAGGCAACGAAGGGGCGCTATCATGTGCTCGGCGGAACGCTGTCGCCGCTCGACGGGATCGGGCCGGATGACCTGAGGATCGCCGAGTTGATCGCGCGCGCGGAGGATCCGGCCGTCACCGAGATCATCCTGGCCGTCAACGCCACCGTCGAGGGCCAGACCACCGCGCACTACGTCACCGACCTCCTGCACGAGGCGAATGTCGCCGTCACCCGCCTCGCCCATGGTGTTCCCGTCGGCGGCGAATTGGACTATCTCGACGAAGGAACACTGTCCGCGGCGATGCGCTCGCGCACGCCGTTCTGATCTGGAAACGCGTTTGATCCGGGACCCGGCCCGATGCCCCGCTACCGCCTGCTGATCGAATATGACGGAACGCCCTTTGTCGGCTGGCAGCGCCAGGCGAACGGTCGGGCCGTGCAGCAGGTGATCGAGGAGGCGATCGCCGGCTTCGCCAAGGAGACGGTGCTGATCAAGGGCGCCGGCCGCACCGATACCGGCGTCCATGCGCTCGGCCAGGTCGCCCATGTCGACCTCACCCACGACTGGCCGGCCGATACGGTCCGCGACGCGATCAACGCCCATCTCAGGCCCGATCCGGTGGCGATCCTGGCGGCTGAACCGGTCGACGAGGCGTTCGACGCGCGGTTTTCGGCGATCGGCCGGCATTACCGCTACGATATCCTCAACCGGCGCGCACCGCTGTCGATCTGCCGGCACCGGGCCTGGCACGTCGCGGTGCCTCTTGATGCCGATGCGATGCACTTAGCCGCGCAGGAACTCGTCGGCCATCACGACTTCACTACCTTCCGCTCCTCGGAATGCCAGGCAGCCTCGCCGGTCAAGACCCTCGATCGGCTGGATGTCGAACGCGACGGCGAGCGGATCACCATATCGGCCTCGGCGCGGTCTTTCCTGCACCATCAGGTGCGCTCGATGGTCGGATCGCTGAAGCTTGCCGGCGAGGGAAAGTGGTCGCGCACGGACATGGCCGCGGCCCTCCATGCCCAGGACCGACGCGCCTGCGGTCCGGTCGCGCCGCCCGACGGTCTCTATCTCGTCGGCGTCGATTACTGAGGCGATCAGGGACAAGCCCCGCGATCGCAACGCGTAATTAGCCGCGCATCAATATGCTTCCGCCATATACCTCAAGATAATTATGTATAATAGACAATTTCTTATAATACTTATAAATAATATTTCCCTGACTAAAATTATTCTCCTAATTACGAACCATCTGTTTAATATCTTTTTCAAATATCATGCGATCATTTATATACAAAATATTTTTGCAGCGCAGCATATATCACTCCTTACGCGGCGAAATTTGAACACTCAATGTCGACAATAGTACAAATCGTCGTAAAATCGTCATCTACGCTTTCCTTCAGGACACGTGCCGGTTCGATACGATTCGGCCGGCCACCTGGATGAGGCAGAAGAAAACCAAAGCGAGGGGAGAGATGACCGAGACAAAGCGAATGCTGGACCCGGATCCGCGGGTTCTCGATTTCACCACCGAGTATGAACTCGGTCAGGACAACATACGGCCGTTCGGCCTCGACATTCACAACCCGGTCTTCGTCATTTCCGGCGTCGTCATCGTCGCCTTCGTGCTGCTGGCGCTGGCCAACCAGGAGGCGTCGGCCGCCTTTTTCGGCTGGCTGCGGCCGTTCCTGACCAGCACCTTCGACTGGTTCCTGATGCTTTCGGTCAACATCATGGTGATCTTCTGCATCGGCATCGCGATCTCGCCGCTCGGCAAGGTCAGGATCGGCGGCAAGGACGCCAAGCCCGACTACAATTATCCCGGCTGGATCGCGATGCTGTTCTCCGCCGGCATCGGCATCGGCCTTCTGTTCTTCGGCGTGCTCGAGCCGATGTACTATTCGCTGCCGGAACTGAATTCGCTGCCGCTGGGCGCCGATCCGTCGCTGCCGGGCAACGAGAACATGGGCATCGTCGGCACGGTCTATCACTGGGGCATCAGCGGCTGGGCGGTCTATGTCGTGGTCGGCCTGTGCCTGGCGATCTTCGCCTACAATTTCGACCTGCCGCTGACATTGCGCTCGGCCTTCTATCCGCTGATGGGCGAGCGGGTGTGGGGCTGGCCCGGCCACGTCATCGACACGCTCGCCGTCTTCGCCACCCTGTTCGGCCTCACCACCTCGCTCGGTCTCGGCGCCCAACAGATCGCCGCGGGCCTCAACGACGTGTTTGGTCTGCCGATCAGCAACACCGTCGTCGTCGTGCTGATCGTCGGGATCACGGCGATCGCGCTCGGCTCGGTGCTGCTGGGCATGGATGCCGGCGTCAAGCGGCTTTCCGAGATCAACATGATCATGGCGGTCGTGCTGTTCGTCTTCGTCCTGCTGGTCGGCCCGACGCTGGCGCTGCTCGGGCGGTTCGGCAACGTGCTGGTCGACTACGCCACCAATTTCGTGCCGCTTTCCAATCCATTCGGACGAGACGACTTAGGCTATATGCACGACTGGACGACCTTCTACTGGGCGTGGTGGATCGCCTGGTCGCCCTTTGTCGGCATGTTCATCGCGCGCATTTCGCGGGGCCGGACGGTTCGCGAGTTCATTGTCTGCGTGCTGATCGCGCCCTCGCTCGTCTGCGCTCTGTGGATGACGGTGTTCGGCGGCTTCGCGCTGGAACAGATGGCTGACGGCTATACCGGTGTCAGCGAGGTCGTCGCGGCCTATCAACCGGAACTGTCGCTGTTCCGCATGCTCGACCAGCTGCCGCTCTACAACATCGTCGCGCCGATCGCACTGATCCTGATCGTCGTGTTCTTCGTGACGTCGTCGGATTCCGGCTCGCTGGTGATCGACACGATCACCGCCGGCGGGAAGATGGACGCGCCGGTCGCGCAGCGGGTGTTCTGGTGCACCTTCGAGGGCCTGGTCGCGATCGCGCTCTTGCTCGGCGGCGGCCTGAACGCGCTGCAGGGCGCGGCCGTGTCGATGGGCCTGCCCTTCACCCTGGTCGTGCTGGCGCTGTGCTACTGCCTCTATCTCGGGCTGCGGTCGGAGTTGCAGAAGGCCAACGCACCTGCCTGAGCTGGTTACACCCTGAAGGATCGGGCGGAACGGTCCTGCCGGCCGTTTCGCCCGTTTTTCCCTGCTACCCGGCGAGCCGGGTCAGCGCTTCACCGATCACCAGCGAGAGCAGGAATTCCAGCGCGACCAGGCCCGTCGCCAGACCAGCGCCGCAGCCCAGCGCCGCACGCGCGGTGATGAAGCGGAAGCGGATCGTCATGATCAGGGCGGCAAACAGCAGCAATGACGCTGCGAATTGCGGAATGAGCTCGAAGGCGAACAGGATCGCCGGCAGCGCGACGATCAGCGACACAATCGGCCCGCCCCAGTTGAACGCGACGATCAGGCGTGTATAGCCCGCCGCGAAGCCCATTGGCCGGCTGAGCGCGGCGGTGATCAGCGGAAAGGCGATCCAGTCGAGCGCCAGCGCCAGGAAGCGGGTCACGGCGAAGCCCAGTTCGCCGAAGGCCGCGCCGTCGGGCAAGTCGCTCAGCAGCAAGCGCCGCTCGGCGCCGATATAGAGCACGTAGATCGGCAGGACGAGGATGACGGCCGAGAACGACCGCCAGAAGCCGGAGAAGCTCGCGTCGAAGCCGTTGATCGCCTGCCGGTCGCCGAGGAACAGGCGCCAGGCCGATCCGAGGCCGCGTTGAACATCGTCGGCGTTCAGCATACCGATCAGCCGGAGAAGGTTTCGAAATAGCGGTCGAGAAAACGGCGATAGATCGCGGCAAGCCCGTTGAGGTCGGCGATATCGACCCGCTCGTCGACCTGATGCATGGTCTGGCCGACCAGTCCGAATTCGATCACCGGGCAGTAATCCTTGATGTAGCGGGCGTCCGAGGTGCCGCCGCTGGTCGACAAGACCGGCGTGCGGCCGGTCTCCGCCGCGACGACCTCCGTCAGCAGGGCGGCGATCGGGCCAGTGGCGGTGCGGAAGGACTCGGCTGCGTTCGGCACGAAGTCGACCGACCCGGAACAGCCGCTGCCTTCGATCGCGCGGTCAAGCGTTTCGCGGATGCGCGCGCGCAGGCTGTCGGCCGAATGCAGGTCGTTGAAGCGGATGTTGAAGCGGGCGGTCGCCTTGTCCGGGATGACGTTGAAGGCGGCATTGCCGACATCGACGCTGGTCACCTCCAGCGTCGAGGCATCGAACGGGGCGTTGCCCTGATCGAGCGGCTCGTCCTGCAGCGCGGCGAGCACCCGCGTCATGGCGCGGATCGGGTTGCGGGCGAGGTGCGGATAGGCCGAGTGGCCCTGCTTGCCGGTCACGGTGATCGTTCCCGACAGCGAGCCGCGCCGGCCAACCTTGATCATGTCGCCGAGCGCGTTCGGGTTGGTCGGCTCGCCGACGATGCAATGGTCGAAGCGCTCGCCGCGCTCTGCCGCCCAGGCAAGCAGCTTGCGGGTGCCGTTGATCGACACGCCCTCCTCGTCGCCGGTAATCAGCAGCGAGACAGTGCCGGGCGGCGCCCCGTTCGTCTCGACATAGTCGAGGATCGCGGCGACGAAACAGGCGATCCCGCCCTTCATGTCGACGGCGCCGCGGCCATAGAGGACATCGTCCTCGATTTCGGCCGCGAAGGGCGCATGGCGCCAGTTCGCCGCGTCTCCGGGCGGCACGACGTCGGTGTGGCCGGCGAAGCTCAAATGCGGCGCGCCCATGCCGATCCGAGCGTACAGGTTGTCGACATCGTCGGTGCCGTCTTCGCAGAACCGCACGATGTCGGTCTTGAAACCCGCCGCGCCCAGGCGTTCGGCGAGAAGGTTAAGCGCGCCGCCCTCTTCGGGCGTAACGCTCGGGCAGCGGATCAGATCCCGCGCGAGTTCGACGGGGTCGGCGGACAGCGAAGGCGTTTCGATATCGGACATGAGGGCGATCTAGGCGGAATTGGCCGGATCGTCAATCGCCCCCGATCGACCCGCTACGGGTATGCCGGCCGATCCGCCCTGTCGATCCGTGCTGTTTCCCGATCGCGTCTCAGTTTACGCTCCTTCAAGCTTGATTCGCGAGGAACGCCGTCATGCCGCCAAGCGATACGTCCGCCGGATCCCCCGGCCCGATCGAAGCCGCAACGCGTCCACCATTGGTCGAGCGCCTCGCTGCCTCACTTGCCGTCTTCGTCCAGCTTCGCGTGCTGGTCATCCTGTTCCTGGGCTTCTCCTCCGGCCTGCCGCTGGCACTGTCGGGCTCGACGCTGGCGATCCGGATGACCGATGTCGGGGTCGACCTGGGCACGATCGGCCTGTTTTCCCTGGTCGGCCTGCCCTACACGATCAAGTTCCTGTGGGCGCCGCTGGTCGACGCGATCCGGATCCCGATCCTGACGCCACTATTGGGACGGCGCCGCGGCTGGCTGATCTTTTCGCAGATCCTGCTGATGGCCGCCGTCGTCTATCTCGGCGTCGTCGACCCGATTGCAGACCCCTGGCTCGTCGCGCTTGGCGCCCTTCTGGTCGCGGCCGCTTCGGCGACGCAGGATATCGTCATCGACGCCTTCCGGGTGGAAAGCCTCAAAACGGAAGAGCAGGCCGCCGGGATGGCCTGGTTCGTTTCCGCCTACCGGATCGGCATGCTCATCTCGACGGCCGGCTGCGTCGCCCTGGTCGCAGCGCTGGAGGCAAATGGCGTCGATACGGTCAAGGGCTGGTCGATGGCCTATGCGGCGATGGCCGGCCTCGTGCTGATCGGCATGGGGGCGGCGCTGGTCGGCCGCGAGCCGGCGGAACCCGACGGCACCGCCGACGACCATAATCCCGTCACCCGGGTCGGCCGCACGGCCTTCGAGGCTTTTTCCGAGTTCCTGATGCGCAAGGATGCGCTCGCCGTCCTCGCCTTCGTCGTGTTCTACAAGTTCTGCGATGCCTTCGCCGGCGTCATGACCGGACCCTTCGTCATCACGATCGGCTTCGACAAGGAAGCGTATGCGGCGATCGTCAAGGGCGTCGGCCTGATCGCGGTGCTGGCCGGCGGCTTTGCCGGTGGCCTGATGCTGAAGGCGCTGCCGATGGTCACCATGCTGTGGATCGCCGGCATCCTGCAGATGTCTTCCAACCTGGTGTTCTCCTGGCAGGCGATCGTCGGCGTCAACAACGCCGCGCTCGCCCTCACCATCGCGGTGGAGAACTTCACCGGCGGCATCGGCACTGTGATCTTCGTCGCCTATATCTCCGGGTTGTGCAACGACGCCCGCCACACCGCCACCCAGTTCGCGCTGCTGACGGCGCTGGCCGCCGTCGGGCGCACGGTGCTGTCGGCGTCGGCCGGCTACGCGGCGGAGATGGTCGGCTGGGTGGTCTTCTTCGCGCTGACGGCGCTGGCGGCGTTGCCGGGGCTGGTTTTGCTGTGGTGGCTGCAGCATCGCGGCCATTTCTCGGCGCTCGCGCAGGCGGACCGGGCCCGCGACCCGACTTAACGGCGCCCGATCTAGATCAATGCGGCGGGCTGCGACCTGACGAAGGATCGGTCGAGGAAACGAGGAAGAACGCATGACATCGGCGAGCACGGGCAGCGAGCGGCCCGACACCGATCCCTATTGGTGGGAGGCACAGCGGCCCGAAACCACCGTCGCCGACACGGCCAACGCCGGCGATGACCTTGCCGAGGACCTTCCGGACAGGGTCGACGTCCTCGTCGTCGGCGCCGGGCTGACCGGAGCGTCGGCGGCCCGGACGCTGGCGAAAAACGGCGCGAGCGTCCTGATGATCGACGCCGAGGCGCCGGGCCACGGGGCGAGTTCGCGCAATGGCGGCATGGTCGGCACCGGCTACCGGCTGTCGCTCGATCAGCTCACAGAGCGCCATGGCGCCGAGACGGCCCATGCGCTTCTGCGCGAGGCACATATCGACTCGCTCGATTTCGTCAAGGCGCTGATCCGCGACGAGGCGATCGACTGCGATTTCGACGTCACCGGCCGGTTCAGCGGGCAGCGCAGCGCGGCGGTCTATGAGGAGACCGCGCGCAGCTTCGAGCGCCTGCAGACCGTCGTGCCGATCCGCTGGGAGATGATCCCGCGCGACCGCCAGCGCGCCGAAATCGGCACGGATTTCTATCACGGCGGCCTGCTCCTGCCCGACCATGCCGCGCTGCATCCGGCCAAATACCACGCAGGCCTCCTGACGGCGGCGCTGCGCGCCGGCGCGCGGGTGCGCGGGCACACACCGATGACGGGGATCAGGCGCACGGGCACCGGCTTTTCGATCAAGACGCCGCACGGCGTCGTTCAGGCTGACGACGTGCTGATGGCCACCAACGGCTACACCACCGCGGCGATGCGCTCGCTGCAGCGGCGCATCGTTCCGGTGCGCAGCTATGTGGCTGCGACCGAACCGCTGTCGGCCAACCTGCTCGGGGCGCTGATGCCGGGGCGGCGGATGATCGTCGAGACCCGCAACCGGCATTGCTACTATCGCCTGTCGCCGGACGGCACGCGGCTGGTGTTCGGCGCGCGCGCGGCGCTGTCGCAGATCCCGCAGGCGTCGGCGACGCGCATCATCCACGGCCTGATCCAGGAGATCTTTCCCGATATCGGCCCGGTGCGGCTCACCCATAGCTGGAGCGGCCGGCTCGGCTTTTCCTTTGCGCTGATGCCCCATGTCGGCCGCATCGACGGGGTCTGGCACGCCATGGGCTTTTCGGGCAGCGGTAACACCATGGCGCCCTATCTCGGCCACAAGGCAGCCCTGTCGATGCTCGGCAGCGCGGATGGCGAGACGGCCTATACGAAGACCGACTTTCCCACCCGCTTCTGGCATTTCGGCCCGCCGTGGTTTCTACCCTTCGCCGACGCCAAGTTCCGGATGCTCGACCTGCGCGACGACCTGCAGCGGACGGGGTAGATCGCCCCTATCCGAACGCTTCAAAGGCCGGCGGATAGATGACCTTGGGCCGCATGTCGACGCGGCCGGCGTGGTCGAGTTCGAGCGCCATGAAGGCGGGGCCCGACCATTGCGCGTAGTACTGCCGGGCCGTATCCGACGCGAAGCCGAAGCGGGCATAGTAGGCCGGATCGCCGAGCACGAAGACGAGATCCTCGCCGGTTTCGGTCAGACGGTCGAGACCGTCGCGGATCAGTCGTTCGGCGATCCCCTGACGGCGAAAGCAGCGGGTGACGGCGAGCGGCGAGAGCGCCACGGCCCGTTCGTCAACACCATCTATGCCCAGCCGGGCGATGCGCAACCGGGAAAAGCCGACATAGCCGACGATCCGGCCCCGGACCTCGGCCAGCAGCGACAACACCAGATCGCCGTCCTGGCGCAGCCGGTCGACAAGACGCGCTTCCAGCGGACTGTCGAACGCGACTTCGACGAGACGGTGGATCGCTTTGTGATCGGAGGGGGTTTCGGGCCGGACGGTAATGTCGTCGGAATAGCTGCAACCGGTCATACTGATCCCCGGATGTGAGCCCTGGATTTAGGACCTTCGACGCGGGCCCCGAAGGGGCCTTCACAAAAACATCATACCGCGTTCGATCCGCGCGCCGCGTGCGAATTGCGCATAGCTCATCTGCTGACGTCCGGTACGTTGCACCTCCAGGAGCCTGATCGCACCCTCGCCGCAGGCGACGAGCCCGTCATCGTCGAGCACCGTGCCGGGCGCCGCCGATTGAGCATCGGGGACACACAGCGTCCGCAGGACCTTTATCCGGTCACCCGCGCTGTCGAACCAGGCGCCCGGATAGGGCGACAGGCCGCGAACATGGTCGTGAACCGCGCCGGCTGCCTGGGTCCAGTCGATACGGGCCTCGGATTTCTCAATCTTGCGGGCATAGGTCACGCCGTCGGTGGCCTGAACCCGGCAGTCGAGACTGTCGCGCGACAGCGCGGCAAGCGCGCGGCCCATCAGGCCGCCGCCGAGACCGGCGAGACGGTCATGCAGATCGCCGGCGGTCATGTCCGGGCCGATCGACACACGCTCCTCCATGCAGACCGGGCCGGTATCCAGCCCCGCCTCCATGCGCATCACGGCGACGCCGGTCTCGGTGTCACCGGCCATGATCGCCCGCTGGATCGGCGCCGCCCCGCGCCAGCGCGGCAAGAGCGAGGCATGCAGGTTGAAGCAGCCGAGCACCGGGGCGTCCAGCACGGGAACCGGCAGGATCAACCCGTAGGCGACGACGACGGCGGCATCGACGTCGAGCGCCTGGAAGGCCAGCCGGTCCGCCTCGTCCCGGAACGACACGGGGGTCTGGACCGGCAGGCCGAACTGCTCGGCGGCGACATGGACCGAGCTCTTGCGCTCGGCCATGCCGCGACCGGCCTTGCGCGGCGGCTGCGAGTAGACGGCCGCGACCTCGTGGCCCGCCCCGACGATCTCGGTCAGCGTCGGCACGGCGAAATCGGGCGTGCCCATGAAGACGATGCGCAGGCTCATGCCGCTCCTGTTGTATGTCCGATCCTTGCCGTGAGGCGCGAGAGCCCGGAGGCGCTATTTGGCTGGAACCGGCTCAGCCGGTTCGCCGGTCGGTTCGGGTTCGCCGCGGTCGCGGTTGCGCGGCTTGAATTCGGGCAGTTCGCCGCGCTTGGCCGCCTTGGTGAACTTCTTGACGACCCGGTCGCGCTTCAGCTTGGAGAGATGGTCGAGGAACAGGACACCGTCGAGATGGTCGATCTCGTGCTGGACGCAGGTCGACAGGATCCCCTCGCAGTCCAGTTCCCGCGCCTCGCCGTCACGGTCGAGATAGCGGATGCGGCAGGCGGCCGGCCGCTTCACCTCGTCGAAGAAATCGGGGATCGACAGGCAGCCTTCCTCGTAGATTGAGGTTTCGGGCGATGTCCAGACGATTTCCGGATTGACGAGGAAGAGCGGCGCGTTCTCCTCGTCCTCCTTGGACACGTCGATCGTCACGATCCGCTTCGTGACGCCGATCTGCGGCGCGGCCAGGCCGATGCCGGGCGCGTCATACATGGTCTCGAGCATGTCGTCGAGCAGCGCCCGCACCGTATCGTCGACCGTCTCGACGGGGTCGCAGACGATGCGCAGGCGCGGATCGGGTATGGTCAGGATCGTCTTCAGTGTCATGGCGCTCAGATAGGCAAAAGCGTCGCGCCGGTCAACGCGTCACGGCCCGGGTTCGGGTCAAGACGGAAACGGGTAACGATGTTCGTGTTTTGATCTCATCAGATGGAGCGAATCGCGTAAGATTTCGCCGATGGACCAATCCTTGATCGATATCGGCGGCAGGCTGATCACGGTTGGCGAGGGCTTGCTTGCCGGCGCCGGGCTCGGCTTCCTTATCCTCGTTGCGATCCTGATCGCCGTGTTGCGATCCGGCCGCCCCGATCGCGACGAGACCGCGCGGCGGCGCGAGATGGAGCGGCAATTCGCCGAGCTTGCCCACAGCCAGGCGGCGATGGCCCGCACGCAGGCCGAGATGACCGGGCGCATGCAGACCATGGCCGAGGTCTTCGGCACCCGGCACGCCGACCTCGCCAAGGCGCTGACCGAGCGGCTCGACACCTTCGGCCAGCGGGTCGGCCAATCGCTGGAAACCCAGACGCGGGCGACCCATCACAGCCTGACCAGGCTCGGCGAACGGCTCGCGGTGATCGATGCCGCCCAGCGCAATATCGCCGAGTTGTCGCGCGACGTCGTCGGCCTGCATCAGATCCTGTCGAACAAGCAGGCCCGCGGCGCCTTCGGCCAGGGCCGGATGGAGGCGATCGTCCAGGACGGGCTGCCGGCGGGCGCCTTTGACTTCCAGGCGACGCTGTCGAATGGCCGGCGGCCCGATTGCATCGTGCGGTTTCCCGGCAGCGACGCGGTGCTTGTGATCGACGCGAAGTTCCCGCTGGAGGCCTTCTCGGCCTTTCGCGAGGCGGATACCGACGACGGCCGCAAGGCGGCCGCGCAGCGGCTTCGCAGCGATGTGGGCAAGCATATCGCCGATATCGCCGAGCGCTATTTCATTCCCGGCGAGACCCAGGACCTGGCGATGCTGTTCGTGCCGTCGGAATCGATCTATGCGGACCTGCACGAGCATTTCGAGGATATCGTCCAGAAGGCGCACCGGGCGCGGATCATCCTCGTCGGCCCGTCGATGCTGATGCTGTCGATCCAGGTGATGCAGTCGATCCTGCGCGATCACCGCATGCGCGAGCAGGCCCATCTGATCCACAAGGAGGTGACGCTTCTATCCGACGACGTGCGGCGCCTGCAGGAGCGGGTGTTGAAGCTGCAGACCCATTTCGGGCATGTCGGCCGGGACATCGATCAGATCGTCACCTCGACCGACAAGATCATCAAGCGCGGCGAGAAGATCGGCCAGTTGGACCTGGCCGACGAGGATGGCGAGGCGGGTGCGCCCTCGCCGCGGCTGATTGTCGGAGAATGAGGCGAGATCGGGGAACCCGAACCGAGTGTCCTGCCTAGGTGCTTCCCGACGGCGCGTTGGGGCGGAGGCCGTAGCTGTTCGGACCGGTATCGCCCTCCAGCAGTCCGGCCAGGATCAGCCAGGCGACGCCGGCGATCGGGACGAAGGCCAGGAGGCACCAGAACCAGGGCAGGCCCCGGTCGTGCTGGCGCTTGATCAGAAGGGCGGTCTGCGTCCAGATCATGGGAAGCATCAATATCAAGAGCATATCGCTCGTTGCTTCCTCGGCAGCTTCCGGGTTCAAAGCCGCTTGTTGGGCAAGGTCTTCCGCGAAAAACCCAACCACAACCGACAGAACACAAAATAACAAACCCAACCCGAGCCAGTAGACCTGCCGCGAAATCCGCCCGTCGAAGGACAGCATCAGCCAGGCGATCGACGGGCCAGGTCCGCCGGACGTCGTTTTCAGAGGTGGGGGCAGTTCGTTGGACATCGCGGTGTGGTCTCGGCGGTAGGCGTCTTGGTGCAGTGCTGCCTGGCTGGCTGGCTGTTAGATCGCGCCTGTCCGCATATAGCATCGCACGGGTGCGGAGCAATGGGCGCGCCGGGATCGCGGCGCCGGGATTGGCCTGCCAGGCACCGGCTTCAGGTTACCGCAAGGGTCAGTATAGAAGGCCGTCCGCCGACTTGGGTCCGAAGCGGTTGTCGCCGGGCGTGCCGGTGCGGATGCCGCAGGCGATGATCACCCAGATCAGCCCGACGATCGGAATGAAGCCGACCAGCACCCACCATCCAGACTTGTCGCGGTCGTGCCAGCGTTCACATGCACGGCCAGCGGGGGATAGAGCAGCACGACGGCAACGACGATGCTGACGATGAAGGATGTTTCGTCACCGAGCACCGCGTCGACGAGGCTGAGGACGACCACATTGACGATAACCAGGAGAATGGTCCCGACCCAGAAGGACAACCGGTTGATGCGGTCCTCGAAGGCGAAGAACAGAGTGCGCCAGTCCATCGCGGCACTGTCCTTTCAGCACGCGTTCTCAGTCGCGCAGCAGCTCGTTGATCGACGTCTTGGACCGCGTCCGCTCGTCGACCCGCTTGACGATGACGGCGCAGTAGAGGTTCGGCGCGGGGGCATTCGAGGCCGAGGCCGTGCTGGACGGCATGGTGCCTGAGACGACGACCGAATAGGGCGGCACCTCACCATAGAAGATCTCGCCGCTCGCCCGGTCGACGATCTTGGTCGAGGCGCCGAGATAGACGCCCATCGACAGGACCGACCCCTCGCGCACGACGACGCCCTCGGCAACCTCGGAGCGGGCGCCGATGAAGCAATTGTCCTCGATGATCACCGGCCCGGCCTGCAGCGGCTCCAGCACGCCGCCGATGCCGGCGCCGCCGGAGATGTGGCAGTTCTTGCCGATCTGCGCGCAGGAGCCGACGGTCGCCCAGGTGTCGACCATCGTGCCCTCGTCGACATAGGCGCCGAGATTGACGAAGGACGGCATCAGCACGACGCCCTTGGCGATGTGAGCCGAGCGGCGCACGACGCAGTTCGGCACGGCGCGGAAGCCGGCGGCCTGAAACTCGCCGGGGCCCCAGCCCTCGAACTTGGAGGGCACCTTGTCCCACCAGGACGCAGTGCCCGGGCCGTTGCCGATCGTCGTCATGTCGTTCAGGCGGAACGACAGGAGCACCGCCTTCTTCAGCCACTGGTTGACGTGCCAGTCCTCGCCACGCTTCTCGGCGACCCGGGCGGATCCCGAATCGAGCATCAGCAGGGCGGCGTCGACGGCCTCGCGCACGCTTCCGGTCGTCTCTGGGGTGACGTCGGCACGCGCCTCCCAGGCGGATTCGATGATCTGTTCAAGTGCGGCGCTGTCCACGGTTCTGATCTCCCCACGCATGCCCGGCCGAGGCGCTGTGTCCGGCCAATGTCACTGTCCGAAGTCCTGTCGATAGTCTCTTTGAATCGGGGGGCGACGTAGCCGCCGCCACGGCATCTGTCAATCGTCCCGGCGCGACGGCGCCTGCTGACCCTCCGCGATGGTCGCCAGGAAATCGGCGAGATCGTCGGTGACATGGTCGATTGTTCCCGGCTCCTCAACATCAACCTCCCAACGCTGCCGGAAATCCGCGGTCTCGTCCGACACCTCCTGGCGGGCGACGACCAGCACCGTCTGCATGCCCAACGTCTTCGGCACGGTCAGGTTGCGCGGCAGATCCTCGAACATCGCGGCGCGGGCGGGATCGATGCCATGCCGGGCGACGAAGCGGTCATAGGGCGGCCGGGCCGGCTTCGGCTCGAAATCGGCCGCGATAATGTCGAACAGGTCCTCGAAATGCCCCTCGATGCCGAGCTTGCCAATGATCTTCTCGGCATGCGCCCGCGATCCGTTGGTCAGCACGAACTTGCGGCCCTCAAGCAGGCTGAGCGCGCTGCCGAGCGCCGGATCTGGCTCGATCGGCGAGTGATCGATATCGTGGACGAAGGCCAGGAAGTCGTGCGGATCGATGCCGTGCACCGTCATCAGGCCGCGCAGGGTCGTGCCGTAGTCGCGATAATAGTCCTTCTGAAGGCGCTTGGCCTCGACAACATCGATCCCGAGCAGATCGGCGATGAACGCGCCCATGCGTTGGTCGACCTGGGCGAACAGGTTGGAATGCGGCGGATAGAGCGTGTTGTCGAGATCGAAGATCCAGGTGTCGATTTCGGTAAAGGAGTCAGCACGAGAAGCGAACCGGCCGGATGTCATGGCGTGATCAGCGTCCCGGCGCCATGTTCGGTGAACAGTTCCAGCAACACCGCATGCGGCACCTTGCCGTTGAGGATGACGACGCCCTCGACGCCCTTCTCGACCGCTTCGATGCAGGTCTCGACCTTCGGGATCATGCCGCCGGAAATCGTCCCGTCCGCGATCAGCCCGCGCGCCTCGGCGACCGTCAGATGCTCGATCAGCGCGCCGCCTGGATCGAGAACGCCGTCGACATCGGTCAGGAACAGCAGCCGCTTGGCACTGAGCGCGCCGGCGACGGCGCCGGCGAAGGAATCGGCGTTGACGTTGTAGGTCTCGCCGTCGGCGCCGGGCGACACCGGGGCTACGACCGGGATCAGGTTCTCCCGCGTCACCATGCTGAGGACGGACGGGTTGACCACGTCCGGCTCGCCGACGAAGCCCAGATCGACAACCTTCTCGATGTTGGAATCCGGATCGACGACCGTCCGGGTCACCCGCCGCACGGTCATCAGGTTGCCGTCCTTGCCGCACAGACCGATCGCCTTGCCGCCCTCGGAATTGATCGCCTGGACGATTTCCTTGTTGATGCGGCCGGCCAGCACCATCTCGACCACCTCGACCATCGCACGGTCGGTGATGCGCAGCCCCTCGCGGAACTCCGACTTGATCCCCAGCTTGTCGAGCATCGCACCGATCTGCGGGCCGCCGCCATGCACGACGATCGGCTGCAGGCCCGAGGTGTTGAGCAGGGTGATGTCCTTGGCGAAGGCCCGGGCCAGCGCCGGATCGCCCATGGCATGGCCGCCATATTTGATGACCACCGTCTGGCGCTGGTAGCGCAGCATGAAGGGCAGCGCCTCGGCGAGGATTTCGGCCTGGGTCTGGGGGGAGGTCATCTCTGACATGGCGTGTCTGTCGCTGTTCTCGTGACCTGGGTCATAGCCGAGGGCGGGCATCGGCTCAAGGCGCACGGTCGGCATGAGCCGGACCAGCCGCAACCGGGCCGGCATAAAGCCTTCGTTTACCCTGTTCTGACAATCCTGAGTTTGGAAGACCGACTTTCCTGCACGCCGTTCGCGAGCAACGCGTCGTTCGCGCGACTGCACCGGACCCTTAATTGGCAGTAAGAGCTATGAAAACAAACTTGTTTCTTGCAGCGCTCGTTCTGGCATCGGCCATTCCCGGCATGGGCGGTGTTGGCCTCCCATCAACTGGCACAGCCCTTGCCGATGCCTTGTGCCGGCCCAACGAGACCGATTTCCTGGCGCAGGACAAAGGCCGTGCCGTGCGCAAGCACACCTTCACCGACGTCAAGGACCTGTCGATCAAGTTCAAGCAGCGTGAGACGAACTGCGTGCTGGTCAGAATTTCGCTGAAGCCGAGCGAGTCGATTGCCTATCGCGTCGTCCTGCACAAGCGCGGCGAGATCGACAGTCATGTCGATCCGATGCCGCATCAGGCCATCGCGCTGGTGCCGGAGGGATCGAGCGCCAATTTCGTCTTCCCGGCCATCGAACCCGGCGTCTACCGGCTGACGGTGCAGGCGCGCAACAAATCAGAGCAGAAGGCGCGGATCCGCGACAGCGTCATCATCGTCGACTATGCCGGTATCGACCGGACCCCGGTCAGCGGGGCGGGCGACTGAACCGGTCGCGGGCGATCAGACCAGATCGGCAACCGCCGCCCGCAACTCCGCGATCCCCGTTCCCTTTTCGCTCGAGGTGACGAGGATCTGCGGATGGGAGGCAGGGCGTCTGGCAAGCCCGCTTCGAACCGTTTCCGTGACGTCGGCAAGCGCCGTCGCGCCGATCTTGTCGGCCTTGGTCAGCACCACCTGATAGGAGACGGCGGCCTGGTCGAGCAGATCGAGAAGCGGCTCGTCGGCCTTTTTCAGGCCGTGCCGGGAATCGATCAGCAGGAAGACACGGCGCAGCGTCGGGCGGCCCTGCAGATATTGCCTGATCAGCCGCGTCCAGGCCTCGACCTTCGCCTTCGGCGCCGCCGCATAGCCGTAGCCGGGCATGTCGACCAGCCTGAGCAACGTATCGGCCGTCTCGAAGATATTCAGTTCCTGCGTCCGCCCCGGCGTGTTCGATGTCCGGGCGAGGCCCTTCTGGCCGGTCAGTGCGTTCAGCAGGCTCGACTTGCCGACATTGGAGCGGCCGGCGAAGGCGATCTCGGTGCGGTCGGCCGGCGGCAGGCCGTCGAGGCGGACGACGCCGAGCCGGAAGGCCCAGGGTCGGGCAAACAGCAGACGCCCGGCTTCTACAAGCCGGGCATGGCTGTCCTCATCGCTTCGGTCGGGGCCATCCTCGGGCGTCACGGCAGGCTCCGGCCCGGCGGCTACTCGCCGGCTTCCGAGCCGGCGGGCTTACCGGTCTTCGCCGTCTTCGCGGCCTTGGAACGCCGCCGCCGTTTCTTCTGTCCCTTTGACGGCTGGTTCCCAGATGCTTGATTTCCCGACGCTTGACCCCCGGAGGCCTGACCTGCCTGCTCGCCATCCGTCTTGGCCTCGGCGGTCTCGGCATCCGCATCGGCGGTTTCGGCCTTCCCGGGTTCTGCTTCGGAGCTGTCCGCGGCTGCGCCCTTCTTGGCCGCCTTGCGCTTCTCGGCATCGGCCTTGGTCTTAGCGGCTTCCTTCTCGGCCAGCTCCGCACGCTTCTTCTTGGAGAAGGTCGCCTGGATGTTGCCGAAAATATCCACCTTGACGCCCTGGCGGCGCATGATCGTGTATTGCTGCAGGATCGACAGGAAGTTGTTCCACGACCAGTAGATCACCAGGCCGGCCGGGAACGAGGCCAGCATGAAGGTGAACACCACCGGCATCCAGTTGAAGATCATCGCCTGGGTGGGATCGGGCGGCGGCGGGTTGAGCCGCATCTGGATCCACATCGTGATGCCCATGATCAGCGGCCAGGCGCCAAGCATGAGGAATTGCGGCGGATCGTAGGGAATGAGCCCGAACAGGTTGAAGATCGTCGTCGGATCCGGCGCCGACAGATCCTGGATCCAGCCGAAGAACGGTGCGTGGCGCATCTCGATGGTGACGAACAGCACCTTGTAGAGCGCGAAGAAGACCGGGATCTGCAACAGGATGGGCAGGCAGCCCGACAGCGGATTGATCTTCTCCTTCTTGTAGAGCTCCATCATCGCCTGCTGCTGCTTCACGCGGTCGTCCTTGTAACGCTCGCGCATTTCCATCATCTCCGGCTGAACCAGCTTCATGCGGCTCATCGAGACGTAGGACTTGTTGGCGAGCGGGAAGAACACCAGCTTGATCAGCACGGTGACGATCAGGATGGCGACGCCGAAATTGCCGACCAGCTTGAAGAAGAAGTCGATGGCGAAGAACAGCGGCTTGGTCAGGAAATAGAACCAGCCCCAGTCGATCAGCAGCTCGAATTTCTCGATGCCGTAGGTCGTCTCGTAGCCGTCGATGACGTCGACTTCCTTGGCGCCGGCGAAGACCCGGCCGGTCACCTCGGCGGTGGCGCCGGGCGCGATGTCGATCGCACCGAGCAGATAGTCGGCCTGATAGGTCGGCTTGCCGTTCGCCATTCCTTCAATGAACCGGCCCTCATAGGCCATCTGCTGGTCGGGCACGAGGACGGTCGCCCAATACTTGTCGGTGATGCCGACCCAGCCGCCGGTCGTATTCGGGTATTTCTGCGCGCCGTCTTCCAGGTCGCCATAGTCGATCTGGACGAGCCCCTCCTCGCCGAGCACGCCGATCATGCCCTCATGCAGGATGAAAAAGCCGACCGTATCGGGTTCGCCGTGGCGGGAAACCAGGCTGTAGGGCAGGAGCCGGGCGGCGCTGTCGCCGGTATTCTCGACGGAATCGACGACGGTGAACATGTAGTGGTCGTCGATCGAGATTGTCCGCGAGAAGACCAGGCCCTCGCCGTTGTCCCAGGTCAGCGTGACCGGATTGTCCTCGGTCAGCGTCGCCCCGGCCGGCGCCGACCAGACGGTGTCGCGACCGGGAAGCGCGACCTTGTCGCCGCCCTGCACCCAGCCGAACTCGACATAGTAGGGATCCGGGCTGCCCGATGGCGACAGCAGCACGATCTTCGGGCTCGTGGGGTCGACGGTCTCGTGATAGTCGTTCAGGACGACGTCGTCGATACGGCCGCCCTTCAGCGCGATCGATCCGCTTAGCGCCGGCGTTTCCAGCGGCACGCGCGGGCTCAGGGCAAGCGCCGCCTCGCGGTTTTCGGCAACGGTGGCCTCGCCGCCCGGCGCGGAAATCGAACCCGACGGGCTGGTGGCCGACGATCCGGACGCGCTCGGGACATTCGCGCCGGGAACGTTGCTGCCGGCCTCCGACGGCGCCGACTGGCCCCCCGCCTGGTTCGATGCCTGGCTTTGCTGCAATTCGAGCCGCTGGGCCTCGCGGGCCTGCTGCTCTTCCATCTGGGGGATGGCATAGAAGTACTGCCAGGCGATCAGGATGATCAGCGAAAGCCCGATCGCCAGGATGTAGTTCTTGTTGTCCCCACCTAACATCGATTGAAACCCTTGCTGTGGTCCGGTTGCCGGCCTGCGTGAACCCGCCGAAACGCCGACTGCAGATCCTTGACGATCGCGGAAAAGGACACCGCCAGCGCCCCGCGCCGGCCGATCACGACATAGTCGTAGCCCGGCCGAACAAGCGGCAAGGCATGAAGGCGCACGGCTTCGCGCAGCCGCCTGCGGACGCGGTTCCGCTCAACCGCATTGCCGACCTTGCGGCTGACCGTGAAGCCGAGCCGGGTCGCGGCCGGCCCATCCGGATCCTGTACGGGATCGCCGGCCTGGCCGACGGTCGCGCCGGCACGATGGTTCGCCTGCAGCACCAGCGAGCGTGTCGCCGACTTGCGGCCGTTCCTTGCAGCGGCCACGAAGTCGGACCGACGGCGTAGCCGCTCAAGGGACGGCCGTTCACGAGCCGGCCGTTCAGGGGCCGACCGTTCGGCGGACTGCTGTTCGGGGGACGATTGTCCACTCCGCGGGCGAAGTCGTTCGATTGCCAAGGCACCCGTTCCGATAGGCACTGGCCTATATGCACTGGCCGATACGCATTGGCCCGATGCTCGCCGAAGCCCGTTACTCGCTGGCCTGGACGTTGCGGGCCTGGCAGTCACGGGCCCGAAAGCCGCGGGCCTTGCAAATCTCAGGCGCCGGTCAGGCCGACAGCCGCTTGCGTCCGCGCGCGCGGCGCCGCGCAATCACCTTCTGGCCGCCCTTCGTCGCCATCCGCGCACGGAAGCCGTGGCGCCGCTTGCGCACCAGCTTCGAGGGTTGATACGTCCGTTTCACTGCCGCACTCCAATTATTCGGCTGTTGTCTGAGTTCGCCACCTGCCGGCAAGCTCCGATCCGCACGCGCCTCGACGGCGGATCATCAGTCGAGCCGCTGATCGTCGGATAATACAGGAACGGCCCGGGCGCGCAGGCGACACCAAGTCGAGCGGGCTTATACGGGAGAGCGTGCGGGCAAGTCAACGAAAAGAGGGGCCCGGGAGAGGCGTTACACTGTCCCGCAACGGACCTGTCACCGTTTGACCCGCCTCCCCCGGCCGGCCGCAAGGGCGGTTCGACATCGGGCCCCGTGTCGGCGATCACGCCGGATCACGGTTGCTGCCGCCCCATCACTAAACGGTGAGAGCGGGCACATTTGTCAGAAATAATCGCTACCTTGCTGGACGACGAGCAGTTCACAACAATCCGGACGGCGCGGTTTGACCGGCGCGGATCAATCGATACTCTTTAACAAATGCAGCGAAACGGCATGTCCACCACCGAGAACAGCGAAACCGGACTTAAGATCCCGGCCAAACCGGCGACCGCCAGCAAGCGCGATCTCGCCTTGCGCCGCTGGCTGCCGCTTGCCGGCCTCGCCATCCTGATGGCCATCGCGATCAGTCAGGGCTGGTACAAGTATCTGTCGCTGGAAACGCTGGCGATCCACGAGCAGGCGCTGCATGCCTTCGTCGCCGAAAACCGGATCGTGGCGCTGGGCCTCTACGGCTTGATCTACATCGTTGCCGTGGCGCTGTCGCTGCCCGGCGGACTGCTGCTGACGCTGGCCGGCGGGTTCCTGTTCGGCTGGTTTATCGGCGGATCGGTCGCCGTCATCGCCGCGACAATCGGCGCGACCGCCGTCTTCGTCGTCGCCAAATCGTCGATCGGCGATGCGCTTGCCGGCCGGGCCGGGCCGCGGCTTTCCGCCTTTCGCGACGGCTTTGCCCGCGACAGCTTCAACTATCTCCTGTTCCTGCGCCTGGTCCCGGTGTTTCCGTTCTGGCTGGTCAATATCGCACCCGCACTGCTCGGCGTGCGGCTGAGGACCTATGTGCTGGGCACCCTCGTCGGCATCATCCCCGGCGGTTTCGCCTTTTCCGTCGTCGGCGCCGGGCTGAACTCAGTCATCGATGCGCAGATGCAGCACTATGACGACTGCGTCGCAACAGCGATGGCGAGCGGCCAGTCGGTCGAGACCGCCTGCACCTTCGATTTCGACACCGCCTCGCTGATCACGCCGGGCCTGCTCTGGAGCCTTGCCGCCCTTGGCGTCCTTGCGCTCGTGCCGATTGCCGCTAAGAAGGTGCTCGGGCAGCGTTCCGCAGGGTGAGCCCGGAGTGAACCCGCCTGCCGGGCCGGCTCGCGCGGCATCGGAAATTTCAATTTAGAGCGAAGGGACAGCCATGGCCGAGATCCTGAGGCCGGATATCTGTGTCATCGGCGCCGGATCGGGCGGCCTGTCGGTCGCCGCGGCCGCCGCTGCCTTCGGCGTCTCCGTCGTCCTCATTGAAAAGGGCAAGATGGGCGGCGACTGCCTGAATACCGGCTGCGTCCCCTCCAAGGCGCTGATCGCGGCCGGACGGCGCGCACAGGCGATGCGCGAGACGACCGAATTCGGCATCGAGCCCGTCGATCCGACCATCAATTTCGCCAAGGTCAACGCCCATGTGCACGCGGTGATCGACGGCATCCGACCGACCGATTCGCCCGAACGCTTCCGCGCGCTCGGCGTTACCGTCATCGAGGAGGAGGCCCGGTTCGTCGACCCCAGGACCGTTCAGGCCGGCGATACCCGCATCGAGGCGCGGCGCTTCGTCATCGCGACCGGCTCGCGCGCGGCGGTGCCGCCGATCCCCGGCCTCGACACGGTCAAGTATCACACCAACGAGACGATCTTCGAGGTGACCCGCAGGCCGGCGCACCTGATCGTCATCGGCGGCGGCCCGATCGGGCTTGAACTGGCGCAGGCCTTCCGCCGGCTGGGATCGCGGGTCACCGTCGTCGAGGCGGCGGAGGCGCTCGGCCGCGACGATCCGGAGCTTGCCGCCTTCGTCGTCGACCGGCTCGAACGCGACGGCGTCACGATCCGGACCGGCGCCCGCATCGCCAAGGTCGGCAAATATCGCAACGGCGTGCGCGTCACGCTCGATGGCGACGGGTCGGACGGTGGGGCGGAGACGATCGACGGCTCGATGCTGCTGGTCGCGACCGGGCGGGTCCCGGTGACCGACGGACTTGACTTGGAAAAGGCCAATGTCACCGTCGAAAAGCAGGGCATCACGGTCGACAGCCGGCTGCGCACGTCGAACAAGAAAATCTACGCGATCGGCGACGTCGCCGGCGGCCCCCAGTTCACTCATGTCGCCAACTATCACGCCGGCATCGTGGTGCGGAACATCCTGTTCCGGATGGGCGCGAAGGTCCGCTACGACCACATTCCCCATGTCACCTACACCGATCCGGAACTCGCCCAGGTCGGGCTGACCGAGGCCGAGGCGCGTAAAAACCACCGGGCGATCCGGGTGCTGCGCTGGTCCTATGGCGAAAACGACCGGGCGCGGGCGGATCGATCGACCGAGGGCCTGATCAAGGTGATCGTCACGCCGAAGGGCAGGATCCTCGGCGCCGGCATCGTCGGGGCGGAAGCCGGCGAGATCATCCAGATGTGGGGCCTGGCGATCCTCAACGGCATGAAGATCCGCGCGATGACCGAGTTCGTGTCGCCCTACCCGACCCTGTCGGAAATCGGCAAGCGGGCGGCGATCCAGTTCTACGGCCCCAGTTTGACGAACCCCTGGCTGAAGCGCATCATCGCCTTCCTGCGCCGGTTTGGCTGACGCTGCCGGCCGGTTGGCCCCGGCGCCGCGCGGCGCGATGATCCAGGGGCGATGATCTTGAGGAGCGAGCGAATCCGGAATGCGTATCGGCCCGAGTGACGGCAACGGCCAGAAGGGTGAAGGACCCGCCGGGATCGACGCCCAAGCGACCCGGCGGCCGACGCCGCGGCGGCGCGGCATGGGCCTGTCCTCGAAGCTCCTGATGCTGACGATCCTGTTCGTGATGATCAGCGAGGTGCTGATCTACGTGCCGTCGATCGCCAATTACCGCAGGACCTGGCTGAACGACCGGCTGAATTCGGCCCGCACGGCCGCGCTCGTGCTGGAAGCCGCGCCCGACAACATGGTGCCGAAGGAACTGGAGCTGGAGCTCCTCGGCCAGGTCGGCGCCTATACGGTCGCCCACAAGCGCGGCGCGTCGCGACGGCTTCTGGCCCTGTCCGACATGCCGCCGGACGTCGACACGACCTATGATCTGCGCGAGATGAGCGTGATCGGCGAGATCCGCGATTCCTTCGCAGCCCTGGCCGCGGGTGACGGGCGCACGATCCGCGTCATCGGCGATGCGCCCACCGGCGGCGAATTCATCGAGCTCGTCATGGACGAGGCGCCGCTGCGCCAGGCGATGATCGCCTATTCGATCAACATCCTGACGCTGTCGATCATCATCTCGATGATCACCGCAGCCTTTGTCTATCTGTCGCTCAACTGGCTGCTGGTGCGGCCGATGCGGCGGCTGACCGCGAACATGGTCGCCTTCACCGAGAACCCCGAGGATTCCTCCCGGGTGATCACCGAATCCGGCCGCAGCGACGAGATTGGCGTCGCCGAGGGCGAGCTTGCCCATCTCCAGACGGCGCTGATCGGCACGCTCAACCAGAAGAACCGGCTGGCCGCCCTGGGGCTTGCCGTCTCGAAGATCAATCACGACCTGCGCAACATGCTGTCCTCGGCGCAACTGGTGGTCGACCGGGTCGGCGCGGCCGACGATCCGCTGGTCAAGCGGCTGGCGCCGAAGCTGATCCGGACGCTCGACCGCGCGGTCGATTTCTGCACCAACACGCTGAAATACGGCAGCGCCCAGGAATCGCCGCCGGAGCGCCGCCGCCTCCTTCTGCACGGTCTCGTCGCCGAGGTCGGCGACACGGTCGATCTTGGCCGCGACATCGCCTTCATAAACGCCGTTCCGCCGGAGCTTGAGATCGACGCCGATCCCGACCAGCTTTTCCGGGTGATCGTTAATCTGGTCCGCAACGCGGCCCAGGCGATCGAGGGTCAGGCGATCGGGGGCCAGGCATCCGAAAACCAGGCGGTAGAGGGTGCGGGCAAGGTCGATCCGGCGCCGGACATGATCCGCGTCTCCGCCCGGCGCGACGGCAGCGTGGTGATGATCGAGGTTGCCGATACCGGTCCGGGTGTTCCGCAGCGAGCCCGGGAGCGGCTGTTCGAGGCGTTTCAGGGCTCGACCCGCCAGGGTGGCACCGGCCTTGGCCTGGCGATCGCCGCGGAGCTGGTGCGGGCGCATGGCGGCCGGATCCAGCTGGCCGACGGCACTCTGGGCGCGACCTTCTCGATCGAAATCCCCGACAGGGTCGTCAACATCCGCGCGGTTCCCGAGGAGCGGCGCAGCCTGAGCGGATCGTGACGACCGCGCGGTATTCGGAAGCCGGTTGCCGACTGTTTTCGGACACCGGGAATTTACCGACAGCGATTTACGCGACGATCTTGCATTCCGCCTGCGATGCCATTAGGTATGCCGCTCGCTCGTTCTTGATTGGGACGAGATGTAGCGTGCGTGTCGGGTCCTTTCCCGAACAGACGCACATCCGGGCGCCGGTAGCTCAGCTGGATAGAGCACCAGACTACGAATCTGGGGGTCGGGAGTTCGAATCTTCCCCGGCGCGCCAAATCACGCTTCTCACGCAAACTCGCTTCGCTCACCGCCTTTTGGCGCGGTTAGGCCGGCATGCGCTCCGGTTGCGGTCAGACGAAGCCGACCAGGACCAGCGATATCCACGGCACCGCAATGATCGCGGCCAGGACGAAGACCTCGATCAACAGGAACCACGCCACGCCGCCAAAGATCGATTCGAGCGGAACGCGGTCGCCCACGATCGACTTGATGACGAACACGTTCAGGCCGATTGGTGGCGTCACAAGGCCGATCTCCAGCAGCTTGATGACCACGACGCCGAACCAGATCAGCGAAAACCCGAAGGTCTCGACGATCGGTATGGTAAGCGGCAGCGTCAGGAGGATGATGCCGATCGGGTCGAGGAACATGCCCAGGAAAATGTACATCACCACGATCAGTCCCATCACCATGAAGACCGAGACCCCGGAGGTCTCGATCCAGGCGGTGATGTCGCCGGCAAGGCCGGTGAGCGCGATGAAGTTGACAAACAGCTTGCCGCCGATCGCGATCACGAAGATCATTGAGGACTGATAGACGCTGTCCTTGAGCGCGGCATAGATGCCGGCAAGCTTCAGCCGGCCGAGCACGACGCCGAGTACCAGCGTGGCGGCCGCGCCCATCCCGGCGGCCTCGGTCGGCGTGAACAGGCCGACATAGATGCCGCCGACCACGACGACGAACAGCGTGATGATCGCCCAGCAATCCTTCAGCGCGCCCATCCGCTCGGCCCGGGTGATCTCCTCGTCGGGGATCGGCGCGGCCTCGGGGCGCAGCCGGACCCAGATATAGATCACCACCAGATAGGCGACCAGCGACAGGATACCGGGCAGGATCGCCGCGATGAACAGCTTGGCGATCGATTGCTCGGCGAAGATGCCGTACAGGATGAACAGCACGCTCGGCGGGATCAGCGATCCAAGCGTGCCGCCGATCGCAACCGAGCCGGCGGCCAGCGACCGCGCGTAGCCGAAGCGCAGCATCTCGGGGATGGCGATCCGGCCCATCGCCGCAGCGCAGGCGACCGACGAACCGGTGATCGCCGAGAAGCCGCCGCAGCCGACGACAGAGGCCATCGCCACCCCGCCGGGCAAGCGAGACAGCCATAGACGGGCGGCGCGGTAGATATCCGTGGTGAAGCCCGCCTCATAGGCCAGATGCCCCATGAAGATGAACAGCGGGATGGTCGACAGCGTGTAGCTGGTGATGAAGGCATACGGGTTGTTGGCGAGCAGCGAGAAGGTCGGCTGCCAGGCCCATTCGGCGACGAAGGGCTGGCCGGGACGCCAGGCGAAGATGACGAAGATCCCGACCGCCGCCGCGCTGCCGAGCGCGGCCGCGATCGGGACCCTCAGCGCCAGCATGACCAGCGTCGCCGCGATCCCGTAGAGGCCGACCGTCAACGGCTCCATGCTCAGGATCCGCTTGGCGCGGCGCGGCGGACCGCGCGGCGCAGGTCGGCTGCGATATTGACGAGAAGCCGCAACAGGAAGACCGCGACCGCCAGGACGAAGACTGCCTTCATCGGCCAGGTCGGCACTTCCAGCCGGCCGTCATAATAAAGCTTCTGGGCGAATTCGGACGGCACCTTCCAGGCGATGATGACGCCCATGGTGCCGAGAAACAGGCCGAACAACAGCCGGCCAAGCGCCGACAGGACGGCCTGCAGCCGCTCGGGCAGGCGATCGGCGATGACGGTGACGACGATATGGCCGTCGCCGCGCTCGACATAGGCAAGCGGCAGCATGATCACGCAGACCATCAGGAGGCCGATCATCAGAAGGTCGTCGGGCACCGGGGCATTGAACAGTTCGCGCCCCAGCACCGATGTCGCGACGATGCCGCCCATCACGAGAAGCGACAGGCAGGCCAGCCAGACGGCCACGTTTTCTATTAGGTTAAGAAGACGCAGAGCCATGTCACGTCGCCTTGAGGCCCGACAGCAAGGTGGCAAGCCGGCGCGGCGCCAGACGCGCCGGCTTGCCCATAGCCGCTAGCGGTCCCAGGGATAGCCCTTGGCGTCGCGCTCGGCGGTGTATTTCGCCACCAGCGTTTCATAGGACTTGTACACGTCCTCGGCGACCATGCCCTTCTCCTCGGCCTTGGCCATCCAGCGCACCACGTCGTCATTGGCGATCTGAACCAGTTCGGCGCGCAGTTCATCTGAAGGCTTGACGACCTCGACCTTGTGACCGTCGATCCCCGCCTGCAGCTCGGCCTTCACCGTGCTGCGCGAGTCGTGCATCTTCTCGGCCATATAGACCGTGAAGTCCTTGCCCAATTCGTCGATCAGCGCCTGCTGCTCGGGCTTCAGGCTCTTGTAGGTGTTCATGTTCATGCCGATGCCGAAGGCGAGCACCTGGCCCATGTTCAGTTCGGTGATGTAGTCGGCGACCTCGTATTGCTTGTAGGCCTTGACGACGTAGTAGTAGGTGGTCGACCCGTCGACCGAGCCGTTCGAGATCGCTTCGTAGACCTTCGGCTGGGAGACCGAGACGGTCGAGGCGCCCTCGGCTTCCAGCGCGGGCACGAAGGCGCCGGTGGCGCGGATCGTCTTGCCGTCGAGGTCGCCCGGGCTGGTGACCGCCTTGTCCTTCATCAGAAGCTGCGTGGGACCGGTCGTGTAGTTGCCGAAATACTTGATATTGGCCTTGTCCTGCTCGGCCAGCGCGTCCTTGTTCGTGGTCATGAAATCGTAGGTCGCCATCATGCCGACCCATTCGTCGCCGAACTGGATCGTGTCGACCACCTCATAGGCAACCAGTTGCCCCGGCGCGTAGACCGGGACGATCGAGGCCATGTCGGCAACGCCGTCGGACAGGCCCTGGGCGGCGGTCTTGGCGCCGAGCAGCGCGCCGCCCCAGGTGATGTTGAGGCCCAGTTCGCCGTTGCTGCGGGCGCGCAGCTCCTTGTCGAGCCATTCCAGCGCGGCCGCGCGGGTGCCGCGGTTGGGGCCGAATTCGGCAAAGCGCAACTCGCGCATCTGCGCGTCGGCCGAGCCGGGCAGCGCGACCGTGGCAAGGCCCGCGACCAGAACCGCAGGTATCAGCAATCCACCAAGCAGACGTTTCATTGGTTTTTTTCCTCCCTTTGGGACCGGCGCGGGGTCTGCCGCGCGGGTTAGCGTCGCGAAAGGCCGATCCGTGGGGACCTGCGGATGCCGGCTCACGCGAACGCTGGCTTTCCCTGACCAGCGACCAATATTATCGCACCACCCTCTTGCAGAATGTCAACAGGCAAATATTATTTCATCTGATGAAAGAGAAAGGTCCAACCGTGAACCGCCCCACCAACCGAAGGTCTCTGGACGGAAGCAGCCTACCGCGCGTGCGGGCGGTGTCGCGCGCCGTCTCCATCCTGCGGGCCTTTTCGCCGGAGCAGCCCTATCTGGCGCTGAGCGAGATCGTCCGGAGGACGGGGCTCGATGCCGGAACCGCGCGGCGCCTGCTGGTGACGCTGCGCGACGAGGGCCTGGTCCATCAGGACCTGTCGACGGGCAAATATGCCGGCTCCGTCGGGCTGATAAAGCTGAGTGCGGCGGTGCCGGAAAACCTGTCGCTGAAGGGCCTGGTCGAGGACCGGCTGGTGCGGCTTGCGGAGGAAACGGCAACGACCGTCTACCTGTCCGTCGTCAGTGGCGATGCGGCGATGTGCATCGCCCGCTATCACGGGGCTCATGCCATCGAGGTGCGCTGGTGGGCGGTCGGCGAGACGATGCCGCTCAATTGCGGCGCGGGACCGCGCGTTCTGTTTGCCCATCTCGATCCCGCCCATCAGAGCCGGCTGCTGGAGGGGTCGCTTGAAGCTCTCACCGAGAACTCGACCGTCGATGCCGGGCAGCTTCGCGCCGAATTGTCCGAGATCCGCGAGACGGGATACGCAACGGCGCGTGACGACGTGGCACTCGGCCTGTCGGCGATCGCGGTGCCGCTGACCAATGATGCCGGCGACACGATCGCCGCGGTTTCGCTCGGCGGGCTGACGCCGCAAATCATCGGCAAGCGCGAGCCCGCGCTCGTCGCAACGCTGCAGGAGGCCGCGGCGGACATGCGCAAGGCGGTGCAGGGATTGCGCTGATCCTATTTCATCAGATGAAATATAAGTTGCTGGTTGACTAAACGGGAAAGTTGATCAACCCTTCCTTTGAACCATTCGAAGGGAGGGCGCCGGATGGGGCGCACCATTGCTGAAAAGATACTCGCGCGGGTGTCGGGCCGGGAGACGGTAAAGGCCGGCGAGGAGGTGCTGGCGAAGCCCGATTTCGTCATCGCCTATGATTTTCCGGGCTACACCGATGTGATCTTCCGCCAGATGGAGGAGGAGTTCGGCATCGATACGGTGGCCGAGCCGGAGCGCTTCGCGCTGTTCATCGACCACATGGTGCCGGCCGCCACGACCCAGGAAGAGGAGCTGCACGAGAACACCCGAAGCTGGGGCGCGAAGAACAAGGTGCCGGTCTACGAGCGCAAGGGGATCGGCCATCAGGTCGCCGCCGAACTCGGCTATGCGACACCGGGCGCGTTCGTCGTCCATTTCGACGGCCATATCTCGCAACTCGGCACCTTCGGGACGCTGGCGATCGGCGTCCGGCGGCATCTGCTCGAGGCCTTCGTCAAGGAGCGCATCAAGTTCAAGGTGCCGGCAACGACGCGGATCGACCTCAACGGCACGCTGCAGCCCGGCGTCACGGCGCGCGACGTGTTCCACCATATCGTCCGCGTGCTCGGTCCGCGCAGCTGCCGCGGCCACGTGATGGAACTGGGCGGCGAGACGATCGCGGCACTGTCGCTGGAAGGCCGGCAGTCGATCAACTGCCTGGCGATGTTCACCGGCGCGATCACGGCGGTAATGAACCCCGATGAAAAGGCGCTGGCCTATATCCGTGAGCGCCAGCGGCTCGATATCGAGCCGGTCTTTTCCGACCCCGACGCCGACTATGCCGCCCGCCACGAGATCGACGTGAGCGACCTGGAGCCGATCGCCGTGATCCCTCCGAGCCCGGCCAATACGCGCGATCTGAGTGAAGTGACCGGCACCGAGGTGCAGGTCGGCTATCTCGGCTCCTGCGCGTCGGGCCGGGTCGAGGATCTGGCGCTTGCCGCCGACGTGCTTGACGGCCACAAGGTCAAGGACGGCTTTCAGCTCCACGTCATTCCGACCAGCCAGGAGATCATGGAACAGGCTGCCGAGCGCGGCATCATCACGCGGCTGATCAATGCCGGCGCCTTCCTGTCGTCGTCATCCTGCGACTATTGCTTTGGCCGGATGGGCGTGATGCGCGCCGGACAGCGGGCCGTCTCGACGGGCACGCTGAACGTGCGCGGCCGGATGGGCTCGCCCGACAGCGAGATCTATATCGTCAACGCCGCAGCCGTCGCGGCTTCAGCGATCGAAGGCCGCATCGCCGATCCGCGCCCCTATCTGAAAGGCAAGAGCGATGGCGCTCGCTAATCTGCGCGGCCGGGTCGCCTGGATCTTTACGGAAGAAGACTTCGACGTCGACCAGATCGTCGGGGTCAAGAACATCAAGATCAAGGACCCCACCGAACTCGGCCGGCTGGCGATGCTGGAGCAGGAGCCTGATTTCGCCGAGAAGGTCCGGCCTGGCGACCTGCTGGTCGGCAACCACAATTTCGGCTACGGCCATCCCCACTATCCGCCGATGATCGGCATGCGCCATCTCGGCATAGCAGGCGTGATCGCCGAGAGCTTCTCGCCCGGCTACTGGCGTGGCGAGATCGCCATGGGCTTCCCGCAGGCGACCTGCCCCGGCGTCCTGCAAGCGGTAAGCCGCTGGGACGAGATCGAGGTCGACTGGGACGCCAGTCTGTTCCGCAACCATAACACCGGCGCCGAGTTGCCTATCGAGCCGCTGAGCGACGGCGACCGGCTGATGCTCGAGGCCGGCGGCATCGTCGGCTATCTGCATGCCCGCGAAGAAGAGGACACCGGATCATGATCGACACCGAGGCAAAGCGTCGTTTCGCCGAAAAGGTCCGGGCGGGCGAGACGCAGATCACGTTTGGCTGCTACGACGCGATGTCGGCGATGCTGGCCGAAGCCGCCGGGGCGCCGGCGGTGATGACGTCGGGCTTCGCGGTGTCGGCGACCCATCTCGGCTTCCCGGATGTCGAGCTCTACACGATGACGGAAAATCTCGGCGTCGTGCGCAATGTCGTCAACGCCGTATCCGTGCCGGTCGTCGCCGATGCCGATACCGGCTACGGCAACGCCATCAACGTCATGCGCACCGTGCGGGAGTTCGAGCAGGCCGGCGTCTGCGCGATGATCCTGGAGGACCAGCAGGCGCCCAAGCGCTGTGCGGCGGCGGCCAACCAGCTCGAAATCATCCCGGTCTTCGAGCACGTCGCCAAGATCCGCGCTGCCGTCGAGGCGCGGCGCGATCCGGACACGCTGATTATCGCGCGCACCGACGCGATGAGCGAGGCGGAATCAATCGACCGGGCCTGTGCCTATGTCGAGGCCGGTGCCGACATCATCCAGCCGATCAGCCGCACCTTTTCCGATATCGACGGGCTGAAACGCATGCGCGCGGCGGTCGGCGTGCCGCTGTCGCTGCAAATCCTCGGCTGGCTGGAAAAGGACCTGAGCCTGGATCAGATCCGCGACGTCGCCGGCCTTGCCTGCTATCCGCTTGTGGGGCTGATGACCGCGGCGCAGGCGATGAAGGACAACTATGCCCGGCTTCTCGCCGACGGCACCACCGCGAGCCTGCCGCATCCGGCGATGAGCATGGCCGACTTCAAGCGCTTCATCGGCTTCGACGAAATCGAGGAACGGCAGTCGCGCTTCCTGCTGATGGACCTGAAGCCGACCGCGAAAGCCTTTTGAACCGGAAAGGAAACCGCAAATGAACGAGATGTTCAGGGGCAGCGCCGCCGCGCGGACCGGGACCGGCCTTGCCGCGACGCCGGACCGCGACCGGATCAGCGGAACCCGTCCCGACGGCGCGCCGCTCTTCGATGCGCCGCCCTTGCAGGCAACCCGCCCGCCGCGTTGCCCGCCCTTCGTCGAGGTCACCCATCCCGACCAGCTATTGCCCTATCTCGAACATGTTGCAAAGCGCTCCTACAATCACGGCCTGAACGCCTGCTGGGATCTTCAGCCGGGCGAGCGCGTGCTTCTGCGCGTCGACAACTGGCACAGCGATCTCGTCATCCAGGCCTGCCAGAAGATCCTCGAAAAGTGCAACGTCCGCTACGAGATCAAGCATGTCGATCGCGGCCCGGTGCCCAACTGGATCGGCGCTGACGAGGTCGACTACTACCTGTTCCGCACCAGGGAACTCGCCGAATGGATGGACTGGTGGGAAGAGGAAGAAAAGAAACAGCACTACGACAAGATCCTGATGGGCTATGGCGGGCCGGTGCTGGCCGAGCGCTTCATCAAGATCCAGCGGATGCCGTTCATCACGCCGGAGATCCTCGCCTCGCCGGCGCATGCCATGCCGATCGACGTGCTGAACGCCATCGACCGCTGGACCTGGGACCGGATCCGTACCTGCCGGCGCGCGCGCATCCGGGATCCCGAGGGCACCGACATCGAATACACCAACCATGCCGGCTACTGGGACGCGCGGCGGGAATTCTACAACGCCGACCTGACGGCTGCGACCTGGACCGGTAACGAGCATTTCGGCAAGCAGTACCTGCCCGGCCATGTCACCGGCCGGCCCTGGATGTTCCTGGCGGGCCAGGAGGATGGCAACGGCGTCATAGCCGGCACCACCAATCACATCGCGCCGTGCGACTGGACGCAGCTCATCGTCGAGGGCTCGAAGATCGTCAAGATCAATGAGGGCGGCGCGTTCGGCGACAAGCTGCGCGACGTGATGGACCGGACGGCGGACATCCAGTATCCGACCTTTCCGGGCAAGGGCATCATGTATTGGTGGGAAGCCTCGATCGGCACCAACCCGCACGTCCATCGTCCGCGCAAGGACTTTCCCTCCGGCTTCGTCAACTGCCTCTACGAGCGCGTCCGCTCCGGCGTCATCCACATGGGCTTCGGCACGATCATCTCCTCGATGGCCGAGCGGCAGGCGGCCCGGCTGGGGCATCTGGTCGGGCACTGGCACCTGCATCTCTATTTCCCGACCTTCACGCTGGAACGCGAGGGCGACAACGAGACGCTGATCGAGAACGGCCGCCTCGGCGCGCTTGACGATCCCGAGATCCGCAGGCTTTGCGGCCAGTATGGCGATGTCGATCTGTGGCTCGACGAATCCTGGAACCCTGCCGTGCCGGGGCTCAACATGGACGGCGACTACTGGGAGCACTACGGCCGCGACCCGCTGCACTGGGTCAAGACGGAGCTCGAGGTCTGCCGCACCTATCACCCGCTGTTCATGAAGATGACCGGCGCCGACGGCAAATATTGCCACGGGGCCGGCGCGGACTGGTGGAAGGGCGGCTGCTGCAACCATTCCGGCATCTCCGCCGCGCCGCTTGCCGGCAATTGCTGCGGGGCGTAGCCGGCTGTCTCCGGATACCGGTATCGAGGCCGCGACTGTCCGGTTCAAGTCCGGCGGTTTCGCGTAGCCTGTGTCTGACATGGCGTTATAGCTGAGCGTGGCGATGGGACATTTCCCCTCGCCACCTCTTCGGACGTCATCCTCGGACTTGTTCCGAGGATCCATGAACACCGCCGGTGGAATAGTCGCCAGCGACTGTGTTCATGGATTGCCGGGACAAGCCCGGCAATGACAACGGAGTGGGCGAACACCGGACATCGCCCTCTCCCGCGTCATCCCGGAGAACCGGCACGATGAGCGGCCGTGCCACGGGCCCTGCCAAACCGGACAACAGCACGGCCAGCGACACTTGATCCCTTTGGTAAAACGCTTTACCTATCAACATCGAGCTGTTTTTCGCGAACCGTGAGGGGTGGTCTATGCCAATCGCTGTGATAACCGGCGGCAACAAGGGGCTTGGCCTCGCGCAGACGCGGAAATTCCTCGACGAGGGGTATCAGGTCCATGTGGTCGCCCGGTCGCGGGGCGATCTGGAGACGCTTTCCGGCGACGTGCAGTTCCATGCGCACGACCTGATGGCGTGGCGAGACACGACCTATCTCGATGCGATCCACGCGGCGACCGGCGGCATCGACGTGCTGGTCAACAATGCCGGGATGCACCTTAAGAAGCCGGTCTGGGAAGTCGCGCCCGAGGAACTGGAAGAGCGGCTCGATCTCAATGTGAAGGCGGTGTTCGCCGCCTGCGGCCGCTATGTCGCGCTGCAGCGGGAGACCGGCGGGACGATCGTCAACATCTCCTCGATGGGCGGCCTGATGGCGCTGCCGGGATCGGCGGCCTATGTCACCGCCAAGACCGCCGTGATCGGCCTGACCCGCTCGGTCGCCGTCGACGCGGCGGCGTTCGGCATCCGCTGCAACGCGGTCGCGCCGGGCTTCATCGATACCGACATGACCCGGGCGATCCTGGAAAAGGACCCGGCGCGGCGCGCCAAGATCGAGGGCCGCATTCCAGGCGGCGCCTTCGGCACGCCGGCCGACGTCGCCAATGCCGTCTACTTCCTCGCCTCGGATCAGGCAGCCCACATCAACGGCGTGGTGCTGCCCGTCGATGGCGGCTTCTCGATCGGTTTTTAACGATGTATGTCAAGTCACTGCTGGCGGCCGCCCGCGACATCCGCGTCGAGCAGGCTGAAATGCCCGGCGAGATTGCCCCGGATCACGTTCGGCTACGCCTTGCCACCGCCTCGATCTGCGGCACGGACATGCATTACTTCCGGCATTTCGCCAATGCCGGCTTCTTCCTCGACAACCCCGTCACGCTTGGTCACGAGGCCTGCGCCTATGTCGAGGACGCCAACGGCCACGGCTTTCGCCCCGGGCAGCTCGTGGCGATCAATCCGGTGATCGAATGTGGCGCCTGCGCGAAATGCCGGGCCGGCGACATCAATATGTGCGCGACCAAGCGCTTTCCCGGCTCGGCGACGACAAAGCCGCATATCGACGGGTTCTTCCGCGAGCGGTTCGACTTTCCCGCGCGCTGCTGCCACGCCGTGCCCGCTTCCGTCGACCCCGATCACCTGACCTTCGCCGAGCCGCTCGCCTGCGCGATGCATGTGGTGAACCGCGCCGGCGTGTCGCGGGGCGACCGAGTGCTCGTCACCGGCTGCGGGCCGATGGGCCTGCTGGCGACGATCGGTGCCGCTGCGAAGGGCGCCGAGGTCGCGGTGACGGATCTGAAACCCGCCGCGATCGACGCTGCCCGGGCCGTCGGCGCATCGGCCGGCTACGTGACGGGCGAGGAACGCCCGGAGAGCGCTGCCTATGACATGGTGATCGAGGCATCCGGCAGTCCGCACGCCTATAACCAGGCGCTCGACGCGGTGCGCTATCAGGGCACCATCGGCGTATTGTCGCTGATCCAGCCCTCCGACGTGCCGATCAACCTGCATCTGAACGCCTTGAAGGAAGTCCACTCGGTCGGCTCGATCCTGTTCACCCGCGAATTCGCCGATGCCGTCGCGCTGATCGCGGGCGGCGAGGTCGACTTCGAGGCGATCACGGCGGCGCGCTTCGCCGTTGCCGAGACCCAGGCGGCCTGCGAGCTGATGGCCGACGGCCGTGCGGTCGGCAAGGTGCTGATCAAGCCGGATTAGAGCACCACCTTGCCGCCGCGATTGATCTTGACGCGGCGGATGATCTCCTTGTCCCGCGCCGCCTTGAAGGCCTCCGGATCGCGCTGCGTCCAGTCGTAGAAGCCGCGACCGGATTTCATGCCGAGCCGGCCCTCGGCGTAAAGCGCGCCGACCGGTGTCTCGCCGGGGTCGGATACGGTCGACAGATCGGCCCAGACGGCCTTTGCCGCCGGCGAGTTGATCAGGTCGAGGCCGGCGAGATCGGCATGTTCGAACGCCCCCATCGCCGGCAACCGCGAGGCGTAACCCGCCTTCAGGATCGTGTCGCAGGCCTCCGGCGTGACGAGCCCTTTGCCCACCAGTGCGGCGAGTTCGCGCAGCACCGCATGCTGGATACGCACCCAGAGGAATCCCGGAATATCCGGGCAGCGGACCGGGGTCTTGCCCGTCTCGCTGAGGACCCGCGTCGTCAGCGCCGTGGCATGATCGCCGGTTGCCTCGCCGGGAACCACCTCGACCAGTTCGACGAGATGGGCGGGCTGGGCGTAGTGGGCGATGCAGAAGTTCTCCGGCCGCTTGAGCGCCGCCTGGATTGCGGTGGCGCTGAGCGCCGATGTCGTCGAGGACAGGACCGCGTCCTCAGGCGCGACGGCTTCGGCCTTCGCGAGCAGGTCCTGCTTGACGGCGAGATCCTCGGCCGCTGCCTCGATGACGAACCCGGCGCCCGAGACGGCTTTGGCCAGATCCGGTTCAAGCGTTATCCGGGACAGCACGGTGTCCCGATCCGCCGCCTCCGCGAGGCCCTGCTCGCTTAAGAAATCGAAGCCGTCGCCGCAGCGCGCAAGGGCGGGATCGAGGCTTTCGGCCCGGCGGCCCCACAGCCGGACGGCGGCCCCGCCGAGTGCCAGCGACAGGGCGATCTGCGCCCCCATCGTACCGGCGCCAAGGACGGTACAGACCGGCAAGGCGCCGCCCGGCGTGTCAGCCGACATAGTGCCAGCCGCCGTCGCGCTGTTCGGCCACGCCCCTTGCGACGAAATCCTTCAAGCTGGCATCGATCGACACCAGCGCCCGCCATTCGCGCACCATGTTCTGGTCGTCGCAGCACTTGTCGCGCAGGTCGGCGAAGCTGATGCCCGGATTGGCCTTCATGTGATTGACCATCGAGGCCTCGACCTGATCGACCCGGCGGCGGCAGTCGTTGACGAGGTCGACGGTCTCCTCGGCGGTCTTTACCTCGTCATGGGCAAACAGCACCGCCTGGACGTCGCGCTCACTTAAGAACCGCTCGATCTTGTCGAAGGTCGCGCGCATTACGTTCGGGTCCTCGTAGAGATAGAGGACGGGATTGAACGGCGGCAGCAGCGGATCGGCGATGACGAGCGTGCCGGTCGAGTGCTCGTAGAAGCCGACCTCGCCCATCGAATGGCCGAGCACCTCGACGACCTCAAGCTCAACGCCGCCGCCAAGATCGATGACGTCGCCGTCCTTGATGAAACTCTCGATCGGTCCCTCGGTCGGGCCCATCCAGTCGAGATACTCCGCATTCAGGTCGAAATGCTCGCCCTCGGGAAAGGCATGCACGATCGCCTTGGCGTTCAGCATGTTGTCGGCGACCCGGTCGGCACGGCCTTCATGGCCCATGATCGCGCAGCCGGTCTCGGCCTTCAGCCAGCCATTGTTGCCGACATGGTCCATGTGCTCGTGGGTGAGCAGCAGCAGGTCGAGATCGTCATGGGCGATGCCCAGTTCCTCGAAGGCCTGCTTGAGGTCCGGCAGGCCGCCATAAAGCCCGCTGTCGATCAGCGCGATCCTGTCGGCACCCTTGACGAAGAACACGCGCGTGGCGGTCTTGCCCTCATGGTCGCCGGGCAGGCCCATCGAGACCACCGAGAATGGCCCGGCCCGGTGACTGATTACGGATTTCTTCATTTGCACTTCCTCGATATGTCCGACCCTAGCGGCCTTTGAAGACCGGGTCGCGCTTTTCCATGAAGGCGGCGATGCCCTCCTTGCCGTCCTCGGTGGCGAACAACCCGCCGAGCACACGCTGCTCCATCGTCAGGCCCGCCGACAAGGCACTGTCGAAGCCGTCATCGACGACGCGCTTTGCCTCGCGCAGCGCCACCGGCGCCATGCCGGAGAGCTCCTCGGCAAAGGCGATCGCGCGTGGCATCAGGTCGTCGGGCGTGCAGGCCTCCAACGCCGCGCCGTACTCGACCGCTTCGGCTGCGGTGATCATCCGGCCGGTCATCAGGATTTCCTTGGCCCGCATCGGCCCGACCAGACGGGGCAGGCGCTGGGTCCCGCCGCCGCCGGGCAGGAGGCCGAGCTTGATCTCGGGCAGGCCGAGCCTGGTCTTTTCGTTGACAAGCACGAAATCGCAGCACAGCGCGAGCTCGAAGCCGCCGCCCAGCGCATAGCCATTCACCGCGCAGATCGTTGCCTGCGGCAGGCCGGCGATTGCATCGAAGGTTTGACGCGAGCGCCGCTGGAAGCCGTCGAAGACGGTCTGGCCGACCCCGTGATAGCCGGCGATATCGGCGCCGGCGACGAAACCGCGTCCGGTGCCGGTGATGATCAGGACGCGGACCGAATCGCTGCGGCCATGAAGGTCTGTCACATAGTCGCCGAGCGCTGCCATGATCTCGAAGTTCAGCGCGCCGAGCGCCTCCTCGCGATCGATGCGCAGGATTTCGACCGGGCCGCGACGCTGAAGGGCGAGGTTCTCGTGCAGCCGCTCCTCTTCCACTAGATCGCCCCCTTGTCCTGAAGGTCGCCGACCCGATCGGCGCCGACGAGGTCGGTCAGAACGGTCTCGGTGTGCTCGCCGACCTGCGGGGGAGCATAGCGCAGCGTTACCGGCGTTTCGCTCATCGCGACCGGGTTGGCGATCGCGCGGATGCGGCCGGCCTTGGGATGGTCCATCTCGACGAGGCGCGGCGAGTGCGTCTCGACCAATTCGTCCATCGCCTCCTTGGAGGCGCGGATCGGTGCGGCCCAGACGTCGGCCTCGGTGAAGATCGCGATGATCTCCTCGGTGGTCTTCCTGGCAGTCCCCGCGTCGATGCGGCGCTTCACCGCGTCCCGTTCGACCCAGGGATCCATCTCGTCGAGCGTATCATCGCCGAGCAGCGGCCCGAGCTTCGATAAAGGGCACATGGCGATGGCGATCCAGCCGTCGGCGGTCGGATGGGCGCCATAGGGGGCATCGTTCCAGCAGGAGGCGACGCCGGCCTCGGAGCGTTTCAGCGTGATATCCTGGTTGAGGACGGCGAAATTCTCCTGACCCATCAGGTTCAGCGTGGCGGAATAGAGATTGGTCTCGATGCGTTGGCCGATGCCGTGCCGGTCGCGGGCGATCAGCGCGCCGAGAATGCCGATGGCGAGCGCCTGGCTTGCCGCGAAATCGGCAACCGGCGTGCCGCAGGCCGTCGGCGGATCGCCGGCGCGGCCGGTATTGAACATCACGCCCGACATCGCCTGGATCAGCAGGTCCTGCCCGGGCATGCCCTTCTCCGCCATCGCGCTGCCGGAGCCCCAGCCGGAGCCGCTGGCATAGATGATCCTCGGATTGACGGCCTTGAAATCCTCATAGCCGAGGCCGAGCCGGTCCATCACGCCGGAGCGGAAATTCTCGACCACGACGTCGCACTGCCCGGCGATCTCGAGCAGCAGCGCCCGGCCGTCGGGATGCTTCAGGTCGACGGTCACCGACCGCTTGTTGCGGTTGAAGGCATGGAACGCGGCGCTGTCGCCGCCGACGAACTGGCCGATCATCGGCATCGAGCGCATCCATTCGCCCTTGCCGGGACGCTCGATCTTCAGCACGTCGGCGCCCATATCCGCCAGCGTCTGCGTGCATAGCGGCCCGAGCATCATCTGGGTGAAGTCGAGAATGCGGATGCCCTCGAGGGCCAGTGGGGTCTCGGGCGCGGTTTCAGGCGCGGGCTCGGGCACGGCGGTCTCCTCATGCGGTCGGCGACGACCTGGAGCAAGCTGATCACAGCTTGCTCTAGCACATGGTAATACGTTTTACCAAAACATACTTGTGCAAAATGTCAAATCGGTCAGACTGATTCCGGACTATGCGGGAAAGGATCTCGTGGTGACCCTGGCGGAAATCGCAAAGCGGGCCGGCGTGTCGTCGGCGGTGGTGTCGCGGATCATCAATGGCGACAAGACCCTGCGCGTCAGCGCTGAAACCCGCGCGCGCGTCGAGGCGATCGTGCGCGACGTGAACTATGCGCCCAATGTCGCGGCGCAAACCCTGCGTTCGTCGAAATCTGGCACCATCGCCTTTGTCGTCCACGATGTCGCCAATCCCGTCTATGGCGAGATCCTGCGCGGCGCCCAGGACGAGGCGGAGCGGCAGAACAAGGCGCTGATCCTCGGCGACGCGGCTGCCGGCAATGCCAGCAACTCGCGGCTTGCGCAGCTGATCGGCGGCGGCGGCGTCGATGGTCTGATCCTGCAGGCCGCCGGCCTGCAATCCGACAACCTGATCCTGCGAGCCGCGCACGAGAAGGTGCCGGTCGTGCAGTTGCAGGCCGATCTCGGCATGGGCGACCACCTGATCCAATTGCCGGACGCCGAGGCCGCCGCAATCGCGACGCGGCATCTGCGCGATCTCGGCCATCGCCGCATCGGCTGCCTTGCCACCGCGGAAGGCCTGACCTTCACCGAGGACCGTCTGCGCGGATGGCGCGAGGTGATGGGCACGGACGCCGATCCGGACCTGATCGCCCATTGCGGCCCCAGGGCGGTCGAGGGCGAAGCCGCGTTCGAGGCCTTGCTCGACTGTCAGCCGGGGATGACCGGACTGGTCTGCTTCAACGTCATCTCGGCGATCGGCGCGCTGCGCGTCGCCCGGGCGCGGAACATCGCGGTGCCGGGCGATCTGTCGATCGTCTCCATCCATGACGTCAAGTTCGCGCAGGACCTCTGGGCGCCGCTCTGCGTCGTCCGGATGCCGCTTGCCGAAATGGGCCAGGCCGCGATCAGGACGGTCTGCGGCAGCGACGCGAAGACGCCGACGCGCACCACGATCGCGGCTGATCCCGAACTCGTCATCCGCAAGAGCACCGCTCCACCCCAGCCCTGACTCCCAAGCCTGACCGGATGGCTGACCCTGGGGCAAATCGAACACAAAGCCTGGTAAAACGGTTTACCAAGGATGGATTTTGTGATTATTGTGGTTTCAAGACAGATGCGGCGTCGGCGGAATCGGCGTGCGAACGGGGAGTGAAAGCGCTGATGGCCGGTGGGGTGGTCCTCAAGGATGTAGTAAAGGCCTTCGGCGACGTCACGGTCATTCCCGAGCTCAGCCTCGAGGTGGCCGAAGGGGAATTCGTCGTCCTCGTCGGCCCGTCGGGCTGCGGCAAGTCGACGACGCTCAGGATGATCGCGGGCCTGGAGAAGGTCACCGAAGGGTCGATCTCGATCGCCGGCCGCGACGTCACCTGGGAGCGTCCCAAGCAGCGCGACATCGCCATGGTGTTCCAGTCCTACGCGCTCTACCCGCATATGAATGTCGGCGAGAACATGTCGTTTGCGCTGCGGCTGGCGCGCGTGCCGAAGGCGGAGGTCGCCGAGCGCGTCCAGCGCGCAGCCGAGATGCTCGAACTGACGCCCTATCTCAACCGCAAGCCCAAGGATCTCTCCGGCGGCCAGCGCCAGCGCGTCGCGATGGGCCGCGCGGTGGTGCGGGACGCCTATTGCTTTCTGTTCGACGAGCCTTTGTCGAATCTCGACGCCAAGCTGCGCGCCTCGATGCGCACCGAGCTTGCGTTGCTACACAAGCGCCTCGGGCGGACGATGATCTACGTCACCCACGACCAGATCGAGGCCATGACCATGGCCGACCGGATCGTCATCATGAAGGACGGCCTGATCCAGCAGGTCGGCACGCCGAAGGAGGTCTATAACGACCCGGTCAACACCTTCGTCGCGACCTTCATCGGCTCGCCCTCGATGACGCTCCTCGATGGCGAATTCGCCGAAGGCTCGGGCCGGATGTCGGTCAAGGGCGCGGGCTTTACGCTGCCGCTGACCGAGCGTCTCGCCGAGCGGGCCAGGACCGCGAACGGACGCGCGATCAGCGTCGGGCTCAGGCCGGAGCATTTCGCCGGCAGCGCCCTGGATGACGGCTTCGCGCCGCTCGATCTGAAGGTGAAGGTGTCGGAATATATCGGGTCCAGCCAGTTTCTCGCCGCCGAGATTGGGGGGGCCGACATCACCGCAGCGGTCGATGTCGGTCCGGAGGCGGATCTCCTGAGCGACGGGACCTACTACTTCGACACAAGGCGCATCTATCTGTTCGACCGGGAGACCGGCCGGGCGATCTGAAATTGGCCAGGATCGGCCAAAGCAGGGAGGAATGCATGAGACTATTCAGTCAGGCCGCAACGGCGCTCGCCGCTCTTGTCCTTGGGGCGACCGCCATGGGGGCGACGACTGCCGTCGCCAACCCGTATGAGAAATACGAGGGCACGACCATCGTCGTCTCCTGGCCGACGAACAACCACTTCAAGGTGGCCGAGACCCTGGTCGACGAGTTCACCGAGGAGACCGGCATCGAGGTCGAGATCGACTACCTGCAATATCTCAAGCTGCGCGACCGGCAGCTTCTGGAAATGTCCAAGTCCGATGGCGAATACGACGTCGTCGCCTGGGTCGTGATGTGGAAGGGCGAATACGTCAACAAGGGCCTGCTGACGCCGCTGTCGGAGATGTACACCAATGCAGGCCTGGTCGATCCCGACTACGACATCGACGACATCGCGGATGCCTATCTCCAGAACGGCGGCGTCGTCGGCGGCGAGAAGGGCTATCTGCCGGGCAAGTCCGGCGGCCTCTACGGCATCCCCTTCGGCGCGGAAACCTCGATCCTCGCCTATCGCAAGGACATCCTGGACGAGCACGGCATCGCGGTGCCTCAGACCTATGACGAGCTCGCCGCGGCGATGACCAAGCTGCACGAGGCCGGCGTTCCCGCGCTCACCTCGCGCGGCGCCACGGGCCATCAGGTGACGGCCGCCTGGCTGTTCCATCTCGCCCCGATGGGCGGGCGCATCTTCGACGACAAGTGGAACCCGGTGGTCAACTCGCCGGAAGCCGTGAAGGCGGCCGAGTTCCTGCGCCATGTCGCCAAGACCGGGCCGACCGGCATCTCGTCCTATGGCTTCGGCGACGCGACGACCGCCTTCCTGCAGGGCGATGCGACGTTCTGGCTCGATTCGCTGAAGATCGCCGCGCTGTCGCGCGACGAGAGCCGCTCCAAGGTGAACGGCAAGGTCGGCTATGCGCTGCACCCGACCGACCTGCGCTGCGGCTCGGAGACCGGCGGCTTCGCCATGGGCATTCCGGCCAATTCCAAGCACAAGGAAGCCGCCTTCCTGTTCATCCAGTGGATGACGTCGAAGGCCGCCGACAAGCGCGTCGTCGAACTGGGCGGCGATCCGATCCGCATCTCGACGCTGGAACTCAACCCGAAGGACTTCCCGGAATATCCGGTCGTCGCCGAACAGCTTGAGTGCGCCGATCCGGACTGGCGTCCGCTCATTCCCGAATGGAACGAGCTCAATGTCGACGTGCTCGGCCAGGCGCTGACCCAGGTGATCACCACCGACGATCCCGTCCAGCCGATCATGGACGAGGCCAACGAGAAGATCCGCGCCATCATGGAGCGCGAGGGCTACTACGTCTGGCAGTAGGCCATTGATTGCTCCGGGGCCGTCCCGCGGCCCCGGAGACGCCCTTCCTAAATCCCGCGAGACCCTTCATGTCGACCACCGCCGCCAAGCCTAGATGGGAGCCCGGCACGCTGACGCCCTATGCGTTCATCGCGCCGGCGGCGATCCTGATGGCGACCGGCCTGCTCTATCCCGTCTTCATGGCCTTCTACCTGTCGTTCTTCGACTGGGAGATCGGCCGGGACCTGGGTGACGCGAACACTGTCGGGTTCTCGCATTTCCTCCGCATGGTGCAGGACCCGCAGGTCTGGGAAGTGCTGTGGGTGACGATCCGCTTCGGCTTCTGGGTCATCACGCTGGAAATGGTGCTGGGGATCAGCCTTGCCCTGCTGCTCGAAAAGCCGATCCGCGGCGCCTCGATCTTCCGGACGATCTTCATCCTGCCGCTGATGGTCTCGCCGGTCGTGGTCGGGCTGATCTGGCGCTATCTGTTCGATGCCCGGGCCGGCTGGATCAACTACTATCTGAACGCCTGGTTCGGCATGGAGCCGCTGGTCTGGCTCGGCGATCCGGAGCTTGCCTTCTTCGCCATCGTCTTCACCGATATCTGGCAGTGGACGCCGTTCATCTTCATCATCATCATCGCCGGCTTGCAGGCGCTGTCGAGCGAGGTGATCGAGGCCTCCGAGATCGACGGGGCGAACTGGTGGCAGCAGATCTTCTTGGTCAAGCTACCGATGATCAAGTCGATCATCATTATCGCGCTGCTGATGCGGCTGATCGACGTGTTCCGCGGCCTGGAGGTGATGCTGATCATGACCGGCGGCGGGCCCGGCCGGTCGACAGAGCTTCTGTCGCTGCATATCTACAAGCGCGCCTTCGAGACGCAGCAACTCGGCTATGCCTCGGCGATCGCGGTATTGCTGATCCTGGTGGTGTTCGGCCTGAGCTTGCTCATCCTGAAATTGTCCAATCCCATGAAAACCAAGTCGGACGTTTGACATGAAGAACGACGGCGTACGCCTTGCCTATTACTACACCGTGCTGATCCTGCTGGCGGCGATATCGCTGGCGCCGATCTGGGTGATGATCTCGACTTCGCTGAAGGACGAGGTGACGCTGCAGGGCGACACGCCGGTCTGGTTCTTCTTCATGCCGACGATGGACAATTACCAGGCGATCCTGACCGGGCGCGGCAAGTTCGACACCTATCTGATCAACTCGATCATCGTCGCCGGATCGACGACCGTCATCACGCTCTTGTTCGGCGGCTTCTGCGCCTATGCGCTGTCGCGGGCGAAGTTCACCGGCCGCACGTTTCTGGCCAATGCGACGCTATTGGTGCGCATGGTGCCGCCGGCGGTCATCGCCGTGCCGGCGTTTGCCTTCGTGATCCTCGCCGGCATCGACAACGACCTCCTGGCGCTGACCTTCCTCTACACGGCGATCTCGCTGCCCTTCGCGATCTGGCTCCTGTTCGGCTTCTTCAAGCAGATCCCCGAGGAACTGGAGGAGGCTGCTATCGTCGACGGCGCGAGCCCGTTGCAGGTGTTCTTCCGGGTGCTGTTGCCGCTGATGTCGTCTGGCTACGCGGTCGCCGGGATCTTCACCTTCCGCATCGCCTGGAACGAGTTCATTCTCGCCCTGCTGCTGACCGGCCGGAACACCCGCACGCTGCCCGTGGCGGCGGCCAGCCACATCACCGAGGAGGGCGTTGAATGGGGGCGGATCATGGCGATGGGCACGCTGATCGTCATCCCGCCGCTGATCTTTACCTTCTTCGCGGCCAAGCAGATCATCGCCGGCATGACGGCAGGCGCGGTGAAGGGATAAATTTGGGCGATGTACAGGAGCGACTACGACAAGCCCAATATCCTGCTGATCGTCACCGACCATTGGTCGGCGCGGCTTCTGGGCGCGGCCGGACACCCTGTTATCCGCACCCCGGTGCTCGACCAGATCGCCCGCTGCGGCACGCGCTTCACCAACGCCTATTCCGAGCATCCCGTCTGCATCCCGGCCCGCCGCACGCTGATGACGGGAACATCGGCGCGCGAGCATGGCGACCGCACGTTTCAGGCCAAGCGCGAGATGCCGGCCGATCTGCCGACCCTGGCGCAGACCTTTCGGGACGCCGGCTATCAGGCGCAAGGGGTCGGCAAGACCCACACCTATCCGCAGCGCGACCGGCTCGGCTTCGACGATATCCAGCTCGACGACGAGGGCCGCACCCATCACGGCGTCACCGACGATTACGAGATCTTCCTGGGCGACAAGGGCTGGCTTGGAAAACAGTTCGGCCACGGCATCTCCAACAACGGTTACGAGGCGACGTCCTGGCATCTGCCCGAAGAGACGCACGCCACCAACTGGGCGACCGACACGATGTGCCGGATCATCCGGAGGCGCGATCCCAAGCGGCCGGCCTTATGGTATCTCGGCTATCGCCATCCACATCCCCCGCTCGTGCCGCCGGAACGGTTTCTTCGCTTCTACGACGGCGTCGAGATGGACGAACCGCTGTTCGGGGCCTGGTGCGAGGACGACGACCTGCCGCTGATGCTGCAGGCCTATCGCGCCCGCTACGCCTATGGTCCGCGCGAGGGCGCCTGGGCACGGCGGCATTTCTATGCGCTGTGCACGCAGATCGACCAGCAGATCGGCGCGCTGTTCGGAACCCTGCGCGAGGAAGGCATTCTCGACAACACCATCGTCATGTTCACCTCCGACCACGGCGAGACCATGGGCAATCACGGCATCTGGGCCAAACAGAACTTCTACGAGCCGTCGGCGAACGTGCCAATGCTGCTGATGGGGGTGAAGGACTGTCCGCGCGTTGCGGCGGGCAGTACGGATGACCGTCTCGTCTGCCTCGCCGACATCATGCCGACGCTGCTCGATCTCGCCGGGATCGATATTCCGGAGACGGTCACCGGGCGCTCGATGCTCGGCCCGCAGCGCGACCATCTCTATGGCGAATTCGGCGAGGGCGAGTTGTCCAACCGGATGATCCATGACGGCCGCCACAAGCTCGTCTATTACCCCGCCGGCAATCGCTGTCAGCTGTTCGATCTTGAGAAAGACCCGGACGAACTGACGGATGTTGCGCGCGACCCCGCCTATGGCAATACACTCGGACATCTGAAAAGCCTGCTTGTCGCATCGCTCTACGGCTCTGATCTCGACTGGGTAACGGGCGGCGAACTCACCGGGCTGCCGAACCGCCGTTATCGCCCCGCGCCCAATCGCGGCCTCGGCATGACGCGCGGCCACCAGTGGCCCGTGCCGCCGGTCAATCCGGGCGGACTGATGAACTTCTTTCCCGAGACCCCACCCGACACCACATCGGAGGACACATGAAACGCGCCATCGTGACGGGGGCGACGAGCGGCATCGGCGCGGCGACCGTGGGCGCGCTGCGCGGCGCCGGATACGACGTCCTGGCGGTCGCGCGGCGGCCGGATCGTCTTGACGGTCTCGCCCAGGAGACCGGCGCGCAGATCCTTGCCGCCGATGTCCGCGACGTCGCGACGATCCGCTCAGCGGTCGAGGGCTTCGTGCCCGATGTCCTTATCAACAATGCCGGCGTCGGGCACGGCATCGACGGCTTCGCCGACGCCGGTGACGCCCTCATCCAGGAGGCGGTCGACGTCAATGTGACCTCATTGCTTCAGCTCACCGGCGCGGTCCTGCCGGCGATGATCGAAAACCGGTCCGGCCATATCGTCAATATCGGCTCCATCGCCGGGCTCCACACGGTTGCTTCGGCCCTCTACGGCGCGACGAAGGCCGCCGTCCATATCTTCAGCCAGAACCTGCGCAACGAACTCGTCGGCACCGGCATCCGCGTCACCGAGATCTGCCCGGGCCGGGTCGCGACCGAATTCTATGCGGCCGCCAAGGGCGATCGCGAGCGGCTTGACCGGATGGGCGATACCGGGATCCGCGAACTGGACCCGGACGATGTGGCCGCCGCGATCCTCTACGCGGTCGGCACGCCCGCCCATGTCAACGTCGCCACCATCGAACTCCTGCCGACCGACCAGGCGGTGGGCGGCATCAAGCTGAAGGCACCCCATGAACCGACTTGAGGGCAAGACGGCGCTGATCACCGGCGGCGGCAATGGCATCGGCAAGGCGACGGCGCTGGCCTTTGCACAGGAAGGCGCACGCCTCGTGCTGGCGGACCTGAAACAGGAGGCGGCCGAAGCCGTCGCCGCCGAGATCGAAGCCCAGGGCGGCGCGGCGCTCGCCGTCAGCGGCGATGTATCCGACGAGGCGGCGGTCGACGCAATGGTCCGCGCCGGGCTCGACCGGTTCGGCAAAATCGATGTCCTGTTCAATTCGGCCGGCGGCGGCTCGACGAAGGACGGCCCGGTCACCGAGCTGGAACTCGACGAGTTCTGGCGGACGATCCGGGTCGATCTGTTCGGCACGCTTCTGACCTGCCGCCGGCTGATTCCGGAGATGGTCGCGGCCGGCGGCGGCGCGATCATCAACATTTCGTCGCTGCGCGCGGTGATCGGCACCCATGGCGCCGACGCCTATACCGCCTCGAAGGGCGGCGTGCTGGCGATGAGCCGCGCGATGGCGATGCAATGGGCCGAACACGGCGTCCGCGTCAACGTGCTGGCCCCCGGCGTCGTGCTGACGGAGCGGGTCGCCGCCTTCATCAAGCCGGACAATCCGATCTACCAGAAATCGCTGCTGGGCCCGTCCGATCCCGAGGACGTCGCCGCGATGGCGTTGTTCCTAGCCTCCGACGAGGCCCGCAAGGTGACCGGCACGGTCATGCGCGTCGATGGCGGCGCCTCGATTTACTAAACGAGCCAACGGAAAGGCCAAGCCGATGAGACACAGCGTCGACCGGATCCTCACGACCCATGTCGGCAGCCTGCCCCGGCCGCACGACCTTCTCGATGTGCTCAAAGCCCGCTTCGACGGCGAGCCGGTCGACGAGGCCGCCTATGACGCCAAGGTCGCCGACGCCGTCGACCGGATGGTCGCGCGGCAGGTCGATGCCGGTATCGATATCGTCGCCGACGGCGAGATGTCGAAACCCGGCCATGCGATCTATATCGAGGAGCGGCTGTCCGGCTACGAGCAGCGCCCCGGTCACGACATGGGATACTACGCCGCCGAAAAAGAAGCGTTCCCAGAATATTACGCCGACTATTTTGCGCGCGCGCATCTTGGCGGCGCGATCGCGCCGGCCCACCCCGTCTGCTGCGTCGGGCCGATCACCTATATCGGCCAGGCGGCGCTGGAAAAGGACTTGGCAAACCTGCGGGCCTCCTGCGAACGGCATGGCGTCGAGGAAGCCTTCATGCCCTGCGCGGCGGTCACCGGCGTCGGCTTCAACGAGCACTACCCAAGCCACGAGGCCTATATGTACGCCGTCGCCGACGCGCTGTCGGTCGAGTACAACGCCATTATTGACGCCGGCTTTCTATTGCAGGTCGACGACCCGTTCCTGCCGCATGTCTATATGGACAAGTCGCTCGACGAGACGGCACGGATCGCCAAGGCGAACCTTTATGTCGAGGCGGTGAACCACTCGATAAAGGGCATTCCGGCGGAGAAGATCCGCTATCACACCTGCTACGGCATCAATCAGGGCCCGCGTATTTACGAGCCGGACCTTCCGATGATGGTCAACGAGGTCCTGAAGGTGAATGCCGGGGCCTATTCCTTCGAGGCCGGCAACCCGCGGCATGAGCATGAATATCACCTTTGGGAGAGCGTGAAGCTGCCCGACGGCAAGCATATCCTGCCGGGCGTCGTCACCCATGCGACCAGCGTCGTCGAGCATCCCGACTACATCGCCGAGCGCATCATCCGCTTCGCCGACCGCGTCGGCCGCGAGAACGTCATCGCCTCGACCGATTGCGGCTTTTCCAGCCAGGCGATCTACAAGACCGAGGTCGAGAACCGCGTCGTCTGGGCCAAGCTGAAGGCGCTGGCGGAGGGCGCGCGGATCGCCAGCGAAAAGCTCTGGAAGTAGTGCGGCCGGGCGCCGGCCGCGAAGCGGCTTCGAGGGCACCGGAGGCGATCTCGAACCAACGGACGTCATCACATCTTGACGCCAAAGACGCCGTCACGCGGCATGCCCGCGAACCAACCTGTCTCGATCAGCCGCAACGAGATAGTCCGCAACCGACGCCACGAAGTCGTCGGTTGATTGCCCTGTCACCAGACTGTCGCGAATATGAGCCGAAAGCGCGGTCTGCACCGCGATATAGCCGTCGAAGCGCGGGCGGATGCTTGCCGCCGACATCGTCTCCAGCGTGTTCCGATAAAAGTTCCGAACCTCTTCGTTCACCGCCGCGCTCCGCCAGGTGGAAACCGCGCTCGGCTGGCCGTTCGTCTCCGCCACGAGCCCGGTCTGCGTATCCTCGTCCATCAGCCATTGCAGATGGTCGGCAAGCGCCGGCGACATCCGGCACCGCTTAGTCACCGCAATTCCCGTGCCGCCGAGAATGGAACCCGGGCTATGCGAAGACGCAACGCGCGGCGCGTCATGAAAGTCCAGGGGACGGACCTGATCGGGCTCGGAATAGGTCACGTACTGATAGATCAGCGGGCAGATGGCGATGTCCCGGCTTTCCGTCATGTGCTCGAGCATATGGATCGGGTTCATGTCTATCACGGCGCGCGATGGAGAATTAAATAGTCGGCGCAATATGTCATAGGCCCGTCGTCCTTCCCCGGCTGGAATGAATCGCCGCTCCGCGTCACCGAAGCGGCGATGGCCGAGCGAAGCGACAATCGACAGGAATGTCAGCAGCGCGTGCGGTCCCGCCAGGCAGAGCGCAACGCCGCCGTGCCGGTCGGCATAGGCGATCAACTCCTCCCAGGTCGTCGGTACACGGTCCTTCCGGACCTCCGGCTGGACGGCCATCACCTGGGTCGCGGCATCAAGCGGCAGTGCCCAGGTCCGCCCGGCCATGCGATAGCTGTCCAGGCAGGGGCCGACCGTCCTGCGCGCGACCTGATCGAGAAAGCGCTGGGGGAAGACCGCGTCCAGCGGCTGAAGGCAGTCCGCGGCGATTGCCTCGCCGATATGCGGATGGTCGAGCACGACGAGGTCGTAGCGGGAACACAGATCGGCGATCGGGTGGGATTCGAACCCCTCCAGCGGCTGCGTCTCCCAGACGAGCGGCTCGTCCGGGTGCGCGGCATTGAAGCGCCGGGCGGCGCGGGCGAGCGCGTCGTAGCCGCGCGGGTGATCCCATGTCAGGGCGGTATGGCGTGTCATGCGGCGTTCCCGAGATCTGATGACGGATTTGATGGCTATGCCCGGCCGGTGCTGGCGCGGACGATCAGGCGCGGTTCGGTGTCGATGATGCGGACCGGTCCGCCCTCGCCGGGGCCACACCCGGCAAGCGCCTCGACGGCGGCGACGCCCATCTCGAACAGCGGCATCGCGACCGTCGTCATCGCCACCTTGAGGAACGGCGCCATGGGAATGTCGTGGATCGCGACGATCGAGACATCCTCCGGCACGCGGTAGCCGTGCTCGGTGAGCCACATCATCGCCCCGATCGCCGGCACGATGTTGCAGCAGACGAGCGCCGTTATGTCGTCATATCGCGCCAGCAGCGTCGCGGCGGCGGCGGCGCCGGCCGCGATCGTCGCCGGGGCATGCACGACACGCGTGTCGTCATGGCGGACCCCGTGCGCCTCAAGCGTGCGGCGCCAGCCGGCGATCCGCGCCTGCGTGAAGGTCAGCCCCGGATTGGTGGCAAGGCAGCCGATGCGGGTGTGGCCGAGGCCGATCAGGTGTTCAGTGGCAAGCCGGGTGGCCTGCTCGTCGGGCAGCAGAACGACCCGGTCGCCGATGCCGATTTCGGCCTGGAGCACGACCATCGGCGTCTTCTCGCGGGCCGCGAGCGCGAGCACCTGGTCGGACGCGCCGCCATTGGCCTGCAGGATCAGCCCGTCGACGCCATGTCCGCCGACGAGGTCGATGAGGGTGTCGGGCAACGCATCGGGTACGGTCTCGGACAGGTGGGTGGTCTCCGCCCCGCGCCCGGACGAATCGCTCATGACGAGCGCCTTGCCGATCCGGGCGGCGGCGGCACCGGCGCCGCGGGCGATCTCGCCGTAGACCGGGTTGGTGATGTCGTGAACGGCAAGCGCGATGAAGCCGCTTTCCGCCGACCGCAGCGATTGCGCCGCGCGGTTGGGTCTATAGCCCATCTCGCGGATCGCCTGCTCGACGCGCGTTCGGGTCTCGGCCGTGATCTTCAGCGACCGGTCACCGTTTGCAACCCGCGAGACGATCGCCGGCGAGACCTTCGAGGCTTTCGCGACATCGGCAAGCCGCGGCATGGTGGTTCCTTTCGGTGGCGTCCGCTCCGGGCAGATGAAGCGAGCCGTATGAGACAGGCTGCGCGGTAAACTCTTAATTAAAACGATTTAATCGCCGTGTAAATCGATTTAATGACTAGCTTGACCCTTATTCCCTAGAAGCCGATATGCGTGGTGGGGGCCGGTTGCGGGCAGGGTGCTGTGGACATTCGGCAGGTGCGGTGCCGTTGCGACGGCTATCGCTTTGACCGGCTCGATGCCGGCCGGGCCGATACTGGCGACGCGTACGGACAGAAAGTTATCGCTGACGCGCTCGCCCCCTGCTCCTGGTCGCCTCTACTCAGCCTCCCGCCTGGCAACCAGCACCCTTTTGATCAGCGGCCAGCAGACGACGATCAGCGTCAGGGCGAAGAAACCGGCGGCGATCGGGCTTTCCAGGAACTTCAGCGGTTGCATCTGCGTGACGATCAGGCTCTTGCGGAGATTTTCCTCAAGCGGCGTGCCGAGAATGAAGCCGATGACGATGGGCGCGAGCGGCACGTTGGCGTAGCGCAGCAACAGGCCGCAGATCCCGGCGACAACCGCGACCCAGACATCGAGGATCGAGAAGCGGATCACGTAGGAGCCGGCAAGCGACAGCGCCACCACGCCGCCCATGATCAGCGCATGCGGCAGCTTCAGGACCCGGCTGAAGACCTGGGCGAGGCCGGCGCCGACGATCAGCATCATGATGTTGGCGACGAGCAGCGCGACGAAGATGAAACTCACCAGCTCCGGATTGCGGTTGAAGAGCTGGAAACCCGGTGTGATGCCATGGATGACGAGCGCGCCGAGCATGACGGCGGTCGCCGCGTCGCCCGGGATGCCGAGCGACAGGGTCGGCACCAGCGCGCCGCCGGTCACAGCGTTGTTGGCCGCCTCCGAGGCGACGATGCCCTCCGGCTCGCCCTTGCCGAAATTCTCCTTGTTCGGCGAGCCGTTGCGGGCCTGGACATAGCCGATCAGCGAGGCGGCGGTAGCGCCGACGCCCGGCAGGACGCCCAGAAAGGTGCCGATCAGCGAACTGCGCAGCACCGTCTTCTTCAGCGCCCACCATTTGGCGAAGGAGGCGACCTTGAACCCCGTGCTGACGATCGGATTGCCGTGCCGCGCCACCCCCTGGCCCGCCGTCATGAAGACCTCCGACAGCGCGAACAGGCCGATCAGCACCGGCACGACGTGGAAGCCGGCCGACAGCGCGAAATTGCCGAAGGTGAAGCGGTTGGCGCCGCTCAGCTCGTCGACCCCGACGGTCGACAGGACGACGCCGAAGGCACCGGCCAGCAAGCCTTTCAGCGGATTGCCGGCCGAGACCCAGGCGATGGTGGTGAGCGAGAAGACGATCAGCGCGAAGGTCTCCACCGAGCCGAACTCGACGGCGACGGCGGCAAGCTGCGGCGCGGCGATGACCAGCACGATCATCGAGAAGATGCCGCCGATCGTCGAGGCGACCGTCACCCAGCCGAGCGCCTCGGCGGCATGGCCCGCGCGCGCCATCGGATAGCCGTCGAAGGTCGTCGCGGCCGATTGCGGCGTGCCGGGCACGTTGATCAGGATCGCCGGGATCGAGCCGCCATAGACCGACGAGACATAGATCGCCAACAACAGCCCGATCGCCTGCGGCGCCTCCAGGACGAAGGTGAAGGGCAGGATCATGGCAAGCGCGGTGACCGTGCCGAGGCCCGGCAACGCGCCGACGATCATGCCGACGATGGTGGCCAGCACCATGATCAGAAGTGCGAAGGGATCGGCCAGATGGGTGAGCGAAGCGAGGATGGCGTCGAGGCCCATCGGTCAGACCCCCAGGCCCGGGATCTTCGGAAGCGGCATCTTCGCGAAGACGGTCAGCATGCCATAAAGCAGCGCGACGAAACCAGCGGAGACCGCGAGGTTCACCAGATGCCGGCGGAAGCCGAGCAGGTAGACGGTGGCGAAGACGGCGACGGGCGCGACGGCGAGATAGCCGAGCGGCTTCATCAGCGCGGCGGCGGCGACAACGACGGCGATCGTCGCGACGATGTTACGCCAGTGCTTCGGTCCGATTTCGAGCCCGCCGGATCGCAGGCCCAGCAGGAAGATCACGGCGGACAGGGCGATGGTGAAATAGAGGAAGAGCTGCGGCACCAGGAAGGGCGGCGCGTCGCCCGGCAGGATGAAGACGCTTTCGCTCTGCCGATAGCTCGATATCAGCAGGACGGTGGCGATAAGACCGCCTGCCGCGCCGAGGATCGTATCCGTGTTGATCGCGCGTCTCACCGCAAAGGCTCCCTATGGTCCCGCTGAGGGGTCGGATCCCCGTTCCTTCGTCCACTCGATCTGCGGGATGTCGACCTTGGGCGATGGCGGCCAGCCGTCTCCACGCTGCGAATTCAGGCTGCGATGCGGCGCCCAGGTGTAGTCCCGGTCGGGCTTGCCGACGAGGACACCATCGCGGATCCAGTCGAGATCGACGCCATACATCTCCCGGACCAGCACGTCGTGCAGCCGCTTCAGGGGTTCGGCATGCGCCGGGTCGCGGGCGAGGTCGGTCATCTCGCGCGGGTCCTCGACCATGTCGAAGAGCTGGAAGTGGTTGCCGACGGGATAGTAGATCAGCTTGTAGCGATCGTCGCGGACCATCCGGGTGGCGTGATCGTCCTCGCCGCATTCGCCGTAGATATGGGCGTGGCGCCGGTCGCCGACCATGGAGATGCCGTCGACCGTTTCCGGCACGGGAATGTCGCACAGGTCGAGCAGCGTCGGCATCACGTCGGCGAAGGCTGCGAGCCGGTCGTCGACGATGCCGTCGGCGGCTTTGGGATTGCCCTTGTTGGCCGACAGGATCATCGGGATGTTCGCCGAACTCTCGTAGAAAATCCGTTTCGCCGCCATGTCGTGATTGCCGAGCATGTCGCCATGGTCGGAGGTGAACAGGATGATCGTGTCGTCGAGCAGGCCTTCCAGCCGCAGCGTGCCGATCAGATAGCGGATTTGGAAGTCGATCTGGCTGCACAGCGCATAGAATGCCCGCTTCGCGGCCATCATCTGGTCGTCCGTCAACAGCGTCGTGCGGCTAAGCAGGGCGGAGATCGCAAAGGGCAGGCGGTCGGGATCGCGCGCCCAGTCGCCGATATAGGGCGCATCCAGCTTCACGTCCCGGTAGAGCTCCAGGAAGGCCTGCGGCGGCACCAGCGGGGGATGCGGGTGGCGGAAGCCGAGATACCAGAAGGCCGGCCTGGTCGGATCGCGGCGCTTGATGGTGCGCGCCATCATCCGGCCGGCCCAGGCAGTCGCATGATGCTCCTCGGCAAGATGCCAGGGGCGCCAGCCGTACTGGTTGTTCGACATGCCATGGTCGAACTGACGGCCGGGAAGGCCCTGGTCGCCGAGATAGATGTCGTAATCGTCGATCGTGCCCCATTGCGGCCGGCCCTCGTCGTCGAGCAGCACGCTGTCGAAACCGATCCGGTCGCGCTGGGGATGGACATGCAGCTTGCCGACCGCGTCGGCCTGGTAGCCGGCATCGCGAAAGGCCTGCGCCATCGTCGTGACGTCCGGCATGCGCAGCCCGTCATTGAACACCCGGTCGCCATGCGATTTCGGGCGCATTCCCGTCATCAGCGTGCGGCGGGCGGGAATGCAGACCGGGCATTCCGAATAGGCGTTGGTGAAGCGCGTGCCGCAGACGGCAATCTCGTCCAAGCCCGGCGTGATGATCGCGGGATTGCCGGCGGCGCCGAGATGTTCGGCGGCCCAGTGATCGGCGACGATCAGCAGCACATTCGGTCGGGTCTTTGCCAAGGCGGGCTCCTCTTTTCGGCCTGTCCGGAATCGGCGGACGTTAGCCACGGTCATTATATGAAGGAAATGATAGTTCTTTGTGCGATCATTCCTGTGTGGAATGTTGAGATCAATTCGGGACAGGCATCATGTCGAACCGGCTCGGACTGCGCCAGCTCAGGGCGTTTCACGCGGTGATGGTCACCGGCGGCGTGACGGCGGCCGCCGAGCGGCTGAACCTGACGCAGCCGGCGATCAGCAAGCAGTTGAGCGCGCTGGAACATGCGCTGGGTCTGAAGCTGTTCCATCGCCGCAGCGGCCGGGCGACGATCCCGACGCCCGAGGGCGTCGAATTCTACCGGTCGATCGAGGCGACGATCGCCGGGCTCGACGAGATCGGCGCGATCGCCCGTCGGATCCAGCAGAACACGACGCGCCCCCTGCGCGTCGCCGCAACGCCGCCGCTGATCAACAGCGCGCCGGTGATGGCGGCGGTGAAGACCTTCCTGGAGAGGCATGGCGACACGCATATTTCGCTCGAGCCGCGCCATCGGCTCGACATCGAGGACTGGGTGGCGACCCGCCAGATCGACCTGGCGCTGGCGCTCCTGCCCTCCAACCATCCCGCGCTGAGCGCCGTGGCGCTGACCGAGACCGAGGCGGTCGCGGTGATGGGCGCCGATCACCCGCTCGCCGCCCAAGCCCACATCACGCCTGCGCATCTCACCGGCGAGCGGCTGATCCTGCCAAGCCGCCAGCCGCTGCGCAGCCGCATCGACGCCGCCCTGCGACAGACCGGCGAAACGCTGGAAGCGCAGCTTGAAGCCTCCTCCGCCATCACCTGCTGCCGCATGGCCGCCGCCGGGCTCGGCGTCGCGCTGTGCGATCCGTTCAGCCCGACAGCCTTTCCCGGCGCGGCGATCGTCACCCGCCCCTGGTCGCCCGCCGTCAGCCTGACCTATGGCGCGCTCCATACGGCTGCCCAGGAGATGGATCCGGCGGCCGACGCCCTGCTCGACTGCATCCGGTCGGAATTCAGCCATCGGCCCGCTCCGACCGGTTGAGCGGCACGATCGTGACGAAGCTCGGCTGGGCCGCGCAGGCCACGGTCTCCGCAAGGTCGGGGCGGCCGGTTTCCCTGTCGATTTCATAGAGGCAGGCGCAGTCATCCCCCTGTGCGGCCAGCACCAGGAAACGGCCGCAGGCGGTGACATCGAACCCGCGCGGATGGCGGGGGACAGACAGGATCGCGCGCGCCTGCGGCAGGCCGGTATCATCGAGGGACCACCAGGCAAGCGTGCTGCCTCGGCGCTCGGCGCAGTAGAGCATCCGTCCGTCAGGCGACACCCGGATCTCGGAGGCCCAGGGCGGACCGGCGATATCGTCGCCAAGCGCGCTCACGCGGGCCACTTCGTCGAACCGTCCGGCTTCCGGGTCATAGGCCAGCGCGACGACGTCGCCGCTCAGTTCGCAGGCCAGATAGCCGACGGGCAGGCGCGGATGCCAGGCAAGGTGGCGCGGTCCCGAACCGGCCGGCTGCGCCAGACCGTCCGACGGGGCGCCGGCAAGGACGCGGCCATCGGCGCTTAGGGACAAGCGCATCACCCGGTCGGCGCCCATGCAGGGAACGTGCAGGAAGCGGGCATCCGGGCTGAGCCCGGCCATGTGCGGCTGGCGCGGCGTTTCGACGGTCCAGGCCGGCGCGTCCGCAAGCCGCCCGTCGGCGGCGACGGGCACGGCCGCGATCAGGCTTTCGGGAAAGGAGGCGCCATAGAGCATCGATCCGGCGGGATGGACGGCGAGATGGGCCATGCGGGCGGGCACGCGCGCGGTCTGGACCGGCTCCAGATCACCGGTTTGGCGATCGAGCGCGAAGACGTCGATGAAGCTTGCCTCGCGATCCCCGGACGGATCGGTCGCGGAGACATAGACCCTGTCGCCATGAACCGCGCAGGGCAGCCCGTTCGCGGTCAACGGATAGGTCCGGCGCCTGAGGCTGCCGTTGCCGGTGTCGATGACCAGCGCTTCCAGCGCCGATCCGGACCGGCACGGCACAAGGGCGAGCGCAGTGTCAGCCATCACGGGGTTTCGGCAGCAAGACGGGGGTCAAGATGGGGCACGGCTCCCCAAAAGCCGTGCCCCCCAAGGGCTAACCGTCACCGCAGCCCGTCACAGGCCCCTACTTGCCAAGCCCGATCGCCTTCAGCATCGAGGCGTTGCCGCCATACTGGCTGTTGTAGAAGTCGGTGAAGGCCGGCCGGTCCATGTGGCGAACGATGTAGTTCGAATTGGCCATGCCGGTCAGGAAATCCTCGTCCTTCACCGCTTCCGCGCAGGCCGCGGCGAGTTTGTCGAGGACGGCCTCCGGCGTGCCGGCCGGCGCGAACAGGCCGAACCAGATGGTGATCGAGACGTCGATGCCGAGTTCCTTCAGCGTCGGCACGTCCGGCAGGTCGGCCAGGCGTTCGTCGGCGGCAACGGCAAGGGTCTTCAGGCCCTGGACCTTGGCGAGCGCCGAGTTGTCGGCGGCGATCTGGGCTTCACCGCTCAAGAGCGCCTTGGCGGCATTGGCGCCGCCGCCGGCCGGCAGATAGGTGAAATTGACGCCGAGTGCATTGGCGACGGCGGCCTGGGTGATGTGCGGGATCGATCCGGGCGCGGGACCGACGGCAATCACGGTGCCGTCCTTGGCGGCGGCGACGACATCGTCCATCGAGTTGAGCGGGCTGTCGGGCGCGACCTGAACGGCGGTCGGGTTCTCGGCCATCATGCAGATCGGCTCGAAGCTGTCCTGGCCATAGGGCAACGGCCGCAGATGCGGCTGGATCGTCACGGTCGCGATCGGATTGTAGCCGAGCGTATAGCCGTCCGGCGCCGCGGCGGCCATCTGCGCGGTACCCACGGTGCCGCCGGCGCCAGGGATGTTGATCGGCACCATGTCGGCGCCGCCGAGCGCCTTGCGCATGGCGTTGATGAACAGGCGGCCGGAGGTGTCGGAATTGCTGCCCGGCCCGTAGGTGATCACCACCTCGATCGGCTTTTCGGGATAGTCGGCGAGCGCGGCCGTGCCGATGGCCGACATGGCGGCCGCGAGAACGAATGTCTTCAGTTTCATGGGGTCCTCCCGATTGGAGCGTTGCGGCTCCGGTTATGAGAAGAACGGAGGTCGCGTTCTTCGGTTCTGTGTTTCGTCGCTGCCAAGGGTGTCGTCACGCCTTCGACCCGCCGCGTCCCTTGCCGCGCGGGGCGCACACTAGCGAGCGCTGAAAAATTCCGAAAATTACAACTTGTACTGACCTGATAACGATCTGGAATATTCAGCCGAGTACCCGTACCGGCCTGCCGGATCCGCCCGGTCATTGCGCCGGCTCCCGCGCGACCGCGTCGCAATCGTAGACGAGCCGGAAGCCCTGATGGGATGTCGAACTGTCCGGCGAGGTCCCGGTGCGGGCGGCGATCCGATAGCGGTAGCAATAGCTTGCATGGCAGAGGAAAGAGCCGCCCTTGGACAGCTTGAAGCCGGTCTTGCCCGCATGGGCGCGGCGGACGCTTTTCTTCAGCGACTTCACCTTGAACGGCTGGGCGGTGTATTCCCAGACATTGCCGACCATGTTGTAGAGGCCATAGCCATTCGGCGAAAAGGAGGCCGCAGGCGCCGTCGCCACATGGCCGTCAAGGGCGAGGTTCTCGTTGGGAAACCGGCCCTGCCAGATGTTGCAGGGGAAGAAATCCGTGTCGTTGGGTTCCTTGTCGCCCCACGGATAGCGCACATCGCCGAGGCCGCCGCGCGCGGCATGTTCCCATTCGGCCTCGCTCGGCAGCCGGCCGCCGGCCCAGCGCGCGAAGGCCGTCGCATCGTGCCAGGTGACGTGGGTGACCGGATGATCGGGCCGGCAGGCGGCGTTGCTTCCCGGTCCGAGCGGGGCATGCCAGCAGGCGCCCTCGACGATCCGCCACCACGGCGCCTCGGCAACCGCCCGGCTCGGCCCCGCGTCCTCGGGCAGAAGCTTCACGAAGACAAAGGAATCGCCGAGCCGCTCCGCCTCGGTGACATAGCCGGTGTCGTCGACGAAGGTCCTGAACCTATCGTTGGTGACGGCCGCCGCGTCCATCCGGAACGGGTCGAGCCGCTGGGTCCGAAGTGGCGCCTCGCCATCGACCGGCAGTTCCGGGTGGTCCGTGCCGATCAGCGCCTTGCCGCCGGGTATCGGTACGCCGGGGATCGACATATCGGGTTGGCCGGCGTGCTGCTTGGCGGATTTCAGTGACAGGGGCACCGGTGGCGCGTCTGTCGTCGGCGCGCGCCTGGGAACGCAGCACAGCGGCGAGACCATTGCCTCAGTCATTGCGCGTTCCCCCGGCCTCGGCCGCTTCGGCGCGCGCGGCCTCGATGTTGACGACGGCATTGCGCAGATGAGCGATCAGCGCGGACGAGGCGGCGGCGGCATCGCGGGCAAGCAACGCGTCGACGATCGCCTGGTGCTTGCGCCGCTGGGTCTCCTGATTGGCGCGGCGCTGTGAGGAGACGAAACGGGCCCGCCAGAGCCGGCGGTTATACTGGTTGTGGGTCTCGACAAGCGGGGGATTGTGGGCGGCCGCGACGATCGCCCGGTGAAAGGCCATGTCGAGGCCGAACAGGCGCAGCCTGTCCTCGCTTTCGGCAAGGTCGACCATTTCGCGCTGCAGCCCCGCGATCTCCTGCAGTTCGTCGTCCGTTGCCAGCCGGCAGGCCTGCTCGCCGGCAAGGCCTTCGAGCGCGCCCTGCACGAGCAGCCACTGCGACAGCGTTTCCATCGACGGATCGGCGACATGCGGCCGGCGCGTGTCGGAATACTCGATCAGCCCCTCGGCCTCGAGCTTGCGGATCGCGTCGCGCACCGGCGTGCGGCTGATGCCGAGGAGGTCCGACAATTCGCGCTCGTTGACCGCCAGGCCAGGCGGCAGCTTCTCCAGCAGGATCAGGTCCCGCAGCTTGTCGGCGGCCTGGTCGGAAAGGCTCGGATAGCGTTCGGCCGTCAGTTCCTCGGCAAGCAGGTCCTTCAGCGACATCACATGGCCCATCTCGTTCGCCTCCTGATCAGACCGGCCGGATCCGGGAGGCGATTGAGCCGGCGGCGCGTACGGGCCTCCGGATGTAATGGAGCGGGCAGGGCGCGACAATACGCTGGCGGATATCCCATACAGCCACCGGCACCGCCCATCGCCGCGCGATGGCTGGCATAATGTCCGGCCCAACATCCGGCAGGGCGTCCGGTGAGCGCTGTGCCGATCGCTGCGATCGCGGCTGTCGAGGGCGCGGCCATGAAGGGTTCCAATCCCGCTTGAATTGGTATACCAAAAACCGTATACCAATTAAATGTCAAGAGGGCGGGGCCGGCCGGTCCGGCCCGAGACCTGCAACGGACCCTGGGGAGGACACCGAATGTTGCGCGATTTCAAGTCACTGACCGCCTTGCTGCCCGCCGCCTTGCTGGCGGTTGCGGTCGCCCATGCACCCGCCGGCGCGCAGAACTTCCCGGACGGACCGATCGAGGTCATCAACAATTCGAAGCCCGGTGGCGGGTCCGACATCTTCCTGCGGCTCGCCACCGACGCAGCCGCCGAGACGCTCGGCACCGAGTTCGTTCATCTCTCAAAGACCGGCGGCGTCGCCACCACCGCGCTGAAGCATGTCGCCGGGCAGCCCGCCGACGGACAGACGCTATTCATCGTCAACGCCGGCACAGCGCTCACCATCCTGCGCGGCACCACCGACCTGACCGCCGACGACATCGTGCCGCTGGTGCGCGGCACCGAGGATCCGGAGTTCATCGTGGTCAAGGCCGGCAAATATGCCGATGCGGCCGCCTTCATCGAGGCGGCGAAGACCGGCGCCATCAAGCAGGCCGGCACCAATGTCGGCGGCTATCCGCATGTCAGCGCGCTGTTGATGCGCGACGCCATCGGCATGGCGCATCAGGTGTATGTCCCGTTCGAGAAGAACGGCGAGATCATCGTCAATCTCGTCAACGGCAATATCGACGTGGCGCTCCTGAACCAGGCCGAATACGAATCCCAGGCCGCCGCCGGCGAGGTCGTGCCGCTGGCGATCCTGGCGCCGGAACGCTCGGCCGCCGCACCGGACGTGCCGACCGGCCACGAGGTCGGCATCCCGCTCGACATCTCGGTGGTGCGGGGCATCGGCGTCCTGAAGGGCACGCCCGAGCCGGTCATCGAGGCGCTCGAGGCGGCGCTGCTGAAATCGATGAACAGCCAAGCCTATCTCGACTATCTCGCCGGATCGGGCCAGACGGCGGCGAGCATCGCCGGCCGCGAAGCCTTCGGCAAGCAGTTCACGGCGATGAATTCGGACTTCCAGTCCGTCGCCCGCGATCTGCTCGGCCAGCAGTAACATCGCGCGGCCGGCCGTATCGCCGGCCGGCCGCGCCCCATTAACACCCGATCCGGATGCCGCCCATGCCCGCGCCCGAACCAGGCCCGCGTGCCGTCGATCGTCAGTTGCTGGCCGAGTCGGCCGTCATCATGGCCGTCGCCGCCGCCCTGTTCGGCGTGACGTTTACCTTCGACCGCGTCCCGCCGGTGCTGGCCCAGGGCATTCAGCCGGCGGTGTTCCCGCGCGCGGTGCTCGTCGTGCTGTTCGGCCTCGCCGCCTTGCAGGCGGTCAGGGCACTGCGAGTCTCGCCGGGCGACATCGTAGCGCTCAAACCCGTGCCGCTGATCGTCTATCTGACCGGCGCGGTGCTGATCGCCTTCCTTGTCGCGATGCCGCTCATCGGCACCTTCCCGACGCTGATCCTGTTCTGTCCGGCGCTCGCCTTGTTGTGGGGCGAGCGGCGCTGGCGGCTGATGGCCTTCAGCTTCGCCGGCGTCATCGCCTTCATCTACGGGCTGTTCCGCCTGATCATGAACGTTCCGCTGCCTTAAAGGACGACAATGGACACGCTCATTCTCGTCCTCGGGTTCCTGTCCGATCCCTATCACCTGGCGCTGATCGTCGGCGGCACCTTCGTCGGCGTGTTGGTCGGCGCGCTGCCGGGGCTCGGGCCGGTGATCATGATCGCGCTGATGCTGCCCTTCGTCGTGCGGATGGACCCGGTCGCCGGCATCGCGCTGTGCGGCATCGTCTATTGCGCCACCACCTATGGCGGCTCGATCACCGCGATCCTGATCAACACGCCGGGCACCGCCGCGGCCGCCGCCACCACTTTCGACGGTTATCCGCTGGCCGAACGCGGCGAGGCCGGCCGGGCGCTCGGGGTCGCGACCTTTTCCAGCGCGATCGCCGGGATCATCGGCATCATCGTGATGATTATCGCCACCCCGCTGCTGGCGCGTCTGGCCTATCAGTTCGGCCCGGCGGAATATTTCGCGCTCGCCGTGTTCGGCCTGTCGATGCTCGCCTCGATCAGCGGCCAGTCGATGATCAAGAACTTCATCGGCGGCGCCTTCGGCGTGCTGCTGGCAACCATGGGAACGGACCTGACCACCGGCGTCGAGCGCTTCACCTTCGGCCAGGCCCATCTGAGCGAGGGCATCGCCGTCGTCCAGATGATGATCGGCATCTTCGCCGGCGGCGAGTTGCTGCGCCAGGCGACGCTCACCCATCTGAAGCGCAACATCGTCGCCGAGGCGGTCGCCAGGCTGCCCTCGCGCGAGGATTTCCGGCGGATCTGGCGGACCGTGCTGCGCGCCACCGGCATCGGCACCTTCATCGGCATCCTGCCGGCGGAGGGCGGCACGGTCGCCGCCATGATCGCCTATAACGAGGAGCGCCGCTGGTCGCCCAATCGCGATCAGTTCGGCAAGGGCGCGATCGAGGGCGTCGCCGCGCCGGAAGCGGCCAACAACGCGGCGACCGGTGGCACCATGGTGCCGACGCTGGCGCTCGGCATTCCAGGCGGCGGCTCGACGGCGATCATCCTGACCGCGATGCTGATCCTCGGCCTGCGCCCCGGTCCGCAGCTCTTCACCGAGCAGCCGGACCTGCTAGCCGGCCTGTTCGGCGCGATGCTCGGCGCGAACATCTGCTTCCTGGCGCTCGGCATGATCGGGGCGAAATATTTCAGTCGCATCACGCTCATTCCGACCACGATCCTCTGGCCGGCGGTGTTCTGCCTTGCAGCCCTTGGCTCCTACAGCCTGCAGCAGAGCCTGTTCGATGTCGGCATCATGCTAGGCTTCGCCTTTCTGGGTTATTTCATGCGGCGGCACGGCTATGCGCCGGCGCCGATCGTCATGGGGCTGATCCTCGGCGAGTTGATCGAGTCGTCGCTGAAGCAGTCCTACCTGATCTATGATGGCAACCTGTTCGCGATCCTGCAGCAGCCGATCGCGCTTGCCTTCCTGCTCCTGTCGCTTGCCGGGATCTGCGGGCCGTTCATCGCCAAGGCGGCCGGTGGCTGGCGCGAGAAACAGGCCGCCGAAATGCTCCGAGGGGACGATGACTGAGACGACCCACCTGCCCGTGATCTTCACCACCCTCGGCGATGCCGGCGGGATCGGCCCCGAACTCGTCGCCCGCTCGCTCGCCGACCCGGCGCTGACAGAAGGCGTCGTCCGTCTGATCGTCGGGCCGCGGGCGCTGTTCGAGGCCGGCTGTGAAATCGCCGGGGTGGCGCCCGATATACCGATCTTCGACGATGTCGATGCGGCAATCGCTTCGGGCGCACCGGTCGCGCTTGTGGACTACAATCCGACCGGGCTTGAAGCCGTGCCGCTCAGCGCTGCGTCACGCGAAGCCGGCGAACTCGATCTGGCGCTCGGCCGCCATGCCGCCGATCTCTACCGGGCGGGCCGGATCGACGGCTTTGTCTTCGCCCCGGTCAACAAGTTGTCGCTGAAGAAGGGCGGCTCGGATTTCGAGGGCTACAAGGCCTATATCGCCGACTATCTGGGCGAGACGGCAACGGCCGCCGAGATCAACACGATCGGCTCGCTGTGGACGACGCGCGTCTCCTCGCATGTCTCGATCGCCGAGGTGCCGGCCCTCGTCACCCGCGACAATGTGCTCAAGATCATCCGCTATTTCGACCGCGAGTTGCGCCGCTTCGGCTATGAGAGCCCCCGCATCGCGGTGTCGGGTTTAAACCCACATAACGGTGACGGTGGCCTGTTCGGGCGCGAGGAGATCGACGCGATCGGCCCGGCGGTCGAAGAGGCCCGTGCCGAGCGGATCGATGCAAGCGGCCCCTATCCGCCCGACACGATCTTCCTGACGGTGCGCGAGGAGGGCTACCTGGGTGTCGTGTCGATGTATCACGACCAGTGCCAGATCGCGACGAAGCTGCTCGGCTTCGACGAGGGCGTCACCTATTTCGGCGGCCTGCCCTTCCCGATCACCACCCCGGCGCACGGCACCGCCTATGATATCGCGGGCCAGGGCAAGGCCTCGCCGACGCCGATCAACAACGCGCTCAAGCTGATGCGGCGCGCAGCGCGCACCGCCAAGGGACTGCCGGTATGAAACAACCGAACATCCTCCTGATCGAGGCCGACCAGATGGCGGCCTTCGTCCTGTCGACCTATTCACCCAATGGACAGGCGAAGACGCCCCATCTCGACGCGCTCGCGGCCGATGGCGTGGTGTTCGAGAACGCCTATTCGAACTCGCCGATCTGCTGTCCCTCGCGCGCCTCGAAATTCACCGGCCGGCTGCCGTCGAGCCACGAAGTGTGGGGCAACGGCGCGGAATTCCGCTCCGAGCTGCCGACGATGATGCATTTCCTCCGCACCGCGGGCTATCGCTGCGTCGTCTCCGGCAAGTGCCATTTCATCGGCGCCGACCAGTTGCACGGATTCGACAGGCGGCTGACCACCGACATGTACCCCGCCGGTTTCGACTGGACCATCGACTGGGGCCTCGGACCGGTCTATCGCCCCGGCACGTCGGTGAAGAAGCTCGGCGTCAGCGGGCTGTGCCGGACCAACAACCAGATCCTCTACGACACGGAGGTGCAGTTCCGCGCCGTCGAATATCTGCGCCACGAGGCGCTGGAGAAGCCCGGCAGCCCGTTCTTCCTGCACGTCTCCTATACCCAGCCGCACGAATCCTACCAGTCGATCCCCGACTACTGGGACCGCTACGAGGGCGTCGAGATCGCGCTGCCGGCAATTCCGGCGGACGAGACGCCGCATGCGACAACGGAGTGGCTGAAGATCCATCACGGCATCGACCGGTTCCCGCCCGACGACGAGACCATCCGCCTGTCGCGCCGCGCCTACTACGCGATGATCAGCCATCTCGACGACTATGTCGGCGAGTTGGTGGCCGAGTTGAAGCATCTCGGGCTCTACGACAACACCGTGATCGTGTTCACCTCAGATCATGGCGACATGCTCGGCGAGCGCGGCATGTGGTTCAAGCGCACCTTCTACGAGGGCTCGCTGCAGGTGCCGCTGATCGTCCATTGTCCGGCCCGCTTCGCGCCGGGCAGGCGGTCGGAATGCGTGACGCTTGCCGATCTCTGCCCGACGCTTGCCGAGTTGGGCGGCGCGAAGGACATATCAGACACCCATGGCAGCCCGGACAGCGCGAGCTTCCTCGGACTGCTCACCAGCGACAGCGACAGCGTCAAGGACGAGGCGATCGCGGAATATTACGGCCCCGGCGTCATCGAGCCGTGGCTGGCGATCCGCAAGGGCCGCTGGAAATATGTCTGGACGCGCAATCACGACGACCTGCTGTTCGACATGACCGCCGATCCGGGCGAACAGGTGGATCTGTCGGACGACCCGCCCCATGCTGCGATCCAGGCCAAACTGCGCGAGCGTCTTCTTAGCCGCTATGACGTTGAGGCGATGACCGCGCGCGCGGCCAAAAGCAAGCAGACCCGCGCCTTCCTGCATGAAGCGCTGTCGACCAATGACGGCTATCACTGGGACTATCAGCCGTTTTTCGACGCCACGAAATCCTATGTGCGCGGCGTCAACACTCCTAGCACCGCCTGACGCGGACGCTCAGCCGGCCTCCGCCGCCTCGACCTTGACCAGGCAGGAATGGGCGATCGGCCCCTGGGCAAGCGACGACGTGCCCTTGTCGAGGGTGAGCGCGTTCGGGTTTCCGGCAAAGCAGGTGTCGCCGTCCGGGTCGTACCAGGCGCCGGTGGCGATCTGGATGACGCCGGGGCGGATCGTATCGCTTAAGCGCAGTTCGGCGCGACAGGCGCCGCGCGCGTTGTGGATGCGAACGATCTGGCCTTCCGACAGGCCACGGGCCGCCGCGTCGTCCGGATGCATGGTGACCGGCTCGACGCCCTTTGGCCGGTAGCTCTGGCTGACCGGGCCGTGATCGAGCTGGCTGTGCAGCTTGTTGTGCGGCTGGTTGGAGATCATGTGAAGCTGATCCGGGTCGGCCTTGCCGAGCCATTCGACCGGCTCCAACCAGGCCGGATGGCCGGGACAGTCTTCATAGCCGAAGCCCGCGATCGTCTCCGAGTAGATCTCGATGCGGCCGCTCGGCGTGGCGAGCGGATTGACCTCCGGATCGGCGCGGAAAGCCTCCATCATCACCGTCGGCGTCTCGGGCGCCGGCACCTTGAACCAGCCATCGCGCTGGAAGGTCTCCCAATCGGGCAGTTCGACGCCCTCGCGGGCGGCCTGCTGGCGCGACACGTCCCACAGCCAGCGCTGCCAGTCCGCCGGACTGCGGCCTTCCGTGAAAGCCTCCTCGACGCCCATCTCGGCAGCGATGCCGCGAAAGATCTCGTGGTCGTCGCGGGCGCCGCCGACCGGATCGACGGCCTTGTCCATCGCCACCAGGAATGGGTCCTTCGGCGACTTGGCGATATCGGCGCGCTCCAGCGCCGTCGTGCAGGGCAGGACGATATCGGCGTGCCTGGCGAGCGCGTTCCAGCACCATTCGTTGGCGATGATGGTATCGGGCTTCGCCCAGGCACGCCGCATCCGGTTGAGGTCCTGGTGATGGTGAAAGGGATTGCCGCCGGCCCACCAGACAAGGCGAATGTCGGGATAGGTGTGGCGCTCGCCGTCATAGTCGAACGGCGCGCCCGGGTTCTCCAGCATCTCGGTGACCCGGGCGACCGGGATGAAGCTCCTGACCGGGTTGCGTCCCTGCGGAAAGGACGCATAGTCCATCGGCCGGCGGGTCAGGCCGGTATTGTTCATCGCCGAATAGCCGAAGCCGATCCCGGCGCCCGGCAGGCCGATCTGGCCGAGCATCGCGGCAAGCGCGATCGCTGCCCAGAACGGCTGTTCGCCGTGATCCTGCCGGGTCAGCGCCCAGGCGACCGAGATCATCGTGCGGCTCCCGGCCATGCGACGGGCGAGGTCGCGTATTGTCTCCGCCGGAATCTCGCAGATGCCCTCGACCCAGTCCGGCGTCTTGGCGATGCCGTCGCTCTCGCCCCCGACATAGGCGGCGAAGCGGTCGAAGCCGACGGTGTAGCGATCCAGGAAGGCCTGGTCCTGCAGGCCCTCGCTGATGAGCACATGCGCCAGCGCGAGCATCAGCGCGACATCGGTGCCGGGCCGGAGCGCCAGCCAGTCCGCCTCCGCCTCGTCAAGAAGGTCGCTTCGGATCGGCGAGATGTTGACGAAATCGACGCCGGCCTTGTGGGCCGCTGTCAGTCCGGCCTTCTGGACATGCGCGCCGACGCCGCCCTGGCTGATCTGGCCGTTCTTCAGCGGCACCCCGCCGAAAGCGACGAACAGGTCGCAATCGGTGGCGATCGTCTCCCAGCTCGTGATCGTGTCGAGATGGCCGCGAAAGGTGCCGAGCACATGCGGCACCACCACTTCGGCGGCGGCGAAGGAATAGGTGTTCCTGGAACTGGTATAGCCGCCGATGCAGTTCAGGAACCGCTTGAGCTGGCTTTGGGCGTGGTGAAACCGCCCGGCGCTGGCCCAGCCATAGGAGCCGGCATAGATCGCCTCGTTGCCGTAATCGCGGCGGACGCGGTCGAGTTCCTTCGCTACGAGCCGATTGGCTTCTTCCCAGGAGACCGCGACGAAGTCGTCCTCGCCGCGTTTCTCGCCCGCCGTGCCCGGTCCGCCCTCGAGCCAGCTTTTGCGCACCATCGGCGCGGTGATGCGCGTCGGCCCCTCGAGCACGTCGACGATGCCGTGGCCGATCGGCGAGGGATCGATATCGTGCTCGAAGTCGCGCAGGCCCGTCACCCGTCCGTCGGCGACATCGACGCGATAGGTGCCCCAATGGCTGGAGGTGAGCAGGTCGCGGTCAAGTTTGGTCATCGCACCGATTTCCCCTGTTTTCGGCGAGCCCGCCCGAAAGGCGCAGCAATCATGTCTTTCGACCCCAGAAGTTATCCTTGACGACCCCCTCGCGCGGGCCGACGGACGTGTGCACGGTCAGCGCCGTGCCCGGCGCCCAATGGCTGCGATCGATCAGCCCGATCGCCGCGTTGACGCCGAAATCGAAGGCGCGGGCGGACGACGAGATGCGCCCGACCGGCCGATCTGCCGCCATGATCCGCCAGAACGTGCCCTGCGGCGGCAGCGGATCGCCGGCGATCTCGACAGGCCTGACCTGGCGCTGCGGCGCGCGCCTGGCGCGCAGCGCTGCAAGGCCGAGGCAGCCGGTATCGCGGTCGATGTCGCACATCCGGCCGAGCCCGGCCTCGAACGGGGTCATGTCCCGGGTGATATCGCTCAGATAGGACAGCAACCCGGCCTCGACCCGTTCGGCAAAACAGGGCGAGCCGGCCCGCACATTGAGATCCCGGCCCGCTTCCATCAGTTGATCCCACAGCTTCCCGGCGCCGTGGCTGCCCTCGAAATAGAGCTCGTAGCCGCCCTGAACAGAGTAGCCCGACCGGGCGAGGATCATCGGCGTGCCGTTCACGTCGACGCGGCGGTGGCGGAAGAAGCGGATGTCCAGGACCTTGTCGCCCCAGATCCGGCGGGCGAGATCATCAGCCTTCGGCCCCTGGATCGCCAGCGGCGCGACGTCGGGCTCGCGGATCGTTACATCGAGGCGCAGGGCCGCAGCCACCCCTTTGTAGAACAGCATCAGATCGCTAGAGGCGATCGAGATCCAGTAGCGGTCCTCGTCGACGCGCAGCAGGACCGGATCGTTGGTCATGCCGCCGTCGCGATCGACGGTGGGGATGTAGAAGCACTGGTCGTCGCGCAGTTTCGCGAGATCGCGCGGCGTCGACATCTGCACCAGCCGGGCGGCATCCGGGCCGGCGATCTCGATCTGCCGCTCGCAGCCGACGTCCCAGACCTGCACGGCCGACTTGAGGTGGCGGTAGTCCTCTTCCGGGCCGGCGAAATTCGTCGCCAGCAGCATGTTGTTGTAGACGATATAGCCTTGGGCGCCGGCGGCATGGCTGCGCGCCCAGAACGGCGAGCGGCGCATCCGCACCGTCAGGGGCATGGTCGTTGCCGTATCGCTTGCCGCCGTGCCGCTCATCGCTTGCTCACCCGTCGGTGTTCCGCCGCGATGTTTGCAGGTGAGGGGGCCGTCTGACAACCATCATTCGATGGCCGGCCGGGCCGGCGTTCCGCTCGCGACCCTTACCGTGCGGGGGGCCGGTGCTGCGCCGACCGCGTCAGTGTCGTTCCTCGCGCACATAGGGCTGGCCGAGCGCGCTCGGCTCGGAACTCGCGCCGGAGCGCGCCAGGCTGGTCCAGACCATCACGCCGAGCGTGACCACATAGGGCAGCATCAGCATGAAGTATTGCGGCACGCCGATCCCCGCCGCTGCGACGCGCGGGATCAGCGCCTCGACGCAGCCGAACAGCAGCGCGCCGGCCAGCGCCCGCCAGGGATGCCAGCGGGCGAAGATGACGAGCGCGATCGCGATCCAGCCGCGCCCGCCGGCCATGCCGTCGACCCAGATCTTGGCGACGACGACCGTCAGATAGCCGCCCGCCAATCCGACCAGTGCCGCCCCGATGACGACCGCGGCAAGGCGGTAGAGGGTGATGTTGACGCCTGCGGCATCGGCGGCCTCGGGGTTCTCGCCGACGGCGCGCAGGCGCAGCCCGACATGCGTCCGGGTCAGCACATAGGCCGTGATGAAGAAAATCGGCACCGTCAGATAGACGATGAGATCCTGGTTGAACAGGATCGGCCCGACGACCGGAATGTCCTTGAGCGGCCCGAGCGGCAGCTTGCCGAGGCCCGTGAAGGCCCTGTTGGTCCAGCCCTGCTGGGTGGCGATCAGGCTGGTCAGGCCCTGGGCCAGAAACACCATCAACAGCCCCGATATCACCTGGTTGACGCGCAGGCCGATCGTCAGCGTGGCGAAGACCAGCGCCAGTGTGGCGGCGGCGGCCGCGGCGATTATCAGGGCGATCAGCGGGTAACCGCCCATCACGATGACCGCGCCGGCGCCGGCCATCGCCCCCATCAGCATGAAGCCTTCCGCGCCGAGATTGAGAACGCCCGATTTCTCGGTGATGATCAGGCCGAGAGCGGCCAGGGCGAAGGGCACGGCGAAGCCCGGAATATTGGCGATCCAGTTGATCAGGAAATCCGTCATCACCCCCTACCCCGTCAGCCATTGCACGCGGTGGCGGATGAAGAAGTCCGAGGCCGCGACGCAGATCACGATGATCGCCTGGATGAGCTGCACCATGGCGAATGGGATCTGGTAGAACACCTGCAGGCTCTGGCCCGCGACCATCAGCACGGCGACGAACAGGGCGACGACCGTCGCGCCGATCGGGTTGTTGCGGGCAAGGAAGGCGATCAGGATGCCGGAAAAGCCGTAGCCGATGAAGAAGGACTGGGTCATCCGGTATTCGATGCCGGCGCTGATGGTGAAGCCGGCGAGGCCCGACAGCGCGCCCGAGCCGAGCGCCGCGGCAAGCGTCAAAAGCGCGACCGGCACGCCGACCGCCCGCGCCATGGTGGCGTTGGTGTGGACGAAATTCAGAAGATAGCCGACCCGGCTCGCCGTCAGCGCCACCGTCACCACGGCGGTCAGGGCGAGCGCCACAATCAGCGAGGCGTTGAGGCTTTGCCAGCCAAGCGCGGCCAGGCGTTCGGTCTCCTCGAATTGCTCGGAATGGGGAAACGCGCTGACCGGGTCCTGCCAGGGCCCGTAGAGCAGATGCAGGAGGAAGTTGAGGGCGACGTAGTTGAGCAGCAGGGTGGAGATGATCTCGTTGACGCCGAGCCTGAGCTTCAACACGGCCGGCAGGGCGATCCAGGCGATGCCGCCCAGCGCCGCGGCAAGCGCCATCAGCGGCAGCCGAAGCCCTTCCGGCCCGATATCGAAGGTCGCGACCAGCGTCGCACCGATCGCGCCGAAGATCATCTGGCCCTCGATGCCGATGTTCCAGAACCGCGCCTTGAAGGCAATCGACGCGGACAGGCCGACGATGATCATCGGCGCGGCCTGCACCAGCACCGCCGAAATGTTCTTCGGGCTTGCGAAGATCTGGACGATGAACTCGTTGACGAGGTCGCCGGGCCGGACCCCGGAGGCGATCAGGATCAGCGCCGACAGGCCGAGCCCCACCGCCAGGCCGGCGGCGATCATCGCCGCGGTGCGCAGGCCGGACGCGGTCTGACGCATTTCCAGACGCGGGCGGAAGCGGTGCAGCCCGTGCGCGTTGGGCGATCCGGCCATGCCGGCGGTCTCGTCAGCCATGGCCGATCATCGCCTCGCCTACGGACTGGCGGTCAAACGGGGCATCGAACTCGGCCACGATCTGTCCGCGCGTCATAACGCCGATACGGTCGCACAGAAGCAGGATCTCATCGAGATCCTCGCTGATCAACAGGACGCCGGCGCCTTCGTCCCGGGCAGAGCGCAGACGCTCGTGCACGGCGGCCGAGGCGCGCAGGTCGAGCCCGCGCGCCGGGCTGTGGGCGACGATCAGCCGGGGCGATCCGGAAAACTCGCGCGCGATCACCAGCTTCTGGGCGTTGCCGCCGGATAGAAGCGCGGCGCGCTGCTTGAGCGAGCGTACGCCCTGCACGTCGAAGGCTTCGACCGCCTCGCCGGCGGCCTCATCGAGGTCCCGCCGCCTCACCCGCAGCCACGAGCCGAAGCGGCCGCGCAGGACGCCGCCGACGGCGAAATTGTCGGCGACGCTCAAGGTTCCCGACAGCGCCTTGGAATGGCGGTCGGCGGGGATCGCGGCCAGACCGTTCTCGCGCCGCTCTTCCGCGGACGCCTCGGTGATGTCAGTGGTCTCGCCGAGCGTCACCGTGCCGGCCAGACTCCGGGTCAGGCCGGACAGGGCATCGGACAATTCGGTCTGGCCGTTGCCGCCGACACCGGCGATGCCGTAGATCTCGCCGGACCGCACCTCGAAACGCGCATCCCGGACCGCGATGTGGCCGTCGCCGCGGGCGGCTCGCAATCCGGCGACCTGCAGGACCGGCGCGCCGATCGACTGCGACGGCGCGCGGTGCTCGTGCACGTCGGCGCCGACGATCATTGTGGTCAGGTCGGACTGGCTGATGCCCTTGGCATCGACCGTATCGACCGTGCGGCCGCCCCGCATCACGGTGATCCGGTCGCAATATTCGATCGCCTCATTCAGCTTGTGCGTCACCAGGACGACGGAATGGCCGCCCCTGGCCAGCGCTCGTACCGTTTCGAGCAGCCGGGCGCCCTCCGCGTCGGTCAGCACCGCCGTCGGCTCGTCGAGGATCAGGATCCAGGCGCCGCCGACGAGGACTTTCAGGATCTCGACGCGCTGCTGTTCGGCGATCGACAGGGTGCCGACGGGCTTCGTCACGTCGAGTTCGAAGCCGAGCTCATCGGCGACCTCGCGCACCCTGGCGGTCAGCGCGTCGATGGCGGCGCCATAGCGCTCGCCTGGATCGGACAACAGGATGTTCTCGATCGCGTTGAACGGCTTCACCAGCTTGTAATGCTGATGCACCATGCCGATGCCGAGCGTGCGGGCATCGAGCGGGCCGTCGATCGCAACCTCGGTTCCGTCCAGCAGGATGCGGCCGCTGTCGGGCGCATAGAGGCCGGCGGCGACGTTCATCAGGCTCGACTTGCCGGCGCCGTTTTCGCCGAGCAGCGCGTGCACCTCGCCACGCCGTACCGACACATGGGCCGCATCGAGCGCACGAAAGCCGTCGAAGGTCTTGGTGATGGCATCGAGTGCCAGGGCGGTGCCGGACGGATCGGTCACGGCTTGCTCTTAAGGTCGGTAAGGGCCGCGCGCGGCATGCGCGCGGCCCCCCATTTCGCTGTTACTGCTGTGTAATGACACCGTCGACGAACCAATCCATGTTCCAGAGATCGCCATCGCCCAGAACCGCGCCGGCGGCGACCCGTTCCTTGCCGTCGCGATCGTTCAACGGTCCGGCAAAGACATGCTTGCCGTCAAGGATTGCCTGGCGGGCCTCCATGATCTTGGCCTTGTCGGCCTCGGAGACCGCGTCGCCGCAGCAGGCGATGTCGGTGCCGCCCTCGGCGATCGACAGGAAGGCGCCATAGGGGGCGGGTTCGAACTCACCGGCGGCGATCTTTTCGATTTCAGGCCCTAAGAAGCGGTCCCAGACCCAGACGGAGGAGCACTGCGTTGCATCGGAGAATTCCGACAGGTCGCGGTGATGGCCGGTGCCGTGGATGCCCTTTTCCTTCGCGACGATCTGCGGCGTCGGCGTATCGACATGCTGGCCGATCACGTCGACACCCTGCTCGACCAGCGCCTCGGCGGCGGCGCGTTCCTTGACCGGATCGTTCCAGGCGCCGGTATAGATCGCGGTGACCGTCGCGTCCGGGTTCACCGCCTGGGCGCCGAGCGCGTAGGCGTTGACGGTCCAGTTGACCAGGCCGAACGGGTTGGCGGCGACGAAGCCGAGCTTGCCGGTCTTAGAGATCGCGCCGGCGGCCATGCCGCACAGATACTGGCTCTCATAGGTCCGGCCGTAATAGGACTTCAGGTTGTCGCCGTTGGTGATGCCGGCGGGATTGAGGAACAGGACGTTCGGATATTTCTCCGCCAGTTCCTTGAAGGTGTCGGAATAGCCGAACGCCGACCCCAGGATGATGTTGTGGCCGCGGTCGATGAAGAGTTCGACGGCCGGCCGGATCGAGGTGGCGTTCTCGGGAATGTTCTCGACGACGGGGATCCGCATGTCGAGCGAGGTCTCCAGCTTCTGGCGCGCCTCGTCCAGCGCCTGGCTCCAGCCGCCGTCATTCTTTTGGGAAAAGATGATCATCGCCGGCTTCGGGTCGCCGTCGAGCTTGAACTCCGACGCCGTGGCGGCGCCGGTAACGCCACCGACCGCGAGCGCGGCCGTCATCGCTGTGGCAAGAAGTCTTTTCATGTTCCCATCCTCTGTGTTGTCCGGTTCCGACCGGGTCGTTCTTCGCCTGGACGGTTGTTGGTCCTCCGCCTTTGCGCTGCTTTCTGTCTCTCCCGATGTTCTGCCGGTGCTCCGTTGTCTCGTCCTCCGGACCGCGTCCTCCCAGATCTCATCCCCCCGGGTCTCATCCTCCCGAACCGCGTCGCGGCCCCGATCAAGCCGTCTCGAAGGCCTGGTGAATCATGCTCGGCGTGATCGGCGTATGGCGGAACGGGCCGCCCCCCAGCGGCCGTAGCGCGTCCTCGACGCCGGAGGCAACCGTGGCGCCGACCGCGATGCATCCCGCCTCGCCCACCCCCTTCACGCCGAGTGGATTGAGCGGCGAGGGCGTTTCCAGATGCAGGATCTCGACATTCGGCATCTCGGTTGCGTAGGGCATCAGGAAGTCGACGAAATTGGCGTTGCTCGGATTGCCGTCCTCGTCATATTCGACGCGCTCATAGAGCGCCCCGCCCAGCCCCTGCGCGATGCCGCCCATCACCTGGCCCTCGACGATCGTCGGGTTGATCATGTTGCCGCAGTCGTGGATGCAGATGTATTTGCGGATCCGGACCTGACAGGTCTCCGGGTCGACCTCGACAATCGCGCCGTGCACGCCATAGGACCAGGTCGCGCATTCCGGGCTGAAATAGTCGGTCGCCTCCAGGCCCGGCTGCTGTCCGTCGTCGAGTGGCGGACCGTCATGCCGGCTTGCAGGCGCAAACTGGGTCGCCGCCTGAGCCGCCTCGTTGAAGGCGTAGCGCAGCGGGTTGGTCGCGGTCGCGATCGCCGCCAGCGGCACCTTGCGGTCGGTGCCGGCAATCCAGGCGGCGCCGTCGCGCAACTCGATATCGGAGGCTTCCGCCTCCAGCATGTTGGCGGCGGCGGTGATCGTCTTGTCGCGGACGATCTTCGCGGTCTTGTAGATGGCGTTGCCGGAGACCACGGCGGCCCGGCTGGCGAAGGTGGCGACGCCCCAGTCGAAGGCCTTGGTGTCGCCCTCGACCATGATCACGTCCTCGACCGCGCAGCCCAGCTCGTCGGCGACGATCTGGGCGAACACCGTGTCGTGCCCCTGGCCCTGGGTGGTCAGGCCGGTATTCACATAGACCTTGCCGGTGATTGGGTGGATCTTGATATGGCCGCCCTCATAGGGGCCGAGGCCGGTTCCCTCGACATAGAACGCAAGGCCGAGGCCAAGATGCTTGCCCGCACGGCGGGCCTCCTCTTGCTCGGCTGCGAAAGAGGCCGGATCGAGCGCCTCCTCGACCATGCCGAGCGCCTTCAGATACTGGCCGCTGTCGAGGCTGACGCGCAGGCCGTCGGCGAACAGCAGGCCCTCGCGATGGAAGGGAAACTCGTCGTCACGGACGAGGTTGCGGCGGCGCACCTCGAAGCGGTCGAGGCCGAGATCGTCGGCAAGCTGGTCCATCGCCCGTTCGATGGTGAAACAGGCCTGCGGCCGGCCGCAGCCGCGATAGGGCGTCACCGGGACGGTCGGCGTGTAGACCGCCTTGAACTCGACCTCGATGTTGCGGATCCGGTAGGGGCCGGCGATCGAGGTCGAGGCGACCTGGGCAACGGCGATGCCGTAGGGGATGAAGGCCCCGGTATCGTGCAGGAAGAAATCCTTCAGCGCGACGATCTCGCCGGATTTCTTGGCGTGCAGCTCGATGAAATGGATCTGCGTGCGTTCCTGGGTCGAGCCGATGAAGTTCTCGCGCCGGTCCTCGATATACTTGACCGGCCGGCCGAGCTTCATCGCCGCCATCGGCACCAGCAATTCGTCGGGATAGAACAGCAGCACCTTCTGTCCGAAGCCGCCGCCGACATCGGGTGCGATGACCCGCACCTTGTCCTCGTCGATGCGGAAGATCGAGGCGAGACCGCCGCGCACCGAGATCGGCGCCTGGGTGCCGTCCCAGACGGTCAGCTCGCCGGTCACACGGTCATAGCGGGCGGCCACGGCGCGGCATTCCATCGGCGCGGCCGTCGACCGGTCGACCTGGACCCGGATGCGGGTGACGTGCTCGGCCTCGCCATAGGCGGACTGCGGATCGCCGCTGACCTGGACGAAATGGGCCGCGACATTGTTCGGATTGGTCGGGTGGACCAGCGGCGCGCCGTCCTCGACGGCCTTCTCGATATCGGTCTCGACATCGAGCGGCTCGTAGTCGACATCGACCAGCAGCGCCGCGTCCTCGGCGGTATAGCGGTCGGTTGCAACAACCATCGCGACCGTCTGCCCGACGTAATAGACATCGTCGCGGGCAAGCGGGCGCTGGGTGCGCGGATTGTCCATCGAGCCGTGCGGGATCAGCAGCGGCATCTCGATATCGAGATGGCCGATCGTGTCGCAGGTATAGACCGCGGCGACGCCCGGACAGGCCTCGGCGTCGGCGGTATCGATGCTGGTGATGCGGGCCCGGGCGAAGGGGCTGCGCACGAAGGCGACATGCAGCGCGCCGGGCAGCGGAATGTCGTCGACATAGGCGCCCTGGCCGCGCAGCAGCCTTGAATCGATGTTGCGGTTGACGCGGGATCCGAATGCGCGTGTCGACATGGTCGCCTCAGCCTCCCGCCTGCTCGGTCGATGTGTGTTCAGTTCCGGATTGTTCAGTCGGGGACTGTTCCGTCAGTTCCACCGCCCGCCGGACGGCGCTGACGATGTTGAGATAGCCGGTGCACCGGCACAGATTGCCCGACAGCATGTCCCGGATGCCCTCGTCGGTCAGATCGAGATCGCCGTCGGCCTCCAGATGGGAGACGACGTTCATGATCATGCCCGGCGTGCAGTAGCCGCATTGCAGGGCGTGACAGTCCTTGAAGGCTTCCTGCACCGGATGCAGGTCCCCCTCCGGGCCGGCCAGCGATTCGACCGTGCGGATCTCGTGCCCGTTCGCCTGCACGGCGAGCGTCAGGCAGGAGCGCCCGGCACGGCCGTCGATCATCACGGTGCAGGCGCCGCAGACACCGTGCTCGCAGCCGACATGGGTCCCGGTCAGGCCGAGTTCGTGGCGCAGGAAATCCGACAACAGCATCCGCACGCTGACGGTCCGTTCCACCGCCTCGCCGTTGACGTTCAGGCGGACCGTTGCGGTCGGGTCAGGCGAAACCGCGGTGGACAGGGTGTTTGCGGCAAGTTGCGACATGAACTTCCCCTATTTCGCGCGCGAGGCCGCACGCGCGACGACCCGCTTGATCAAGGCGCCGGTCAGATGCTTCCGATAGGCGTTGGTGGCGTGCATGTCGTCGGGCGCGGTGATCTCGTCCCGCGCGGCCTTGACCGCCGCCTCGAGGTCGGCATCGTCGAGACGGGTGCCGGTGAGCGCGGCCTCGGAGGCTGTAAGCCTTGTCGGCCGGTCGCCGATGCCGCAGGCGGCAAGGGCGACCCGCGAGACCGTACCGTCGCCATTCCTTTCGACAAGCGCGCCGATCGCGGCGATCGCGTAGTCGCCGTGGCGCCTGGCGAATTCATCGAAGGCGAGGCCGGCGCCTTTGGCGGGAACCGGGAAATGCGCCTCGGTGACGATCTCGTCGGCTTCACGCGTCGTCGTCATGTGGAACTGGAACAGGTCGCGCGCGGCGATGATCCGCTCGCCCTTCGGGCCGACCGCCTTGACCGCACCATCGGTCAGGACCAGCAGCAGCGGCATCTCGGCGGCGGCATCGGCGTGGCACAGGCTGCCCACCACCGTGCCGCGATTGCGGATCGGCACATGGGCGACATGGGCCATCACCTCGCGGATCAGCGGGTGGACAGCGTTGACCGCGTCGTCCAACTCCAGATCGCGGTGACGAACCATCGCGCCGACCCGGATCACTCCATCGTCGATGGAAATCGTATCGAGGCCGGGGATGCGCTGCAGGTCGATGAGAACGCTGGGGCTCGCCAGCCGGAAATTCATCGCCGGAACGAGGCTCTGCCCGCCGGCCAGCACCATGGCGCCGGGATTGGACGACAGGGCCGAAACCGCGTCGGCGATCGTTTCCGGACTTGCGTAGTCGAAGAGCGGTGGTTTCACGGCGTCGCCCTGCCCGAGGCGAGAGCCTTGCGCGGAACGGATGGATCACATCCGCGGTTTCGAGCCGGTAGAACGGGTGATTTCGATTGCATCGGCACCCCAATCGCCACGCTTGAAATATCCACATAGTGGATACCGTATTTAATATAATGATAGAGGCTGTCTTTTGGCGGTGTCAACATCCAGTTCCTATTTCGGGCGCCTGATCGTCCGATTGACAAGGGCGACCCCGAGGACGATGAGGGCAAGCGCGCTAATCATCGCCGTGTTCATCGCCTCGCCGAACAGAACGACCGCGAAGCCGAGGCCGACGGCGGTGTTCACATAGCTGATCTGGCTGAGATAGACCGGCCCGCCGACCTGCTGCAGCCGGAAGAAGAAGGCGTAGCCGATACCGGTGGCGAGCGCCTGGAACACGATGACGCGGAAGCCGGCGGGCGGCACGGTGATCAGCGCGAAATCGCCCGTCGCCACCGCCCCGACCAGCCCGGCGCCGAGCATCAGCACCGTGGCGCAGGCAAATGTCAGCGTCGCAAGCGGCAGCGGGCTTTCGCCTGCGGGCCAGGCCGTGCTGCGATAGACATTGCCGTAGGCGAGCGACAGCGGCGTGATCAGGGCGGCGGCAACCCACAGCAAGGGGACCTGGTCGGCCGCCTCCACGCCAGCCCCGCCGTCCCGTGCCGCGATGATAATCAATACCCCGACGAGGCCGAGCACCAGCCCGAAGGTGCGCAGGCGGCCGGGTCGTTCCAGGCCCAGGACGGTGACCAGCCCGAGTGTCAGGATCGCCGTCAGGGACTGGAAAATGGAGGGGATGCTGGTGCCCAGATGCGGGACGACGACGGCCAGGGTGCCGAATGGAATGGCATAGGTCACGGCACCGGCCCTAAGCGCGTATCGGACCGTCTCCGCCCGGACGCGCGGCCGCCGGCCGGTTGCGACACACAGCGCGAACAGAATCAGGCAGGCGCCCGCCGCACTCCAGCCGATATAGGCGAAGGGTTCGATTGCCGCGAGGTCGGCAAGCTTGCTGATCGGGAACACGAGCCCGATGCCGATGCCGGCCGCCAGCAGCAGCAGGACGGGCTCAAGCGGGTGCTTCGCCATCACCGCGCCACCGAACCGGATCGCGGCAGGCGGGCATCACCTCGCTCATGCCTGAGGAGCTGCGGTTCCGCAGAAATCCCGGATGTTCGGCTGTGCACGCTGTCGGTCCCCCCTTATTCAGACCCGGTCAAATCACCGTCAACGATATCCGCGAGCGTGACATCATATCCATGTTTCGCCTATGTACGGATTCTTAAGTCCGGCAAACAAAGGCACCTTTGAACGCCATGAAGAAGTCCGACCGCGCCGCAGACCCGTCCCGGCAGACCGAAACCGGTGTGGACCATAAAGACGACGGGCCGGCGGAGCCCGCCGGGGCGCCGCGCGGCATGGAGCGGTCGTTCGCGATCCTCGACTATATCGCCCAGAAGCCGGCGCGGGTGGTCGACGTGACGCGCGACCTGAATCTGCCCTGGGCGACGGTGCACCGGACGATCACACAGCTCGAGCGGGCGCAATTCCTGCGCCGGGACGACCGCACCAGCCGCTACGAGATCGGCCCGCGGCTCTGGCATATCGGCTCGGCCTATCTGGCCAACAACGCCACTCTGAAATCGGCGCTCGCCTATCTGTCACAGGCCCGCAACATCAAGAACGTCGCCGTCCAGGTGGTCGAGCGGATGGGCAACCACTCCGTCGTCATCCATGCCGAGCAGCGGCAGACCGACGAGATCACCAAGGCGAGCTACGGCTATCACTTCCCCTTGCATTGCGGATCGAAGGGCTGGGTCCTGCTGGCCTACGAATCCGACGCCTTCATCGACGCCTATCTGGCCCGCGACCTGGAACGGATGACGGCGCATACGATTACCGATCCCGACCGCATCCGCAAGGAACTGGAGGCCGTGCGCCACAACGGCTACGCCATCACCGAATCCGACGTGCAGCTGTTCACCGGCTCGATCTCCGCGCCGATCTTCGACGACGAGGGCAGGATCGCCGCCAGCATCTGCTTCGTCTATCTGAAGAAGGTCGCAGCCGACGAGGAGCGGATCGATGCGCTGATCCAGGAATTGCTGCAGATGGCGAATTCCGTCTCCTTCGACCTGGGCTGGAACCCGAGCCGGTCTTAAGGCCTACTTCCGGTCCGTATAGGACCCTTGCAGGTTGGTGAAGGTCTCGGCCAGCGCATCAACGGCGGCGGCGATGAACTTCTCGCCGGACTCGGCGCTCGCATGGGTCGGATCACCGAAGATCGCCGCGTGTCCGGCGCCCGGACGGGGGCGGCGCGAATAGGTGCGGGTCGGGTTGGTCGGCGCCACCAGATCCCAGCCGACGGGCCCGTATTTGGCACCGGCGAGCTTGTCCATCTTGACCAGGTGCGGGCGGGTGGCGAGCTGGAAGGAAGTTTCCATCTCGCCGGCATGGCCCATGCCGCCGACCATCGACTTGCGCATCGCGTGGATACGGTCTGCGCCGGGCTCCCAGTAACTCACCGCGGAGACGGTGAAGGTGAACCGCTCGTCGAGATCGTCGACCATCAGGCGGGCGGCCTGGTCGTTCGCCGTGCCGTTCGGCCGGTTGCCGTTCAGCAGGATGACATGCTCGAAGCCCTGCCCAACGAGGGCTGCGCCGATTTCGTAGATCATCGTCTGATAGGTCGGGATCGACAGCGAGATGGTGCCGGGAAAATACTCGAAGGTCTTCGAGACGCCATAGGCGACCGGCGGCGTGACAAGCGCGCCGATCCGCTCGGCGAGTAGCACCGCGATGTGCTCGACCTGATGAGTGTCGGTATCGGTCGGCATATGGGGCCCGTGCGCCTCGGTCGCGCCGGTCGGCACGATCACGGCCCGCTTCTCGGCGATCGCCTCACCGATCTCCATCTGCGTCATATGCGCCATGCGGTGTTCCATCGGGTGTGCCCTTTCCTTCAGCCGCGCCCGAACAGGCGACGCAGCGCGTTGGTGATCATGGCGCCGAGAACGGCGAGCAGGCTGAGCTGGGCGCCGCTACCGGCTGGTGTGGTACTGGCCGGGGCGGCCGGTGCCGCATCGGTCTCCCCGGCGGGCGTGTCGCCGGCCGGCGCCTCCGGCGCGCTCGCGAGCCTGGCCTCGACATTCCTGGCGAAGGCATCGATCAGCACTTCGGCGGCCTGCGCAATGACGCCGGTGCGGCCGAACTGGGCGATCGGGCCGGTCAGCTTGATATCCGCGTCGATCGTCACGTCGGTCTCAGGCCCGGCCTCGGCGAGATCGTAGCGCATGGCAAGCTGCGACCGGCTGCCACCTTTCTTGTCGAGCCCGCGTCCGGTGACGCGCCCGGTATAGGCGTCCGGGTCGCTCTCGACCTTTGCCTCGCCCTCGAAGGAGGAGTTGAAGGGTCCGAGCTTGACCGCCACCCGGCCGCGATAGGCCCCGTCCTCGCCCTCGCCGATCAGCTCGGCGCCGGGAAGGCAGGGCGCGATGCCCGGTATGTCCTGGAAGGCCGCCCAAACCTGATCGCGCGGCCGGGCGATGCGGAAGGTCTTGGTTATCTGCATGGTCTCGCACGATCCGGGGTCATGGTGTCATAGTCTAGATGATCTAGGCTGCTGCATCCGATTCCGGCTCGCCGGTCGGTCCGGCCGCCGTCGCGGTCCATCCCACGTCCGGGTCGCCCCACCCGTCCGGATAGCGGACCTCACCGGAGGCCTTGAGCGCGTCGTAATGCGGCCCCCGGTCGAACATCGGCGTCTCGCTTTCGCTATCGAGGCGTTCCCGGCGCAACGCGTCGGTCGCGGGTTGATCGGCACGCCAGTGGCGTCCGTCGCGAACCAGCGCGACACCATAATGCGCTTCGGCCGCCTCCGGCGATATCAGGCCGCACTGGACGTCATAGACCACCCGGTCGACCTCGCGCAGAAGCGGATTGCCCCAGCCGCCGCCGCCGGTCGTGACGATGCGCACGACCGAGCCGGGTTGCACCGTGACCGTGTCGCACATGCCCGGATAGGACTTGGCCTCACCGTCCGCGTCGGCCACCGACACCTGATAGTTTAGGCCCGCCTTGCCGCCGTTTACGCCGTAGCAGCCGAGCAGCGACCGGTCGGCGTTGGAGATCAGGCGGCATTCTCCGAGCGTGCGGATATGCTTGTCGTAGCCGAAGCCGCCGCGGCGCAGGCCGGCACCGGCCGAGTCGGTCTTCAGACCGAGCTTCTCGACCAGGATCGGATAGCGGTTTTCCGAAAACTCCGCCGGGAGGTTGCGGGAATTCGGAACGATGTGGACCACATCCGAGCCATCGGCCCAGGGCCGGCCCGGCCCGCCGCCGCCGAGGACTTCGCGGAACAGGTAGAAATCCTCCGAGGTGCGCCCGCCCGTCAGGCCCCAGATGCGGATCGTCTCGTGATCGGCCGGCATCTTGCCGCCGGTGGCCTTGGACAGACAGGCGGCGAAGGTGCCGAGCGAGCGCAGCATCAGGAAGAAGCGCATGCCCGTCGGCTTGTTGGCGGTCGGCGTGATCAGCGTCCCCTTTTCCGGGAACTTAACCTCGATAACGTCGAGCACGCCCTCGTTGGAATCGATCTCGGCTGCCCGTTCGGGCGTCGCCGCGAGCGAGCGCAGGGTGGGAGCGAGCCACTTGCGGAAATAGCGACCGTCGACCTCGTCCAGCGACCAGTTGATCGGCCCCTTCGCCTCCGGATCGGTGCCGGTGAAATCCAGGACGATCTTGTCCGGCGTCTTGGTCATGGTCAGGCGCAGCGCGTGCAGGCGCGGTTCGTCGACGCCATCGGCCTCGATATAGTCCTCGTGCCGATAGACGCCGTCGGCGATCTTCGGCAGGATCTCGCGGCGGAAGATTTCCGCCGTGTTGCGCAGGATCTGGTCGAAGGCCGATTCCAGCGTGTCGACGCCGTAGCGCTCGGCGAGCGCCACGATGCGCCGCGAGCCGAGGCGGGCAGCCCCGATCTCCGCGTCGAGATCGCCGGCCAGGTGATCGGACAGGCGCGAGTTGCGTGTGATGATCTTGAACGCAGCCTCATTCAGCTTGCCGCGCTCATAGAGCTTGATGGGCGGGATGAGCACGCCCTCCATCCAGCTGTCGGTGGCGTGGACGGGCAGGCTGCCGGGCACCGATCCGCCGACATCGTCGTGATGGCCGAACACCTGGCTGAAACCGATCAGGCGGTCGCCATGGAAGATCGGCACGGTGGTGCACAGGTCCGGCACATGGCCGATGCCGCCGCAGGAATTGTAGGGATCGTTCCAGAAAAACACGTCGCCCGGATGAATGTCGCCGTCCTCGAAATATTCGAAGACCGGCTCGACAATCGCCGAATACGACCGCCCCGTCAGCTTGCGGCCCCGGCCGTCGAACAGGGCGACGCGATAGTCGTGCTGGTCGCGGATCATCGGCGAGCGCGCGGTGCGTTCCACGGCTGCCTCGATCTCCAGCTCGGCGGCGCGGATCGTGCCGTGGATCACCTCGAGCTCGATTGGCCCCAGTGCGGACGGCGCCCGTTCGGTGCCCAGCTTTTCAGTGCCCGGCATCATCTTGGCCTTCCTTTCCAGCGGTCGTTTTCAGGATGAGGTTTCCGTAGGCATCCGGACGTGCCGACCAGGCGGTCGGGACGACGACGGTCGAGCCGTATTCCTCGATGATCGCCGGCCCGGAAACGGTCTGGCCGGTCGCCAGCTCGGTGCGGCGATAGAGCGGACAGTCGACCCAGCCGGTCTGGCGCCAATAGGCCTTGCGGGTCGAGAAGGGTGCCGCCAGGTGGGTGCCCTCTTGGTTGAGAGCTGCCTCCTTGGACTGGATTGCCGGGCGGTGCTGGGTGCCGACGGCCTGGACCCGCAGGTTCACCAGCTCGACCTCCTGCTCGCCCTTGTAGTGAAAGCCGAAGGTCTCGTCGTGGACGTCGTGGAATGTCTCCCAGGCATAGGCGACCGCATCGGTGGTCGCCATGTCGGCGGGAATGGCGACCTGCACCTCGTGGCCCTCGCCATAGTAGCGCATGTCGGCGGTATAGCGGACCACGATGCGGTCCGCCGGGATGCCCTCAGCCTCGATGTCCCGCATTCCCTCGGCGGCGAGCAGATCCCAGGCGCCGGCGATCTCGCCGGTATCGGCCGCCTGCTGCTGGCGGACCATGGTGCGGATGTAGTCGCGCTTGACGTCGGACACATGCAGGCCGAGCGCGCAGAGATTGCCGGGATTGGGCGGCGAGATGATGGTCTCGATGCCGAGGAAGTCGGCGACCTCGGTTGCGAACAGCCCGCCTGCGCCGCCGAAGGCGACCATCGCATAGGCGCCCGGATCGCGGCCGCGCGTCGTCGTGACCTGGCGGATGCCGAAGACCTGGTTGGCCGCCGCGATCTCCAGCGTCCCGGCGGCGACCTCCTCGGGCTGCATGTCGTATTGCCGGCCGAGCGCGGCATAAGCGGCCCGCGCCGCCTCGACGTCGAGCGTGATCTCGCCGCCGATCAGGGCCGCGGGCAGCCGGCCGAGCACCACCGCGGCGTCGGTCACCGTCGGCTCCGTGCCGCCGCGGCCGTAGCAGATCGGGCCGGGATCGGCCCCGGCGCTCTGGGGGCCTGCCTTGAGATTGCCGTAAGGGTCCGTCCAGGCGATCGAGCCGCCGCCCGATCCGACCGTGACGATATCGAGCATCGGCGTCTTGACCGGATAGCTCTCGACCATCGAGGCGGAGGTGTACATCGGCGTCTGCTGCTCGATGATCGCGACGTCGGTCGAGGTGCCGCCGACATCGATGGTCAGGATATCGTCATAGCCGGCGAGATTGGCCATGTGGATGGCCCCGAGAATGCCGGCCGCCGGTCCCGACAGTAGCATCGTCACCGGCTTCTCGCTGGCGGTTGAGTGTTTCACCACGCCGCCGTTCGACTGCATGATCAGGAAGGGCGCATCGTCGGAGAGATCGTCGATCCGCCGCGCCGCGCTCGCCAGATAGGTCTTGCAATAGGGTTTGACCAGCACGTCGATCAGCGTCGTCATCGCCCGCTCGTATTCGCGGTATTCCGGCAGGACGACGGAAGACAGCGAGACGAACACGTCGGGAAAGTGTTCCTCGATCAGCGCGCCGATGCGGCGCTCGTGCTCGGCATTCGCGTAAGCGTGCAACAGGCACACCGCGATGCAGTTGACGCCGTCCTCGACCAGTTCGGCAACGGCAGCAAGTGTGGCCGCCTCGTCGATCGGTTCCAGTTCGGTGCCGTCATGCTGCATGCGGCCGGGCACTTCGCGGACGAGATGCAGCGGCACCAGGCGTGGCGGCTTGACCCAGAAGAACGAGTTTCCGTAGCCGTCGGGAACCGATTGGCGGGCGATCTCGATCATGTGGCGGAAGCCGTTTGTCACCAGCAGGCCGAGCCCCGCGAACTTGTGCTCCAGGACGGCATTGGTCGCGACCGTCGAGCCATGCAGCAGCATGTCGAGCGGCGTGCCCTGCTGCGCTTCGCCTTCCATCGCCATCTGCACGCCGTTGAGCAGTCCGATGCTCGGATCGGCCGGGGTCGACGGTGTCTTCAGGGCGGTCATGACACCGGTATCGTCATTGATGGCGATCACATCCGTGAAGGTGCCGCCGGTATCGATGGCGATGCGCAATCCCATTAGGTCCTCCCGCTATATCCACATAATGGATATCGTGTCCAAATTATGCATATGGGAAGGAAGACCGGTCAAGGGGAATCTGACCCGGTGCCGAAGATCGTTCGCGGGAAGAGGCGGCCCGCTGGACGGATTTCCTGGAAGTGATGCTCGTTTCGCCATTCGACGGCGTGCGCCGCACTGCATCCGAGATGCTGACCAAGCAGCAAGGCACGCCGAAAGAATTCGGCGCGATCATGGGCACCATCTATGCCCATTTCAGTTTCCTCAACGACCCGGCCCTGCTCGCCGCGTTGAAACAGCCGGACTTCTCATTGGAAGCCCTGGTCGATCCCGACCGGGTGTCCAAAATCTTTTTCAACGTGCCTGCGGAGTATCTCGGTATATGGTCGCCGCTGGTCCGGACCTTCTTCGCCGTCACCATGCTTTACAAAGGGCGGCATCCGGAGCGCCGTCGTGTCGTCCTGCTCGTCGACGAAGCGGGTCAGCTCGGCAGATTTGAAGGCCTGCTCCGCTCCTTCACCAATGGACGCGGGGCCGGAATCCAAGCCTGACCCTGTGGAAGGGTCGAGAATGCACAAGCTGCCACCCTCCGAGGACCGCGCCAACCTGCGCAGTGAAACGCCGACGGGATTCGCGCTGGCGACTTTCGAAGCCAATGCGCACATTCACGCAATCAAAGGCGCGGAGTGATCTGCTCCCTACGCGGCCAGTCGAAAGCCATACCTGCGTTCCACACCCTCAAGGCGTCTTCGGGCGATATCGCAGTATCGCGGATCAAGCTCAATCCCGATGTATCCCCGATCATTGAGCGCTGCCGCAACGGCTGTGCTGCCCGATCCGGCGAAAGGATCGAGAACACTATCGCCTGGTTGAGAAAATGCCGTAAAAGCTCATGTTTCCCATTGGGGAGGTATCTGCTGGCGGGTGCTGCGGATGTCGGTGATGACGAGCCGGTTTTCGTCTTCGAGAATGCGGTAGAAAACGTAGTGGGATCGGTAGATGTAACGGCGTTTCAGCTCACCGTCCCAGGCCTGCCCCATCCGCGGGTTATCGGACAGTATCTCGAAACTGTTGTATAGCCCGCCGACATACTCCGCCGTCTGGTCCTGTCCGAAATTCTCATCAGTGTACCGGATGATTTATCGACTTCCGCCGAGGCCTGACGGCTCAGATCACACCGCATGGGCCATGGTTGCGCGGACGCGTTCCAGCCGCTCTTTGAGAGTTTCGGGTTCGGCGATCCCGCTTCGGAAACCGGTTTCCTCGTCGCGCGCGATCACAGCGCGCTGCTCGGCATGACTGAGGGAAGCCCACAGGGCCATGTCGTCCTCCGTGGGGAACACACGGGAGCTGAATTCAACCTGCGATATGTCTGCTTTTGAACTATCAGTCATACCTTCATTATATCAGCTTGGAGACCAAAAAATCCAATGAAAATATACGGTTTCGCCTGTGTGCGACATATCGCGAAGCGGCGCGGGCTTTCATGACAGGTGCGCGCTTCATGCTAATTTTGCAGGAGCGGCCAGTAACACCCAATGGCGAGACCGGGCGGCAAGCGGAAGCCGACATTGCAAAGTCACGAGCTGATATGGATCGTACTATCGAACAGACGAAGGCTGGAGAACATCAAACGAGGCGACGACGGCGGAAGTCACCGCCGTTGGGCTGTTGGCTGCCACTTAAAACGCCGCAACATCCTTTACGCCATGCGCGGCGACAAGCGCTCATGAAGTGCCATGAGATCACCCCTACGACAGTGTTGGATGAAGGAACTGGCCGAACAATACACTGAGGCGATGAACGCCGGGCTGATCATGGGCAAAGGTGGGCGCCCCAAACGTCCGTCCACGGTCTACACGAATAAGCGCTGCTGCTGATCTGCATCTTCTTGGACCCCCACTATCGACTGTCAGACGATTGGGAAATGATGCCATTTAGTTTGGAATCGAAATTATATCCTTGTCAAGATAGTTTGGGATCGCTATTATATGCAGTAGCCTGAGGCCCTCTGGGAAGGAAACCGACGTGGACAGCCGCGTGATCGCCGAATTGATTCTTCATCTCGGGCGCATCGCGTCGGGCGACGGCCTCGTGGGCGGGCTGACCCCGACACAGTGGACCGGGCTGAGATATTTCGCGCGGGCCAACCGCTTCTCGCGCACACCTTCGGCCTTCGCGGCGTTTCACGGAACCACACGGGGCACTGCATCCCAAATCATCAAGGGCCTGGTCGCGGACGGCTATCTGAAACAGACCCGCTCCGAGACCGACGGCCGAAGCATCAGACTGGATCCGACGAGGAAAGCCAGGGCGCTCCTGAAGGACGATCCCCTCCAAGCCCTGGTTCGAGCTGCGGACGCTCTCCCCCCCGGCGTCCGCGGCAGTTTTGCCGCAATCCTGCAGCGCCTGCTCGGCAGCGTCGCCGTACAGGCGGGCAAACCGCTGTTCGGCACGTGCGAGACCTGCGCTCATTTCGAAGGGGACGATTGCTGCCAGGACGGCGTGCGCGCCTATGAATGCGGCTTCTTGAACAAGCCTCTCGCGGCGGACGAGCTGAACCAGCTCTGCATCAATTTCTCATCCGCCAAGCCCGGGCAGCCGGGTATCGGAACGGCGTAGCGATGACCTCGATTCCTCACGCAGCCATCGAGGTGGGACATGCGCAGATCACCATCGATGCCGAAGTGCTGGCGCCCAGGCTCGGCCTTACGGTCGAAGCGCTGAAGGAGAACATGGCCAGGGGCCTGGTCGTGAGCGTCGCCGAAACCGGACAGGATGAAGACGCAGGCCGCACCCGTCTTACGTTTCGCTATAGAGCGCGGGTCTGGCGCGTCGTGATAGACACCGATGGCAGTCTGTTCGAGGATCCGGTGCCGGTTGTTCAAAACGGTCCCGCGAAGGGCATGTTCAGCCTCTTTGATCTGGCCAAGGGCGTCTCATGATGGTCATGCCCGAAAACGCCGCACCGACAACGCAAGCACTGGCCGGACGTGCCCGGGCCTGCCTTCAGCGGATCGCGGCGCGGGGCGAGCCGATCACCTACAAGGCGCTCGCCCAGGCTCTGGAGCTTGAGCCGCCGAACACCATTCATCAGGTCACGGAAGCGCTTGAATGGCTGATGCGGGAAGACGCGGCCAACGGACACCCCTTCATCGCGGCGCTCGTTATCAGCCGTGCCCGCGGCGGATTGCCGGCCCCCGGCTTTTTCGACATTGCCAAGGAACTGGGGCGTTTCGACGGCGATCCGTCGGGCTTCGACGCGGCGGCGTCATACGGTGCCATGTTCGATGCAGCAATCGCATTCTGGGGCGTGACCGGTCTTCCTGAAACGGGGAGCGCTGCATGACGGTCAATGTTTCAGCATCGGGCGTGAAGCCTCTTACGCGTCTGGCCTCGGCTGTTACCGATGAAAGGCGGCAGCCGCGCGCGCGTCCACGCATCGTCATTGTCGGTGCAGGCTTTGGCGGACTAACGGTCGCCAGGAAGCTCGCGACAGCCGCCGTGGACCTCACGCTGATCGACCGCGAGAACCATCACCTCTTTCAACCGCTGCTTTATCAGGTAGCGACAGCCGGACTATCGCCGGCGGACATCGCCTGGCCCATTCGCCGACTGGTCCGGTCACAGAAGAATACGCGCGTGCTCCTGGGAGAAGTCACGGGCATCGACCGGGCACAAAAGCAGGTTCGCCTCGGCCACCGCGATATCGGCTATGACCTTCTCGTGCTCGCGACCGGCGCGACGCATGGCTATTTCGGCAATGACGACTGGGCTGACCATGCACCGGGTCTCAAGGCGATCGACGATGCGACCGAAATCCGCCGCCGGCTTCTGCTTGCTTTCGAGCGGGCCGAGATGGAGCACGATGCGGAGAGACGCCGCCGGCTGCTGACCATCGTCATTGTTGGCGGTGGGCCGACCGGGGTGGAGATGGCCGGCGCCGTCGTCGAACTCGCGCGCAAGGCGCTGGCCGCCGATTTCCGGGACATCGACCCCGGTCAGGCGCAGGTGGTGCTTGTCGAAGCCGGTCCCCGCGTGCTTCCGGGGTTCCCGGATCATCTGTCGGACTATGCCGCCGATGCGCTTGCCCGCCTGGGCGTCGACGTGCGGCTGGGCAAGGCCGTGACCGCGTGCGACGCCGCGGGCGTGGCGCTAGGCGACGAACGTGTAAACGCTGAAACGGTCATCTGGGCTGCTGGCGTGAAAGCCTCACCGGCGGCGTTCTGGCTGGGGGTTGAAGGCGATCGGGCCGGCCGCGTGCCTGTCGATCCGGACCTGAAACCGGCGGATATGGGCGATATCTTCGTTATCGGCGATACGGCGCTCGCGCATGACGCCACCGGCCGGCCGCTGCCGGGCATCGCCCCAGTTGCGAAGCAACAGGGCGCCTATGTCGCTGATGTGATCAAGGCGCGGATTGCCGGTAGACCATCACCGGCGCCGTTCCGATACCGCGATCGGGGCCAGCTCGCCACGATCGGCCGCAAGGCGGCCGTCATCGCGTTCCGGCGCCTGCGCCTGAAAGGATGGCTTGCCTGGTGGCTGTGGGGCATCGCCCACATCTACTTCCTGATCAGCCTGCGCAACCGGCTGATCGTCGCGACACACTGGCTTTGGTCCTATGCCAGCTTCGAGCGTGGCGCCCGGCTGATCACCGGAAAGCGTATCCATGCCGATCGCGATTCCACCGATCATCGCGCCGGGCCCCTTCCGCCAGCGAAAAAGCGGCGCGCGGCATAGCTGTCCGCGCAAGCCATCGGGCCCGAACCAGGAGCATCCCATCGTGTTCAAACAAACCAAAGAAACGACGAAAGACAGCATCGAGACCATGCTGCGAGGTCACATCGTTCGCATCATCGAAGCGCGGCCGGCATGACACCGAAGCGATGTGAATCCGTCTCGCGGGGCCAGCACGGACCGGAGGCGAATCCTTGGGCGAAGTTCACCAAGGCTGAACTTGAGACGAAGCTCGGCGAGCTTCGCAAGCTGATCGACGCCGGCATACTGACCGACCGGTCGCTGGAACATCAGCTTACGGAAGTCGGCATCATCGAGAACGAGTTGGCTGGGCGCAATGGCCCGTGAAAGCTATGCAAAGTTCAAGAACGACCAAGGCGTTTCGGAGATTCGCATCGGTGCGAAGGAGTTCAAGTGCGCCGGTGCCTCCGCGCCGCAGGACCACCCGCACGTCTATCTCGACATGGGGAAGGACGACACGATCCTCTGTCCCTACTGCGCGACATTGTTCCGCTACGACGAACGCCTTGGTCCGCGCGAGGCCGATCCGCCGGATTGCGTATTCGTGGATGCGAACAGTTACTAGACGAGCGATCCCGGCAACGCTTGGTGTCGGTGCATGAGCAGGGTGGACCAGATGCAGCAAGCGAGTCACGATATCGGCGTTCATCAACTCGCCGAAATGCGAAACGACGGGGCTCCCCACCTGGTGCTCGATATTCGGGAACCGGAGGAACTGGCCGTGTGCGTCATCGATGGCAGCGTCACCATTCCCATGCAGCAGGTTCCAAATGAGCTCAAAGGGCTGCCCCGCGAGAACCCGCTCATCGTTATCTGCCACCACGGCATGCGCAGCGCCATGGTGACGGAGTTTCTTCGCAAGAACGGATTTGACAACGCTTGGAACCTGGCCGGCGGGATCGACGCATGGGCGCGTCTTATAGAACCGGACATGCCCCGCTATTGAGGAAGATGGATATGAACGCTGTGAGTGGTTGTTTACCGATAGGCACGGTGCGTTTTCAACTCTGCGGTCGTCACCGACCACGCCTCGCGTTGCATCACGGCCTGCGCGGCGCTGGAACCGACCTGTGAACTGCCAGTCATCATCGTCTCCGGGCGGCTATTACAGAAGCGTGGCCGACCCAGCGCTATCCGAAGCGACGATAGCCTGCCTTTCGGCTCACCCGACGGCCTCCACAATCTCTCAAAGTGCTCCGTCTGGTGTCTGAGGCTCGACATCGCCATCGAGAGGATCGAACCCGACCGGCCCCCATCAGAACGGCAGCCACGAGCGCGTGCTGAGCATCTGAAGCAGGAGATTGCAGGGCAAGTGAGATTCGAACCTGCGGCACAGCACGACCCGATTGGTCGACGACATTATTTCAGGACGCCACGACGCCCGTCTGCTTACGCGAAATTTCCGCCTAAGCACCCTGCTCTCGAACATGCTCTGGGATAAAGTATTGATCTATTTGATAAAATGGCGCGCCTCGAAGGAGAAAGTTCGAACTCTCTTTTCGAGGTTTTGGCTGATTGGAACGAGCATTTAAGGGCCGCAGGCATTGATATCCCGGAACCGTCGCTATGAGGCCCGCTTCTCTATCTTTACAGAGAATACCAGGTCGCGCGGGCTTTACCGAAGCGCCTGATGCGCCCGCTTTCAACAAGCTCGCGCAGACGCACCTTCAGTGTGTTTTTGTTCGCACAGGTCGCTTCGGCAAGTTGCGCCGCAGTTCTACGGCCTTCTTCCCGCAGGAGATTTATGACCTTCAGCGAAAGTTCGGGCAGTTCGGAATCGTCGGCGCTTTCGACCCGCTCCGTTTCGATACGAACCCCCAGAGTATCTTTCTGTTTCTTCAGCGATCGCAGGAAGAATCCGATCCAGGGCAACCAGTCCGGCGTATCGGTTTGCAAGGTCGATTGGGTTCGGCGCAAGGCCTTGTAGTAGAGGTCTTTGTTGGCCTCGACCACGCTTTCCAGAGACGCAAACGGGACATAGGCATAGTCTGCTCTAAGAAGAAGCAGCGTCGTCAGCACCCGGGACAATCTTCCGTTGCCGTCCTGAAATGGATGGATGGCGAGGAACACGACAACGAATACGGCGATGACCAGCAGCGGGTGATGCGCTTCCTCGGTCAGCGCCTTGCGCGTCCATGCCACGAGTTCTTCCATCTCGCGCGGCGTATCGAAGGGCGAGGTTGTTTCGAAGATAACGCCAATCTCCTGTCCGTCCGTATCGAAAGCGACAACGTTGTTGGACAGGGTCTTGTAAGAACCCCGATGGCGCTCGTCCTTCGACGAATGGCGCAGCAGCGTCTGATGCAACTGCCGAATGTGGTTTTCGGTGATCGCGAGATCGGAATAGGCCTCAAAGACAAGGTCCATGGCTTCGGCATAACCTGCCACTTCCTGCTCATCGCGCGTCAGAAAGGATGTCCGATCGAGATCGGAGAGCAGCGTTTCGACCTGTGCATCGGTCAGCTTTGCGCCTTCTATGCGTGTCGACGACCCGATGCTTTCTATCGCCGCCACTTTGCGAAGGGCATTGAGACGTTCCGGCGAAAGCGTCTTGAGCGCCTGCCAGCGTCCCTTGAACTCGTCGATCTCAGCGATGAGCTTCACAAGGTCCGGTGTGAGCGTAAGTACGGGTTCTTTCATCCGGGTATATCCGATTCCATACCCAATTATACCCGACTATACCCGGTTCTTACCAATGAAATCGGACGTTCAGACTCAAGCTCTCGTCACCCGAGCGAGTTCGAACCCGATAAATCTAATTGCTTCAGTTGGTTAGCAAAACCCGAGTGTAATTCAGTCAACACACGAAATGAAAGGCCGATATAAATCAATGGGTTAGGAGTGGCGCGCTTCGAAGGAGAGACTTCGAACCGCGTCATCGAGATTCTTCAGGACTGGAACGAGTTCCTAAGAGCCACTGGTATTGATATCCCGGAGCTGTCGCTATGAGGGACGAACGGCTCCAAACGGGCGGCGGCACGGCGACCGCGTTTAACACTGCCGCTGACAAGACCCAGAGGAAACGGAAGACTTCGGCACCGTTTTCTATCCGCTTCACCGAGGACGAACGGGCGCGATTAACGCGGGAGGCCGGGGATAAAACCCTCGCGGCATATATTCGCTTCAAGCTGTTCGGTCAGGCGGAATGTCGGCGCAGATCGCGGCGCCCCGTTCGCAAACGGCATACGCCGTCCGCTGACCAGAAGGTATTCGCCGAGGTCCTTGGCGAACTCGGCAAATCCCGCCTTGCCTCCAACATGAACCAGATCGCCAGGGCGGCGCACATAGGGGCTCTGCCTGTCACGCCCGAACTTGAACAGGACCTTTGTGATGCGTGCGCTGCAATCCAGGAGATGCGCACGTCGTTGATCACGGCCCTCGGGATCAAGCCATGATCCTCAAGGGAAGCCAGCGTGGCGGCGCGCGCAATCTCGCCCTGCACCTTCTGAAAGAGGAAAACGACCACGTCGAGGTCCACGCCTTGCGTGGTTTCTCGGCGGATGACCTGCCGGGCGCGTTGAACGAAGCCTATGCCGTAAGCCGGGGGACGCGCTGCAAGCAGTTCATGTTTCATGTCGCCTTCAATCCGCCGCCGGAGGAGGAGGTTAAGACCGAGGTCTTCGAGGCGGCGATCAGGCGGGTCGAGGACAAGTTTGGCCTGTCCGGCTTGAAAATCCCGGACCGCGCCTTGCGGGCATATCGGCCAAGACCGTGTCGACGCCGTTCTGAAGCAGCGTCTTCACCAGTGATTCAAGCTCCATTCATTTGGGTTTCCAATGGGTTCACGGCCTTGCGATTTGTGGCGAATGTCTATTCTGACGGCACCGCTGAGTACTCCGTCTGCGCTTGCATGCCTGCACGCCACGCAAAGCTCAACGGCAGAAGCGCCAGCGCCAGGCCCGCAATCGTGAGCGTGGCTGTACCAAGCCCTGCCCCAAGGTCGGTGGGGGCGGCGATCACAAAACCCGCGACGAAAAGCAGACACCGCATCCCCATGCTGAGCGCCCCGCCATGCAAAGGCCCGACAAAGCTCACATACCCTTGGAAAGACGCGGAAATGAGCCAGATGCCGACAAGCGCACAGATCAGCACGAGCAGGACTTCCAAAGGTGCCCCTTGCCCGATCAGCGCCGGATTAAGCACGAAGAAGAAAGGCACGACATAAATCACCCCGCCGAGTTTCATCGCCTCGATCCCTGTTCGGAAGGCGTTTGCCCCAGCCATGGAGGCCGCTGCGAATGCGCCAAGAGCGACGGGCGGCGTGATGAAACTCACCATTCCCCAATAGAGAATGAAGAGGTGCACGGCGAGTTCGTTCAGCCCGGCTTGCACAAGCGCCGGCGCCAGGACGACTGCGAGGAAAATGTAACAGGCCGTGACTGTCATCCCCATCCCGAAGATGAAGGAGGTCAGCGCGCCCATCACCAGCAGCATTGGCACGGAACTGCCCGCCATATGGACCAATTCGTTGGCCAGCGGCCCTGTCAGGCCCGTGGCCTGAAACGCGCCGACGATCATGCCGATACCCAGCAGCACCGCGACAAGCTCAGACAATGTGCGTCCGACAGCGGCGACGATGTCGAAGAAGCCGCTAAGGGAAACGCGGTCGCGCCGTCTGAACTGGTTGACGATCAACAGGAGGACAACGGCGTAGAACGGCGCCGTTGTTTCCCAGCGGTACGCGACCATAAGGTAGATCAAAAGTGCGAAGACGGCGATATAGAGCCAGCCTTCGCGCAAGGTCTGCACGACGCGCGGGCGGTTTTGCGCCGCAAGGCCCATGAGCCCGCGTCGCGCGGAATAGGCATCGATCTGGACGAAGAGGCAAAAGAAATACAGCAGTGACGGGATCGCCGCCGCAAGCATGATCTCGACATAGGGGCGGCCCAGCCACGACGCGATCACGAAGGCCGTCGCGCCCATGATCGGCGGCATCAGCACGCCGCCCGTCGATGCACACGCCTCAGTCGCCGCCGCGTAGCGCGACGCAAAACCGGTTTTCTTCATCGCCGGGATCGACACTGATCCCGTGGTCAGCACGTTGGAGATCACCGAGCCGGACATCGAGCCCATGAAGCCGGACGCGAAGATCGACACTTTCGCCGCTCCGCCCCGGTACCCGCCAACCAGCGACAGGGCCAGATTGTTGAAGAACTTGCCGCCCCCGGTGAATTGCAGCACCGCGCCGAAGAGGATGAACCCGATGACGAGGTTTCCGAAGGCGCGCATCGGAATGCCGAAAGAGGCCTCCGACGAGATCATGAAATAGGGCACGACATCGGTGAAGGGCTGCGTGAACCCGCTCAACGGATCGGGGACACGTTCGGCGAATGTGGGATAGATCGAAAAGACTAGAACGATCACGAAGAGCACCAGCCCGCCCGCGCGGCGTGTTCCTTCCAGGATCAACACATAAAACGCGATAGACATCCAAACCGCGATATCAGGCGGCGCATATTCCCAGCCGGAATCGAGGCTTTGTCCCGCGGTCACCACAAAGAAGCCTGCCACCACAAGCGTGGCCGCCGAGAGCACCCAATCGTACCATGGCACAACGGCAGAGGCCGGACCGTGGGCACGGAACGTGATGAAGGTGAGGCTTAAAAACAGCCCGGCCAGCACGTAGAGATACATGCCCTCGAGCATCGAATAGTCGCCGATCCGAAGCTTGAACAGCTGATTGACCGCAACGCCAATCGCCACTGTCGTGAAGACGACAATGGTCCAGCGGGCCGCGCCTTGGAAGGTCAGGCGTTCTGACGCGCGCTCAACCTTTATCGCGGCCTGTCCACGATCTGTATCAGGAGAGGGTGACATGCGGCTCCAACCCGGCCACCGCATCGGTGGCCGCAGAGTTGCGGGGCGAGCCGACCGGCCCGCCCCTTAGAGATGGCCTTCAGAAAACGACGTCGAAGCCGCCAGCGGCCAGTGCCTCGCGCCGCTTCTGATCCCAGGCTTCCGCCCAGTTCTCGGGACCCTCGGCCTTCAACTCCTCCCAGGCCTCCATCAGCGCCGCTTGACGCGCGACGAGGTTGTCGTTGTGGGCCTGGGCGTCTTCATTCCAGGCGCCGATATCTGTGTAGTAGCGGATCGCGCCGTCGTGATAGGGCGCCACCCAGGTGTAGTTCTGCTTGTCCAAAGCCCAACCGTTGATGCCGGGCGCTTCACCGGCATAGCCGTCAAAGAGCTCGTGCAGCGCCTTGGTCATGTTGTAGGCGAGATCCGCATCCTGCTCGGCATAGGTCATCAGCACCGGATAGGCATAGCCTGCTGTCGGCGCTCCATCGGTCCCGTCAATCGTGGCGCCAACAGTCGCGGTCATCGGCGTGAAGAACGGAGCGATGGCTTGCATCCGCGCCAGCCCTTCGGTGTTATTGGGATCAATCGGCGGCCAATAGACACCACGCGGCCCGGATTCCGCTTCATAAGCCCGGCCTGAATTGGTCGAGGCAAAGGCCGCATCGACACTGCCGTCGATCATGCCTGCCCAGGAATCGCCGAAGCCGCCGAACTCAACCCGCTCCACATCGTCCCAGGTCAGGCCGCCATAGGCCAGATACGCCTCGTTGTTGACATTCAGCGCCGGCGCGCCCTTGACCCAGGCGACGCGCATGCCTTTGAGATCTGCATAGGTGAAGCCTTCGCAGTCGGGTTTGCCGGCCTTTTCGCAAGCCTCTGCGGCCACTGCGAGAGAAAGGCCAACCGCGCCGCCATTGTTGGCAGCCAGGATGCGGACCGGCTGAGGCCCCCAATTCTCGGCGCCGAACTGGAAGACACCTTCCTGCGCCATAAACGACCCGCCAACCCCGTTGGCCGAGAAATCCACTTTGCCCTGGCGCAAGGGTTCGGTGCGGGCGATGTCGTTTTTGCCCGGCAGGACGCGCAGGTTCACGTCCAACGCGTCCTGAAGCGCTGCCCCGATGGCAATCGATTGGTTATACCCGGCTGAGCCGGTGCCGTAAGCGGTCCACGTGACCTGTTTTGGCAAGTCGATATCCTGAGCCAATGCCGGAACCGCCGCCAGAACAGCGGTTCCGATAACCAGGGACATACGCATGAAATTTCCTCCGATATTCTTCGCTGGCTGCATGCGGACGATGTTTCCATCCAACAGTACTGTCCGGACTGCATCGAGAGGAGTCAACTTAACAGTCCTCTTCGCTGCTACTGTTTACCCAGGTTCGCAACATCCAGCGTACCTCAAATTGTGGCTTTCGCTTCCTGCAACAGCCCACGGCGAAAAACATTACATCGTCGAGATCGTGACACTGTGCGGGCTGCGGCTTCTGACGCAGGCAATTCGCGTTCATCTACTGAGGCTGTCATGGCCCCGGAAGTCGTCGGTTTGCGTGGTTCGTATCGAAACACCGAGTGACCAGCCGGCACATGTAAGCTCTAATCGAGTCATACATTGGCATCGGCTGCCCGGCCGAAAGGTCGTGGACGAATTCGTAACGCTCCCGGCACACGCGCTTGTTTTGTCCCATCATCCAGTTCGTAACCATGGCGCCGGTCAAGCCTTCGGGGATTTCTGCCGCATGAGCCAGCAATCGCCGAGGACCAATACCCGTTCGCCGTCGCTCTCGCTTCAACGCTTCCACCATCTCAGCGTCGATGCCGATTCTTGTGTTTCTCACGCCTTCACGCACAGGCAAGCCACAACCATCAATGCGTCGACGAAGCGCATGAAGATTGCAAGGAAAGCGGCTGACCAACTCGGCCACACTGCTATTCTCAATGGTTTTATCCGATTTTCGGATATATTGATGCAGTCAAGGCATGAATCATCTGCAGGGTATCAAGAATAAATTTACCAAAGTGATCGCCATAGGGCTTCAATTTGAAAGAGTCCGAAAAATTATCTTGCCACGACATCAGGCTATGCGCCGAGGCCGCGGTTTCACTTGCGACGATCATGGCTGCGGCACCATCGTTGACACCCGATGCATTGCCTGCTGTGATGGTCAGGTCCATTCACACCTCTGAGTTTCGCCAAGGTTGCCGCGTTGGTGCCTGGGCGGGATGTTCGTCACAATCCACGAGGATCGGGCCGCCTTTTGAACGCGTTCATGTATTGCCTTTCTTCTTTGTCCAGCGTCAGTGTTTGCGGATAAGGGCATCGAGCAGGATCACGCCCTTGCCCTCGCGACCGACTAGCACCGGGTTGATTTCGGCTTCTTGTACATCCGCACGAGTTGCCAGCGCAGAGACCGCGGCCACCGCCTGTGCAAGCGCCTCGACATCACCCATTGGCTTGCCTCGATAACCGCGCAAAAGAGCAAAGGCTTTCACCTCATCAACCATCTCGCGCGCCATATCGAGCGAAACCGGGGCCGGGCGCACGGACGCATCCTTGTAGATCTCGGTCATCACGCCGCCAGCGGCGACAGTCACCACGGGCCCGACCAACGGGTCGCGCGTGACACCGATCAGGGCTTCGGCAAGACCCTTGCCCATTTCCTGAACAAGAACACCTGAGATACGAGCCCCGGGTTTCCTTTCGGCAACAGATGTCTTCATGTCCTCGATGGCCTTTACCAGGTCAGGGGCGCTCTCAATGCCGACCCGGATCGCACCCATCTCGGTCTTATGCGGCAGATCCCTGGAAATGAGTTTTGCCACAAGCGGATAGGCCAATGGGCCCGTCTCTGGTTCGGCGTCTGGAGATAGCACCAGATGGGCGGGGCCATTCAACCCCATGGCCGTGAAGACCGCACCGGCCTCGATTTCATCCAGGACCCCGCTTTCGGCGGCATTGAGCCGCGTTTGCGCCAGCTCGGGCAGGGTCACATCGGGTCGGAGAGACGGCGCCGTTCCCGCCATCAAAAGCGCGACTGAATCTGCACAGCTTTCAACCGAACGGAATGCGGGAATGCTTCCCGCTTCCAAGAGTCGGATGGACTCCTCGGCATGCGGGATAGGAAATGCGAAGACCGGGGCCGCGGTATCATCGGCCTGGGTCACCGCATCGACGATTGGCGTAACCGCCAGTTCCGGGTTGAATTGCGCGGAAGAGCCGGTGGCCACCACCAGCGCACCTGTTTCCGGATCGTCGATCAACCGGCTGACCACCGCTTTCATCATATCGTATCTGGTGCCTGCGAGGGTCACATCGACAAGCTTGCCTCGGCCCAGCGGGATATCCTGTGCCTCAAGGGCGGCGCGGGACGCTTCACTGCACGCAGAGATCTTTATGCCGCGTAGCGAAAGCTGATCAATCACCATGGCTCCGCCGCCCCCGGTGGTTGACAAGACAGTGACATGTTTCGGGCGCCCGGCCATTCGCGCACGCTTAGACAGAACGGATGGCGCTTCCAAGAGCGCGTCGAACTGGCTGACCTGGGCGATCCCTATGGAGGCCAGGAAGGCGTGAACGGCCTCGGTGCTGCCGGTCAACGCACCGGTATGCGAAACCGCCAGCGCCTGACCTTCATCGGATTTGCCAAGCATGTAGGCGACAACCGGTTTGTCAGCCGCATAGGCCTGGCGCGCGAAATCCGCGAGCGCGCCGGGATTTCGGATGGTTTCCATGAAGAGGACAAAGCCATCAATGCCATCGTCTTCGAGCAGAACCGAGCCCACCTCGCCCACGCCGAAGCCTGCCTCGTTTCCGACAGAGACAAATGTCGAGAAATGCACACCGCGGGCATCGCCTCTGGACAGGAACGTGCCGATCAAACTGCCGCTCTGGGATATCACGGCAAGGCGACCGGTGTTCAGTTTATCGGCTCTAAAGGCGGCGTTGGTGGTGCAGCTGAAGCCGTGGCGGGTGTCGACGACACCGGTAGAATTGGGGCCGATCAGCAGGATACCTGCGGCGCTTGCCACTTCGATCAGTTCTGCCTGGCGCACGCGGCCTTCCGGGCCGGCTTCCGCAAAGCCGTCTGCCAGGATCGACACCACCTTGACCCCGGCCTTCGCACAATCTTCGACTGCGGCAATCACACGCTCGTACCCGACCAGGATATAGGCGTGTTCGACCTGATCGGGGATAGCCGAGACCGTGGGATAGGCTTTGAGCCCCTGCACGCTGTCGCGAACCGGGTTCACGGGGTAGAGTCTGCCGGAAAACCCGTGTTGTTTCATAAACGACAGGGGCCTGGCCGTGAGTTTCGCCGCATCGTCGGAGGCGCCGATCAGGGCAACCGCCGATGGGCAGGTGAGAGCCTTCAGGAAATCTTGCACAGGGTACTCTTCCTATGCGTTCGTCTTCATGCGCGGGGGGCGCTGGGAGAAACGGCGCTCGAAAATACCTTCCGCGATACGGTTCTTGAGGATCTCAACGGATCCGCCCGCGATCATCCATCCACGCGTCCGGCGCACGCAGTATTGAGCCAAGCTTTCCTCACTGAAGCCAATGCCGCCCAGGATCTGCATGGATTCGTTCGCCGCGAAAAAACCCGCCTCGTTGCAGGCCAGCTTGGCAAGGGCGGTGTCATGGGCCGAAGGCAGGCCCCGCTCCGATTTCACCACAGCGCGCATGAGCAGAAGCTGGGCGGCTTCCAGTTTGACCGCCATATCTGCGAACTTCCACTGCAATCCCTGGAATTCACACAGATCACGGTCGAACTGTTTGCGGGTCATCGCATGGTCCCGGGCAAGTCCGAAGGCGTAGCGGCCGACGGCCACCGCCCGCGCCGCGTTGCCGAGCCTTTCGACGTTGAACCCCGAGATCTGTTTTTTGAATCCGCCCGGACCCAGCAGGATATCCGCAGTGGAGATCCGGCAATCCTCAAAATACAGTTGCGACCAATGCTCGCCATTCATGAAGGCTGAGGGCTTACCGATGGTGAAGCCCGGTGCGCCCTTGGTGACCAGCACAGATCCTATTCCGCCGACACCTTCTGCGAAACGGACGTATACCAAGAACACCTCTGCTTCTGCGCTGTGCGTGCCGAAGATCTTGGAGCCGTTGAGGATAACCTCCTCGCCGTCCACCCTGGCCGTGGTGCGCAATTCGGTCACTGCGGATCCGGCCTCGGGTTCGGACATGCCGACAGACATCACGGCCTTTCCGCCGAGAATTCGCGGCAAAAAGCGCTCCCGCTGTTCCTTGTTGGCATATTCGGCGAAGGTGCGCACAGCGCCAAAGTTACCGGCTTGAACCACATCGGCACTGCGCGGACAGACCTCCGCCACCGCCTGAATGGCCAGGACCGCATCCATCAGGCTGCCGCCAATGCCGCCCTTGTTCTCGGGCACCGTTATCCCCAAGAGACCCATCTCGGCGAATTTCTCGGCGACATCCCAGGGGTAGGCATCCGAATGGGCGCGCTCCAGAGCGGCCTCGGCAAGCTCTTTCTGGGCGAATTTCTTGACGGTATCATAGAAGATCGTTTGATCTTCATTCAGTTCGAAGTCCATTTCGGTCACTCGGTTGCAGGTGTTCGACACTTAATAGATAGCCTTCACGCATTAGAAAAACGCCGAGAGATCATGCTTGGGTGACTTCAGGTTATAGGTCTAGGAGTCGGCCAGCGCTCCGGGGCCGCTAGAGTGCCGGAATCAAACGTCACGCCCGGTGGGTGCAAGGAATGCAATGTGCCAGCAAGCCCCGAGACAAACTTTAGGTAATATGTGGCAGACCTCTGATATCTGGTGCTCCCTCGTCCCTATCGCTTAACAAACTGCAGGGATGCCGGACTTCGTGTCGGGCAGGGTTATCTGGAGGATGCTGCAATGAGTTACAATCGCCTTGCTGGCGCCGCATGCGCTGCGATCCTGGCCGGAGTGGCTCCGGCCATGGCTCAGATGTCTGGTGACATGGTCAAAGTCGGCGTCCTCACGGACATGTCCGGCCCTTATTCGGACAATGTCGGCGCGGGATCTGTGCTGGCGGCGCAGATGGCGGCTGAGGATTTTGGCGGGACCGTGAATGGCGTACCGATCGAGATCGTCTCGGCCGACCATCAGAACAAGACAGATATCGGCGGCACAATCGCGCGGGAATGGTTCGATGTCGATGGCGTCGACGCGGTGACCGAGGTTGTGTCCTCCGCCGTGGCGCTGGCTGTCCAGGAATTGGCGCGCGACAAGGCAAAGATCCTCCTTGCCACCGGGCCCGGCAACCCGGCGATCACCGGTGAGGCTTGTTCGCCCTTCGGCGTCCATTGGGCCTATGACAACTATGCCTATGGCAAGGTGCTCGCCAATGCGCTGATCGACCAAGATAAGAAAAAGTGGTTCTTCATCACCGCCGATTACAGTTTTGGCAAGAGCCTCGAGGCCGCGGCCTCCGAGTTTGTGAAAGCCGGTGGAGGCGAGATCGTCGGCGGTGTTGCTCATCCGCTTGGCACCAACGATTTCTCATCCTTCCTGTTGCAGGGCCAGGCTTCCGGTGCGGACGTGATTGCATTGGCCAATGCCGGCTCTGACATGACCAATGCGGTGAAGCAGGCCAACGAGTTCGGCATCACTGCCTCGGGCCAGACCATCGCCGCGCTGTTGGTCAACCTGCCCGACATCCACGCCCTTGGCCTGCAGAATGCGCAGGGGCTGACGTTTACCGAAAGCTTCTACTGGGACATGAACGATGAAACCCGCCCATGGAGCGAGCGCTTCATGGAGCGTTTCGACGGCCGCGCACCCAGCAGCCTTCAGGCCGCCGTCTATGGCGCGGTTACCCATTATCTGGAAGCCATCGAGGCCGCCGGCACCGATGATGCCGAAGTGGTGGCCGCCAAGATGCGCGAACTTCCGGTGAACGACTTCTATACAAAGGATGCGACGATCCGCGAAGATGGCCGTCTTGTGCGGGATATGTATCTGATGCAGGTGAAAACACCTAATGAATCTGAAGGACCGTGGGACCTCTACAAGCTGGTCGGCACGATTGCCGGTGAAGAGGCGTACCGTCCGATGTCCGAGGGCGGCTGCCCGCTCGTCGAGTAAGCGGCTGACCGCCCGGGTGCCGCATTGAAAAAGCTCTGACGCCGGCACGAAAGCGCCGCCGTCAGGCACTTCACCGGGCGGCAGAGCCACTGTTCAGCCGCTTGCCAGTTTTGAATTTTCTCAGCACCAGGGCACATCCAATGACTGTAGGGGGTCAGGCAATGATCACTCAGATGAAATCCCGGCTGAACGCCAATGCGCGTCTGGTCGAGCAGGGGAGACTGGTCTCCGGCACCGTATTGATGCGCGTTGGCGATGACGCCTACAAACTGATCTTCGACAAGGGCGGTCTGGTCGATATCCAGCAAGGTCCCTTCCCCATGCCAAACGTTGATTTCACCATCTCGGCGGCGGCGGAGGAGTGGCGGGACTTCTGGCAACCCGTACCCAAACCCGGCTCGCACGATCTCATGGCGATGCTCAAGCGCCGGGTTCTGACGCTGGAGGGCAACATGCATCTGTTCATGTCAAACCTGTTCTACTTCAAAGCCGTTTTCGCGCTGCTGCGGGAGGAAAAGGGCCAATGAAAGCCGTGATGGACCCGATCATTGGCCGCTATCTCAACCTCGAGTTGGAGGGGCGCGTGCACCGGATCTACTTCGAGGAGGCCGGCCAGGGCATCCCGCTGCTCTGCCTGCACACCGCCGGTTCCGACGGCCGCCAGTACCGTGCGTTGATGAACGACGAAGAGATCACCGCCCGCTTCCGCGTCATTTCCTTCGACATGCCGTGGCACGGCAAATCCTCTCCGCCCGAGGGTTGGCAGGAAGAGACGTACAAGCTTACCTCCGACGCCTATGTCAACATGGTGCTGGCTGTCTCCCAGGCGCTGTCCCTCGATCGCCCGGTGGCGATGGGCTGCTCGATCGGCGGGCGTATCGTGCTGCACCTGGCGCGCAGGCATCCCGAACATTTCCGGGCACTGATCGGCCTGCAATCGGGTGGACATGTGGACCCCTACTACGATCTGGACTGGCTATACCGCTCCGACACCCACGGAGAGGTCGCAGCGGCCGTGGTCTCCGGCCTGGTGGCGCCGACAGCGCCGCACAAGGAGTGTTGGGAAACTCTTTGGCACTACATGCAGGGCGGTCCGGGCATCTTCAAAGGCGATCTGCATTTCTACAAGTTTGAAGGCGATATCCGCGCCATGCTTGGCGAGATCGACGTGACGAAGTGCCCGGTGCATCTGCTTACCGGCGAATACGATTATTCCTGTACGCCGGAGGACACGAAGGCAGTGGCCGCCGAGATCGGTGTCGAGCCTATTATCATGAAGGACATGGGTCATTTTCCGATGAGCGAAAACCCGGCCATGTTCCGCAAATACCTCCTGCCGGTGCTCAAGGAGATTGAAGCGCAAGAGCCGGCGGCATGACCGTTTCGCAGTACCCTGAGCCCTGCCTCTTCGTGGGCGGTGCCCGTATCGGTACAAGTGCACGCGAAACGATAAGCGTGATCGACCCGGCGACCGGCGCAGAGACAGCCCGCCTGCCGATGGCCACTTCCCAGGATGTCAGCGCCGCGGTCGACGCCGCCTCCGCTGCGTTTTCCGGGTGGGCTGAAACGGCCCCGATAGAGCGGGCGAGCATGCTCGATACGGTGGCCGACGGGTTGCGCACCGATAGCGAGCGCTTTGCCCGGCTGATTGCGGACGATCTTGGAAAGCCCTTGCCAGAGGCGCGGACCGAGGTCGAAACTGCGGCGGGGATCTGGCAGTGGAATGCCGAAGAGGCGCGCCGGCTTTACGGCCGCCTGATTCCGGGCCGGAGTCCGGGCATAAACCAACAGGTGCGGCAGGAACCCGTGGGCCCGGTCTTCGCCGTGTCGCCCTGGAACGCGCCGCTTATCACCCCATCGCGCAAGATCAGCGGTGCGCTGGCTGCAGGCTGCACGGTTGTCGCCAAGTCAGCCGAAGAAACGCCCGCAGCCTCGGTGGCCCTCCTGGCGTTGCTTGAAGAGGTGGGCGTACCTGCCGGCGCGGTCAACCTGCTCTTCGGCGATCCGGTTTCAATCTCGGCGCAGGTGCTTGACGATCCGCGCATTCGCGCGCTGACGTTCACCGGCTCCACCCGCGTCGGAAAGATCCTGTCCGCCCACGCGATGAAAACGCTCAAGAAGGTGACGATGGAACTGGGTGGCCATGCCCCCGTGCTCGTCTTTGCAGATGCCGATATAGAGGCCGTGGCGGGGATGGCGGTGAAGGCCAAGTTCCGCAATGCCGGACAGATCTGTACCTCACCCACACGTTTCCTGGTGGAAGAGGCCGGGTTCGATCGGTTCACCGAGGCGTTCACCGCCGGGATGGCCGCGTTGAAGGTGGGCGACAGCCGTGAAGCCGAGGTGTCCATGGGGCCACTCGCCAGCGCCGTTCGGGTCACCGCGCTGTCCAGGCTCGTCGAGGATGCCCGCAGCCTCAGGCTTCGTGTTGAGTGCGGCGATGCCGGGCCAGGGGGGAGCGGTTTCTACCATGCGCCCACTGCCGTGATCGGGGCCACGCCCGAGGCACGCGGCATGAACGAAGAGCCCTTCGGCCCGCTGGCGCTGCTGGCGCGCTTTGGCACGGAGGAAGAAGCGATGGCCGAGGCCAACCGTCTCCCCGTGGGCCTGGCCGCCTATGCGTTCACGGAAAACGCCCGCCGTGCCGCCCGCGTCGCTTCGGGCTTGCGTGCCGGCAATGTCATCATCAACCATTTTCAAGCCTCGCTGCCGGAAACCCCCTTCGGCGGGCTGGGCGACAGCGGCTTTGGCTCCGAGGGCGGGGTCGAGGGGCTTCAGGCATTCACCATCGTCAAATACGTCAGTCAGGTTTGATGGAGGCGGCGATGCAGGACCATATTCTGAAGACCAAGGGCTTATCGCGGCGCTTCGGCGGGTTTGTCGCTGTCGACAATGTCGACCTGACGATCAAACGGGGCGACATCCACGCGCTGATCGGCCCAAATGGAGCCGGCAAGACCACCTGCTTCAACCTCATCACCAAGATGCTGCAACCCAGTTCCGGCACGATCAATTATGACGGGCAGGACATCACCCGGGCCAAGGCCGACAAGGTGGCGCGGGACGGGTTGGTTCGATCGTTCCAGATTTCCGCGGTCTTCCCGCATCTCACCTCGCTTGAAAATGTGCGCCTTGCGCTGCAGCGTCCGACCGGGCTGACCTTTCAGTTCTGGCGCTCCGATCGGGTGCTTCGCCGCTATGACGCGCAGGCGGAGGATTTGCTGGGGCAAGTGGGCCTTTCGGAATACGTCCACGTGCCAGCGGTAGAGCTGTCCTATGGACGCAAGCGCGCGTTGGAAATCGCCACAACGCTTGCCCTTGCCCCCAAGCTGATGCTGCTTGACGAACCGATGGCCGGGATGGGCCGTGAAGATATCTCTCGGGTGACGGATCTGATCCGCAAGGTTGCCGCCAATCGCACCATTCTGATGGTAGAGCATAACCTGCAGGTCGTCGCGACCCTGTCGGACCGGATCACCGTGCTTCAGCGCGGTGCGGTTCTGGCCGAGGGTAGTTATGCCGAAGTCTCGAAGGATCCCGACGTTTTGCAAGCCTATATGGGGGCCGCCGATGTCTGACGCTCCGGTCCTTCAGCTTTCCGATCTCAATGCCTGGTACGGTGAATCGCACATCCTGCATGGGGTCGACCTGCGCGTGAACACAGGTGAGGTCGTGTGTCTGCTGGGCCGCAACGGTGCAGGAAAGACGACCATCCTGCGCTCGATCATGGGACTGGTGGACCGCCGCGAAGGCGAGATCGCCTTCCGGGGCAGGCAGATCGCCGACGCCCGGCCTGAGACGATCGCGCGCCAGGGTATTGGCTACTGCCCGGAAGAGCGCGGCATCTTCGCCAGCCTCACCGTGCGCGAGAACCTGGTGATGCCGCCGGTAATCGCCAAGGGCGGTATCTCGCTCGACGAAATCTACGCGCTTTTTCCAAACTTGCTGGAACGGCTTTCGGCCCAGTCGGGCGCCCGGTTGTCGGGCGGCGAACAGCAGATGCTGGCGATTGCCCGCGTGCTGCGCACCGGTGCGAAGCTATTGCTTCTCGATGAGCCGACCGAGGGCCTTGCGCCAGTGATCGTCCAGCAGATTGCGCGGAGTGTGAAGCGGCTCAAGGAGCTTGGTTTCACCGTGTTGCTTGTGGAGCAGAACTTCTATTTCGCCTCCGAACTGGCAGATCGTCACTACGTGATCGAGCATGGAAAGGTGGTCGGCGAATACACGCGGGAGACGCTTAAAACCCGTGCCGATGAACTCAAACTGCTTTTGGGGGTCTGACAGTGACGGACATTCTTGGGGTCCCTCTGCCACTGCTTTTCGGGCAGTTGCTGATCGGGCTGATCAACGGCTCCTTCTACGCGCTTCTTAGCCTCGGGTTGGCCGTTATCTTTGGCCTGCTCAATGTCATCAACTTTGCCCATGGCGCGTTTTACATGCTGGGCGCGGTGGTGGCATGGCTCCTGCTCACCTATTTCGGCATTGGCTATTTTCCGGCGCTGATCCTTGCGCCCCTGATCGTCGGTGCCCTCGGAGTGACCCTTGAGAAGACACTGCTCTCCCGGCTCTACACTGTCGATCACCTCTACGGGTTGCTGCTTACCTTCGGTGCGGCACTGATCGTAGAGGGGCTCTTCATTAACCTGCTGGGCGTATCCGGGCAGCCCTACAATACGCCGCAGGTCTTCGCCGGGGGCTTCAACCTGGGCTTCATGTTCCTGCCGGCCTACCGTGCCTGGGTGATCGTGGCCTCGCTGTTGGTCTGTTTCGGCACCTGGCTGATGATCGAACGCACCAAGCTTGGCTCCTACTTACGGGCGGCGGTGGAAAGCCCCGAACTGGTGCGCGCCTTTGGGATCCGCGTGCCGATGATGATGACGTTGACCTACGGCTTCGCGGCAAGCCTCGCCGGGCTGGCTGGCGTGCTGGCGGCTCCGATTTACACCGTGAGTCCGATCATGGGGCAAAGCATCATCATCACCGTCTTCGCCATCGTGGTCATCGGAGGGATGGGTTCGATCCTGGGCTCGATCCTCACCGGTCTTGGCGTGGGGCTGATCGAGGGCCTCACGCGGCTTTTCTATCCGGAGGCTTCCTCTGTCGTGGTCTTCCTGTTGATGATCGTCATTCTTCTAACGCGTCCACACGGTCTTTTCGGGAGGTCCTGACCATGAGCATGTCCGATACCTCCAAATCCGGTGCACCGCACGGTTTCACGACGCTCTACCCCGCGCTTGTCCTGCTTGGGCTGGTCTTTCTGTTGTCCGCGCCGTTCCTCGGGGTCTACCCGATCTTCCTGATGAAGGTGCTGTGTTTCGCAGTGATGGCTTCGGCATTCAACCTGATGCTTGGCTATGTCGGCCTGCTGTCCTTCGGCCACGCCGCCTTCTTTGGGATGGGTGCATATGTGCTCGGTCACACGATGAAGGAATGGGGCCTGCCGCCGATGGGCGGGTTGGCGCTGGCCACCGGTGTGGCCGCGCTGATGGGGCTTGTCTTTGGCGCCATCGCCATTCGCCAGAAGGGCATCTACTTTGCCATGATCACGATGGCGCTCGGTCAGCTCGTTTACTTCATCTGCGTGCAGGCACCGTTCACCAACGGCGAAGACGGCATCCAGGCGATCCCGCGCGGCACCGTGCTGGGCGTGCTGGATCTGCGTGATACTCTGACACTTTACTACTTCGTGCTCGCAATCTTTGTCTTCGGTTTCCTCGTCATCTACCGCACGGTGCGCTCTCCGCTCGGCCAAGCTCTGAAAGGTGTGCGCGAAAACGAGCAGCGGATGATATCGCTGGGTTATCCGGTGGCGCAGATGAAAGTGCTCGCCTTCACCATCTCAGCGGCGCTGACCGGGCTCGCCGGTGCCACCAAGGCCATCGTTTTTCAGACGGCGACCCTGACTGATGTTCAATGGCAGACGTCTGGCGAAGCCGTTTTGATGACGCTGATTGGCGGGATCGGCACGCTTTTCGGACCGATCGTGGGCGCGGGTATCATCATCACTATCCAGAGTCGTTTCGCCTCAATGGGCTCATGGATCATGGTCATCATTGGCGTGATCTTCGTGGTTTGCGTCATGGCCTTCCGCCAGGGCGTCGTTGGCACGCTTCTGGAAAGAGGCAGATCAGGCCCTTCAGCGTCCTCCCACACGTGACCCGCCCTGCTCGAACCACAGGTCGTCTCATACCCCGCCCTGCGTCAGCCGTGGGGGTCGTGGCGGAAGAACTCGGGCTTTTGCCCACATAGAACAAGTAGCCAGTCAATGAAGCGTTTCGTCTGAGGCGAGACCGACTTGGTGGTCGGCCAAACCACGTGGAACTCGGCACCTGATTCCTCTGGCCGGTTGAAGGGCTGTACGAGGCTGCCGGATTTCAACTCGTTGTCGAGGATGTCGATCTGCCCAACTGCAAGCCCGATTCCGGCGATTGCGGCGCTGTAGACCAGAAGCGAGGTCTCGTATTCCAGTTCATGCCCCGGTTCGATCTGCATACCAGTCATCCCCAGCCAGTCATTCCAGGCCCGTCGACGGTAGCGCGAATGAATCAGTGTGGGTGGTGTCAGCGCACCATCGGGTCCGGCAGTACCGATCTTGCGGGCATAAGCCGGGCTGCAAACCACGTCCAGCCTCTCCTGAAAGAGCCGACGTGTTTTCGCGTCCTTCCAGCGTCCGTCGCCGAGTTGGATGGCCACGTCGAGATGGGTGCCGCGAAAGTCGAGCGGCTCAACCGTGGTGTCTAACCGTACCTCGAAATCCGGGAAAGCCTCGGTAAAAGTACTGAGATTGGGAAACAGCCAGTAGTGGGCCAGGGTGGGATAGATGCGCGCATTGATGCGTTTTTGCCGCTCCTGCGCCAGTACCCGCATTGTGGCTGTCTCAAGGTTATCGAAGATCGGTGCGATCTCGCGGCCGAAGCTGCGGCCCTGTTCCGAGAGTTTGACCGAACGAGCACCCCGCTCGAAGAGCTGTATGCCAAGATAGCCTTCAAGAGTCGCGATCTGCCGACTGACAGCCACCTGCGTGATTCCCATCTGCCGTGCAGCATCTGTAAAGGACTTGTGTCGCGATGCGATTGCGAAGGTTCTGAGCGGGTTCAGTGGCAGATCAGGGATTTTGCTATCCATAAGTTCAGGTTTTCCAACACGATCCATACTGAATCAAATAATAACCTTTGGTTAGCCTAATCTGCGGTGGCATTTCAATGCCAAACTATCCTGTGGGTGGGCTGCTGAATTACTCGGCCTGTTTGATTGGTTGGGGAGCACAAAGTGCTGACATAACACGTGACCTGCTCCCCTGAATTGTCCCCGCTGACCTGCTCCCCTGGAATGTCCTCGCTTCGAGGTTAGCCTGTTCCCTGACCAAGGAGACAGGCAATGAAGCGATCACGGTTTTCCGATGAACAGATCATCGGCATTTTGAAGGAACACCAGCGGGGATGTCGGCGGCTGATCTGTGCCGCAAACATGGCATCTCGGATGCCACCTTCTACAAATGGCGTTCCAAGTATGGCGGCATGGACGTGTCCGATGCCAAGCGGCTAAAGGCGTTGGAGGAGGAGAACGCAAAGCTGAAGAAGCTTCTGGCGGAGTCGATGATCGATGTGTCGACCCTTCGCGAGATGCTTGGAAAAAACTTCTGACGCCCGGCTCAAGGAGGAATGCCGTGAGCTGGGCCATCAAAGACAGGGGTTATTCGCAGCGCCGGGCCTGTGGTCTGGTGGGCATCGATCCGCGAGTTTACGGGTTTATCGGTATCGATCAACCAGATCTGACGATGCCGAGCTGAGGCAGCGGCTCAGGCAATTGGCATCAGAACGCCGCCGGTTTGGCTGTCGACGCCTACACATCCTGCTCAAGCAGGAGGGCGTCTCGGTGAACTGGAAGAAGCTCTATCGCCTGTACAAGGAGGAGCGGCTGACCGTGCGCAAGCGTGGTGGCCGCAAGCGTGCCATCGGCACACGGGCGCCCATGGCAATCCCGCAAGGTGCCAACCAGCGCTGGAGCCTGGACTTCGCCCATGACACGCTCGCCGATGGTCGGCGGTTCCGGATCCTGTGCGTGATCGATGACTTCTCCCGCGAGAGCCTGGCCACGATCGTCGACAACGCAATCTCAGGCGAGCGCGTAGCAAGGGAACTGGACGCCATCGCCGAACGGCGCGGCTATCCCTGCATGGTGGTCAGCGACAATGGTAGTGAATTGACCTCGAACGCCATCTTGAAATGGCGACAAGACCGACGTGTCGAGTGGCACTACATCGCCCCGGGCAAACCGATGCAGAACGGGTTGGTGGAGAGCTTTATCGGCCGGCTCAGAGACGAGTGTCTCAACGGGCACCTGTTTGCCAGCTATCGGCATGCCCGAGACCTGATCGAAGACTGGAGGATCGATTACAATCTCACGCGGCCCCATTCGAGCTTGGACGGGCTCACACCGCATCAATTTGCAACCCGCTCCAGAACGGACCACACCATGAACAGAGCTAACTTGTAAACGCGGACAAAAAGGGGAGCAGGTCAGGACCAGCGTGCATCCTAGATGGCGGGAAGCAAGAATTCGCTGAAACGGGATGCGACAGAAATCGAAAAGCAGGTGGAGCAGCTTGTCGACCGTATCGTCGACTCCAACAACGCCACAGCCGTCTCTGCTTACGAGCGCAAGATCGCACAGCTGGCAAGGGACAAACATCTGGCGCTTGAAAAGCTCGAAGACATCAAGGAGCCTGTTCGCCCCTTCAAGGAAATGTTCGAACTCGCCTTCGGGTTTCCATCAAACCCTTGGAATCTCTGGGATTCCGAGCGCCTTGAAAACAAGCGAACAGTGCTGAAACTGACCTTTGCGAAGTGGCTCGCCTACAGCCGCGAAACAGGGTTTCGAACCCGAATTTGGCTATACTATTAAAGGCGTTAGGGGCTGTAAACACACATTACGAGATGGCGCACCCGAGAGGATTCGAACCTCTGGCCTCCGCCTTCGGAGCTGGTCAAATGGCCTTTCCGATTTGCGCGATAGAGCACGCCACAGCACGATAAACATCTGAAAACGCTGGATTTTTCAAATCACTGCTCCGAAGTCTCTATCCGAGAACACGCCCTGATTTCCGCCCGCCTGCTTGCGTGGTGCTTGCGTGAAATCGGGTCTTCGAAGGGCCAGAGCATGAGCAAACTGACGAAACGATTTGTCGAGTCCGTAATCCCAAAAAGCAAAGGCCATGTCATCTGGGATGATGAATTGCCGTGCTTCGGCCTTCGTGTCTATCCCTCAGGAAAGCGAAGCTACCTGGTTCAGTACAGGGCGAAAGGTCGCTCGCGGCGCTACACGATCGGAATCCACGGCGTCTGGACACCTGAAACTGCACGTCGGGAAGCGAAAGCCCTGCTGGGCCAGATCGCTCAGGGAGAAGATCCCGCAGCCGAGCGAGAGGACGAACGCCGCGCGGTGACCGTTCGCGAGCTTTGCGAGCAGTACATCGCCGATATGGAAGCAGGTCTCGTTCTCGGAAAAGGTGGTCGCCCCAAGAAGGCGAAGACGATTGCGACCGATGTCGGCCGCATCCGCCGGCATATCATTCCGTTGCTCGGCACGCGGAGGATCAAGGACATCACCAAGCCGGACATGAACAACCTGATGAAGGACATCATCGCCGGGAAAACCCGCGTAGTGATGAAGACAGAGAAGTTGCGCGGCAAGGCGATTGTGCGCGGCGGCCGCGGCACCGCAATCCGCACCATGGGTCTTCTGGGCGGCATCTTCACCTACGCGATTGAAGCTGGGATCATTGACCAGAACCCGACGCATGGTCTCAAGAAGCCGCGATACAAGGTGCGGGACAGACGATTGAGTGAAGCGGAGTATCGGACACTGGGTCGCTTGCTGAAAGACGTACAGCATGACAGCCACTATAGCATCCACGCCGAAATCCTTCGTCTCATCGCACTGACTGGCTGTCGGCGCGGCGAGATCATCAGCCTGCGGTGGAGTGAGGTCGATATCGAAGGTAGCTGCCTGCGACTGAAAGACAGCAAAGAAGGTGCATCCGTGCGACCGGTCGGCTTACCGGTCATCGACTATCTTGAGACTGCGCGCCTGAAGCGGGATGGAACCTATGTTTTCCCCGGGCAAGGTGCAGACAACGCCGTCGGAAACTTTCCGCAGAGCTGGAAGAAGCTCTTCGCAGACACACCACTGTGGGATGTGACGCCCCACGTTCTCCGGCACAGCTTCGCCAGCATCGCCAATGATCTCGGCTTCACCGAAATCACCATCGCGGCGCTCATCGGTCATGCCAAAGGATCGGTCACGAGCAAATATGTTCACACGTTGGATTCAACCTTGATCATGGCCGCCGACACCGTGTCGGGCTACGTGAAGGCCCTTCTCGAAGGCGTGGAGTTCAGGCGCAACACCTACACCCTCGATCGGCAGACACGGCGGAGCGCGATCAATGACATGCTGCTCGAAGCACGACCGCGCATTTAGTGGCACTATCGATTGCGATCCATCGAACCACTAACCGTCAAATCTGACAGCTAATCCGCATTTGGGATTCAAATCTGACTGTTAATGACCGCCCATCAAACGAAAGTTCTCTTGAGGGCGGCTTGCAGCCTTTCGCATCGATGCCTTACATACTGGACAAACTGAACATTATTCCTATATGGTTTAAGGCATACAGAGACGGGTTAGAGATATGGCAGAAACAGTAGCGAAACGACAGGATGGCGCCTTCCAGATCAAGGGTCTCACCGGCCTCTCACGGACCGCCACCCGCTTTCTGAAACAGCATCCCAACAGAGCGGAACTTGCCGTCAAGGTCGCTTTGGAGACTGCGGCGAGCCAATTCGACGAGTCCGCGAACACCGAAGGCGTGCCCGATGCTCTCAAACCCTTCGTTGTCGCCAGTTCGCGCCGAAATGACATGATCGGGGTCTCGGAAGCCGCTTCCCGTCTGAACGTCTCACGAACGACCGTCTATGATTGGGCAGAGAAGGGCACGCTCCTCGCTTGGCGGGGGACCAAGCGGGGCCTGACGATCCCGGCCGAGCAGGTCCTCGGCGAAGGCCGCGTCGTTGAAGGGATCGACAGAGTGATCGACGTCATCGGTGATCCTGAGCTTAGTTGGGAGTTCCTGAGCGGCGAAACACCGTTCGCTGATCGAGTTGCTCGCCCAATCGACCTGCTAAAGGATGGCCGGGTGGAGGATGTCCTCGGATCGGCTGCGGCCTACGGCACCGCCACCACGTGACGAAGAGTGCCTATCCCCATGATCGGGTGGAAGCGCTTCTGAAAAAGATCAAGCTTCCACCCAGCTATCGCATACTCCCAACGCGCCATGCCAAGACGCCGCTTGGAACGGCTCCAGCGGACTCGCGCTTTTGCGATCGAGGATCCGGGTTCACAGTCCTCTATGCGACACCCGACTTTGCGACGGCATTCATCGAAGTTGTTGTGCGTGACCGCTTCGTCCGCGCTAAGGCTCGAGAGATCAACGTCAAGGAGGTGACGCAACGGTCAACCGCGCTTATCTCGTCGAAGCCCCAGGGCAAGCTCTCAATGCTTGATCTCCGCAAGGGCGGCTGCACACGTATGGGGGCACCGACCGACGCAGTCAATGCCCGCAATCACTCCGCAGGCCGGGCGCTCGGACGCGATATCCACAACAACCACGAAGCTGTCGATGGGCTTCTCTTCTCGTCACGGCTGACCGACGAAGACGTTTTTGCGATCTTCGATCGAGCAATTCACCAGCTATCAGCGGATGACGCGCAACCGCTTGCTGATCACCCACAGTTGCCCGAGGCATTGGATCGGCATGACATCAAGCTCTTTGTCCGAACCTGATCTGCAGCTGACCTTCCCCCGGTTAGGGCCAGTTTGAGCTCGAACTCCCCGGTTGTGTAATTGCTCTGAGCGTCCCGATATCTGGGCGGGCCAGCCTCCCGGTCCCATTCCAAATCTGCTTCTCAGACAGCTCACCACGGATCGGGACTGATCTGGTCAAGCATACACTTCAACGCGCGGTGACGGACGCGCAACTGATCGGCGGACGCGCGCTGATGGTCCATGCGGTCGATGCTGAAGCCGCCGATTTCTGGCGCCAGTGGGGTTTCCTGGCGTCGAAGGACAAGACGATCAGCTCATCCTGTTTCGATCGGTCTCAGCAATTGCAGCCTCGATCGAAGCGCAAAAGAGCTGAGCCGAATACCGTAAAGGCCTGTTTCTGGTGCTCTGGATATGTTGTGCGAACCCTTAGGGGGTCAAGACAACGGCAGCCCCGTGGCAAACCACCAATGCGGATACGCGCCGTAGCGCGGCAGAGGACCGAAGCCGGCGGGGCGCCTCGGTTATTCAATTTCCGGAAAATCCCCATTGCGGACTTTAGCAGCGCTGCGGCAGAGGATCGTGAGGGACGGAAAGCGGAATTTCGATGCAGCTCGCATGAGGTCTGCCTTCGCTCAGTTCACAAGCCTATTCATGTGTAACAAAGACATCTAAATTCTATCCGAAAGCAAAAGTGCGCATCCGTTAGTTAAGGCCTTAATGATGCAGTGGGACCACGACCACATCGCCCACATCGGCGGCAAGACGGAAACCCCCGCCGATCCGGCAGCCGAAGCTGGCACATGGCGTAAGCGAATCGAGCCGTGGCTGTCTGCAGTGTTTCAGGCCGAGCATCTTTCGCTTTTGCTAGGAAATGGATTCACAACCGGAATCGCCAATCATGCGGGCGGTGCGCCGACAAGCATGACCGGTTCCGGTTTTGGCGGCGCTCCGAACGAAGACAAAGTTGCCAGCCGTGCCAAAGAAGTGGCGGAGGCCATGGGAAGGGGCAGTGCCAACATCGAGGACCAGCTTTCGGCGGCACTGTCGCTGTTGGCCGGTTTGCAGATTCTCGGGCACGCAGACGCTGCCACCTGGGGGACCAAGATCGACAACACACTCAGTGGGTTTATCAGAGACGTACTCGCCACGGAGAAAAGCATCAGCGACGGTATCGATAACGAGCCCGCCGGCGGTGGCCCCCTTGCAAGGGAAATCCTCGTATCGTTCCTTATGAGTTTTGCCAGCAGGGCCGCTTCGAGGGAGCGGCTGCACATCTTCACGACCAACTACGATCGCCTCATTGAGCGCGGCTGTGACTATGCCGGGCTTCGCATCATCGACCGTTTTACCGGGGCGCTTGAGCCGGAATTCAGGTCCTCGCGCCTGCATGTCGATATGCACTACACACCGCCCGGAATCCGAGGCGAACCGCGGCATCTGGAAGGCGTCATACATCTTACCAAGCTTCACGGCTCACTCGATTGGCGATACGACAAGCCGCGCTTGTACCGCGCAGGCCTGCCGTTCGGGGCTGATGCCGGGCATCCTGCGTTGCCTGATAGCCCGCGGGATTCTGTGATGATCTACCCTAACGCCGTCAAGGACTTTGAAACCGCGGCCTATCCCTACGCCGACCTGTTCCGCGATTTTTCATCCTCAATCTGCCAGCCAAACAACGTGCTCGTCACCTACGGCTACGCATTTGGTGATGACCATATCAACAGGGTCATCGCGGACATGCTCACCATTCCGTCCACGCATCTTGTGATATTGGCGTGGGGCGAGAAGCCTCACGAGCGAATTGCGTCATTCGTCTCTCGTGTTGGCAGGCCGCAACAGCTAACGCTGCTGATTGGCAAGCACTTCGGCGATATCCGGACTCTGGTTGAGCACTATCTGCCCAAACCGGCCATCGATCCGCTTACAATCCGCATGAGCGAACTTGTGGAGCGTCGTGGTAGGGTCGCAGGCAAAGAGGCGGGTGAAGACGGCGGCACGCCATGACCACGATCGTGGAACGCATCGGTACGCTTTCAGTTGGCCGTGTTGAAGCCGTTACCGCCGAAGAGCTGCGTATCGCCCTTTTTAACGAGACGCCGCAGGCAACGGCGCTGAATACCGGCACGCCCACCGGCTTTCCGCGCGTCAATGCCTATGTGCTAATACCGAACGAGACTGGCGCGGTCGTCGCAGTCATCAAGGAAATCTCTATCGTTCGTGCCAAGTCGGCTCCGGGAAAGCATGACGAGGCCCTTGTAGATCTTCCGTTTCCTGCCAGGACTGTGATTGCCATTCCCTTCGGCACTCTGCTGCTCGAAGGAAATGACGGCGACAACCAGCCCCTCTATGCCCTGGAACGCGGCGTCCCGGTGCTGCCTTCGGTTGGCGATCCCGTTCTCCTTCCGACGGCGACGCAATTGCGTTCCATCGTCGAAGCCAAGACGGACGACCGACTGATCCAGATTGGCTCTGCCCCCTTCGCCGGCAATGCTCGTGTGTGGGTACACCCTGACAAGCTTTTTGGTCGGCACCTTGCCGTCCTTGGCAACACCGGCAGTGGCAAGTCCTGCTCCGTTGCCGGTATTGTCCGCTGGTCGCTTGAGAGCGCGGCGATGGCCTCACATGCGGCGGCGCAGGAAGGCGAGCAAGCCAAGCCGGCCAATGCCCGGTTCATAATCCTGGATCCCAACGGTGAGTATGCGCGGGCCTTTGAGGACGGCGCGTTATCTGTAAGGCGTTTTGCGGTCGGCGGTAAGAACGGCTCGAAGCCGCTCACCGTGCCTGGTTGGCTCTGGAACGGACAGGAGTGGGCAGCCTTCACATCAGCGCAGCCCGGTATCCAGCGCCCAGCATTGCTTGGGGCACTGCGGCAATTGCGCAATGCGGGTTCGTCTGCCTTAGCAGCAAGGGCACAGGCGATCAGGCGCTACAACGGGTATGTCCGCCAGATTGAGCAGCTCTATGCAGACTTGCCTCAAAGCGTTGCTGGCTTTCCCCGTAACCGCGATTTCGGCTCGCTCCTCGAAGGCCTGCTTGGTTTGACCGAATCGGATGAGGCGGTGCTTGCGGACTATGGCGATGACGCAGCCGATCTCGCAACTGCGATTGTGGCCATCCGAGACCCGATAGAGCAGGTGCGTACCGTGCGCCATTGGACTTCTGCAAATTCATCTGGATACAACGATTTTCAGCCCGGTGATCTCGAAGCCGTTCTCGCCGCGCTGCGCACAATCACCGATGCCTTTCCCATCGCCGCGACCCACGGCGAGATCAGTGAAGATGCGCCGGTTCGGTTTGACGTTGCGGCACTTCCCGACCGTATCCATGATGTCGCCATGGCGGCGGGCGGGCAGGCCCTCAATAACGTCGAGCCGCTGATCAACCGCGTCCAGGTGATGCTTGGCGACGCCGGGCTGCGTCCGGTCATCGATACCGAAGGTGCGGCATCACTCAGCGAATGGCTTGCAGGTCTGCTTGGCCCCGGTGAAGGGGCCGTCGAGCCGCTTGCGATTCTTGATCTCTCGCTCGTGCCTTCGGACGTTGTGCATATCGCCGTAGCCGTTATCTCCCGGCTGATTTTCGAGGCTCTGCAACGTCATTTCAAGGAAACAAACGACGCCCTTCCGACCGTGCTGGTGTTGGAAGAGGCGCACAGCTTCGTTCGCAAGGACGCGGATGTTGGCGCGAGCGCGCAAGCCTCCGAGTTGTGCCGCCAGACGTTCGAGCGGATTGCAAGGGAGGGACGCAAGTTTGGCCTTGGCCTAGTTCTGGCCTCGCAGCGACCTTCCGAATTGTCACCAACAGTTTTGGCGCAGTGTAACTCGTTTCTGCTCCATCGTATCGTCAACGACGTTGATCAAAACCTTGTCCGCCGCCTCGTCCCCGACGCCTTGGGTGGGCTTCTCGGCGAACTTCCCACGCTTCCTTCGCAACAAGCGATCCTTCTTGGCTGGGCGGTGCCTACCCCGGTTTTTGTGCGTATACGCGATCTACAAAAAGCCCAGCGTCCCAGTTCGGACGATCCGCATTTTTGGGATACATGGCTGGGCTTTGAAGGGGAATTGCCAAACTGGGCACGAATAGCGGAGGCTTGGGAGAGGCCGGATGAAGACACCCCGCAAGCGTTTGGCGCAGAACCTGCGATAGGTGACGATACCGGAACGGAACCGGGCCCGGTGTAGCAGTGGCATGAAACCCAGCATGGGCCGAAAGCATCCGTCGGGCTGCTACCTTTCCACGTCCGAATCTGCAATTCCGAACGCAACCGATTGAGGTTAAGCCAAAAAATGGGGCATTCTAAATGTTGGTGGTGATTGGAGTAAGAATTTTGTGACGACCGATACGCTTGTCAAACCGGATATGCAGGCAGTCCTCCATAGGACTCATTTGAATAAATCACTGCACGACTTTCTGCTTCCAGTTCTGGAAGCCGTATCGAACGGAATGCACGGGATCGAAGCCCGTTTTGGAGAGTCTGCATCTACAAGTGGGCGTATTACCATCTCTTTCGCAAATGCGAACGATCCTACAAAGTTTGCTGTGTCGATCACGGACAACGGCGTTGGGCTTGACGATACCAATTACAAATCTTTCAAGACACCTTTCTCAGGTCACAAGCTCAAACAAAAAGGGCGCGGGTTCGGCAGGTTTATCGCATTCAAAGTCTTCTCCAAGATCGTCTATAACAGCCGCTACGAGTTCTTCGATCAGCAGCAGGGCCGACATTTTCAATTTGATATCCGCCAGGACAACGAGATCACATTCATAGATGATTTTTCTGAAAGAAGTGAGACAGGTGTTGAAGTCAACTACAGCAGCCCTCTGACTGACTGGCACGAAATCATTCGTAACCTCAACACGTCCGACATTGCGGAAGAAATCGGCAGTCACTTCCTTCCGTATTTTCTATACAGATGGTTACCTGAAATCACGCTGTCATTTGATGACGAGCAGCCTCAAAACATCACAACTTACTTCGGAGAAATCTTCAAACAAGCCGAGTCTGGCATGCTCGAAATCGAGATTGATGGTGAAACGGCAGAGCTAAATTACTCACTCGCAAAAATTCCCAAAACACGTCTTTTCAAAAACCACTGCTTATTACTCTCCGCAGCAGATCGAATTGTCGGAAAGCCGCGCGATCTGACAAACAAGCTCGGTCAACCACACTTCATTGATGAGAGCGAAGAGAAATACATCATACTTGCCGTTGTTAAGAGCGACGCATTTGAGACACGGCTGAATGATTCACGGACCGGCATCAACATCAGCGCCAAAGCCGTCGAAGGCATTGTTTCAAAAATCACGGATGTGATTCAGGACGGGGAAAAGGAGCAAATTGAGAAGATCAAGACGGGGCAGTCTACGGACCTGACTGTTGCGCTTCGTGAGAACCCAATTTTGCGCATTGGTCTGCGGGGGAGGTCTCTGCTGGAATATGTGTCTTCCAAGCCGAACAACTGGACAGCGGAAGAGTTTATTTCTGACCTAGCCATTGAACGCCATCGCGCAACGAATGATCTCTCTAAGGCGATCGTGAAGGCATCTAATGACGCCGATGACTATGAGGCCAATATCAAGGAAATTGTTGGAAAACTTGATGAGAATAAGAAGGAAGCGCTTGCCGAGTATGTCATTCATCGAAAAAACATTATTGAGCTGGTCGAAGCTGCTCGCCGGTTTGGTTCAGATGGAAAGCGAGCCCCGGAGGACGTTATTCATGATCTGATATTCAAGCGTTTCACAGACAACGCAAACACGGAATACTTTGAGCACAATCTCTGGCTGATCGACGATGCATTGGCCTTCTTGCCCTACGTTTCAAGTGATCGCGCTGTTCACGGCGGGCGTCGCAGCAAAGGCGACAAAGTCGCAGACCTCGCTTTCTTTGACGAGTCGCTTGTCCTCGGAGACAACGACGGAACGACTATAACAATCATTGAGTTCAAAAGGCCTAGCCGCGACGACTACAGATTTGGCAATGAAAAAAGCGATCCTGTCTTACAGGTGATAAGCACGTTGGAACAAGCCACGGCCGAGGGAGGGATTAACCGGACAGATGGAACCCATTTCAGCTTTTCCGGTGTGATTAGGCGATTTGCCTATGTTGTTGCAGATCACACGCAGAGCTTGGTGACAGTGCTTCGAAAGCACGATTTCAAGAATGAATACAATCCGAAGATTTTCTTCCGGTTTCGCGACAACGAACAGATCTACATTCAGGCCATTGGCTATGAAACTCTCGTAGAGAACGCAAAAAAGCGCAATCAGGCGTTTTTCAGTGTTTTGCTCGGCGAGTGATCAGACGGGCAGCAATGATGGCAAGCAACGAGCGGGATTGGCTTTTGCTAATTTGAGGCCCTGATTTGTGGTTCAGGCTTGGCAACTTTGTCGGCATTGCTGTCCATTTGGTTATGTCTCCTATGCCGCCAGTTACGGCGTAAGCCAACGACCAGTTCAGGGCCAAGTTACTGGATGCTGCGATGCAATTAACTGTTTGCTTTTCGGGGTGCAACCAAAAAAGCGACAAATCAAGGGCGGTTCTGCCAAGAGATTGTGGCGCCGGCGACAAGCACTGTTCTTGCCGCTTAAACCTGGAAGCCCGCGTTCGCGCACCGTCCGGTGAAGTTGTCCGGGGGACTCTCTTAGTCAAATACTGCACAATTACTTAGAACCCAGCCGTGTTCCGTCGCTGATCTTGGAGTTACCATCTGGTCGCATTCCCTTGAATATGGCATCCTGTCCCAGGAAAGGACGCAGAGAAAGATGATCGAGCGCCTCGACTACGTATCAATCAACGGTCCGGCGATCGCCAGCATGGCGAAAGCCAAGGACGACATACTATCGATAAGCGACAGGCTGAGGGCCCTGATCGAACTACGGGTGTCCCAGATCAATGGATGCGCCTATTGCGTTGACCTTCACACCATGGAGGCGAGAAAGGCTGGCGAAACAGCACAACGGCTCGACTGCCTTACGGTCTGGCGCGAGGTCTCGTTTTTTGATGATGCAGAAAAGTCTGCCCTCGACTGGGCAGAAGCTATCACCGAAGTCTCAACGAAGGGAGCGCCCGAACACCTGTATGCCGCTCTCTCTGAACACTTTTCAGACGTCGAGATTGTCGACTTGACGTTGATTATTTCCCAGATGAACGCTTGGAATCGGCTCGCCATAAGCTTTGGTCATCTTCCTGACGCCAGAACTCAATAGCGGCTTCTCGAAATCAGACATTGGCGCCTTTGCAGCGAAATGGCCATGCTCCGCAAACCAGTCGCCTGTCGTGCCGAGGGTCAAGGTGCGGCATGCGGGAAAACCTGCCATTAGAGAAGAGCGCTTTTAGAACGCTCGGTTTGACGAAAACGGTTGTCTAGATGGATCTTTTGATAGCGCTTGGAACCATTGTCCTTGTGAATGTGGCGGCATGGATCACACCTGGCCCCAACATGCTCGCGGTAGTGAGCGCATCACTGACACTTGGCCGCAGGCACGGCGTTGCAACCGGTATTGGGTTGGCTTTGGGTGCATTGATTTGGTCGATCTGCGCTGTCTTGGGCGTAGCAGTTCTTTTTGACATGTTCCCCAGAGCTGTCTTTGCACTCAAATTGATCGGCGCTGGCTATCTTGTTTGGCTCGGAGCGAAATCCATCAAAGCCGCAACAGAGACGAGCAATAGCATCTCGCTAGCCTCGACCAACAACAGAGCGTTGAGGCAGTCATTCAGGACCGGGTTCCTCGTCAGTATCACAAATCCTAAAGCCGCGCTCTTTTTCGGATCAGTGATGACAGCATTTATTCCCGCGTCAGCGTCATCCTGGTTCTTGACCTTGGTCGTCGCAATCTGCGGTCTGCTTGCGGTGATCCTTCACTCCATCACGGCGACTGTGTTTTCCACCAATGTCGCAGTGGGGGTTTTTCAAAGGTTTCAGAGCACAATCTCATACACTATTGGGGCAGTATTTATTGGCCTGGGCGGCTCGATTGCCTACGCGGCGCTGCGGCGAACCTCATAACTTTGGCTACTTCGCGGCCATTGGATCAACCGCATCAACGTTAGACTTCAGATCCCTGCTATACTGCTACTTTGCAGGCTTCTGCCTGGCAAATCTGCCGCATGGCGAGCGCGGAAGGAGACGAGGCAATGCTACTCGACAGCAATGGAGCAACCCTCAGTGCAACGCGCGAGAACCCGGTGCTATCCAATGTGGGGAGGGCCGCGTTTCGACATTTGTCCGCAAAAGCTAGGCCTACAGGTCGTGGAGTATGATATGAATGGAGCCGTTCTCGTTGCCTGACCAGCAGGGTCCTGAAACGAACCAGAAATCACCGTTTTTGACCAATCGCCCACAAGCAACCATTCGAACTTCTTTCGGGCAAACGCTAGCTTCATCCGCATTGCTGTCGTTTGGTTAAGTCCGGATTGCCGCCACGTCCTGACGAATTCTCAATAGCAACTCCGAGCCCCTTACGTCCCAAATTCTGCATCGCAATGAATGTCAGCTTCGACTTTTTAGACACACGATCATCGCAGCCAAAACGATGGCCGCACAGACGATCGCGGTGACAGTGATTTGTTCTCCGAGGAAGAGTGCGGACCATCCAAGGGCGGCGAGAGGCAAGAGAAGGTTGATCTGGCCAATGCGGGCGATGCCTCCGAGCGCAAGTCCGCGATACCAGAATACCGACGCCAGAAACATGCTTATTGCCCCCAGATAGGCCAGCGAGACCCAGCTCGCCGTTGAAACGGTCGCCGCTTCGACCTCATGGACTCGTGGCAGCAGCGGGATCGCGGCGAAGGGCGTCAAAAACAACATCGCCCAGCTCAAGGTCACACTGCCACCGAGTTCCCGCGACACCCGGCCGCCTTCGACATAGGCGATTCCCAGGCTAAGCATTCCAAGAAACAGCCAGCCATCGGCAAGGCTCAGATGCCCGCCTCCTGCGTCATAGGCGAAATAGAGAACCGCGCTGAAGCCCGTAAGGCAGGCGAGCCAGAACACCGGGGGCGGCCTCTCTCCGGTGCGCAATACGGCAATGATTGCGGTGGCAGCGGGGGCCAACCCCGTGACTACTGCACCATGCACGGCTGGCACACTCTCAAGCGCCAGAGCGAGAAAAAACGGATAGCCGACAGCCAATCCCAAACCCATTGCAAGGATCGGCAAAAGAAACCGGCGCTCCGGTGGGTTACGCTGATCCGTTAGAAACAGGAACGCAACGCCCAACCCGCCCGCCATGATGATCCGGGCGCAGGTAATGTCGAGCGGCGTGAAATCGGCGACCGCCACGCGGGTTGCCACCAGAGTGCCGCTGAAACCCAGCATTCCGAGCATGCCAAGAGCGACACCGGCAGACCGGTTCGGGATGGGCATGTTAGTGTCCAAAGCCTTCCGGTGTGGTCACGTTGTCCGGCTTTGGCGCTTTGTGCAGTGTTTCACTATCGACGCCGCTTAACGCACAGGACAATCTCAGAAACCATCGAAGCAGCGAATACATGGTTCAGTCTCCATCGAAGTAGCGGGGATCGGTTTGAAGCGACGGCCCTCAAGCCGGCTCGCTTTGAGGAGCGGCCGGGACCAGCACCTGCGCGGGCTTGTGAACGGCCACGCCGATCATGACCAGGACCACACCCAGGACGTCCACTGCGCTTGGAATCTGACGCAGGACGATGACGCCGATGATCGTTGCGGTCGCGGGCAGGAGAGCGAGCAGGAACGCAAAGCTGGCGCGTGGCAGACGGGCCATTGCGAGCTGATCGCAGACATAGGGAATGACGGACGAACAGATACCGACGCCAATCCCGGCCAGAACCAGAAGCGGTGCCCCGAACGCTTCGAGCGCTTGTAGGAACCCAATGGGCATGACGAAGATGAAGGCCGCTGTCATGGCAGCACCCAGCCGCTCCACACCGCCAGACGCGCCACCTTCGGAAATCTTGTGGCCGAGGATGATGTAGAGGACGAAAAGAGAGCCGTTCAGCACCGCCCAGAACAGGCCCAGAAGATCGGATGTGAGCGCAGGGCCATCCGCAACCATTAGCGATGGCACGTCAATCAGAAGAGCCACACCGATAATGACGAAGGCGAAGGCCAGATAATTGCGCCCTGTGCGAAGGCCCCAGAGGGCGATCCCAATGGTGCCGACGAACTCGATGGCAGCTACCAGTGAGATCGGCAGCCGGTCGAGGGCCAGATAAAAAGAGCTGTTCATCACAGCGAGGCAGCCCCCGAGCGCGAGAAGAAGAAGCCGTTCGCGGGGCGACGACTTCTTGAAGGTGCGCCAGGGCTTCGTGATGGGTGCAAAGACCAGAGCGGCCGACGCGATACGGAACCAGGCCACGCCAAGCACACCAACGACCGGGAAGAGCAGAACGGCGAAAGCCGGGCCGAGATAGTGGAAAACGGCGGAGACCCCGAACCATGCGTGAGGTGGAACGGCCTCGGACATGCGCGACATGGCTCCGTGGGCGTTGGCGAGAGTGAGGTCTGTGGGGGCTTGATTTGTCATGCATCAATAATGCAAGGTAAAAACAGATATTGATATGGATATCAGATATGCCTGAAACCGAATTGCACCCAAGAAAGAAGGAAAGAGCAACAGATAACCTTCGATCCGAAGAAACGGGTCTCGACAGCATCGACGCCGCGATTTTGCGCGAGCTTTGCGCGGATGCCCGCATTCCCCGTGCTGAACTGTCGCGCCGGGTGGGCCTGTCCGCCCCCAGCGTGGCTGACCGTGTGAGGCGGCTTGAGGATGTCGGAATCATCACCGGATACGGTGCTCGCATCAACCCTGCCCGCCTAGGTTATGGCCTGACGATCCTGATCCGCGCGCGTCCGCTGCCGGGCGAAATGAGCAACATGATTAAGGCCATTCAGGAGACGCCGCAGATTGTCGCTTGTGATCGCGTGTCCGGCGAGGATTGCTTCGTTGCGCGGGCGCATGTTCGGGACGTGGCCGAGATGGAGGCCGTGATCGACCGGATCGTGCCCTTCGGCGCAACAAATTCTTCTATCGTTCAGTCATCACCAGTCGAGGAGCGGTTGGTGGAACTCTAGGTCTCAGACTGAAAGCGGATCTTATTCAAACGGCAGAGAGTTCGCTCAGCCAACGTTTCATTATGTCCACTTCGCCGTCATGAGCCGCCCCGCCGCCTCTTCAGAGGACAATCATCGTACTGATTGCACGGAAGTTCTGATCGTCTTTGTCAGAGAGCGAGACGCAAGCAACCTTGGGAGCGAAGCCCTCGCCCTTGGTTCGGCCTGACAACGCAATGGCAAGGATCCCAAGGGTTCAACCTCGTCGCCGAACCCTTTGCAACCGGCGTCACGCGCGCATCCAGCCATCGGCAAATACGATGGTTTCGGTCTCCGCGAGCAGCCTGACCCGTTCGAGTTCCGATCTCAGAGCGGCGGTGCGCGCCTTTCCCATTCGCATCCCGGCTTCCGGCCAAAAGGCCTGGACCAGGAGCGCGCCATCGGTCCGCTTGGCGTCGATGCGGCCGATCAGCCGGTCGCCCTGCAGCACCGGAAAGACATAGTAGCCGTATCGCCGCTTCGCTTCCGGCACGAAGATCTCGATCCGATAGTGGAAGCCGAACAGGCGCTCGGCCCGGTCCCGGTCGCGCAGGGCGGGATCGAACGGTGACAGAAGGCGCACGCGTGCCGTCGGCTCCGGCAGGGACGCCGCATCGTCGAGATTGGCTTGGGTGATGAAACTGCGCCGGCGCGACCCGTCGGCCATGCCGATCTCCGCTTCGATGATGCGGCCATCGGACAGTGCCGCCGCGCACCAGGCTTTCGCTTCGTCGCGCGTGATGATCTCGAAGAAGGCCGCCAATTCGCCGCTGGTGCCGAAGCCGAGGCGTCGCAACGCCTCCCACAACGCCCAGTCGACGATTTCCTCATCTTCGCATCGCCGGTTGCGGTGCTCCGCCGGAATCACGTTCTCGGCCAGATCGTAGAACTTGCGGAAACCGCGGCGATGACAGATAGCCAACTGACCGGACCGCCACAGGAACTCAAGCGCTGTCTTGGAGGGATGCCAGTCCCACCAGCCCGATGAGCTCTTTGCCTCTTCACCGCCGACATCGAGCGAGGAGGCTGGGCCATGGTCGGCAATGTGGCGAAGGACCTGTTCGATTTCCGCCTCCCAGCCCGCCCTGCGCGCGGCGGGCCAGCGCGCCCGCATGCGGGCTTCATCGCGCGCGAACTTCATGCGCCACATCGGGTAGAACGCCATCGGGATCACCGCAGCGTCATGTGTCCAGTGCTCGAAGGCGGAGCGCCGGCGCGCGACAAGGTTCTCAAGCGCCTTGGGACGATATTGCCCGCGACGCGACCACAGGATCAGATCATGCGCGCGAGCGAGCGTGTTGACGCTGTCGACCTGAACGAAGCCGAGGGCATCGAGCACGCGACCCAAATCCTCGCCACGGCCGGAGCCCGACCCTTGGCGCAGCAAGAGGTGCCGGTCGAGAAACAGGCGGCGGGCACGCCGATTGTCCAGAAAGGGCCGAGTCATTCCACCATCTATCGCCGACAATGCAGCGAAAGAGCAATGCCCGCTTCGGTCGCCCTGCTTCGGACCAGTGCGGCGGTCTCGGAACCGTCCTCTGCGCTCACATTGATCCGTGCAGCCGGTTCGCGTTCGATCCGGACGGCCGGCGGATTTTCGGCACAATCGCCGCATCGGCGGGCGCAAGCCCTTCATTGACAAGCTTCGGGAGCGATATAATCTCTTGACCGGCCAGTGCAGCCAGCCGCTCGCGCCAATTCTGGTTTGGTGAATGCACGCAATCCCATGCCTGTTTGACTTCCAGCCTCCGGCAGTCTGTCAGCAATGCGAGCACTGACTGTTAGATTGCCAGGAAGGATCTGGAATGTTCACCACCCCCAGCGTCAAAGCTATGGCGAAAGCCCTGAGGGAAGCCCTCAAAGGCCAGAAGGTCGAGCTCTCTCACGGCGAATGCCTTGAACTGATCGCCAGGCAGTTTAGCCTGAAGGACTGGAACACGCTGGCCGCTTCGATCGGGCAGAAATCGGCCGACAAGCCACTCTTCTTCGCCGCCATAGGCGAAGAGATGAAGCTTCACAGAACCACGGAAAAACTGGATGTGAATGACACCGACCTGTCAGGCTCGGTGTTCAACGACGCCAATCTGTCGGGAACGCGCTTCAATCAGATCAATTTTACCGGGGCCAGGTTCAACGACAGCAATATGAGCGGCGGGCACGTCAATGACGTCAATCTGTCCGGCGGATGTTTTCAGAACAGCAATCTCTCCGGTGTCGAGTTCAGAAACTGCCGACTGGCTGGAGCAACGCTGGATGGCGAACCGCTGGACGACATGCTTGAGGCATATAGAGGCTCGAAACTCAACTGACCGTTCAGGCGCAACGGTCTCCTTGAGAGCGGCATGAGAGTGAGAGGGCCACGGCTGTCGCCGTGACGGGTTGAAGGTCGAGAGAGAGGCTCTCGGGCCGCCCGTCATGGAGAATAGCCATGACAGCAACTGAAATCACGAACGGTCGTCCGGAGAGCGGCGGCTACAAGGTGGATGTGTCCCGAGGCGGCCATAACGGCCGCGTATCGTCCGAATGGTTTTCCCGGCCCGACGACGAGAAGTATCTCTCCCTCTCCGAGCTCTACGCTTCGGTGAAGGGCCGCGCCGAGCGGAGCAAGACGCGGACGGTCGAGAGCGCGGCGATCCGCGTCGAGGCCCATCGCGACGATCCGGAAAAGCTGGCGCTCGTTCTGCCGGACGCCGAAGCGCCGGTCGCGCCGACTCATTGGAGCTTCGGCCAGCTCGCGAGCCTGGTCGGCGCACCGGCGGCCTATCTGCGCCAGCTCCCCGCGCCGCTCGCCGGCATCAATCTGCAATACGGCCTGACCAGTCACCGGGCCGAGCAGGTCAAGACCCTGGAAACCGAAGACGGTCGCACCGAACTGCGCGCCGTCACCGGCCCGGACTATGGCCGCATCTACGATCACGAGCTGGTTTCAGCCGTTCAGAGGATTGCCGGCGACGGCGTTGGTGACACGCGTTGGAAGGTGCCGGGCGTGCTCGACTGGTCCACGGGCGTCTACGACCCGATGGTCGATATCACCAAGGACACGACCACGCTCTACGCTTCGGACCGCGACGTCTTCCTCTTCCTGGTCGACGATATGAATCCGATCGAGGCGGGCACGCTGCCCGACGGCTCACCGGATCTCTTCTTCCGCGGCTTCTATTGCTGGAACTCCGAGGTCGGCGCCAAGACGCTCGGCATCGCCAGCTTCTACCTCCGCGCCGTCTGCCAGAACCGCAATCTCTGGGGCGTCGAAGACTTCCAGGAGATCAGTATCCGGCACTCCAAGTACGCGGCCAACCGCTTTGCGCACGAGGCGGCGCCGGCGCTCGCCAACTTCGCCGACTCCTCGCCACAGCACTTCATCCAGGGCATCCGCTCCGCACGCGAACGGGTCGTCGCGCGCACCGAAGAGGACCGCACCGACTTCCTGAGGAAGCGCGGCTTCTCCAAGGCGGAGACCGGCAAGATCGTCGAGACCGTCCTTGCCGAGGAGGGCCGTCCGCCCGAGAGCGTGTTCGACTTCGTGCAGGGCATCACCGCCGTTGCGCGGTCCAAGCCGCAGCAGGACGCGCGCCTCGGCATGGAGACCCGCGCCAAGAAGCTGCTGGAGGCCGCTTAGAGAATAGACCGGGTGGTCGCTCAGGCGGTGCGCGGCCACCCGCGTACTGGAGCACGTGCCATCGCTCCCAAACCGAGGTTTTCTCAAGATCAACAGATGCCGGCCTGCGATCCTGCCAGAAGGCGCTCGTTTCAGTCCGAAAGCTCATCCGCGAGCCAGGCCACCAGCGTGTCGGTTTTCGGATGCAGGCCACGCCCCGCGCCGCGATGGATCGCGATCTCGGTCGGGCGCGCCACGGATTCGGCGCAGGGGCGGATCAGTTTACCCTCGTCGATCATGCCCCGCACCGTGCGTCGCCAGCCCAAGGCGATCCCCCGACCGGACACCGCCGCCTGAAGCACCAGCGGGAAGCTGTCGAAGCCGATGAGGCGATGGCCGGCGGGAATACCGATGCCGACGGCCTCGAACCAGTCCGGCCAGTCCATCCATTCCTGCGGCACGACCCGATGCGACAGAAGCGGGTGCGCGGCGAGTGCGGCAGGAGGAAGCGGCAAATCCGCCTCTTCAAGCAATGTGGGCGCACAGACCGGGAAGATCTCGTCGGACGCGGTGAACGCCAGCCGCGCCGTTCCCGAAGGCCGGCCGGTGGTCTGGATCGCCACGTCGAAGCGCTCCGCCGCTTCCGTCAGCGGCTTCAGCGCCGTGACGACGCGAAGCTCCGTGCCGGGATGGCGCTCGTGGAAGCGGGCAAGCCTGGGCATCAGCCAGTAAAACGCCTCGCAGAGCTGGCAATGGAGGATCAGTTCATCCGAGCGCCGGTCTCCACGCAGATAATCGACCTCGGCGGCGATGTCGGCCAGCGCCGCGCTCACGACTCGCCCAAGCCTCCGCCCTTCATCGGTCAGAAACACCGCCCGGTTCCGGCGTTCGAACAGCGTGGTTCCAAGATCGCGCTCCAACTGCCCGATCTGCTTGCTCACCGCCGTTTGGGTCATCCCCAGTTCCTCAGCCGCCAGTGTGAAGCTTTCATGGCGCGCGGCGGCCTCGAACGGCTTCAAGCGGGACAGCGGTGGCAAGGCGCCGGTTGGACTATCCATAACTTTGCCTCATGTGAAATGACCAGGAATTCGTTTTTCTTCGTCAGTGATACATGATTTTTCTGGCTTCGTGGATGCGCACATCTTGCCCCAAGACATGGCTATGCGATCCGCGTGTCCGCGCAGGCCGGGGGATCAGGAGAACGTGACCGACGCATCGCCAACCTATCGCACCGGACGGGCCGCGCTGGCCATCGTCACCGCCGTCCTGGCCCTGTCTTTGGGTGATGCGGTCATCAAGGCGACGAGCCTGTCTCTCCCGCTCTGGCAGATGTTCGTGCTGCGCTCGGCGCTGGCTCTGCCGGTTCTCTTGTGGCTTGTGCGGCGGCGCGGCCCGATCGCGTTCGGCTCGCTTCTCTGGGCCCTGGTCCGAAGCGTGTTGCTGGTGCTGATGTGGCTCAGCTACTACATGGCCCTGCCGCTCATGCCGCTGTCGCTGGCCGCGGCCACCTATTACACCGCCCCGATCCTGATCACCGTCATCGCCGCGCTTGTCGCCCGCCGCTGGCCGGCCCCGCGCGTGCTGCTTGCGATCGCGCTCGGGTTCGGCGGCGTCATCCTCGTGCTTCGGCCGGACACCGCCGGGTTTCAGGTCGCTACCCTGCTGCCTCTGCTTGCGGCCTTCCTTTACGCCAGCGCGATGGTGCTGACCTGGGCCAAATGCCGCGACGCGGATCCGTTCGCGCTGGCGCTGGCGCTCAATGTGTCCTTCATCATAGGCGGGATGATGCTGGGACTGTTCTCCGGCCGGGAGGGCTCCTTCGTCTTCGGGCCATGGCAGCCTCTGGATGCGGTTCTCATTGGCATCACCGCCGCTCTGGCCGTGGCAACCCTGATCGGCAGCGTCGGCGCGGCCATCGCCTATCAGAACGGTCCGCCGGCAATGGTGGCCGCGCTCGACTACAGCTATCTGGTCTTCAGCCTGATCTGGGCCGTCCTGTTCTTCGGCGAGCGGCCGGATGTGCTGACCCTTGCCGGCATGGCCGTCATCGCCGGCGCCGGCATCCTCGCCCTGCCGCGGCCTGAGAAAGCGCCGAAACCTTAGCCTGTCCCGGACCTGACCCTGCCGTTCACAACCCATTGGTTTGAACCGTCAGTCTCCCTCGACGGCGGGCGGCGGGCGGATTATCTATAATTTCATGTCGAGCGCGAAAGACGAACCCCTTGCCGTCAGGATCAGCCGCGAACTGGCCGCCCGCATCATCTCGGGCCGGATCGAGGCGGGCGCACGGCTGCGCCAGGACCATATCGCCGAGGAATTCGGCGCCAGCCATGTGCCGGTACGCGAGGCGTTCCGGCGCCTGGAAACCCAAGGGCTGGTCGAGAGCGAGCCAAGGCGCGGCGTGCGGGTCGCCGGCTTCACGCCGGACGAGGTGCGCGAGGTCGCCGAAATGCGGGCGGCGCTGGAAGCACTCGCCCTGCGCAACGCCGTGCCACACCTGACCCGGGCCATTCTCGACGAAGCCGAACAGGCAAACCTTGCCAGCGACCGCGCCCAGGATGTCCATGCCTGGGAAGAGGCCAATCGCCGTTTCCACCGGCTGATCCTGGCGCCTTGCGGCATGCCGAGGCTCTTGCGCGCGATCGACGATCTGCACACGGCCAGCGCCCGCTTCCTGTTCTCCGGATGGCGCGCCGAGTGGGAAACGCCAACCGACCGCGATCACCGGGCGATCCTTGCCGCGCTGCGCGCCGGCGATGCGGAGGATGCGGCCGTCTTGCTCGCACGCCATGTCCGGTCGATCGACCACGCCCCGAAGCGGCGCGCAGAGGCGCGCTGATCGACGCGGCTCCCCCCGCGCCGACAAGGTGCGGTGCCCCATCCAGACCCGTCCAACTGGTCCGTATCGGTTGCGTGATTGTGGCCCTTGCACCGCGCGGACAAGTGTGGATTCCTTTAGCGATAGACTCTCTGAATTATCTATAATTTGAGAAGGACCCATCCATGACCGCCTCCGCCGCCACGCTGAAGCCCGGCTTCAGCCCGATCGATCTGCAAAACCGTTCCTTGAGCTGGAAAGTCGGCGCGATCATCCTTGGTAGCCTCTTTCTGACGCTGTCCTCCTTCATCGAAGTGCCGATGGTACCGGTCCCGGTGACGATGCAGACCTTCGCCGTCGCACTTGTGGGCGCGCTCTATGGCTGGCGGCTGGGCGGCATCACCATCGTCACCTGGCTGATCCAGGGGGCGCTTGGCCTGCCGGTGCTGGCGGGCGGCGCGGCGGGCGCCCATCACTTTGTCGGCCCCACGGCCGGCTATCTCTTCGCCTTTCCCGTTGCCGGCATGGCCATGGGCTGGCTGGCCGAGCGCGGCTGGAACGGGCACCGGCCCTTCCTCGCCTTTGCCGGCATGCTGATCAGCAACGGGCTGTGCCTCGTCCTCGGCGCGGCATGGCTCGCCGTGCTCATCGGCGTTGAGCAGGCGGTCATGGCGGGCATCGTGCCGTTCCTGATCGGCGCCGTGCTGAAGGCCGCGCTCGGGGCGGTCACCCTCAGGCTCATGACGCGCCGCGCCAAGCGCAGCATCGGATGACGGTGCGCCTGCGCCCGCATCACCTACTTTGCGTGCTGACCTATGTCGGCCGGGGGTACAGCCCCGCCTTCACCGCCAACATGACGGAGGTCGCGGAGCGCCTTGGCGCGGGCGAAGACATCGAACTTGTCGCGGGGCCGGACGACATCTGCGCCCCGCTGCTCGACCATCCCGATCCGCACTGTCACCGCGCCAGCGTTATGGAGCGAGATCGGGCAGCGGCACGCGACCTCGGTGAGCTGCTTGGCCTTAACCTCCGACCCGGTGCGCATTTGGTGCTGGACGAAGATATTGTCACCCGGCTGCGCGCGGCATTTGCCTCCCACCAGATCCGCTCGGCCTGCGCCGGCTGCGAATGGTTTGATCTCTGCGGCGCCATCGCAGCAAGCGGGTTTGACCGCGCCGTCCTGAAAGGCAACCGCTTGCGATCCAGCGCATGACCGACGTCTAGGCTGGCTGATCGCCGCCCGACAGGATCTCGAGTCCGGACAGGATCTCCGATGCCGGCACATCAATCGCGCCTGCGGCTGTCCGGCCGGCTTCGACGGCAAGCCACGCGCCGACAAGGGCGTAGCCAAGCCGATACCCGGCCCAGCGCGGGTGGCGCCCGGCCCCGAAGAACCAGGCGTTGTGATCGTAGCGCGGGGCGTCCAGCTCTTCTTGCGCTGCCCTGATAACCGTGCCGAGTTCCGTCTCTTCGAGCGCCTGTTCCCATGGCTCTGGCGGCGAGGCAAACAGTTGGGCGACGAACTGCCCGGCCAGCCCTTCGCTGACCAGCGCCTCGCCGAGGGTCGAACCATAGCCCACCGTCTCCCAGCGCAGCGCATGGTTCAGTTCGTGGGCGATCATCCGCGCAAGCGATTCGCCGAGATTGTCGGCGAGCCGTGGATTGTCCGGATCGAGCGTGAGGAAGATCGCACCGGGGTAGAACGAATGCCCGACATGACCGGTCTCCCGGATGCCGCGCCCGGGCACGGCGGAGACGACCAGATCGAGCGACGGCAGGGTAACGACCGGGGCGGCGCGGCGGCGCACATCGGCCACCGCGGCTTCCACCGCCCCAATATAGGGTGTGAGGCTGCCTCGCGCGTTCAGCCAGTGAACGGTCCAAGGGGCATCGTTGAGTTGTTCCGACATGACATCACTATGGCGCACACCCGCTCGGGGCGCCAGCCGAACTGCACTTGAAGCGGAACGACTGCGGCTTGCCCGATCAGCAAGGCGCGCTGCGGAAACGCCAGAAAACGCGAACCGCTCAGCCGGACCGTTCGTTTGGGCCGTTGGATCGGAAATTCTCGATTCCCTCGCCGATCAGCCTGTTCAACTCGCCGGCGGAACGCATTTCGATGCATCTCGCCGTATCCCGTCCAAGGGCCATGGCGTCTCGATCCTTGGCGCCGAACACGCTGTCGTACCGAAGCGTCCACCAAAGACGTTCACGCCGCAGCCCATCCCGGCGCAGCACGCGATAGAAGCGCAACCATCGCGGCGGCGCGAGCAGAATGATGGCATGCGCCCGACGCGCCCTGTCGGCATAGGTCCGGCTGTTGCCGCCCTCGATGATCCATCTGTCCTGGGCAGCCAGATCGCGCACCAGAGTGTCGATGTCGTCGGCCGGACGCATGACCCCGTCCGGGTCCCATACCGCATCGTCGACCGAATGGACGGGAAGGTCGAGGCACGCGCCAAGCCGCCGCGCCAGCCACGTCTTGCCTGAACCCGGTCCGCCGATGATCATGATGCGAGAGAAGGTCATGCCGAACGATAGCACCGGCACTGGGACGCGAGCGAGGACATCGCTGACGCACGGGACCGGACCACAACCAGAATGCTTGAACCGACGCGGAAACCAGCACAGCCGGCTAGTGCCATGGATTTGGCCGGCGCACCAAACGCTCGCCGGTCGAAGGCGCCGCAGGGTGCCTGCTTCGCGGTGAATACCCATGTCAATGAGCTTCTGCGATGTGCGGCCTGGGTCGGCATTCTTAAGCAGACTGCCTACTGCCGATTGCTCGCCTTCTGCCATGAAGCGAACGACTGCTCCGCGCCTCTTTGACCGATGCGCAAGACTTACCAACGTCCGCTTTCGGAGCCTGAGCCCAACGTCGATTCAGCAATACCTGCACAACTCGTCTGTACTATTGGAGTTGGGAAGAGGTTGAAGAGGCAAGATAAATTGCAGAAAAAACGGCCGTTTGCCAGTTACGAGGAAAGGCTCAATCGGGTGCTTTCCTACATTTATGAGAATCTGGACGAGGATCTAAATCTCGATCTGCTTGCCGACGTGGCATGCATGTCTCGCTATCATTGGCACCGTGTTTTCTGTGCGATGACCGGAGAAACGCTGTCTGGCGTCATCCGGAGATTGCGCCTTAACCAGGCCGCCAACGCGCTTGTAGAAACTGATACGCCTATTCGCGATATCGCAGCACAGGTTGGCTATCAAAACCTGTCCAGCTTTTCCCGCATTTTTAAACGCGTACACGGTCTATCCCCCAACGAATACCGTCAAAACGGCAAGACGATAAACGCCTTCTTAGGCAACCCTCCAAAGGGAAAGAGCATGTATCCAGTGACCATCAGGGAAATGAGCGATATCCATGCAGCGGGTGTTCTGCATAAAGGCCCGTACCGCAAGATCGGCGGCGCATTCAATAAGCTTGGCGGAGTGTTGACGGCAAACTCCCTTATGCAGGACGTGAGCGAGTTGTTTGTGATCTATCATGACCCTCCGCAGTCCAAACCGGATGAGGAACTTCAGTCGCATGTTGCAGTATCCATACTGAACAGTTTTCCAGCCGGACTAGAGGGCCTTGAGTACTTCGATGTCCACGGGGGGAAGTATGCCGTTCTTGAGCACAAAGGGCCTTATCAGACGCTGAAGTCGGCCTACGACTGGCTTTATGGTCACTGGTTGCCAGACTCCGGAATGGAACCGAGAGATGCTCCGCCGCTGGAAGTGTATATCAACGATCCAAGAAACACGCCTTCGGCCAATCTCAGGACCGATATTCGCCTCCCTTTGCAATAGGCTATCAGTGCAGAGTGTAAGTTGACCTGAGCAACAAACTGATTTTCAGCGCACTGGCTCAAGCAGCCATTGGGACGATTGCCGCGAATGGCATCAAAGTCCGCCTAGTTACAGTGCCCTAGATTGCGGGCTGCGGCGGAGAAGTCGCGGCTCACCGCCCCACCAGAGTGAGAGGCGGGTCTTGGGTTTCGTGACGGGTTTGGAGGTCGAGAGAGGTTTCCGGCCGCCCGTCGCGGAGACTGACCCATGCCCAAGTCACAGAAAATCACCCTCAGCGCCTCGCGCGACATTCCCTTCAACAAGCTGGTGCTCAGCCAGGCGAATGTCCGCCACATCAAGGCCGGCGTCTCGATCGAGGAGCTTGCCGAGGACATTGCCCGCCGCACGCTGCTGGCGAGCCTCACCGTCCGGCCCGTGCTCGACGAGGTCGGCGAAGAGACCGGCATGTTCGAGGTGCCGGCCGGCGGCCGCCGCTACCGCGCGCTCGAACTGCTGGTGAAGAAGCGCCGCCTCAACCGGACCGCGCCCGTGCCCTGCATCGTGCGGACGGAAGGTCTGGCGGAGGAAGACAGCCTCGCCGAGAACGTCCAGCGTGCGCCGCTCCATCCGCTCGACCAATTCCGCGCGTTTCAGGCGATGCGTGAGAAAGGCAAGAGCGAGGAAGAGATCGCGGCCGCGTTCTTCGTCTCGGCCCAGGTCGTCAAGCAACGGCTCAAGCTCGCCTCCGTCTCGGAAACCCTCTTGGAGGCCTATGCGGACGAAGAGATGGCCCTCGAACAGCTCATGGCCTTCACGGTCAATCCCGACCATGAGCGCCAGGAACAGGTCTGGGAGGCGCTGAAGCAGCACTACAACAAGCAGCCCTACGAAATCCGCCGCATGCTGACCCAAGGGGCGGTCCGCGCCTCCGATCACCGGGCGGAGTTCGTCGGCGTCGATGCATACATCGAAGCTGGCGGTGAGGTTCTGCGCGACCTCTTCGAAGCGGACCATGGCGGTTGGCTTCAGGATGCCGGTCTGCTCGAAAAGCTGGTCGCGGAGAAGCTGGAACGCGAAGCCGAAGCGGTGCGCGAGGAAGGCTGGAAGTGGATCGAGGTCGCGACCGAGTTCCCCTACAGCCACACCTGGAACCTGCGCCGGATCACCGGCGAGCCCCAACCGATGAGCGACGAGGAAACCGAGACCTATCGCGCCCTCAAGGCCGAATACGAACAGCTTGAGGAGCAGTACGCCGAAGACGAGGACTTGCCCGAAGAGACCGACATCCGGCTGAGCGAGATCGAGACGGCCATGGAGGCCCTGCAAGACCGTCCTGTTCAGTTCGATGCGGAAGACATCGCACTCGCCGGCGTCTTCATCAGCATCGACCGCTCCGGCCGTCTGCGCGTCGAACGCGGCTATGTGCGCCCGGATGACGAGCCGCCGGTCGAAGAAACGGAGGCCGGCACGACGCATACGGACGACCAGTTGAGTGAAACCCAGGCGAACGCCACGGGCGACACCCCGATCGAAGCGAACGAGGACGACGAGGAAGATGGCCTGAGGCCGCTCTCCGACCGCCTCATCAGCGACCTAACGGCCCATCGGACACTCGCGCTGCGCGACCGGCTCGCAAACGATCCGCAAGTTGCCTTCCTCGCCGCGCTGCACGCCCTGACGCTGCGGCTCTTCTACCACTATGGCCAGGACAGCTGCATCGAAATCGAGCCGCGCGTGACCGGCTTCGGTACGCAAGCCAAGGGGCTCGGCGACACGCCGTACGCGCAATCGCTCGATGCGCGCATCGAGCGCTGGGCTCAGGCATTGCCCAAGCGGGCCGAAGACCTGTGGGATGCGCTATCGGAGTTCGACGGCGACACGCTCGCAGCCCTCTTCGCCCATTGCGTGGCGATGACCGTCAACGCCGTGCAAGAGCCGCACTATCGCAAACCGCGCCAGATCGCCCATGCGGGCGTTCTTGCCGCAACGATCGGGCTCGACATGGCCGAGGCGGGCTGGACGCCGACGGCGGACAGCTATCTCGGCCGCGTGACCAAGGCGCAGATCCTCGCAGCCGTGCGCGAGGCGAAGGGCGATAAGGATGCCGACCGGATCGCGGGGTTCAAGAAGCCTGACATGGTCGAAGCCGCCGAGGAACTGCTCGCCGGCACCGGCTGGCTGCCCGAGCCTCTGCGCACGCCAGCCCTTGCGGAGGAACCCGACCAGCCGGAGTTGGAAATCATCGACCATGACGATGTCGAGCGAGCCGAGGAAGGCGAAGCGCAATCGGCGGCTGAAGACGGCGAAACGGCTATCGGCGAAACCGAACCTTTGGGTGAGGATGGCCTCGCCGCGGCTCCGCCAACGCCCGTTGCGGCCGAGTGATGGGGCGCACGCCCCCATGCCCCGTCTGGGCCCGCTGGAAACGGCGGGCCCTTTTTTTCCCGCAATGGAGGCGCCCATGGACAGCGCAGCAGCGGAGATCGCAAGGCGCCTCGGTCGTGAGGCCGAAGCGGTGTGCCGGCACTATCTCTCCAACGGTCGCCGGCAAGGCCGCTATTGGCTCGTTGGCGATGTCGAAAACACACCGGGTCGCAGCCTTTACGTCCGGCTATGCGGACCATCCTATGGCCCCGGAGCGGCGGGCAAATGGACCGATGCGGCGACGGGCGAGCACGGCGATCTTCTCGACTTGATCGCCGCCAACCGCAACCTCGACACCCTGCGTGATGCGCTCGACGAGGCTCGGCATTTCCTCAGCTTGCCGCGTCTGGACCTGCCGCCGAGGCAGCCCGCGCCGAGCGGATCGCCCGAAGCTGCACGACGGCTCTGGGCCATCGGCCAGCCCATTTCCGGCACGCTGGCAGGGCGCTATCTCGAAGCACGCGGGATCGTCGGATTGAACCACGCGCCGGCGCTTCGATTTCATCCGCACTGCTACCACCGCAGTGAAGGCGCTCCTGCCGAAGCGCCTGAAGCCTGGCCGGCCATGCTTGCGAAGGTCACCGACCTGTCCGGCAAGATCACCGGCCTGCACCGCACCTGGCTTGATCCGAGGACAGCCGATAAGGCGCCGATCGACCGGCCACGCAAGGCGATGGGCCATTTGCTCGGACATGGTGTGCGTGTCGAAAAACCCGGTGACGTTCTAGCAGCGGGTGAAGGTCTCGAAACCATGCTCTCCATACGGGCCGCTCTGTCAGGTTTGCCCGTGATCGCCGCGCTCTCCGCCAGCCATCTACAAGCACTCATTCTACCAAGCGGTCTCAAGCGTCTCTACATCGCCGAGGATGCGGACGATGCCGGCCGCGCCGCCGCCGAAGCGCTTGCCATCCGTGCGCGAGCCAGCGACATTGATGTTTTTCGATTGGCCCCGACCGGCAATGACTTCAACGACGACCTGCAGGTGCATGGAGCAGCAACGCTCGCCGCAACACTGATCGCCCAACTCGCGCCGCAGGACGCCGCACGCATGGGCACGGCAAACGATCGTCAGCAGGCAAGCACAGGCGTTCTCAACGCTGTATCCGACGAGCCGTCGTGACGCTTCCTATCTCAGAGCGCCGCGCCTTCGGCCTTTGAGAGCGGGCGACGGAAGCGAAACCGACCCGGTCCGGCAACGGCTGCGGCCGCGCGATTTTCCGCCGCGTTCGGCTGACGCCGCCCGCTTTGCAGCGCGAAACAAAATCCCGCGTCCTCCGCCGTCCTCCGCTGACGCTCCGGCCGCCTCCCATTTTCAAGGAAAACGCGGGCGGCGGTGCAGGCCCGATCCGGCCCCGCTCTCGGGCGCCCGGAAAGGCCGCGAGAGCCGCGGTCTCAAGACCAGGAGACGATCCGCCATGACGACCACCGACACCTTCGAACCGCATCGGGCGTCGCCCACTACCGCGCTGCTCGATGAATTGCAGCTCTACGGGCACCGTCCCTTCGCGGACGAACCAGACCCTAGACCCTTGCCCGACCCTGCAGCGCTTCAGGCCGCTCTCACGGACATCTTCGACGCGCTGGTCGTTGCCCTTCGCGACACTCGCCTCGAACCCGATCTCGAAAACCTGCTCTGGTCGACCGTTAACGTGTTCCACCGGGCGACCGGCCGCATTGAGCGTGACCTCGATGGCAATGAGCAGGCCCAGAAGCGCGCACAACGCGAACAGGACGGCTCCGAAGTCCGCTCTGTCGAACTTGAACAGCTTACGGCTGAAGGTCTGACGATCATTGAACGCCGCAACGCCCATGAGCATATGCGCGACCTTGCGGTCGACCTCTTCGAGGCGCATCTCGGCCAGTCCTGGCGGCCCCATTCAGGCTCGCTCGCCAGCCGGCGCACGCTGACCAGCGCGGTCATCGACAGCCGTGACTTCATCACGGCACGACGACGCGCCGAGACTGAGACGTTGATCCCGGCAGGAACCAAGATCGCCTTCGCGGGCGGGGCGGACTGCAACGACCACCGTGCCATCTGGGCCGCACTCGACCGGGTGCATGCCAAACACCCCGACATGGTACTGATGCATGGCGCAACACCGAAAGGCGCCGAGAAAATCGCTTCTTGTTGGGCCGACAGCCGCAAGGTTCCGCAGATCGCCTTCAAGCCGGACTGGAACCGCCACGGCAAAGCCGCGCCATTCAAGCGCAACGACCAGCTACTCGACGTCTTGCCAATCGGGCTGATCGTCTTTCCCGGCTCGGGCATCACGGACAATCTCGCTGACAAGGCGAGAAAGCTCGGTGTCCCGCTCTACGATTTTCGTGGGCGAAAGCCGAAAGCGGCATGACCCGTGATGTCCAGATCGCATCACGATGCGCTGCGCCGGAGCATTCCTGCGCAGCGCGTTCTTCGCTAGACTACATCTGCGCCGTGGCGGTGGTGGAGGCGCGCCATTCCGACAGGAGACCGCCAATGTTGATATCGACAATCCTCAGTGTTCTCGGCCTCGGCGTCATTTGCTGGGTGCTATTCAATCTCGCTGTCTACGCTCTGCCATTCTTTGTCGCCATGACCGTCGGTTATTACCTTCACGGCACCGACGCGGGCATGATCGCCGTCGTTGTCGGTGCCTTCCTGGCAGGGGGCTTCACCTTGTCGCTCGGTCAGGTCGCGTTCGCCGCCATCCGTTCGGTGCCAGTCCGCTTAGCGCTGGGTGCGCTCTACGCCATCCCCGCTGGTCTCGCTGGTTTCCACGCCATCAAAGGCCTTTCCGCAATCGGTGGTGCGGGCGAGACTTGGGCGCTCGTTTATGGTGGCATCGGCACCATCATCGTCGGCACCACCGCATGGGCGCGCGTCGCGACCCTAGCAGGATCGCAGGACGATTCTCAATCGGCGCCCCAAGCATCCACGATCGCCGCCGGCCCGACGGTCAATGGTGGCTAACAGCAGCAATGCCACACTGATTGCGTGTCCACTTCACCCAACGTCTCGCCCACGCAGAACGAAGGCACCCGCATGTTTGACCATCTCGAGTTCTCGGTTGCCGATATCGCCGCTGCCAGGCGCTTCTACAAGCCGATCTGCCATGCCGTCGGCATACAAGAAGTCTTCTATGATGAGGGTGAAAAATCGGCCGGTTTCGGAAAGGGCGGCATTGTTCGCTTCCTGCTCACCGAAGGCACAGCCACCGCACCGAGGCTGCACATCTGCTTCGTGGCGCAAAGCAAGGACTCGGTCGAGAGAGCCTATACCGGCGCCATCGCCGGCGGCGGTGTCGACAACGGGAAGCCCGGATATCGCGACCACTACACCCCTGGGTACTTTGCGGCCTTTATTCACGACCCCGATGGGCACAATGTCGAAATTCTCTACCGAGAGGAGCAAAAAGCTCAAACCAAGTCATAGTCGGTTCGTCGCGAAGACCTCACGATCAATACGACCATTCTCTGACGCGTATGAAATGCGCCCGACCTCACGGGGATGGCAGGAGTGTCGTGCAGACATCGATACTATTCCGGCAACGACATCATTTAGCCCGTCTGCACGCTAGCGCCTGCCTTCGCACTACACCCGTGGCTCCGCTCTTGCAGGTACTGATGTGCGACTGTCAGCCTCTCTCCCATGTCCTCGTCACCTGCGTCCGCTACGGCCTCTCATGGACTGATCTGGCCGGAGCCGGCTTGCGCCTCGACCGCCTTGGCCGCAACGGCGGAACCGGACTTTCTTCCCCTGGGCCGAGGCCCATTCCTCGCGAGCCAAGAAAGACCGTTCCCGCCGTCCTGCGCTCCGCTACGGGCCTTGAACGGCTGCGTCGGCGGTCGCCCCGGCCTCGTCGATCGCCATCGAGGCCGCGACGGACGCGGGCTCGAGAGCCAAAAAGGAGAACTGACATGGCCACCATCGGAACCTTCAAGAAGACCGGCAGCGAGTTCGTCGGCGAGATCGTCACCCTCAGCGTCCAGGCGAAGAACGTCCGCATCGTCCCCGAAGAGGGCTCGACCAACGGTAACGCCCCCAGCCACCGGGTCTTCGTCGGCCGCGCAGAGATCGGTGCCGCCTGGTCCAAGCGCTCGAACGAGGGTCGCGACTATCTGAGCCTCAAGCTCGACGATCCGAGCTTCACCGCTCCAATCTACGCCAACCTCTTCGACGACAGCGTCATCGAGGGCGAAGAAAGCTACAGCCTCATCTGGTCACGCGCCCGCCGTCAGAACGGCGATTGAGAGGACTACGACCGCCCCGCCGGCAAGATGGCGGGGCGGTCCATTGCCAACATCAAAACTCCGGGCGGCGGCTTCGAGACCACAAGCTCCAAAGGTCACAGAATCCAGGAAATGACCGTTTCGGCGCAGGCAAGAGCTTTCAAGAAGGCGTTTCATTTACACTACGACATCACCCGAAACACCCCATCACGATCACGCTGAGACAGCGCTGGTGCATTGCATGACCGCCGTTGTAAACCGCTCATCATGAAGGCATGAGTGCGGTAGATCCTGCGAAGTCCGAGGCATCAATGGTTGATCATGCGATGCAAAACAACGTTACAACGAAAGGCCTTCGAGCCATCAATCTTTCTTCACTGCTTCATACGCAGGTGAACACTCTTTGTAGCCTTCAGGTATCGAAGTCTCAGGAAGATTTCGGGGGGACATTCGCTGAAACCGTTGAAGAGTGGCGCGCCAACGCAGGACAGAGAGTTCTTGGTCTTTGCTTCACTACGTACAACGGCGCCCCGGTAGGCATCGTGCTGTTGAAACGTCGTCCAGCATCACCGGATTGGACCCCGCCCTCCGCAGTCTCTTTGCATGGACTGAAGATAGCACACGCATTTCAAGGACAGGGTTTCGGACGCAAAGCGCTTGAGCTCGCCATCGACGAGGCGCGTATGACGTGGCCGGACGCCACCACCCTGATATTGGCCGTCGACGCCGGGAACTCCGCTGCACTATCGCTTTATCGTCGATTTGGCATGACCGACAGCGGCCCAATCTACCACGGTCGGATCGGACTGGAACACCGACTCGAGCTATCGTTGACACGATGACCGAGCGCGAAGACGGTAAGGCCACATGAGACGACCGCCTATTGCGCACGGTTCACGTAGACGCGTTCACTGATCGATTGTTCTCCGGTAGTGTTGCAGCGACATTGGAGTAAGACGGGTGCCAGCACGCACCTCGCTTTCCAATGACGCAACGTTCGATCAGCCGAGGCGAAAGGCAACTTCCCCCGCTCAGCGATCCTTCTTTTGAGGAACTGAACTGTAGCAATGGCGATCTCAGCCACGTTCAGGCCCATCCTCAAGCAATGCCGCTGGCTTCACCTCCAATGCGATCGCAACATGCCAGAGCGTGACGATCGTCACGTTCTGCTGGCCCCGTTCCATGGCGCTGACATGGGCGCGGTCGACCCCCATTTTTGCAGCCAGCGCACCCTGACTGATGCCTGCTTTCAGCCTGAAGTGCTTCAGATTTTTCCCAAATGTCTCGCGAATGTCCATCCGCAAGCACATTGCGGATCGCGTATTTTAGTGCGACGTATTAAAATACGCGAATGCTCGAAGCCCTCCTAGCCTTCGTCAACGGTTCAACCACCCGGCGGTTGCGTGAGTTATGGTTTCCGGGCCATTAATCAATTGGGCAAAGCCCGCCAGGACTCTCGAGATGACACGTAATCCCGATCCACCGATCGTTGACTCCCCGCCCTCTGCGAACAGCGTTACCGTCTACGACCGAGAACACTTGAAGCTCTATGTGCGGCTCCTGGACGCCGAGGCAGCGGGCGCGCCCCTTGTCGAAGTTGCCAGAATCCTGCTTGGGATCGACGCGGAAAGAGAGCCCGAGCGCGCTCAACGTGTGCATGCCAGCCACCTAGGCCGAGCGCGCTGGATGACGGAGCACGGTTACAGAAGCCTTCTGCAACAAGGGTTCCCCTGAGAAAACTCCGATCGAGCGATGCGTCCAACGGATCGCTAAATGCCGCTGCGATACCTATGCAAAGGCAACTCAAGACCGAATCTCTTTTGACAGAGTTCTGCGTAGGTTGCGCGCCCGCTTGAGGGAGACGACGCATGTCAAGGGATTGGCGTAATGATCATGCATACGATCATTTCGATGACCTCGATCTCTCGGGTCTCGCCTGGGAATGCTTGAGGCGCAACGCAACCTATCGCGCTGATTACGAACGAAAGCGTCAAGATGATGGGGTGCCCTCAGATTGGGGGTTGCGATTTCCCTGTCGATCCGGACTTGCCAGCGCCCGACGCTTCAATCTTCTGGCGCCCCGAAATCGCGCCCGCCGTCGTCACACTGGTTGCCGCTACGTCGGAGCTATCACTGCAATCTGTCAGGCTCGCCGACAAGATCGCCGAGCGCCGCACCGACGGCCGTGGCCTATCCTGGGTGCGTCTGCATGACGGTGCCATCATCGTTGGAACCGACGCAGATATCGACTCTGATTCGCTAAGCGTTGTCATCCCGATCGATGATGACTGGCCCGTTCGGGTTGCTGCCGCGCATCGTCTGCGAACCCAGTTGATCGGCAACACCGCGGACCCACCACTGACACATCAGCGGCGCGAACGCCTCAAACGCGCGCTCCGAACCATCGACGGGAGGCGAGAAGGCGCGAGCTATCGGACCATCGCCAGTGCTTTCTTCGGCAGCCGCCGTGTGTCTCAAGAACCATGGAAAACAAGCTCGCTCAAAGCGCAGATCGCTCGTCTCGCCATGCACGGTCGCATGTTGATCAAGGACGGCTACCGCATGCTGCTCAACGGCAATTCAGGCCGTTCGGTTGCACGCCGAGATCGCTGAATCCAGGCTTAAGGAGCATTCAGGCTTCATTAAATGACGTCCTGCGGCTGCAAAAAGCGAACACCAGACAAGGCGGTGCCGCGCCCTCAACGCTGTTCTCGGAATCACATGCCGTCCCTGACGCAGTCATAGTCATACGTGGTCAGTTCGATCCGGTTTGCATCGGGATCGAGGAAGTAGATTGACCATGCAAGGTCATGGTCTACGACGTGTTCAGGAGTCAGTTGTTGCCCCGAAAAGTGACACAGCCCGTGGCGCTTCAGTTCACTCAAGAAATCCAAGAACTGCTGCCCTGACACACGAAACGCGATCGTGGCATCACGCGATACAGGCTTCGAGTCACGAGCAAACAGAGCAAGCACGGGCTTTCCAAGTTCGGTCGCTAGAATCAGTGGTCCCATCGGATCGTCAGCCCAACGCGCAAGACTTTTGTGACGAACGAGCCCCAGCACGCGCGCATACCATTCAGACGCCACTTCTCGGTCGCGAACTTCTATGTGGACGTGATCAATGTCTTGAATCAGAGTCATCGTTTCTGCTTTGCAAACTTCCCAGCAGCCTAGCACCAACAAAATCGCAAAGTCGATTTGAACTCGAAGTCGCTGTGCAGACCAACACCGCCATTTCGAGTTCCAACGATCCTCCTTCGTAAGTGAACCCTTAGGGGTGACGTTTTCGCCGCCGACATATCGTCATCCCCTCAACGGATACTTCTCCGCTTTTCTCGCCTCCGACAGGTCGCCGCAATCCGTGGCGCTCGCCAACCGTCGGAGGTGCACCCATGCCAGATCCCAACGCCGGCCTTCCGCCGCGCTATCTCAGAACGCCTGAAGCCGCCCGATTTCTCGGCCTTTCCGGTCGGACGCTGGAAAAGCACCGCACCTACGGGACAGGCCCGCGCTATTCGAAGATCGGCGGACGCGTTGTTTACGCCGTTGAGGATTTGCAAGCCTGGGTCGGTCGCGGGGAAAAGACGTCCACCTCCGACGACACCGGTGATGAAGTTCTGCCCGCCAAGAGGCATGCGGCCATCGCGCCGGCCTATGCGGACAAGACGCACAGATGACCGGTCGGACCACCGTCGATCTGACGTGGATCGAAGGCCGTATCGAACGCTGGATTCGCTTCGGCCACATCGTTCAGGAGACAGTTCACAGCCGCAGCCGGAGCACCGTCGGTTTCGATCCGGGAAGCGTCTTCGCCTTCGTGCGTTGGTCGTCGAACGACTATGGCACGGTCGAAAGCCGGATCGACATCCTGCGTGCCGTCGGTCCAGGCGAGCCCTGTGTGACCGTCCCGCATGTAACCCCGGGCGGGGACATCCTCCTGCGCCTCACCGGATGGCCGAAAGTCGAGGCGGCGCTCAACGCCATCGATCAGGTTGAAGCGCTCGGGATCGCTCCCGAGGACGTCTGCCCGGACCATTGGCGACACGTCTACAATCGCCTGACCGGCGCCCTCAAACCACGTCCTTACACAAAGCTAAGACATGGTGCTTGGCTGATGCGACGGGACTTCGGCCGATGATCCGCTCCCCCCGCATTCTCTTCACCACATTCATCGGCCTCGCCCTGATCGGCGCTTCCGTTTTGGTCAGAAACGATCCACTCGTGCTCTGGAATCCTTCTCCGAGCGTTCCGATCGGTTTCTACATCGTGACGCCGATCGATACCCTGGACGTTGGCGCATTGGTCGCCATCCGGCCAGCGGGGGCGCTTGAATCCTGGTTGGTCGAGAACCGCTATCTCGGCCGCGACACGCCACTGTTGAAGCGCATTGCCGCGCTGCCCGGAGCGGAGATTTGCCGTGATGGAACGGCAATCCTGATAGACGGAAGCCCTGTTGCCGAGGCGCGCGAGCGCGACCGGCTGGGCCGACCGCTGCCGGTCTGGGCAGGCTGCCGCATCCTCAACGACGGCGAGATTTTCCTCCTCAACGCGGATCATCGGGCCAGCCTCGACGGCCGCTATTTCGGGCCTATCGGTGCGGACACAATTGTCGGCCGGACGACCCCGATCTGGATTCGGGAAGGCTGAGCCATGCCGCTTCCTCTTCTTTCCGGCCGTCGCTTGCACGTTGCTACGATCGCCACCATCGCGCTCTCGATACTGCTCACAAGCACGCCATCCACGGCTCAGAGCGAGCCGCTTACCCCACGCGTCACGGGCATCACCATAGCATTCTCCCAGGCGTCGCTTGACGCGATCATTGCCGAAGCGTCACAGCGTTTCGGGATTCCCGAGCGTTGGATACGCGCCGTGATGCAGGCAGAAAGCGCAGGCGATCCCAGCGCCGTCAGCGAGGCCGGCGCGATGGGCCTGATGCAGATCATGCCCGGCACATGGGACGAACTTGCCGCCGTCCATGGTCTCGGCGACGACCCGTTCGACCCGCGAGACAACATCATGGCCGGCACCGCCTACCTTCGCGCCATGTACAACCGCTTTGGGTCACCCGGCTTCCTCGCCGCCTACAATGCGGGACCGGGACGCTACGCTGAACACCTCTCGACCGGTCGCCCCCTGCCGCGCGAGACGCGCGCCTATGTGGCCCACCTCGCGCCGCTTATTGAGCGGCCGGATGCAGGGCGTGTGCAGGACAATGGGCCTCCGACCGTCACTGATTGGCGTGTCGCACCGCTCTTCATTGAGCAGTTCGGCGACGCTGCAACAACAGCTTCACCACCCAATCAAGAGACAGTCGGCACCCCCTCCGAAAGCACATCGCGTGCCGACGACGAAGGACCTGCGCGACCTCCGAACACACTGTTCATTGGTCCCCAAGCGGAGGTTTCACCGTGAAATCCTCTGTCGCACTAAGGAATGCTCCGGTGCGGACCAGCGCGTGTTTGCGTGGAGTGCGGGGATCGGAGAGACGGCCAACGGCTGGAGGGCGAGATAAAACGGCGCGAGCCAATAGGCTCTATCACCTTGTTGTTGTTGGTGTTTTTTGGTGCCGCGAGCATCGCCCCAGTGCCACTCTTCCCGCTTACCCCTTGTTATCATTGCCTTTTCACCGTGCTGCATTTTTGTGGACGGATCTGGCACCATGAGCGATCACGACAACGATCTTCGGGTTCGCCCAGGACGCATCCGCGATGGCGGGCGACGCAGCGTGCGCCCGAAGAGCTTCGTGAACCAGGTCATGAACGCGGCGAGAAAAGCCGGTCACACCGGCTATCGGTTCTCTGGCCCGAAACGGAGCGGGCGCAATTCACGCTTCGGACGCGGCCGCTTCGTCAACGCGGCGCGCGGGCTCTCACGCACACAGCGGCGCGTCGTGATAAAGGCGCGGATCGTCCGCCATCGTGGCGCCCGCTATCGCTCGGCGCCGCTGGCCAAACACATCGACTATCTCAAACGCGATGGCGTCAGCCGAGACGGGCGCGATGCCGCGATGTTCGACCGCGACGGCGATGCTGCCGACGAGCGGGCTTTCGCTTCAGCCTGTGAAGACGACCGCCACCATTTCCGCTTCATCGTCTCGCCCGAGGACGCCGGTTCGCTGGAAGATGCGCGCGCCTTCACGCGCGATCTCATGGCCCAGGCCGAACGCGATCTTGGTACAAAGCTCGATTGGATCGCCGTCGACCATTGGAACACAGACAATCCGCACATCCACGTTCTGGTGCGCGGCAAGGCGGACGACGGCAAGGATCTCGTCATCTCACGGGATTACATCAGCCGCGGTTTCCGCGCCCGCGCCGAGGAACTGGTGACGTTGGAGCTTGGGCCACGGACAGCCCGCGAGATCGCCGCCGGGCTCGACGCCGAGATGAAGGCCGAGCGCTGGACTGGCCTTGACCGTGCCTTGCGCAGCCTCGCCGACGACAACGCCGGCATCGCCGATCTGCGGCCCGGATCGCCGGAACCACGCGACCCTGAATTGCGCAGGCGGCTGATCGGGCGCGCTCAAACACTTCAAAAACTTGGCGTCGCCGACAAACTCGCCCCTGCCGTTTGGGCGCTCAAACCGGGTGCGGAAGAAACGCTGCGCGATCTGGCCATGCGCGGCGACATCATCAAGACCATGCACCGGGCGATGGGCGCCGGGGCCGAGCGACCGCTTACCGATTTTGCGATCCAAGCCGAACCTTCCGAACCGATCCTCGGACGGCTGGTCGATCGCGGCCTTCATGACGAGTTGAAGGGTGAAGCCTATGCGGTCATCGACGGCGTCGATGGCCGCGTCCATCATCTGCGCTTTTCCGATCTGGACAGGACGGGCGACACCCCCGTCGGCGGCATTGTCGAAACACGAAGCTGGACCGCGCGTGACGGTGGCCGTCCGCGCCTTTCGCTGGTTGGGCGATCCGACTTTCCGCTCGCAGCGCAGGTTGCCGCCGACGGGGCCACTTGGCTTGATCGCTTGCAGCTTGCGCACAACCGCGCGCCGCTGAGCGAGGGTGGCTTCGGCGCCGAGGTGTCCGCGGCGCTCAAACGGCGGGCTGATCATTTGCTGGCGGACGGTCTCGCCACTCGCCAGGGCGACCGTATCAACTTCGCCCGCGACCTCCTCAAAACGCTGCGCGAGCGGGAGCTGGCGACCGCCGCCGCAAGGCTCGAAGCCGAGACCGGATTGAAGCGCCAGAAAAGCAGCGACGGCGAGACGGTCGCGGGTGTCTATCGGCAGCGGGTCGATCTCGCGTCCGGTCGCTTCGCCATGCTCGACAACGGATTGGGCTTCGAACTCGTCCCCTGGAAGCCGCAGCTCGAAAAACATCTTGGCCAGAGCGTGATCGGGACCATCACGCCGGGCGGTGGTGTTGACTGGTCGCTCGGCCGCAAGCGCGGCCTAGCCATCTGAGCCGCCGAGAAAAGAGGCCTTCATGACAAAACGCGATCCGCAATCACCCGCCACGACAATCCTCTGGGGACAGATATTGATCGTCGCCTTGGTCGCCGTGCTTTTCGTCTGGACGGCGACCCAGTGGACAGCGTGGCGGCTCGGCTTCCAGCCGGAGCTCGGCGAACCATGGTTCTCGCTTTTCGGTTGGCCTGTCTACATACCGCCCGCCTTCTTCTGGTGGTGGTATTGGTACGACGCCTATGCGCCACGCGTCTTCGTCGAGGGCGCGATCATCGCCGGCGCGGGTGGCATCGTCTCCGTCCTTGTCGCCATCTTCTTGTCTATCCTGCGCGCCCGCGAGGCGAGCGACATCACCACTTACGGCTCGGCGCGCTGGGCCGAGATAAAAGACGCAGAAGCGGCCGGCCTCTTGAAGCCGGACGGCGTGGTGCTCGGGCGGTTCGAACGGAGCTATCTGCGTCACGACGGTCCCGAGCATGTGCTGTGTTTCGCGCCCACACGGTCCGGCAAGGGCGTCGGGCTGGTTGTGCCTTCGCTGTTGACCTGGCCTGGCTCGGCGATCGTCCACGACATCAAGGGCGAGAACTGGCAGCTCACGGCCGGCTGGCGGTCGCGCTTCAGCCGCGTTCTTCTGTTCGATCCGACCAATCCAGAAAGCGCCGCCTACAATCCACTGCTCGAAGTCCGGCGCGGTGACAGTGAAGTGCGCGACGTCCAGAACGTCGCCGACATCCTGGTCGATCCCGAAGGGTTGTTGGAGCGGCGAAACCATTGGGAGAAGACCAGCCACGCGCTCCTGGTCGGGGCCATCCTGCATGTCCTCTACGCCGAAGCCGACAAGACGCTCGCTGGCGTCGCCGCCTTCCTCTCCGATCCGCGACGTCCCATCGAGGCGACGCTGACCGCGATGATGAAGACGCCGCATCTCGGCGACCGGCCACATCCGGTCGTGGCGCAAGCCGCGCGCGAGCTTCTGAACAAATCTGACAATGAACGATCGGGCGTCTTGTCGACGGCGATGAGCTTTCTCGGCCTCTATCGCGATCCAGTCGTCGCCAAGGTGACCAGCCGCTGCGACTGGCGCATCCGCGACCTGATCGAAGGCGATAGACCGGCCACCCTCTATCTCGTCGTGCCGCCATCGGATATCAGCCGCACCAAGCCGCTGGTGCGCCTCGTCCTCAACCAGATCGGCCGTAGGTTGACGGAGGATTTGCATGCAGAACGTCGGCATCGCTTGCTGCTGATGTTGGATGAGTTTCCCGCGCTCGGCCGCCTCGATTTCTTCGAGAGCCAGCTCGCCTTCATGGCAGGATATGGATTGAAGGCCTTCCTGATCGCTCAGTCGCTCAACCAGATCGAAAAAGCCTACGGCCAGAACAACGCCATCCTCGACAACTGCCATGTGCGCGTCGCCTTTGCGACCAACGACGAGCGCACGGCCAAGCGCGTCTCAGATGCCCTAGGCACGGCGACCGAGATGCGCGCGATGAAGAATTATGCCGGCCATCGGCTCAGCCCCTGGCTCGGTCATCTCATGGTCTCACGTCAGGAGACAGCGCGGCCGCTGCTGACGCCCGGCGAGATCATGCAGCTCCCGCCCCATGAAGAATTGGTGCTGGTCTCCGGCGCGCCGCCGATCCGGGCGCAGAAGGCGCGCTACTTCAAGGACCCGCAATTGCAGGCCCGCATCCTGCCGCCACCGGAGTCCCAAGATGCGGGTCGACTCATGTCGACCGCGGGTCCCGATGATTGGTCGACCACGCCACCCATCGTCGTCACGCCTGCCGCTTCGAGCGGCCAGGCCAGTGATGATGCCGATGGCGGCATCCGGCGCGAGCCTGAGATACCGGAACACGAGGACATCGCACCGGAAGGTCCAACGCCCGCACGCGAGGAATTCGCCACGCTCGACGACGAGCCGGACGACGACGCTCAGAGGGCGAAGCAACTACAGGACCGGTTCCGGGGTGCCGCGCGCCAGGCCGCGCTGGATCCAGACGACGGCATCGAGCTTTGAGGTGAGGCCATGAAGAAAGACCGCCTCAACGTCTATTTCGATCCCACACTGACGGCCGACTTGGAAAGCCTGGCTGCGCGGCGGAAGGTTTCGAAGTCACAGATCGTCGAGGCGGCGCTCGCCTCCTACCTCTCGCCCGATGGCGACGATCAGCGCGAGGCCGCCATCGTCCGCCGCCTCGACCGGCTGACTCGCGCGATCGAACGGTTGGAACGTGATCTCACTATCTCGACCGAAGCCCTGGCGCTGTTCGTGAAATTCTGGCTCACCACGACGCCACCGCTGCCGGACACCATGCGCGAAGCTGCTCAAGCCAAGGGCCGTGAACGATATGAGGGCTTCGTCGAAGCGTTGGGGCGACGATTGGCGAAGGGTAGCACTCTGACGAAGGAAGTGTCGGAGAACGTCGATCGACGCAGTGCTAGCCAATGATGGCTTTGAGCCTAGTGCTCATTCTTCGGGATGTTGCGAAGTCTAGCTGTTTGTTAGGCGCTCTGGCCAGTTTATCAGAGCTACGCCGGCGATCGCGATGATGAGGCCCAGCGCAATCGGAAGCGTGAATGCTTCGCCGAGGATTGCCATGCCAAGTATCACACCAACCCCGGCACGCAAGTAGCTCTGACTTGCGACCCCCATCGATCCGAGTGTTCTAACCAGCCTGAAGTAAATCAACAGAGCCAATCCGGTGCACAGCACCGATAGCACAACGGCTGCCACCATCGCAGCCAAGCTGGGCGACAGCGCCCAAGGGCGCTCAAGCGCCAGTGCAGCAGGCACAAGAACCACCGATGCGCAGATCATCGTCCCGGTCGCCGTCGCCACAGCACTCAGATGTCCAAAACGTTTGCCGTATATCGCTGCACCTGCGTAGAGAGCAGCGCCGACCAGGCAAGCAACTTGCCCGGCAATCTGCTCACCAAGACCGTCGAGCACGTCCACGCCGACGATCAACACAACGCCAAGGATTCCTAGGGCCGCCCCAAGCAATTTGCGTCCACCTAGACCTTCGTGACGGGTCACAAAAGCGGTGATCAGAACAACGAAGATCGGTGATGTCGAATTGAGAACGCTTGCAAGACCCGCACCGACGAACTGCTGACCCCAGGCCAGAACCGTCCAGGCCCCAATGCTGTTGAAGAAAGCCTGAACCATGAGCATGCGCCAAGTACGCGCGTCACCCGGCAATCTCTCGGCGCGGAGCCACATCACGATCATCAGGAACAGCGCAGCCCCGAAAACCCGCATGGCGATGAGCGTGATGGGAGGAATTTCGGCGACTGCGACTTTGATGAACAGATAGGAAGAACCCCAGAGCAGGGCCAGCAAGCCGAGAAGAAGCAATTCGACATGGAGGCTACGATTGTTCATGCCGCGTGCGCCTTCCTGCTGTCCAAAGGTGCCTGGGCGCGATCGAACATGCCGTAATCCCGGATCACGCTTGCAATCCGCAGACGGTAGTCCTGGAAGACGCCACTTCGCCCCCGGACTTGAGCGCTCCGGTGAGCGCTGAGATTCCGCCACCGCCGAATGGCGTCCTCATCCTCGAAGAACGACAGCGAGAGGATCTTGTTCGGGTCGGTCAGGCTCTGGAAGCGCTCAACGGATATGAAGCCTTCCACCTCATCAAGCAGGGGCCGCAGTTCGGCTGCGATGTCGAGATAGACCGATTGTCGCCCGTCCGCGGCTTCGACCTCAAATATGACGGCTATCATTCTGATCCACCCGAACCATGCGGCGCGGAGGCGAGCTTCAGAAAAGTCCGGTCCTCGCGCAGCAGGAATCCTTCCTTCTGGGCGAACTCGTAGTTTTCCCGCCCAAGCGGATCGGCCGACAGTCTTGCGCGATAGGCTTCGTAGTCGGCAAGGCTCCCGATGTTGTAGATGCCGTAGGCGAGCGTGCTGGAACCCTCATGCGGCGCATAATAGCCGATCAGGTCGGCACCACAGCGTGGGATAGCTTGCCCCCAATTGCGGGCATATCGTTCAAACTCGGCTTTCTTCGTCGGATCGATGTGGTAGCGGATCACGCAAGTCAGCATGGCTTGGTCCTTCTCTGGGCTTGTCGTACCCAAGCTAGATGATTGCAGCACGCCAATGCTTCGACTACGATCGAACTATGAAAGAAGGTCCTGACATAGCCCACATTGCGGCACTGATCGGCGATCCCGCCAGGGCGAACATGCTGACTGCACTCATGAGCGGCAAAGCGCTAACGGTGAGCGAACTGGCAGAGGAGTCCGGCGTGACGATTCAGACAGCCAGTTCGCACCTCGCAAAACTGGATGAAGGTGGCTTGCTCCGCCCCCGCAAACAGGGGCGGCACAAGTATTTTGCGCTTGCCAATGATGACGTGGCCCATGTGCTGGAAGCGCTGATGGGCCTTGCGGCCGGATCAGGGCACTTGCGAAAACGCACCGGGCCGAGGGACGCAGCACTTCGTCAGGCGCGTGTGTGTTATAGCCATCTGGCAGGTGATATGGGCACACGAATGTTCGACAGCCTGATGGCCAAGGGTCATCTGGTACGTGAGGGCGATAGCCTTCGCCTGACCGATGCAGGGGCGAATCTCGCGGCTGAACTTCGCATCGACCTTGCGGCACTGCGAGGCAAACGAACCCTGCTGTGCCGCGAATGCCTGGATTGGAGCGAAAGGCGATCGCATCTCGCTGGCAGCCTCGGCCGCGCCTTCATGAGCCGGTTCGAAGAACTGCGTTGGGTCAAAAGAGACCAGAAAACGCGGATCGTCACATTCTCTCAAACCGGTGCTGAAGCCTTCGAGCGCCTGTTCTCTTTGGACTGATCACCGCCGTCGTCGTCAAAGTGAGCATGACAAGCAAAGCAGTCCGTGCCGTCTTCTCGATCGCCGGCGCTTTGACCTATCCGTGAGACACCCGTCCCGGTCCGAATTGCATGTCGCCATGACCGACCGACCAGTTTTCCTTCGGTGTGCCATAGAGGTTGATGAAGATGTCCTCCGGTCGAATGCCCGGGCTTTCCGTTAGGATTTCGGCGATCCGGCGAAACAGCGCCCGCTTGTGCTCGACGGGGCGTGTGTCGAAGAGCGTGATCCCGATGTAGATCAGATCGTCGCTGCGCTCGATGCCGAACGCCGACCCGTACCGGAAATTGTCGGCGTCGTGCTCGGTGATGGTCATGAACCGGTCGTCTTCGGGCACATCGAGCGCATCGCGCATGGCCTGATAGATCCCGTCCAGGACGGCTTTGCGATAGGCTGCGGGTTTCCCTTCGCGCATGGATACATGGGCGATCGGCATGACAGGCCTCCTTCCATTCGTGAGGATCGAGGCTAGCGGCCACGTCATCATTTCGATAGCTTATCTTTGCTGATAATTATCATGAGGCTTTGAAATGATGGAGCGCGCACTTGATGTCGATGCCGTCCGCGCCTTCGTGCGCGTGGCCGAAACCTCCAGCTTCACGCGCGCGGCCGACATCATGGGCAGCACGCAATCGGCGATCAGTCTCAAGCTGAAGCGGCTGGAGGCGAGGCTTGACTGCCGATTGCTGGACCGGACCCCACGCTATGTGCGTCTCACACAGGATGGAGCGGCATTCCTCGAGCGCGCCCGCGAACTGGTCGAGGCGCATGACCGCGCCTTCATCACGGTGGGCGAGGCCCGCCCGCGTCTGGCCATCGGCATCAGCGACCATGTCGCCGGCCCGGACCTGCCCGCCCTCATCGCGCGCATGAACGCGCAGGACCCGCAGCTCCTCATTGAGGTCAGGATCGGCTCGTCGTTAGATCTGCTCAGGGCTTTCGACCGCCGGGAGATCGACGTGGCGATCGTCCGCTTTCAGGCCGAACGCGACGATGGAGAGCTTGTCGCCGAGGAACCGTTCGGCTGGTTTGCGGCCTCGGGCTGGCAACCGCGCGCGGGAGAGCCCTTGCCGATCGCGACCATGCCGGAGCCCTGCGGCGTGCGTACGTTGGCAGCAAAGCGTCTCGACGAAGCCGGCATTGCCTGGACGGAGGTGTTTGTCGGCGGTGGCGTGACGGCGGTCTCGGCGGCGGTGATGGCGAAACTCGGCATCGCCGCTCTGGCCCGGCGTATGCTGCCGCTCGGCGTTGTCGATGTCGGGACGAGGCTCGGCCTCCCTGCTCTTCCACGACTGCCCATCATGATTCATGCCCGGGTGGCGAATGATCGAGAAGCAGCGGCCGTCACGACTCTGTCGGGCGCCTTCGCAAACGCCGTGAAGGGCTAACGACCCCAAACCGCCGGTTCATTCCAATCCTACGTGGCTATGAAGCGGCACTGCGCCCTCTCTTAACGCGCCATGCCACTACTACGCCTTCAACTCTGTTGATCCGCGCCCGATAGCGGTCTTCTTAGTCGATCCCGTAAGCAATTGCGGGGCCGCGAATGACCGTCCAACCTTTCAGAACAGAAGCGATCAAGCGCGGCTCCCGCATGCTTCGCACCGCGCTCGGGCCACATGTCGGCGCCTGGCTCGACGACCCGGCTGTTGTCGAGATCATGCTCAACCCGGATGGTTGTCTTTGGGTAGATCGGCTCAAGGAAGGTCTCGCGAATACCGGCGAGCGCCTGGCCCCGGCCGACGGCGAGCGGATCGTCCGGCTCGTCGCCCACCATGTGGGCACGGAAGTCCATCCTGGTAATCCGCGCGTCTCCGCCGAACTTCCCGAGACGGGGGAGCGGTTCGAGGGCCTGTTGCCGCCGGTCGTCGCGGGACCGGCCTTCGCGATCCGCAAGCCCGCTGTCGCGGTGTTCACCCTCGACGATTATGTCGCCGCCGGGATCATGACCGGCGACGAAGCGGACACGCTTCGCATCGCCGTCGCCGAACGCCGAAACATTCTGGTCGCTGGCGGCACATCCACCGGCAAGACGACGCTAACCAACGCGCTGCTCGCCGAAGTCGCCAAATCCTCCGACCGCGTCGTTCTGATCGAAGACACGCGCGAACTGCAATGCCTGACGCCGAACCTCGTGGCGCTGCGCACCAAGGATGGCGTGGCAACGCTCTCCGATCTCGTGCGATCGTCGCTCCGGCTGCGGCCTGACCGCATCCCAATCGGCGAGGTGCGCGGGTCCGAAGCGCTCGATCTCCTCAAAGCTTGGGGCACCGGCCATCCCGGCGGCGTCGGGACGATCCATGCCGGCTCCGCCATCGGCGCCCTGCGCCGTCTCGAACAGCTCATTCAGGAAGCCGTGGTCACCGTCCCGCGCGCGCTGATCGCCGAGACCATCGACCTCGTCGCCGTACTCGCAGGTCGCGGCGCTGACCGACGCCTCGCCGAACTCGCCCGCGTCACCGGCCTCGACCCCCAAGGCGATTACGCCCTCAGCCCCACAGAAGGAGACACTCCGTGACCAGACTATCCATCCTCACTCCGCGATGGCCCATATATGCAGCAGCCCTCGCGCTCGGCGTCTTTCTGGCGGCCGGTCCCGCCTATGCGGCTGGCTCCGGCATGCCCTGGGAGGAGCCGCTTCAGGCGATCCTCGAATCCATCGAGGGGCCGGTTGCCAAGATCGTCGCGGTCATCATCATTATCATCACCGGACTGACGCTCGCCTTCGGCGATTCCAGCGGCGGCTTCCGCCGGCTGGTGCAGATCGTCTTCGGCATCTCCATCGCTTTCGCGGCTTCGTCTTTCTTCCTGACCTTCTTTGACTTCGGCGGCGGAGCGCTCGTCTGATGCAGGAAGGCGCCGACATTCCGGGCTTCACCGCTCCCGTGCACCGGGCGCTGATCGAGCCGATCCTGCTCGGCGGCGCGCCACGGGCGATCGCCATCGCCAACGGCACCCTCGCAGCCGCCGTCGGTCTGGGATTGCGGCTCTGGATCGTCGGCCTGTTGCTCTGGCTGGTCGGACATCTCCTCGCCGTCTGGGCGGCCAAGCGCGACCCGGACATTGTTGACGTCACACGCCGGCACCTGCGTTTCCCGACCTGGTTCGAGGTGTGAGCCGATGATGCGCCTCGCCGAATACCGCTCAAAGGCGTCGAAGCTCGCCGACTTTCTGCCCTGGGCGGCGCTGATCGCACCCGGCGTCGTCCTCAACAAGGATGGCAGCCTTCAGCGCACGGCGCAGTTTCGCGGACCCGATCTCGACTCGGCGACGCCGGCCGAACTGGTCGCGACCGCCGGCCGGCTCAACAGCGCCTTCCGGCGCCTCGGATCAGGCTGGGCGGTGTTCGTCGAAGCGCAACGGCTCCCGGCCCGAGACTATCCGCTCTCGGAATTTCCCGAACCGGTTTCGGCCTTGGTCGACGCGGAACGCCGCGCACAGTTCGAGGAAGCCGGTTCGCACTTCGAGAGCGCCTATTTCCTGACGCTCGTCTGGATGCCGCCGGCGGACGATACGAGTCGCGCCGAGCGCTGGCTCTATGAGGGTGCGGAAGACGGTGGCGCCGATCCGCGCGAGCATCTGACAAGCTTCATCGGCCGCACGGATAGCCTGCTCGGGCTGCTCGACGGCTTCATGCCGGCTGCGGCATGGCTCTCCGACGAGGAGACGCTGACCTATCTGCATTCGACGATCTCCACGCGCCGCCAGCGCGTGCGCGTCCCCGAGACGCCAATGTATCTCGACGCACTGCTCGCCGATTGCGGTCTCGTTGGCGGCCTCGCGCCGCGATTGGACCAGACGCATCTCAAGACGCTGACCATTGTCGGCTTTCCGACCGCGACCTGGCCGGGCCTGCTCGACGAGCTCAACGGTCAGGCCTTCGAGTATCGCTGGGCGACCCGCGCCATCTGCCTCGACAAGACCGACGCCGCCAAGCTCTTCACCCGCATCCGCCGACAATGGTTCGCCAAGCGAAAGGGCATCGCCGCGATCCTCAAGGAGGTGATGACCAACGAAGCCTCGACGCTGATGGACACCGACGCCGCCAACAAGGCGGCCGATGCGGACGAAGCGTTGCAGGAACTCGGCTCGGACGTGGTCGGGGCGGCTTACGTGACTGCGACCGTGACGGTCGGGGACGAGGATGAGCGGAGGGCCGAGGCCAAACTGAAAGCTGTCGAGAAGATCATTCAGGGGCGCGATTTCACCTGCATGGTCGAGACGCTGAACGCCGTCGAAGCTTGGCTCGGCTCGTTGCCCGGCCATCTCTACGCCAATGTCCGCCAACCGCCGATCTCGACCCTGAACCTCGCCCACATGATCCCGTTGTCGGCGGTCTGGGCCGGGCCGGCGCGTAACGACCATCTCGACGGCCCGCCGCTCTTCTTCGCCGACACCGAAGGTTCGACGCCGTTCCGTTTCTCCACCCATGTCGGCGATGTCGGCCATACGCTGATCGTCGGGCCTACGGGCACGGGCAAGAGCGTGCTCCTGGCGCTGATGGCGTTACAGTTTCGCCGTTACGAGCAAGCCCAAGTCTTTGCCTTCGACTTCGGCGGCTCGATCCGTTGCGCGACCCTCGCCATGGGTGGCGACTTCGAAGATCTCGCGGGCGCGCTGTCGGACGCGGAGGACGCAGTCTCGCTGCAGCCGCTCGCGCGGATCGACGATGCCGCCGAGCGAAGCTGGGCGCAAGACTGGCTCGCAGGCCTGCTCGGGCGCGAAGGCGTCACGATCGATCCGACCGCCAAGGATCATCTCTGGTCGGCGCTCACCTCGCTCGCCTCGGCCCCGGTCGAGGAGCGGACGCTCACCGGCCTGTCCGTGCTCTTACAATCGCAGGACCTCAAACGCGCGCTTCAACCCTATTGCATCGGCGGACCGTTCGGCCGGTTGCTCGACGCCGAGCATGAGGCGTTGGGGGCCGCTGACGTCCAGGCCTTCGAGACCGAGGGTCTGATCGGCACGGCCGCAGCGCCGGCGGTGCTCGCTTACCTCTTCCATCGCATCGAAGGCCGCCTCGACGGCCGGCCGAGCCTGATCATCGTCGATGAGGGCTGGCTCGCGCTCGATGACGCCACCTTCGGCGGCCAGCTCAAGGAATGGCTGAAGACGCTCCGCAAGAAGAACGCCAGCGTCGTCTTCGCCACCCAGTCGCTCTCCGACGTGGACGGATCGAATATCGCACCGGCCATCATCGAAAGTTGTCCGACGCGGGTCTTCCTCCCGAACGAACGCGCCTTCGAACCGCAGATCGCGGCCATCTACGAGCGTTTCGGCCTAAACGACCGGCAGATCGAAATCCTCGCGCGCGCCACCCCGAAGCGCGACTACTACGCCCAATCCCGGCGCGGCAACCGGCTGTTCGAGCTGGGCCTCGGCGAGGTCGCGCTCGCCTTCACCGCCGCCTCGTCCAAGACCGATCACGCCGCAATCACCGAAGTGCTCGCCGAGAACGGTGTCAGTGGTTTTGCTGCTGAATGGCTCAAGCGCCGTGGTCTCGATTGGGCCGCCGAGCTTCTCGATCCCCCACAACAGGAGACTTCAGATGATCCATAAGCCGTTACGCAGCGCGCTCTTTGCAGCCACCATTATCACCTCGGCGGTAGCCGGCGTCACGGCGATCACCGCACCGCCCGCGCATGCGTTCTTCGGCGGGTTCGGAGGCATCGTCTATGACCCGACCAATCACGCCGAGAACCTGCTGACCGCCGCCCGCACCCTGGAGCAGATCAACAATCAGATCACCCAGCTTCAGAACGAAGCGCAGATGCTGATCAACCAGGCGCGCAATCTGGCGAGCCTGCCGCATTCCTCGCTGGGGCAACTGCAAGCCTCCGTGCAGCGCACGCAACAGCTTCTGTCTGAAGCCCAGCGCATCGCCCATGCCGTTGCCGACATCGAACGCGCCTTTGCGGAGGACTACGGTGCGGCGGCCGGAACGGGCGATTTCGACACGCGCATCCGTGGCGCCCGCGAACGATGGGAGACCTCGATCGCTGGCTTCGAGGATGCGTTGCGCGTTCAGGCCGGTGTCGTCGGCAATATCGACAGCGCCCGCGCCGAGATGCAGGCGCTCGTCGCCCAGAGCCAGGGCGCGACCGGCGCACTTCAAGCAACCCAAGCCGGCAACCAGCTTCTCGCCCTGCAATCGACGCAGATGGCCGACCTGACAGCCGCCATCGCCGCCCAGAACCGCGCCCAGGCGCTCGAAGCGGCACGACGCGCGTCCGCTGAAGAACAGGCGCGGGAGAATCTCAGCCGCTTCCTCGACTACGGCACGGGCTATGAGCCGACCGCCGTGCGGATGTTCCAGGACTGAGATGGCGCACGATCCCCAAATACTCCTGCGCGCCGTCGCCATTATCGCCCTGATCGCAGCGGCGCTTGCCGCCGCCGTTCAGTTTGACCGCGAAAGCGCGACGGAGCGCAGCGCCGATACTCCGTCTACCGATGATCCGCTCCGCGTCGAACTCGAACGCTGCCGGACGATCACCCCCGAAGACCTCGCAACCGACACCGCCTGTCAGGCGGCGTGGGCTGAGAACCGCCGGCGTTTCTTCGCGCCGGCCAGCAACGACCGAGAAGAGGAGTAGGCCTATGGAAGGCGTCGGCGTCGTTGATCGTTTCCTGGAGGTGTTCACCCGCTATATCGACAGCGGGTTCGGGCTTCTCGGCGGCGACGTCGCTTTCCTGGCGACCACTCTGATCGTCATTGACGTGACGCTCGCGGCGTTGTTCTGGGCCTGGGGCGCCGACGACGACATCATCGCGCGGCTGGTCAAGAAGACGCTTTTCGTCGGCGTCTTCGCCTTCATCATCGGCAACTGGAACACGCTGGCCCGCATCGTGTTCGAGAGCTTCGCCGGTCTCGGTCTCATCGCCTCGGGCGGTTCTCTCTCCGCGGGCGAACTGCTTCAGCCGGGCCGGATCGCACAGGTCGGGCTCGACGCCGGCCGACCGCTCCTGGAAGCCATCAGCGAACTGATGGGCTTCGTCTCCTTCTTCGAGAACTTCCTCCAGATCGCGATCCTGCTGTTCGCCTGGGTCATTGTCCTGTTGTCCTTCTTCATCCTCGCGATCCAGCTCTTCGTGACGCTGATCGAGTTCAAGCTGGCGACGCTCGCGGGCTTCATTCTCGTGCCCTTCGGGCTCTTCGGCAAAACCGCCTTCATGGCCGAGCGGGTGCTCGGCCTCGTCATCTCTTCGGGCGTCAAGGTCCTGGTCCTCGCGGTCATCGTCGGCATTGGATCCACAATCTTCGGCGAGTTCACTGCCGGCTTCGCCGGCGAGCCGACCATCGAAGACGCCATGGCCGTCGTGCTCGCCGCACTCTCGTTGCTGGCGCTCGGCATCTTCGGCCCCGGCATCGCCAACGGTATCGTCTCCGGTGGTCCGCAGCTTGGCGCGGGCGCCGCGGTCGGAACCGGCCTTGCGGCGGGCGGTCTCGCCGTCGGCGGCGCCATGGCAGGCGGCATGGCGGCCGGAGCGGTCGGCGCAGGTGCACGCGGCGCAGCGTCCATGGCAGGCGGCGCCTCAACCGCCTATCGGCTCGGCAGTTCCGCGGCAGGAGGCGGCGCGTCTGGCGTTACGGCGGGGATCGCCAGTGTCGGCAAGGCCGGGATGAGCGCGGCGGGAAGTCCGTTGCGTAAGGCCGCTGGCGCGATGAAGGAGAGCTATCAAAGCGGATCGCGCGCCGCGTTCACGGCGACCGGTGGCAAGTTCGCCAACAGCCCGGACATGCCCGCACCGACCCATGAAGGTCCGCCCGCCTGGGCGCGGCGTCTGAAACAACAACAAACCATGCATCACGGCGTCGCCACAGCCGCCCATGTGGTGCGTTCCGGCGACCATGGCGGCGGCGGAATGTCGGTCAGCCTTTCGGAGAAACCATGAGCCTCTTCAAACGCCCCAGCGTCCGCTACGCCACGAGCCCCGAACCGGTCACGCCCTATCAGAAGGCGGCGCAAGCCTGGGACGAGCGCATCGGCTCGGCGCGGGTTCAGGCGCGCAACTGGCGGCTCATGGCCTTCTGCTGTCTCGCGCTCTCCGGCGGCCTTGCGGGCGCGCTGGCCTGGCAATCGACCCAAGGCACGATCGTGCCCTATGTCGTGGAGGTCGACGAACTCGGACAGGCCCAAGCCGTGGCGCCGGCGACCGCGGACTATCGGCCGACCGATCCGCAGATCGCCTTCCACCTGGCGCGCTTCATCGAGAACGTTCGGCAGGTTCCCGCCGACCCGATCGTCCTCAGACAGAGCTGGCTGCGCGCCTACGACTTCACCACCGATCGCGGCGCGCTGGCGTTGAACGATTATGCCCGCGTTAACGATCCCTTCGCGCGGGTCGGCGAGACGCAGGTCTCCGTCGAGGTTTCCAGCGTCATCCGCGCCTCCGATACCAGCTTTCGCGTCGCCTGGATCGAGCGCCGCTACGAGAATGGTCAACTCGCCGCGACCGAACGCTGGACGGCGATCCTCACCATCGCGATTCAGCCGCCGCGCGACGCCGAAGGGCTGCGCAGCAATCCCCTGGGAATTTTCGTTCACGCCATCAACTGGTCACGGGAGAGCGCCCAATGACAATCAAGACCCTTCACTCAGCGGCGCTTCCGGCGATCCTGCTCGCGGCGACCACGCTGGCCGGCTGCACGACCTTCCGTCCGCCGCAGATCGAGTACGACGAACCGCCGATCGAGGCGACGCTTCTGCCGGAACCGGCCCGTCCGGTCGAAGTGGTCGAGCGGCCGGTCCCGCTGCCGCTGCCCGGTCAGCTCATGTCCGTCGAGGATGGGGGGCCGCTCCCGGATGCCGGCGAGCCGCCCGAGCGGATCGAGGAGGCCAACGCCGCCGCCCGCATCGAACCCGTCCGCGACGGCTTCATCAATGCCGTCCAGCTCTATCCCTACAGCGCCGGGGCGCTCTATCAGGTCTATTCCTCCCCCGGTCAGGTGACGGACATCGCCTTGCAGCCCGGCGAAAGCCTCGTGGGCAATGGCCCGATCGCAGCCGGCGACACGGCGCGCTGGATCATCGGCGACACGATCAGCGGGGCCGGCGATACGCAGCGTACGCATATCCTCGTCAAGCCGACCCGGCCCGACATCGTCACCAACCTCGTCATCAATACCGACCGGCGGACTTACCATCTGGAGCTGCGGGCGCATCCAAGCGCCTATATGGCATCGGTCTCCTGGCGCTACCCGGAAGACGAGCTGATCGCACTGCGCCGAAGCAACCGGGATGCAGAAACCGCGCTGCCGATCGGGCGCGACATCGCTGTCGATAGTCTCCGGTTCCGCTACCGTATCGAAGGCGACCGGCCGCCCTGGCGCCCGCGCCGCGCCTTCGACGACGGTCGGCAGGTCTTCATCGAGTTCCCGCGCGGCATCGGTCAGGGCGAGATGCCGCCGCTCTTCATCATTGGACCGGAAGGCGAAGGCCAGCTCGTCAATTACCGCATCCGCCGCAACTACATCATCGTGGACCGGCTCTTCGCTGCCGCCGAATTGCGTCTCGGCGATCACCAACAGGTCGTGCGCATCGTCCGCACCGACGGCGTGCGGCGCGCGCCGCACCACCATGACGGAGCGGATTCATGAGCGAGTCTGGCGACGCCCGGGACGAGACGGAAGTCCGGCCTGGCCCGCGTCCCGAAACGGACATCGCGGCCGAACTGCGCCTGCGCCCTGATCCGCCGCGCGTCATGCGCCTGTCCCGCAAGACCCTCGGCATCCTCGCCGCTATCGGCGGTCTGGCGCTTGGGGCTATCCTCATCGTCGCCTTGCAGGACGCGGAACGCGGCGAGGGACCGACGGAACTGTTCAATACGGATCGCGTGCCGACCGCCGACGAGCTCTTGTCTCTGCCGGAAGACTACAGCCAGGTTCCACAGCTCGGCCCGCCGCTCCCCGGCGAACTCGGCCGCCCGGTGCTGGCGGCGCGCGAGCGCGGCGAGCCCGTTCCGGCGGCGCCCATCGCGCCGGGACCGGCCATGGATCCGGAAGAACAGATGCGTTTGCAGGAACAGGAAGCGGCGCGACTCAGCACCCTGTTCCATGACGCCAGCACGGCTCAGGATGGCAGCGCACTCGACATCGCCACCTCGACGGGTCCGCGGATCGATCCGCAGACGGTGTTTCCGACCGCGGCGCAACCCGCGTCGGAGCCGGACGCGGTGGAGCAGCGGCAAGCGTTTCTCGATGCGCCCGTCGACCGGCGCACGACAAGTGGCGAACGTCTCGCCGATCCGGCGAGCCCTTACGTGCTCCAGGCCGGCTCGGTCATCCCGGCCGCTCTTGTCACGGGCCTGCGCTCCGATCTGCCCGGACAGATCACCGCCCAGGTTACACAGCACATCTATGACAGTCCGACCGGGCGCTTCCTGCTGGTTCCCCAAGGTGCGCGGCTCATCGGCGAGTATGACAGCCGTGTCACCTTCGGCCAGCGCCGCGTGCTTCTGGTCTGGAACAGGCTGATCCTGCCGAATGGCCGGTCGATCGTGCTGGAACGCCAACCCGGCGCTGACGAGGCCGGCTACGCCGGGCTCGAAGACGGTGTCGACTATCATTGGGGCCAGCTCCTGCGCGCCGCCGGCCTCGCGACCATCCTCAACATCGGCCTGGAATTCGGCCGGGACGATGACAACGAGATTGCGGCAGCCATTCGTGACGGCGCTCAGGAGACGGTCGGACGTGCCGGTGACGAGATCGTCCGGCGCCAGCTCACCGTGCCGCCGACCTTGACCATCCGGCCCGGATTCCCGGTGCGGGTCATGGTCACCCGCGACTTGATCCTCGAACCCTATGAGAGTTGAACCATGACGAAACTGAAGCTCGGCCCCATCCCAGACGACAAGCCGGTCAAGATCCCATTGGAGTTACCCGCCGATGTTCACCGTGATCTTGTCGCTTATGCCGAAGCACTTGCCAGAGAAACCGGTCAGACTCACGAACCGGCTAAGCTGATCGCACCCATGCTGGCGCGGTTCATGGCGACGGATCGGGCCTTTGCAAAGCTTAGGCGTGATCCTGCGACGTAAGTGCTTACAACGTCCGTCTCATCGCACAAATGATGACGCCGATGACTGCTTGATGACGCTATTCCTTGTAAATCTCCAGCAAGAACATTGAATGAAACTGCGTAACATTCGCGTTCTTTCTAAACAGACGCTCAGTAGCCTTTTGAAAAGCAGCAGTGTCAGGGACAGCAAGAACTACAACTACATCGACGTCCCCAGAAACAGCATATGCCTGCGCAACCGCGGGATCGCTGCGTAACTGTTCAACCCACTCCGTTCGCGCGGAAGCGGTATGATCGGCAAGTTTCGTTGTCACCATAACCTTAAGGCCGCGCCCCATCGCTGCGGGGTCCGTGATCGCGACAATACGCTTGATAACGCCCGCTTGCTTCAATCGCCGCACGCGGCGAAGACAACTCGAAGCTGCTAGTCCAACTTGGTTCGCGAGATCGGCGTTCCTGATGGACGCATCATTCTCTAACAACGCTACGATCTTCCGATCAATCTGGTCCATGACGCGGCACTCCATTGCATTGTTATGCAATTGAGTTCGTTTTTGATCGAAAAGTCGATCACCTATTCGATTTGGCCTGTGCCATCTTCGATACTAGACACGTTATGAGGCCTCGAACATGACAGAGCGCGTTACTTCCCCACTCGACTTCCGTAGCGATACCGTCACGCGTCCAACACCCGACATGCGCGCGGCAATGGCAGCGGCAGAGGTTGGAGACGACTACTACCGCGATGATCCTACAGTGCATGAGTTAGAGAAAACCGCCGCCACGATACTCGGCAAGGAGGCTGCTCTTCTAACTACCTCTGGAACACAGTCCAACCTTATCGCCGTTCTAGCACAGTGCGGTCGGGGCGACGCTTATGTGGTCGGCCATCGAGCACATAACCATCTGCGCGAGTTGGGCGGGGTGAGTGTGGTAGCTGGTGTTCAGCCGCGCGTCGTCCCAATGCAGAGCGACGGACGCATGGCACTCGCAGAAGTCGAGGCAGCGCTGCATCCGCCATCAATCTTATTCGCACCAGTCCGACTCATCGCACTGGAGAACACGCAAGAGGGAAAGGTCCTTCCGTTAAAGTACATCGAGGCAGTAGCAGCAATCGCACGCAGATTTGACCTACGACTTCACCTCGACGGGGCCCGACTCTTCAACGCCGCCACAGCGCTTGATGTCCCCGTAGCTGAAGTGGCACGCCCATTTGACACCGTATCAGTTTGCTTGTCGAAAGGCCTCGGTGCACCCGTTGGTTCGATCCTTGCGAGCGATCGAGCGACGATCGAGGCAGCGCGCCGGCATCGCCAGATGCTCGGCGGCGGCATGCGACAAGCGGGCATACTAGCAGCTGCGGGGCTGTACGCTCTCAACCACCATGTAAAACGGCTGGCTGACGACCACGCTCGCGCTACTCATCTTGCCGCAAGTCTTACAAACGTGGCAGGCCTAACGGTATCGCCGCCGGAGACCAACATTGTGTTCTGCGATGTCGATGCTTCAGTACGCAGCGCGTTCACGGAAGCCTTGGATCGTTGCGGTATCCTGAGTTCTGGAACGCCGAGCCGGCGACGCTTCGTCACTCATATCGACATCGGAGATGCTGAGATTGCAGCATTTCGCCAAGCCGTGTCCGAGTTTGCAGATCGACGTGGCATTGAATGATTCAACCGCTCCGACTTCCGTGCACCGCGCGAGATCGAATTGGTATGTCCATGCAGAACTGTCGCCAGCCGATGCGGACCGCACGGCTTTACGTTCAAATTCGCGAAACCATCACGCGCAATCTCATCCTACTAACGCCACAGGAGGGGCATTGGCTGCAATCTTTGCCTCAGCCTTTCGCCGATTGATCGCGGTGAAGCCGCAACTCCCGATGCCCGCACACCGGAACTCGTCACCTTTCCCGAAGTCCCCGCTATTGAGACCGGTCAGGTCCACCAATACACCAGACCAACCGCCCCCATGCTGGTACGCTTCATGACGGCGGATCAGCATTTCGCGAAGCAGCGTCGCCGGCAGCCGCCTTCCTCGCATGAACGCGCGCCAGGCTCACAAAGCGCCTGAGCGCCGGGTTGTCGTTCTCCGGACGCCAGACAAGAGAGAACGGAATTCGCTCTCGCTCACAACCGACAGGGCGGAACAATACGTTTGGATATCGAACACCGCGCCAATGATCTGCGACCAAGCTTATCCCAAGACCCAGCCCGACGAGATTCATAACGCCTTCTCGACCGATGCGGTGTCTGACTATGTAAGGTGCCTTTCCGAGTTCGCCCAGCTGACGAATAAGGTAGTCTTGGATCTCCGGGCCGGGTTCGTCGGCACTGACGACAAAACGTTCGTTTCGCAGGTCGTTCCAAGACAGTCGCTGTCGATCTGCCAGCAAATGCTTCTCGGGCAAGGCGATATGGATCGTCTCATGAGCCAATACAAAGCTATCGCCATACTCCGGCGGAAATCCACCGGATGCGACAATGGCGTCGAGCCTTCGATGGCTGAGTAGCGACAGCAACTCACTGCGTTCAGCTTCCACCAGAAGAACCTCAACATTGGGGTGTCGTGAGAAGAACTCCAACGTGGTGTTCCTGATCACGCCGCGAGAAAGCGATGCGATCAGACCAATTCGAAGATTGCCTTGTTCCCCGGTAGCAGCAGCCCTTGCAACTGAAATCGCTTCTTCAAAATTGGAGATCACGGCTCGGGCTCGCTTCGCAAAACAAGCCCCAGCTGCAGTCAAACGAGCGCCACCAGCATATCGCTCGAACAAAGACACGCCTATTATATCTTCGATCTTCTGAATTCTTCGGGATACGGCAGATTGACCGATATCTAAACGCAAACTGGCCTTGCGAAAGCTGCCCAGCTCAGCAACGCAAAGCAACACCTCGAAATCATAGATCTCGAAATAGCGCTCAGGTTTGGCGCTAGGACATCCCACACCAACTCCTATGCGCAAGCGACAACCGGGCGCTCGCTCTCCGTGAGATAGTTTGGTGTTTATCGCAATCAGCGAAAGGCGAGACCCTCGCCGTCAGCGTTGCGGGAAAATCGATCCGCCCAATTTGGGGCACCGCTCAACCTCCTTTGGCAGTCCCCCCAGCCATCTTTCACCCACGAAAGCGTATTCCGAGAACAAACAGAACCAAAATACAGTTTTCTGATGTATCGATATAAGCAAAAACGATTGCATCTAGTGATCCAAAATAATCGATAGTCCTTGGTCTGTACGAATCCACCTGTCGGAAAATCGCGTTTTGGAGGCGCCTCGTGCCGAGGATCGTAAGCGACGTAGACTCGTTTCGAGCTGATAGAGCTTGGGATGCCCTTGATCTTGCGGAGATCGACGGAGCTACCGTCCGGTTGCACTGGACCGATCAACCCTACAAGTGGCATCGCAACGATGGCGTCGAAGTCTTCGTCGTCCTTGATGGAACCGTCGATATGCATTTCCGCGAAGCGGGGAACGAGAAAGTGGCCCGGCTCGAATCAAAAGACATGTTCGTCGCTTTCGAAGGAGACGAACATGTTGCCCACCCGGTTGGAGAGGCGCGCATTCTCGTGATCGAACGCAAGGGGTCCGTGTGACCGTGGCGTCCGGCATGGTCCAGAGCGAGGCTTGGTTACCGCGACCTGCGCTCGAAGCAGTAAGGGTTGGCAGGGCCAAGTTTCATTGGCGCGGGCAAATGTCGACGGCAGGCAGCAATGAGACACGCCGATGAAGGTTCTCGTTCTTGGCTGCGGCGGCATGATCGGCGACGCGACGGCCCGTGCCCTGGCGGCGCACGAGTTGACCGTGGTCTGTGCCTCGCGCCATGGCCGGACCGGCGAACATAGCGGGATCCTTGGAGTCCATGCAGACAGGAACGATACCGCTTCGGTTCGGCATGTCATCGCTACACACCGCATCGATGTCTTGATCGATGTGGTTGCCTATGCGCCGGACGCGACGCAGCGCCTTCTGGCAGAGATCGACGGGATCGTCGGCCAGTATGTCCTGCTGAGTTCCATGGACGTCTATCGGAACTACGGTCTCATCCACCACATCGAGGACGGGCGCGCCGATGCCGGCACGCTCGACGAGGACGCGCCTCTCCGGACCCGCCTCTATCCCTATCGCGCCAACCCGCCGCGCGCGCCGGATGCGGCCGATACCTGGCTCGATCATTACGACAAGATCCCGATCGAGAATCTGGCGCGCGGCCTAACGGTCCCATGGACCGTGTTGCGCCTGCCGATGGTGTTCGGCCCGGCCGACAGGCAACATCGCTTCCGCTGGGCAATCGGGCCGATGCTGGCGGGCGCGAAGCGGCTTGATCTGCCCACGGCGTGGCTCGACTGGACGAGCACCTATGGCTTTGTCGACAATATCGGCGCCGCCATCGCCGCGACGGCCGGGCATTCGGCAGCGTATCGGCAGACCTTCAATGTCACCGACACCGACCCGGTGCCGCATCGTGTCTGGCTCGAGCGCTTTCGAGACCATTCGGGTTGGCGGGGCGATGTGGTCGAGGCGGCCGACGCACCGTTCCCGGGCGGCGATGGCGTCGCCGCGCTCGACCTTGACGTGCCGCTTGCCATGACCGGGCATAAGCTGCGTGACGTCGTGGGATTCGAAGCGCCGGTTTCGCTGCGACGCGCCCTTGAGGAAACCACGGCCTATGAACGGGACACCGGAGCGGCCGACGACCGATAGGCGATGGCAGCCAGACTGCCCAAACTATCCGCCTGGCTTTGCGTCATAACAGACAAAGGCGAGCTTATTGCCGTCGGGATCGCGAACATAAGCGCCGTAGAAGCCTTTGCCGTATTGCGGGCGGAGGCCGGGTTCGCCTTCGCTGGAACCACCGCGCTTCATGGCGATCGCGAACAGGCGGTCAACCGTCGCCGGATCAGCCACCAGAAAGGCCGTCATCGCCCCGTTGCCGACGCTCGCTGGCTGCCCGTCGAACGGATAGCCCGCAAAAAAGCGCGGCGCGGCCACATCGTTCTTGTCGCCCCACGACGCCGATTGTGCGTCACGCCAGCATTCATCCCATCCCATGGCGCTGAAAATCGGGTCGTAGAAACGCAGCGACCGGTCCAGATTTTGGGTCCCGACCATGGCGTATCCAATCATCGCGCTCGCCTTCCCAAGATCATTCGGTTCCCGCCATCCCGCTGACACGCTGATAATGCCTGGCCGCCTTGGCGCGGTTGCCGCAGGTCTCCATCAGGCACCATTTGCGCCGGCGGTTCTTCGTTTCATCGATGAACATCCAGCCGCAATCGATGCCGGGGCATGTCTTGATCCGGCCTCGCTCGCGCGGATCGCCGAGGATCGACACAGCCGAGATCGCGATGAGCCCCAGGGCCGGCTGGCACGCCAGATCATCGAAAGACGTCGTTTCGCCCAGATCGATAGCACCGAGCAGCGCTTGGAGGTCGGAAAGCCGCGCATCCGCCTCAGCGCGAAACACACGCCGCAGATCGCGACGGAAGCTGTGGATCGCCTCCACGGAGCTGGGCCGCGCCGTTTCCGGCAAGCCCACCGCGCGCAGCCAGACATCGAGGTCGGCAAGTTCCGCGATCTTCTCGTGCACGACAGTGCCGTCGGACGCCCAATCCGCGGTGTTGAGAAAATCCAGTGCTAGGCGGCCGCCGACCGGCCTGACGGGATGGCCGTCACGATAGGTCATTACACCATTCTAACCACTGTAGCGGTTGACAGACAATGGCACGATCTGCCTAACCTGTGAAATGGTTACAACATCTCCAGCACCGAACCGGCCCGATGACGCGCGCATAGTTGTGACCATGGATGGCGTTGCGCGCGGCATCCGCCGCGTTTTTCCGATCGCGGTTTTCGTGGTGCCGTTCGGCATCGCGTTCGGCGCGGCAGCCATCGACGCCGGATTGACACTTCTCCAGGCCGTCGCCATGAGCGTTCTGGTCTTTTCGGGCGCGGCTCAATTCGCGGCCCTGGATTTCTGGCCCGGACCGATCGCCTTCGGATCGCTGGCGCTCGTCGTTCTCGCCCTGAATGCACGACATATCATCATGGGGGCGGCGCTTTCGCCCTGGATCAACAGGCTGCCAATCGGCCGACGGACTGTGGTCCTTGCCCTTCTCAGCGATCCCAATTTCGCCGACAGCCAGCCTGCTTTCAAAGCGGGCGAGCGCGATATCGGCATCCTGCTGGGCGGCGGTCTGATCCTTTGGGTGAACTGGATCATCGGAACCGGAATGGGCGCGGCGGCCGGTAGCCTGATCGGCGATCCTGCCCGCTTCGGTGTCGACGTCGTCATGGCTTGCTTCTTTGCGGCGGTGGTCGCAGGACAATGCCGCAACAAGGCGATGATCCTGCCTGCACTCGTGTCGGCCGCCATCGCCATCATATCGATCCCATGGATGCCGGTGGGGTGGAATGTCATCCTGGCTGCGCTTGTCGGCGGCCTCGTCGCGATGATTTTCCATGATCGATGAACTGACCGTCTGGACCGCGATCGCCCTGATTGCCGGCGTGACCCTCGCCAGCCGTCTGGCGGGATCATTCCTGATGAGCCATGTCAACGCGTCGGCAAGGGTCGAACGCTTCCTGGACGGGCTGTCCGTCGCCGTGATCGCCGCGCTCCTCGCTTCGATCCTGGCGCAGAACGGTCTTCGCGAAGCCGCGGCCGTTGCCCTCGCCGTGCTCCTGATGCTGCGATCGGCGAACGCCACCTGGGCGATGATCGCCGGCATGGCGGTGGCGGCCTTGTGGACGCACTTTCTGTCGATCTGACGAAGGGACGTCCATCGCCAGCGAGCACAACGGAGGAGAACGCTATGGCTATAGACCCGATAGACGTGTGGGCCTCAATGACGACGAAGACCTGGCCCGGACGCTATTGGATGGCTGATATGGATGTCCGGCATCTGTCACTCGTCGGTGAGCTCTTGGCCGCAGACAGCCAAAGCTATTGCTCCATACTGCGCGATGATGCCGGGCTGACTGCCATCGTCGATGAGGCCGTTTTCCAACAGCACGAGATGTCGGAGATCTCTCGTCAGGCCATCGGTCCATTCAAGATGGTCTCGACCGATGGCGAACTGCCGTTCGATGTCGTTGGCTTCCTTCAACCGCTGCTGTTGGAACTGAATCGCGCAGGCATCAAAGCTGGACCGCAATGCGCGGCCCATGCTGGACACCTTTTCATCTATGAGCGCGATATTGCGCGCGCGAACGAGATCATCTCGCAGTTCATCGCGCGAGCTAAGGATCATGTGGGTTAGAGCCGTAGACGCGTTTCAGAGCTCCACGCCTCAGCAGCCTCGATAGCTGGGCGTTCGCCGCTCGATCCAGGCGCCAAGGCCTTCGTGAACATCCTGCGTCGCGGCCATGCGGGCGAACTGTTCGCCTTCAATCTGCAACCCCTCGCTGATCGACGCATTCAGGCCACGGGTGACCGCCGTGATGATGCGTGCGGCGGCGAGCGGGGAATGGCGTATGATGCGCTCGGCCAATTCAAAGCTTGCGCTCATCAGATCGTCATGCGGCACGACCTTGTTGATCAGGCCGAGCGCGAGAGCACGGTCGGGCGTAAACGGATCGCCCGTCAAAAGGAGTTCGAGAGCGCGCTTGCGGCCAGCCAAACGCGGTAGTCTTTGGGTGCCGCCAAAGGTCGGCGGAATGCCGATATTGATTTCCGGCTTGGCGAACACCGCCCGGTCGCTGGCAACGGCAAGATGCACCGCCTCGGTGATCTCGCAGCCGCCGCCATAAGCGATCCCGTTGACGGCGGCGATCACCGGCTTGGGAAAGCTCTCCAGCCGCGCGGTCATTGCCTGTCCGCGCCGGACGAAAGCCTTCACCGCAACATCGACCCCCGCCTTGATGCTCTCGGCGAATTCGTGGATGTCGCCGCCGGCCGAAAAGGCGCGCTCGCCTGCGCCGGTGATGACAACGGCACGAATTGCGTCATCGTCCTCGATCGCATCGAGCAGATCTAGCAGACGGTCATTGGTGGCGTAGTCGAGCGCATTCAGCTTGTCTGGCCGGTTCAGGGTCAGAACGGCGATGGCCTCGCGGCGCTCGAAAAGGACGGTCTCGGTCATGTTTGGCAACCTTCATTGGATGTTGATTGACATGAAGGCTATCGCTGTCAGATACACATGGAAACTCACTGGTGAGTTTCCAAATGACCAAACGCATTCAGACGCGCGAACGCATCATCGACGTCGCAAACCGGCTGTTCTACGAGGAAGGCATCCGCGCCGTCAGCGTGGATACAATCTCCGAGAAGGCGGGCATCTCGAAGAAGACGCTCTACTACCATTTCAAGAGCAAGGACGATCTGATCGCCGCCTATCTCACTGCCCGCGATCAGCCCAATCTTGCCTTGTTCGAGACCTGGTTCGAGGAAGCCGAAGGCGACGTTGCAGACAAAGTCGCCACGATCTTCACCCGGCTCGCCCGGAACGCACGCCATCCGCGTTGGAAAGGCTGCGGGTTCCTGCGCACGGCCGCCGAACTGGCCAATATGCCCGGACATCCGGCGGTGAAGATCGGCGCCGCCCATAAGAAGAAGTTCGAAGCTTGGCTCGGGGAAAAGTTCACGGCGTCGGGCCTGTCCGATCCGTCCGAGCTTGCCCGCCACATCGTTCTGCTCATGGACGGGGTGTTCTCGACGGTGCTTATCCACCGCGACGCGGGCTATGCGGACTCCGCCGCGCGCGCTGCGCGCGCGATGATCGCCTCAGCTCCCCGCACCGCCTCGCCAAGCCGTGCGGGCCAAGCACCTCGGTAAGGAGCCCGACCTGCTGCGCCTGCCTTAGCCGCGGTCTCGAACGCTCGGGTCGACCGCATCGCACGGCACGGCCGGCTCATCCTTATAGGTTTCGGTGATGAAATGCGTCGTGTATCGGACGATGCTCTCGACATTGTCGAACAGCCTGTCGCATGTGTCTTGGTACTCGGTGAGATCGCGAAAGTTGCCGATCAGTACCGCGTCGACGTCCCCCGTCACGCCATAGGCAAAGCTGATCGCCGGTTCGCGCGCGATGCTTTTGGCAAAGACATCGCGGTCCGCGCGCCGATGGTCCTTCGTCGTCACCGTGATGACAACCTTCAGACCACGACCAAGCTTGCTTGCATCAGCGAGGAAGACGCTCCGCGACAGAACACCAGACCCGACAAGTCGCTGGACGCGCCGGAGACAAGTCGACGGGGTGGAATAGACCCGGTCCGCCAGTTCGGCGTTCGTCAAGGACGCGTCGCGCTGAAGGGCTTCAACGATGCGGATGTCCAGCGCGTCCAAGTTCACACCTCGTGCAATAAATCGCCAATAATTTGGAAGATTTGACCACACTGTGCAGTGAAACACCATAGGTTGGGCGGCGACCATTGGAGTTCGTCGCTTTGCCTGCCTTTGCTCTTGGATTGCTGTTTTGCCTCGCCTTCGTCACCCTCGAGGCGGTACAGGCCGTCTATCTCGGTACCATTTTTCAGGACGTGGACTCGTTCCTGATCGGCACGCTGGTCTTCGGGATCACCACTGTGGGCTGCATCGGCGCCACCGCGATTTTTCGTCCGGGCCAACTTACCGTCGCTCTGCGATCGCCCGGCCTGGTCGCCGGCATCAATGTGCTGGCCGCACTAACCTGGACCACCTATTTCATCGCCATCCAGATCATCGAACCGGCCGTGGTGTTCACCGTGTTCTCTGGCATGGTTCCGCTAGCGACAGTCCTGGCCGCCCGGTTCTCAATGCCAGAAGCGCTGGGCCCCAGCCATGGCCTGAGCCGGGCAGGCAATGGGCTGATCATGCTTGCCGTCATCGTCCTTGCCGTGACGACCAGCCTGGGCTTGTCCGGTTTCGTGCGTGGTGGCGCGGCCACCGGCCTCTTCGGCGTGCTGCTCGCGGCGGTTTCCGGCGGCTTTACGGCATTTGTCATCTTACTTTCTGTCCGGCTCAACGGGCGCGGCGTCGGGCCGCTCGCTCAGTTCGGCTTGCGTTTCATGCTCTACACGCTCGTCGCGTTCGCCGCCTTCCGGCTTGGCATCGACAGCAAAAACGTCGACGTACCGACTGAGCAGATCGCCATCATCGTCTGTATCGGGCTGATCGTGATTGCTTTGCCGCTTTACTTCGTGCAACGGGCGGTGCCGCTCGTGCCCGCCATGACGATTGCCGCGGTGACCGCGCTCGGTCCAGTGATCGTCTTTGTGTTGCAGATGGTCGAAGGGCGCGTGGCCTATGCGCCGGCGACGCTCGCAGGTTTGCTCATCTATATGTCGGGCGCGCTGGTTGCAGCATTGGGTGCCGTTCGGACGCGGCTACCCGCTGGCGCCGACTGAGGTGGCATCGACGACATTACGGAGCCGATCAATCTGCGCCTTTACGTCTGGATTATCCGAAGTCCGCCAAATCCACTTGATCTCGGTCAGGGGAAAAAGTCCAAGGCCCGAATTGGATACCAACACAGCATCAGCAGACCGCAATTCGTCGACGGTGAACGAGGCTTCACGAACCTCGAACCCCACAGATGACCCGATCTCGAGGATCTGCTCCCTCACTGTTCCGCGCAGTGCTCCATCCCGCGTTGGAGGCGTCACAAGCATATCTCCGCTCAGGATGAAGACGTTTGCCGTGTCAGCGCAGGCAACGAAGCTCTGTTCAGACAGCAATATGGCAATGTCGCAGCCGGCGGCTTCCGCCCGTTTTCTTGCATAACGCTCATTGGCGTAGCCCAGCGACTTGAACTCGACGTTCAAGCCGCCGCCGCTGCGCCTCGGCCAATCGATGACAGTCGCGATCATTCTGTCAGGGAGAGGCGCAGCCTGATGCAGCGTGACAACAGTCTTCGGTCCATCGGTTGCGGGGCCGCCAAACCCTCCCGATAGTTCGCCGCGGCTGATGATCAGGCGAACACGCGCACGACCAATCTGCGCTTTAGACGTGACATCCGCTATCTTGCGCGTGACCGCGCCCCAGTCGAAACCATCGATTCCCAAGAGCTGCAACCCGCGCTGGGCGCGAGCGCGGTGCCGTGCCTCCCTGACGATCTGCCCGTCAACGGCCAGCATCGTTTCGAGAATTCCCTCGCCAATAGAAAAGGCCGCGTCGGCAATGGAAACATGCGCATCGGCGCTGTCCTGAACGACATCGTCGATGATGACGATGGGGCGCGTGATCATGTCCGGCATCTCATCGCTGCGGAGCGTCAGGTGCAAGCCTGCGCGCCTGCGTCCGAACAGCGAGGACCATACCCATCGAAACAACGGCAACACCAAGCCAAACCAGCAGTGACGAGTGTTCGCCAAGCAGCGGCATGGCAAGCAAGGCTGTGATGCAAGGCACCGAGGCGGTGAACAGGGCGGTGTTCGCCGCGCCGAAGCTGCGAACCGCCTGGGTGTAGATGGCTATCGACAAGGCTCCAATCAGCACGCCTTGAAACACCGCCTGGATCAGCAGATCTTTTGTATCGGCCGCAAGCAATCCACCTCCACCACCCAACAGAAGGTAGGCAGGGCAAAAAACCATCGCGGAAAGAACGGCGACGATAGCGGCAGCGGAAACCGGCGAAATGCCCGCGCGCTGCACCGATACGGCATAGGCCGACCAGCACAGCGACGCCAGGAGCAGGCAGATGTCTCCGGCAAGCTGGACGGGCGCGACGCCGACAAAGCTGTCGACCAGCATAAGCACAATGCCGGCACCGATGAGGATTAGCCCCGGAAGCCGGCCCATGTCGGAAGCATGGGGCGAAAGGACAGCCAAAATGATGAATGTCGTCAGCGGCAGCGTACCGTGCAGAAGCGCGGCGCCGTGGGTCGCCGGCGCCAGAAACAGCCCGGCATAGGCCAGAAGCGCGAAACCGGCACCGCCGAAGAAGGCAAGCTTTGCTGCCTGCCAGATGGATAGGCCCGCGAGCCGGCTCTTCAGGAACACTGGCAACAGCAGAATCCCACCGATGCCGAACCTCAGCATGGCGAGATCGTGGACTTGCAGCTCAGTCTGGCTGCCCATCCGTGATATCAGGGCAAAGCCGGAAAACAGCGCAACCACCCCGAGACCGGCGGCGAACCCCGTGATCTGTTGGCCGATCGAACCCCGTCCCGGTACATCAGTGGACCGCTTTGCGGCGGAGGGTTTTTGCAAGGAAAGCGGCCTTTCGGGGTCGGAAACGTTCCGTCAGGGCTACCAAATCCCACGTCATAGGCATAATATATGTTCTTGATGCTATTCACATAAGTCAAATCTATGAAGCTTCGCCATCTTCAGATCCTTGTCGCCGTCGTCGAACAGCGCGGCATATCGAGAGCCTCGGAGCATCTCAACGTTTCCCAGCCCGCGGTTTCCGCCGCCATACGGTCGCTGGAGGACGAACTGGGTGTCGATCTGTTCGAGCGCGCCAACAGCAGCAAGGGCGTCCGGCCGAATGGTCAGGCCATGAAGCTCTACCACCACGCGCGGGATATCCTCAGGCGATGCGACGAGGCCAGGACCAGCGTCATGCGGCCGGACCAGAGGCCGCCAAAGGTCTCGCTCGGCGTTCTCCATACGTTGGCGCCCACAGACATTGCCAAGGCCCATTCAAGTCTCGTGAAGACCGCCCGACGCTGGCGCTGGGCGGTGCGCGAGGGCGCCGCCAATTGGCTGTCCGACGCATTGGGCAAGCAGCAAATCGACCTGGCGTGGGGCGTGGTGGACCAAGGAGAACCCAATGCGCGGGTTCTTTGGCGCGAGCCCTTCGTCGCGATTGTCGCAAAGGACCACCCGATCGCCAAAAGCGGACGAACATCGATCCGCATCGGCGACCTCAACAACGACAGGATCATCCTGCGCGGGCGCTGTGAACTGCCGCGCAATGCCCTTCAGGACGCAGGGCTTACCATCAAGCCCGCGGCGCGCGCAGACCGTGACGAACTCGCTCTGGCGCTGGCGGCGCAGGGTCTCGGCTTCGTGATCGCTCCGCGAAGCCTGGCAACGGTCGAGGTCGCGGTGTTGCCTGTCGACGATCTGAACCTCGTCCGGTCCATCGGTCTTCGCTGGCACAAGGAGACGCCGCCCGAACTGGTGGAAGCAGCCACTGCCGCGCTGGCCGCCTGAGCGGCTGGGTCACTGTGGACCGCGCGCCAGCAGTACACGCAGGCCCGCGAACCCGAAACCGATGGCGAACAGCCCCTCCAGCCATCGCCTGGACTTCGCATATCGCTCGATCATCGCCGGCGTCGAAAACAGAAGCGCATAACCGTGAAACACGGTCAGGCTAAGAAGACCGACCGAGGCGACGATGACGAAGAGCTGTGTTGAAGACGCTGTGGCCGGCACGCCGATTGCGTAGAGCGAGCCGAAGAAGAAAATCGCCTTGGGATTTGCCAGATGCAGGGCCAGTCCCTTGAAGAACAAAGTGCGGTAGCCACCATTGAACGATCGGGCCGGTAAATCCGTCGCCGATAGCGCCGAGCGCGCGGACTTGACGGCGAGAAAGATCAGGTATGCGGCGCCGATATATCTAAGGGTTTCCGCGATCCAGGCATTGGCCAACATCACCGCGCCGAGGCCCAGCGCGGCCGATGTCGACCAGATGAGCGAACCCGTTGTCACCCCGGATGCCACGGCAAGCCCGCTCCATCGACCCGACGACATAGACGTTCCTGCGATCGCGAGCGTGGCGGGACCTGGACTCGCGCTCGCCACCAGTGCGGCAAGGAGAATGGTGAGGAGACTGGTGTCGATCATCGGGATTGCGGCATCATTCATTTAGCACTGCACGGACTCCGGCATCCGTTCCTGCGAGCCGACGAAGGTGCCGAGCCGCCTGGAATTCTAGCGCGCGAATAGCGGCAATTGAAGATCGCGCGATAGCTCGCCTTGAACAGTCGTGCAGGTCCGCCCGGCGTCAAGCAAGCGGACGCGTTGGCTCGCCACGGATCAAACATATCCGGCTTCAGATCGATCTTTTGGCGATATGGCGTCAGGTGACCCGGACCGGCCATGGTTCGGTAAATCAGCCCGTCCGCATCGCGGCCACGCCATCATAGTTTTCACTTATGGGTGCGGATAAGAAGAACGCCAGTTCTTCGGTCGTCAACTTATCGCTAATGGTATCGGTAACTTCCTCGATGACCGAAAGAACCATGGAACCAGCGCGCCCTTCCACAATTTTTCTGCTTCGCTCGGCGACCGCCCCCGGCGTCCTTTGGACGTCACCTGAAGGCGTGGATTTGGCCGCAAGACCTGTGTTCGCCGGAATAGAGGCGTGACGCCCCAAAGAACGAGCACCGGCATCCTGCTTGCCCTGATATGCCTGTTCCTGGTGGCAACGATGCCGATTATTGCCAACAGCCGCCCATCCGGTTCTTCAGCGCTCACCTTCGCCGTGATGTTTTCCATCTGGCAACTCGTCTTTGCGGTTCCGCTTTTTGCCTGGGAAGCCAAGAAGACGAAGACGGGTTTGTTTTCTGCTCGGTTTGAGCTGCAGCAACGCAACCGAACCATCCTGATCGGCATAGCAACAGGCATCATGTTCGGGCTTTCAAGCATCATCTATGTGGTTGCCGCCGAACGGGCCGGCGCCGTCAACGCGGCCATCGCGATGCAAGCCTATCCGCTGTTCGCAGTCCTTTGGGAGACGCTGTTCCTGCGTAAGTCGAAGTCACCCGTCGAGATGGCGTTCACGTTCGGCCTTATCGGGGCGATGTACTTTCTGGCGACGGGCGGAACGTTGAGAATGGAGGGGCTATCGCCATGGTTTCTGTTCGCTCTCGGCGTGCCGCTCTTGTGGAGCATCGCCCATGTCATCATTCGAGAAGAACTGACACGCACGCCCATCACGCCTGTACAGGTGACGTTCTTCCGATCCCTGATCTCGGCGCTGTTTCTCGTCGGGCTCTTGCTGATATTGGACCCGGAAGAATTCCTTGTTTCGTTCCAGTTCGATTTCCAGATGTTCGCGCTGGCGATGGGGCTGGTTTACTACGTCGATCTCATATTCTGGTTTCACACCGTCCGTCACATCGACGTTTCGCTCGCAAGCTCGATCATCACGCCATGGCCGGCCGTCACGATGCTTCTGGCGGTGCTCTTCCTGGGCGACAGTCTTCAGACGCACCAGATTGTCGCGTTCGTTCTCGTTGCAGCCTGCATCTATGGCCTTCTGCTTGTCAGCATCCGACGGGATCGAGGCCGTGAGCCATCGACGAAATGCACAACTTGACGACCGGCAGAAGGGGCGCGCCACTGGCCGTGGAATGAAACAAAGCGCCTATCGCCGCTGGGTAACTGTCCTCCTGATGACGGCGACCATCACCGTGATGTTCGGGTTCGGCAGGAACGTAATGGTTGTCACATGGCCCAGTGTCATTGATCGGTTTGCCATCACTTACGCCGACGTCGGCAACCTGACTGCCGCGCACCAGGGTGCCTATCTGCTTGGCTCCCTGCTCGCGGGCCGTATGGCGGTGTCGGTCAGACCGGAACTGCTTATCTCGCTTTCGACGGTCGTTGGAGGCGCGCTCATTTTGTTGGTGGGGGTGGTCAGCGACTACGCTTTGCTCTCTGTCATCTATGCGAGCCTCGGCCTTCTGATTGCTCTCGCCTGGGTGCCCATGGTGCGCTTCGTAGCGCTGACGATGGACAAGGCTCAACGCGTCGCTGCACTCAGCATAGCCGCCTGCGGTACGGCGCTGGGCTTCCTCGTGAATGGTTTCATCATTCCGCCCGTTATGGAGCGCTATGGATTTGCAGAGCTATGGAGCGCGCTCGGCGCGATCACCGCTCTGGTTGGGATTGCAAGCTATGGCGCCTTCGCATCACAGCGGCTTGCCTCCTCGCACAGCACAGTTCTCAATCGTGGAACTCCATTCGATGAACCATCAGGGCGGCCCGATTTCCCGGCACTCCGGTTCTATTCGGCCCTCTTTCTGTGTGGCATGGGGCTGGTCTCGTTCCAGACATACTACTCGGCTTACCTCGTCGAGGACCTCCGGGTCACGCAAGCGGCGGCCGCACAGGCCTGGATCCTGCCCGGCGTTCTCGGTGCGGTGAGCGGGCTGTTTCTGACGCTCATCGCCAATCGCTCGTCGATCAAGGCCGCAATTCAGCTCTGCCTTGTCGTCTTGGCGAGCGCTTATATGGCATTGCTTGTGGCCGGAAGCGACGATGTGGCGTTCGTTGCCGGGGCCTTGTACGGCCTCTTCTACTTTGGTCTCTTCGGGCTTTTCCCGGCCCTGCTTGCCAACCTCATGGCGGCGCGTTCGGCCAGCATTGTATTCGGCCGTGCCAACCTGTTCTTGGGGGCTGGCTCCGTCATCGGTGGCGCTGCCGGCGGACGGATTGTCCACCAACTCGGATCCTTCGATCTGTTTTGGCTGATTTCGACAGTGGCCATCCTTCTGGCCGCTCTATTGATGCTTCCAATACCATCGGACAGAAACTCAACGGCATGAATCCATCGCTGCTCGCCAATCGACATTCCTGGGGCAATGGCTGAAGATCGGGCCGCTCGCAAGTTCGCTCGACCAATCAAAATCCAGCGTCAGATTACGTCGTTGTCGCTCTTGAACTGGCCATCGGAAGCAAACGACCCGATCCGAGCAGCGATACGTCCGGGACTGTCCTCCATTGCGAAGTGGCCGGCGTCTTCCATCAGCTCGAAGGTCGAACCGGGTATCAGATCATGCAGTTTGCGGCCAACATCCGGGGCCACCCACCTATCGTGCTCCGCCCACATAATCTGCGTCGGGACGGAGATCGTCGGATAAAGCGTTTCCAGTTCCGCCGTGAATTCATGGTCATAGTCCGCGACCTGACGGAGATAGGCCCGCTTGCCCGCATCGCCGCGCCACGGCGCCATCAGCATGGTCAGGACGTCCGGACGAAGCGGGTGGTAGGTCGCCGTCTTGAGATGCGCCTCGATCATCGCTTCGTGGACATAGTTGGGAATGCTCTGAAACACCTCGATGTTCTCCTTCACCAACAAGGAGAACTCGGTTCCCCACGGATTGAGGACCACGGCGTCGAATATGGTCAGCGACGAGGCCGCGACGTCTTCCTTCAAGTGGGCGCCCAGGACGGTCGCACCACCAAAGTCGTGCCCGACCAGGTGTGGATGGTCGATACCACAGTGCTCGACCAATTGAGCCAGGGTGCGCGACTGGGACCGCAGGCGCGTATCCTGCCCTTCGTGGACAGTCGACAGACCATATCCGCACAGATCGTAGACGATGACCTCGAATGCGTCGGCCAGCCGTGGAACGACATTGCGCCAGACCTGGGCGTTGGACGGCGTGCCATGCACCAGAACAACGGCTGGCCCTTTTCCGAAACGCCCATAGGCGACGGTCCCCTGGGTGACGTCAATGCTTTCATTCAGTTCAAGGCTCTGCATGTCTTGCCTCCGGCGATTGGCAGGATGAATCGCCGAATTCTCTTGCGGTTTCGCGGGTTCGTCGATCAAATTGATTGCCGGTGACTGTTCGAAATCTTGAAAGTGTCAGCCGATGGCCGACCCGCTGCCTTCCTTCGCCGCATTGCAGGCTTTCATCGCCGTCGCGCATCGTGGCGGCGTGCGACGCGCGACAGAGGTCTTGAACCTGAGCGAGGCCGCGGTGAGCCACCGGATCAAGACGCTCGAACAGCACCTTGGCCAGCGCCTGTTCGAAAAGGATGGCCGGGGTCTGCGTCTCACGGATCTCGGGCAACGATATCTGGGCATGATTGCCGGGCCGATGGACGAACTGCGGCGCGCGAGCGACACGATTGCGGCGCCGCGCAAGGCGCGGCACGTCACGGTCACGCTGCCGCCGACGCTTGCGGGCTTATGGCTGATTCCAGCGCTTCAGGACTTCGAGCGCGCCCTTCCGGACATCAGCCTGCATCTGGTGACGACCACACAATGCCTCGACCTGGAACGCCACGACATCGATCTCGCCATCCGATACATGCTGGAGGATGCAGTGCCGGATCACGCCAGGGTGGTGTTCTCAGAAACTGCCTTTCCCGTGTGCAACCCAGAGCAATGCGAGAGGTGCACAAAGGCCGGAGAGCCCGTCGACACCCTCTTGCGCGGCCGGCTTCTCGTAAACGATATCCACCCGGATGAGTGGGACTGGTGGTCGGCGGCGTATGGCAAGACGGTCGATTTGACCGGTGAGAGACGGCGTTTTGACGCCTCTCACATGACGCTGGAAGCGGCGGCCCAAGGGTACGGCATGGCGCTGGGCCGGCGACCCATGGTTGACCCCTTCCTCTCCAGCGGACGGCTTGTCGCGCCGTTCGGTCAAGCGTTTGAGACCGGATATCGATACGTCATTCTCACCCGAAGCGGCGAGATACGATCCGTCACCCAGAGCGTCATCGATTGGATTACCACGCGTTTCGCGTGACCGATGAAATGACGCAATGTTGCGTCGCATCGATCCCTTGTCAGGCGCGAGTGGTGTTTTTTGACGCTCAGCTTGAGCGGGATCGGTAGGTGATACCGGCAACCGATGCGACAGCGAATGCCGATCCAATTAACTGCGATGCGGTCAAACGTTCGGACAAGATCGCGGCCGCAAGCCCGATGGTGAAGACCGGAACCAGACTGAGATAAATGCCGGCCTGCGATGCTTCCGTCCTGCGCAGTCCAATCATGTAGATGAGAAACGCCGCTCCATAATAGACCATGCCGATTGCAAACGCAGATAGCGCCATCGAGACGGAACCGAGGCCAGGCGCGGCGACCCCCATTGCAACAGCGATGGCCCAGATTGTAGCGACAATGGCGCAGGCCGTCATTTGCACGGCCAACAGGGCGGTGATCATATCTCCGCGATTGCCGAGCTGCCGCATTCGAACAGTATAGAGGGCGGCAAGAGTGGTCGATAGCGCGGCGAAGGCGAGCCCCAACGGCCGGTCGACGCTCATCGCGGCATTGCCGCTCACGACGATCATCACGACACCGAGAACAGACACTATCGCAAGTACCGCGACGGTGATGCCAAAGCGCTCGCCCAACAGCAGCCAGGCAAGCCCCAGGATCACGACCGGCTGCATGGCGAACACAACCGCCGCTTCGCTGGCGGATGTGAAGGCCAGCGCCATAATGGTCCCGATGGAACCAAGCCCGAGGATGATACCCGTGCTGACCGACCCCGAAACCGGGGCCGGACCAAGACCGCGCCAACGGTTGACCACGACCAGCATTGTCACCCCACCCAGAAGCTGCAACGTCAACAGTGGCAAGGGTTGGATCGCCCGGCCAAGGTTCATGTCCGGCGACAGCAGCAGTTTTGTCAGAACGGCGCCCACGGACAACAAGAGGGCCGAGGCGACAAACAACAGATGGGGCAGCGGGACCGGGAAGCTCATCAAGCGTTGGGTAGACGACCACAGATGTGTTACTCAAACGATCATTGAGCTATTTTGAGTAACTCAGGGTAATCCATGAACAGGCTTCCCAACCTTTCCGGCCTGCGCGCCTTCGAGGCGGCAGCGCGGCGGCAGAGCTTCGTTGATTCAGCCGACGAACTGGGGGTGACGCCCGCCGCAATCAGTCGTGCGGTCCGGCGTTTGGAAGCTGAACTGGGCATTGCGCTGTTCCACCGCTCGCATCGGTCCGTTTCGCTGACCGAAGCGGGCGCACGTTATGCGCAGCAGGTGACGGACGGCTTCCGGCAGCTATCCCCGGGTGCGATCGATCGCCGGGCTGGCAGGCCGCGGGTCACGCTCGCTGTTGAGGCCACTTTGGCGCGCCAATGGCTGTTGCCGCGTCTCAAGAAGAAGAGCTTCACCTCGCTCGACCTTTCCCTGAACCTCCACACGCATCACGACCAGCCACGGGTTCTGCCGAGATCGGCCGATCTGGCGATCGTCTGGGGAAGTGCGAACCATAGCGGCTTCAGGCGCCAGCGTCTGGTCTCGCCGCGCACCATTCTTGTCGCTTCTCCAGACGCTGAGGTCCAATCGCTGGAGGGCGTTGCCGCATGCGGGCTCATCCACGAAGCCGACGAGCAATGGTGGCGGATCATCTACGAAGAAGCTGGCTTGCCCTATCCCGATGCGGCCAACAGTATGACGCTCGATCGCTGCGACCTTCCGATAGCGGCCGCTTGCCTGGGTCTGGGCGTCGCCGTGGGTGACGACGTCATCGCCGAGAGTGAGCTAAGGTCCGGCACGCTCGTCCCCGTACCTGGACCTCGCATTGATGGACAGGACTACTATCTGCTCCAACGAACGGCCCTGCCAGTTCCGGCCAAAAACCTGGCCAAATGGCTGATCGATGAAGCTGCGGAGTTCGCCAATTGGCAAGCCGACTGGGATCAGTCGATAAGCCAACTCACATAGTGTGACGCCTGCCGGCTTCAGCTCTGTCCGTCGTTAGATCTGTCCACGGCGGATGCCGACAAAGAGGCATCGAAAAACGTGATGACCTGATCGTTGTGAAGGTTTTCGGCTTCGCTTCGATTGAGGTGGTCTTCATCGGGATAATAGTGAACGACGGGCATGTGCCCGCTGGCAAAAAGACGCCGTTCTAATCTCCTGGTCATTTCCACCGACCAAACGCTGTCCTGCTCGCCATGGCTGAGAAAAATCGGCCCGCAATAGCGTTCGACTTCGATCGGCGTCGACGGAAGCAGGTCCTCCGATGAGCCTTTCCACGTCCAGGCGCGCATGGCCGGATCCCAAGCCTGCCATCCCGGATCGCCCTTGTCGCGCCAGCGTTTCGCATCGAACGCGCCGCAAACAACGTCGGCGGGACTATGGACAGCGATGGCATCGGGCAATCCGCCCATCCCGTCCCGCGCCATCAGCGAAGCGAGAAGCAATGCGTGTTCACCGCCGCGCGAAACGCCGTAAAGGCCCACTTTGCCGTCGCAGAAGACGAAAGCTCTCAGTGCATTCAAGGCCTCGACGGTGCGATCCAACGGGACATCGACAATCGAACCGGCGTTCCAGACGTTGCCGCCTCGAGTATAGCTGTGCGGATAGGCCAGGAACCCGTGCGCGGCGAGCATGACGGCGTTGCGATGCGACCAGCCGGACCAGCCGCCTTCGGAACCGTGCAGCAGGGCGACCGCCGGAAACGGGCCATCGCCGGCGGGCCCGTAGGTCGTCCCGAATTCAGGCAAAAGCCGCCTGACGATCTTCAGCATCAGCGATTTCCTGCACTGTGATCAGCTTCCCGTCCCTTCGGGAGCTGCGATCGTGATCTCGGCCTCATGGCGAACGTGGAAGTTGACGGAGTTGGCAATGAAGCAAAGCTTGTGGGCGGCGGCGTGCAGGCTACGAGCCTTGTCCGGTGGGCTGTCCGAAGAAATCACCACGCGTGGACGCAAACGCACATCGACAAAGCGGCCGCTCATATCCTTCGTTTCGATCATGGTGCCTTCGGCATTGTCGCGATAGCTCAACACAACAACGTCGTTGTCCGAGCAAAGGTGCAAATACCAGAGCTTGTGGCAGGCCGAGAGCGACGCGACGAGCAGTTCCTCGGGATTCCAGCGCGCCGCGTCCCCGCGAAAGGACGGATCGGACGAACCGTCGAGCGATGGTTTGCCGTCGGCACTGATCAGATGGTTGCGGCTATAGGCTCTGTACTCGGACGTGCCCTGGCCTTCGTTTCCGGTCCACTCGACTGTCACGTTATAGGTGTGTTGCTTGGTCATCTTGGTCCTCATCATGGGAGCGTCCTTCTGCGTCAGGGCTGGTGCGTCGAGGGCCGGTCGGCGACAGTGCGCGATGATGCGATATGCGTCGCCAAGCTCATCACCGCGAAGATGAAGCTGCCGTAGACGATCGGGGCGATGCTGGCTTCGACGAACGGCGCGGCGAGCGCATTGCCAATCGCGGCCAGGACGAAACACAGGAAGGCCGACATTGCCGAAGCGGCCGCCTCGCGGCCCTCACAGGCGCCGATGGCCTCGGTCATGCTGCCGCCGAAACGCAGTCCGAGGCCGATCTGGGAGGGCAGCAGAACAGCGACATACCACTGCGCCGTCTGCGGCAACTGGGCGGTGAAAACGAGAAGCAGCCCGGCCGTCGTAACCGCAAGCATGATCACGCCGACGCGGTTTGCTGCGGTCAGCCCGAACCGCTCGATGAACGAAGGCGCGGCAAGGGAACCCGCCATGAAGGCGGCGACCATGACCAGTTGCATGACGACGAAGCCGCTCATGTCATGGCCAAAATGGATGTCCAGAACCTGCGGCGCTGTCCCGACGAACAGCATCAACGCTCCGAAGGCCGATGCATAGCTCCCCGCGATCGTTACGAACCGTCCGTTCCGGAGAACCGCGCCATAGTGGCTCAAGGACTCTCGGACAAACCCGTCATGCGCTTGTTTGCTGTCAGCTACGGCCGTCTTGTCGCGCATCCGAAGGAGCAGGAGGCACGACAGGACAGCAACCACGGTCAAAGCCCAGAAGGTCGACCGCCAACCCAGGAGCACGACCATTCCCGCACCGACAATGGGCGCCAGCGCGGGAATGCAGGATTCGAATACGCCGAACACCGAGATGACCCGGACCGACGTGCGCTGGTCGAACAGACGGCGGACCACGCCTGGCACGATCGCCGCACCGGCTGATGCCCCGATACCCTGGATCAGGCGTGCCGCGATCAGCGTCTCGATCGACTGGGCTAATGCCCCGATCAGACTGCCGATCGCCAGAAGTGCGATCGCAAGGGCGAGAATTGTGCCGGCGTTGAAGCGCTGGGCCAATGCACCGTAGACGAGTTGAAAGGCCGAGAACGCCGCGAAGAAGGCGACCAGCGTGTACTGCGCATGCTCGACGGACGCGTCCAGCGCATCGGCGATGATCGGAATCGCGGGCAGATAAAGGTCCGTCGCCAAAAGCCCGATGGCCGTGGTCAGAAGCAGCGGAAACGTTGTGGACAGGCGTGCGGAATGCATGGTGGACTCGGTCATCACGGAAGATGCCGACACACATAACGAGGCCCGGAATATCGAAGAAGCTGGTTTCTTTTTATCCGTTTCCATAAACGGAAGTTATGGTGCCGTTCCTGCGGCCATGCCGGCTACGTTCACCCAACCAAGATCAGCCGGGCCGCTTCACGCCTGGGCTTAGTCTGAGGTGGATCTCAACCGGGCTGTCCTTGTATGTGATCTGCCTTTCCGGGGCATATCCGAGCTTACGGGCCACCTTGGTGGACGTCTCGTTCGCGGGAGCGATCATGCAGAAGGATTCGCTGCCAGGCATGGCTTGATCGAACCATTCCAGCCCCGCGCGCATCGCTTCCGTCGCGTAGCCCCGGCCAGCCCAGTTGGGCGAGATCACCCAGCCCGCTTCCGGCATGCCGTCGAAGTCCTTGCCGATATCGCGCTTGAAATCCGCAAAGCCGATCTCGCCGACAAAGCGTCCCGTCGCCCGATCCTCGACGACCCAATAGCCGTAACCCAGGAACCGCCACAGACCGCCATAGCGCAGGAGCCTGCTCCATGCGTCGGCGGCTGACGAGGGGACACCGCCAATATGCCGAACGACATTTTCATCAGACCACATCTCAAGCGAAGCGTCGAAATCGGTGGCGCGATGCTCCCTTAAGGTGAGCCGTTTGGTGGTAATCCGGGGTATTTCGATAGTGGATGAACGCGACACTTCATAGGTTTCCTCTGTTAGTATCCGTGCGCCGATCATCGCCATCATCGAAGCCGCGCGCGGAAATCACGATGCCGACCAGCGCCAGCCCCGCACTCACCCAGAACAGAATGTCGAACGAGCCGGTCTGGTCGCGCAGGAAACCGAACAGATAGTTTCCCAAAGCGCTGAACGCGGCCTGAGCCGCGTTGACGTAGCCGAAGATGGCAATCGATTGTCCGGCCGGAAAGCTGTGCGAGATATAGGCCGGCAAGAGCCCATAGACGGCGAAGAAGCCGATCGAGAGCATCACGGCTGCCGCATAAAGCGCCGGAAGTGGCGTGCTGTCTGAACCAATGGTCAGTATCGCCGCCGTTGCGCCCAGAAGGGCAAAAGCCATCACGACGGCAGTGCGGACCGTATGCTTGTCGGCGATCCATCCCAGAACGACACCGCCCAATGCGCCGGCTATACCCATCATCGACCAGATGGGCGCGATCTGGCTCGGCCGATATCCAAGATCATCGACGGCATAGGCGCTCAGATAGGTCAGAAGCGGCGCGCCGAGCAGCGCCACGATGGAAGCGCACACGAGCACCAGCGTCATGCCGCTGCGGTTGCCGCCCGCTTCGGTTCTCTTGCAGGCACTTCGACCTGAAGACGTTGTCATCGTTCCCGGTTGGAAACCGTCTGCGCGACGAAACACGATCAAGCAGCCAACGGCGATCGACAGGCTGATGAGTCCGGTCACGATCCAGAGCCCGTCCGATCCGATGGGTGTCAGAAGCAGGCTGAGCAGCACGCCGTTGAGGATGAGACCGAAATTGGTGCCGGCATTGACGAAACCCATGGCCCGCCCCCGAAACGCAGGCGGCGTGAAGCGTGGGATAAGGACGGCCATCGGGACCCAGGCGGTCGCTGTGGCGACACCGATCATCGTGCGCAGGGTCAAGAGCGTCCAGTAGTCGCCGGCAAGGGCATATCCGAACAACGCGCCCGCGGTCATGAGCATCGTCAGGATGACGAGGTTCTCCGATCCGATGAGGGCGCACAGGCGCGCGCTGATCAAAGATCCCACCAGGAAGCCGACCATGCCCATCGAGGTGATCAGTCCTGCGCCGGAATAGTCGAACCCGATCGCCGCCTGCATGTCGGGCAAAAGCGCCGCGAACAGATAATTGCCGAACGCATAGGTCGCGAGAATGCAAAGCATGCACAGCAAGGTCGCCAGAGCCGATAGGTATCGCCGCGTCTTGCCTGTGGTCCCGTGCACTCCGACATCTCCACCAACTCCCCGGGGTCCGGGAAAGCGATTGAAGCTCGGCGAGCCGCGAGGTCGCCAAGCTCCGATGCCGAAGGGTTAGACGGCTGCAAAACAAGAAAAAACGGCGTTTCGGCTTATGCCGATGCATAAGAAAATCAAATATGCTTCGTCATCTCCGGCACGCGTTAAGCCCGCCGACCGATGTTCGACCGCGTCGCGATGAACGCCGACCGGAACATGAGGCCGAGAATGAGGGCGGCCGCGATCAGCCCGGCGCAGAAGCCGATCCAGATACCCAGGCCCTCCAACGCCCGGCCATAGGCCAAAAGCAGTCCGCCGCCGACGCCGATTAGCCAGTAGCTGCAACTGCTGACCGCCATCGGCAGCACGGTGCTTTTCAGGCCGCGCAGCATGTGAACGAACAGGACTTGCAGCGCGTCGAACAGGAAGATCGCGGTCGTCCAGGCAAGGATGCCGGCGACGAAGGCGGCTGTGCCCTCGGTGCCATCGGGCAGGAAGATCATGACGATCGGCACCCTGAACAGAAAGACGAGGACCGCAAAGGAGGCCGTGATCGCTGCGCACAAAGTGAGCGCAGCCCGGACAGCGCGCTTCAAGCCTTCCGGCTCGCGGTCATGTGCGAACCGCGCGATGCGCGCCGATACCGCCTCTCCGAGCGCCGTGCTGACCACATAGTTGATCTCCATGACCGCGAAGACGACGCTGCCGGCGATGAGCCAGGTTTCGGAGAAGACACCGAGAAAGAACAGGACGACCACGAACAGGACGCTCTCCAGCCCCTGTTGCGCACCGGACGCCCAGCCCAAGTCGACCACGCGCCTGATGTCAGAGGCCAGCCCTCGCAGCCAATCGCGCGGCAGCGCCAGCGATACGATACCTTTCCGGACACAATGGACGGCCAGAAACGCAAAGGCGGCCAGATTGACCAGAACGGTGGCGAGGCCGGTGCCGGTAACACCCATGCCATCGAAGTCCATGCCGGCAAAATCGGTAACGCCATGGGTCAGTACGATGCTGAGCCCGAGATTGCCCAGAACGATGAAGGCGGCGACAAAGGTGATGATGCCCGTTCGTCCGACCGCGTTGAGCACGTTCTTGCAGATCGCCAGCCCCAGTGCCGGTGCGATGGCCCAGACCATCACGTCGCCATAGGCACGATAATGCGCGACAAGGTCAGGCGCATAGCCCGCCGGCGGAAGCAGGGCGAGCATCGTCCAGTGGACGGTAAAACCAAGGGCGGCAAAGCCCAAGGCGATGAGGATCGATGCCCGGACCAGCGCCGACCGGCGTTCCGGCGCGGGGTCTTCGGCCATCAAGATCAGCGCGGCGGACAGTACGCCGCCGCCTATGGTCAGGAACGCCAGCACGACCGTCTTGGCGAGACCGACCGCCGCGAGTGGCTGCGGCCCGAGCGCGCCGACAACGGCGAGATCGGTCAGGCCGACCAGCACCTCGGTCAGGTAGAACAGGCCGAGCGGCACGGCAGTCCGCGAAAGGGACCAAGCGGAGATGTTCGGTGAACAGATTTTGGGATCGGTGCTGCACATGGCATGCCCTCCGTTTCCGGATCACCCAAAGAGCTGATGACCCATCACGTGAGGCGGCTGGCCGTATGCCAGCACCATCCGCGGCAGCTTACCGCGCGACGATGATAGGGCCGGCGCGGCGCGTTTTCAAGCCGAGCCGGTCTGCGCCAAAACTAGGGTCAGGACTCATTAATGTGATTGAAATGGCGCAACAAACGGCAAAGAGATGCAAGGAGAAGCGCGAAAAGCGGGCTGGTTGCCCGGTTGAGCGGTTCGACACAGCAGGTCGAAGCCGGTTGCGCGTCCCTTCGGGATATGACCAATTTGCCCCGCTGCAGCGTCGCAAGCCCTTGAAAACCGCAAGGTTTCCTGCGGGCTCGCTTCTCGTATCGAAGCAAATTGCTTCATACCATTTCAACCAGATTAATGGGTCCTGACCCTAGGGATGGGTGCCAAGGACCTCCGACAGGATGCGTATCCCGTCAATCAAAACGCCCTCATCGAAGGCGGCATAGCCGAGCACCAGACCTTGCGACCGGGGTTTGCCCGCATAATAGGAGGACAGGGGTTGCAGCACCAATCCCGCCTCCAAGGCACGTGCCGCGATGGCCGTGTCGGTCTTGGCGGGCGCTCGATCATCCCGCAGGCGCACCACCACATGCATGCCCGCCGACAGATCTCCGATCTCCAGCACATCGCCGAGCCGTTCGGCCAAGGCCTCCGCCAGCACGTCCCGTCTCTGCCCATAGATCCGCCGCATGCGCCGGACATGGGCGGCGAAATGCCCCTCGGCCATGAAGCGCGCCAGCACCGGCTGCACCAGGAATGAGGCGCGCGGTCCCGTTGCCCGCAACCGGTCCCGGATCGGCCCAACAAGGCGGGACGGCGCGACCAGAAAGCCGAGCCGGAAGGTGGGCGACAGCACCTTGGAGAAGCTGCCCAGATAGACGACGGCGCCATGCTCGTCGAGGCTCATCAAAGCAGGCAGCGGCGCACCCGAATAGCGAAACTCGCTGTCGTAATCATCCTCGATCAGCAGGCCATCGGCCCCGCGCGCCCAGGCCAGAAGATCGAGGCGCCGCGCGACAGGCAGCGTCATGCCCAGCGGAAACTGGCGCGAGGGCGTCACCACGGCGCCCCTGGCCTCTGGCGCCAGCGCGGTGCCCCGCGCGATGTCGAACCCCTGCGGGCCGACCGGAACGGGACGCACCGTCAATCCGCCATCGGCCAGCGCGAGGCCGAGCGACCTGTATCCCGGATCCTCGACCAGAACGGTGTCGCCCTTATGAAAGGCGCTGCGCGCAATCAGATCGATCGCGTCCCGCGTGCCGGCGGTGATCACGATCTGCTCGGGGCTGCAGGCGATACCACGCCAGGCCGCCAGATGCTCGGCGATGGCGACCCGCAGCGCAGGCCAGCCGAAAGGATCCTGATGGGCGAGCAAGGCCGTATCGGGCTGGCGCCAGACCTTGTCGAACGTCCGCGCCCATTGCCGGTGCGGGAACAGCGACAGGTCGGGCAAGAAGGTCTGAAAGGGCCGAACCTCCGGCGCCTGAGGCATCACGAAGGGCGTATCGGTGCCGCTGCCTTGACCGCGCCCGTGCCGCAGCACCGTGCCGTCCGGCAGATCGGCGGTGACGAAGACACCCGAGCCCTGTCGCGTCTCGATATAGCCCTCGCTTTGAAGCTGATCCATGGCCGTCACCACAGTGACGCGGGAGACCGACAGTTCGGCGCTGAGCTTGCGGCTCGACGCAAGCTTGCTGCCGGTGGGGAGCCGCCCGTTCAGAATCAGCCGCCGCAATTGGTCTGCGAGCTGCGCGTGAAGCGGCGTCTTTGCCTCCCGGTCAAGCGAAACCGACAGCAGGGACGCCTCGGCGGCTGTGCGTTTCGCCTGCAAGTGGTTTCCTCCATGTTTCCCAACTGGACTTATTCAATATCCTTGTATTGGCCATTTCTCCAGTCCTGTTAGCATCGTATCAGCAAGGCTGGAGATTTTTTGACGAGCCGGGGACAATGACTGCACAACCTTATTCAGACCGCGTTCGCGTACGGCGTCACCATGAGCGCGGCCACTACGACAGGGCGGCGATCCACGCCGTCCTCGACGCCATGCCGATGTGCAGTGTCGGCTACATCATCGACGGCAGGCCCTATGTCACGCCGACGCTGCAATGGCGCGAGGGCGAGCATGTCTACTGGCACGGTTCCTCGGCGAGCCGCATGCTGCGCAGCGTCGATCACGCCGAGGTCTGTCTGACGGTCGCGAGTTTCGACGGGTTCGTCCTTGCCCGCTCAGGGATGAACCACTCGGTCAATTCGCGCTCGGCGATGCTGTTCGGAACCGCACGGAAGGTCACGGACACAGAGAAGAAGGAACAGCACCTTCAGCGCTTCGTCGACGGCCTGTTTCCCGGCCGCTGGAACATGCTGCGCCCCATAACGCAGCAGGAACTGAAAGCCACGACCTTGATGTTCATGCCCATCGAGGAAGCCTCCGCCAAGATCCGGACCGGCCAGCCGCTCGACGATGACGACGACTACGCGCTGCCGATCTGGGGTGGCGTGCTGCCGGTGCGGATGGAGGTGCTGCCGCCCGAGCCCGACCCCCGGAACCTTGAAGGCGTCGAAATGCCGGGGCACGTCTCCGCGTTCAAGTTCGGGTGATGGGGCGCCACCAGCGCCAGCGGCTCAGCCATAAGCGGGCCAGGCGATCCTGATGGGCGTCATCGCACTCGACGCCACGGCCCTGATCCTGGTCGGCTTCGGTGCTTTGCTGGCGGGCTTCACCACCGGGCTGACGGGCTTCGGCACCGGACTGGTCGCGTCGGGCGTCTGGTTTCATGTCCTGCCGCCGGAGACGGTGCCACCGCTCGTGGCGCTGTCGTCGGTTGCCGCGCAGCTGGTCGGCCTGATCGCGGTCCGCAAGGCGTTCGACTGGCGCCGCGCCTGGCCGTTCCTAGCCGGTGGCGCGGCGGGCGTGCCGATCGGCGTCGCCACGCTTTCCATCGTATCCCCCTTGCTGCTTCGTACCGTCATCGGCGTGTTTCTGCTGGCCTATGCGAGCATCGAATTGTTCGGCCGTTCCCGGCTTGGGGTCCCCAGCCTCAGGAGCAGGCCGGCCGATGGCTGCATCGGGCTCGGCGGCGGCTTTCTGGGTGGTTTTGCAGGGCTCTCCGGCCCGCTGCCGCTCATCTGGCTGCAACTGACCGACCGCAACGCCACCGCCGACGCGCACCGCGCCATCTATCAACCCTTCAACCTTGTCATTCTGACGCTCGCCGGTATCGGCATGGCGGTCGCCGGGCAGATCACGGCGGATGTTCTGTTGATCGCCGCGCTCTGCCTGCCGGCGACGCTGCTCGGATCATGGATCGGCGCGCGGCTCTACAAGCGGATTTCGGCGAAGCGCTTTCGGCGTCTGGTGCTTGCATTGCTGCTCCTCTCGGGCACCATCCTGATCGTACAAGCGTTCGGCGTGTAAGCGCTGATCCGGCAATCCCGCGAGCAGATGCCGGCAGCACAGGCTACGGCATCGGGCGGTTTACGGCTTTTTCGCCGCCAGTGTTCGGCGCAGGACGCCCAGCAAAACAACGATGGAAAGGGCAAATCCGGCGCCAACCAGCCAAAGCGTCTGGTAGTCGAACACTTGCGCCACTGCTCCCAGCAAGGGCGGACTTGAAAGATATCCGATGTAGACAATCATCGTTACGGCACTCAGCGCAGTCGCCCGCTGCCGTTCCGTGGTCCGTTCGGTAACGGTCCGGTAGACCGTTGGCTCAATCGGACCCACTGCCACGCCGGCCAAGGCAAAGCCCACGAGCGCAAGGAGCGTGCTTGAACTGGCCGCGATCATGGCAAATGCGAAAACCCCAAGTGCCGACATCAACAATGCCAGACGAACAGCTTCGAAAACGCCTTCGAGGAGATGAGCGGCGAAACGGCCGAGGCTTAGACCGGCCGTGAAGGCGGCAGGCGCAAGGCTGCTCAGACTTGCCGAAGCAAGCAGTACGCTCTCCATGAAAATGGCCGACCAGGTCTGGACCGCCATTTCCTGAAACGCGCCAAGCGCGGCAACGATCCCAACCATGATCAAAAGGCCATAGGATCGAAAACCACCAGCGGCTTGCTCCGCGCCATCGGCGCTCGCCATGGGTTGCGGCCCCATTGCAGCCGCTGTCTCAATCAAAGCCGCACCGACCAGAACGGCGCAAACGCATAAGAAGATCAACTCCGGGCCGATGCCACTTTCTCGAGCCAAACCCGCGATTGGACTCGCGACGACGTATGCCAAAGGGAACATCGCGTGTGCACGGTTGAATAGTCGTCCGACACCGCTGCGCTCGATCTCCGACACGCGCAAATTCAAAGCCACATCCGACGCCCCCGAAGCGGCACCAGCCAGTAAGAACGCAACGGTCAAGCTAATCAGATCGGTTGACTGGCTGAGGGCCAGAGCGGCGACCGCAAAGAGCAAGAGGGAGGCCAGCAATACCCACCGCATCAATCTCATTGGAAGCCTGCTAAGGAAGATCATGGCTGGCACCGCGCCCGCCGTCATCACGACGAGAAGCAGTCCGAAACCTCCGGCATCCAATCCGCTGAGATTCATGATCGCCGGCGTTGCGGCCGCAAACGCGCCCCAGAAAACACCTGTAGCGCTGTAGGCGAACATAACCGAAAGCGTTGGGCTGACCTTGGGCAACTACGCTGCCTTCCGCGAGCTCAATTGCCCGAGAGCCGCCAGGCACCACTCAAGAAGGCCGAGCACGACGAGCGCCAGCAGAAGCATCTGGACACCATGGGTCGCGATCACCCAGCCGCCCAGGAACGGCGCGCCGTAAAGACCCAGAAAATAGGCAAGCGGGAACACCAGGAGAGCCGGCGCTGCCAATGCCTGCTGTTCGATGTTGGCGACGATACCGTTGAGCACCGAATAGGTCAGACCGTATCCGACAGCGAACAGGACCGTCGTCGCGCCGTAGACAAGCGGCGGTTGCGGAACCAGCACCCACGACAGGAGTGCCGCGACCATCAGGCCCAGGAGTGCAAGAACCGTCGGATAGGGCGGCTGCCGGCCGATATGCGCGGCAAGGCTCAATCGCGCCGCGACCACAGTGAACACGAAGACGGCAAAGAACAGGGCGTAGTCGACGCCGATCGCTTCGGAGATCGGTGCCTGAAAGCTCGTCAGGCAACCGAAGATGCCACCGCCGATCGCGATCATGATGGTCGGCAGGGCGGCGCGGGTCTTCAGGACCCCGAAGAGCACCGCCGGAGTAAGGGACGCCGATCCGTAGCCGGCCCGGCGATCGGACTGCATGAGCACAAGCGCCAGTCCTGCACCTGTCAGCGACAGGAAAGCCGCGACAACAAACACGCCCGATATCCAAAGGCCGACCAACTCCAGCAACCGACCAAGAACCGGACCCAGCCCGATGCCCAGCATCATAAGACCGGAGACGATCGTGAGGTATCTGACCCGATCCTCGGTCGACGCGCGGCTGATCGCCAGCAGCGGCGTCAGCAGATAGAACACCGCCCAGCCGGCCCCGAAGCCGACCCCGACCGCGACCAGCATCGGGGAAGCATCCAACGCGATTGCCATAGCAACGAACGCCGCGGCCTGCGCAACGCCGGCCATGGCGATGCTTCCGGCGCAGCCCACGCGATCCGCCAGATGGCCGCTCAGCCAGCCTGTGAGCAAGGCCGCAACCATCCCAGCGCCCAGAATCAGCCCGACGAACGTTTCGTCACCCCCAATCTCGGCGACGCGCAACGGCAACAGGAACGTCATGCCGTAGGCTGTCGAATGCGTCACCGTCAGCGCACCGATGAGCGTCAAATCCCTCCTGTTCAATATGCCGGCTCCGACCATTCCATCGGTGGACCCTTGCTCAAGGAGTGGATACAAGAAAATATCCAGTTTGACTGAAATCAAGCAGTCCAGTGATTCATACATGACGAGACGCCGTGGCGGCCTCGGCCCGATGCCGGTCGGGCCAAGCCTCTCCT